>Ga0207695_10000157_pt1 | contig 204140 bp, 175 predicted proteins | sample KBSC54metaG_FD_184354 | JGI IMG/M metagenome (GOLD analysis project Ga0207695, IMG submission 184354) | Corn rhizosphere microbial communities from Kellogg Biological Station, Michigan, USA - KBS C5-4 metaG (SPAdes) (version 2) | ecosystem: Host-associated > Plants > Roots > Rhizosphere >...
CATGCCCGCCGTACGTCACGCCATCGTCGATCTCATCCTTCGGCCGCCGCCCCAGCAGTGCCCATATTGCCGAAAGCAAATCCTTGAAAAACAGCGGCGAAAATACATTCTGCCAAAGTAGTGCTAGGGCGTGTACCCATAAACCCGGCGGGGTGATGCGACTAAAGCAATGTCTGCTTTGCCCCTATAGCGACCGACTTCGGGCGGCAGCGCAATATGTCGCGATGGGCCAACAGGCGACTGAGGCGGCACTTACTCGGCTGTTGGGATCGCGTTGAGAAGCTGAGAAATGGCAGTGACAAGCTGCGCGGGCGCGAACGGCTTCGCCAACATGATGTTTGTCAATCGGCGTTCTATTTCATGCCGAAACACAGACCGCGCGCAAGATGGAAACCGCTCCCTCCGGGTCCCCACGCCGGTTACCGCAGGGGGCCTTGCGGAAAATGCAATCATTGCTTAATATGATTGCATTGATGATGAGGGCGGTTTCTTGGCGAGTATCACCATTCGAAATCTCGACGAACCGCTCAAATCGCGGCTTCGCATCCAGGCCGCGATCCATGGCCGCTCCATGGAAGAGGAGGCTCGTGACATCCTGCGCGCGGCTCTGAATCAAGAGGCGAGGCGCCCCACAAACCTTGCTGCCGCGATCCACGCGCGGTTTGCCCCGCTGGGCGGCGTGGACTTGCCTAAAGTCCCACGCGAGCCGATGCGAGAGCCGCCGGACTTTGGTGAATGATCATCCTGGACACGAACGTGTTGTCGGAATTCATGCGGCCGGCTCCCTCCGCCAAAGTCGAGCGTTGGATGAGCGCCCTTCCGGCCACAAGCATCTTCGTTTCGGCAATCACTGAGGCCGAATTGCGCTACGGGTTGATGTTGCTGCCCAAGGGCCGACGACAACGGCAATTGTTCGCGCAAGTCGAAGAAATGTTAGCCGAAGACTTTGCGGACCGCATTCTGCCCTTCGACAGCTCGGCTGCTTCAGCCTACGCCCACATTGCCGCCGGACGCAGGCTTTCCGGTCGTCCGATCTCCCAGGCGGACGCCCAGATTGCGGCAATCGCGGTTTCACGCGGCGCCTCCCTTGCGACGCGAAATGTCGCCGACTTTGTCGATTGCGGGATCGATGTGATTGATCCATGGCGGAAGGGCGCCTGAGGAGCTTCCATCGAATGTGAGCACACTGATTTGGATGCGTCCGCGCCATAACGGGCCCGTGCAAGTCTTGCTGAGCGCCCGGGGGACGTCCTATCTCGCAGGCGAAGATGCTCTAGGCTCTGGAGCCGGACTGGAACCCCTGCGTCTTTCGCCATCTCATCGGCCAGGGAAACGTGCCGCTGTGCCTACCGGAGGCCGCTGCGATCTGACTAACATATGTTAGTTTTTGTCACTTCTATTGATGCCTTGCCTCCTGATGTCGATGGTCCCTTCGATAGTTCGGGGCCAGCCGTGCGCTGTCAGCGAGCCGGAATCCGTTGCCGTTAAGGCTCAAGACACCACCGGTATTTACGGGTCCTTCGTCTCTCTGCTCTAGCCTTAGGCAGGGCAGGACGATCTTTGATGAGCATTTTCGCGCGCTTACGTGCTTCCTTCGCCATAGGCGACACGGCCAATCCGCTCGGCGGTTCGGTGCTCGTCGAGCAGTTCCGCGTGCTGCGCGAGCAAGTGCCGGTTCTTTACGCCGTGCTCCTGGTCAACAGTATCAGCGTGGGGCTGGTCCTCCCGAACGCGGTCTCGACGTGGCTACGATTTGCCTTGCCGGCCGTTCTCCTGGTGGCCTGTCTGTTTCGGCTGGCCCAGTGGGTCAGGTTGAAGAAGGCGGATTTCGACGCCGCTGAGTCGTATCGAGAACTCGCAAGAGTTCGCCTCGCCACGATGGTGCTTAGCTCCGGCTTCGTGATCTGGATTTTGGCGCTGTTCATGACGGTCGAGCCCGGCCTGCGTGCACCGGTTGCTCTCCTCCTCTTCATGGGCTGCGTCGGTACCGCCTATTGTCTCGCCAGCTTTCCGCCGGCGTCTCGTCTGGTGATGTTGATCGCCGGCGCACCGATTGCGACGCTCCTATTGCTCTCCGGCGACGGTGTCCTGGTCTCAGTCGGGATCAATCTGCTGGCCTTGCTTGCTCTGCTGGCAAGGATGATCAACACCAACTTCCGCTCCTTCGTTAAGCTGGTCGAGACCCACGGACGGCTCTCAGAGGAGGGAGATCGCGCACGGGCCGCGGAGCAGATCGCGACCGCATTCGCGGACCGCTTCGACAGAGCGCTCAACAACATGTCCCAGGGTCTCTGCTTCTTCGACGACGATCAGCGCCTGATCGTTTGTAACAGGCAGTATCTCGAGGTCTATGATCTGGACCCGAAGCTGGTCCGGCCCGGCATGAAGCTGAATGACATCGTCGATCTCCGCTATTCGGTGGGCAGTGCACCGAAGATGTCCAAGCAGGACTATCTGATATGGCGCAACAGTGCGCAGGTGATCGCGGAAAACTCTGATACCACCGTGGAATTGAGCAACGGCCGGATGGTACGGATCCGGCATCGCCCGATCGAGGGGAAGGGCTGGGTCGCGACCCACGAGGACATCACGGAGCGCCATCGAACCGAGACGGCTCTTGAGGAAGCCAAGGCCGCGGCCGAGCAGGCCGAAGCTGCCGCTCGTGCCGCTCACACCCATCTGACCGAAGCCCTCGACGTGGTCCCCGAAGGGCTTGCCGTTTTCGATAAGGACGATCGCCTGGTTCTCTGGAATCGTCAGTATGCCAAGGTCTACGCCATAAGTTCTGATGCACTTGCCGTCGGCACGCCATTCGAGACCATTCTTCGCACGGGCTTGACGGCGGGGCAGTACCCTGAGGCCGCGGGACGAGAAGAACAATGGCTCGTCGACCGTCTGGCCCGCCATGCATTGCCGCACTACTCTCACGAACAGCGTCTGGTCGACGATCGCTGGATTCGCGTCGAAGAAAGGCGAACCAGCGATGGAGGCAGTATCGGGATTCGTATCGATATTACCGACCTGAAGCGCCGCGAGGCGTCATTCCGCCTCCTGTTCGAGGAAAATCCTCTTCCGATGTGGGTCGCCGACGCGAAGACGCGGCGGCTCCTTGCCGTGAACGGCGCGATGTGCCGGCATTACGGCTACTCAAGCCAGGATCTCCTTGCGATGTTCGAGCATGAGTTCGAGTGTGGCGGGGATCAGCGCGACCAGGACGATTGCGAACTCCACAGGACCGCAAACGGCGAAACGATTCACGTCGTGATCGAATCGAGGCCCCTCCTTTATGATGGGCAACCCGCTAATGTCAGCGTGGCTTTCGATGTAACCGAACGTAATCGAGCACAACAGCGCGTGAGCTATCTCGCGTGTCATGATGCGCTCACCGAGCTCCCCAACAGGGCGGCCCTGGACGAGCACCTCGGCGCCACCATCGAACGCGCGGAGGTCACCGACGGAGCCTTCGCGGTGCTTTGCATTGACCTTGATCATTTCAAGGAGATCAACGATCGTTTTGGTCATGCCGCAGGCGACGCCGTGCTGCGCGAAGCTTCGCGACGCCTGCAGGAAGCCGCACAAGGGGCATACGTGGCGCGCGTTGGCGGTGACGAATTCATCGGGATTGCCGATCAGTTACCGCTACCGGCAACGGCCGAACTGCTCGCCACCCGCATGCGAGAGCAGTTCGAGCAGCCGATCGAGGTCGAGGGCCGTGCGCTGAAGATCGACCTTTGCGTCGGCATCGCGTTATACCCCAGAGATGCAGATAACCCCGTGGCGCTTCTGGCAAACGCGGATGCTGCGCTCTATCGCGCCAAGCACGAGGGCAGGGGCGCCATTCGCCTGTTCACCAGCGCAATGGATCAACAGCTGCGCAACCGCCGTGCGCTGGAGCACGATCTGCGAGGCGCCGTTGAGCGGGGCGAGCTATATCTGGAGTACCAGCCTCAGCAGGACCGCAACGGCTCTCTGATGGGCTATGAGGCGCTGGTTCGCTGGCTGCATCCGGTGCGCGGCGTCATTCCGCCTGGAGACTTCATTCCGATCGCCGAACAGAGCGGCGCGATCGCGCAAATTGACGACTGGGTCCTTATGGAGGCTTGCCTGGAAGCGGCTTCCTGGGATCAGCCGCTTCGGGTGGCGGTCAATGTCTCGGCCGCTCAGTTTCGCCGCGAAAACCTCGATCGGCAGGTCCGCCAGGCGCTGCGACAGAGCGGCCTTTCGGCCGCTCGGCTGGAGCTTGAAATCACCGAAGGCGTCTTGATCGAAGATGTTCCTCGAGCCAAGCGAACGATGGAGGTGCTCAAGGCGCTCGGTGTCCTGATCGCGCTGGACGATTTCGGCACGGGATATTCCTCGCTGTCCTATCTCGAAGCCTTTCCGTTGGATCGGATCAAGATCGACAGGTCGTTCGTCGCCTCGGTCGGCCAGAGCGAGCGATCGCTCGCGATCGTGCGAGCCGTGATCGGCCTGGCCCATGGACTGGGGGTGCCGGTTCTCGCGGAAGGCATTGAGACCGACGCTCAGATGTCGTTGCTCGTCCAGGAAGGATGCGACGAGATGCAGGGATATCTCATTGGTCGGCCGCGGAGCCTTTCACCTACGAAGCAGATGGGGAATGCTTTCAGTGACGCGCTCCGTCGAACGGCCGCTGCTGAGTGAAGGGCGTTGCTGCTCGGCTCGTAACTGTCGCCGCAGCGGCCGAGTCCAAACGCCGCTTCGCCAAACCAGGCCGGTGTTCGGCATCTTTCATTTCGCTGTTCGCAGCCTGTTGTCGGCGATAACAGGAAACTGTCATTCCGCGACCTGAGTTGTCGGAAACGCGCAGCAATTGCGCCAGGCGCGCGTGGATTTGTCAGAGTGCAGCCTGTTCTTTCGCGCAAAGCGCAAGAAATTCCCTGTTATGAGATACTGGCAGAATCCCCGAGGGCCTCGACCATAGGTCGAGGCCCGTATCTTCCCCAGGCCAATCTGTAAGGTTCCCGTCAGGGCCGTGGACTAGCGTCCCAAATAATAACGGGCTTTGTCACATCGGACGGGCCGCCGACCGGCCGCCGCATGGGGTCGAAGGGGGAAACGTCGGGCGTCGATCGTGGCTTGGCTTGACAAAATTTGGGGGCCGCGCGGCTTAGGATCATGAGCGAAATCTCGTTCGAGACACTCTCGACCTGTCTTCTGACCGTCGGCTTCACGGCTGGCTACGTCACCCGCTATGTGCAGTCGCGCAGGCTTCGCCGGCGCCTTGATGCGGCAACGGTGATCCTTCAGACACACGGCTATTTTCTCGATTGAGTTGTGGCGAGGGTGCCGGACGCGTTTATCAAGGATGGCTCTTAGCGGCACTGATAGCTGCGCCGTCGCACGGTGCAGGAGTTGCGCAACCGCAGAGTGGCTGATGGTCATAACCATTAGCCGAACGGGCGATCGCTAGTTGCGAGGCAGCACTGTTCGTTAGTGTTCGGGATCTTTCATTTTCCGTCGCGGGGGCTCACATGCCATCGTTGCGAAAGGAACGTTGGGCCAATTCCAGGCAAACAGTTTGCCGTCGATCGTCGTACAGAGTCTGTAGACGTATTGCTTGTCTTCAGCGACCGCATCGTGCGGCGGCTCGATTTTGTTTGCGACAGCAGCCAATGGTAGTCGATCATCCTTGGGTGCCCGGAAAGAAATGGCGCCCGCGTCTGCTCGCGAATGCGCCGGTGGAAGCCATTCATTCGTGGCTTTGAGTGAGATGAGTACTCCGATCGTCGTCAGGAAGATTGTTGAGCTCCCGAGCATTAGACTTGCGCGCGACATCGAACCGCTTTTCCGTGAAGGCCTGAACTTATGCGACCGTAAAATTCACAATTCAACTTGATGCCGACGTCAACAGGGGCGACGAGCTGACCGCGGCTGAAGCCTTTCGATGTCCGAGCAGTTGTCGATGACGTCCACCTTCTTCAAGCGGTCCGTCACATAGCTGCTGAGGTTTCGGATCGTCTGGAGCTTTGTTGGTGGCCTGTCGACCCTTAGTTTTGCGCTGACAACCGACAGGCCGCCATAGATCATCAGCGGCGGCCAGCGCGATCGTAAAGGCGCAACAGAAACACCGCAAAAAATTTCATTTGACGGGCTCCGAGAATAAATACCAAATAAAACTTGCCTATAGCGCAAGCTATCAAATTTCATTCCCTTTGCAATGCAAGCCGATTCCTAATTCTTACTGATGAACGACAGGCCTGGTGTGCATCGATAGTCATGAACCCGTCGATATGTGAGCCCTGGTCATACTTGTCGTGCCTTCTACGTTTCCGCCATCGCCTGCGAGCTGCTCGTGCGGATGGTGGCCGTCGGCAGGACGTCGATACGAAGAGTTGCCATGTTGGTGCGGTGAACAGGAGTACATGATGGGGCGGTTACGTTCGCAAGTCCGTGTGATGTTTTGCGTCGCGATCGCATGTCTTGGCGCATCGCATGTTGCGGCCGGAGCGTCGCCGCGGGCCGAGTGCCACGGGATTTTGCATCGGGATCACGGCTCAATAAGATTTGGTGGTGGCCCGGGGGAGGGAGAAGGGATTTGCATCGTCGTCCTCTCGGAACAGGCAAAGGTTCTCAAGAAATGCTCTGAGGGTGTCTTTTGTCGGGTTCGTGGCATCACGGGCCCCTGCCAAGACTCCGGAGAATGCACCGAGATCAAGCGCGTTAGCGGGGTGCAAAAGCATTGATGCATCTAATTTGTGGCCGATAAGCCTGCTGCTTGGATTCCATCGGTCCGGATCGCCACAGAAGATTAGAAAGAGCAATGAGATTTGAAATGGGTGGAAGGTCGCAGTCCCAAGCTATCCGGATGGTCGTTCTTGGGGGCTTGGCTTTCTTGATCCTGAAATACTACCAATCTCATTTTACTGGCAGCGGCGTACTCGCTCGGGCCGAAGACGCGTTGGTTACCGATGGGTGTGTCAAGGCAATGTCTCTGTATGATCAGGCCATTGAACTCGGCGCAGGATGCAACGCTTATGTCGGGCGTGGTGCTTGCCGAGTCGAATTGAAACAGTACGACGTTGCCTTGGACGACTGGGCAGCCGCCGAAAAAATTGAACCGGACAATGCTGGCCCTCATGTGGCGCGGGCCTATCTGTTTCAGCAACTCAAACGTTTTGACGAGGCGGCGGAAGAATACGACCGGGCTGCGGAGCTAGATTCAAAAGGGAGTCAAATCCCTCTGTTGCGTGCAGACTTTCTTCGTAATGTTGGTCGTCTCGATGCTGCATCGATCGCCTACCGGGGACTCATGACGCGCGAGGATGCGCCAAACGTCGCAAGTCGCGCCACGTTCAAATATGCCGAGCTTCTATTTGTAAAGGGCGATGCCAAGGGAGCCGAGACGACGGTAGAGGAGGGTCTAAAACGGTGGCCTGAAGATGCGCTGGGACTCTACGAGCGCGGCATTTTCAGATTGTCCACTGAGGGGCGGGCGGGCGATGCGGCCGATGATTTGGCCCAATCCATAGAGGCCGGGAAAAAATACCGGACAACATCTATCTTGCTCAACACGGGTCTCGCTGCGCAGACCGGCGAGAAGCCAGACCGAGCTTCCTATTTCGCTTTCGCCGAGCCCTATCTACCGATCGCCATCAATGCGATCCTCTTTCTCGACGCTGCTAGATTGAAGATGGGGCAGGACGGCGCGGACGAACTCAAGAAGAACTTTGACGACATCGAATTCGCATTGCGACCGAGCGGTTCGCTGCAACCAGCAAAGCTGGTTGGCTGGCCGATACCGATCGCCAAGTTATATCTTGATGAAAACGGGCCCGACGAGCTCATGGCGCAGGCGGCAAAGGCTTCCGATACGTTCGTGGTCCCTCCGATTTGCAGCGCCAATCTTTTCGCGGGCGTTCGTCCAGAGAAAAACGCTGATTTCAAAGAGGCTCATCGACGTCTCGAGGTTGCAGCAGGAAAATGTCCGGGCTCTTCCCTGGAACATGCTCTCGTGACTGCTGAGCTTGGGCGATCAATCCGGTAGCGCTTCCTCAACCGGGGTTAGCCAGCGCGGTGCGACGAAATTCTTTATGGGAACATCTCTTCAACTCCGTCAACGAACGCCTTCTGAATAGCGTCCACGACAACCGACGCCCCCTTTGCCAGCGATTGGCTCGAGCTCTCGCACAAGGCGCGACCTTCGCGTTCCAGCCAAGGATGGCTGATCAAATCTATGCCGACTTCGCCGGTCAGCACCTTTATCCCGTTTGTGGCCAGCGTTTCGCGTGCAGCTGCGGCGTCGCTCAGGAACTGAACTCGGCAGAGGGCTACCAAGACACGCTTGCTCAGGCCGGCGTCGGAGAATGCCTTCATCTGGTCGATCACGCGAGCTAGATCCGCCAGTTCCGTCGTGGAGGAGATTACGACCAAGCGCGAGATCCTCGCCAAGTCTATCGCGGACCGTTGGCTGCAATCTGAAGCATCGACCATCACCAGCTCAACCCCAGGACGTTCCGCAGAGAAGTCGAACGTAGCTTGCCGCTCAACCAGGATGGTTGGCTTTAAGCCGCGCCGGTCCCGCCGAACCGCCCAGCCATAGGTCGACGACGGAGACTCGTCGAAATCGACAACAACGCAATCGAGCGACTCCGCGGCTTCCACGGCGAAGGTGCGGACGAGAGCCGAGTTGCCCACGCCGCGACGTAGACCAATGAAGCTGATGATGTTGCTCATGCGTCTTCCATGGCGGTCGAATACGGCGAGAGAGACGATTCCATCTTCAGAACCTTAGGCAAGCGAGCCGTCGGGGGGCGCTCAGATTCGGCGAGGATTGGGGCAAGTAGCCGAAAAATACATTCAGTCTTGAAAGCCGAAGTTCATACCGCTATATACCATCCCAATGGATGGGAAATAGATGGTTTTCAGATGGCCGGAAACGTAACAGAATTGCGCCCCAAAGGGGCGGATTCCGAGAAAATCACGCTCAACCTTGGCTACGTCGACCTCGGTCACATCGAGCTGATGGTGCAAGAGGGGTTCTACTCGAACCGAGCGGATTTCATCCGAACGGCAATCCGGAACCAACTCGATCGTCACGCGGACGTCCTTAAGCAGTCCGCGACTCGAAAGAGTCTGGACCTCGGATTACGGAATTACAGCCGAGAAGATCTCGAGGCGGCGCGAAGGGCCGGCCAGGTGCTGCACATCAACGTTCTAGGCTTGGCCAGCATCGCGCATGACGTCACGCCTGAGCTTGCTCGGGCGACCATTGCCTCGGTCTCGGTGTTGGGAGCATTGCATGCGACCCCGGCGGTCAAGGCCGCCCTTGCTGACAGGACGAGGTAAGGAATGACGTTGGATCAGGATATCGTTCGTGAAGCCACGCGCCTGACCCGCGCCGGCAAACTCGTCGAAGCGACCGCGCTGCTTCAGCGCATGCTCCGCGGTGCAGGCGCGCCTGGTGCGGCCGGCCGTCCTGTCGCGCAGCGTGAGGCGCCGGTCATCGATTTGAAGGCTACCATCGTTGGCAAAACCGAAGCTCCGCAGCTCGTGGAAGCAACCGCTGCTCGACGGCGGCGTCAACCAGCCCCCTTGGATCGATCGACCGGGGGGGGGGCGGTTCGAACTGCGAGATCTGGTAAGACGCGCTCCGTCCCAGGCAGATATCATTCCTGATGGCGCAAGGTTCATTGGCGGCAGCTACCGCAATTTGGCAGGAAGCCGGACCTACAAGCTGTTCATCCCGAGCCGCTATCAGAAGCAGCCGCTTCCGTTAGTGGTCATGCTTCATGGCTGCACCCAGTCGCCAGAAGATTTTGCCGCCGGCACCAGAATGAACTTCATCGCGGAAGAACAAAACTGCATTGTGGTCTACCCCGAGCAGCCCAGCGGAGCGAACCACGCGAAATGCTGGAACTGGTTCCGCGCAGGCGACCAACAGCGCGGCAACGGCGAGCCTTCGCTCATTGCGGGCATTACACGCCAAGTCATGCAGGAGTATTCGGTCGATCCAAAGCGTGTCTACGTGGGAGGATTGTCGGCCGGCGGTGCCGCCGCCGCCATCATGGCATCGACGTACAGTGATTTGTATGCGGCCGTCGGCATACACTCCGGGTTGGCGTGCGGCGCGGCCAAGGATGTCTCCTCAGCGTTCGTCGCTATGCGGCAAGGGGATAGAGCAGAGAATGCTTTTGCAGGTGCAGGCTCTCCCATTCCGACGATTGTATTTCACGGGGATCGCGACACCACGGTATATCCAGCGAACGGCGATCGCATTATCGAGCTGTCCCTGAAAACAAAGAATCTGAAAAGGAAGGAAATCCGGGGGCGCGTGTCTGGAGGGCATGAGTATAGCCGCGTGGTTTTTACCGACCCAAGGGGCAGAAGCATTTGCGAGCATTGGAGCGTTCTTGGTGCTGGCCATGCGTGGTCGGGAGGTAGTCCCGCGGGATCATACACGGACCCGCGAGGGCCGGACGCGACGAGAGAAATGCTACGTTTTTTTCTAGAGCACTCTCGCTAGGGTCCGAAGGGGAAAGAATTATGTAGGGGATCTTTGGGCAGGAGACCCAAAAGGGTCTCTCTATTTCAAGTCCAACTCGCCGAATTGGTCAGTCGGTCTCAATGAAATTTGTCCTTTTCAATGTTAGATGCGGGTCAGATATCTATGAAGAAAGCAGTCGTCTTCCTGTTTTTAACGAGTTCGTCCGCCTATGCTGATACGTGCAGCACCAAGGCAGCTGCAGCCTTTGATTTGTTCAACAGAGGTAACATTGCCTACGAAGGCCACGATTACGACACCGCTCGGCAGTACCTATGGCAATCGGGAAAGGCTTATGCAGCCGCAAGCGTCGATTATTGCACGGGCGATCGGGCGACGACAATGGCGAGCAACGCCGGAGTCATGGGTGCTGACATACATATTGTAGAGTGTGTCAGCAAAAAATACTCCACTGATGTTGATGACTTAAAAGGTTGCTTTGACGTTCTCGGTTCCTTCGCCAAGATCCGCATCGAAGAATTAGTGCGGAAACAGAAGGGTCAGAGCGTTACTTTCACTGCTGCTCCTCCCGACCCTCAGTTCAGTTCGCAAAACGAGCCTCGTAATATTTATGAGGCAACAGTCCAATGTAGGTCGGATCAGGAAGGGCGCGGCGTTCCACTATCCTGCGTGCAAACTCCGGTTGATCTTCACAACGGGTATTGGCGATTCAAGCTGAGTTCCGGCTGCAACGCATACGGATATCGAGCGACAGTCGCCACGCACGATGACGGCGGTCATTGCATTCGGCGGGTGATTGCTTTCGAAAAAAATAAATCATCTGACGTTGGCAATTCAGACCTTTCTGGGAAACCTCCGTACACGCTCGACATGATTGTCATCAATAGCGGGGAAGACAAGGGCGCTGATCGACAAAATAATATGGCGATATGCTATGAGGATCGACAGAACGGTGGCACCTGCGATTAGGCGTTGGCTCATCTTAGCACCCAACGTCGGTCTTCGATTTTAGCCGGGCTCTGCCTGGCGCGCGATGGGACGGTTAGCTTAATGAACGTCGGTCCTGCGCGACAAAGGACGCCAGGAACTTTGTATGGTCGGAAAATAACTGCAGCCTATCCATGTCTAAGGGCTCGCGAAGAAATTGGAGGATGAGTGTGTCGGCGCCACTCACGAATGTTGGACCAATACCACAGAAGAAAAAGCCCAGTTTACGCGCCGCCTCCGTCAGTGCGGGCAATCCAGGATCATCCAAACGCGCCGAAAGCTGGATCGTAGACGTGCTGGAATTCAATGAAGCACCAAATTCCGCGTGCAACTTTTGGAGGAAGTCAGATCCGATCTGGCCGAAATTCAGCGATGTAATGCCAAATCCGTCAGCTGCTGAGCTAATTGTCGAGGCCCGTGTTGTGAGTGTTTCGTTGTTTGCGTGGGTTACGCTGACCCCAAGCTTCTCGTAGATCCTCATGACGGCATGGCGATACGGGTCAGGGATAAAGACAGCCCTTGGCTCGGGATTATCGAGAAAGCGAAAAGTGGTTACAAAGCTTTGCCTTTGGCCATAAGTGGGAACCGGCATATTTTTGGGGACTAGTCCTTCAGGACAGGCGCCGAGCATGAGAGAGCACGCGTACATGGCGGCATGCTCGTCGTTTTGCTGTGAGAATGTGTGCATGGTCAATGGTTGTGCGAAGATACCGGTTAGTCCGAGTTCTCGCGCGATAACGAACAGCTTTTCAGTCATCGCCTCGAGTAAATGATGTCCACGATAGCGCGGAAGGACGAGTGCCTCCCCACGCTCGGCGATTCTCGAGCCTGGTAAAAGCTCCAGTGCAAGGTGCCCTATGACTTCATGTTGCTCGTTACGAGTCACAACAGGAACGATCTCGCCGCTGGTTACTTTCTTCCAATATTCAGTGGGAGAAAAAACCTCGGGATGGAAATAATGGTCTCCGTAAATCTCCGAAAAGCAACGTGCTATGCCTGTCGCGTCGTCTTGTCGGGCTCGCTCTATCTCGAACTGAATTTCATCCGGCATTCAAAGTCCTCGAAATGCGGCTAAAACTTATACTGCTACGAGTAGGCTTCAAATCAGTCGTCTAGATAGCCCTGTTGCCAGACGCGACAATTGCCCACAGCGTAGACGCCGCCAGCAATGCCATGAATCCCACCGTTGCCGGGTGCCTCCCGAACTCGCCGCTAAAAAGTTGCGGCACCGCCAGTAGCGGCACTGCGAAGATCTCGACCAAGCGCGTACGAAAAGCTCCCAGTCGCAATATGACTTGGTCTTCTGTCAAATATGTCAGAAGGCCCAGGGCCGCCGTGGCAGATATCAAACAAAGAACGATGAAGCTCGGCGGTGTCAGACTTCCAAAAGTCATCACCAAGCCTGTCAGAGCGCCCCCCAATAGCGGAATGAAGATTCGAATTAATTCAGCTTCACCCTGTTCGCAGCTCCGCGCCCAGACTTCCATACTAATCGTTCGCGCTCCGATCGCCAGGACAGCCAAGGCAATTCCGATAGTGAAATCAGCAGACAATTGGTCTCTCGTCAGGGAGACGGCTCCAACGTATCCAATGACGCAAGAAAAAACGCAAACTTCAGGCAGGGACGGAAGGGTGCGATCGCGCAGCGATTTCACCAGCTCAAGAACCAGGCTGTCGAGCAACAACAGGGCAGTGGCGAACGGAGCCGACAAAAACGCTATCGCTCCGAACCACCCGACAAACGTGAGTCCGGCTGCCACAAGACGGGCGATCGCCATCCGCGGTTCTCGTGGCCGAAGTTCTGCGGGTGACGGTCGGTGCCAGAGCAATAATAGGAGAATCCCTATTAGGCCACGGTACAGCAACAACGTCCCAAGTGAAATGCTCGTGGTTCTGGTTAGGTAATCCACGCCAACGGCGACGCCCGCTGTAGCCACCAATACAAGTGAAATAGCAGCAGAAAGGCGCATTGGAGTAACCCATCAATTTCGCAATTCCGAGAAACAGCATGAGCGACGCGGCAGCGAAGGCGCTCGACCGCGGATTGAGCAATCAACCCTTACAGGTAAGCTCAGACGGCACTTTTTCCTTTTGATCTTTCAAGAGATCGACGACCATTTTGCAGGTCGTGGGACTCGCATTGCAGATCTTGACCCAATTCGGATAGTCGGCATCGCGAGGAGCATTGAACATGCGAGCTGAGCTGACTGATGCTGCAATACTGGAGCAAGCGTTCATGACCTTCCGATCATTTTCGTTTTCTTGATCCTGACGCGCTTTTTCGTCTTGCTCTGCCTTTACAGCTTGTTCCAGCGCAGCAGGGCTGCACTCATATGCGGTCTTTTGTTCGTTATCAGACAGCATTTGTTGCCAACATGCAGTATTGCACTTGACCGTCACTCTTGCCCCACACGCCTTTTCCAGGTTTTTGGCGTTGTTAAGAAGTATGCGAACCATTTTTTCATTCGATTTACTGCGATCGCATTCACCTTTCTGTCGGGCTGCCGCAGAATCTGCGAAGAGGCCCGAAACTGATGCCCCCAAAGCTGCGTTAAATTCAGGACTAGAAGCATTATATCGTTTCAGTGCGTCATCACACTGATCGGCGCGCGAGCTTTGCGTTTGAAAAGTCAGGGCTGAAAGAATTGCTACGACACCAAACCAGGTGCGACCTGAAAGACGGGAACGGCCATCGGTATACATTCGAAACTTCCAATCAAAGTAAGGACAATTGGCGGCTCAACTAATTTTCTCGGACGCCGGCGCGCCAAGAATGCGAAATGAAGCCTGTATGCTTGGGGTGCGTGTTTGACTGTCCAACCAAACATAGCTTCAATATCAAACTCTGATCGTATTATTGATTGCAGCAATTGTGCAAGCTGCCGCTTCATCACCTCCCAATTCATTCCGCGTAGCTACCACCGGGAAGTGCCGCAGATGATGCGGGGGCGGATCTTTTTCCCTAATTTCCCGATAGCGATAGTCTTTCCTGGACCTATTACCGTCTATCTTCGGAGCGCTTCAATCAGAGGGGTAAATCGGGCCAGCTCGCGATCCCAAAAGGCGGTGTCCTCAGGGAAGCGTTGACGAAGATCTTGCAGGATCGCCTGACCCGATCCCGCAGCTTCCAGGCCCTGAGACTGATTGCGGTTCTCAAGATAGCCAATTGTCAGTTTGAAATACGATTTTGCAAGACGGTATTGCCACTCGATCCGTGCTGGATCGAGTTCGACGAGGCGCTTCATGATGGAATGGCTTTGCTGAAAGGATTTAAGGCCGCCGATTAGGTCGTTGGTCAATAGCTGCATCGTGCCAAATCGTTCGTAGTCAGCCTCTAGCTGTTCCTGCCAGGACATTTCATGCGGCTCGGCCTCCGCCACGACAGCTCTCATTATCGCCGCGCACTCGAATGAGCTCTTCGCAGTCTCATAGTCTTCGTCATCTGCGTCCAATTCACCGAGCCTGAACGCGAATTTCGCCAAATGACCGTACCAAACGACAGATTCCGGATCTGCCGGGTCTATCCCAATCAAGCGGTCGGCGATGTAGCGCCCCTCCTGAAGGTGCTGGCGGGCCAATTGCCGCTCACCAGCAGTCTCACAGGCGTTCCCGATGATCTCAAGCGACGTCAGAAGGCTAGCTTGTCTGCCGGAATCATCAGGTGCAATCGCTGCGAGGTACTTCTTGATCAGCAGCGCCTTGTTCAGTGCGTCCAGGGCCCCCGGGTAACTTTGCCGATCCATCAGGATCTCGCTGATCTTGTAGTATGATATCGCCAGGTTGTTTTGGCGGATGTCGCTTTCGGGATTTTCGTCGACGAGAGCTTTTTCGAGGGCGGCAGTCGCGTTGAAATTTGAAAGCGCCTTGTCCGCGAGTCCCAATTTCAGAAACGTATCACCTAGCTTGTCGTGAATGGCGATTAGCCCATGGCGCCAGTCTTCCGAGGTCGGGGCTGCCGTCTCAAGACGTTCTCGTATCGAAAGAGCAGACAAATAGCTTGATATCGCTTCAAGCTGCTGATCGCGCTCAACGAGCATATTTCCGTACGTTTCATATGCCACGGCAAGATCGAGTTGGCAGTCGGGATTGCCCGGTTCGAGCGCTACAATGCGCGTCAACAGATCAAGATGTTCGCTAAAGCGTGAAATCGCGCGCTGTTCGGACGTGACATCGGTCGGAACGGGGGACGCATTGTCGGCTGCCTCGACGCCGGTCGCAAATGTCGTGTCCCGCATCGATTTGCGGAGTTTGTCGCGTTGGTCCAGCCATTTCACGTTACCGGGCTTGAGGACAAGAAGTGAAACGAAAACTGAGTCCGCCGCGGCAAAACCTTGGAGCGCCCCGCTATCGTTGCCCGCGAGCTTACGCATATAGCCGACATTGTAGTGACTGAACGCCAGTCGTTCCTGCAGATCGATATTATCAGGATCTTTCGACAACATCAGCTTGGCGATACGGAGAAGCTTCTCGAAGCAGACAAGCCCCTCGTCAAGATCGACGGATCCTTGCAAGGCAGAACCCAGGCTGAGAAGCACGGAGCCCCACTTTCTCAGAATTTCGCGATTGTCCGGTGTGGAAGCCGACAGGCTGGCGTATAGTTTTGCCGCCCGATCGTATGCGTCGCACCCCTCACGAGGATGACCGTTCCGGTCCAGAATCCGACCGATCAAGCGGTGTGCCTCGGCAAGTTCGGTCTTGCATAGGAGCCACTCAGGAAAATCCCTGAGCGCCGTTTCGCGCTTGTCGAGTGCGCGCCGGAGATGTTCGATTGCGTCTCCGGGGCGGCCCATTGCTTCGAGACGCTTCGCTTCCTTCTCGGCACTCTCCGCGGCGTCGCGCAAATCCTGAAGAGCAAGATATGATTGGAGCGTTTCGGGATCGGAATCGAGCGATCGTTCCTCCACTGCCGGCGCGTTCCCAACATCAATCGGCCATGTCAGGGAAGGGATATCAGTCGGATCAAATACGATCCTGAGCCAGTGCAACTGACCGCGAATGTCGCCTGCAACCAGTCTCCCTCCTGGAAGAGCGACGAGCGACGTAATGCGGCTGTCAACCTCCAGGCAGGCGAGCTCGTCACCATTGTCTGGATTCCATATGCGCACACAATTGTCGCTGGCGGCGGTCGCGAGGTAACCGTTTGTCAAAATCGTTATGCTGCGGCTTTGCGCCAGTTCGCCGAGCAAACCGGACCGATGGCCGGTGAACCGGACCAATTGTGTGCCATCTTGCGGGTTGTAAACGCATATGGCGGGAGCATGAGCGAGAACGAGGCGTCCATCCGGCAGGACGGCCATTCCGCGAACGATGGCGAGCTTCAGGTTGCGAGACTCCGTGCCTTTGTCGAGGTCCCAAAACCTCAGGATTGTCTCACGAGCTCCCGAGACGAGCATTCCGTTCGGATGCATGGCCATCGCCAGTACGGCCTCGGTGTGACCTTCGAGCCGTGCCAGTTCGTCGCCGCTCTGGGTATCCCACAGGCGGATTGTGCGATCCCCACCTGCGGACGCAAGGCGACCGTCCGGTAACAGCATGATCGCATGAACGCCCGAATCGTGATCTGCCAGTCGTCGGTTGTCGGATGTGCCATCTAGATGCCACAGACAGATCGAGCCATCTCGCGACCCGGATGCCAACCGGTTGTCGGAAAGCTCCGCCAGCGCGAGCACGTCGTCGCGATGACCGGTGAAGCGCTTAAGTGCGGTGAAGGAATTGGAATTCCATACTTTGATCGTTCGGTCCGACGATCCGGATGCAACATGTCCGTCAGAAAGGGCCCATAGCGCAAGAATCTCCTTGTCGTGGGCTTGTTTAGCTGTTCCGCCGATTGCGGTCGAACAGTCGACCACATGAATGGCTCGGCTATCCGCAGACCGGAATGCCAGCTTGCCTTCGGGAAGCGGTACGAGCCGTCCGACAGCCTTGGTATCAAGACGCAGACGTGCCGTTTCAATTCTCTCGTCGACCTGCCAGAAGCAAACAGTCCCATCCTGCGAGCCCGATACGAGGCGACCATCGGGCAAAGTGACCAATGCCGTCACCACGTCGGTGCTGGTGGAAAGATTCACATGGTCCATGCAGTCGTCGAGTTCCCATATCCGGATTGTCCCGCTGTCGCGTGAAGCGGAAGCGAGCCGGCCGTCCGGCAGCTCCGATAAGGCGGTGATCTCGTCGGCGTGCCCTGCAAGGCAATGGGTTTCAGCCCTCTCCATCGCATTCCAGATTCGGATCGTACCGTCCTTTGCTCCGGATGCGAGGCGGCCATCGCCTAGAGCAGCGAGGCAGCTAACGCCTGTTGTGTGTGCGTTGATCGACGCGACGCATGTGCCGGACTCGAAATCCCAGAGGCGGATGGTGCCGTCATCGGAGCCCGAGGCCAAGTGCTGGTCGTCGAGCTGAACAAGGGCGCGAACCGTCGCCGTATGTCCCTCGAGTTGGAAACGAAGTTCAAAAGACCGAAGGTCCCAAATCCTGATGACTGATTCCCTTGAATTCCCGACAGCTGATGCGAGTGTGTGCCTGTTCAGGAGCGCCAGGCTGCCCACCGGCCCGTCGTGCGAACCAAGGGTCGCATATTCCTCACCGGTCTCGGCATGGACGATCCGAATCGACATGAAAGAGCCGACGGCCATGCGGTTGTTTGGAAGGCTGACGAGCGCGGTTCCTAGAACGTCGAGACTCTCGAATCGGGCGACTTCCGATCCTGGAGGCAGCATACCGGGGCGCATTGGCACGATTGCGGGAAGCGAAACGACTTGCCTTGCGTCGCGGAGAAAGTCTTGAAGGCCATCGACGCCGACATCCATGAGGCGTCCGATCAATTGCGGCGCCAACTGGCGTTGGTCGCGCAGGAGAATGTCGGCGACGAGCTGAAGAGTGCGGCCAATGAGCTTTTGTGCCTCGTCGAAAGCGTAGCTGTAGTCATCCACCAGGCGGTGGGCGCCGAAGACCTCGAGCTTTTGTTGCAGCCAGTCCGGTGACATCAAGATCTGACCGAGCCTGGGCAGGGCTCCGGCCATGTGAAGCTGATAGGGCAATTCCGAGAGGCTTCGCTTGTTGTAGCCCGGTGACCCATTTCGTACGAGCTGGCGGGTGTCGAAGTAAGTCGAGAGCGCCTGGTGTAAGGTCGTGGTGGCCGGCTCGTAGTGTTGCGCGCGCACGACATCGATCAGTTGCCGGTGAAAGAATTGAAGGAGCGGCTGATCGTCGATGCGCCGTTGCACCAGGAAGGGACTAAGATGCCTATGGAGGCGAATCCACACGGTTGGCGGCAAGATCTTTGTGCGAACGGAAAATTGCTCGGATGACACCGCCTGCATGACGTCGACATCCAGGGCGAGAATCTCGGTCAATTCCTTGACACTGAGCCCGTCGCGCGCGGCGCAGAGATAACCAAGGACGCGCGTGACCAGCGTCCGCTCGTGATGATGAACTGCGGTGAGTTCGTGGACAAATTGCGCGATCAACGCAGATGTATCGCCTGCGAGCACATGGCGACCGCTGCCGACGATGCTTGAGCTCTTCCATGCTTGAGTGATGACGAAGCCGACTCTCATATAAAGCGGAGAACCGCCTGAAGCCTCGAAGCGGTCGATCAGGTATTGCCGCTGTTCGTCACGCAGGCTGCGCCCTGCCTCCAGTTCCAGTGCCAGCAGCATCTCACGGCCGCTGTCGATCGATAGCGGTTCAATCGTCAAGAATGCATGTGCTGGAAATCGTTCGCGCAATATCCGGTAAGCGGCGCTGTCAGCTTCGTAGTTCGGGTCGTCGAGCGCCGAGATTACGAGCCGGATGGCCACCGGAAGTTTGGACGGAAGCCAGCTCAGCCGGTATGGCTTGTTGAGTTGATCGAGCGCATCCAGAACTATCGTAACTGGCTTGTCGATGGATGATAAAAGCGTTTTGATCTGATCGCAGAATTGGTTGATCTCAGCCTCGTATGCCGCTGGCTTTTCTACGATGCCGTGCGCATTGAGGTCCTCTACGAGCGAAATCAGCAGGGTTCGGATATCGGATGACGCAGCACTGGCGCCGACGAAACGGGAGACTACGGGATGAGAGGAGGTTGAGACAGTCGCGGCAGCGGCTTTCGCCATGAGGGCCGACTTCCCGAGCCCCGACCGCCCAACGACAAAAAGTGGATGCTCTGCGGATCCAGCTACAAACGCTGAGATCTGATCCAGTATGCGGTTGCGGCCGACAAAGTTCCGGCACCTTTCGTCGGCGAATGTCTGGTGAGCAGAACGTTCGCTTTGCAAGGCCGCGTCGGGCTGAGCCTCGACCGCTTCGACGAGCGCGATGTGCCGATCAATCGACTTCGTCAATGCGCGCTCGGCTGCAGCGACGAAGCTTTCCAGATACATGTCGTCAAGTCGTCCGTCGAGGCCGATCATCGCTTGTCCCACGAGGATGTCGTCGTCGGGTAGCACGCGTCTCAGTTTGGATTTCAGCAGTTCGACGTTCTCCTCATTGTCGTGGTAAATGCTGGATGGCGTCAGCCCCGCTGCGGATTGGTCGGTGAACTCACGAACGAAAACCAGCGCCTCGGTGTGGCCGACACGATCTGGTGAGTTCGCGCTGCTATCGGAGAGGGAAATGGTGGCCAGCCCGGGAACGCCAAGAAGAATTTCTTGCTCGGTCAACGACGCGAAGTACTTTTCACGGACCTCGTATCCAATCCGGTTGAGTGCGATGTTCGCTTCGACGGCTTCCTGGAGGATCGTTCGTACGCGTGACTCATGATCGAACCAGGCTTGTGGTGGCCTGAGTTCTGGGATTTCGTCTTCGCGCGAACGCAAAGTATAGGCGCCGGAAGTGCTGATTAGGCCGTCGGGAGCAACGACATTCTCGTCGAGCTCGTAAAGCGTCGAGAGCAGTAAAGTATCTTGCGGACGTTGCTCGCGTTCCAGCCACGTTAGCAGTGTCTCATATTCCATTTTGGGTATGGCATAGGGTAGCGGCACCCAGCCGTAGCGACTGCCCATCAAGATCAGGAAGTTTGGCGGTGGATAGCCTTTCGCCGCTCGAACTTCGCCGAGACAGATGTCCGATGTGCGCTGATTAAGCTGAGCCTCGACGTTGATCCCCCAACGCAAGTCGAGTGGAAAAAATTGATAGCCCCGTTCCGCGCAATAGCGATCGAGGTTCGGGAAAACGCGCGTCTGAAGCAGTTCGCGCTCCTGTGCAAAATCGGCAAAGGTAGAGGAGATGAAAAGACGAAAGGCCTTCACAAGCATTGGAGTTCCCAAGCGCTTCTGGCATTAAGCAGAAAAGTATAGGCTATTGTAGAAATAGAGTGGGAAAGGGCCAGCCCAAAAAAGCAGTTTGCATGTGTCGCTCCTTTGTCGCCGTGGAGCATGATTGCGACTGGCAGTCTTCGGTGGATCTCCTGGCAGTCAACCGCCAGGCGTTTTGGTCATGCCATCGTCTGGAGCGGTAGGAGTCTGGAGATATGACGTCGGGGAGGGCGGTGGCGTCTACGTCAAATCTGCGTGTTTTATCTGAAGGGCAGCCGCTTTCTCACCAAGGCTGAAAAATGCAGCCATATTGGTCGGCACGTCTATTCGCCGGAAAGACGCTAGCTGTCGTTGACTGAGCTTCAAACCAAGGGTTTCCTCGAGCCATCTCGATTCCAGCAAAACATCGTAACGCAAATACTTGAACATGGGCCCGGAAGGTGGATGAGTTTTTCCGAGGTTTGGTAGGTCAAGCCCGAGCGGCCATTCGACTGGACAATCGCCCAACCAAGTCATCAGTGTTGCGATGAGATGCTGCGATTCGGACATCTGCGCCGTCAACGCCATGAGCGTCATCCCAATATTTCCGGCCCAGCGAAGATCTTTTGCGGCAAGTGCAGAGCGATAAGATCCTGTGCCGATGGACACGATCATCAGGTCGCGTGCATTGGCCGGCCATGAGATGCCGTACTGAGGTAACGTCGCCAACATGAAGAGCTGAAATGCCGGATTATTGTGCGGCGTGAGAGCTCCGTCGATAAACAGCCCTGGCGGCTCACCATCGACGATGTCTATCGACTCGGGATCAAAAAAATGTGGCGCTGCCGCGCTAGCGCGGACAATATTGACCAACGGATAATGCTTGTTGCCGGTGAAGGTGCCGTTCGGGCAAGTCTCCCAAAAGTGGCCCTTTGGATTGTTGCTCAACGTCCAGGCGCTGCCGGTGTCCAGCCGCTTGGTGATGATGCAAAGACCAGTTTTCAAATCCTCGGATCCAAGCGTCCGGTCCCCGATGAATTTCGTCAGCTCCCTGACAAGGTTTCTCTTGTCGAAGGTGGCTCTGAAGCCGGCGAAGCGCCAAAAGCGCTTGCGAAACACGGACGGAGCCAGCGCCGTTTGGAGTTCCTTGATTTCCGAAACTCTCATCCCCATCGCGAGGGCGGTAGCGAGAATCGAGCCGGCCGACGTACCTCCGATCAGATCAAACCAATCGCAAAGTCGAGTTGGCTTTCCCTCGATTTCATCGATGGTCTTTTCAAGCTGGGCCAAAAAGGAAACCGATATGGCGGCACGAACGCCGCCGCCATCAAGCGCCAAAATGCGCTTCGGCCCGGGTCCGAATAAATGACGATCCCTTGAACTGGGGGCGGCTTCAGGAGGGGAAAGCAAGGTGAATGTACTGCTCGTGTTAAGATCATGATAGAGCTAGTATAATTGGGCCTCCGCGTAAACACTCATTGTGCCCTACCGTTCGACCCGAGCAAGCCTCCCAGAGTAGTCAATGATCGTCCTGCTCGTGGAGGTTCTAAATCTGGTGCTGGTGCCATACATCAAGTAAGTATTCGATGTGGCGTTCCAGGTGACTTGAGTGGCGGTGAACTTAACCCCGTGTGAGCTCAAAGCCTCGATCGATGAGACAGCGCAGATCAACGGCGCGCGTTTTTTGCGGAGAATTTGTAGGTGACGTCTAGCGGGACTAATCTCGTTCTTGCGTTAAGAGTCGGAATAACAGGCGCACGTAATCTTTCGCCCGAGCAGTTGCCCAGGATTCGAACTCAAGTAACTGAGTTCCTGGTTAGAACGCGCGAAGAACTCGAGCGTCTAGCCCTAAAAGACGCTGCACGAGGGGCATACTGCTGCGCCGGCGGCGAACCGCCCCGACCAAGGCTCAGCGTTCTTTCTCCATTGGCGGAGGGCGCCGATCGTTTGCTGGCGGAAGCCGCCCTTGCGAACGGATACCATCTGTCGTGTCCGCTCCCGTTTGCCCGGGAGGAATACGAGAAGGACTTCGCGTCCGAGGAAAGCAAGCAAGAATTTCGTCGTCTGCTGCAACAAGCCGGTACGTCCGTCCTTGAAATTGATGGTGCGCGGGGAGACGCTCAAGCCGCATCATACGAGGCGGTCGGTCGCTTCGTCGTCCGCAACTGCGATATTCTGGTGGCAATCTGGGATGGGCGGCCGGGGAAGGGGTTCGGGGGAACGGCTGACGTTGTTCGATTTGCCACGAACCATGGCCCTCCGGTCTTCTGGATTCATGCCGACAAGGAGACCGATCCCGCTTTCTTAATAGACGGCCAGGACTTCAGGGCAGCCCCGAAGGGCGACGCCGGATGGAGCAATACGCTCCACTGCTACCTGGAACATCTGATAATTCCACCGGCAATTCCCGTGCAACATGCTTCGACCTGGTTCGAGCGCGTAGCTAAGTTTGGACGTTCTCCAACTTTGCCTCCGTATCTTACTTACCTTAAGCCGGTGTCCGGAGCGCACCGTTGGATATGGCGTGCTCATAGCTGGCTACTGAGAACGGCAGCGGGAACGATTGAGGTGCCGGCTTGGAGCAGACCACAAGTACCAGCGAATAAGGTGGCTGCTTACTGGTTCGCCCATTTCGGTCCAGCAGATGCGTTGGCAGGGGCTTGTGCCCGCCGCTACCGTTCATCCTATGTGTGGGTGTTCGGACTTGCTGCAATCTCGGTAATATTTGCCGCGATCGCTTTGGTCGTTCCACCGACAATCCCGATCAAACTCACGGTGACCGGAATTGAGTTTATCTCGCTGATCTCGATTGGCGTTATGGTATTCGCCAACGAACGGCAGCGCTGGCATGAACAATTCCTCGAATTTCGACTGCTCGCCGAGCTCTGCCGCAAACAACAAGCCCTATCTCTGTTTGGCTGGTCGCTCGAGGGGCCACCCGTTACGGAAAAGTTGGCGGTCTTTCGCCCAAATGTTCCGTCGGCTACCGGAAATTGGGTCGGTTGGCTTTTTGGGGCACTCCAGCGTGCCGCTCCGATTTCCGAAGGAATTTTTGATCGCGATCGGATCGAAGAGGCACGAAATGAGGCGCTGCGGGATCTCATCGACGATCAGCTAGCCTATCACAAAGCGCGGGCGCTTCAGAGTCAGCGGGCCAGTGATCGTCTGGGGCAGGTTGGCGAATATCTTTTCATTGCTGTTTTAGCTCTCGTGGCGGTCAAGCTCGTTTCGGTCAGCTTGCATGCCGACCACCTCTTGATTCTTGTCTTGGGGTTGGCTGCGGCGATCCTGCCCGCGCTTTCCGCCGGCTTCGTCGGAATACGATCGTACGCTGAGCTGCCACTTTTGGCCGATCAATCGCGCCGCATGCAAGCCGAGATGAGCGCCGTCAAATTGCAGGTTCAACAGATTGATAACTCCGAACCTCTTGCGTCTCAGCTTCTTGGGTCTGCCATTTTTAGCGTGGCAACGATCATGTTGCAGGACATTCAGGGGTGGGTTCAGCTCTTTAGGGCGAAGGTAGTTGAGCCTGGGTGAAGAACCGTTACGACGAGAGCGACAAACGCCCTTTATGCTCAGCTCTCTAAAGAACCGAGGGCGGAAGGCGAAAGCGCGCAACGGTAGGGAGCCCGCAGCAGGTAGTTTCTTTTGGCTTGGTTGTTGGGATGATGACTACGTCTGAAAATGAATCGCCCGAAAGGGCCGACTTTGATATGCGCCCCTCGGCCGTACTGGCGATTGGTGTCGCTGGAATTCCGGTTTCCGACTTGGCGTCAGGACAATGTGCGAAAGAGGTGGAACGCCTTTTTCATCGCCTATCTGAAACGTTGGAGGCTATGGTGAAAAGCCGCCCGACATTCTTTTCTGCAGCCAGGCCCAGGTTGCGTTGTGTCAGCACATTAAGCGCGGGCGGGGCTCTTGAGGCGGCGAGGGTGGCACGGGATGTCGGCATAGATCTGTCGTGTGTGCTGCCATTCGAAGCCCCGAAATATCTTGAGGGCTTTGATCCGCGTGATCGGTCGATCGCCAAGGAATTGATTGACGGAGCGTCAGCCTGTCTTGTTCTGCCCGGGACACGGGATGAAGATGATCGGGCGCATGATCGCGCTTATGAAGCCATCGCAGCAAATGTCGACATTCTTTTGGTGGTCTTGAACGAGCGATTACCAAATCCCGATTGCCTCAGGGGGCTGTTTCAATCGGCGCTTTCGTCCGGTACTCCGATTATCTCGATAGACTCAGAAAATTCCAGGCCGGCGCTTTTGTTGACGCGGCCCTTTCACGACGAACTGACGGCAGCGATCACCGATCTTCATAAGGAGGAGTTGCCGGTCGATCTAATGCCGCTTGTCCAGAGTATCCTGCTTCCACCCGCGGACTCGGCTGTGCGTCGCAGTCTTGAGGATCTTGTTGCGGAAATCAACCATCCGCTCGCGCTTCGCTTTGAGTATTCGATGATGCTGAAGTTGTTTCGAGTGTCTCGCATTCCAGTAAAGTCTAACCGCAGGCTGCCGGACAAGGAGCACGGTCAGCACTCTCCAGCTCATATGGAGGGCCTGAGCTCTTTGACTGACGATCAAGACTACATGCAACGTTTGCGGCGCTTCGACGCGCTTGCGAGCTACTACGGTCAACTTTGCAGGTCGAGCGCCGCTACTGGCTTTCTTGTCATTATCATCGTCGCCTTCTTGTCTGCATTGGCTGGAATGATTTTCCCGTCTCTGTCCGGGGCATCCATCGCCATCCAAATTGCGATCAATATTGTCGTCCTGTTGGACGTTACGTTAATGAAGCGTCATCGATGGATGGAGCGATGGCTTGATTATCGCGCCATCGCCGAGAGGCTTCGTTGTTTGCGATTTCTTCATCCTCTGGGTTTGGGCGACGTGCACAAATCGAATTTTCTCGACCGCAAGCGGCAGTCCTGGATCGACTGGTACGTCAGGCGCTGTTGTTTTGCACTTGATCCTCCTTCAGGACAAATCCTAAGCCGTGACGTTCCGAAGATAGCCGGCGCTCTTGTCGTCAAAGAGATCGATGTTCAACTCGCTTACCATCGGCAGTCCTTCAGGCGTTTCGGAAGGCTTGAGCACCGGCTGTTCGTGGCCGCGTATGGCGCGTTGGCTGCAACCGTGATGATTGCCGTCGCCATGGGAATTGCCGCGCAGTTCGTCGGAGGCATCCAGGGCATCTCGTGGAGGCAGTCTGCCTTGCTTGCGCTGGCTGTACTCCCGGCCGTCACCACGGCCTTGAACGGAATTCGGGCAGATGCAGATCTCGTTCAGCTAGTGGAGCGTTCAGCGCTGGCCGCGGTAGCCCTGACCCGACTTCGTCGATCGATCAGAGGTGCAGTTCTGAATTACGATCGTATGGCCGCTGCCGCGACAAAGGTCAGCCTGCTCATGGGCGATGAACTGTCAGAATGGCGATTTATGCTCGAGAACCGCCGCTTGCGGCAATCACGAAGCTCCGAGTGGAGGAAACGTTAGCGCGATACGAGACTGGAACACGATAAGGGCAACGAAAATCGAGTGCGGGGGTACACTCGCACTAGCGGCGCAGGTATTGCTTGCGGTCGGGCTTTGGCTCTCGTTAAACGATGCAACGGTCATCCCGACAAAATGGAATGCGAAGCTGCTTCACGCGCCATGATGCGAGAGTATGGCTTGTGGTCCTCAAACAAAAACCGCCGCCACTCGGTTGCCCCGATGTAGCGGCGGTTCTTTAGTCGTCAGAGCGCGGTGGTTCGGCCTGGTCAGGCACCCTCCCGCCTAGCGGGCGTACCAATACCCCCACCATCGATGGGAGACCGGCTGGGCCTGCGCCTTCATGGCCATGACCTCTTCGACTGGACGAAGCTGCGGGCCATAGATCGCGGGCGGATAGACGTCGTCCCAAAACACGTAGCCGGTCTGGACGTAGGCCGCACGATGGTGGTGGTGGATGGGTGCAAGCGCCAGTTCTGCGGCGGGAGCCATTGTTGTCGTCAAAGCGACGCCGAGTACGGAAAGGGCAATCGATGGAACAAGGGCGCGGAGGCTCATTGGATTGAATCCCTATTTGAAAAAGAGACGGGGAATAATGCGGCGGGTTCCAAAAGGTTGCAAGGGCGTCCGGCCGCACCAAATGCCGCGGTCAAGTTGCCCTCGGGCGCATTGAGCACGTCGGCTGTCGCGATGGGCCGGATCAAAGCCGTCGAACGCCACAGCCGGAATCGTCAGGCACCCATGAAGCAACAAGTGCCGGCGCGCGGCGAAAGAGAAAGATCGTGTCCGACGCTGCACACCAAAGATCTCATGTGACCGATCTTTCGCCGCCAGGAATCATGATGTCGACACACTACTCACTTTTCATGAAGGTGACGCTCTTCAGGATGGACTCATGGTTTCTACTTCTATCTCCGCATCCCTCTTCTGCTCCGGTCTGGTTTTGGGATACGCGCTGCGCGCGCTAAATGCACCACGGAGGGTGGTGAACTTGTTTCCCTCCGTCTCGCGATCATCGGCGAAGCCAGCTCCGACCTCCACCTTTGGGCACGCCAGACGGGCCTTCTAGGCTTTCGTCCGCCGCGGCCGACGCGCGGTTCTCATCCATTCAAGGGGACGACGACATGAGTGCGCCCAAGAAGGACGCTCCACGGCGCTACATTGTGGACGGCGCCGGCCAGCGCGTTCTTGTCGGCTTGACGATCTCGGAGACAGTCGAGTTCGAAAGCCTGGATAGGGTGGATCTGCGTCCGGACGCCGGCCTGCCTGGTCAGGAGCTTTGTATCTATCGGGACAAGCACGACGAGCGTTGGCTGGAACTTTATGCCAAGCACGAGCGGGCCTGGAGCCATTGGATGGCCGAAACGCGTGATCGGTCGAAGCCCCATTTGCTCAACTAGTTCATGCGCCGCTCGCGCGTTCGCCGAGCCTTGGTTCGCCCCGCCATGGACTCGCGGAGGGACAGGCTGCAATGGCCCATCACACCGCCAGCATTCTGCTTCCCTGGATGCTCAGCAAAGTGAGGTTGCCTGTTGCATAGGCGCCCGTATCGATGTTGACGCGGTTCGCCAGAAATTCCGCGCTTCGGACCGGGGTGTGACCATGAACGATGTGCTTTTCGAACCGCTCGTCGCTCTGCAGGAAGTCGTCTCGAATCCAGAGCAAGTCACGTTCCGTCTGCTCGGCCAATGGAACGCCCGGGCGGACACCGGCGTGAACGAAGAAGAAGTCTCCGCAGGTGAAGCTCAATCGCAAATTGTCCAGGAATTCCAGATGCTCGGTCGGCATCGCACGGATCAAGTTGCGCAATATCGTCGCCGGATCGTCTCGCGCGAGATCCGGAGGTGCAAGCCCATAGGACATCAATGTCCTGACGCCGCCGACGTCGAGCCAATCCTCGAATAGTGAGGGGTCTTCGAACACCTTCACAAAAAATGCCTCGTGGTTTCCCTTGAGGAAGACCGCGTTTCCCCTGCGGCTTCGTTCGATCAGGATGTCGAGAGTCGCGCGCGTGTCCGGGCCGCGATCGATGTAATCGCCCATGAAAATCTCGACCGCATAATCCGGCCGGCTGCAAGTGATGTCGGCATCGATCACCCGCAACATCGGCTCGAGCAGATGGGCGCAGCCGTGGATATCCGAGATTGCATAGACGCGGATGCCTTCGGGCAATCGCGGCTTTTGAGCCGGCGGATGTGGCCCGGTCATGGCGCGCCGTCGGTCAGGAGGCAGAAAAGATGTCCCAACGTCGCAGCTACCAGAGAATTTCCATCCAACGCGAGCATTGTCGGTGTGCCGCCGTTTTCCAGTTGGATCGCGCCAAAAGAAGGGCGCGGCAATTCTTGCCCATCAAGCACGATGCCTGCATGGAGGCCAGTGCATTCGATTTGCATCGCTGCCGCGGTGAGCATGGCAAAGATGCATGCCTCGACGCAAAATCCGCGATACACCCGGAGATGGCAATTCGAAGAAATGCCCGTATTTGATTCGCCGCGTTCTTTTCGCGGGCACTATTGCGCCTCATGCTGAGCCGAATCGTGCTTGCATCGCTCCTCTGCATCGCATTCGACGTGGAACTTGATTCAAAATAGGGCAGCGCGCTCGTCGATATGTCAGCACTGTGACGACATTCTAAGCTCGCGCGAATTCCCGACACATGTCTCAACAAGATGCGATCGTATTCGCATCGCAAAAGTTTTGCGTGCAGCGCCACAATGTCGCTGCGATCACTCAACACCTTCCGCTCGGGGAAGTGACGAGTCTTCAGCATCACAATGAGCGTCTGACACTCTCTCGATACGTAGAGGTTCGTATGGCTGTTGCAACTTATGGTTCTGGGAAGGCTTACTCGCCGGCGATGTCGCGCGGTAGTGCCCTTCAGCGGCCATTTCAGATCGTCATTATCGCTGCCGACTTTCTGCTGATCCTTCTGAGTTACGTCGCCGGCTCCGCTCTGTACGGCTTTGCGACGGCATCTGCCGCCGATGGCGCTTCAGTGGGTGCCGGACTCATCGTGGGCCTGGTGTTCATCGCGCTTGCCTATTTCCAGGACGTCTACGCCACGCACCGCCTGCTGAATCTCGTCTGGCAGCTGCGCAAGGCCGTCTTCATCTGGCTCATTTCGCTGACGGTCCTTGCCGTCGCGGCGTTCCTCCTGAAGTCGACGGACAATCTGTCTCGCGGCACGGTGATTGTCTTTGCGGCAATGGGGGGCGTCGGATTGATCAGCCTCCGCTTCTCCTGGCAGATCGTGCTCGGCACCAATTTTGCCAGAAGCCGACTGGTCGATCGCAAGGTGGTGCTCCTCAGTCTCAAGCCGCTCGATTTCACGTCGGGCCGGTTCAAAGATCTGCGACGCAACGGCTTCGATGTCGTGCGTCATTTCGTGCTTGGTATCGACGATGGAGATGGTGGCCATTGGGAGCGAGAGGTGCGCGATGTCATCCGCCAATCGCGCCTCGTGGATGTTGACGAGTATCTTCTTGCGATCGACTGGAATGAATTGCCGATGCTTCGCAAGCTCGGCCATTATTTGCGTGCCGTACCGCAGCCGGTGCGCCTTCTGCCCGACGATTCCATCGCCGATATCGTCTCGCGCCCCTTCCTGCCGGTCAGCGGGACCGTGGCGGTGGAGATTCAGCGGCCGCCGCTGAGCATCTTCGAGCGCTTGCAGAAGCGCTGCCTCGACGTCGGTGTGGCGATATTCGCGCTCGTCGTGCTGACGCCACTGTTGCTGACCGTCGCCATGCTGATCAAGCTTGACTCGCCTGGAACCGTCATCTTCCGGCAGTCGCGCCGCGGCTTCAACGGCAAACCCTTCGATATCTGGAAGTTCCGGACGATGACCGTGTCGGAAAATGGTCATACCGTCGCCCAGGCGACGAAGAAGGATGTGCGGGTCACAAAGATCGGGCGCTTCCTGCGCATGACGAGCATCGACGAGCTGCCGCAGCTCTGGAACGTGCTACAGGGCGAGATGTCTCTTGTAGGCCCGCGCCCGCATGCGCTGGCGCACGACAACTACTATGACGAGCTCATCAGCAAATATGTCTACCGCCACCACATGAAGCCCGGTCTGACCGGCTGGGCCCAGGTGAATGGCCTTCGCGGGGAAACGCCGACGATCGACCTGATGGAAAAGCGCGTAGAATATGACGTCTGGTACGTCAGCAATTGGAGCATCTGGCTCGATTTGAAGATCATGGCACGCACGGCGTCAGCCGTGATGTTCCAGGAAGCCTACTAAGGCGCGAGGTCAGGAACTCGCGGTGTATGGCCGGGGCAGGCGCTCCGGCTATTTGTCGCTTGGGGATGACTTCCTGAAGAGCCGCATGATGGCATCGCGCAGAGCGAGCAGCGGCGGCACCAGCACGAAAAATGCGCCCATCGCAACCGACGCCACGACATGGCGCAGGGAGAATGGTTCGTCCTGCTCGAGTTCCCGCTGGCTCGGATCGATGGGGGCGGGCGACAAGGTGGTCGCGACCGGCCTTTGTTGCGGTCGCGGCTTGCGCGGGGGAACCACGATCAACACAAACAGGATGTTGAGCAGCACCCAAATCGACAAAACAATGAGGACGATCAGCATCCGAACCGACCAAAAGCGTGCATTGAGTATGAGCGCAACTTAGCCTCAGGGAACTCGAAAGAAAAGGGTGCCCAAAACTGCAGCAGCCTATCATTACTGGGGATCAGGAAAGCCCTCGACAGCGGCCAAACGCTGCGTGCAACATTTGTCGCGACCGTCGTTGACCCGTCAATCCCTGCTTTGAGCTAGGGCAACGGTGGCCGGATGTGGATTCCGGACCAATACGGAGATCGATCGGAGTTCGCTGCCCGGCGGGCCGGCGTCACCCTGCGCTCATCTGATGAGAGCGGCTCTTGGTGTCCTGGCGCGGAAGAGGGGGCCGATCGGCCCACGGACCGTGGCAGAGGCGAGATCATCGGCCCACGATGGGGCGGGCCGGTCATTTGCGCGAGCGCGCCAGCTCGCGGGACGGCGGCAAGCCGTGTCTGGCGGTCATGTCTGGCGCGCTCGATAGATCTTGAGGATGGGCTGTCAGGTCAGGCGAGGGGCCTGCTCAAGCGTGCTCCACATAGTAGCTATTGTGGTGCTTGCCTTTGTACGCCTCGATGCGCTTGAGCATCTTCGGGTTGGCGCGGTTGAGAACGGCGCCCAGCAGCTTCTTCTGAAGCATTTCCGAGCCTGAAATGGACTCTTGAAGCGCGGATCGCGTGGTCTGGCCCCATTCGATCACGTAGACCATCGCATCGATGAGCGGGCTGAAAGCCTTGGAATCTGCCACCGGCATCACCGGAGCCAGATCGATCACGATATACTCGTAGCGCTCCCTTAGCGATTTGAGGAGCTCGGCCATGGCCTTCGATCCGATGACGTCGGCCGAATTGACCATACGAGAGGCAACCACGGACGGCAGGAAATCCAGACCCGTCTCCTTGCTCCGCTGGACGTGATAGTTGAGGCTGGCGGGATCGGTCAGTGTCTCGACGAGCCCCGTCTTGGCATTTGGCGCGAGCTCACGCGTGAGCGAGCGCGTGTGCAGATCGCCGTCGATCAGGAGGGTGGGGTGCCCGGTGAGGGCGATCAGCTGGGCGAAATTGGCCGCGACTGTCGTTTTGCCTTCCTTTGGCAAGGATGACACGATGCCGATGATCTTGATCTCGCGAGTCAGGCGCGCGACGTCGATCGAGACCTTGATATTGCGCAGGGTTTCTGCAAACCGCGAGAATGGATGATCGACGACGTAGCGGGATAGATCCGGGGCGGGACTGCCTGACGATGCCGAGAGCAGCGCGCCTGCCCTTGTCGGCGGACGAATATCGGGAAGCACGCCGAGGCACTTCACGCCGAGCTCCTCCTCGACCTCGCCAGGGGTCCGCAACACGTCGCTCAGGAATTCACGGGCAAACGCGATTCCGAAGCCGAGACAGAGGCCACCTACAAGCCCGCCCACCAGCGCCAGCACCGACTTTGGCGAGCTCTTGCGGTCAGGTTTGGTCGCGGTGCTGATCAAGCGTGCTTCGCTGATCGGAAAGCTCTGGTTCTGCGTGGCGCTTTGCAGCTTTTCCAGGAAGTTGTTGTAGAGATTGCGATAGGTGTCCGCAGCGCTCTCGAGGTCGCGCAGCTTCACCTCCGCCTGGCCCGTATGGCCGGCTTGGGCGACGAGGTCCTTCACGTTCTTATCGAGGGATGCCTCGCGGCTTTTTGCGATCTCATAATCGCTGCGATAGGCGTCGCCGATCCGATGGAGCTCGTCAGCAATGTTCTTGCGAATCTCTTCCATCTTGTTGGCGATGTTGATCGTCGCAAGATGGGTTTTGCCGTAGCGCCTGGACCAATCGTTGTATTGGGCCTGCAGGTCCAGAAATTGAGCGCGCAGGCGCGTGATGACCGAGTTGTTGAGGGCGTCGGTCACTGTTGGTTGGGCGAGGTCCGGGTCGGAGGATGCCGCATCGATCCGGTCGAGGCGGGCCTTGGCCTCAGCCGTTGCTGCCCGCGCCTGAACCAGCTGGGTGTTCAGATCCGACAGCTGTGTCTCGGACATCAGGCCGCGGCTGGTGCCGACGATGTTATGCTCCGACTTAAAGCTCTGTACGGCGCGGTCGCTGGCGGTTGCCTGCTCGCTTAGTTCCACACTGCGCTGTTGAAGCCATTCGGTCGCGCGCTTAGTGGACTGGTATTTGGCTTCGAGTGCACCCACGATATAAGTATCGGCGATCACGTTGGCGATCTTGACGGCCTTGTCAGGCGATCGCGCCTTGTAACTGAGCGACAGCACATACGTCGTCAGAACGCGCTCGACTCTCAGATTCTTCTGGATCTGCTCGACCACGGCATGTTCGAGACGCTCTTCCGACGGCGCTTCAGCGGAATCGAACACCGACATGATCTTGCCGATGACAAGGCCAAGGAGCCCGGGATTGGAGCCGTTGAATTCGGGGTCCTCTGTCAGCTTGAGCCGGCGGACGACCGACAGGATGAGGTCGTCCGAGTTGATGACCTCGACCTGACTGTCGACGAAGCCGGTATCGATGAGCGCGCTGTTGGTCCCGCTGTCCTTGTCCAGAACCTGGGTCTGCCGCGTATCCATCATGATGCGCGCATTCGCCGTATACATCGGCTGCGCGGTCGCCAAATAGATGAGCACCAGGGTCAACGAAGCTCCGACCGAGGCAGCGATCATCGGCCACTGGCGGCGAAGCACGTCGGTCACTCGCTCGAAGCTGAGGACTGCCCCGCCAAACTCAATGCCGAATCTGTGTCCCGACTGGAACTGTTCTCTGGGCTGATACATTTGCGAATTGCTGCCTTTGATGATCAATAAGGAATCGGAATGGGCTTGAACGGATCAGACAGTTTCGTCCTCCATTCGCCCTCCAGCAGAGCGCCGCTCCCCTGCGACGGCGTCGAAGCTCTGTTTTGCGGCTGTGTCGGTGCGCCCGAATCGTCCTCGCCGACCGCGGAGTAGCCCGCCTGCACGGAGAGATCGCCGATCCGTTTGGTGAAATCCCTGATCTTGCGCGCGGCATCCGGTTTCGTCGTGATGCATCGCGCTTCTGCGAGGCGCAGGGCAGAGCCGATCGCCGTGCGATCGTTGGACGAGGACTCCGTTATGAGCGTCTGTACCGACGGCAACAGCGAAGGACTAGTGGCGATATAAGAAGAGAGCCGATATTTCAGCTTCTCCTTGTCGTTGCGCAGCCTCTCGAGCAGCGAGGATGGCGATTTCACGAAGGCATCGAGATCGATCTGCGAAGCCCGGTCTGTGAACTCAACACATTGAGCCCGGCACGGACCGAGACTCAACGCGAATAGCGTCGATCCCATCAAGATGATTTGCAACCATCGCTGCGTCAAACGATGTCGTGTTGATCCGCAGCCCATCCGTGTCCCTTCATAGTTGCTGCAAATGGAAGTAGGCGAAACCTGACAGGCAACTGTGTCAAATTTTGTGCGGCGCAAAAGTTGGTTCGCTTAGTCGCGTTGGTTGCGAATACATGCTCCAATTGCTGTCGGTTGCATAACGTGGAGTTGCAATGCCTGCGAGATCAGCAACATGCCGCCTCCGAATGTTGCAGTTGAGAATTTGTAAGGCGAAGGTGTTGTCGCAAACCTGACATAAGAAGCGACACGCGATTTTGTTCCATTGATGAAAACGGCGCGCACTGATGACGTAGCGCGCGAGCAATCGCAACAACGCCGGATTTCGCGCACACTTTGCGCGCAAATATCCGCAAGCATAGAGGTTGTCGCGTCGCGATCATCCCGCGATTGGGAAAAGTGGCGCGATCTTGGCGCACATATGTCGGAATGAGTCGTGAGCGATGAATTTATCGTCGAGCATCATGTGCCAAACGCGAGCCATCGATCGCAATGATTGAAAGCGCGAGCGAGCTGATACACAGTGCTGCGGCGCAATAGCTGGGAATGTCGATGTGACGGAGTTGATTCATCGTGAGAAGACGCATGTCCTCCCTCTCGACAGCATTCGAGGTATCGCCGCGACGTCAGTGGTGATCCACCATCTGCTGCTGATGCCGACATTTCTCGCGGCATTTCCCCACAATGCGTGGATTGACTGCTCCTTCTTCAGGAGCTCATGGCTGCTGGTGGACTTGTTCTTCGTTCTCAGCGGCATGGTAATGTCGCTCAGCTCCGTCGAGGGCGAGTTTGGCCGCTTCTCGTTGCGCGACTTCATGGTGCGGCGCCTGGCGCGCGTCTATCCCCTGCACATCGTGATGTTGGCCGCGAGTTTGCTGTTTCGCCTCCTACGCATCAGCCTGGTCATGGCGGGAATCGTCGTTGCGGCGCCGGCGGCGTTTGAGGTGAACAATTCCTATTCCTTCCTGCTCAACGTCTTTCTGCTTCATTCGATGGGGTTCATCGACTATCTCAGCTGGAATGCGCCGAGCTGGAGCATCAGCGTCGAATTCTACACGTATCTGGCTTTTGGACTGGTCGTTCTGTTGGCTCAGCGTATGCGTTCACTCTCATTATTCTATGCGCTCTCTGGAGTGATCGCGCTCGGGAGCCTGGCGATCATCGTGTTCGGGCTCGACAAGAAGAGTCTCGGGCTGCAGACCGATTTCGGTATCCTGCGTTGCTTCGTCAGCTTCTTCCTCGGTGTGCTCACGGTGAGAGTCGTTCGTCGGTTGCCCGGCAAGCCTGATACGGTCGTGCAGGGCGTCGTGCAGCTTGTTGGCATGATTGCCAGCATTGTGCTGGTGAGTATGGTCGAGGCATACCCGGCGGCCAGCTTCCTGGCGCCGCTGACATTTTCGGTCTTTCTCGGCAGCCTGCTGGCGTTTCCCGACGCGCTGCTGGTGCCACGCATGCTGGTGACGAAGCCGCTGGTGTGGCTCGGGCAGAGATCCTACTCGATCTATATGGTGCATGCGCTGGTCGTGCTGTTCGCGGAGTATTTCGTGCGCGCAGTGGGCGCGAAGCGGATCGTGGCCCTTGATACGGTTCAGCCGGGGTTGCCGGCGACGCTGAACCTCGTCGTCGCTCTCGCGGCCGTGTTCCTGGTGTCACACTATACGTATCGCTACGTCGAAATTCCCGGTGGAAAATTCCTTCGCGACCTTTTTGGACGCCGACCCCGTCTGTCGGTGGCGCCGGCGCCGTCGGCGCGGCTGACGAACTGAGCTTGATATGTCTGCCCTGGCACTTCACCGACCGCGAAGGACGTTGATCAGCCTCAACATCGAGGCGATCGCGCTCGGCACCTATCTGATCCGAGACGCCTTCGGCGGCGTGATCCGTTACGGCACCAGCATTCTTCACGTCGATCCGCTCTGGTACCTGCCTGACGGCATTGCGCTGCTGTGCCTGGCCCAGTTCATCGTCCACTGCATTCTGCGGAATCGCAGCACCCTCGCAACACTTGTGCTCGTGCAGATCATGCTTTCCCTGGTGCTGGGCTATTTCATGCTCGGGACCGGGAATGCAGCGATGTCATCGTTCAAGATGATGCTGCCGGTGTTTGTCGGCTTCTGCTTCTGCGATTCGAGCCTTGGCTCTTACCGGAAGCTGCTCTCGGTGATCGCCGTGACGTTCTATCTCTCGGTGATCGGCGTCATCCTGACCAAATTCTACGTGATGCCGTGGGTTGGGTATAAATATGAATCGTTCGGCGCCGTCCGCGAGGCGGGCCGGCTGTGGTGGGCCTATGGCGGAGACGATCAGCGTCTGATGGGCTTTGCCGCTGATAACACCATGGCGGCGTTCTTCATTCTCGTGTCGTTCGCGATCACCTCGATTCGCATGAGCACACCGTGGTGCCTGTTGTTCGGCTCGATCGCCATCTACACCATTCGCCTGACGACCAGCAAAACGACCATGATTGTCCTCGTGCTCTATCTGGTGCTGCTGGTGCTGGTGCGGATGCTGCCGGAGAAGTCGCGCTTCCCGGCGATTCGCAACATCGCGCTATGGTCGTTCGCGTCGATCTTCGTGCCGTTCTTCATGATCGTCGCGGCGTCGGGAACTGCCGCGATCCCGCATTCGACCATGTTCAGCATCCTCGACCGCATCAACAACAGCTGGCAATTGCCTTTCGTGTACCTGAACCAGATCATGCCGATCGGCCTCATCACGGGGTGTGGCGCCGGCTGCTTCAATTACCCGCAGAAGCTGTTCTCGCCGCTGGCCACATTCTGGGTGCCGGTCGACAATTTCTACATCGGGACGTACCTGATGTTCGGATTGCCGTTCGCCGCATTCATGGTGATGGTTTTTCGGGCGACCTTTGGAGCGACTGACGTCTACAAGCTGACGCTGATCTTCGTCGTCAATCTGTTCACGATCACGGTTCTGAACTACGGCCCGGCCTCCGGTCTGCTGATCATTGCGCTGAGCTTCAGCGAGGTGTTCTCGCGGCGGGCGACCACGGCACGTGCCTCCGATGTTGCGGTCATCGAAATGCCGCGACCCGTTCGCTCGCTGGACGGCTTCAGTGCGCCGGGCACGGTCGTGGGCGGAGGCAGGTGAGTAGGCAGGATGCATAAACGACTCGCATTCATCGATACGCTACGGGGAATCGCGGTGCTGGCCGTGCTGGTTCAGCATGTGCTCGAGGTGATCGTGCAAAAGCACCCCACCGGCGCGTATTACTGGGTCTTCCACGACGCGATCGGCTACTACATGAACTTCGGCCGGTTCGGCGTCGTTCTGTTCTTCTTCGTCAGCGGCTTCGTGATTCCGTTCAGCTTTCCGGATAGCGCGACGCCCGTCCGTGATTTTGCGATCAGCCGTTTCTTCAGGCTCTACCCGGCCTATTGGACGTCGATCGTGATCGGGCTCGCGACGATGCTGCTGCTGGATGCCGCGACGTTCCCGCTGAAGCAGGTCGTTGCGAACGTGACGATGCTGCAAACCTTCGCCAACATCCCCAATCTCTGGGTGTTCTACTGGACGCTGGCGATCGAACTGCTGTTTTATGTCAGCTGCACCATTCTGTTTGCCATGGGGTTGCTGAACCAGCGTTTCACGGCGGTCGGCATCGTCGTTTCAGCCGCTCTGGTTGGAACGGCTGCGGCCATCCTGATCGAGAATCGGACAGTGTCGTCCTTGATGGAGGTCGGCCTCAATCTTTCGGCGATGTTCCTGGGCAAGGTCATCCGTGACACCGTCATCGGTGGAAAGCTGCGCTGGCGACACGTGGCCGTCTGCACGGTGCTCTACGCGATCTTCGCGGCAGTGCTGTCGGACAGACGCTTCGGCGGCGTCTATCAGGAGAATTTCTTCTACTTCTATTCGATCGGCTCGGCCTATATCTGCGCGGCGCTGGTCTTCATCGCCTTTGCCGCATTCGGCGAGAGGATGGCCTGGCGCCCGATCGCGTTCGTCGGCGTGATCAGCTATTCGGTCTACCTGATGTCCCCATTCGTGATCGTCTGGGTGCATCGCTTCCTCTGGCTCGGCGATGGGCCGTTGGGATGGGCGGCATTTGCTGCCGTGATCATCGCGTTCTCGATCCTGGTCAGCTGGATCACTTACTCGTGCGTTGAAAAACCCTCCGTTGCATTCGGACAGAGATTCCGTTCGAAGCGCAGGAAGCCGATCGTTCTCGAGCCCGCTCTCAGTACGCAGGGAGCCGCCGAGTGAGCGAACCGACGCGACAGCTGAAAATGGCATATGACGGGTCGTTCGTTCCGTCCGTCCAGGGTCTTCGGGCTGTCGCGGCGTTGAGCGTGCTGATGGACCATTTCTACGACATGCCGAAAGGCGGGATGTACGACATCCCGAATCCCGGGTTTCTGCCGCCGCTCTGGCCGTGGTTCCAGTCCGTGATCAATGTCGGCGGGCACGGGGTCGAGCTGTTCTTCATGATCAGCGGTCTCCTGATTCCGGCAAGCCTCGTGCGCCATGGATCGCTCGGACGTTTCTTCTTCGATCGCGTCCTCCGCATCATGCCGGTGTTTCTGGTGCTGCACGTGGCTCTGTTCGTGATCGGGCCGATCGTCGGTTACAAGTTTTTCCGCGGCATCGATGTCGGCAGCTATCTCGGGATATTCACCGCCAATCTGCTCTTTCTGCAGGATGCGCTCGGTCTTCCGATCGCGCAGCAGAACGCCTGGACGCTGACCTATGAGTGGGCCTTCTACATCTGGTTTGCGCTGACATTTGTCGCGCTGCGAATCGGTGGCCGGCTGATGGCGGCGCCTTTGGTCTTGCTTGGCTTGGCCTGCCTGCTGCACTGGCCGATCACCGCGTTCTTCTGCATTGGCATGTTCTTCAGTGCCACCGGCTTGCGTTTCCCGGTTGCGGGATGGGCGGGGGTTGTCGCGGGCCTTGCTTGCGGTGCTGCGATGTATGCGAGCCTGGTGCTGTTTCACCCGTTCGTTGCGCTCGTTCCCGGTTTCCTGCTGTTCGGCATGGTGCTGGCCCCCAATTCAGGTATCGGCAACGTCCTCAGCGCACCGGGTCTGCAATATCTAGGCAAGATCAGTTACAGCCTCTACCTCGTGCATCCTTTTGTGCTGTTCCCGTTGCAAATGATCGGGCTCAAGCTCGTCGCTGTTGGTGTCGATCGCTGGCTGCTGTGGTCCGCGTTCATAGTTCTGGGCGCGGTCATGTCGCTGGCCGCAAGCGCGATCAGCTACGAACTGATCGAGGTCAGGCTCAGGCGCTTGCTGGACGGGGCGCTACGCGGACCGTTGTTTGGCCCGATCGCCAAGATGGAGCATTCGGTCTCGTCATGAAGCGGCGCCGGCGGCCCGGCGATAAGTCGCGAAAAGGCCCTCGGCGATGTGGTCCCAGTTCAGCGATCCCGCTGCGGTCTGGTGGGCGCCCTCGGTGAGGCTGGCCGTCAGCGACCTTGATGTGAGCACCCGTTCGAGCGCATCCGCCAGCGCTGTTGCGTCGGAAGGCGGCACCAGCAGACCATTGACGCCGTCGGTGACGACGTCGGGAATTCCGCCGGTCGCGCTCGCAACGACAGGGCGGCAATTGCCGAAGGCGGATGCCAGCACGCCGCTCTGGCTGGCGTCCTTGTAGGGCAATGCAATCACCTCGGCGGACTGGAACAGCGTGCTGGTATCCGCCGGTGAGATATAGGCATCGATGGCGTTGATCGACGGCATGTCGCCCATCCGCTTGCCAAATCGTGTCATTTCAGGGCCGCGGCCGGCGACAATGGCTTGATGACGCACACCGCGCTTGGCCAGCATATCAATTGCGTCGAGGAAGACGTCGAGACCCTTGTAGGCCCACATCCGTCCGAAGAACAGGATCCGGCCATCGGTGGCCTTGATCTGAGCGCTGTTGGTCGGCGGGACCATCAAGACCCCATGCATGGAGGAGGTCACTTCTCCGCGAAAATCCGGCGCCGCACTGGCGAAATCGGCAATGCAGCTTTGTCCGTGCACGGTGACATGCGTGGCACCGGCGCGCATTCGCTCACGCAGGCGCTCTTCGCTGGTGTTTGTGCCGGAGCCGCCCTCGGAGTGCGGAATGGCATCGTGGACGGTGAGAACGCGCGGAAGGCTCGTGAGTTTGAGAAGCTCCATCAGCCCGGCGGTGAAATATTCCGGACATTCATGACAATGAACCACGTCGGGGCGGAACGTAAGAATGTCGAGGAAGGATCGCGGAAGTCCGATGGCACCCGAACGACGCAAGCTCAGATCGCGTATCCGCGTGTCGAACGGAGAGGGCGCCGGAATCCAGTCCAGGTTCCACTGCTGATTGGCGTCCTTGCGATTGAGCACGAGCCTGACATCGCAGTGCTTGGCCAGTGCCGCCGCGAGCCGATACGAATATTCGGCGAAATGCGGCGCATAGATCGCCACTCTGAAGCGCCTTGCCATGTCAGCGTGCCTCGCGCCAGAGATCGATGGGGAAGCTGCTCATCAAAGGCGCAGGGTCGTAGTTGAGAGGTGCTGCGCCTCCCATCTCGCGTCCCTGTTCGAGACTCGAGGCAAATTCAACGTCGAACCGTCCCGTGCCTTCATAATAGTCACGGTATTTGAACTCGGATTCGCCATTGCTGAGACGCACGTAGCGCGCAGGAATGCCATAAGCCTCCGCCACGATCAGGCCATGCAGGGAACTCGCCAGCACCAGGTCTGCCTCGAGAATGGCTTCAATGCGTCGATTCCATGATCCCAGCGGGCTGACCACATTGTCCGATGTCGCGTCTATCATGCCGAGGTCATGCAGATTGGGTACGAAAACCCAGGGACGAACGTGACGGCGCTGAAAACGGCCGGGAAACAACTGCGGAAGCAACAAGGCGGGATCACCAAAGACATCAGGCACGGAGAGACCGCGCCGCCGAAGAACGTCCTGCGTACGAGGACCGCGTACCGCGCGAACATCGAGCGTTTGAACGCGCCGATTGAGATCATTCTGGCCTGCACGTCCGTTGATGCCGCTGCCCCAGATCACGTCACCATCGCGCGCATAGTGAAGCACCGAGCCGATCGCGAACATGCGCGCCTGCCGGGACGTTTCGTCCGCGAGCGTATAACCGTTCTGCCTGAGACATTGCTCGACGACGACGAGGGACAAATAGTCGCCAAAATTGATCGTTCCATCATCGGGGCGCCAGAAGAACAGTTCCACATGCGGATAAGGCAATTGCTGAACAAAGTCGCAGCCGACCTCGTTGATCAATCTACGCAGATTGCTTCGAATATTCATGCGTCCTCGGATGGCAGATGCTATCCTTCGCACACTGTCTCGCGAAAGAGGCGACTCTTGGACCGTTCGAGCGGTGCTGGTGCATCGACGGCCTGCACATACCTAGTCTGAACTTATGACAAGCCTCCAATTGAGCAGCGAGCCTTCGGTAACGTCACGCTCCATCGTTTCCGGCGTCATCTGGTCCACCCTCGATTCCGCAGTCGGGCAGGCGCTGACGCTCGCCATCTACGTGATCATGGCGCGACTGCTGTCGCCGCAGATCATCGGTCTCGTGGCCACGGGTGCTCTGGCGCTGGATTTTTGCCGTGCAGTTCTGATCGAGAGCATCGCGATCGCGGTTCAGGCGCGCGCCCAGCCGAAAGACGAGGACTACAACGCATCATTCTGGTTGATCGCGGGATTTTCGCTGGTTGCCGCCGGAATTCTTTTCCTCACTAGCAGTGCCATCGAACGTCTGTCCGGCCTGGAAGACCTCGCCGTCGTGCTGAAGGGCTTTTCCGTGGTGGTCGCGGTGCAGGGATTGTCCCGCACCCACGAGGCCTGGCTGACGCGCAATCAAATATTCCGTTCGCTCGCCCTTCGTACCCTGTTCTCGATCACGCTCGGCGGCGCCATCGGCATTGCTCTTGCCATCAGCGGCTACGGCGTGCTTGCCCTCGTGGGGCAGTTGGTCACGACCTCGCTCGTGTCACTGGTCAGCCTGTGGACCCTGACGCCGTGGCGTCCCGGTTTCCGCTTCAGCCGTCGCGAGGCGATCGAGCTCATCAGTTACGGTCGCTATGTGGCACTCACCGGCATCACGAACTTCGCCAACGCCAATTCAGACCTGATCTTTGTTACCTGGTACACGGGCGCGGCAGGCGCCGGCTTCTATAGCCTTGCCAAGCGGCTCGTGAATGCGGTCAGCACGGTGATCGGAAGCGCGCTGAACCGCGTGTTTTTCGCGACGATCGCGAGCCTTCAGCACGATCGAAAAGCATCCAGTGATGCACTCCTCGATTTCGTCATGTACACGTCGCTGCTGACGGCACCGATTTTCGCCGGAATTGCCGCCCTGTCGCCGGATCTGATGCTCTGTTTCTTTGGTGAGAAATGGCTGGCCTCCGCGCCACTGCTGTCGATCATCTCGGTCACGGGCTTCCTGACCACCATCGGGCTCTACAACCACTCGGTCATCCTCGCTTTCGGCAAGCCGCATTGGCAGACCTGGCTGACCTTGATCTATGCGGCGTCGAACATTGCGATCTTCATCGCTGCCGCGCCGTTCGGTCTCGTTGCGATCGCGGTGGGCTACGTGGTGCGCGCCGTTTTGCTTTATCCCCTGTCCGCGGGCGCATCGCTGCGCATTCTGTCGATCGCCGTGCGACGATATGCCATGGCGCTGGTGCCGGCGCTTACCGGTTCGGCACTTATGGCAGCCGCCGTCGTAGGCGCATCCGCGATACTGCCAGCCCTGCCGGCTTGGGAACGTCTCGTCGCCCTGATTGCACTTGGGGCGGCTGTCTATCTCGCGATCGTGCTCGTGATTGCGCGGCAGGCGGCACGGCAAGTCTGGCGGGAAATCTCGAGCCGGCTTCGACGATCCCGGTGAAAATCGGCCCGGGCGGGTAGGGAAGCGTTATCCCGCGTTTGCAGCTTGTCTGGTTTGGTTGAGATCCAGCGCCTCGACGTGCTTGGGCTCGAGCGATCGTCTGGACGAATCCCGCGGAGCAAGGCGGTTGATCAATTTCCGCGCGGGGTTTTCGATAAAACTGTAGGTCAGGCCAGCTGCCATCGTGAGGACGGCGCAGCAGCCGAGCGCGAATAGCGGAAAGGCGCCGGGTGTCAGTCCGAGCTGATGCCAGACGGGCTTGAAGACGAGGATCAGCAACAATTCGTGCAGCATGTAGATGGCGTAAGACGTATTGCCCAGCCGGCCGAGCCATGCTGCGCCTGGAACTTTTGTGAAAGCGCTTTCGCCGATCGCGGTCAGCAGGATCGCCACCGAGAAAAGAATGATCGCCAGATCCGGCTTGGCGAACACGTTCAGCACCAGAACCGAGCCGAGGAACACGAGGATGCCGCCGAGAGCAAGCGGCTTGCTGCGATATCCGCGGAATTGCCTGAACAGCATGGCGAGGAGAATGCCATTCATGAAGCTCGGCAACGCTCGCAACATGCCGTAATCGTAGTTGGCACCATACATCTGTGATCGATCCTGCCAGATCGGCAGGTGACCGTGTGCCAGGACGCCATAAAGGCACGCGACGATGATTGCGAGTATCAACGGTGAGACGCGACCTGCGAGCCACATCAGCAGAGGGAACAGCAGATAGCAGAACAGTTCCGCGCTGATCGACCAAGACGGCGAATTGAAGCTGAGGTGGTCGGTGATCCCCCAGGCCTGGATCAGAAGGGCGTTGTGGATGAAATCCATCACGCTGGCATGCGACGTCGGGCCGGAGATGCCGATCCATGCGAGTCCAACGAACGCCAGCAGGGTCAGGATATGCAGCGGATAGATCCGCGCGATCCGGCGCAACAGGAAGCGGGCGTAGCCGCGGAACCCGGTCGAGCTTGTCGGATAGGAATAGGCGATCACGAAGCCCGACAGAATGAAGAACATGTCGACGAACAGGCCATAGGAGCCGTTCCAGACGGGCGAAATGCCCTTGTCGATGTTCTTCAGATGAAAGATGAAAACGCCGAGGGCTGCGACGAACCGATAGAAATCGAGAATGACGAAACGAGTTTGTTCACGGACTTCCATCTCGACATCAGATTCCCTGCGACACGTGTCATCCTTCTAGAGTCGAATTGTGACGCAAGTTCGCAAGTCGGTCTGTCGACGCGCGCAATCGTGCGCCCTCAAACATGACGGAAATGTCGTGACAGCATGGCAAGGCAGTCCTGCCGCGCGAAAAGCGACATGCCCATTTTTGATCGAGAGCATCAGGGACCAGCGACGTGGCTGGTCCTCATGCTTTCTAGCGGATGCTTGTCGATGCCCTCAGACGAACAGGAAGTTGTGGCTCGTCAGGCTGGCGACATTGATGTTCTTCAGGAGGATCGAATCGCTTGATGACATCGCGACGACGGCGTCGGTGCCTGATTGCGTGACCTGAAGATGGCTGTAATCGGCCACGAGCAGTTTTGAGATCTCGACGACGTCGTGGTTGGTGGCATCGCCAGCGTGAAAGTTGACGATCTGATCCTGGCCATGGTCGTAGACCACCGTGGTCGAACCCGGCGCCGTCGAAAACAAATCGTTGCCGTTGCCGCCCTCGACGGTCAAGCCGGACGTGACGGCCGTGACGTTGTGGGTGCCGTTCGCCTTGGTGTCGTCGAAATATTGCAGGGCATTGGTGGCGTTGTAGTGCTCGTGCTGGGTCGTTCCCTGCTGGCCGTTGAAATTGTACAGGAAGACGTCCTTGGTGGCGTCAGCGTTATTCGCCACCTCCTGCGTCTTGTGGCCGGAGCTGTCATAAATGTCGGTCAGCTTGCTGCCGTCATTATTGACGACCTGGGTATAGTCCAGGGTGCCGTCGGCGTGGGTTCTGGTTATCGATTGGATGTTTCCGGCGGTGTCGAGGTGCTGGTGCTGGGTCGTGTAGCTCTGACCCGCGATGTTGTAGCTCCAGTTGTCGGACGTGTGATCTGCATTGGTGATGTAGGCCGCCGTCTTCACGCCACCGGTGTAGACGGTCGTCGAGCTGTAACCGTTCGCCTTCTGCGCCACTTCGCTCGTGATTGTGCCGTTCGCGTCATACCAGTCGGAGGTCTTGGTGCCGTCGCTGGTTTGCGCCAGGGTGAAAGCCAGGCTGTTGTCCGCGTGGGTGCGCACGATGTTGGTCAGGAACCCCGTCGCGTCGTAGCTGTCGTGCTCGGTGGTGTAGTTCTGGCCGACGACGTTGTAGAGGAAGGCGTCCTTAGACCCGTTTGCGTGAGTGTCGGTCTCGGTCATCTTTACGCCGGTCGCGTTGTAGGTGCTGACGGCGCTGCTGCCGTCGGCATTGACGATCTGGCTGTAGTCCAGTGAGCCGTCCGCGTGAGTGCGGTCCATCTCGGTCAGCTTCCCGGATGCGTCGAGGTGCTGGTGCTGGGTGGTATAGCTTTGGCCAGAGATATTGTAGCTATAGTTGTCGTGGCTCTGGTCAGCATTGGTGATGTAGGCGGCAGTCTTCACGCCGCCGGTGTAGACCGTCGTTGAATCATAGCCGTTGGCCTTCTGGATGATCTCGCTGGTGAGAACGCCGGCGGTGTCGTACCAGTCGGTCGTCTTCGTGCCGTCGCTGCTTTGCGCCAGCTTGAAAGCGTAGCTGCCGTCGGCGTGGCGGCGCACCAGCGTGGTGAGGAAGCCGGTCGCATCGTAGACGTCGTGCTCGGTCGTGTAGGCCTGGCCGGCGATGTTGGAGAGCCAGATGTCCTGGCTGCCGTCGGCGTGAGCGTCGATTTCCTTGGTCTTGACACCCGAGGCATCGTAGGTCGTGACCACGCTGCTGCCGTCGGCATTGATGACCCGCGTATAGTCCAGCGTCCCGTCGGCATGCTTGCGCGTGATTGCGGTGACCTTGCCGGTGGGATCAACGTGCTGGATCAGGGTCACGTAGCTCTGGCCGGTGATGCCGTAGCTGTAATTGTCCTGGCTGCCGTCGGCATTCTTCACATAGGCCTGTGTCTTCACGCCGTTGCTGTAAAGGGTCGTCGAATAGAAGCCGCTGGCCTTCTGGACGACCTCGGAGACGAGATTTTCGGTCGCATCGTACCAGTCGCTGGTCTTGGTTCCGTCACTGGTCTGAGCCAGCTTGAAGGCGTAGCTGCCGTCGGCATGACGTCGCACCAGCGTGGTGAGGAAACCGGTGGTATCGTAGATGTCGTGCTCGGTCGTGTAGTTCTGTCCGGTGATGTTAAAGGTCCAGACATCCTTGCTGTGGTCGGCGTGATAGTCGGTCTCGACCTGCTTGATGCCTGTTGGGCTGTAGGTGGTGATCGCGCTGCTGCCGTCGCTGTTATAGATCTGCGTCGAATCCAGCGAGCCGTCCGCATGCGTGCGGGTCACCGAGGTGACCTTGCCCGTCGTGTCCACATGCTGCACCTGGCTGGTGTAGCTCTGCCCCTTGATGTTGTAGGTGGTGTTGTCCTGGGTGTGGTCGGCATTCAGGACATAGGCGGCGGCCTTCACGCCGTTGGTGTAGACGGTGGTCGAATAGTATCCTGTCGTCTTCTGAACGACTTCGCTGAGCAGGGTTCCTGCGGTGTTGTAGGTATCCGTGGTCCTGGTGCCGTCGGTCGCGAGGTGAATGAAGGTGGTCTTCACGCCGCCGGTATAGCCGATCGCGTCCTTTGAGCCGTCGGCGTGGTTGATGGTGGTCGAGATCGGCTGCCCGCTGCTGTTCAGGCCCGTATTCGACGTCGAGGTCAGGGCCCCCTTGGCGTCGTAGGTCAGGGTGCTGGTCCAGGCCGAAGCAGAGTTCGTCACGGAGAACGAATACCCACCCTGGATCTTGGACAGCGCGCTGCCGTAGTGGGAGATGACGTAGTCCATGGTCGCTTTTGATGCGACCGGCAGCACATGCGAATCCGTCAGCGTGATCGTCTTGAGCGTCGTGGACGCGCTGAAATCGGAAAGCTGCGGGACGATCTCGGCCGCCGTACCGGTCACGCTGGCCGGAATGGAAGGCGGCGTCACGGTCGTTGCCGGAGCATCGATCTCGATGATGAGGGGGTGATCGCTCAGCGGAATCGTGATCGAGGACACATCGGTGTAGCTCGCGATCGCCGTGGTCCCGGTCATCGTGTCGTACACCTTGACCGAATGGTGCAGGCCGCCGAGGTTCACGGTCACGGTTTGCGTCGGGTTCGAGACTTCAGTGTCCGTCGTATCGTTCCAGAGCTTGGGCTCGGCCCAGACGACCAGCTCATACGCGCCATTGCTCTTGCCGAGAACCATGCTGCTGCCTGACGTCGGCATGTTGCTCAGCGTGTAGTTCAATGGAGCAGTCGGCTGATGGCCGCCCGTGCCGTCGTCGGCCAGGATGGTCGTCAGATTGTGGACGGCTGTGGCTGCCAGCTTCGGCGTGCCGTCCGAATGGAACAGGCCGAACTTGTCTTCGGGATTGGTGTCGCTCGTGGACGAATTCCGGTCGAACAGCTCGTAAAGATAGGTCGAGCTGACGCCGTCCTTGTAGGCATCGACCAGCGTGTTCAGGATCGATTTTGCCTGCACGGTCTCGTCGACGCCGAGATATTGGGTATTGGCCTGCGTCGTATAGCCGGTTTCGGTGATGACAACAGGCTTGCCGGGGGCGGCCGCCTCCACCGCGCTCAGTGTCGCCGCGATCGAGCTCGCCGTCGTCGAGCCGGTGCTGACATACGCATGGGCATTGGCATAGTCGACCGACGCCGACATGTTGCCGAGCTGGCTGTACCCTTGCGGATCATTGTATGCGAGCGACAAATTGTAGACCGGAATGCTCGAAAGCGCGCCATCGGCCTTCACGGCATGGTAGAGCGCGCTCTGAAATTGGGCAGCAGCGCTGAGACTGGAACTTCCGTTATAGGTGAAGGGCTGATTGTTCGCCTCGTTCAGGCCCTCGATGGCGCTGATGCTGCCCGGATGGCTCGTCAGAAATTTATCAAGCGCGGTGACGTAGGCGTGAAGGCCGGCTGAGCCCTGGCCCGGCAGGGCGGACGAGACGATGAAGTCGAACTTGTAGCCGGCCGCCGCCAGGCCGTTGACGACGGGTTGCGCCGCCGGATTGGTCGCCAGCGCGTCGCGAAGATGGGTGACGCCGAGATACTTCAGATCGTCGGTCATCATTGCGAGATTGTTGTAGTCGGTCCATCCGAAGCCGGCATGCGCGTTCACGCCGATGGAGTTGATGAAGCCGCTGGCAGAGAGGATGGTCTGGTCTGACGACATTGCACACTCGAATCAAAGAGAGCGAACGAAATTGCTCGCGGGGTTGAGCGCAACTCTCGATTTCGAGTGTGAATTTCAGATAAAGATCGAGATGCAAAAACTCGCGCAACGAGGGTTCCTTGTGCAGGAACGGCTGTCGTGCTGGCGAACTGATATCGACGCGATGTCGACGTACGATGGCACGACCGCGGCGCTTTCAAGAATTCCGGGGTGTTGTCTGCTGAATATGTACGCACGCCCACGCGTGATCGTTGACGATGCGGTGTCGTCGTCGCGCATGTGCCTGCTTTTGAGGCGAGCAAGATTTAGGAAATAAACGTAAAGGTTGAACGATATCGACAGCTCAATTCTGATCGCGGCCGTCATCTCCACGACATCAGGCTGAGAATCTGCGGTTCCTGTCGTGGAACCCGAGGTCAGCTGCGGCGCGCTAGCATGAGGAAGTCTCCCCGCCAGGCCACGGCAGCCGTCGCGAGAGCTGCGATCAACACTTTACCGACGAGCCACAGCGGCTCGATCGGCATCGACGCAAGTGATCCGATCAGTAACGCTGCGGCCAGGGCCTGAACGACCAGGATCGCGTGAGGAACAGCGCGGTATCGGACTGTCGGGCCGAGCGCGAGCACGATCACCATCGCGGTTGCGACCGAAGCGCTGGCGACTGCGCCGTGTGGCGGCAGGCCAACTGTCACGGCAAGGGCGGACGACAGCGCGACGAGCACCAGTTGGCCGGCGGCCACGATCACCAGCCGGGTCGCCAGCTTCTCCAGATGGGGAATGACGGCGGCCGTGGCCTGGAGATGGGTATGCAGGAAATAGAACAGGGCGACCGCGGGGGCCGTGGCCAGAAAACCATCGAGGCTCTCCTGCGGCAGAAGGATATGAGCCGCATCAGGAATGAAGCCGATCAATCCGCCCAGCAGGACAATGGTCGTGCAGATCATGAATTCGAACATCCGCCGTGCCGATTCGATCGACCGCCTGATGCCGCCGTGCTCGAAGTCGTGGACGACCTCGGGATAGCTGATGGTGTGGATTGCAGCGTTCAGCACCCAGAACGGGCGTTGCAGCAGGTCGAGCGCGACGGAGAATCCGGCGCCGGCTCCTGTTGCGCCGAGCCGGCCGATGATGATGAAGCGCAACAGCACCGGGACCGACAAATGGATCACGGAGGCGCCGGCCGCGAGCATGCCGTAGCGACAGAATTCTGACCAGTCGCCGATCACGGCCGAGAGCGGCATCCGCTCGAGCCGGGTGCGATGTGCGACCAGACCCGCGACGAGGCCGGTCATATGGCCGGCTGCGATGCCAACCAGCGCTGCTTCGGCCGTTCCCGACAGGACCGCACCTGCCACGGCGCCGACCACAAGCGCGGTCGCGCGCAGGGCGAGGAGGAGCGAGGCAAGGCCGAGCCGGTCGGATAGCCGGATCGTCAGGAAATAGAGGTCGGTCAGACCCTGTAACACAGCGATGAACAGGCCGAGGACGACGATCTCTGGCGCAAGCGGGCTCATCAGCGACCCACAGGCGCCGATCACGACCAGCGCGCCGGCGCTGAGGAGCCCGGCTGTGAACAGCGACCATCTCAGCCTTGCACTATCGCGATCGTCGGCCGCCGCGAGGAAGCGCAGGCCGGCGAGCTGGAGCCACTCGAACGTCAGCACGCAGAGCAGCTGGCTCGAGGCGAGCGCCAGCGAAAAATGGGTGTAGTCGACCGCCGCGAGCAAATGGCTGATCGCAAAGATCAGGATGATCGCGGTTGCGCTCTGGTAGATGTAGCCGGCAGCGGCAAACAGACGAACCATCTTGGGCCGACTTGTCCTAGCTGCGCTGTGCCCGGGAACGGCGCGCGGGAAGCGATCGGCCGGTCACGGCGTCACCGCCGCCCGTGCAAACTGCCGCCGTGGCTGCGTCTCGCGCAATTGCTTGTACAATTTCCGGTAAGCGGAGATGACGTCGGAGAACATCCATTTGTTGTTGTCGCTCGCCAGGCGCTCGCTGATCTCGACGATCTTGTGCGGGTCCGCGGCGATTGAAAGCATGCTGTTGGCGAGCGAGGTGGGGTCGGCATCGGTGAGCCAGCCCGTGATGCCGTCTTCAATCGCTTCCGGCATCCCGCCATAACGCGTTCCGAGCAGCGGCCGGCCGGCTGCCTTGGCGTCGGCGACGACGAGCGGGCCTGGATCATGCCAGATCGACGGTGCAATCACGACGTCGACGGCTTTGTAGAAGTCGTCGGGCGAGACGAATCCCATGAATTCGACGCGGGCGTTCGGGGCGATCGCCCGAAGGCGCTGTTGCTCGCTGTCACTGACGCGGCCGGCGATCAGGGTCTTGAATCGCTCACGCGGCAGCGTCGCCAGCGCCCGCATCAGGTTTTCGATTCCTTTTTCCTCGGTCAGGCGTCCGATGAAGCCGAATGTGACTTCGCCGGTGCTGAGCGGTCGAAGATGGGGAGCGCTTGGCGGCGCCGTCGAAGCATTGTGGATGACGGTTCGGATCGGGGTGTCCGCAAACATGCCGAGATCGGTGTGGATCGACAGCACACGCTGGCTGACGCCGACCACGGCGCTGAGCCAATGCGTCGCGCGTCGGCGGTGATAGCTCAGCAGCGAACAGCTGGTGCAGGTATGTTCGCAGGATTTGCCATTCGTGAACCGGGAGCAGCGCGGGCAGGTGAGATAATAGTCGTGGATCGTGTGGAGAACGGGCACGCCGAGTTCGGCGGCCACCCGCCAGATCGCGGTGGTCAGTCCCGACAGATTGTTGGAGTGAATGACGTCGGGCCTGAAAGCGCGAATCCGCTCCGCGATCATCGGCGCCCGAACCTGCCAGTCCTCGACCCCATGCCAGACGCTGCGCAGCGCGACGTTCCTCGGCTCGTTGAAGGGCAGGTAAACGTTCTGCACGGCCGCGGTGTAGATATCGATGCCGTTGTGGCTTTCAGGACGCCGGTCCTCCGAAATGGCCGCGCGCACCACTTCCACCTGGTCGCCGCACTCGACCAGGCCTTCGGCGAAGCGCCGGGCGAAGATCTCGGCGCCGCCGACGACCTTCGGCGTTTGAGGTGTCGGATAGAGCGAGGATGTCAGAAGAACTTTCATGGGACCAATCTCATCGTTCAAAACAGAGGAAAATCATCTGAGCTCATGCGGCTGTGATCAGAGCGCTCCAGTCACTGCTTCTCTTGTCTTACCTTTCGGGCCGGACGTCGAAATCGACGGCGCCTGATGTTTTCGCGCTGATCAGGAGCGGCGTGCTCGACACTCGCATCCACACGTCTGAGGCAGGCTGCGTGGCGGCGTCGCAGGGGCTGCCATAGGTTGCATCAGGCGCACTGGTGCGCAGCCGCACCTGATAGCGTTGGCCTGGATCGCCCGACCAGATCGCGATCCGCTGGCCGGCCGGCGTCGACGCGACGATCGACACGACGCCGCCGGGCAGTTTCTTTTCCTGTGCGCTGGTGCTCGACCGGATGAACGCCCATGCGTCGCGAACCGCGCAGGCCGCACGCTTTGGGGAATTGTCAAAGCGATAGAGCCCGAAATTATGCTCGAGGTTGGTCGTATCAGTGCCGCTATCCCTGAGCTCGTAGAGCCAGATACCCCTGAGCCAGGATGACGCGGTCGAAGCCCAGAGAACGAGCTGGGCCATGTTGTCGGCCTCGGCCTGCTCATCGACGCCGCATTTGTTGGTTGCCGTGGGCCAGCCAGCCTCGGTCACATAGATCGGAAATGTCGGATTGCCGCTGGCCTGGCTGACCATGCGGTGGAAGGCGGTCAGCCGATCGACGACCTCTGCCGAGGTGCGTTTGGACGGTCCCATGCAGAAATTATAGAGATGGATCGAGACGCCATCGGCATATTGAAGGACGCCGGATTGCAGCATCCGCGCGGTCCAGCTCCAGCCGGGATCATCGCCGATTGCGCCGACGACCAGGGGCGCGCCGGGTGCAGCCTGCTTGACGGCTGGCTGCACCGCCTTGGCCAGGGCCAGATAATTCTCGGCGGAGAACGCCGCGTCCTTCTTGGCCGCCAGGTTCCATTCATTCCAGAGTTCGAAGATCGGGCGCTGCGCCGCGACCGAGCGCGCCGCGGCGGATGCATAGGCGGCAAATCGCCGCCGCGCTTCGTCCGTCGAGGGCGGCATCGAATTCGGCACGAGGTGATGTCCGAATGCCAGAATGAGGAAGGGCCGGGCAACGCCGGATTTGATCTGGGCGTCCAGCCGGCCGAGCTGCGGCGTGAAGCCCATCCGGCCTCCGCCCTGCTCGAAGTCTGACCAGGGAAAGTCGTCGCGGAAGGCGTTGATGCCCAATTCCTTGATCTGGCCGATATTGGTCGACGGCACATAGCCGCGCGAACTGATCGGGCCGCCCAATCCCTGATGTGTGCCGACGCCCAGCAGGAATCGGCTGTCCAGCGGCTGCGCGGTCTGAGCCAACGCGCAGGATGTCGACAGGCCGATCGTGATGAGCCACGCGACGGTCTGCCTGGTGGCGCTCTTCAAGGTGCTTTGCATCGGTCTAGATCGCGCTCACCGCGGTCCTCGCTTACGCTACGCCAAGGATCTGGCTCATCCCCGCTCAGATGTTGCTGGAAAGATCCGACTGGAGCTGTGGCTGCTTCTCGGGCCGACGCTCGTCGCTCTGCAGCACCTCCATGTAGACCTGCTGAAGCTGACGATGGGTCTTCTGCACATCATAATATTGCTTGAAGCGATCGTAGCCGCGATGGCCCAGCACCTTCAGGTCGAGATCGAGCATGCGTCGAAAGCCTTCGACGAGCTGGTTGGCGGAGACCGGTTGGCAAAGTGCGCCGGTGACACCATCCACCACGATCTCAGGCAGCGCGCCGACGCGAAAGGCCAGAATTGGCTTGGCCGCCCGCATCGCCTCCAGCGCGACCAGGCCGAACGCCTCCCAGCGTGAAGGAATCACGACGAGGTCGGCGGCTTCCAGATGGGTTTCGATCTCGCGGCGATCGAGCCAGCCGAGCAGGGTGACATTGGGAGGGACGGCGGGTCCCTGGAACTTGTTGACGACGGAAGCACCGACGATGCGGACATCAAGCACGTCTTCGAGCTGTCGTGCCGCTTCAATCAGCAGATCGTAGCCCTTCTGCCGATCGAGACGCCCGATAAACAGCACCTTCTTCTTCTTTGTCGGCCAGAGCGCCGCGACCGGCTGCGGCGCCGGACGCATCTTCGAAATGCCGTTGTGCACGAGTGTCAGGCGGTCGGCTGGAATCCCGGCGCGAACGGCTTCGTTGAACTCGTCGGCGGAAATGCAGATGATTCGGTCGGTCGTTCTCGCCAGCAGTTTCTCGGCTGCCTTCGCGACCTGGTGGCTGAGCCGACCGGTCTCGCGAGAAAAAGCCCAGCCATGTGGGCAATAGATGACGCTGGGCGCTTGAGGCCTTGCCGCCAGTGCTGGGCGGAGAACGAGGCCTGCAAATGACGAGTGCAGATGCACGACGTCGGGCCTGAATGCGTCGATCGCTTGCAGGCTCGCGCGCAGCATCTGGAAGAGTCCGGAGACGCTGCGACCGGACCGCTCGAATGTCGTCATCTGCGTGTCATCAACGGCGAGATCGCCGCGATGATCCGAAGGCACCACATAGTGAACGTTGCCGGCGCCGAAGCTTGCCTCTTGCTGCGGGTGCAGCTCATTCAGGTAGCTCGCAATTCCGCCTCGAATCGTCTCGGCGACGTGCAATACCTTGATCGGTCGTTGGAGCGAGCCTGACATCGCGAAGTTCCCTCATCAGCTTCAGCAGAGCGCGTGAACGTCCCTCCCAATACGGAGCAATAGTTTGACGACGGTGTGGTGTTGTTGCGCCGCACGTCTCGCATTTGCCATCGTCGCACAAAAAAGAATTTGAGTTTGATTGGAACGAATGACGATGACGAGTATTCCATCGGATTGCGCGCGTCAGTTGATGCGGGGTTGTGCCAAAAATTGCAGCAATGCGTCCGCAGAACGCTGCCAGGAATAAATTGCGATACGTTTCTGCTGCTTGCTGCGCTCTTGATCCGAGATAGCACCCGCAGCCAGTCGTTCCTGCATTCGCGCGCGCAAGGCATCCGCATCGGTGGCGTCGAAATAGGCAGCGGCATCGCCGCAGGTCTCTTTCACAGCATCGGCCGTCGAAGCAATCACGGGACAGCCGAACAGCATCGCCTCGAGCGGCGGCACGCCGAATCCTTCATAGAGAGAGGGAAACACGAACGCAGAGGCGCGCGCATAGAGTGCGGCGATCTCGTTGTCGGTCAGGCGGCCCGCCAGAATCAGGTTCGAGCTTGCTTCGTCGAGATTGTCCTGGAAAACGCTGCTGTTATTGCCGCCAACGATGACAAGCGGAATATCCGGCCGGTTCAGTAGTCTCATGGCACGAACCGCGACGGAGAGATTCTTGTTCTTCGTGCGCGAGCCGATGAAGAGAAAATAGCTGTGGGGACTGAGGCTTAACCGGTCGAAGATCGTGTCATCCGGCTTGGCGGACGAAAAATGCTCGGCACTGTTGGGAAAGACGGGAATCGCCGAAGCGCTGATATCGAGGGCTGTGGCGAGCTCTTCGCGCGAGAAGTTCGAGACTGTCGCGATGGTTGCATGTCGCGCGAGCAGCCGATCGATCAGCCGATGCGCCGTTCGATAGCGCCAACCAAAAAAGTCCGGTCGACGGAAAACCTGTGCGTCATGAATGACCACGATCTGGTCACGATGCAACACCGGGCCGGAATTCGCGAGGCTGATCAAGCGTCCGCCTCTACTGGCGCGCGCCAGATCGATCTGATCCCAGGCATGTCCGCCCAAACGACCGATCTGTCGCACCTTTATCGTCTTGAGCAATGGTAGCTCGCCCGCATCGGGAGGAACAAGCAACTGCCATTCGGCGTGATGAAGCCTCGCAGGGAACTGGCCTGAGGCCAGCGCGCGGTCGATCGCTTTGACGATTTCGGCGGCATAGCGTTGAACGCCAGTCAGCGCTTGCGACAAAAAGCGGCCGTTGATGAAGAACGTCTGGTTTTCGGCGTTTGCGAGAGAGCTCTTCGAAGTCTGTATGGTCATGATGCTCGGGTGTTGCATGGATCAGGCCAGCCGATGGCCCGTACAGAGCAATTGTTAGCCACGGAAATATGACCACCTAAAAATTCGTCTCAGGAATTGGTGCGTGAGCCAATCGCGACGAAATTGTGGGCGGCTGTCGTCCGCCCCCGTCGGCGGAACCAGCGCTAGTCGGGTAGCGCCATCGCCGCGCCGAAGATTCCCTCTTCGGCGAGGTCGAGCACGGCTCCGGTTTTCAACAGCTCGCGTTGCAGCCGTGCGATCGGAATCTCTTGCACCGGTACGCCGCCCCGGGCCGCGAGCGAGGCGGCAATGCCGGCGGCCTGTCCAAGGATCATGAATTGCGGCTCCATGCGCAGCGAGGAATAGGCGACATGCGACGCGGAGAGGCAGACCGGCACCAGCAAGTTCTGCACCTGGTCCTTGCGAGGGGTCACGGCCCGATAAGGAATCTGATAGGGTTGAACCGCGACCTGCACGTCTCCCTCGTTACGCACGGATCCATCCGGCATCGCCACGCGCTGTACGTTGTGAGAGTCGCTATTGTACGAGCCCATGCCGACCGAATCCGGTTTCGCGCGGCTCGTCTGCAGGTCCGCCTGGGTCACGACGTAGGCGCCGACCATGCGTCGTCCCTCACGGATGTATAATTCTCTCGGCCAGTGGTCGCTGTCGGCGAATTCGTCCCTGGGCAGGCCCCATGCGTTGAGCTGTCCTTTGAGCGTCGCCGGCACGGCCGGGTCATGAGACAGAAAGTAGAGCAGTCCTTGCGTGTAGCGGAGATGCTCAGCGCGGATCCGCTGCTTGTCCTGATAGCCAGCATCAGGATAAGCGGCGCTGTGGCCGATATAGTCGCTTGAAAACGGCCCGTTGTTGTTGAAGTCGGCCTTATGGTTCGGAAGTCGTACCGGATACAGAAAATCCCTGAGCGAGGGTTCGTGTCCCATGTGCGATTGAAAATCTTGCAGGTATTGCGCGAGCAAAGCGAACTGTGAGGGATCGTAGCTATCAGGTTTTGGAAATGGCAGACGGTTTGCCGGATCGTCAGAGAGAACGAGACGATAATTATAGGCCTGAACGTTCCGGTCGCCGCTGCCGGCTGCCGGTAGCGGACTGGACGAGACCTCCGGATAAAGTCGATGGTCGCTGCGATTGGCTGACATCGGCCAGCCGAATTGATGTTGCGGTGTGATCGTGCGCACGCCGGCAAGCGTCTCGCCGTACGTCTGTGTGCTTTCCCGCCCCCATGTATATGTCACGCCGGACTGTGCCAGCAGATCTCCGTCGTAGCTGCAATCAACGAAAACCCTGGCACGCCATTCGTGTCCGTCTTCGCTCGTCACTGAAACGATGTTGTGGTTTTCAGCCGTGACGCCGTGGTGCTCGCGCAGTCGAGCACCAAAGACGACTTTAACGCCGGCTTCGCCGAGCATGGCGCCGAAAATGTCTTCGGAGACATGCGGCTCCGCCAGCCAGTCCGATGCGCGATCGAGGCGAGCGCGACCGTAGTGTTGGGCGACGCGTTGGTAGAAAAGTTTCGCGTATCCGCCGATCACCTGTGTATTGCCGAGGTCGGTGGCGGAAAGTCCTCCGGTCACCATGCCTCCGAGATGGTGGCCTGGCTCGAGAAGGATGACGTGCATTCCCTGACGTGAAGCTGAATAGGCGGTCATGACACCAGCGGCGGTGCCTCCGTAGACGAGCACATCGCTGCTCGATGGAGATTGGGCCCGGGCCGGATTGCTGGCAAACAGCACAAAAACGCAGATGGTTATGAGGGATGCGTTACGAGCAATCGTCATGGGGTGACTGTCCGCGTGATGGAGATGACCTTTCTCGAACCTGCAAGTCCAGGCACGGCGTAGCAATCGAGTATGATCGATCGGCGTCCGAACAACGTCGAGAGAAAGGCTTCTATCTCGTTGATGCGCGTTGCAGGCTCTCGCAAAGTCGCATCGCGCATCGCTTGATGCGTTTGACAGCCAGGTGTAAGGAAGATGAATGGATGAAGCTGCTCATAGTCTCAAGCACGGCGCTCTCACTGCGACCATCAAGGCCCGCGGCGCCGAGATGTGCTCGCTCAAGCACGCTGACGGCACCGAGTTCGTCTGGCAGGCCGGCCCGGCGTGGCAACACCATGCGCCGCTGCTGTTTCCAATCGTCGGGCGTCTGGCCAACGACGAAATGCGACATCTCGGCAAGACGTACCGGATGACGCAGCACGGCTTTGCGCGCGACAGCAGATTCATCTGGGTCGCGCGCAGCGAGAGCCGTTGTTCGCTGGTGCTGGAGGACAACGAAGCGACGCGCGCGATTTATCCGTTCGCGTTTCGGCTGACGGCAACCTATGCGCTCGACGACACGGGTCTCGATCTCTCGCTCACGGTCCTCAATCCTGGCAAGGAGACATTGCCCGTGTCGGTCGGTGGTCATCCGGCCTTCAACTGGCCGCTTCAGCCTGGCGTGCCGAAGGAGAGCTACGCGCTGACATTCACGAACGAGGAGCCATCTCCGGTTCACCGTGTCGAGGGTGGACTCCTGCTCGCGGAAACGGATCCGAGTCCTGTCCGGGGCACGGTGCTGCCTCTGTCGGAAGCTCTTTTCGCCAGCGACGCCGTCATCCTTGATCCCGTCAACAGCCATGCGGTTCGTTTCGCCCAAACGGATGGCGCCGGGCCTTGGCTCAAAATGTCATGGCGCGGTTTTCGCGAGCTTGGTGTCTGGTCGAAGCCGTCGGGCGCGCCGTTCCTCTGCCTCGAACCCTGGCGCGGCTATGCCAGCCCCAAAGATTTCGACGGCGAATTCACGGACAAGCCGGGGCTGATGCACATCGCACCCGGGGCAGAGCAGCGACTATCGTTCCGAATCGAAGTCGGAACGTCCTGAGCTCTCACACCTCGATCCGCGTGAGGTCCTCGCCGAGCACGACGGGCCCGGAATAGTCCCGCCTGACATCTGCAAGCAATGCCTCCAGCATGGCATCGTCGGTCCGGGGGCGGTGATGGGTCAGCGCGAGCTTCTTGACGCCGGCCTTGGCCGCGATCTTGCCAACGGTGTCACCGCAAGCGAGCGTGTATTTCGCCAGCCTCCGGAAATGATCGTTATTGATCTCGGGCGTTGCCAGAAAGCAAACCTGCACCAGCAGGTCGGCTCCTTCTGCCAGTCGTTCGAGGCCGGGGCAGGGGACGGTGTCGCCGGAAATGGCAATGACCTTGCCCTCCGCCTCGAAGCGATAGCCGAGGCACATCCAGCGCGCCAGAAACGCCGGCGACATGTCGAGACCGTCGCCGTGCGAGACCAGCTCGGCGCTGATCTTCCAGCGGCCGGTGTCGAGAACAGGGCCGGGAATGATGTCGGTTGCGACCACCGGTTTCCAGCCGCCGAAGGTCGGCTCACCCTGATCGCGCCAGGCGATGTCCTTGTCGTAGACCTGCGTCACCAGCGTGTTGACGAGCCGTTCGGTGTCGGGCGGTCCATAGATGCGCAGATCGTCCTTGCGCCCGTGCATCCACGAATTCAGCATCACATCGTAGAGGTCGCCGATGTGGTCGAAGTGATGGTGCGTGAGAAAGACCGTATTGATGGAGCCGAGCGGCACGCTGGCCTTGTGGAGCTGCACCATCACGCCGCGGCCTGCATCGAACAGGATGTTTTCCTCGCCGAGCCGGATCAGCGTGGTCGTCGCCATGCGGCGCGGGTCCGGGCGCGGGCCGCCCGTGCCGAGCAGAATGACCTCCATGGCGCTTACTCCAGTGTGAAGCCGGTCGATCTGATGACGGCGCCCCAGCGATCCAAAGATCGGCGGACTCAGGTCATTCTGCCCCGAACTTCTCTTCGGGTCGCACAGTAGGTGCGAAGGCAGGAAGGAGGCAAGCGCATCCCCCAGCGTGTAACGCTCAGTGCATGCCTGTCGCCGTAGCCGCGATGTTCGGCCGGATCGCCGACCGGTCCAATCCCGCGGACGTCAGGCGGTGCGCGAGGTCCTGGGCACGGCGCTCGATCAGATGCCAGGTCGCGCGCGCGACGAGATAACTCAGTGCTGCGACGACGACGTAAGCGAGCAGCAGTGATGTCAGTCCGTCCGCGAACGGCCAGATCTGGCGCAGGCCAAAGACCACCGCGAAGTGCGACAGATACATCGAGTAGGAGTTGCGGCCGAGCGCCTCGAGCGGCTGCAGGTGCATCCCCAGCCGGACACACCAGAAAGCCAGTGCGCCGATGACGAGGTTGATCATGAGGTAGTTGAACTCGTGCGACCCGGTCGCGCGGTTCGCGACAAAGGACAACGCGATGAAGCCGGCGATGATCGCGGCATCCGTTTTCGCAAAGCCGTCGCGCAGCGCGAAGAACAGCGCGCACCCGATCAGGAAGACCGGCAGCTGGTTCAGAAAGCCGAGGTGCAGCGCGTTCCAGACGAAAGCTTCGTGGCTCGGCCCGTAGTAGGCCGATAACAACACGAAAGCCCACGGCTTGAACAGGCAGACATTGACCAGATGCAGCACGATCGCGAGCGCGAGGTACAGATGCCGGCGCGATCCGAACGCGGTGATGACGAACGGGAAGACGAGATAGAACATCATCTCGGCCGCGATCGACCAGTCGCCGGGTACGACGCTGTTGATGCTATCAGGCCAAAAGCCGTGCAGAAACGTCGCCGTCAGGATCACCTGAAGCGGTCCGATGCCATTGGGCGCGTTGTAGCTCGGTCCCGTGCCGTAGATGACCAGGTAGACCGGGATCGCAAGCCAGAACAGCGGCGCGATGCGCAGGAAGCGGCGGATATAGAATTTGCGGGTTGGGTTCGCTTCGGTGCGCCGCGTCCACATCAGGCACATCGTCATGGCACTGACGAAGTAGAAGACGTTGACGCCCGCCCAGCCGCACATGAAAGCGTAATCGACGGGGTGGACGTTCGATGGGAAGGATTGCGAGACATGCATCGCCATCACGCCGACAATGGCGAGACCGCGCAGGAAGTCGAGGCTGTGCGAACGACCGAATGGCGTTGCGCCTCCGTCGGTCGGGCTGGCAGCCAACCGGGCTTGCCCCTGCATCACGCCTGCTCCGTCGTCTCGCGTTTCTCTTGCGCTTGCGAAAGGAAAGCATAGAGGCGCGACCGGCCAAACCGAAGCTGAAGCCTCTCTTTAAGTTAACCGGCAGTTCGAAATCGAATGAGCGGGATCGTTGGTGGTCGAAGGTGATCGATCCGGTCTGGCGAGCAGGTCCTCGCACAATGATGCGCTGATTGAGAAATGTGGGCCAATTCATAGTTAATACTACAATACCGTGGCCTATATTGTTCGGGCGACACAACAAGCCTAGTATTCCCGCAAGCAATTCAGGGGCTCGAACAAGCCGTGAATATACGTTCACACGACACCGCACCGCGCGGCGATCTGAATTTGCAGACCAGGTCGCAGGCACACAGGATATCCAACATCGTGGCTGATTCCGCACTTCAGGAATTGCGTCCTATTGGGCGCGAGCGATTGATCGTGGTCGAAGACGATCCGGTGACGCGGACAATGCTGGTCGGTTACTTCAGCGAGAACAATTTCGACGTCGTCGGCGCCGGAACCTGCGCGGAATGTCGCCAGGCGTTGCGCGGGCGCGCCGACCTCGTTTTCCTCGATCTCCAATTGCCTGACGGTGACGGCTTTGAGCTCGCCAAGGAGATCCAGGCGACCAGCAACGCCGGTATCATCTTCGTGACCCGCCGCGACACCGACGTCGATCGTATCCTTGGCCTGGAGATCGCCGGCGACCATTACGTCACCAAGCCGATCAACCTGCGCGATCTGCTCGCACGCGCGCGCAGCGTGCTGCGACGGCGCTCGCTCGATCGCAAGGCGGCACGCAATCACAATTCGATCGCGTTCGGCGACTGGATCATCGACCTGACGCGGCGCGAGCTGCTCGGCAGTGACGGCAAACCGGTGGCGCTGACGCGCGCCGAGTTCGACCTGCTCGCAGCCCTCGTCGGTGCGGACGGACGGCCGCTCAGCCGCGATTATCTGATCGAGGTCGTGAGCAACCGCCAGGCCGAGGTCGATATTCGCACGGTCGATGCGCTGGTGGCGCGGCTGCGCCGCAAGCTCGTCGGCAGCGGCACGCCCGTCATCGCCACCGTTACAGGCGTTGGCTACAAGCTTGCGCTGAGCGAACGCCACTAGGTTTTCATCTCTGAAGTGACGTCGCGCCGGCGCAAGTCGACGGCCGGCGTCGCTTGAGTCAGCCGCTGAAGCCGACGACGAGCCGGATGGCGATGAAGGTCGAGGTGGCCACGGCTGCTGTCGCGAAGATCGCGAACAAAACTCTCAAACTGTTGTGCATGGTCTCTATCGGGGTTACGCGGAAAAGACTGTTGGCTTAATCGCTGCAGCGGCTCCAAAAAGGGAGCCTCCTCAGTATTCCATCGACCATGACGGTCTCGTCAAGAGCTACGTCCGCCTTGTCGCGAACGACTGTTAACGCGAGGCCGTCCGCTTCCACCTGGCTTCGATCCGGGCCTTGATGCGGCTGACCCTGGCCTCATGCGCGGCCCAATATGCCCGGCTTGCGGCTGCCGTGCCCCGGCGGTAGCGCGCATAGACGTCCTTGGGCTGCGTGAGTTTGGGCTGGGTCCGCGGCTTTTCAATTCGTGCTGATGCCGTCGGCGGCGCCGCCGCCGGTTCTGGCGCGGGTGCCGACGGCGGGATGGCCGCCACCTGGGGGCTTGCTGCGGACGAGTTCATGGCGAGCAGTCGGTTGCGGGCGCGATTGCAGTAGACTTGCGAACGAGGGGTCATCTCCTCGTCGTCATTACCGGACCGATACTTCACCAGCGCGCGACAGAGGTCCCCGCCTGCCAGACGCCAGGCGCGGCTGAGATAAAGCACGCCGTAATGGATGTTGAGGTCAGGCTCTGCAAGCTCGGTGGCATTTCCCTTGAACCCGAGCGTTGCCGCGGTCTCGAGCCGCAGCTGCATCAGGCCGAGTTCGCCGGCGTTGCCGACGACGGCCGAGTTGTATCCGCTCTCGACGAAGACCACGGCCTCCGCGATGTCGGCGGGCAGATTTGTCCGCGCCGTCTCGTGCTCGATGATTTTTCGGATCTCGGAGCGCGAGGCCGCCGTTTCGCCTGCGCCGAGGTCGGCCTCCTGGGCCTGCGCGCAGGTCGATGCCGACAACAGCACGGCCATCACGACGTGCTTCCACGTCGCGTTAAGATTTGGCCGTGTCGGATCCCGATGCATGTAGCCTGTCGTACATCCTCAGCGTTAACAACCGATGTTCCGCCGGCTGGCGAGCCGCCTATCGTGGCCGTCGCGCGCAGTTGCGCGTCTGCGTGCGGGTTGTGCTCAACTATTCTTGAAAGGTAAGGTAGTTCACATGCCTTGCTCCGCGTTCGGATCATCATTCACCCCGTCGCTACTGGTCGCATCCCGCGTCCAGATCGATCCACCGATGAGCAGGAGGCAACATGAGCAAAGCTGCAAGTAGGGAAGAGATCGTCCGCAAGTTTCTGGGAGCGAAGGTGTTCGACTTCAATGCCTTCGGCAATTTCGTCGCCGAGAATGGCGCGAGCATTGCGACTGCCAGCGAGAGCGAGTTCGGCTTCGTCGTCGGCCACCGCTTGATCCGTTACTGTATCCCGCCGGTGGTGGAAATCGATCAGGCGATCGATCCTGTTGCCGTCCGCACCGAGGTCACCGGTCGCTGACATTGTCTTTAAGTAGCGCTCCGGCGCGGCCACGATCTCGCTTTGGTCCATCAGCTCCCGCACCCCCTCTCGTGAGGCGCCCATGCCAAATCTACAGGATCGGATCGCCGCGCCGGCTAGCAACCGCATTGCGGCTCCCGCCATGAATGCCCGGGAAGATCTCCGGCGACGCCTGCATCTCGCCTTGCGTATCGCCGAGCGAACGCTCGAGTTCCTCGGCAAGGACGGGTTTAACGGTGCAGAGGTCCCGGATGGAAATTTCGCTGCGGAAAAACCGCTCGCCGAGACTGCGATGCTGCTCCATGTGGCCGCGCGCCACTCGCGCGATGCCGCAACGACGGCGCTGCTGCGGGACCTCGTGCCCTATGCGCGCTCGCAACGGATGCGCTGGGACGTCGTACGCTACCCGTCGGTCTGCCTGCAGCTTGCAACGCCGCACATCCTGCTGAGCGCGCTCGGTCATGCCGACCCCGCCTTCGACCACCTGTTGGCGCGCAGCTGGTCGGCGTCCGCGCGAACCGGGCACGAAGTGGTGCCGTACCGTGAGCTCGAGCTGCTCTGGTTGCATGCGCTGTGGCGCAACGAGGAGCCCGGTCCTGCACTTGAGCAGATCGCGCGCCAGACGGCGCTCGGAAACCCGATCGATCTGTTGAACGGCACACGTGAAGACGCCTACGCGCACACGCATGCGCCGATGTATGCCACCAATTTCGGGGACTGGGATTTGAAATGGCCGCGGCCGCGCGACGAGTTTCTCGACGAGGCCGGCTCCGTGCTCGCCCGCGCGCTCGTTGTCGAGGACTATGATCTCGCGGCTGAGGCGCTGATGGCGTGGCCGCTCCTGTCGTCGACCTGGAGTCCGGGCGCTGCGTTCGGATTTCGCGTCGCCGCCTCGCTGGAGGACAAGGTCGGATTTCTTCCCGCAGGACGTTCCGGTCCGCGCCAGATCCAGCGCCTGAACGGCCACGACAGGACCAGATGCGCGCTCGCGACCGCCTATCACACGGCTTACGTCATGGGCATGTTGTGTGCGGTGTCGCTCAAGGACGACATGGCGTCGCCGTTCGAAATCGCCGGCACCGCATACCCGATGGATCTCGTCGAAAAATTGTACGCCGCGATACCCAGGACGGGTGCGCATTGGGAGGGCGTTTTCCAATCGCTGGACGCGTGCGAGCAGGCGGCGCTGGCGCCGTTTCTGCTCGACGTCGCATTGATGCAGTCAAGCCGGAGCGGCGACGCTGCACGGATGGTGCATCTGCTGCAAACGGCCGTCAGGCACGGCATGGCGGACACCACGTTGTGCAGCCAGGCTGCCGAATATCTCTCGCGACTGGGCGCGCTGGTGGGCGGATAGTGAGGCGGGCACGCGGCTCGCCTATCGCGAGCGCGAGACCTGGTCCGTGGTCGTTCCCTGCGGCACGCCGCCGGAGGAGAGTCGGTCGTCGACCGCATAGAGCGTGCAAGTCGGGGTGTATTTCATGCATGCTGCGAGTGAATCACGTTCCGCGTCTTCCACCGTGTTGCGGCTCGAACGCCAGCCGTAGCCGCCGTTCGGCGACACGGCGAAAGCCTTGTGCGGCGAGGTGCTGGCGAGATAGCGCTCGAATTCGGCTTTCGCCGCATCATTGAAATGGCTCGGCGGCGGCAGCGGATCGGGTGGGCTCAGCAACGCCTGGGCGAGCCCGCGCTCGCGCAGGAAGGCGTCGACATAGGGCGTCCATTGCGGGCGGCCCTCCACGGAATAGAGATAATGGCCGTCATCGCCGTAAGGCGGCGCCGTGACGAATTTCGCGTTGCCGCCGCTGGCACGAAAGCCATCATAGAAACGGCGCGCCAGATCGGGGCCGAAATAGGAATCGTTGGTGGAATAGACCCACAGCATCGGCACCCGCGAGGTCTTGCCGAAGGTCGCGAAGGCCTGCACCAGACCGTTCGGATTGCAGACCTCGTCATCGTCGAGCGAGCCGCGGCCGCCGGCAAAGCTGATCGCGGCGATGAGGCCGGGCGGCGCCTCCGCGGTCAGCGCCACGGTCGCAAGCCCGCCGGCGGAATGACCGATCGCGATCATGCCTGTCGTTGTGACGTCGGCGCGGCGCGCCATCGCATCGATCGTGGCGCGCAGATCGGCGACCGCGACGGCGGCTGCTGGCAAATAAGCGGCGTTGGCGCAGCCGCCGACACTGTCGACGCGGCCGCCCGGCGAGGTGCCATAGCCGCGCCGCATCACGATCAGCGCGGCAAAGCCGCGGCGGGCATATTCGAGGGCGATGCCGTAATAATGGTGGGCCGACATGGTGGCGCGGTCGGCAAAGCTGCGCGGCGAGCCATGGCTGAGCAGCGCCAGCGGATAGCGCTTCGTTCCGGCCGGGCGAACCAGGAACGCCTCCAGCCCCTGCGGTGCGGCGGCCGGCATCGGGATGCGGAGATCCTCGATATAGAACTGCGCGGCGCGCGCCGGCCCGCCGATCAAGGCAAGGCTGGCAATGACCAGGCAAAGTTGCTTGCGGAAAAAGACCATGGGACGATTCGAGGAGGCCAATATGCCTCGAACCATAGCATGTTCCTGACAATGCTGGGACCGCCGTCCCGGGACATGGGGCCGACGCGCGCCGTCAGTGCGCCGTGTCAGGAGGAGAAGAGACTGCGGCGCTGTCTGATGCCTCGCTATGGAGCGCCCGCTCGATCCGCCGTTTCACCTTGGCGAGGTCATGGTCCACAGCCGCAGAGCGCAGCATCGGGTTGGCCTCGACATCGGCTGCCCTGATATGGTCCGGTGAGGAGAAAGCCAAAGAACCGGCCAAGGAACTGGCGAGAAGCACGGCCGTTGCGAGAATGGTCATGCCTCCATTCAGCGACCCAAATACGGCCATTTGTTGCTGCTGATGACCAGGGGCTTTTGGCTTGGCGCGTCCAGGCCCGGTGCTATGGTGCAGCAGGACCTCAATTGTTCAAGGACGAGGAAATTCCCAGTGGCTGATGTTCATCCCGCGGCGGGCAAGCTGGCTTCGCCGGACGTGCTCGCCAACATTCCGCGGCTCGTGACGGCCTATTTCGCCAACAAGCCCGACGCGGCGGACCCGGCGCAGCGGGTGGCGTTCGGCACGTCGGGCCATCGCGGCACCTCGTCCAAGAACACCTTCAATGAAGGCCACATCCTCGCGACCACGCAGGCGATTTGCGACTACCGGAAAGAGAAGGGGCTGACCGGTCCACTCTTCATCGGCATCGACACGCATGCGCTGGCCGAGCCTGCACTTGCGAGCGCCGTGGAGGTGTTCGCCGCGAACGGCGTCGAGGTCATGATCGACAAGGATCACGGCTACACGCCGACGCCAGTGATCTCGCACGCGATCCTCACCTACAACAAGGGCCGCACCGCGGGGCTCGCCGACGGCGTCGTCGTCACGCCCTCGCACAATCCACCCGAAGACGGCGGCTACAAATACAATCCGCCGAATGGAGGCCCTGCCGATACGGACGTGACCTCCGTCGTCGAGAAGCGCGCCAACGCCTATCTCGCCGACGGCCTCAAGGGCGTGAAGCGGATCGACTACGCCAAGGCACTGAAATCGGCGAACGTTCACGCCTACGATTACATCACACCCTATGTTGCCGATCTCGGCAATGTCGTGGATCTCGAGCTCATCAAATCCGCCGGCATCAATATCGGCATCGATCCGCTCGGCGGCGCCGCCGTGCATTACTGGCATCCGATCATCGAGCGTTACGGGTTGAAGGCCACGGTCGTAAACGAGGCGGTCGACCCGACCTTCCGCTTCATGACGGTGGACTGGGACGGCAAGATCCGCATGGACTGCTCCTCGCCTTACGCGATGGCAAGCCTGATCGCGATGCGCGACCGCTTCGACGTCGCCTTTGCCAACGACACCGACGCCGACCGCCACGGCATCGTTACCCGCACCGGCGGGTTGATGAACCCCAACCATTATCTGGCGACCGCGATCTCCTATCTGTTCGCGCACCGGCCGAACTGGGCCAGGGACGCCGCGATCGGCAAAACCGTGGTGTCGAGCTCGATCATCGACCGCGTCGCCAAGAAACTCGGCCGCAAGCTGGTCGAGACGCCGGTCGGCTTCAAATGGTTCGTCGATGGTCTCGTCACGGGCAGCTTCGGCTTCGGCGGCGAGGAGAGTGCAGGGGCCTCGTTCCTGCGCCGCGACGGCACGGTGTGGACCACCGACAAGGACGGCATCATCCTCGGCCTGCTCGCCGCCGAGATCATGGCGAAGACCGGCCGCGATCCGAGCCAGCTATTCAATGAACTCACCGCCGAGTTCGGCATGCCGCATTACGCCCGCATCGACGTCGCGGCGACCGGCCCGCAGAAGAACATCCTGAAATCCGTCACGCCCGAGCAGCTCGGCCTCAAGGATCTCGCCGGCGACCCGGTCCGCTCAACTCTGAGCAAGGCGCCCGGCAACGGCCAGCCCTTCGGCGGCATCAAGGTCGAGACCGATTTCGGCTGGTTCGCGGCGCGGCCCTCAGGGACGGAGGACGTCTACAAGATCTACGCGGAAAGCTTCCGCAGCACCGAGCACCTGAAGCGGATCCAGGAAGAAGCCCAGGCGGGGCTTGCGAAGGTGTTTGGGGCGTAAGGCGCTCCGGCAGACCACCGCATCGCTGGATCCGTCAGAGGTCGTCATGCCCGGGCTTGTCCCGGGCATCCACGTTCTACGTGCCGCGTTGCGACGCGTGGATGGCCGGGACAGCCCGGCCATGACGTCGAATGTTCGAAATGTATACATGATTTCTATTTATGGTATCAAGGTAAGCTAAAAATGGCCTTGAACGATTTTTCATCCCTGCTATTGTATACATAACGCATACAACATCTTTGGGAGATCGTCCGGTGACAAAACCCTTCCCCATGAACGCCTGGTACGCCGCCGCCTGGGACGCGGACGTGAAGCCCGCGCTGTTGCCGCGGACGATCTGCGGCAAGCATGTCGTGATGTACCGCAAGGCCGATGGCTCGGTGACCGCACTGGAGGATGCCTGCTGGCATCGCCTGGTGCCGCTGTCGAAGGGCCGGCTTGAGGGCGACACCGTCGTCTGCGGCTATCACGGCCTGAAATACAACGCGCAGGGCCGCTGCACCTTCATGCCCTCGCAGGAGACCATCAACCCGTCGGCCTGCGTGCGCGCCTATCCCGTGGTCGAGCGCCATCGTTACGTCTGGCTCTGGATGGGCGATCCCGCGCTCGCCGATCCCGCGCTCGTCCCCGACCTGCACTGGAATCACGATCCGGCCTGGGCCGGCGACGGCAAGACCATTCGTGTGAATTGCGACTACCGCCTCGTGCTCGACAATCTCATGGACCTCACGCACGAGACCTTCGTGCACGGATCCTCCATCGGCAATGATGCGGTCGCCGAAGCGCCGTTCGACGTCACCCATGGCGAGAAGACCGTCACGGTGACGCGCTGGATGCGCGGCATCGAGGCGCCGCCGTTCTGGGCCAAGCAACTGGGCCAAACCGGCCTCGTCGACCGTTGGCAGATCATCCGCTTCGAGGCGCCGTGCACCATTGCGATCGACGTTGGCGTCGCGCCGACGGGCACCGGTGCGCCGGAAGGCGACCGCTCGCAAGGCGTCAACGGCTTCGTGCTCAACACCATCACGCCGGAGACCGAGAAGACCTGCCACTATTTCTGGGCCTTCGTCCGCAACTACCAGATCGGCGAGCAGCGCATTACCTCCGAGATCCGCGACGGCGTCTCCGGCATTTTCCACGAGGACGAGCTGATCCTCGAGGCGCAGCAGCGCGCGATGGACGAGAACCCCGATCGCATCTTCTACAACCTCAACATCGACGCCGGCGCGATGTGGACGCGCAAGCTGATCGACAAGATGGTGGCGAAGGAAAACCCGCCGCCGCATCTCCAGGCCGCGGAGTAGATCATGGCCGAGCGTGAGGTCGACCGCTCCGTCTCGCAGACCGTGAAGGCGCAGCTCGCGCTGCGTGACCAGATCCTCTCGGGCGCCTTGCGGCCCGGCGAGCGCATCTCGGAGCTCCAGGCCGTGGAGACGACAGGCGCCTCGCGCACCCCGGTGCGCATGGCGCTGGTGCGGCTGGAGGAGGAGGGGCTGCTGGAGGCGATCCCATCCGGTGGTTTCATGGTGAAGGCGTTTTCGGAACGCGACATCTCTGATTCCATCGAGCTGCGCGGCACGCTGGAGGGCCTCGCCGCGCGCTTTGCCGCCGAGCGCGGTGTCTCCGCGCGCGAGCTCGAGCCGCTGAAGGAGTGCCATCTCGCGATCGACGATCTCCTGCGCCAGGTGCCGATCTCGATCGAAGCCTTCTCGGCCTATGTCACGCTGAACGCGCGCTTCCACGCACTGCTCACCGAATTGTCGCGCAGCCCGCCCTTGATCCGTCAGATCGACCGCGCCTCCGCGCTGCCATTCGCGTCCCCAAGCGGCTTCGTGATGGCGCAGTCGGCGCTGCCCGAAGCGCAGCAGATCCTGATCATCGGGCAGGAACACCACCGCATCGTGATCGACGCGATCGAGAACCGTGAGGGCGCACGTGCCGAAGCCGTCATGCGCGAGCACGCACGTCTCGCCGTGCGCAATTTGCGGCTCGCGCTGCGCAATAGGACCCATCTCGACCTCTTGCCGGCGCTCGCGCTGATCAAGACCGCAACCGATTGAGCATCATGCGCTTCGTCGAAACCTGGATTCCCGCAACGCTGGTCTCGACGCGCGATCTGTCGCCCGGCATTCGCGAATTTCTGATCCGTCCCGATCAGTTCGACGGCGCCGCTTATCCGGTCGGCAGCCACATCAATGTCAGCGTCACCATCGACGGCTTGCCGGAGACGCGGTCCTATTCGCTGGTCGGCGAAGCCTCGCCGCGCGGCTTTACCATCGCGGTGCGCCGCGCCGATGATTCCCGCGGCGGCTCGCGCTACATGTGGCAGCTGGCGCCGGGCGCGCGGCTCGACATCACCCGGCCGGCCTCGCTCGTCGCAGTCGACTGGGCCCGCGAAAACTATTGCCTGATCGCCGGCGGCATCGGCATCACCCCGATCCTCGGCGCTGCGCAGGCGCTGGCGCGCCGCGGGGCAAACGTGACGCTGCATTACGCCGTGCGCAGCCGCGCGGATGCCGCGTATCTCGATGATCTCTCTGGCATGCTTGGTGATCGTCTGGTCGTGCACGCGAGTGACGAAGGACAGCGCCTCGATCTCGATGCGCTGTTCGCCTCGCAGTCCAAGGGCACGCTGACGCTGTTCTGCGGCCCGATGCGCATGCTCGATGCCGCCCGCCACGCCTGGATCGGCGCCGGCCATCCGCTTCCTGATCTCCGCTACGAGACCTTCGGCTCCAGCGGCACGCTGCCGACCGAAGCCTTCCGCGTGCGTTTGAAGGGCTCTGATATCGAGCTCGAAATCCCGCGCGAGCGCTCGATGCTCGATGTCCTCAACGCCAGCGGCTTTGAGGTGATATCCGACTGCAAGCGCGGCGAATGCGGCCTCTGTGCCATCGATGTGGTCGCCGTCGACGGCGAGATCGACCACCGCGACGTCTTCTTCAGCGATCACCAGAAGCAAAGCAACGCAAAGATCTGCGCCTGCGTCTCGCGCGCGCGGGGGACGATCACGGTGGATACGCTGCTGCGGGCGGATGCGGTTTGAGGAGACTGGTATCTCTAGGCGTCACCGCCCCAGCTGCTTCGGATCGTAAAAGAACCGCTCCTCGACCAGCTTGTCGCCTTGCCAGGTCTGCCAGGCGATCTCCTCCAGCGTCCGCGTGACGCCTTCAGCGTTGGTGAAGCTGAAGATCCAGCGCGTGGCGACATGGTCGCCTTCGATCAGGCTCGGCCCGATGCGCACGGCCTTGATCTCCCGCGACATTGCCAGGGCGCCGCGCTCCTTGGCGACGAGAGCGTCGCGGCCGACCGTCGGCGCGGTGTTGTTCTCGTAGGTCACGGCATCGGGCGTGCAGAACTGCTCGATCGCCCCGATGAAATCCCCGTCCTCCAGGCGCTTCGCAAACGCTTCGACAATGTCACGGCTCGGCATGGTGGTCCTCACAATTAAAACCGACTGTTGGTCGGTAAATACCGACTGATAGTCGAAAAGTCAACTGGTCGCGTGTGTCGAATTCGACTAGACCGGACTCATGGCGAAGCAAGCAGAGCGGCGGGCGGCAACATCTGAGGCGATCCTGACGGCGGCCCGCCTGATGTTCGGGACGCAGGGCTTTGCCGCCACCACCATGGACGAGATCGCGGAAGCCGCCGGCATCGCCAAGGGTGCGGTCTATCATCACTTCAAGACCAAGGAGGCGGTATTCGCCGCCGTGTTCGACCTGGTCTCGCGCGATCTCGTCATCGAGATCGACAGCGCCGCACGTGCCGAGAAGGATGTGCTGGCCGCGATGGTCGCCGGCACTCAGCATTATTTTGCCGCAACCGCCAAGGGCCCGACCGGCCAGATCATCCTGCGCGACGGTCCGGCCGTGCTCGGCTGGGAGCGCTGGCGCGAGATCGACGCGCAGCATTTTGGCGGCAAGATACCGCGTGCGCTGTCGGTGGCGATGGAGACCGGGCTGATCGCCAAGCAGCCGGTCGAGCCGCTGGCGCGGCTGCTGCTCGGCGCGGTCACGGAGGCGGCGGTCGCCTGCGCCGGACGCGCGGATATCGCAAGGGCGGGTGCGGAATATGCCCGTGCGTTCAAGTCGCTGGTCGAGGCGCTGCGTGTCGCTGCATGATCGTGCTAGTCACGAACGGAAACGCCCACACCAACAAAAAGAACAATAGCGCATGAACGCAACTTCGTCTCTCACGCCATCCGACCCCGAGTTCGACTACATCATCGTCGGCGCCGGCTCCGCAGGCTGCGTGCTCGCCAATCGACTGTCGGCGAACGGCAAGCACAGCGTGCTGCTGCTCGAGGCCGGCCCCAAGGATTCCAACATCTGGATCCATGTGCCGCTCGGCTACGGAAAACTGTTCAAGGAAAAGTCCGTCAACTGGATGTACCAGACCGAGCCGGAGCCCGAGTTGAAGGGGCGACAGGTCTTCCAGCCGCGCGGAAAAACGCTGGGCGGATCGAGCTCGATCAACGGTCTGCTCTACGTGCGTGGCCAGCACGAGGATTACGATCGCTGGCGTCAGCATGGCAATGCCGGCTGGGGCTATGACGACGTGCTGCCTTATTTCAAGAAGGCCGAAAACCAGACGCGCGGCGCCGATCAATATCACGGCACGGGCGGCCCGCTGCCGGTCTCCAACATGGTGGTGACCGATCCGCTGTCGAAAGCCTTCATGGATGCCGCCGTCGAGACCGGTCTGCCCTACAACCCTGACTTCAACGGCGCCACACAGGAAGGCGTCGGCCTGTTCCAGACCACCACGCGCAACGGCCGACGTGCCTCGACGGCGGTGGCTTATCTTGGCCCCGCAAAGACCCGCAGCAATCTCAAGGTTGAGACCGAAGCGCTCGGCCAGCGCGTGCTGTTCGAGGGCCGCCGCGCGGTCGGCGTCGAATATCGGCAAGGGGCGAATGTGCGCCGCGCGCGGGCACGGAAAGAGGTCGTGTTGTCGAGCGGCGCCTATAATTCGCCGCAGCTCCTGCAGCTCTCTGGTGTCGGACCCGCCGATCTCCTGCGCAAGCACGGCATCGATGTCGTGCTCGATGCCCAAGGGGTCGGCCACGATCTTCAGGACCATATGCAGGTCCGCATCGTGATGCGCTGCTCGCAAAAGATCACGCTGAACGACACCGTCAACAATCCGATCCGCCGAACGCTCGCCGGCGCACGCTATGCGTTGTTCCGGAAAGGCTGGCTGACGATCGCAGCCGGCACGGCAGGCGCGTTCTTCAAGACCAATCCGCGGTTGGCCTCGCCGGATATCCAGGTCCACTTCCTGCCGTTCTCGACCGACAAGATGGGCGAGCGGCTGCATGATTTCTCCGGCTTTACGGCATCGGTGTGCCAGCTCCGGCCGGAAAGCCGCGGATCACTCCGCATCAAAAGCGCGGACCCCACCGTGCCGCCGGAAATCCGCATCAACTACATGTCGACCGAGACCGACCGCACCACCAACGTCGAAGCCATCAAGATCCTGCGCAGGATCCTGAATGCGCCGCCGCTGAAGCCGTTCGTGATCAGCGAGTACGATCCCGGCGCGAAGGTATCCACGGACGCCGAAATCCTGGATTATTGCCGCGACCGCGGCAGCACCATCTACCATCCGACCTCGACCTGTCGTATGGGCAACGATGCGCTCGCGGTGGTGGACCAGCGGCTGAAGGTGAGGGGGCTCGAGGGCCTTCGAATCGTCGACGGCTCGATCATGCCGGACCTGGTCTCGGGGAACACCAACGCCCCGATCATCATGATCGCGGAGAAGGCCTCCGATATGATATTGGAGGATGCGCGGTAAACCCGCGTACAGAGAGGGTTTGGACTTGGCGACGCGATTCAAGATCGGCACCCGCAAGAGCGCGATGGCGCTGGCCCAGACGGAAGAGATTGCGCGCCGCCTGACCGCTGCCGTATCAGGTCTCGATGTCGAGATCGTCAAGTTCGACACGTCGGGAGATCTCGATCAGACCAGCAAGCTTTTGCCGCATGGCGGCAAGGGCGGCGCCTTCGTGGCGCAGATCCGCGCTGCAGTGATTGCGGGCGAATTGCAGGCCGCGATGCATTCGCTGAAGGACATGCCAGGCAACGAGGACACGCCGGGCCTCGTCATCGGCGCCACGCTGTCGCGCGATCCGCCCAGTGATGCGCTGGTGCTACGCGCGGGCGTGACGCTGGACGCGCTGCGCCAGTCCCGCGGCAAGGGTTTTAAAATTGGCACCAACGCCGTACGCCGCGCGGCCTACGTGCGCCGGCTTTTCCCCGATGTTGAAGTGATCCACTTCCGCGGTGCGGCCGATACGCGCGTGCGAAAGCTCGACAGTGGCGAGAAGCAGAAGCTGCCGGATGGCGGTGCTGTCGGACCTGCGGACGCGCTGATCATGGCCCGCTCGGGCCTTGATCGCGTCGGTCTTTCCAGCCGCATCGCCTACGAGTTTACTGCGGCCGAGATGCTGCCCGCAGCGGGGCAGGGCATCGTCGCCGTCGAATGCGCCGCGCAGGACTGGCAGACGCGCCAGATCCTGTCATCGATCGACGATACGAACGCGCATCTCTGCGCCGACGCCGAGCGCGAGGTGCTGTGGGTGCTCAACGGCCACTGCAACTCGCCGGTGGCGGGCTTCTCGACCATATCAGGCGATCAGATGTCGTTGAGAGCCTCGGTGCTCGATCTCTCCGGCAACACCATCATCGAAGCCGCGCGCACAGGCCCAGCCAACCGCCCGCGTGAGCTCGGCCGTCACGTCGGACTGGATCTGCTGGACAAGGGCGCCGCCGAGATCATCGAGCGCAGCCGGCCGCGGTAGATCCGGTCTGTCACGTTCGTTTCGCCATTGGCTTTGCGAGCTCACGGGCGCTGTCCATGACGAGCTGCACGACCGGGCTGACGGCGCGATCCCTGATGGTGACCATCCCGTTCGGTCGACGCGCAGCCGGCAGTTCAATGGGCAAGACCTTGAGCGCCGCTCCCCTGACGAGAAATTTCAGTGCTGAAGTCGGGAAAACCGTGATGAACCGTCCCGTCTCCAGCAGGCTGACCCGCATATGAGGGGAATCCGTCACCACTGTCGCGCGTGGATACTCAAATCCGTTGGCGCGAAAAGCTTGTGTGACGATTGAGCCGATCACGCTCTCCTGTGGTGGAAGCACCCAACGCTCCCCCGCCAGATCGGAGAGCTGGATGTTGCGCCGCCGAGCCCATCGGTGTCTTGCACCCGCAGCGACGACGTAGCAATCCTCAAACAGAAATTCGAAATCGAACCGCTCGTCGACATCAGGGCCGCCGCTCCGCAAGATGAGCAGATCGACTCTGCGCTCGCTCAGCTCGCGATGCAGTGTCTCCGGGTAGCCGGTTACGAGATGGAATCTGATCCGCTGATGACGCCGGGCGAGCCGGTCGACGAGAGCGGAAACAAAGCTCGCCGCCAGAAAAGCCGTGCTCCCGATCCGCACCTCTCCGGCGGTAGGGTCGGCCAGAAACTCGATGCTCTTCACGCCCCGCCGCAGTTCGTCGAAAGCAGCAGTGCCGCAATCAATCAGGGCGCGACCGGACTCGGTCGGCTCGATTCCGCGCCGGTGGCGATCCAGCAGGCGGACGCCAAACGCGCGCTCGAGTTCCGCGATCGATCTCGAAATGTTGGGCTGAGTGGTGTTGAGCATGAGCGCCGCCTTGCCCATGCTGCCGGCCTGTACCACCGCCATGAGCACGTGCAGGTCCTGCAGTTTCATTCGCTTCCCGATGCGATCGCTCATCTGCATGAGAGCACCCATGTCCGTTTTGAGATGACCTCATCAGACAATAGCCTTATGCGCTTATGACAGCATCAACTATCCTTTGTCGCTGAACAGAGCCGGCGTGCGTGCAGGTTCGATGGAGAAAACCTCGTGCCTCCCTCCCGAAGGCAATTTCTGGGCTTTGCTGCGGGCCTGGCAGCGCCCCCTCTGCTGTCCCGCCACGCTCGGGCGGATACGTATCCGTCCCGGCCGGTCCGGATCGTGGTTGGCTTCGCAGCGGGTGGCCCAAACGACATCCTGGCGCGTCTGGTCGCGCAATGGTGTTCGGAGCGGCTCGGCCAGCAATTTATCGTCGAAAACCGCCCGGGAGCCGGGAGCAATATCGCAACTGATACGGTCGTGCGCGCGGCTCCGGACGGTTACACTCTGCTGCTGGTTGGCTCTCCCAACGCCATCAATGCGACGCTCTATGAAAATCTTGATTTCAACTTCCTGCGGGATATCGCGCCGGTCGCAAGTCTGACCCGTGGCGCGCTGGTGATGATGGTCCACCCATCGGTTCCTGCCAACACGATTTCAGAGTTCATCGCCTATGCCAAAGCCAATCCGGGAAAGCTCTCCTATGGTTCGGGTGGAATAGGCGGGATCACCCATATCGCCGCGGAATTGTTCAAGCAGGAGGCCGGAGGACTTGATCTTCAGCATGTGCCTTATCGAGGCGTGGCGCCTGCGATCACGGATCTGCTCGGCGCTCAGGTGCAGGTCGTCTTTGCGAACCTGGCGCCATCGATCGGATACATCGAGAGCGGCAAGCTGCGCGCGCTCGGGATCACCACCGCGGCGCGATCCGAAGCATTGCCTGATGTGCCGGCCATCAATGAAGTCGTGCCCGGTTACGAGGCGAGCTCGGTGTTCGGCATCGGCGCGCCGAAAGACACGCCAGTCGCGATTATTGACAGGCTCAACAGGGAGGCCAACGCCGCTTTGGTCGATTCCGGGTTCAAAATGCGCCTGCGTAGCCTCGATGCGACGGCACTGGGCGGCTCGCCCGCCGACTTCGGCAAGGTCATGGCCGCTGAAACCGAGAAATGGGCCAGAGTGATCAGCATTGCGAAGATCCGACCGGAGTAGGGTGGCGAAGTCTTACATGCAGGGGACGTTCAGCAAGATTGGCGCGACAGGCGGCGGCATGTTCGATTGCTATCTGGTCGCGCCCCAGACTGACAAGCCGGTTGCTGCAATTGTGCTCGCTTCCGCTATTCATGGCGTGGATGCCGACATTCGCGCGATCGCCGACGAACTGGCGACGTATGGCTTCATCGCGGCAGTACCGGATTTGTTCTGGCGGTCAATTGCAGGGCCGCTTTCCCGGAGCGACCCGCGTGCGGCCCAGCGCGCGCAGCCGCGTCTCGACCTCATCAGAGCCGGCGAAGACGACATGATCGACACCTTGAGGCATCTCGGCACACTCCCTCGATTCAATGGCAAGGCCGCGGTCGTGGGGTTTTGCTACGGCGGTCCGTATGCGATCCTCGGGCCAAAGCGACTTGGCTATGCTGCTGGTATCTGCTGCCACGGATCCGAGATGCTGGACTATCTTCACGAGCTTGCCGAGGTCCGCGAGCATGTCTGTTTCATTTGGGGCGACGATGACAATCGCGCGCCGCCAGAGGTGCTGGAGGCGTATCGTGATGCAGCAGCGCGCATGGAAAACGTCGAAGTGCACGTCTTGCCCGGGATACGCCACGGATACATGATGCGGACAAGCCCGTCCTTCGATCGGCCGGCACATGAATTTTCAACGAGGCGTGCCCGAGAGATTCTCGAAGCTCTGCAGTCGGCCGGTCGCTGACGGCAGGCGAATTGACGATCGGCGGGATGATGCCATCGTTTCACGCCGCCGACTTGAAGCGCAAATTGGCGCGCGAGAGTTGGCGGAGCGAGGTGCATCCCATCAGCTTCATGTCGCGCTCGAGCTCGGCCCGCAACAGGCCGAGGGCCCGCTCGACACCCGGCTGGCCGGCCGCCGCCAGCGGATAGAGATAGGATCGCCCAAGGCCGACAGCCTTGGCACCGAGCGAGAGCGCCTTCAAGATGTGAGTCCCGCGCTGGATGCCGCCATCCATCATCACGTCGATGCGATCGCCGACGGCGTCGACGATTTCGGCGAGTTGGTCGAAGGCGGAGCGAGAACCGTCGAGCTGCCGACCACCATGGTTCGAGAGGATGATTCCGGCGCAGCCGATCTCGACCGCGCGGCGCGCATCGGCCGGCGACATGATCCCCTTCAGACAGAACGGCCCGTTCCAGCTTCGCACCATCTCGGCGACATCATCCCAATTCATCGAGGGATCCAGCATTTCGCTGAAATAGCGGCCGATCGACACGGCGCCACCGCTCATGTCGACATGCTCCTCGAGTTGCGGCAGCCTGAATGTCTCGTGGGTGACATACTGGATGCCCCATTGCGGCTTGATCACGAACTGGAGCATGCCGGCGAGCGTCAGACGGAAGGGAATGCTGAATCCCGTCCGCAGATCGCGCTCGCGATTTCCACCGGTGATGCTGTCGACCGTCAGCATCATCACCTCGACACCGGCGTCCTTGGCGCGCTGCATCATCGCACGGTTGAGGCCGCGATCCCTGTGGAAATAGAACTGATAGATCTGCGGCGTATCATGGGCCTTGCGCAGCTCCTCGAGACTGACGGTGCCCAGCGAGGAGACGCCGAACATGGTGCCATAGCGCGCCGCGGCCGCAGCGACGGCGCGCTCGCCCTGATGATGAAACAGGCGCTGCAAGGCCGTCGGCGAGCAATAGAACGGCAGCGCAAGCTTCTGACCCATGACAGTGATCGAGAGGTCGACCTCTTGCACGCCGCGCAGCACGTTGGGCACGAGGTCGCATTGCTCGAAGCTCGCGGTGTTACGGCGGTGCGTGACCTCATCGTCCGCTCCACCGTCGATGTAATCGAAGATCGGCCCGGGCAGCCGGCAACGCGCCAGCCGCCGGAAGTCGTGAAAATTGTGACACTGTGACAAGCGCATCGCCAGCCTCCGATCAGGGTACGAGCAGCGTGAGCGGCCAGATATAGGCCTGGCCCAGCACCATGATGCCGACGAGAACGACGAGCGCGAAGCTGTGGAAGAAGACGAAGCGCAGGATCGTGCCCTCGTGGCCGTACCATTTGGTGGCCGTGGACGCGACCACGATGCTCTGCGCATCGATCATCTTGCCCATGACCCCGCCGGAGCTGTTGGCGGCCGCCATAAGCACCGGGCTGACGCCGATCTGTTCGGCGCTGATGCGCTGGAGTCCCCCGAACAGCACGTTCGAGGAGGTATCCGACCCTGTCAGCGCGACACCGAGCCAGCCGATCAGCGCGCCGAAGAACGGATAGAGCGCCCCGGTCTTGGCGAAGGCCAGTCCGAGCGTGGCATCCGTGCCGGAGTAGCGGGTCACAAAACCGAGTGCCAGCATGCAGGCGATGGTCGCGAGCGAATAGCGCGTCAGATAGAGCGTGCGCCCATACATCCGGATCAGACCGAACGGACCGTAGCCGACCAGCAGGCCCGAAATGATCGCCGACAGAAGAATGCCGGTGCCGGCCGCCGAGAGCAGATTGAGAACATAGACCGCGCCCTCCGCGACAGGCTTGGCCACGACCGGCGGAGCTTTCTGCACGAGGTTGTGCAGCCCGAGGACGGGAATCTTGGCGACCCAGATGCCGTCGAGCCAACTCTTCACCTGCGGCGTGCCCCACGCGAAGACGAAGGCCGAGAAGATGAGCCAGGGCGTCCATGCCTTGGCGACAGCCGCTTTCGTGGTCTTGCCGGTGGGAGCCTCGCCGGACAGCGGGGCGCCATAGCGCGCCGGCATCTCCTTCATCGCATGCTTGGGCCGCCAGACGCGCAGGAACAGCGCGAGGCCCACCATGGAAACCACTGCGGCAATCACGTCGACCAGCCACGGCCCATGGAAGTTCGAGACCAGATATTGCGGAACGGCGAACGAGACGCCGGCCACCAGAATCGCCGGCCAGATCTCGAGCATCCGGCGGAAGCCGACGAAGGCCCAGATCAGCCAGAACGGTACGAGCAGCGAGAAGAACGGCAGCTGCCGCCCGATCATTCCGCTCAGCTCCTGAAGATCGAGCCCGGTCACCGCGCTGAGCGCGATCACCGGCGTGCCGAGCGCGCCATAGGCGACCGGCGCGGTATTGGCGATCAGCGACAGGCCGGACGCGGCGAGCGGCGCAAAGCCAAGTCCGATCAGCATCGCGGCGGTGACCGCGACCGGCGTGCCGAACCCTGCGGCGCCCTCGAAGAACGCACCCAGCGAAAACGCGATGAAGAGTAGCTGCAGGCGGCGATCGTCGCTGATCGAAGAGATCGAGCGTTGCAGCACCGCGAACTCGCCCTTCTCGTTCAGAAGCTGATAAAGGAAGATGATGTTGATGATGATCCAGCCGATCGGCAGGAGCCCGAAGCCCGCGCCGTAGATCGCGGCCATTCCGGCCATGCCCGCCGGCATGCCGAATGCGAACACGGCAACGCCGAGGGCGGTGACGAGGCCAATGGCCGCCGCCCAATGCGCCTTGATCTCGAAGATCGCAATCGCGCTCAGCAGCACGATGACCGGCAACGCCGCCGCGGCGGTCGAGAGCCATGGATTGTTGAAGGGGTCGTAAGCCTGGGTCCACGCCACGAAAATCTCCTCGCGTTGTCCTCATCCGCCGCCGCGCTGTTCCACGGTCTTGGGCATCCATATTGTCCGATATGCATGTTGGTAAAATTAATTTACCAGAGTTGTCAATTGGGCAATATTATTCATACTATAGCGATGGTGGGGAACATGCTTGACCGAGGGCACGAAAGCCCCATACTCGAATGGCGAATCTGCACGCTCCGCCAAAGGCATAGGTGCCATCTTGAGCAACGTCGTCCGGACCCCGAAAATCGCCGAAGCGATGGCCGATCACATCGAGAAGCTGATCCTGGAGGGCGTGTTGCGGCCCGGAGAAAAGCTCGCGGCCGAGCGGGATCTCGCCGAGAAGCTGGAGATTTCGCGGCCCTCACTGCGCGAGGCGCTGCAAATCCTCGAAAAGCGCGGGCTGCTCGCCACCACCCGCTCGGGGACGTTCGTCGCCCAGTTCCTGTCGCCGCTGTTCCGGCCGCTGGCCACGCTGTTGCAGGACAAGCCGCGTGTCACGGCCGACTATTTCGAATTTCGCAGGATTCAGGAGGCGCACGCCGCCCGCTTCGCCGCACTGCGTGGCACCGATCTCGACCGCCAGGCGATCCGGGATTGCGCCGATCGGATGCGAAAGGCCCACAAGCTCGAAGATCCAAGTCAGGAAGGTGACGCCGACGTGGACCTTCATCTCCTGATTTACGAGGCGAGCCATAACGTAGTGTTGCTCCACGTCATGCGCGCGCTTGCCGACCTCTTGCGCAACAACATCTTCTACAGCCGCGCGCAACTCTATCTGCGCGAGGGCGTCCGCGACCAGTTGCTGGAGCAACATCTGGCGCTCGCGGACGCGGTGATCGCAGGCAAGAGCAAGGAGGCTGAAGCGGCGGCGGCCGAGCACATCCGTTTCACCTTCGAGACGGTCGAGGAGATCAGGCGCGACGATCTCCGGCTCGAAACGTCGCTCAGCCGCGTAAATCGCAGCGATTTCCTCGCCTGACGGGACCTCTCTCCGACCAGGTCCGTTCCCTTCCCACCAGGCTCCGTGCGCAACAGCCGCTCGGGTGATGATGGCATTATGCGCCTGTTTTGCCCGACGCGTCAAAGTTTATTCGGAAAATGAGAATGATCGCGCAGTGCGAAATTCTTCAATGATTTGTACTGTGCATGGGGTTGTTTTCGCGGTTCTTGTTGCCGCCCGCTGACGTAGCTGAACTTTCTTATCTCCGCACGCGCTTCAGCATCTGCTCGACATGGGCGATCGGCGTCTCCGGCTGGATGCCGTGACCGAGATTGAAGATGAAGCGCCCTTGCGCAAAATTCGCCAGCACGTTGTCGACCGCGCCGTCGAGCGCAGCACCACCCGTGATCAGCGCCAGCGGATCGAGATTGCCCTGCACGGCGACCTTGCTCTGCACGCGCTCGCGGATGAAGGCGGGCTCCGCGGTCCAGTCCATGCTGACCGCGTTGACGCCGGTCGCCTCGACGTAACCAGGCAGCTGCGCGCCGGCCCCGCGGGGGAAGCCGATGATCTTTGCGTCCGGCACCTTGGCGCGGACGCCTTCGACGATGCGTCGGGTCGGCTCGGTCGACCAGCGCGCGAACTCGGCCGGCGGCAACACACCGGCCCAGGTGTCGAAGATCTGCAGCGCATTGGCGCCGGCAGCGAGTTGCGCCAGCAGATAGTGGATCGAGTTTTCGACCAGCACGTCGATGATCTTGGCAAATGCCTCCGGATGCCGATAGGCCATCATCCGCGCCGGCGCCTGATCCGGCGTGCCGTGGCCAGCGACCATGTAGGTCGCAACCGTCCACGGCGCGCCGCAGAAGCCAATCAGCGCGATCTTGGGATCAAGCGTGCCGCGCACGATCTTGAGCGCCTCGAACACCGGCTGAAGCTTGCCGAAGTCGGCATGCGCGGCGAGCGTCGCCACCTTGGCCGGATCATCCAGCGGCTCGAGCCGCGGGCCTTCGCCGACCTCGAAGCGCACCGAGCGGCCGAGTGCGTAGGGGATGACCAGAATGTCCGAGAAGATGATCGCCGCATCGAACCCAAACCTGCGGATCGGCTGCAGCGTCACTTCGGCGGCAAGCTCCGGATTGAAGCAGAGATCGAGGAAGCAGCCGGCCTTGGCGCGGACCTCGCGATATTCAGGCAGATAGCGGCCGGCCTGCCGCATCATCCACAGGGGAGGGACGGTTTGCCGCTGGCCGGAGAGCACGTCGATGAAGGGCTTTGTCGCAGACTGGGGCACTGGAAAATCCTGATGCAGATTTGGGGTTCCTGATACACCGCCGAGCGCAGAAGCGGAACAGGGGAACCAGCGCAAATGCGCCGCGTTGCCCCTCCAATGGAGGAGGAATTCCATGGCCCAGACATTCGATCCCGCGCCGCACGACAAGCACGCCGACAACTTGCGCGAAGCACTCGCGGCCGACCGCCACGCGAAGCTCGATACCGGGCTGGAAGATACTTTCCCCGCGTCCGATCCCGTCAGCGCCACGCAGCCGACGCCGTCGAAGGCCGACGCGGAAGCCGACAATCCCTCGCTCTGGGACAAGGTTAAGTCGATCTTCAGCTAGCGGCCGCCGGTTTCCGATAGGCTTGCTAAGACCTTGTTAGTGATCTGCGGAATCCCCGGTCCGTAGGAGTACGGAAAAACCCGTGGATGAATGCGAATCCGCGCAGGCGCTTCAGGGTTCAATAAGAGAAGCGGCAGATTTTCCAGTCATCGGAGAATTCTGTCGCATGAACGTCGCCTCACAGAGAGCCGGATGGAGCCGCCTGCCGCTGCGCGCGGCGGCCTTCGTCGTGCTCACCTGCGTGGCGATCCTCGGCGTCAGCGGCTGGCGTGAATGGGCCGCGCGGGATGCGGTGCTCAAGGGCGCCGAGACCGAGATGGCGAATGTCGCCCGCTCGTTGACGCAGCATGCCGAGGACAGCCTCGATCTTCTGGATTCCGGCGTGGTCGGCGTCGTCAGCCGGCTGGAGATGGATGGCGCCGATGCCGGCACCATTGGCAAGCTGCGCAATCTTCTGGAGGCGCGCAAGAAGGCGATGGATCGGGTTCACAGCCTCGCCATCATCGACGATCATGGTAACTGGCTGACCTCGCCCGGCACGATCGGCTCGACGCTCAGCGATGACGCATTTTTCCGTCATCACCAGCTCTCGCCGTTGCGCGAGGCCTATGTCGGCCACCCCGTGAAGAGCCTCATCGACGGCGAATGGGTCGTCACCCTGTCACGTCGCTTCAACAAGCCGGACGGCAGCTTTGGCGGCGTCGTGCTCGCCGCGATCGGCTCCCGATATCTGTCGCACTTCTACGAGCAGTTCGATATCGGCCGCAACAGCTCGGTCACGCTGTTGTATGCCGACGGCCTGATCATCGCCCGCAATCCGAACAACGAGAAGTTCGTCGACCGCAGCGTCGGCGAGGCGCCGCTGTTCCGTGACGCCAGCCTGCAGCGGCCGGGCGGCACCTATCATTTCAGATCGCCGCTGGACGGCGCCGAGCGCGTCAGCTTCTTCAAGCGCAGCGGTCGTTACCCGCTGGTGCTGCTCGCCACCGTCGACAAGGACGAACTGCTCGCGCCTTGGCGCGCTGCGGCGATCTCGCGCATGCTGTACGTGCTCGCGCTGGTGATGCTGATCGCGATCATCGGTTCCGTGCTGGTGCGGCAGTTGCATCGCGGCCAGCGCATGGCGGCCGCCCTGATCGAGAAGGAAGCGCATTTCCGCCTGCTCGCCGAAGGCTCCAGCGACATGGTCACCCGCATCGGCCTCGACGAGCGGCTGCGCTACGTCTCGCCGTCATCCAACCGCGTGGTCGGCTGGCGCGCCAATCAGTTGATCGGCACGGAAGCGCTCGCCGGAATTCATCCGGAGGATCGCCCGCATGTCCAGGCCATCATCGATGCCATGAAGCGTGGCGATGCGGAAGAAGCGCGCGTCACCTATCGCAACGTGCACCGGCAGAAGTCCGAGGTCTGGCTGGAATCGACCATGCGCGTGACGCGCAAGGAAAACGGCAATCTCGACGGCGTCGTCGCGATCTCGCGCGACATCACCGAGCAGAAACAGCTGGAGACGAGGCTCGAGACGCTGGCGATCGAGGACAGCCTCACCGGGCTTGCGAACCGGCGCCGCTTCGACGAGCGGCTGAAGGAGGAATGGGCGCGCGCCTATCGCGACCGCTCCAGCCTTGGCCTGCTGATGATCGACGTCGATCACTTCAAGGCCTACAACGACGAATATGGCCACCCCGCCGGCGATGCCTGCCTGCGCGTGGTCGCGAAGGTCATCGCGGACGAGGTGCAGCGGGTCGGCGATCTCGCGGCCCGTTATGGCGGCGAGGAATTCGCCATGCTGCTGCCCAATACCGATGCCGCCGGCTGCGCCCGCGTCGGCGAGCGGATACGCAACGCCGTCCGCGATGCGGGTCTCGTTCATGCCTCCAATCCGGCAGGACCGTGCGTCACCGTTTCCGTCGGCGGCGCGACCTGCCGGCCGGCAGTGGAGCGAACGGCGGGCACGGGCTCACTGGTGGAAGCCGCCGACCGTGCGCTCTACGATGCCAAGGATGCCGGCCGCGACCGGATGATGATGTCTGGCGAGGTCATGACGCTGGCCAGAGCGTCCGGTCAGTGATCACGCTCAATAATGCGGCGGGCGCTCATTGGCTGGGCCCGGCGCATTCGTCTCGGTTTCCTGCAGCCGCTCACCGAGCTCTGCCACCTTCCGCGACAGCGCGTCGATCTGTTTCCATTGTGCTGTGATGGTCTGGTTCAGCGTCTCGATCGTGTCGTCCTGATAGGCGAGACGCGTCTCCAGCGTGTCGATCCGCTCGGCGAGTGCCTTGATCTCATTCGTCACGTGCAACGTCCTTGTCCCGTTCGCGCAAGCCGATTTCTTGCAGGCCATGACCGAGCGCGACGCGCTCGTCGAACACGAAGCATTCGCCGCGCCAGCGGCTTTGTGCCTTCGGCACCTGTTCGAGGTATTTCAAAATGCCGCCCTTGAGGTGGTAGACCTCGGCAAAGCCACGCGCGAGCAGATGCGCGCTCGCCTTCTCGCAGCGGATGCCCCCGGTACAGAACATTGCGATCTTGCGGTGCTTGGCGGGATCGAGTTGCCGGCTGACAAAATCCTTGAACTGGCCAAAGCTCTTGATCTCAGGATCGACCGCGCCTTCGAACGTTCCCATCGCCACCTCGAAGGCGTTGCGTGTGTCGAGCACCAGCATGTCGGGTGAGGCGATCAGCTCGTTCCACTCGGCCGCGTCGATATAGGTGCCGACTTGACGGGTCGGATCAGCGGCGGCATCGCCAAGCGTGACGATCTCCTTCTTGAGACGCACCTTGAGTCGGCCGAACGGCATCGCCTCGGCGGTCGAGCATTTCAGCTCAAGATTGTTCAGCCGCCCGCCGAACATTACCCCGTGCGCGAGCTCGTGGGCGAAGGCATCGATCGCCTCAGGCACACCCGCGATGGTGCCGTTGATGCCCTCCTGAGCCAGCAGCACGCTGCCCTTCAGTGACAGGCCGGCGCAGAACGCGCGCAGCGGCTCGCGCAGCTCGCGGTAATCGGGCAGGGCGGCGAATTGGTAGAAGGCGCAGACCTTGTAAATCATGCGCCCGTTTAGCAGGCGGCCGGCCCTCAGAAAACCCGCAACCGACAGCTCTATTCCCAGCGGATGGCAGCCATTTCCCTGGCATGCCAGCATTGCCCGAATGGGCCGGATTGTGTCATGTAAGCCCGGTTTTTCCGGGATGGCGTGACCATCCGCGCCCACGGTCTGAGAGAGCAAAACTTCGATGAGAAACTTCCATTTCCCCGGCAGGTCCACGGTCCACGCCACCAATGCGATGGTGGCGACCTCGCATCCGCAGGCATCGCTCGCCGCGATCGAGGTGTTGCGCGAGGGCGGAACGGCAGTGGACGCGGCGGTGGCGGGGTCGGCCGTGCTCGGCGTGATCGAGCCGCAGTCGACCGGCATCGGCGGCGACTGCTTCGCGCTGATCCAGCCACGGGGTGAGGGCAAGATCATCGCCTATAACGGCTCCGGCCGGGCGCCGAAGGCGGCCAATGCCGATTGGTATCTCGAGCGCAAGATCACCTCCGTGCCGCTGACCTCGGCGCATGCGGTTTCGATCCCCGGCGTGATCGACTGTTTCGCGACCGTGCTGCGCGATCACGGCAAGTTCGGCTTCGACCGGCTGCTGCAGCCTGCGATCAAGGCGGCCGAGGAAGGCTACGTCGTTGCGCCCCGCATCGCCTTCGACTGGAAGAACCAGTTCGAGAAGCTGAAGAACGGCACCAACACCGTGCGTTACCTGCTGCCGGGCGGCACGCCGCCGGTCGCCGGCGACGTCATCCGCCAGGCCGAACTCGGCAAAACGCTGCGCGCGATTGCCAAGGACGGCCGCGACGCCTTCTACAAGGGCGCGATCGCGGAAGACATGGTCGAGACGTTGCGCAGCATCGGCGGCCTGCACACGCTCGACGATTTCGCCGCGCACACCACCGAAACGACGACGCCGATCGGCACCACCTACAAGGGCTACGACGTCTGGCAGTGCCCGCCGAACGGCCCCGGCGTCACCGCGCTGCTGATGCTCAACATCCTGTCGCGCTTCGACCTGACCAAATATGCGCCGCTCAGCGTCGAGCGCTTCCATCTCGAGGCTGAAGCCGCACGCATCGCCTACATGAACCGCGAGATGCATGTCGCCTCGCCCGAGCACATGAAGATCAACGTCGCGGAGATGCTCGAAAAGGGCTTTGCCGACGAATACATCAGCAAGATCCGGATGGACGGCATGCTTGATCTGCCTGACGTCGCACCGCCGATGAATCCGTCGACCATCTACATCACGGTCGTGGACAAGGATCGCAACGTCTGCTCGTTCATCAACTCGATCGCGCACTCCTTCGGCTCCGCGATCGTGTCGAACAAGACAGGTGTGCTGTTGCAGAACCGTGCGGGCGGTTTCCGCATCCAGCCGGGCCATCCGAATTGTATCGAGGGCGGCAAGCGCCCACTCCACACGATCATGCCGGGCCTTCTGACCAAGGGCGGTCGCTCCGTGATGCCGTTCGCCGTCATGGGCGGTCAATATCAGCCGGTCGGTCAGACTCACGTCGTGACCAACATCCTCGACTATGGCTGCGACGTGCAGGAGGCGATCGATATGCCGCGCGGCCTGCACTACGAGGGCCAGTATCAGCTCGAGGACAGCGTTCCGGCCGATATCGTCGAGGGCCTCAGGAAGCTCGGCCACAAGACCACCAGCGTGGTCGGCCCGCTCGGCGGCGCGCAGGCGATCTGGATCGATTGGGACAAGGGCACGCTGACCGGCGGTTCCGACCCGCGCAAGGACGGCTGCGCGCTCGGCTACTGATCGGCCGAGGGCTGGAAACGACCATCGCATTGCGCTAGACACCTTCCGCCTCAAACGGAAGGTGTTCTATGCAGCGTTTTCAGCGCGCACTCCTCGTCATCACTTCGGCACTCGCGATCACTTTGATTGCCAGCGTGTCGACATTCGTCTCCACCACGGCATCGGCCCAGACCGCAGGAAAATCCATGACCACAGCTTCAGGCTTGCAGACTATCGACAGCGTTGTCGGCACCGGCGCTTCGCCGAAGCCCGGCCAGATCTGCGTGATGCACTATACCGGCTGGCTTTATGAGAACGGCCAGAAGGGCAAGAAATTCGACTCGTCCGTCGATCGCAACGAGCCGTTTGAATTCCCGATCGGCAAGGGCCGCGTCATCGCCGGCTGGGACGAGGGCGTTGCCACGATGAAGGTCGGCGGCAAGCGCACCCTGATCATCCCGCCGCAGCTCGGCTACGGCGCGCGCGGTGCCGGCGGGGTAATCCCGCCGAACGCGACACTGATGTTCGATGTGGAATTGCTCGCGGTGAAGTGACCGCTCGAACCACGTCGTCATGCCCGGGCTTGTCCCGGGCATCCACGTTCTTTCGTTCGCATGGCCAAGACGTGGATGGCCGGGACAAGCCCGGCCATGACGGATGGAGATGAACGCAAAAAAGACCGGCCTTGCGGCCGGTCTTTTCATTTTAGGCTGATGCGCGTTACTCAGTCGCGCGACGGCCCGCCGCAGCGGCGCGATCAATCGCTTCCTTCGCGGCGTCCTTGGCATCGCCCATGGCCTTCTGGCCCTTGCCCTTCACTTCCTGAACCACGCCTTCGCCCTGCAAGCGCTCGGAACCGGTGGCTTCGCCGATGCCCTGCTTGGCCTTGCCGATGGCCTCGTTGGCGTTCCCTTTGATCTTGTCGGTGGTGCTGCTCATGAAACTCTCCTTTTACATTGCTCTGAATGACAACGCCTGATGGCTATGAGGGTTCCGATTTTGGTATGGCTTGATGGGTCGGCTTTGGTTAGCTTGCCGCGCACGGAACCAACAGAAAGCAAGAATCATGACCGGCCATGACCACACGCATTCCCACCATGACCACGATCATCATCACGATGATCGCTGGAAACATGACGGCGTGCGCGTCATTCCCGGCAACCAGCTCGATACCAACGTGCCGTCGACGGCAGGGATGGACCGCGCGGCCGCGATCAATTTCGCCCGCGTCGGTGCGCAGAAATTGTGGGCGGGCACCGTCAGCATCAAGCCCGACGCCAAGACCGGCGCACATCACCACGGCCATCTCGAAAGCGTCATCTATGTGGTGAAGGGCAGGGCGCGGATGCGCTGGGGTGAGAGTTTGCAGTTCACCGCGGAGGCTGGCCCGGGCGATTTCATTTTCGTGCCGCCCTACGTGCCGCATCAGGAGATCAACGCCAGCCCGAGCGAGGTGCTGGAATGCGTGCTGGTGCGCAGCGACGGCGAGGCGGTCGCGATCAATCTCGACATCGAGCCGGTTGAGAAACCGGAGACCGTGCTTTGGATCGATCCCGTCCACCGGGACCCGAACGAGAAGAAGTAAGACCGAGGATGGTTCGGGGGCGCTGCGACAGAACCTCGCGGGTTTCGGGCCAAAAATATTCGGAAGCCGTGTCGGATGATGCCTCCGCCATCCGTCCTTGGGCAGACCCCCGCCCAAGGAGCTTCCGATGCCCAGGATGTTTTTTCTCAATCTACCGGTGACCGACCTCAAGCGTGCGACCGCTTTTTACGAGGCGATTGGCGCCACCAGGAACCCGCAATTCAGCGACGATACGGCGAGCTGCATGGTCTTTTCCGAGGCCATCTACGTGATGCTGACCACCCATGACAAATTCCGTCATTTCACGCCGAAGCCGATCGCGGATGCAAAGACCTCGAACCAGGCGCTGTTCTGCCTGTCCGCCGATAGCCGGAACGAGGTCAACGATATCGTCGACAAGGCTGAGGCCGCGGGCGGCGTCGCCGACCCCAGCCCGATTGACGATTACAGCTTCATGTACGGCCGCAGCTTCGAGGATCCGGATGGTCACATGTGGGGTGTGAACTGGCTGGACATGGCGGCCATGCCCAAGCGGCACGATATGGCGAACGCCTGATCACATCCGAGGAAAGGAACATTCGCAATGTCCAAGCTCGTACCTTGCATGTGGTTCAACGGCGATGCCGAGGAAGCCGCAAAGTTCTATGTCTCGCTCGTGCCGAATTCGGCCATCACCAACGTCTAGCGCAATGTTGCGGACGGCCCGTCCGGCAAGGAAAATTCCGTGCTCGTCGTCGAGTTCACCGTGGCGGGGCAGCCCCTGGTTGCGCTCAACGGCGGCATGACGATGGAGTACACGCACGCGATCTCGCTGATGATCCATTGCGACGATCAGGCAGAGGTCGATAGCGTCTGGAATGCGTTTCTCGCGCATGGCGGTAAGGAAGAGCAGTGCGGCTGGCTGAGAGATCGCTGGGGCGTGGCCTGGCAGGTTGTGCCGAAGGTGATGTTCGATTTCCTGTCGAGCCCCGACAAGGCCGCGGCCGCGCGTGCGTGGCAGGCGATGATGAAGATGGTGAAGCTGGATGTGGAAGTGCTGCGCCGCGCATTCGAGGGGAAGTCGGCGGCGTGAGGTCAACACAGGTGCCGTAGGGTGGGCAAAGGCGCGCTTGCGCCGTGCCCACCATCCTTCGCCGATTGAGAGAGGCGGTGGGCAGGCTTCGCTTTGCCCACCCCACGAGACCGTAGGTAGGTGTCTCAGTAATTAATCCTCAGCCCTACGCCGCCATGGATCGTGTTGCCCACCGGCTGCGGGCCGAGCGTGCCGTTGGCGAAGAGATCCACGACCCAGCCCTTCTGCACGCGGAAGCCGAGGCGGCCACCATATTCGAACCAGCCCTGGTTGCCCATCGTCGGCACCACCGTGCCGTCGCCGGTCACGGCGGCGACGATGCCGCTGCGGCTGGCGAACGATTGCACCCAGCCGCCATTGATGTTGGTTTCGACATTGCCGGCGAAGAGATGGGTCCACTGGCCGCCGATCTTGACGAGGCTGGTGCGGTCGGTACCGGTCGCAATGCTGGCGTCGAACGGGTTGAACGCGACTGTGTTGTCCGCATAGCCCGACACGCGCTGCCAGAGTTGCCAGACTTCGATCGAGGCCGCGACCTCGTCGCGCGGTGACAATCGGCTCATCCAGCCGGCGCGGCCATAGACAGCGTAATTGGCGGCATTGGTCGAGCTCGTCACGCTCACCGGGCCGAGGCTGGTGTCGTAGCTGCGGGTATAGCGCGCCTTCTCCCATGGCGTCAGGATCGTGCCGACGTCGAAGAACGGGCGCGACGAACCCCAATCGGTGAAGTCATAGCGCAGCGCGAAGGCGCCGATCGGTGCGCTGGTGATGTGGTAGCCGCCCTCGCTGTATTGCGTGTAGGCGAGGCCGGCGAGCAGCGACAGATTGTTGCTGAGCTCCTTGCGACCGTGGATACCGGCCGAGAACGATCCGGCCGAGCCGAACGCGCTGACGCAGTCACTGCAATTGACCTGCTCGTTGACGCCAAGCAGCACCGTGCCGAGCACCCGGTTGGTGATCATCTGGTTGAAGCGCTGGTTGGCGAGGCCGTTGACCGAGTTGCCGCTGGAATCGGAGCCTGTCGGCGTGGGGCTCGGTGCCGGATTCGGGTTCGGTGACGGGCTCGGCGACGGATAAGGGCTCGGCGATGGATAGGGGCTTGGTGACGGAGAGGGAGTCGGGGCGCCGCATTCGAACTCGCAGGAGGCTGCGGCGGCAGGATGCGCGTTGAATGCGAATAGTGCCAGCGTGGCGGTCGCGGCTAATGCGCCGGCCAAGACAAGCCTTTTCAATCCGAGCTTCATCATCGTCAGCGCCCGCACAGCATGCCGTCGTCATTGACGGCGGCGGGTGTAATGGTCGGTGAAGCGTCGGCGTATTGGTTGACCGCGCACAGCCCGGCATTGGCGGCGCAGTTGGCGGCGAATGTCCAAGGCGGCGTGTTGGTCTTGGTGATCGATACCTTGCCGCCGGTCGACGTGATGACCGCGGTGTCGCCCGGCTGGGTGAGCTGAATGCACTGGAAGTTCAGTGTGCAGACGCTCGCCGCGCCCTCCTGGAGCACGACGACCGACCGGCCGCGCTGCGACAGGATGTCGAGCGTGGTGCCGCGCACGCCGATGGTCGCGAGCGGCGTCGTGATCTTGTAGGCCGCTTTCGCCGAATGACCGGTGACGAAGCGGAATGCGCCTGTCGCCATGCGGATCGCGACGTCGCGATAGCTGTGCTCGTCGTTGAACACGGTGCGATCGAGCGTCAGCGTCGCGCTCGGACCGAGCGACAGATTGGTGCTGTCGGCCATGACAAAGCGCGCCGCGCTGTCGGAGCCGGTGCGCACCGTCTCGTCGCGCAGCATGCTGTCGCCGACATTGATCGGCGTCGTGCTCGCGGCGACGCGCACCACTTCGTTCTGGACGAGGACGGCTTCGCCGACGCGCGTCTGGGCCTGCGCGCAAGGCGCCGCGCACAGTGCGGTCGACAGCAGTGTGGGGAAAAGCAGAAAACGCAAATTCATGTCTTAACCGATCTATGCCCCTGATCGTACTTGATCGCGCGCGCCAATGTTGTGGCGGAATTATCACAGGCAGCGCGAGACAAGCGTTAGCTTAGTGACAGTTGCGGCAGAATGCGTTCAATGGATCGGCTGAGTTATTTTTTATTCGCGGTGACGCAGATTTGCCACGTAAAATAGCCCCACAGCAGTCGCTCCAGGCACATGCGGTTCCGATGGTGTCGCGAAGCGCAGTGATCGCTGTCGCAATCTTCCTAGCTGCTCAGGTCGCGCTGCTGATAGGGCTGGTGACGCCGGACAAATTCGTCTTCGACGAGGTGCACTACGTTCCGGCCGCACGGCAGATGCTGGGCGTCACCACGTCGCAGCCGATGCTCAATCCGATGCATCCGCCGCTGGCGAAGGAGCTGATCGCAGCATCGATCGCGACCTTCGGCGACAACGCGCTGGGCTGGCGTTATCCGGCAACGCTGTTCGGCGCGCTCGCGATTGTCGCGATCTATCTCTGCGGGCTCGCGCTGTTCGAATCGCAGGGGCCGGCGGTCGCGGCAGCGCTGATCGCGGCATTCAACCAGATGCTCTATGTGCAATCGCGGATCGCGATGCTCGACATCTTCGCGCTCGGCCTTGGCTTGCTCGCCATCGCTGCCTTCATGCACGGCTTTCGAAGAGAGCGGCCGCAAGCACTGTTTGCGATCGCGGGTGCGTTGTTCGGTTTCGCTGCCGCGTGCAAATGGAGCGGCTTGTTTCCCCTCGCTGTCTGCATCGTCATCGTTGCGGTCATCCGCCTGATGCAGGGCTGGCACACGCTGTTTGCCGACGCGAAGCCAACCGACTGGTATCGGCCCGGACTCTGGCCCAATTTCAGGGCACATCATGCGGTGCTCTGCTTTGCGGTGCTGCCGGCCGTGACCTATGTCGCGGCCTTCGTCCCGCTGTACGGCCTGTCGTTGTCCGATCTGATCGAGGCGCAGCGCCGGATCTTCGCGGACAACACCACCACCGCGATCGCCGGCCACACCTATATGAGCTCGTGGCCCTCCTGGCCGCTGCTGGCGCGGCCGGTGTGGTTTCTGTTCGACAAGACCACGGACGACACCGTTGCGGCGATCGTCTTCCTCGGCAATCCACTGGTGTTGTGGCCGGCGCTGCTCGCGGTTGCCGTTGTGCTGCGCGACTTCATCGTCGCCCGCCGGTGGGATGCGTTCCTGATCGCAGCATTCTATTTCGGCTCCTGGCTCGCCTGGGCGCTGCTGCCGCGCACGCTGGGCTTCATCTATTATTATCTGCCGGCCGCAACCGCGGCCTCGCTGGCACTGGTCTATGTGCTGTGCAGGGAAGGGCTGCCGCGCTGGGTGTTGTGGGCCTATGTCGGTGTCGCGGCGATCGGCTTTGCGGTGATGCTGCCCATCTCAGCCGCCTTCATCGGCACGTCGATGCAGAATTTCAACCGGCTGATGCTGTTCCAGAGCTGGATCTGACAACAGAAAACCGCCTGCCGTTCTCGCGGCAGGCGGTTTGTCTGATGACGCGATGACGTCTCAGATCATTTGGATGCAGTCTTGGTGTCCATGTTCACGACCTGGACGCGACGGTTGACCGGGTCGGCGCCGTTGGCGGTGTCCTTCAGCTTGGTCTTGCCGTAGCCGACGGTGACGAGATCGCCACCGTTGAGACCGTAGTTCTGCACCAGGTACTTCTTGATCGTGTCGGCACGACGCTCCGAGAGACCCTGATTGTACTCGTCCGTACCGACCGCATCGGTATGGCCGGCGACCACGAAGGTCGAGCCCTTCAGCGACGGATCGGACAGCGCCTTGCCGAGCGCCTGCACCGACGGCACTGAGGTCTTGGCGATGTCGGCCGAGTTGTAGTCGAACTGGATTTCCAGATCGATGTTCGGCTTGGTCGAGGCGAGTTCGGCGATCTGGTCACGCTCGCCCGTCGAGAGCGAACGGGTCTGCCGGTTGCGCACGGTGTTCAGGAAGGTCGCTTCCTTGGCCTGCGCGGTCGGGTCGACCTGCGGACCAGCGGAGAGGCCGCGGGTGATCGGCTTCGGCTTCAACGCATCCAGGATCTGGCTGGTCGAAACGTTGTTGTCGCCGGCGAAAGCCAGGCCCGCGGTCAGCGACAGTGCAACCGTGAGCGTGATCGTCTTCAGTCCAAAAAACTTGTTCAAATGGGTCATTGTCGTATCCTCGCTGTGACGCCTGATGGCGATTGGATGCTGCGAGCATAGAGTAGGTTCAAAGGCTCTGATGTGATCCTCGTCACGTTGGTAGCGAGGGGCTTCCGAACTCATTCTAGCGGATTTTCCTGGCGTTTCAGCCGTTATCCGCGGACCAGCGAACGGTAGTTGTGGCGCCGTTTTCGATGCCGGTTCGGGCTACAACGCCGCCTGCGTGATGTACGTCACATTCAGATCACATGGGAAGGTTCACAGTCCACGTATCGGCGGTTCCGATTACGGGGAGAAGACCATGCGTATCCTGATCGCGGCGGCGTCCCTTGCGGCTCTCGTCTTCTCCGGCAATTTGGCGCTGGCTGCCGATGCAGCCGCCCCCACGTCTGCTCCCCAGGCCAGCGAAGTCGAGCTCGAGTTCTGGCGCTCGATCAAGGACAACAGGGTCGACGAGCTCAGCGCCTATCTGAACAAATATCCCAACGGCGCCTTCAAGGCGCTGGCGCTGGCCCGTATTGCCGCGATCCAGAAGGGCGCTGCGACGACGACGCCCAACTCCACACAAGCTGCCGCCCCCTCTATTACTAAGGATGTCGCCGACCTGGCCTCTGAAGAGCAGATCGATCTGGACAAGGATCAGCGCCGCGATGTGCAGCGCCGCCTCACGGGCCTCGGCTTCGACACCAAAGTGAGCGGCAAGTTCGACGACGACACGCGCTACTCGCTCAAGCGCTGGCAGACCGCGCGCGGCTATCCCGCAACCGGCTTTCTCAGCAAGCTCCAGCACAAGGCCTTGCTATCGGAGATCGTTTCGACCCGCGTCGCTGCGACGGACGAATCCGACGACGAGCCGGCGCGTCGTCGCTCCTTGGCGACCAATAGCCGCCGCTATCACAGCAGTGCCGGTGGCAGTCGTGGCGGTGACGGCATGGACGGCCCCGGCGCCTTCCTCGGTCACGTGGTCGGCGGGCTGTTCGGGCGCTGAAATTGACGTACACCGATCGTCGCAAAGGCGTCGCTGCATGGCCTGCTCGCGAACAAGAAATCGGCCAGATGCGCGCCTAGCAAAATCGTCGTCCGAACAGCAGACGAGGGAGCTGAGTTTCGTCCAGTGCCGAGGCCGAGTGATTATCAGTTCTATCGCAATGGCCCGCCGGATCGGACCGTGTCTCCAAACGCCATGCCCATTTATATCGGTGCGGCGATGATCGCGGTGGCGATCCTGCTCTCCACGCTGATCACGGGGGTGACCTCCCGCTATACCGGCCTCGAAGCTCCGACCGACGAGAACATGTGGCTGGTCGATCGCCTCACCGGCAGTGTCTATCGCTGCCAGGCGGAGGGGCGGGGCAGGGCCTCATGCGAGCCCGACATCGCCACCGGCAGCCTCAGCGACCGGCCCAGGGTGCCGAAGGGCGGCCACTGAAGCCGGTTCGCCTGCATTGCAGCAAGAAAATTGTCTTCTCCGCGAAACGTTACCGGTAGAGAATACGTAGTTGCGAATGCCGGCATGACGCCGGTTTCGTTTTACTTGAGGAGACTTTTCGATGAAGACCTTGCTCACCGCCGCAGCCTTTGTCGCGTTTGCCCTTTCAGTTTCGCCCGCATCCGCCGCGATGATGGCGTGCACCAGCGATAATCTGATGAAATCGACGGCCATGATGACCGGCAACGCCGATACGCCCGCCAAGGTCGCCGCCAACAAGGAAATGGCCATGGCCAACACGGACATGAGCATGGGCAAGATGAAGGGCGGCTGCATGCATTACATGAAGGCGCAGAAGGCCATGATGATGAAGTAGGCTTCGGCCGCACCATCCAGCCGCGCTGTCAGCAGATGGCAGCGCGGCTTTTCTTTGCCCTGTTCTTTTGCTCGATCTGCTTCTGCTTGGCGCGAATCCCGCTACATTGCCTCCCGCAATGTCCCGCTCACCAAAGCCCCTTCCACTCCCGACGACACAGGCCCGGCAGATCTGGCTGCGCGCCCAGCGGCTCGATACGCGCGCACCGTTCGGGGAGGGCGCGCAGGCCGTCGCCGATGCGATCACCCATCTCGGCTATGTGCAGATCGACACCATCAACGTGATCGAGCGCTGCCATCACCACATCCTGTTCAGCCGCATCCCCTCCTACCGGCGCGCCGACCTGCGTGAGGCCCAGACCGTCGACAAGAGCGTCTTCGAATACTGGACCCATGCGCTGTCCTACGTACCAGCGAACGATTTTCGCGTCTTCCTGCCGGCGATGCGCGAGCACAAGCGCGAGGGGCACAGATGGTACGCCTCGGTGACGCCGGCCGATACGCGCAAGGTGATGCGGCTGTTGCGTGCGGGCCCGCTGACGATCCGCGATATCGAGGACGACGTGCTCACCGAGAAGGAGCATCTGTGGCAGAGCCGAAAGCCGTCGAAGCGGGCGCTACAGCTGGCCTTCTTCACCGGTGTCGCGACCATCAGCGCGCGTCAGGGCATGCTCAAGACGTATGATTTGATTACGCGGCATTTCGGCTGGGACAAGCTGCCGAAGCCGGCGTCGGCGAAGGAGATCACGGCCTATCTGCTCGACCGTGCACTGCGATCGCAAGGCGTGGTCAGTCTCGACTCCATCTGCCATCTCGATGCGCCAAGCAAGAAGGCGGTGGCAGCTCTCATCGCCTCGCGTGTCCGCCGCGGCGAACTCGTTCCTGTCGCGATCGAGGGCGCCGGCAAGCAGGAGCATTGGGCCGCGCCCGCGGCGCTGGAGCCGCACGAGGTGTCGCCGGATCTCGTTCACATCCTCTCGCCATTCGATCCGCTGATCATCCAGCGCAAGCGCACCAATCTCATCTTCGGCTACAACCATCTTTTCGAGGCTTACGTGCCGAAGGCCAAGCGCAAGCTCGGCTACTTCGCGCTGCCCGTTCTGGTCGGCGACGAAATCGTCGCAGCGCTCGATCTGAAGACCGACCGGCAGGCCAAGAAGCTCTTGATGCAGAAATGGTCCTGGCTCGGGCAGGGCAAGAAGACGGCCGGGCGGAAAGAGTTGAAGCACAAGATCGAGGACGAGCTCGATCGGTTCGAGCGGTTTCAGCTGGCGGAGTGAGTGTGGGGGCCTCACCTCATCTGGACAACCACTTTTCCCTTGGCCCTGCCTTTCGCAAGGTAGCCGAGGGCGTCCTTTGCCTGCGCAAATGGGAACACCTTGTCGATCACCGGCCGAATGTCGCCGGCCCCGAGAATTTCGCCGATCTGCGCAAGCTGGCCGCCGTCTGGATGCACGAACAGGAATGAATATTTGGCGCCGCGTTTTCCGGCGCCGCGTATGATCTTGCGGCTCAGTAGGCCGAACAGAAACACCATGAAGAAGTTCATGCCTCGGGCACGTGCGAATGCGGCGTCCGGTGGCCCGACCAGCGAGACAACAGTACTTCCACGCTTCAATATGCCGAGCGATCTCTCGATCGCATCTCCGCCGATTGTGCCCAGCACGGCATCGTAGTCCCGCAGCACCGTCTCAAACTGCTGCTTGTTGTAGTCAATCACATCATCGGCCCCGAGGCTCCGTACCAGATCCACGTTTCCGCTGCTGGTCGTCGTTCCCACCTTGGCGCCGAGATATTTCGCAAGCTGGATCGCGAACGTGCCGATCCCGCCGGCGCCTGCCGGAATGAACACCTTTTGACCAGGCTTGAGGCGCGCACGCTCCTTCAGCGCTTGCCACGACGTCAGTGCGACCATCGGGATGGACGCCGCTTGCACAAAGTCCAGGTTCGGCGGCTTGAGCGCAGCGGCGCTCTCGGGAACGACCACGAATTCAGCAAGCGTGCCGGTGCCCAGATCGAAAATGCTGGCGAAGATCTCATCACCCGGCTTGAAGCGAGTGACGCGATTTCCGACCTCCGTCACGACGCCGGCCAGATCGCTGCCTAACGTGGCCGGAAGCTGAAAGCGCAAGATCGGCTTGAACGTTCCTTTCGGAATCATGTTGTCGATCGGATTCAAGCCGGCCGCGTGGACCTGAACCAGAATTTCATCCGGCCTTGGCGTCGGCTGCGGCGTATCGATGAACGCAAGCTGATCGGCCTTGCCATAACGCCTGAAGGTGAGTGCTTTCATGTCTCTGGTCCGATGGGGCTGTGCCGCGAGCGGTGGCGCTCGCGTGCCGTCAAAAAGCGCGTGCCGTGCGGGGGGACCGTGACTCCGGCCGGTCATCAAGTCGAAGATCCTTTCGGATTCCGGCATCGACCAGCCCGACGGGAGCAAATCTGCGGAGCAACCGCAGGCGGTTTGCGAGCTTGCCGGCTGCGTACCGGATCTTGGGACGTGCCGCGCGCGCCGCCTGCAGCACGGCTTCGGCAACTACATCAGGTGATTCGGCAGTTGCCATGACCTCATTCACCCGCCGGCCCACGCCCGCGCGCGCTTCGCGATACTCGTCGAGCTTGTCGTCCGGCTCCATGAAGTTCGCGTCGAACGGCGTCTTCGTGTAGGCGGGTTCGATGATAGAGACCCTGATACCTCGCGTGCGCAGCTCGTGGTCGAGCGATTCCGAATAGCCTTCCACCGCGTGCTTGGTCGCGGCATAGAGCGCGCCATAGGGCATCGGCAAAAAGCCGAGTACGGAACCGATGTTGATGATGCGGCCGCTGCCCTGGCGACGCATATGCGGCAGGACGGCACGCGTCATCCGGATCAGTCCAAAAAAATTCGTCTCGAAGATCGACCGGGCCTGCTCGATCGAGCTCTCCTCCGCGGCGGCGGGGGCAACGCCGAATCCGGCGTTGTTCACGAGCAGATCGATGCGGCCATCGCGCCGGATCACTTCGCCGACCGCCGCCGTCACGGATTCGTCGCTGGTCACGTCGAGGACCAGCATCTCGAAGGACTGCTTGCCTGCCTGAGCTCCGCGTCTGCTGGTGCCGTAGACCTTATAGCCAGCGGTCGCGAGCCGCTGTGCCGTGGCTTCGCCGATGCCCGACGAGGCACCTGTCACGAGAGCAATCTTTGCTTTGGTCATGACCTTCTCCTGGCAACCGGGGCTCTGCCCGTCGATTTTGATTGCGATCGTAATGATTGAATTAGATGACGATCGTCATTATAATTGTCAAGCCCTCTGATTCAGGATTTCGACATGCGTGTTTCCAAGGAAAAGGCGGCCGAGAACCGCGACCGGATATTGACGACGACCTCGCGCCTGATCCGGGAGCGCGGGATCTCCGGCGTTGGCGTCGACGCGCTGACTGAAGCCGCCGGCATGACTCACGGCGGCCTCTACAGCCAATTCGGTTCCAAGCAGCTTCTTGTCGAAGAAGCGGTCGCCGAAGCGATCGCGTCCAAAGGACGAGAGCTCGGTGAAATCGCTACGGTCGGCGATTACATTTCCGAATATCTCTCGCCGGCGCACCGAGACGATCCGGGAAGCGGCTGCCCGTTTGCTGCACTGTGTTCGGAAATGCAGCGCCAGACCCAAGGCGCGCGGGAACGATTTACCGCCGGCGTGAAGGGCATGGTCGGGTGGCTCAGCGCCCGCATCGGTTCGGGGACCAGGCAACGCCAGCGTGATGAGGATGCGATCGTGACACTTGCGTCTCTGGTCGGAGCGGTTGTGCTCGCCCGTGCCGTGAGCGATCCGAAATTGTCAGATGAGATTCTCCGCGCCACCCGGAAAAAGCTGCTTTGCTAGCCTTCGCCTACCTGCGCGTCTGGAGGAGCCGATCAATCCAAACGGCAAACGCAATCCCGACCGCATAAGCCACTACATTCCACAGCGAGAAGATCCGTCCCAGCAGCAGCGCGCCGGCCGTCGTCAGCCTGAAGGCATCGAGCCATGGCGTGTGCACCAGCCGCGAAAACTCGACCACGATCGCGATCACCATCGCGATGGCCGCGAGCTGGCTCCGCGTCGTCAGCGGCAGCAACACCCCTGCAAGCAAGAACACCATCGTTGCCCACAACAGCGAGCCGCCATACTTCACGACAAAGGCGGGGAGGCCGAGCGGAAAGCCGTACCAGCGTAAGGACAGCCCGCAGGCGATGACAGCCAGCGCCAGTGCGACTCGGATCAGCGATCTCTGGCGCGGCGCAATGGTGTTGACTGGCTGCGCTCCGTGCATGGCGTCCATTGACTCTTTGCTCGCGATGCTGAAAACCGCCAATTAGCCCACAAAAGCAACAACCCAGGGGAAGCCATGAGCCAGACCACGACCTATGCCGGTTCCGGCGGCGGTGCCAAGTCAGAAATCGAGACCTCGACCATCCGCGCCATGTCCTGGCGCCTGATCCCGTTCCTGGTGCTGGCCTACTTCTTCTCCTATCTCGACCGCGTCAATCTCGGCTTCGCTGCGCTGACCATGAATGCCGAGCTGAAGTTCACGCCGCTGATCTTCTCCTGGGGCGCCGGCATCTTCTTCATCGGCTATTTCATCTTCGAGGTGCCGAGCAACCTGGCGCTGGAGAGGTTCGGCGCCAGCCGCTGGATCGCTCGCATCATGGTGACCTGGGGCATCATCTCGGCGCTGATGGCGCTGGTGAACGGCGTGACCAGCTTCTACGTCCTTCGCTTCCTGCTCGGCGTGGCCGAGGCCGGCTTCTTCCCCGGCATCATCCTCTATCTCACATACTGGTACCCGGCCGAATATCGCGGCCGCTTCATCGCGGCCTTCGCGATCGCAGTGCCTGTTTCGACCGTGATCGGCGCGCCGATCTCGGGCCTCTTGCTTGGGCTCGATGGCGCGATGGGGTTGAAGGGCTGGCAGTGGCTGTTCATTCTCGAGGGCATTCCCTCGATACTGCTCGGCATCGTCACCTGGTTCTACCTCACCGACAGGCCGGAGAAGGCGGACTGGCTCTCGGCCGAGCAGAAGGCCTGGCTGAAGGGGCGGCTCGATTCGGAAATCGCCGCCAAGCAGGCGGTCAAGCATTTCAGCCTTGGCGAGGCTCTGTCGTCGCCGAAGGTGATTGCACTGAGTCTCATCTACTTCGGCTTCGTCGGCGCGCTCTACGGAATGCAGTTCTGGCTGCCACAAATCGTCAAGGCGTTCGGCCTCACCAATGCCCAGACCGGCTTCGTGACCGCGATCCCCTATGTGTTCGGCACCATCGCCATGATCCTGTGGGCACGGCATTCGGACTCCACGCGCGAGCGCGTGATGCATGTCGGCGCGCCCATGATCCTGATCGCGATCGCGCTCGCCATCTCCAGCTACATCACCGATCCCACCATGACGATGGTGGCGCTGACCTTCGCCGCGATCGGCGTGTTCTGCGTCTTCGGCGTGTTCTGGACGTTGCCGACCTCCTGGCTGTCGGGCACGGCGGCGGCCGGCGGCATCGCGCTGATCAACTCGATCGGTAACCTCGCCGGCTTCGGCGGCCCGTATCTGATCGGCTGGGTCAAGGAAGCGACGGGGCAGACCTCGACCGGCCTGTTGGTGCTCGCCGTGTTGCCGCTGCTCGCCGGCATTTTGGTCTTCGTCGGCGGCCACGAGACCAGGCACGAGTTCGCCGGACAGGGGCGGTAAGCCGCCCCGCCACTGCGTAGCCCGGATGGAGTGATAGCCAAATCCGGGCTAATCCGCGGCGGCGTTTCTCTGCGAACCAGCTAACCCGAGAAACACGAGCATCGCGCGGTTGAGCCGCAAGCGGTCTTCATCATCAAGCCGGCCGACGAGCTTTCCGATCTTCGACCTTGGCACAGTGCTGATCTTGTCGACCATCAGGCGGGAAGGGAGCAGCAGGCCGTTGCCTTCTGTCTGGCCGACCAGCAGGCGAAGCAGAGGTGCTTCGGTCTCGTTGGTCGTGAAGGCACAAATCGTGACTGAGTTCGCGGTGTCGAAGCCGTCATCCTGAACGACGACCACAGGGCGCGGCTTTCCCGCGTAGTCTTTGCCTCCGGCGAGTGTCCAGATCTCACCGCGCTTCATTCGTCGTTCAAAACGGAAACGGAATCTATGAAAGCCTGATCGGCGTATTCCTGTGAGCTCGTCGCCACCGCCAGCGACTGCCGATGCGCTTCTGCCTTGAAGGCGGCGGAACGTACATCCGGCACCCAGATCTGGATTGGACGGAGGCCCTGCGCGCGTAGCCGCCCGCGATGCTCGCGTACCTTGGCTCGCGACGACTTTGGCTTTGAAGAAGAGGACACGGGTCTCTCCGCTTGGTTACATGTAACCTTAGCACGTTAACGGGTCCCGCCAATTCAACGCCGTTACCGGCCCTTAACGATCACGCATTCCTGATGACTGACGATTATTGACTTTTATCAGTGATTAGTCGACATTCCTCTCATTCGAGATGCAGGAGTGTCCTCCGATGTTCGTTCGGTCCGTTTTGTCCAGCTATTCCAGGCTCTTGGCGGGTGTGTCGCTGGCGCTGATGGCCGCGGCCCTGGCCGGATGCAACGATTCCGTCGCTGAAAAGGCGGAGCCGCCGCGGCCGGTTCTGGTTGCGACCGCCCATTATGATGCCGAGACCCCCGAACGCAGCTTCGTCGGCAGCATCAAGCCCCGGATCGAAAGCGACCTCGGCTTCCGCGTTGCCGGTAAGGTCGACAAGCGCCTCGTGGAAGTCGGCCAGACCGTCGAGATCGGCCAGCCGCTCGCCACCCTCGATGAGGTCGATCTGAAGCTCCAGGCCGAACAGGCCGTCGCCGAGCAGACCGCCGCCACCGGCGTGCTCGCCCAGGCCGCCGCCGCCGAGCAGCGCGCCAAGGATCTGAAGGCCAAGGGCTGGACCACGGATGCGGCGATGGATTCAAGCCGCGCCGCCGCCGACGAGGCTCGCGCGCGCCTCGATCGCGCCATCCGCTCGGTCGAGCTGACCAAGAATTCCCTTTCCTACGCGACGCTCAACGCCGACGCCCGTGGCGTCGTCACCGCGACGCTGATCGAGCCCGGCCAGGTGGTTGCCGCAGGCCAGACTTCGATCCGTGTCGCCCGCTTTGCCGAAAAGGAAGCGGTCGTCGCGATCCCTGAGACGCTGGTTGGACGCGCCAAGTCGGGCGTCGCCAGCGTCACTCTTTGGTCTGAGCCGGACAAGAAATATGCGGCGAAGCTGCGTGAGATCGCGCCGACGGCTGATCCCGCCACGCGCACCTATCTCGCAAAATTCTCGCTGCCCGAGGCCGGCGACAAGGTTTCGCTCGGCATGACTGCGACGTTGACGTTGTCGGATGTCTCCACCGAGCGCGTCGCGCGGCTGCCGCTGTCGGCGCTGTTCAACGAAGGCGACAAGCCGTCCTTCTACGTCGTCGGCGACAATGGCGCGGTGACGCTGAAGCCGGTCGTGGTGAAGTCCTACGACAGCGACGACGTCGTCATCATCAGCGGTGTCGAGGAGGGTGCCAAGATCGTCACCCTCGGAGTGCAGAAGCTCGATCCCGGCCAGAAGGTGCGGGTCGTGTCGTCACTGTCTTTCTAGAGTTTACGCGTCCGTTGTTGCAAGGCGAGTTTCGGCCCACGCGCAAATGCGAGGGCTGAAGCGGCGAAGCGATCCAGAACCTGCCCAGCCCCCTGGATTGCTTCGCTGCCTCGCGACGACGAATTGAACAGAGCGGCTGTCGTTTTTTGGCAATTGGATCGACTTTCCGGAGAGAGCGATGAAGCGCTTCAACCTTTCGGCCTGGGCCGTCAGCCATCCGACGCTGGTCCTGTTCCTGATGCTCGTGCTCGGCGTCGCCGGCTTCTTCTCCTATCAGAAGCTCGGGCGCGCTGAAGATCCGTTCTTCACCGTGAAGGTGGTCAACGTCTCCGTGCTGTGGCCAGGCGCGACTGCGCAGGAGATGCAGGCGCAGGTCGCCGATCCCATCGAGAAGAAGATCCAGGAGCTGCCCTATTTCGAGAAGGTGCAGACTTACTCGAAGCCCGGCTTCACCGCGCTTCAGGTGACCTTCCGTGACTCCACGCCGCCGAAGGACGTGCCTTATCTCTTCTATCTCTTGCGCAAGAAGCTGGTCGACGTGCAAGGCCAGTTGCCCTCGGGCATTCTGGGTCCCGTCGTCAACGACGAATTCTCCGACGTCGATTCCATCCTCTACATGATGACCGGCGACGGCGCCGACTACGCCCAGCTCAAGAAGGTCGCCGAAGGTTTCCGCCAGCGCCTGTTGAAGGTGCCCGGTGTGACCAAGGTCGACATGTACGGCAACCAGGACGAGCGCATCTACGTCGAGTTTTCGCATGCGAAGCTTGCCACCCTCGGCATCACGCCGCAGGCGCTTTTCGATTCGCTCGCCAAGCAGAACAATGTGACGCCGGCCGGTACGGTCGAGACCTCGTCGCAGCGCGTGCCGCTGCGCGTCACCGGTGCGCTCGACGGCGCCAAGGCCGTGGCCGAAACCCCGGTCGAGAGCAACGGCCGCGTGTTCCGTCTCGGCGACATCGCCACCGTCACCCACGGCTATGTCGATCCGCCGAGCTTCATCGTGCGCCAGGAAGGCAAGGCCGCGATCGGCATCGGCGTCGTCACCGCCAAGGGCGCCAACATCCTCGAACTCGGCAAGGACGTCGAGAAGGCGACCGCGGACTTCATGAAGGCGGTGCCGCAGGGCGTTAACGTCTCGCTGATTGCCGATCAGCCCAAGGTGGTCGAGCACGCGGTCGGCGAGTTCGTGCATTCCTTCATGGAAGCGCTCGTCATCGTGCTGTTCGTCTCGTTCCTGGCGTTGGGCTGGCGCACCGGCATCGTGGTTGCCATGTCGGTCCCGCTCGTGCTCGGCATCGTCTTCATCGTCATGAACGTGATGGGGCTCGACCTTCATCGTATTACGCTCGGCGCGCTGATCATCGCGCTCGGCCTGCTCGTCGATGACGCCATCATCGCGGTCGAGATGATGGTGGTGAAGATGGAGCAGGGCTGGGACCGCATGCGCGCGGCGTCCTTTGCCTGGGAATCGACTGCGTTTCCGATGCTCACGGGAACGCTGGTCACGGCCGCTGGCTTCCTCCCCATCGGCTTTGCCAATTCGGCGGTCGGCGAATATGCCGGCAGCATCTTCTGGATCGTCGCGATCGCCTTGGTCGCGTCCTGGTTCGTGGCGGTGATCTTCACGCCCTATATCGGCGTCAAGCTGTTGCCCGAGATGAAGGCGCATCACAATCACGACCCGCATGCGGTCTACGAGACCCGCATGTACCGGGGCCTGCGCGCCATCGTGCAATGGTGCGTCAATCACCGCATCACTGTCGTCGCCGCGACCGTCGGTGTTTTCATCGCGTCCATCGTCGGCTTCGGCCATGTCCAGCAGCAGTTCTTCCCGCTGTCGGAGCGGCCCGAGCTGTTCCTGCAGCTGCGCCTGCCCGAGGGCACCGCCTTCAATGTCACCGAGAAGGCCGTGAAGAAGGCCGAGACGCTGCTCAAGGACGACAAGGACATCGAGACCTATACGTCCTATGTCGGCCAGGGCTCGCCGCGCTTCTGGCTGGGCCTCAATCCGCAGCTTCCGAACGAGGCGTTTGCCGAGATCGTCATCGTCGCCAAGGGTGTCGAGGCACGCGAGCGTATCAAGGCCAAGATCGAGAACGCAGCCGCCGACGGCATGTTGAGCGAGGCGCGCGTTCGCGTCGACCGCTTCAACTTCGGTCCGCCGGTCGGCTTCCCCGTGCAGTTCCGTGTGATCGGCCCCGATGCCAACAAGGTGCGCGAAATCGCCTATCAGGTTCGCGACGTCATGCGGCAGAACAAGAACGTCAAGGACGTTCAGCTCGACTGGAACGAACAGTCGCCGTATCTCAAGCTCGTCGTCGACCAGGATCGCGCCCGTGCCATGGGCCTGACCCCGCAGGACGTGTCGCAGGCGCTGTCGATGCTGATCTCCGGCGCGCAGGTCACGACCGTGCGTGATGGCATCGAGAAGGTCAGCGTCGTCGCCCGCGCGATCGCGTCCGAACGCCTCGATCTCGGCGGCGTCGGTGATCTCACGATCACCACGCGCAACGGCGTCGCCGTGCCGCTGCAGCAGATCGCCAAGATCGAGTATGCCCATGAGGAGCCGATCCTGTGGCGGCGCAACCGCGACATGGCGATCACCGTGCGCTCCGACGTGGTCGACGGCGTGCAGGCGCCCGACGTCACCGGTCAGATCGCGCCGAAGCTCCAGCAGATCAAGGACTATCTCGAACCGGCCTACCGCATCGAGGCGGGTGGTGCGTTCGAGGAATCAGCCAAGGGCAATGCCTCGATCTTCATCCTCTTCCCGGTGATGGTCATGGTGATGCTGACGTTGCTGATGTTCCAGCTGCAGAGCTTCTCGCGGCTGCTGCTGGTGTTCCTCACCGCACCGCTTGGCATCGTTGGCGCCTCCCTTGGTCTCAACGTCGCCAACGCCCCGTTCGGCTTCGTGGCGCTGCTCGGCCTGATCGCGCTCGCCGGCATGATCATGCGCAACACGGTCATCCTGGTCGACCAGATCGAGACCGACGTGTCGCACGGCCTGACCCGGCGCGAGGCGATCGTGGAGGCCACCGTCCGCCGCGCCCGTCCAGTGGTGCTGACGGCGCTTGCCGCCATCCTTGCCATGATCCCGCTGTCGCGCTCGGCCTTCTGGGGTCCGATGGCGATCACCATCATGGGCGGCCTGTTCGTCGCGACCTTCCTGACGCTGCTGTACCTGCCGGGCCTCTATGCACTTTGGTTCAGGAAGAGCCTCGATGAGGCCGGTACGCCGGAACAACCTGCCGCGCCGCAGCATGGGAGCGATGACCCGCACGCAATTCCGCTTGCTGAAGCGGCTGAATAAATGAGAAGACTAGCGATGGACGAGTCCTGACACATGACACTGGTTGCGGAACATATCGAGGGCGACACCCGGGATCGTATTCTCGAGGTGGCCGAGCGGCTGTTCCGCCAGATCGGCTATCAGAAGACCACGGTCGGGGACATCGCCAAAGAGCTGCGGATGAGCCCCGCCAACGTCTATCGCTTCTTCGAATCGAAGAAGGCGATCCATCAGTCTGTGGCCCGTTCGCTGATGGGCGAAGTCGAGCTGGAAGCGCAGCGGATCGTGGCGAGGCCCGGTCCGGTACTCCCGCGCTTCCGCGAGCTTCTCACCAACATCCATCGCATGAACAGCGAGCGCTATGTCGGTGATTCCAAGCTGCATGAGATGGTCGAGATTGCGATGCAGGAGGACTGGGACGTCTGCGTCACTCATATGGAGTGCATTGCCGGCGTCATCGGCCAGATGATCGCGCAAGGCGCGGCCACCGGCGAGTTCGAGGCGCCGGACCTGCAGCTGGCCTCGCTTTGTGCCTGCACCGCGATGATGCGCTTCTTCCACCCCCAGATGATCGCCCAGTGCGCCACCAAGCCGGGCCCGAGCATCGACGAGATGATCGATTTCGTCATCGCCGGTCTGTCCCCGCGCCACTGACGGCTGGGGGAATTCTCCTGTAACTAAGCCTGCCGTCATTCCGGGGCGCCTCAAAGAGGCGAACCCGGAATCTCGAGATTCCGGGTTCGATGCTTTGCATCGCCCCGGAATGACGGTGGAACGGAGAAGCAGCGCGTGACCGAGAAAGACCTGTACTTCTACGAGCCGTCCAAGGGCCACGGCCTCAGGCACGATCCCTTCAATGCCATCATTGCGCCGCGGCCGATCGGATGGATCTCCTCGCGTGACGCCAAGGGCCACGTCAACCTCGCGCCCTACAGCTTCTTCAACGCGTTCGCTTACGTGCCGCCGATCATCGGCTTCTCCTCCACCAACTGGAAAGACTCGGTCGAGAACATCCAGCAGACCGGCGAATTCGTCTGGAATCTGGCGACCATGGATCTCGCCAAGCAGATGAACGCGACCGCCGCGCATGTCGCGCCTGAGGTCGACGAGTTCGAGATCGCAGGCCTCACCGCCGTGCCGGGCAAGCTCGTCAACGTGCCGCGCGTGGGCGAGAGCCCCGTCGCCTTCGAATGCAAGGTGTCCGACATCGTCCGCCTCAAGGGCGCCGACGGCAAGGAAGCCGATGCCTGGTTGACGCTCGGCGAGGTCGTCGCCGTCCACATCGACAAGGCCATGATCAAGGACGGTGTCTACCAGACCGCCGCCGCTCGCCCGATCGTCCGCGCGGGCCGCCGCGGCGACTATTTCGAGATCAAGCCGGAAAACATGTTCGAAATGGTCCGGCCGGACTAACGAAGCTCGGCTGCGGCTTAACGCGCGACCCTTTCCCCTCCCGGAACTGCCAGCACGCCCCGGCCGTTAGTGTCGCCGGGGCGGTCGCCCGGCCGCGTCAATTCGCACGATTTTGCCGTCGAAGTGTTCACTCCGGCCAGTTTCCGCTAAAATGCCCGCCACCCGCTGCATGAGGTCCACCATGAGCTTCCGCCGCGACACCATCACAAAGCCGATCTTCTCCTGGGCGCACGGCGTACTGCCGGCGATGTCCGACACCGAGCGCGAGGCGATCGAGGCCGGTGACGTCTGGTGGGACGCCGATCTCTTCACCGGCAATCCCGACTGGTCGAAGCTGCTGAAGACCGCGCAAGCAACGCTGACGGGCGAGGAGCGGGCTTTCCTCAACGGCCCCGTCGACGAGCTCTGCGCCATGCTCGACGAGTGGAAGATCCTTTGGGAATGGCGCGACCTGCCGCCGGAGGTCTGGGCCTTCATCAAGCGCGAAAAATTCTTCGGCATGATCATCCCGAAGGAATTTGGCGGTCTGGGCTTCTCGCCCTATGCGCATTCGGAAGTGGTTCGAAAAATCTCGACCCGTTCGATCGCTGCCGCCGTCACCGTGATGGTGCCGAACTCGCTCGGGCCCGGGGAGTTGCTGATGCGCTTTGGCACCAGGGAGCAGCAGGAGCGCTGGTTGCCGCGACTTGCCGACGGTCGTGACATTCCCTGCTTTGGCCTCACCAGCCCGGAGGCCGGCTCCGACGCGGCCTCCATGGTCGACACGGGCATCATCTGCAAGGGCGTGTTCGAAGGCCGCGAGGTGATCGGCCTCAAGCTCAACTGGCACAAGCGCTACATCACGCTCGGTCCGGTCGCGACGCTGCTGGGTGTCGCCTTCAAGGCCTACGATCCCGATCATCTGATTGGCGATCGGGAAGAGCTGGGCATCACCGCGGCACTGATCCCGACCAATCTGCCCGGCGTCGAGATCGGCCGCCGCCATCTACCGTCGATGCAGGTCTTCCAGAACGGTCCGAACTGGGGCCGCGACGTCTTCGTTCCGCTCGACCATGTCATCGGCGGCCAGGAACGGCTTGGACAGGGCTGGAAGATGCTGGTGACGGCGCTGGCTGCCGGCCGCGGCATCTCGCTGCCGTCGTTGTCGGCGGCGGGGGCCGCTTACGCGGCGCGCGCCACCGGCGCCTATGCCCGCATCCGCGAGCAATTCGGCATCTCCATCTCCAAATTCGAAGGTGTCGAGGAGCCACTCGCGCGCATCGTCGCGACCGCCTATCAGCTCGACGCGGCACGGCGGCTCACTTGCGCGGCGCTGAATGCCGGCGTTCATCCCGCCGTGATCTCCGGCATCATGAAGCTGCACGCGACCGAGCGGATGCGCGTCGCGGTCGACGACGCCATGGACATCCATGGCGGCAAGGCCGTGATCGACGGGCCGCAGAACTATATTGGCAATCTCCACCGCGCTGTTCCTGTCGGCATCACGGTCGAGGGCGCCAACATCCTGACACGCAGCTTCATCGTGTTCGGGCAGGGCGCGATCCGCGCGCATCCCTATCTGCTCGACGAGATGACGGCCCTTGCGGACCCCGACCGCGAGCGCGGCCTCACCGCCTTCGACAAGGTGTTCTGGAAGCATGTCGGCCACAGTGTCCAGACGCTGTTCCGTGCCTTTGGCCGGAGCTGGACATTTGGAGCCTTCGCGCTCGCGCCTGATGCGGGCGACGCGACGCCGTTCTATCGGCAGCTCTCGCGCTATTCGGCCGCGTTCGCGCTCTGCGCCGACATGGCGCTGCTCACGCTCGGCGGCACGCTCAAGCGCAGGGAGATGCTGTCGGCGCGCTATGGCGACATCCTCTCCGAGTTGTACTTGCTCTCAGCCGCGCTGAAGCGCTGGGAGGACGAGGGGCGCCAGAAAGACGATTTTGCCGCGCTGGAATGGTGTATGGCGACCGGATTCAAGACGATCGAGATCAGGCTCGCCGAAATCCTCGCCAATCTGCCGAACCGTTTCGTCGCGCTGATTCTCAAATTCATTGTCCAGCCCTTCGGCGCGCGGGTGCTTGGCCCGTCCGATCGCGTCGTGCATCAATGCGCTGGCATCGTGCTGGAGCCCTCGGCGGCGCGCGAGCGCCTGACACCGGATCTCGCCCATGTCGACGACGACAGCGGCTTTGCCCGGCTGGAGCGTGCGTTCAAGTTGGTTACGGCTAGCGATGCGATCGCCAAGCGCATGCGCGCCGCGCACATCCGCGACTGGAAGGACGCTGTGGCCAAGGGCGTGATCACGCAGGCCGAAGGCGAGCAGCTTGCGGCCGCTCATGAAGCCGTCACAAAGGTGATCGAGGTCGACGATTTTGCGCCGGAGGCGCTGTCGCCGATTTACAAGAAAACCGGCGACGTGCATCAGTTCTTCCAGGAACTCGGTGAACAGAGGGCGGCGAGCTGATGGCACGACCGGTATTCATCGTCGACGGCAGCCGGACGCCGTTTCTCAAGGCGCGCTCCGGGCCGGGACCTTTCACACCGGTCGATCTCGCCGTGCAATGCGGACGGCCGCTGCTGGCGCGACAGCCGTTTTCACCTGATGAGTTCGACCAGGTGATCCTCGGCTGCGTCAACGTGATCGCGGACGAGATGAACCCGGCTCGCGTGGCCGCGCTCCGGCTCGGCATGGGTGAGGACATGGTCGCCTTCACGGTGCAGATCAATTGCGGCTCCGGCATGCAGTCGATCGATACGGCGTACCGCTACATCCGCGAAGGCCACGCCGACATGATTTTGGCCGGCGGCACCGAGGCGCTCAGCCATGCGCCGCTGGTCTGGCCGAATTCCGGTGTGCGCTGGTTCGCAGGTCTTGCCACCGCCAAGGGCGTGGCCGCGAAACTGGCGGCAGCGTTCAAGCTGCGCCCACGCTATCTCAAGCCAATCATCGGGCTCGAGCGCGGGCTGACCGACCCCATCACCGAGTTGAACATGGGCCAGACCGCCGAGGTCGTCGGCCATCTCTTCGGCATTACGCGCGCGCAGTCCGATGCTTATGCCGCCGAGAGCCATCGAAGGCTCGCGCATGCGCAAGCCGAGGGCTTTCTGAAGGGCGAGGTCGAGACCGCGTTCTCCCGCGACGGCAAATTCTTTGACCACGACGACGGTGTGCGGCCGGACTCCACGGCCGAGACGCTGGCAAAGCTCCGTCCTGTGTTCGAGCGTCCCTGGGGCCAGGTCACCGCGGGTAATTCCTCGCAGATCACCGACGGCGCCTCTTGGGTGATCCTCGCTTCCGATGCAGCCGTGGCAAGGCATAAGCTGACACCGACGGCCGCGATCGTCGACAGCAACTGGGCTGCGCTCGATCCCAGCATCATGGGCCTTGGTCCCGTGATGTCGGCGACGCCGCTGCTCAAGCGCAACAATCTCACGCTCCAGGATGTCGAGACCTGGGAGCTGAACGAGGCTTTTGCGACGCAAGTGCTCGGCTGCCTCGCCGCCTGGAACGATGAAAAGTTTTGCCGTGAAATCCTTGGGCTCGACGGTGCAGCCGGCGAGATCGACCGTGAAAAGCTGAACGTCGATGGCGGTGCGATCTCGCTCGGCCATCCCGTCGGCACGTCAGGCAACCGGATCGTGCTGCATCTCGTCAATGCGATGAAGCGGCTCGGGACCCGGCGCGGGATCGCCACTGAGTGCATCGGCGGTGGGCTCGGCGGTGCCATGCTGATCGAGGCGGTGTGACCATGGATTCCAGGATCATGACCGCGCTCGGCGACCGCGTGCTCTCGCTCGGGCCACAGCCCGCGGCCGACGGTCCCTACAGGAATTTCAAGCTGACGCGCGATGCCGACGGTGTCGCCTGGCTGCTGTTCGATCGCGCGGAAGCGAGCGCGAATACGCTGTCCTCCGACGTGATGGAGGAGTTCGACGCCGCGCTTGCCGCGATCGAGACCGAGCGCCCGGCCGGCCTCGTGATCCGTTCAGCAAAACCATCCGGCTTCATCGCCGGCGCCGACGTCAACGAATTCCGCGGCGCGACCGATCCGGAGTTGGTCGAAACGCGCATCCGCGCCGCGCATGCGGTGGTGGACCATCTGGAAGCGCTGAAGCTGCCGACGGTTGCTGTCATCCACGGCTTCTGTCTCGGCGGCGGGCTCGAGGTCGCGCTCGCTTGTCAGTCGCGCATTGCCATCGACAACGCGCGCTTTGGTTTCCCGGAGGTGATGCTGGGCCTGCATCCCGGCCTCGGCGGCACCGCGCGCTTTACGACGCTGGTCAATCCGACGCAGTCGATGGCCCTGATGCTGACGGGGCGCACCATCGATGCGCGCCGGGCCAAATCGCTTGGCCTCGTCGACAGCGTAACGCAAGAACGCCATGTCCGGGGCGCGGTGAAGGACGTCTTGTTCGGCCGCCTCAAGCGGGCCAAGCCCGGCCTGCTCACCCGCGCGGCCAATCTTGGCCCAGTGCGCGGGCTCCTCGCCAGGCGCATGCGTTCGGAGGCGGCGAAGGCCGCACCGCGTGAGCATTATCCCGCGCCTTATGCGCTGATCGATCTCTGGGAGAGCCACGGCGGCAGCAAGGCCGCGATGCTAAAGGCGGAGCAGACCTCGTTCGCCAAGTTGATGGTGACGCCGACCGCGCAGAATCTGATCCGCGTGTTCTTCCTGCGTGAGCAGATGAAGAAGGCGGCCGGCTCAGGCAACACGGTCAAGCATGTCCACGTCATCGGTGCCGGCGCCATGGGGGGCGACATCGCGGCTTGGGTCGCCGGGCAGGGCTTACGCGTCTCGCTCGCCGACATGAAGGCCGAGCCGATCGCAGGTGCGGTGAAGCGCGCCGCCGAGCTCTATGGCAAGATCATCCGCAAGCCGACCGAGGTGCGCGATGCACTCGACCGGCTGATTCCGGACATGGACGGCGAAGGCGTCCGCAACGCCGATCTCATCATCGAGGCGGTGCCGGAAAAACTTGAGCTCAAGCAGAAGGTCTATGCCGGCCTCGAGCCCAGGATGAAGCCGGGCGCAATTCTCGCCACCAACACGTCGAGTATTCCGCTGCAGGATCTTCGCACGACGCTGGCGCGGCCGGAGCGGCTGGTCGGGCTGCATTTCTTCAATCCGGTGTCGCGGCTGCAACTGGTCGAGGTCATCAGTCACGATGGCAACGACCCACAGGTGCTGAAGGAGGCGCTCGCCGTCGTCGGTGCGATCGACCGGCTTCCTCTCGCAGTGAAGAGCTCGCCCGGCTTCCTCGTCAACCGCGCGCTGACGCCCTACATGCTGGAGGCGATGGTGATGCTGGACGAGAAGACCGACCAGCGCCTGATTGATTCTGCGGCCGAACAATTCGGCATGCCAATGGGACCAATCGAGCTCGCCGACCAGGTCGGCCTCGACATCTGTCTCGACGTCGGCGACATGCTACGCGCCAAATTCGGCGATCTCCTGCCGCCGATGCCGGCCTGGCTGCGTGAAAAAGTCGCGAAGGGTGAACTCGGCCGCAAGACCGGCAAGGGCTTTTACGTCTGGAAGGACGGCAAGGCGGAGAAGGCGCCTCTCCCGGAGACCGGCCCGCGCGTGACCGATCAGATGATCGACCGACTGGTGCTGCCGATGTCCAATGTCTGCGTCGCGGCCCTTCGCGAAGGCATCGTCGACGATGCCGATATGGTCGACGGCGCCATGATCTTCGGCACCGGCTACGCGCCGTTCCGTGGCGGTCCGCTGAACTATGCGCGTGTGCGCGGCGTGGAGAATGTCGTATCCACCCTGCGCGGGCTGGCTGAGCGATTCGGCGAACGCTTCGCGCCCGATCCGGGCTGGGACAATTTCAAGTGAGATCTGCATGACCGACAAGTCCGACACCGGGCCGAGCGGCGAACTCTGTATCCGCACGCTGGCGATGCCCGCCGACACCAATGCCAATGGCGACATCTTCGGCGGCTGGCTGCTCAGCCAGATGGATGTCGGCGGCGGTGTGTTTGCATCGAAGGTCGCGAAGTCGCGTACCGTCACAGTCGCGATCGAGGCGATGAATTTTCGCAAAGCCGTTTATGTCGGCGATCTCGTCTCGGTCTATGCCAATCTCGTGCGCGTCGGCCGCACCTCGATGACCGTGCATCTCGAGGCCTGGGCGCTGCGGCGGCGCGAGCTGCAGCCGATCCTGGTGACCGATGGCAATTTCACTTACGTCTCGATCGACGACAACGGCCATCCGCAAACGATTAAGCGTGACGATCCGCCAATCGCGACCTAACCGCGCGCGGCTTTGCGTCTCATCTCACGAAAACTTGCAGCATCGCGAAACGCGGCACGGGTGAGTCAACGCGTCGCGTCTTCGCCAAGAACGGGTCACAAAACGGATGAGGTCCCGGCGTACTCATAGCGCGTCGATTCGGGGTGGAAACGGGTTGATTTGCCCCAGGAACCTTTGGGCAAAGATGCCGTTATTTGCCCGCACTGAGGAATCCACGGACCATGCCGGACAGCTACATTATCGAAGTCAACTCGGAGACCGCGGGCATCGTGGTTCGCGGCCACGGCGGTTACTGCTTCTTCGCCTCGTCCCATCAATTCAATCGTCTCGAAGGCCAGCTCTTCCGCAACGCTCGCGAAGCCGAGCGCGCTGCGCGCAAATTGCTGAATGGCGATATGAAGGAGGCGGCGTAAGTGCTGTCATTCCGGGAAGCGCTTTGCGCGTCCCGGAATGACGTCGTGGATCACAACTTCGTCGCGGCGCGCGACAAGAGCTTCCATTCGTCGCCCTGCTTCTGCCAGTTCATCAGGATGTGAAGGTTGGTCGGCACTTTTTTCCCATCGGCTGCCATCTCCTGTTCCGCGATCCAGTGGAAGCGCACGATCGCGGCTGGGCCGACGACCTTGATGGTCGGGTCCTTGTATTCGATCGAGAGAAACTTTGATTTGCCGTCGGTGGCATTGGCGACGAAAGTCGCCTTGTCTTCGACCTTGCCGCTGGAATGGCTGTAGCTGAGATCGTCCCAGCACAGTGCGCCGAGCGCCTTGGGATCGGCCGCGATCTGGGCGAGGCGGAAGGCCTCGACCTTCTTCGCCACGGCTTCTTCGTCTGCCGATGCGGCGAGCGCCGGTGTCGCGAGCGCAAGCGCTGATGCGGCGAGGCCCGAGAGAGCCAGATCGCGTCGGTTGATCGTCATCGTTTCCTCCTTTTTGATCTTGCGCGGAGTGTTGCAGCCATGCTCGGCTTTGTCGAGCGTCGCGTAGCCGTCATGCACGTGCGTCATTGCGTGACGAAGGCTGTATTGATACGTCTTCCGCATCGATGCATCGCGCATTTGGGAAAGTACGGACATGATCGAAGCTCTCGGCAAGTCGCTGCTGTTCGATATCGACGGCACGCTTGCCAACACCGACCCGCTCCACCTGAAGGCGTTCAACCAGGTGCTCGGTCCCCGCGGTCATGTCTTCGACCACGCGCGTTTTTCGAGAGAGCTGCAAGGCTTCGCAAACGTCTCGATCGGCGAGCGCTTTCTGCCTGGCGAGACATTGGAGCGGCGCGCCGAAATTCTCGGCGAGAAAGAGGAAGTGTTCCGGACCCTGGTCGCGGGGCAGATCGAACCGCTGCCGGGTCTGATGGCACTGCTCGACCGCGCGGATGCCGCCGGCATCCCCATGGTTGCCGTCACCAATGCGCCGCGGCTCAATGCCGAGTTGCTGCTCTCCGGCCTCGGCATCACGCAGCGCTTCAAGACGCTCGTGATCGGCGACGAGTTGCCGCACGGCAAGCCGCATCCGCTGCCCTATCAGGAGGGATTGCGCTTCGTCGACGCCAGCGCGGCGGCCTCGATCGCGTTCGAGGATTCCCGCTCCGGCGTGCAATCGGCCACGGCCGCCGGTATACCGACTATCGGCATCAGGACCAGTCTCAGCGATGCTGACCTTGTTGGCGCGGGTGCGGTTGCCTCGGCCAGCGCCTTCGACGATCCCGCCCTGCTCGCACGGCTTGCGCGTGCGATGGCGTGGTGAGGGTCCATCCATTAACCGTGATGGCGAGCGCATTGACCGCGCGCGCGAGAAGCCGCACCATGCATCATTCTGATTTGAGGCCATTGCCGTGACCGGATTGACCCATCGCCAGGCTGAAATTCTCAACATCGCCCGCGCCTCCGGCCGCGTCATGGTGGAGGAGCTGGCGCGCCGGTTCGAAGTCTCGGCGCAGACCATCCGCAAGGATCTCAACGATCTCTGCGAGCGCCGTTCGCTCACCCGAATCCATGGCGGCGCCATCATCGCCTCCGGTGTGGAAAACCTCGCTTATGAGGCGCGCCGCTTCGTCGCGGCCGACGAGAAGAAGGCCATTGGCGCCGCGGCCGCCTCGCTGATCCCGAATGGCTGCTCGCTCTTCATCAACATCGGCACCACGACGGAGGAGGTGGCGAGCGCGCTGACCTCGCATGAGGATCTGCTCGTCATCACCAACAATCTCAACGTCGCCATGCTGCTCTACCGTCATCCCCGAATCGAAGTCGTGGTGGCCGGCGGCACGGTGCGCCGCGCCGACGGCGCCGTGGTCGGCTCGACCGCGACGCAACTGATCGGCCAGTTCAAGGTCGACTACGCCATCATCGGCGCGTCCGCGATCGACGAGGAGGGCGCGCTGCTCGACTTCGACTACCGCGAGGTGCAGGTGGCGCAGGCCATTATTGCCAATGCGCGCAGCGTCATGCTGGTCGCCGATTCCACGAAACTTCGCCGTAGCGCGCCGGTCCGCATCGCCCATATCAGCCAGATCCAGACCTTCGTCACCGATCAGGATCTGCCCGAGCGCCTCGCAACGATCTGCCACAGCAAGGGCATCGAGGTGATGGCGGCGATGCCGAAGGGGGCTGATATTGACGAGAGCCAAACGGACGCGCAGGACGCAGCGCCTGAAGCTGCGCCGGTTGTCAGGCTGCGGTAGGGCTTAGGCGCCGTCCCATGGGTTGAGCAGCGGAACGCCCGTTGGTTCGAAATCCCCCACATTGCGCGTAACAACCGTCAGGCCGTGAACAAGCGCGGTCGCTGCGATGAGGGCGTCGCGCTCAGCCCGCGGGTTCGGAACGTGAAGTTGCGCACAACGCTGCGCGACGGTCGTATCGATGGCCAGGATCCGTCCCTCAAAGCGCGCCAGAACTTGAGCGTCGATCCAATTGCGCAAGATCGCACCTTGCGTAGCGTCTTTGCGCTTGATTAGGCGCGCCCTAAGTTCGATTTCGAGAATCGAGATGACTGAGATGAAGAAATTCGCCGCGGGAATTGCATTGGCCCAAGCGACGACATTGCGATCAGCTCGATCTGGTCGCCTCAGTTCGGAAATGACATTGGTTTCCAGCAGAAACATCAATCGAGATCGACGGGCTTGAAGACACCGCCGGACATGCGAGGCGGATCGAAATCGAAGTCCGCGTCCGCTTGCGCCAGAGCCTCGGCAAGGCTCATGTGTCCGCCGGTCAGGCGCAAATAGTCTTCGATCGTCAGCAGCACATGAGCCGGGCGGCCGCGGTCGGTAATAAAGACGGGCCCTTGCGAGGCAGCTTTCTTCGCGCCGCTGGTGTCCTGATTGAATTCTCGGCTGGTGAGGGTCGTCGCCATCGTCGTCAGCGCTCCTCTTGGGGCGGCGTCATGAGTTCGAATGTATATGTAGATACGTTGCTACATTCAAGGCCGCGACTCGGCTTGCCGTCAAATTGCACCCATTGCCCTCAAATCCGTCCATTCGCGTGCCGATTTCCGCGCCACTTTGACAGGGAAAAAGTTCCACTTTCGCTTCTTTTCGCCTCTCTTTCATCTTGCTTTCGTTTTTGGGTGTGATCTAATCAAAAACGAAAGCTGCCGCTCGACTGAACGAGCGGTTCCCCGGGGGATGCGTCTGTTGGATCGTATTTTCGACCTCGCCATCATTGGAGGCGGTGTTAACGGTTGCGGCATCGCGCGTGACGCGGTGGGTCGTGGGAACACTGTTTTCCTGTGCGAAATGAACGATTTGGCGAGCGGGACGTCGTCCTGGTCGACCAAGCTGGTGCATGGCGGTCTGCGCTATCTCGAATATTACGAGTTCCGTCTGGTCCGCGAGGCGCTGATCGAGCGCGAGATCCTCTGGGGTATCGCGCCCCACATCATTCGCCCCCTGCGTTTCGTTTTGCCGCATCACGCCGGCCTGCGCCCCGCCTGGCTGCTGCGCCTCGGCCTCTTCCTCTATGATCACATCGGCGGTCGTCATCTGCTCCCGGCAACCCGCTCGGTCGATCTCAAGCGCGACGAGGTCGGCAAGCCGCTGATCCCGAATCGCTATGGCCGCGCGTTCGAATATTCCGACTGCTTCGTCGATGACGCCCGCCTGGTCGCGCTCAACGCGCGTGACGCCGCCGACAAGGGCGCCGAGATCCGCACCCGCACCCGCGCGACGGACATCAAGCAATCCGACGGGGTCTGGACCGTCAGCATGGTCGACACGCTGACCGGCGCGCGTTCGTCGATCCAGGCCCGTGCGCTGGTCAATGCCGGTGGCCCTTGGGTCGAGGACGTGCTCGGCCGCGGCGCCGGCGTCAACGCGAAAGCCAAAGTGCGCCTGGTGCAGGGCTCGCACATCGTGGTCAAGAAGCTCTACGATCACGACCGCGCCTACATGTTCCAGAACGCAGACGGTCGCATCATCTTCGTCATCCCCTATCAGGACGACTTCACGCTGATCGGCACCACCGACCGCGATTATGATGGCGATCCGTCCAAGGTGAAGGCCACGGCCGAAGAGATCCAATATCTCTGCGCAGCTGCGAGCGAATATCTCGCCAAGCCCGTCACCCCGGAGGACGTCGTCTGGACCTATTCGGGCGTGCGACCGCTTTATGACGACGGCGCCAGCGAGGCCAAGGCCGCGACCCGCGATTACGTATTCGAGCTCGACACGCCTGGCGGTGTGCCGCTGTTGTCGATCTATGGCGGCAAGATCACGACCTATCGCCGTCTCGCCGAGGAAGCGCTGGAACGGCTCGCGCCCTATCTTCGCAGTGCGAAAGCACGTGAGGGCTGGACCGCAAAATGGCCGCTGCCCGGCGGCGACATGGATGTGTCGGCCGTCGAGGGCCTGATCGCCGAACTTCAGCGCGGCTATCCCTTCCTGACCCATGAGCATGCGCGGCGCCTCGCGCGTGCGTACGGCACCCGTGCCGTCAAGCTGCTGGGCGACGCCAAATCGGCTGCCGATCTCGGCCAGGCCTTTGGCGCAACTCTGACCGAACGTGAGGTTCGCTACCTGATGACCAACGAATGGGCGATGACCGCCGAGGATATCGTCTGGCGCCGCTCCAAGCTTGGCCTGCGGCTATCTGCCGACGAAATTGCCGTCCTGGATGACTGGATCAAGACCCACGTCGTGTCGCAAAGTCCTCTGCTGCAAGCAGGAGGACGCTCATGAGCGTGACACTCGACCATGTGACCCGGACCGTCGACGGTATCGAACACATCCGTGACGTCTCGTTGACGCTCGAAAGCGGCACGCTCAACGTGCTGCTCGGGCCGACGCTGTCGGGCAAGACCTCGATCATGCGGCTGCTCGCCGGCCTCGACAAGCCGACCACGGGCAAGGTGCTGGTCAACGGCAAGGACGTCACCGGAGTCGATGTGCGCCAGCGTTCGGTCGCGATGGTGTATCAGCAGTTCATCAATTACCCCTCGCTGACGGTCTATGAGAACATTGCCTCGCCCTTGCGTGTGCAAGGCAAGCCGCGTGCGGAGATCGAGACACGCGTGGCGGAAGCCGCCCGGCTGCTCCGACTCGAGCCGTTCCTGAAGCGAACGCCGCTCCAGCTGTCCGGCGGCCAGCAGCAGCGCACCGCGATGGCGCGCGCACTGGTCAAGGGCGCCGATCTCGTGCTGCTCGACGAGCCGCTCGCCAATCTCGACTACAAGCTGCGCGAAGAGCTGCGCGCCGAACTGCCGCGCATCTTCGAGGCCTCCGGCGCGATCTTCGTCTATGCCACGACCGAGCCGACCGAAGCGCTGCTGCTTGGCGGCAACACGGTCTGCATGTGGGAAGGCAAGGCGCTCCAGATCGGCGAGACGCCCGGCGTCTACCGCCGTCCCCAGACGCTGCGCGTCGCGCAGGTCTTTTCCGATCCTCCGCTCAACCTCGTCGGCATCGAGAAGAAGAACGGCTCCGTGCAGTATGCGGGAGGCATCGCCGCGCCGGCGTCCGGCCTCTATTCCTCACTGGCCGACGGCGCCTATCGCGTCGGTTTTCGCGCGCATCAACTTGCGCTTGCCAATGGCGAGGCCGACCGCCACGCCTTCCATGCCACTGTGACGGTGACCGAGATCACCGGTTCGGAGAGTTTCGTGCATTTGACCCGCGACGGATCGAACTGGGTTGCGGTGCTGCACGGCGTGCACGAGTTCGAGCCCGGCCAGACGCTTGATGCCGTGCTCGACCCCAATGATGTCTTCGTCTTTGACGCGGCGGACCGTCTGGTCGCCGCGCCCGGCTCGTGAGGGAGGTGCGCCATGGCTCGCATTGACCTCGTCGATCTCGCGCATTCCTACGGTGGCAATGATGCGCCGGAGGACACCTTTGCGCTGAAGCCGGTCACCATGACCTGGCGGCAGGGCGGCGCCTATGCGCTGCTGGGCCCGTCGGGCTGCGGCAAGACCACGCTGCTCAACGTCATCTCCGGCATCATCACGCCGTCCCGTGGAAAAATCCTGTTCGACGGCGAGGACATCACACCGCTGTCAACCCAGAAGCGCAACATCGCCCAGGTGTTCCAGTTTCCGGTGATCTACGACACCATGACGGTGGGGCAGAACCTGGCGTTTCCGCTGAAGAATCGCGGCGTGCCGAAGGCCGAGATCGACAAGCGCGTTGCCGAGATCGGCCGCCTGCTCGATCTCGAGCCCTATCTGAACCGCAAGGCGACGCGTCTGACGGCGGATGCCAAGCAGAAGATCTCGCTCGGCCGCGGCCTCGTCCGCTCCGACGTCGCCGCCGTGCTGTTCGACGAGCCGCTGACGGTGATCGATCCCGAGCTGAAATGGCAGCTCCGCTCCAAGCTGAAGGCGCTGCATCGCGAGCTCGATCTCACGATGATCTACGTCACCCACGACCAGACCGAGGCGCTGACCTTCGCCGACACCGTCGTCGTCATGCACGACGGTCGCGTGGTGCAGAGCGGCACGCCGGCGGAGCTGTTCGACAAGCCTGCCCACACCTTTGTCGGCTATTTCATCGGCTCGCCCGGCATGAACATCCTGCCGGCCGAGGTGAAGGGGCGCGAAGCGCGCATCGACGGGAACGTCATTGCGCTCAACCGCAGCTACGACAATCTGCCGTCGGGCGCCAAAATCGAGATCGGCGTGCGACCGGAGTTCGTCGACGCAGTCGCGCCGGTGCCCGGATTGCTCACAGCGAAGATCGAGCGCATCGACGATCTTGGCCGCATCCAGTTCGCCCGTGTGCGTATCGGCGAGGCCAAGATCGCGGCGCGTGCGCCGGCCGGCTTTACCAGTTCCGACGGCAATGCCGGGCTGAAATTCGATCCGGCGCACATCCACGTTTATGCCGACAGCCTTCTGGTGGAAGGAACCGCCTGATGGACAAGACCGTCAACCAAAAAGCCTGGTTCCTGGTGCTGCCGGTGTTCCTGGTCGTCGCTTTCTCGGCGGTGCTGCCGCTGATGACGGTGGTGAACTATTCGATGCAGGACACTTTTGGCAACAACCAGTTCTTCTGGAACGGTGTCGGCTGGTTCAAGGAACTGCTCGATCCCTCGACCGATCTCGGTGGCCGCTTCCTGGCCTCCCTCGGTCGCAATCTTTTCTTCTCGCTGGTCATCCTTGCGATCGAGGTGCCGCTCGGCATCGTCGTCGCGCTGTCGATGCCGCGCCAGGGCTGGACTGTTGCCGCCTGCCTCGTCACGCTCGCGCTGCCGCTGCTGATTCCGTGGAACGTGGTCGGCACGATCTGGCAGATCTTCGGTCGGCCCGACATCGGCCTGCTCGGCTATGTCCTCAACCATATCGGGCTCGACTACAATTACGTCTCCAATGACATCGATGCCTGGGTTACCGTCATCGTGATGGACGTCTGGCACTGGACGAGCCTCGTTGCGCTGCTCTGCTATGCCGGCCTGAAGTCGATCCCCGACGCCTATTATCAGGCCGCGCAAATTGACGGTGCCTCGCGCTGGGCGGTGTTCAAGGCCATTCAGCTGCCGAAGATGAACCGTGTGCTGCTGATCGCCGTGCTGCTGCGCTTCATGGACAGCTTCATGATCTATACCGAGCCGTTCGTCGTCACAGGCGGCGGCCCCGGCAACTCGACCACCTTCGTGTCGATCGAACTCGTCAAGATCGCGCTCGGCCAGTTCGATCTCGGCAAGGCTGCCGCGCTCTCGCTGGTCTACAACCTGATCATCCTGATCGTCTGCTGGATCTTCTACACCGTCATGACCAATGCCGGCAGTGACCGCAAACCCCAGGAAGGAGCCGCGTGATGCACTCGATCCCCGGCCGCCGCCTCATCATGGGGCTGTTCCTGATCTTCCTGATGTTGCCGATCTACTGGCTCGTCAACATGAGCTTCAAGACCAACGGCGAGATCATCTCGACGATGACGCTGTGGCCGCATGCGCCGACGCTGCAGCACTATAGGCGCATCTTCACCGACGAGAGCTGGTATTCGGGCTATATCAATTCGCTGGAATACGTCGTCATCAACACCATCATCTCGATCTCGGTGGCATTGCCCGCGGCCTACGCGTTCTCGCGCTACCGCTTCCTTGGCGACAAGCACCTGTTCTTCTGGCTGCTGTCGAACCGCATGGCGCCGGCGGCGGTCTATGCGCTGCCGTTCTTCAACCTCTATTCGGCGATCGGGCTGTTCGATACGCCGTGGGCTGTCGCGCTCGCGCACTGTATTTTCAACGTGCCGCTGGCGGTGTGGATCCTCGAAGGCTTCGTTTCAGGCGTGCCGCGCGAGATCGACGAGACCGCCTTCCTCGATGGCTATTCCTTTCCACGCTTCTTCTTGAAGATCCTGGTGCCGCTGATTGCAAGTGGCATCGGCGTCGCCGCATTCTTCTGTTTCATGTTCTCATGGGTCGAATTGCTACTGGCGCGCACGCTGACCTCGGTCAACGCCAAGCCGATTGCCGCAGTGATGACCCGTACGGTGTCGGCAGCCGGCATGGACTGGGGCCTGCTCGCGGCCGCCGGGGTGCTGACCATCATCCCAGGTGCACTCGTGATCTGGTTTGTCCGCAATTACATTGCGCGCGGCTTCGCGCTCGGTCGGGTGTAAGGGGGCAACAATGGAATCCATCGCATGGATGGCCTGGACGCTGCCGACCGCGATTTTCTTCGCGGCGCTGGCCTCTACTCTGGCCGTGATGACGTGGCTTGCCGCCACCTATCCCGAGGCCGAGCGCGTCGGAATCCTGCGCATCCCGACGACGCGCGGCGACCGCCTGTTCATTTCGCTGATCGTAGCTGCCGTCATCCACCTGGTGTGGATCGGCCTTGTTGGTACCAATCCGATCGCGACGCTTCCGATCGGGGAGGAAGGACTTGAGATAACGAGCCTATGGCTCGCAACCGTGATTTCGCTTGTTTCAGGCGCGGTGATTTTTCGCACCGTCTGAGTCAGGCGAGAAAGAGCAGATCCGGGGTCTACCCGGGCCTGGATTTAGTTTGTCGCTTCAACCGGAGGAAACTAATGCGACACTTTAGGACGACCAAGGACAGTCTTCTGACCATGACCAGCGCAATCGCGCTGATCGCGGCTTCGATGACGATCGCCGCGCCGGTGCGCGCGGATGATGCCGCTGCCAAGAAGTGGATCGACAGCGAATTCCAGCCGTCGACCCTGTCGAAAGACGATGCATTGAAGGAAATGCAGTGGTTCGCCAAGGCCGCTGAGCCCTTCAAGGGCATGGAGATCAATGTCGTCTCCGAAACGCTGACCACTCACGAATATGAGTCCCGCACGCTCGCAAAGGCGTTTGAGGAAATTACCGGCATCAAGGTCAAGCACGACATCATTCAGGAAGGTGACGTCGTCGAAAAGATCCAGACCCAGATGCAGTCCGGCAAGAACGTCTATGACGGCTGGATCAATGACTCCGACTTCATCGGAACGCACTTCCGCTATGGCCAGGCGGTCGACCTGACCGACTGGATGGCGAAGGACGGCAAGGACGTCACCGACCCGATGCTCGACGTCAACGACTTCATCGGCAAGTCGTTCACGACCGCGCCGAACGGTCACCTCTATCAGCTGCCCGACCAGCAGTTCGCGAACCTGTACTGGTTCCGGTACGACTGGTTCACCAATCCGGACTACAAGGCCAAGTTCAAGGCCAAGTATGGCTACGATCTCGGCGTTCCCGTGAACTGGTCGGCTTACGAGGATATCGCTGATTTCTTCACCAACGACATCAAGGAAATCAACGGCACCCGAATCTATGGTCACATGGACTACGGTAAGAAGGACCCTTCGCTCGGATGGCGTTTCACCGACGCCTGGCTGTCGATGGCCGGCAATGGTGACAAGGGCATTCCGAACGGCCTTCCGGTCGATGAATGGGGCATCCGCATGGAAGGCTGCCGCCCGGTCGGCTCGAGCGTCGAGCGTGGCGGTGACGTCAACGGTCCGGCGGCGGTCTACTCGATCACCAAGTATCTCGACTGGATGAAGAAATATGCTCCGCCACAGGCGCAGGGCATGACCTTCTCCGAATCGGGCCCGGTGCCGTCGCAGGGCAATATTGCCCAGCAGGTGTTCTGGTATACCGCCTTCACCGCAGACATGGTGAAGCCCGGTCTGCCCGTGATGAACGCGGACGGTACGCCGAAGTGGCGTATGGCTCCGTCGCCTCACGGCTCGTACTGGAAGGAAGGCATGAAGCTCGGCTACCAGGACGTGGGATCGGCGACCTTGCTGAAGTCGACCCCGGTCGATCGCCGCAAGGCGGCGTGGCTCTACCTCCAGTTCATCGTCTCCAAGACGGTCAGCTTGAAGAAGAGCCATGTCGGTCTGACCTTCATCCGCGAATCCGACATCTGGGACAAGTCGTTCACGGAACGTGCGCCGAAGCTCGGCGGTCTGATCGAGTTCTACCGCTCGCCCGCGCGCGTGCAGTGGACCCCGACCGGCAACAACGTACCTGACTATCCGAAGCTTGCTCAGTTGTGGTGGCAGAACATCGGCGATGCGTCGTCCGGTGCGAAGACGCCGCAAGCGGCGATGGATGCTCTCGCAGCCGCTCAGGACTCCGTGATGGAACGTCTCGAGAAGTCGGGCGTGCAGGGCGCCTGCGGTCCGAAGCTGAACAAGAAGGAAACGGCCGAATACTGGTTCGCCAAGTCGGCCAAGGACGGCAACATCGCTCCGCAGCGCAAGCTGGCGAACGAGAAGCCGAAGGGCGAAACCGTCGACTACGACACGCTGATCAAGTCGTGGCCGGCCTCGCCGCCGAAGCGCGCCGAAGCGAAGTAATTCGCTGACATCATCATGGCCGGGATTGCTCCCGGCCATCCATGAGAGCAGGAGGCCGGGAGCAATCCCGGCCTTTTGCTTATGTGCCCTCTTGCCTTATCGGTGGCGGTGATCTGAATTGGCCGGATCGGTCTGGAAGCGAGACTTCGCCATGCGCATGATATTCCGTTGCGATCCAAAGCTGGTCGATCATCTGGTGCGGCCGTTTCTGGCGCGCAGCGCCTTGCCGGATTGGCTGCGAGCGATGCCTGCGACGGCGCATTCGGACATCCACGGCCGCGACATCCGCACCGTCAAGCAATGCCCGCCCTTTGTGGATGCGATGGCTTATGGGGTCATGATTCCACTGCCTTGCGACATCAGGATCGAAGCCGGTGAGTTCTCGTGGGATTGGGACATCCCCGAGCCGGCGACGACGGGACATCCGCGCGCGCCGCTCAGCTTTCATCCAATCGCTCAATTCTCTGCGGCTCCCTTCGCAAACGGGCGGTCCGCGCTCAAGTTCAACAGCTTCTGGACCATCGAGCTCGATCCCGGTTGGTCGCTGTTCGCAACGCATCCCGTCAATCGCGACGACCTGCCGTTCCGGCTCGTCTCTGGCCTCGTCGACGCCGACCGCTTTCACGATGGCGGCATCAATTTTCCCGCGGTCTGGACCAAGCCCGATTTCTCGGGAGTCTTGCAAAAAGGGACGCCGATCGCGCAGTGCTTTGCCGTTCCACGGCAGGTGGCGGAGCTGGTGTTCGAGCCCTTCGACGCGGCGCACCAGCAATCCTATGCGAAGGTTGTCGCCGAGGTGCTCGCTGCGCCCAACGTCTACCGCAAGCAGTTTCGCGCAAAACGCGGGCGCCTAACCCGATAGCGCACGCCGCAGACCGTCCTCGTCGAGCCATAGCCGGCCGTGAGAGGCCGAGGTCAATGCCATGGAGATGGAGCCGAACAGCTGCGGGCGCAGGCGATAGGCCTTGCCGAATGCGTCCATGGCGGTATCCAGCTCTCCGGCCCCCTGGAGTGAGATACCGAGATTGAGCGCGGCTTCCGCGTGATCGGGCTTGAGCGCGAACGCCTTGCGATACGCGCTTGCTGCGCCGGCGTGGTCTCGCAAATCTTGCCGCGCGAGGCCAAGATTGAACCACACCGAAGCTGGCGCGTCGGTCGCAGTTGCCTGAGCGAGCAGGCTTGCGGCGGTGGCGGCATCGCCATCCTCCCATGCTATCCTGCCGAGCTGCGCCGTTGCTTCCTGATGGCCAGGGATGACCCTGAGGATCGCCTGCCAGGCGGCGCGTGCCTGATCTCGCAGCCCGGCCATATCGAGTGTCCGGGCCTTCTCGACGAACATCTCGCGCTGCGGGCTGGTGGCTATCGCCGCATCGAGATGCGCTAGCGCGGCGTCGAATTGACCTTCGCTTCGTGCGATACGGGCGGCGAGCAGCCGGGCTGGCGCGTTGTTCGGCCGCTTGGCAATACTCACGTCGATATGCGCGCGAGCCAGTGAGATGACGCCCCTGGAGAACAACACGGCAGCCAGCAGATGATGCAGCACCGGATCGTCGGGATCGCGTGCAAGGCCTTGTTCGCACAGACGCTGCGCCTCGTCCGGCTTGCCCGAATTGACCGCTGCAGCCGCGCGGCGAACGAGTGTCTGCATGTCATCCATTGCCGCATTAGAGCAAGGATGCCGGGACACGGCAACGTGTAACGACAAAAGGCCAGGAGCGACCTGGCCCTTTCTTTTTCGAGCTCCTCGCAATGACGGAGGATAGAGCGACGTCGCCGTCTACTCCGCCGGCTCAGCCGCGAGTGTCGGATAGTCCGTGTAGCCCTTGGCGCCGCCACCGTAGAACGTGTTCTTGTCCCAATCGTTCAGTGCGACGCCCTTCTTCAGGCGCTCGACCAGATCGGGGTTGGAGATGAACGGCTTGCCGAAGGCAATCAGGTCGGCGGCATCGGCATCCAGCACCTTCTTGGCGAGTTCGAAATCGTAACCGTTGTTGGCGATGTAGGCGCCCGAGAAGCGCTTGCGCAAGGATCCATAGTCGAACGGCGCAAAGTCACGCGGGCCGCCGGTGGCGCCTTCGACGACGTGGAGATAGACGAGCTTCAAGGCGTTGAGACCGTCGGTGATGTGATCGAACAGCGCCTGCGGATTGGAATCCACGATGTCGTTGGCGGGCGTCACCGGCGAGATGCGGATGCCGGTACGGTCGGCGCCGGCTTCCGCGACGACGGCCTTGGAGACCTCGAGCATCAGCTTGGCGCGGTTCTCGATCGAGCCGCCGTAGGCGTCGGTACGCTTGTTGGCGCCATCCTTGGCGAACTGGTCGAGCAGATAGCCGTTGGCGCCGTGGATCTCGACACCGTCGAAGCCGGCCTCAAGGGCGTTCTTGGTGGCACGCTTGAAGTCGTCGATGATTGCAGGGATCTCGGAGAGCTCGAGCGCGCGCGGCTCGGAGACGTCGGCGAAGGTGCCGTTGACGAAGGTCTTGCCCTTGGCGCGGATCGCGCTCGGTGCGACCGGGGCTGCGCCACCGGCCTGAAGATCGACATGCGAGATGCGGCCGACATGCCAGAGCTGGATGAAGATCTTGCCGCCGCGCTCATGCACCTTGTCGGTGACCTTGCGCCAGCCGGCGACCTGGTCCTTCGAGTAGATGCCTGGCGTGTCCTGGTAGCCCTGGCCTTGCTGCGAGACCTGGCTCGCTTCGGTGATCAGGAGACCCGCGGAGGCGCGCTGGCTGTAATAGTCGGCGGCGAGCGGCGAGGGGACGAAGGTGCCGGGCGCGGCGCGGTTGCGCGTCAGCGGCGCCATCACCAGGCGGTTGGCCAGCGTGATCGGGCCGAGCTTGTAGGTCTCAAACAATTTGGTCGGACGGCTCATCGGGATGCTTCCAGGGGTTGAGATGTCCGGAACACTTGTGCATTGCGACATCTGGCGCAAGGGACGAGCCATACGGAAAGTGCAGGTGAGCTGCGCGGCAGGACCCGCGCAGCATGATTCATGCGCAATTTCGGCCACGGCAGCAAAATCCCGCTGCCGCGGCCGTGCGATTGCGCAAATCAGCTCACGCCAAATCAGCTCACGCCAAGGAAATCGCGCTTGCCGATCTCGACACCGTTATGACGCAGGATGCCGTGCGCGGTGGCCGAATGAAAATAGAAGTTCGGCAGCGACACCGCGCTGAAGAATTGCTGGCCCTTCAGGGTCATCGTGCGGTCCGGACCGGCGGGGAAAGTGACATCCTTGGTATCGGCGCCCTCGAACTGCTCCGGCTTGAACGATTTCACGAAGTCGATGGTCTTCGCCAGCCGCTGCTTCAGTTCCGCGAAGCTGGTTTCGGTGTCCGGCATCGACGGCGTCTCGGTATGCGTCAGCCGCGCGCAGCCCTTGGCCGAGAAGTCGCTGACGAGCTGGATCTGCTTCGAGAGCGGCAGCATGTCCGGGAAGAGGCGGGAGCCGAGCAGGACGCTCGGGTCGATCTTTTTGGCCGCGCAATGCGCCTCGGCTTTGGTGAGCAGGCCGGTCAGGCTGTTCAGCATTTGCAAGTACGCTGGGACGACGGCGTCATAGAAGGACATGTGATGCTCGCTTCAAATGGTGGGAAATCTCAGGAGGAAACCTGAGCCACTCACATGGGAGCGTCATGGAATAATACAATCGCAAAAGCGACTTGTGCGGTGCGAAAATTCTATCGCACCGTCGCTCCTGGCTGCGCCTGTGCCGTGCCGCCCCGCATGCGGGCGAGAAGCTCGGCGGTCGGCCAGGAATCCGCCGGCAGGCCGTATTTGATCTGCATCGCCTTGACCGCGGCGCGGCTCTGCTGGCCTAGCACGCCGTCGACCTTGCCGACATTGAAGCCGGCCCGAACCAGCAATTGCTGCAATTCCTTGATCTCGTTGAACGGCAATTGCGCCACTTGTCCGGCCGGCTTGCGCATCGGCGCTGCGCCGGCAATGCGCGAGGCGAGATAGCCCGCGGTGGTCGAATAAATCAACGAGTTGTTCCACTCGGTGTAAGCCGCGAAATTTGCATAGGCCATGAAGGCCGGCCCAAAGCGTCCCATCGGCAGCAGCACGGACGCTGCGAGATTGTCATTCGGCAGCGGACGGCCATCGGGATAGGTGACGCCGAATTGCGCCCATTTCGAGCGCGGCAGCTGCACGCTGAGATCTGTCTGATCCCATGGCAGGCTCGAGGGCACCTTGATCTCTTCCAGCCATGGCTCGCCGCGCCGCCATTTCAGGCCGTTGGCGATGTAGTTCGCGGTCGATCCGATTACGTCGGGCGCCGAGCGCAACAGGTCGCGCCGTCCGTCGCCGTCATAGTCGACGGCATAGTTGACGTAATGCACAGGCAAAAACTGCGTCTGGCCGAGTTCGCCGGCCCACGAGCCGATCATCTCGTCGGGCGTGAGATCGCCGCGGTCGATCACTTTCAGCGCGGCGATGGTCTCGTTCACGAACATCTCCGAACGCCGGCAATCATAGGCGAGCGACACCAGCGATTTCAGCGTCGGCAGATTGCCCATGTTGGCGCCGAAATCGCTCTCCAGGCCCCAGAACGCGGCGATCACCGCCGGCGGTACGCCGTATTCCTTTTCCGCGCGCGCGAACGCCGCGGCGTATTGCTTGATGTGCTGCTGGCCGTTTTGCATCCGGTAGGGTGCGGCCATGCGGCCGGCGAATTCGGTGAAGAGCTGGCCGAACACGCGCTGGCCGCGATCGCGATTGACGATGCCCTGGTCGTAGACGAGGTAGGGCGAGGCCTCCGATATGGTTCGCTGCGACACGCCGGCAGCGACAGCCTGTTGCTTCAGCTCGGCCAGGAATCGATCAAAACTCGCACCGTTGTGACATGACGCTGCGCGCGGCGAAGCGGCGGTTGCAGCCTTCGGTGCTGCAGGGTTCGCTGCCTTCGGTGCCGCAGGGGCGGCCGGCCGGCCCATCGGCGGAAGCGCTTGTTGCGCCGATGCCGCGGAGACGACAGCAAGGATGGTCGCGCATGCTGCGATCGCGCATCGTGACATCAAACGTGTCCTGGACATCAGCTCACCGGATTGAGGGCAGGGAGAGGCGTTGCGAATCGCAAGCGTAAACCGGCGGGCGGGGGCGATAAAGAGGCTACCGCCCGCCGCCGCGGCTTGCTGCGCCGCCAATCTTCTCCTGGAAGCGGGCATCATCAGGGGCGGTCGTCGACTGTCACCGCATGGGGCTTCCCCAGTGCGCGGGCGGTGCGTCGCGCCTCTGCAACTCGCTTGGGCGCATGAGCCTTTCTGAAACCCATGAGGGCTGCCGCGAGATGATCGCGCGCTGCCTTCCATTCGAGCCCATGTGTGGAGAGCGCGGCGAGGTCGGCATGGGTCCTCGCGGCCTCGAATGCTGCACTACATTCGGTGAACGTCGCCAGCGCCTGCGAGAGCCGCAGCCCGGCTTCGCCGAAGCTGCGCCGGGCCAGTGCGATGCGACCGAGAGCCCGCAGTGCCAAACCGGTGCTGAACTTGAACCCAAGGGACTGACCGACGTCGAGCGCTTGCGATGCCGTCTCCTGGGCGAGGTCGAGGTCGCCGGCGAGAAGCTGGGCTTCACTTAGGAAAGCAAGGCAGCGCGCTTCGCCGCTGCGCACCGGATTCTTGCGAAGCTGGACGACGACCTCACTCAGGATGTCGACGGCTTTCGGTCCGTCGCCCTGCTCCACATAGGCCATACCCATTGATCCCAAGACGAGGTGCGACATCATCGAATCGCGCGAGAGCGCGAGGCCGCGTTGCGCGACTTCGATGGCGAGCCCAGGGTCGCCGCGCAAAGCCAAGGCCCATGCCATCACGGAGCTGGCCAATGCCGTGAGCCGCGGCCATCCGATCTCGTGACCCCTCGCCTCTTCCAGCCTTGCCGCGTCGAGCGCGTCCTCGAGTTCGCCTGCGACCACGCTGTTGAGCGCAAGATCATGGTAGACCAGTCCGAGCCATTGTGGTTCGCGTGTCGTCTCAAGCAACGAAATGGCCCGTTTCGCGTGGGAGATGCCATCCCGGGGACGACCTCCTTCGAAAGCGATGAGCGACAGCACATGCAGCGCTTTGCCAATGGCTTCCGGAACCCCGGCACGCTCACCCTCCCTGAGCGCCGTTTCGCCGGCAACCCGAGCCTGGATAAATCTGCCGAGATAGAAGCAGGTTAGTCCAACGCGGAAATGATACTCGGACGTCAGCCGCGGATCGACCACCCGTTCGACTTGATCGGCATGGGTTTGAAGAATTTCCCAGATCTCGCGTTGGCGGCCGAGGATGGAAAGCACGAATGTCTGACGCAAGGCGAGATCCAGCGTTTGTTGATCGCGCCCCGGTGAGGGAAGCGATTCGGCCGCCGTCGCGGCTTGTTGAAGCGCTCGCAAGGCGTCGTCGAGGGCGTATCGCCGGCTCGCCATATCGGCAAACTGAATGAGACAGGGGATCGCCTTGTGCGCATCGCCTGCCTGCAGATAGTGATGACCGAGTTGATCCGCGATCTCGTCCTTGCTGCCGCGGTGAAGCTGCTCGATGGCCGCGCCGACGGCCGCGTGCAGCATCCGGCGCTGCTGTGGCATCAATTGCTGATAGGCGACGCGGCGAATCCAGTCATGACAGAAATCGACCCGATCGCCATCGGCGGTCAGGATGTGGCGGCGCACCAGTTGCTCGACCGCCACGGCCGCGTCCGCTTCGCCGACCTGTCCAGCCGACGCGAGCAGCGCGAACGTGAAGTCACGGCCGATTGCGGCCGCGACCTGTACCAGACGCTTCGGCAAATCGGTCAGACGTTCCAGACGCGCCGCGACGAAATCCTGGACGGTGCGCGTCAGGCCGGGCTCGCCTTGCCCGATGACGGGACGGTCGTAACGCAGCGATCGCACCGATTCGACGATAATGAACGGATTGCCTTCGCTTGACGCCCAGATGTTTCGGGCGGCACTCGCGGACTGAGAACCCCGCAGATCGGATGGCATCAGGGCCTCAATCAATTCCACGGAGTCCGCCTGTGAGAGCGCGCCCAGCGAAATCTCGTCCAGCCGCCCGTCGGCGCGAAGCTCCCTCAGCGATTGCGCCAGCACCGGCACGTCGACCAGTTCTTCGGGCCGCATGCTCCCGACGACGAGAACCGGCAACTGATGAATTCGGCGGCCGAGGAAGGCGAGAAAGCGCGCGCTGAGACCGTCGCACCAGTGCAGATCCTCGAGGATGAAGACCGTCGGCTGCTCCGACGTGAGCTCTACGATGAGCTGAGCGAGCGCGTCGAACAGCAAGGCATATTGATCCGGCGCTGTGACCGGCCGATCTCCGGACTGCCCGAGTTCCGGAAAGACGCGAACCAGTTGGGCATTTGCCGCTGCGCCGAGACGGTCCCGGACACCGGCGTCGAGCACTGTGCCGTCGCCGCGCAGCGCATCGATCCAGGCATGGAGCGGCAGAATCTGCTCGGTCTCATGGCAGCGTCCGATCAGGATGCGTACCCCCGAGGGGATCGCCCGCCCGGCAAACTCCCGCAGCATTCGGCTCTTGCCGATACCGGCTTCGCCGCGCAGCAACAGCACGCGCCCGCCGGCATCGAGCATTTTCGTCAATGCGTCATTCAGGCAAACGAACTCGACATCGCGGCCGATCATCGGGGCTTCCTCAGCCCGGGCGTTTGCCTGCCGGCGCAAGGTAGCAGAATCGATACGCAGACGGTCGGAACCGGCGCTGCGCAGGATGTCGCGGTAGAGCTGTCGCGTCTCTTCCTCCGGCTCGACGCCCAGCTCCCGCTCGAGCCAGTCGAGGCAGAGCTGATATTGTTTCAGCGCCGCTGCGCGTTGCCCCACGCGTAGCAGCAACCGCATCAACGCCCGGTGCATTCCTTCGTGCGACGGATCGATCGCGAGCAGGCGACGCGCCGTCTGAATCGCTGCCTCCGGCGTTTCCAGTGCCTGCCGGTCGACCAGACCGGTCAACGCCTTCACGGCCAGCCCGTTGAACCGCTCGCGCTCGACCGCGCGCCATTCCTCAAACGCCTGCTCATTCAGATTGAGGCCCGCCAGGAATTCACCCTTGTAAAGTGTCGCGGCCCGCTCCAACCCCTCCGTCGTGCCACCGGCGAGGGCTGCTTCCAGCAACGCGATATCCACGGTCACGGCTTCGGCGTCGAGCGCCACCGCACCGTTTCGGGTCAGCAGAATCGGGCGCGGCCCTCGGCCGACTGTCCGGCGGATGCTCAGCAAGGCCTGGCGGAAACTCTGTCGGGCCTGAGCCTCCGGCGTCTCGCCCCAAAACATCGCCGTCAGCTTGTCCCGCGCATGGAAGCGCCCTGCCGGGGCGGCCAAATACGCCAACAGCGCCTGGGATTTTCGCGTCGGCAACACACAGGGGTCGTCACCGTTCGAACGGGCCGAGCATCCGCCGAGCAGCTCGATATGGAGTTCGGCCATGCCGGCCAGCCCGGATTGAGACATTGCTAGCTGGCTCTGACCAGAATGCGATTCCAACCAAAAACGAATTTTTCAAATTTCGTGGCCGCCAACCTCTTGGCGACCGACCAAGCGCCAAAACTGGTCCGACTTTGCGTGACCTGGCCGCAAGCCTAGCACAACCGATGGGTTACCGGCACCCGCTTGACGAACCTGAGATTTATTTCATTTCACATTCTTTTGACGCCCGGCTGCTGCACTCGCCGGCGGGGACGCCGCCGACCTCGGGAGCCTGACATGACGACATCGATCAACGGCCTGGTGTTCCCCATCAAGACCGAGACCTATGTGGCGACGCAGTTTCCGGACAGTGTCGAAGGCATCAAGCACGACATCCAATTCATTTTTCTCGGCAGCAGCGGATTTACCGAAAATCCCGACTTTACCAAACTCGTCGGTCTCCATGACTTCACAACCGGTGCATCGGTCGGAAACCAGGAGACCTTCGCGCTGCCCGATACGGTGTCCTTCTTCGATCGTCCCGTTTGGGACAACGTTACCGTCGACTACAGCAACTCGACCGCGGCGATCTCCATCGACCTGGAGAGCAATCCGCAGCATGGTGGCTACGCTGCGAGCGACACCCTCACAAACGTGTTCAGCATCGTTGGCACGCCGTTCGATGATGTCATCAGAGGACAGGATCTGGTCCCGGATTTTTTGTCCGGCTTTTTTGGCTTCAATAATCCCGGCGCCAACTCGCTGTTCGGCGGAGCCGGCGACGACCTCCTGGAAGGCCGGGATGGCGCCGATCTCCTGAACGGCGGCTCGGGCAGCGATACCGCGAGTTATGAATCCTCAAAGGTCGCAGTGACTGTTCAGCTCCCCGGCGTCGGCGGCGATACCCAGACAGCGATTGCAAGACACGGCGATGCCGAAGGCGACGTGCTGGTCGGGATTGAAGGCCTGGTCGGATCGCAGCACGACGACATATTGACCGGCAATGCGCTCGACAACGTGCTGGCGGGCGGGCTCGGCTACGACACGCTCGACGGGAAGGGCGGAAACGATACGGTTGATTATTCCCGGGATCATTTTCTCGACCGGATTTCCACCTTGTCCACGGACACCGCCGACAAGGTGGTGGTGGCGCTCGGTCTCGGGGGTACCGATGGAACCGGCGCCGAATTCAAGGCGCACCTCACGCAGGGGCTTCCCGGTGGTGGCGGCGGCGTCACGTTCGACGAGGTTTCCGTCGACACGCTGAGGAACATCGAAAATGTTACCGGTACCGCGGGTTCGGATACCATCACCGGCAACGAGCAGAACAACATCCTGGACGGCCGGGAAGGCAACGACACGCTCGACGGCGGCTTCGGCAACGATATCCTGATCGGGGGCACCGGAACGGATACGGCGAGCTTCCTGAGCCACGACGCGGGTATCGTGCAGGCCGGCGAGCAGGACGTCATCTCGCTCGGGGCCAATGGTGCCGATGGCGCTTTCAACCGGTCGCTATTTGTCAGGACCGGGTTTCAAACCGTCGAGACAGATGTTCTCCGCGGCATCGAAAACGTCACCGGCTCCAACCGGTCGGAAACCATCATCGGCAACGAACAGGACAACGTGCTCGATGGGCGCGGCGGCAGCGATTTGCTTGACGGCGGGCTCGGCAACGACACGCTGATCGGAGGCGACGGCATCGACACCGTGAGCTATGCCAGCCACGACGGGCTCGACCAGCTTTCGGGCGTCGTCGTCACCCTTGGCGCCAGGACCGCCGATGGCCACGCGACCGCCAACGTTGCCGGCCCGGGAGGGGTGACAAGTACCGAGACGGATATCCTGCGCGGCATTGAAAATGTCACGGGCTCCTCCCTAAGCGACGGCGACACTATTACCGGCAACGAGCAGGACAACGTGCTCGACGGACGCGGCGGCAACGATACGCTCGACGGCGGGCTTGGCAACGATACGCTGATCGGCGGCGACGGCAACGACACCGTGAGCTACGCCAGTCACAACGCGGTCAACCTGCTCGGCGGCGTCTTTATTGCTCTTGGCCGCGGGACCGCGGACGGCCACGCGACAGCCACCATTGTCGGCCCCGGGGGGGCGACAACCAGCGAAACCGATATCCTGCGCGGCATTGAAAATGTCACGGGATCCAGCCATGGCGACAACATCACCGGCAACGACCAGGCCAATGTGCTGGACGACGGCGGAGCCGGATCGCCGGACACGCTGCAGGGCTTGAAGGGAGACGATACCTATGTCGTCGCGAATGCCGGCGATACCTTGGTGGAGTTCGCCAATGAAGGCCATGACACCGTCGTGACCACGCTGACGCAGCTGACGCTGCTGTCGAACTTTGAAGATCTGAAATATTCCGGCACCGGCAATTTCACCGGGACCGGTAACGGCGTCGCAAACCTCATCCAGGGCAATGACGGCAACGATCATCTGATCGGGCTCGGCGGCGACGATGAGCTCGACGGCGGCCGCAACAACGATGTCTACGACTACACCGGCGCTTTCGGCACGGCATTCGGCAACGACCGCATTTCCGACTTCGGCGGCATCGACACGATCGCGGTCGACAGCTTTTCGACCGTGCAGACCCAGCGCGATGGCAATGATCTCGTGCTGACGCTACCAGGGGGGACGATCAGAATTGTCGATCATTTTGCAGGGCAAACGGTCGAAAACATCGTCGATGCCAACGGCAATTCGATGGTGCTGGCAACCGGCCTGATCGGCGGCAACGCGCCGGGCATCATCACCGGGACCAACGGCAACGATCTCCTGGACGGCAAGGGCGGTAACGATATCCTGTTCGGCGGCAAAGGCGACGATCGCCTGATCGGAGGCGACGGCGATGACCGCCTGACCGGAGGCAAAGGCCACGACACCTTCGTGTTTGGGCCCGGGTCGGGCCACGACGTCGTCACCGATTTTAGTCCCGGCCACAGCCTGTTCAACGGTTTCGGGTTCTTCACACCCCCGGGACTCGAGGCACTGGCCGAGCGATTGGGCCACGGCCACGGTCTTGCCCAAGGCGATCAGATCGAATTCGACGGTGGCGTATTCCATGATTTCCGGCAGGTGCTGGCAGCCAGCCATCAGGTCGGCCACGACACCGTCATCACCATCGACGCAAACGACTCGATCACGCTTCAGGGCGTTGCACTACACAGCTTGCACGCGGGCAATTTTCTGTTGGTCTGAATCCGTCGAATGTCGCCGACCTCGGGAGCTTGACATGACCACATCGATCGGCGGGCTGGTGTTGCCCATCAAGACTGAAACCTATGTGGCGACGCAGTTTCCGGACAGTGTTCAGGGCGTTGAACACATCATGAAGCTGACCTATCTCTTCCACGGCGGTGAACTCGTTGGCATCCACGATCTCACGACCGGGCAATTGGTCGGAAATCAGGAAGACAACGCGGACCCCAACACACTCACCATCGAGACTATTCCCGTCTATGACAACATTACGGTCGATTACAGCAATTCGACCGCAGCAATCTCCGTCGACCTGACCGGCAATCCCCAGCATGGCGGCTTTGCCGCGAGCGACACTCTCACCAACGTGTTCAGTGTCATCGGTACAGCCTTTGACGACGTCATCCGGGGACAGGATGACACGGGTGGTGTTGTCGGTTCCAAAATCAATGATCCCGGCCACAACTCGCTGTTTGGAGGTGCCGGCGACGACATCCTGGAAGGCCGCAGCGGGCCAGATCTCCTCAACGGCGGGTCGGGCAGCGACACCGCGAGCTACGAATCCTCACCGGCCGCGGTCACCGTCACAGTAAACGACCCTGTCACCGGCGCCTTCGCAGCAACCGGCGGGGACGCCACTTTCGACACGCTGGTGTCCATCGAGAATTTGATCGGCTCAGCCTTCGACGACCATTTGACGGGGGCGAGCAACAACAATGTGCTCACCGGTGGCCTCGGCAGCGATGTCCTTGATGGACAGGGCGGGACCGACACGGCTGACTATTCGCCGGAGACCGGCCTTCAGCACATCGAGGTGCACCTCGGTCTCGGCACTGCTCAAGGGTCGGGCGCCGAGTTCCAGTTCGAATTTCCCAACTTTAGCATCGTCCAGGTTTCAACGGACACCCTGTTAAGCATCGAAAACGTCATCGGCACGTCGGGCCCGGATATTCTGGTCGGCAACGAGCAGAGCAATATCCTCGACGGCCGAGGCGGCAACGATACGCTGGACGGCGGGTTCGGCGACGATACCCTGATCGGCGGCGCGGGAACGAATACCGCAAGCTTCCTGAGCCACGATGCCGGCACGATCCCGCTCGGCGAGCAGGATGTCATTTCGCTCGGGCTCAACGGCGCCGATGGCGCTTTCACCCGGTCGGAATTTTCCAGGACCGGGTTGCAGACCGCCGAGATCGACGTTCTCCGCGGCATCGAAAACATCACCGGCTCGAACAGGTCGGAAACGATCAACGGCAACGAGCAAGACAACGTGCTCGACGGACGCGGCGGCAACGACACGCTCGACGGCGGGCTCGGAAACGACACATTAATCGGCGGAACCGAGAACGATACGGCTGCTTACTTCAGCCATGACAACCTCCAATCCTTGCTTGGCGAACAGGACGTTATTTCGCTGGGTCTCAATCTCGCCGATGGAAACTATACCAGATCGCAACTGGTAGCGACGCCACTACAGCCCATTCATGTGCAAATCGTCGAGCAGGACGTGTTGCGCGGCATCGAAAACGTCACCGGCTCCAATCGCTCGGAGACCATCACCGGCAACGAACAGGACAATGTGCTCGACGGGCGTGGCGGCAGCGATTTGCTCGACGGCGGACTCGGCAACGACACGCTGATCGGAGGCGACGGCATCGACACCGTGAGCTATGCCAGCCACAACGCGGTCAACCTGCTCGGCGGCGTCTTTATTGCCCTTGGCAGCGGGACCGCAGACGGCAGGGCGACAGCCACCATCATTGACCAAATTGTCCCCATCTTATCGACAAGTACCGAGACGGATATCCTTCGCGGCATTGAAAATGTCACGGGATCCAGCCATGGCGACAACATCACCGGCAACGACCAGGCCAATGTGCTGGACGACGGCGGAGCCGGATCGCCGGACACGCTGCAGGGCTTGAAGGGAGACGATACCTATGTCGTCGCGAATGCCGGCGATACCTTGGTGGAGTTCGCCAATGAAGGCCATGACACCGTCGTGACCACGCTGACGCAGCTGACGCTGCTGTCGAACTTTGAAGATCTGAAATATTCCGGCACCGGCAATTTCACCGGGACCGGTAACGGCGTCGCAAACCTCATCCAGGGCAACGTCGGCAACGATCACCTGATCGGGCTCGGCGGCGACGACGAACTCGACGGCGGAGCCAACGACGATGTCTACGATTACAGGGGCTCGTTCGGCCAGGCGTTCGGAAACGATCGCATATCCGACGCCAGCGGCACGGACACGATCGCGGTCGACAGCTTTTCGACCGTGCAGACCAGCCGCTCCGGCAGCGATCTCGTGCTGACATTGCCGGGCGGCACGATTCGAATCGTCGATCATTTCAACGGACATGCGGTCGAAAACATCGTCGATGCTAACGGCAACTCGATGGTCCTTGCAACCGGACTGATTGGCGGCGGTGTGCCCGGCATTATCACCGGCACCAACGGCAACGATCTCCTGGACGGCAAGGGCGGCGACGATTTCCTGTTTGGCGGCAGGGGCGACGATCGCCTGATCGGAGGCGACGGCAACGACCGCCTGACCGGAGGCAAAGGCCACGACACCTTCGTGTTTGCCCCGGGATTTGGCCACGACGTCGTCACGGATTTTAGCCATGCCGATCGGATCGAGTTCGACGGCGGTACCTTTCACAATTTTCACGAGGTTATGGCCGCAACTCACGAAGTTGGCCGCAATGCGGTGATTACGCTCGACCACGACAACTCAATCGTTCTCGACGGGGTGGCGTTGCACAGCCTGCATGCCGGCAATTTCCTGTTCGCCTGAACCACCGGCGCCCGGTGCCAATTCAGCTCTGTCGAGCGGGACCGGGATTGCGCCCGTTTCGATCGTCTTCGCGGGGCTTTCGATCCCACGTCTGGCGATGATGGCACTATACCCCTGATTTGCCCGACGGGTCAAGTATTATTCGGAAAAACAGCACGTGTTATTCCGGCGTCCCCCGGCTACTGTGCATGGGGTTGTTTTCGATGTTTTTGGGATGGCGCCGCGACACAGCCGCGCGCCTCTTGCACCGTCGGGGCCGAGATCACTACCTGACTCTGCAGGACGACCTCTCTTCCTCCACAACGGAACGTCGGCATGAACTATCTGCGTACCGCACTGCTTCTCGCAGGCCTCACCGCCCTGTTCATGGGCGTGGGCTATCTGATCGGCGGCGCTGCCGGCGCGATGATTGCGCTCGTCATTGCGGCCGCGACCAATCTCTTCACTTACTGGAACTCGGACCGCATGGTGCTGTCGATGTACGGCGCCCATGAGGTCGACCGTCGCAGCGCGCCGGAACTGGTCGGCCTCGTCGCCGAGCTTGCTGGCCGCGCCGCTCTGCCGATGCCGCGCGTGTTCCTGATGGACGAGCCGCAGCCGAACGCGTTCGCGACCGGGCGCAATCCCGAGAATGCCGCCGTGGCCGTCACCACCGGGCTCATGCGCCAGCTCAGCCGCGAAGAGCTCGCCGGCGTGATCGCCCATGAGCTCGCGCATATCAAGCATCACGATACGCTGCTGATGACCATCACCGCGACCATCGCGGGCGCCATCTCCATGCTGGCGCAGTTCGGCATGTTCTTCGGCGGCAATCGCGACAACAACGGGCCCGGCATCGTCGGCTCGATCCTGATGATGATCCTGGCGCCGCTCGGCGCCATGCTGGTGCAGATGGCGATCAGCCGCACCCGCGAATATGCCGCCGACAATCTCGGTGCGCGCATCGCCGGCCAGCCGATGTGGTTGGCCTCGGCGCTGCTCAAGATCGAAAACGCGGCGCATCAGCTGCCGAACGTCGAGGCCGAGCGCAATCCCGCGACTGCGCATATGTTCATCATCAACCCGCTGTCGGGTCACGGCGTCGATAATCTCTTCGCCACGCATCCCTCGACGCAGAACCGCATCGCCGCGCTCCAGCAACTCGCGGCCGAGTTCGGTGCGCGTGTTGAGCCGTCGATTGGCGCCAACGAGAACTATCCGCCGCGAAGCCCCTGGGGCCGATCGTCCTCGCGCGGGCCTTCGCGTGGTCCTTGGGGATAATCAGCGTCGACGCATTCCGGCGGCGCTGCAATTCAAGCGAGAAATTTCTGATTCAACGTCGCATTGCCAGCCCCTGACGAGATGACGTCCGGCTGCAGATTGTTGCTGCGCACTATCCGAAATGTAACTTGCGCTCTCCCGCCGATTGCGCCAGACCAGTGATTGCTCACCTTGGCTGGGGGAGCAACAGGTTGGAATGCTTGCCGAGTGGCCGAGTTTGCACACGCAAATCGCCGGAGGTTCGCATGGTACCGTTGCAGATCGAGCAAGTGGTCGAACGCGACATCGCACCGCGTGAAGGCCTTGCGGAACGAATGGAAGGCGCACTTCTCCTGACGTCGCTGGCCTCCGTGACGGTGGTCTGGTGCTACCTGCTTGGCCTGATGGTCTGGAAGTGCTGCACCTGGGTGCTCCAATTGGCCTAGGTGCCTCGGGTGTCCTTGGGCTCGGGGAATGGCAGGCGAGCAAGACGCGCTGCTTGGCGTCGCGCGGCATTATGCTGCCTAATGTGATCTGGCGCACAGAGAGGCGCCTCGGCAGGTGTTAAATACCTGACCGAGAGTGTTCCTTCGAAAGGGGATGCGTGGCCGGCCTGTCGCCGGTCACCGTCGAAGATGACCAGAGCTGCCGTGCCATTGTTGATCGTCCTGGGCGTGGCCATCGGCCTGTCCACGCATACGGTCGTGAATTGCGGTGATGAGGACGAGCCCGACATCTGCTCGGCTGTGATCGGCTTCTCGCCGTTTCGCGGCTCCCTGATCGCCTTTGCCTATGAGGGGCGCGGACGGATCGCACTGCGCCACGGCGACAATGGCCGGGCGATCACCGATTTCAACGAGGCCATCCATCTCAATCCGAATCGCGCTTCGCTCTATCGCGACCGCGCGCAGGCCTATCGACAGAATGGCGATCTGGGCCTGGCCATCGCCGACTATGACGAGGCGATCGCGCTCGATCCCAAGCCCGCCGCGCCTTATCGCGAGCGGGGCCTCGTGCTCGTTGCCAAGGGCGATCTCGATCGCGCGATCCTGAGCTACAGCACGGCGGCCCGCCTCGACCCGGCGGATGCGCAGGCCCGACTGGATCGTGGCCTTGCATTCCTCGCCCGCGGCCAGGTCGACGATGCGCGCGCCGATTTCGAGGCCGCCCTTGCGCTGCCCCCCGGAAAGGACAGAAGCACACACGACGTCGCACGCACCAAACTCGCCGAGCTCGCGCACGCCGAGCCGACAGAGGTTTCGACGCCGCGGCGGTGAGGTGCCCTTCCCTCTTGAAAGGCAGCCGCGGCTATTTCGCCTTCTTGGCTTTGGCCTTCTTAGCCTTTGCAGCCTTTTTCGCCGGCTTCTCCTTCGCCGGCTTCTCCGCCTTCACCTCGACGGGCGTACTGGCGGCCAGCCGCATGGCCCGGGCGTAGCTGTCGGCGACGTTGTCGGCGGACATCTGGAGGCGCCTTGCGGCGGCAGTGGCCTGTTCGATGGTGGCCTTGGCCATCATCTTGAAGCGGGCACCGGTGTCCTTGCTCTTGGCCTTGGCGGCAAGGCCCGTGAAGCGATCCCGCCGCTCCTTGGCGCGGGTCATCAGGCCCGTCTGCAGCTGTCTGGCCAGTTGCCGGATCACGACATCCAGGTCGGCGTCCGCCATGTCTTCTATCCTCTTCGAAACAGTCCAATCGATGCGGCGGGACTATGCAGATCGAGCCCCCGCTTGGCAATTGCCGCCCGGACGTCATCCGCAGCTTACCGCACCCAAAACAGAAAAGCCGCGCACCTCGCGCGGCTTTTGGCATTGGTTGGTGCTGGAGCGGTTGCGTGAGCCTTATTTCAGCGAGGCAACCGGTCCGCTCGAATTTGCTGCCGGGTCGGGGTCGAAGCCGAAAATGCCGACCAGATATTTGTAGTAATCCGGCATCTTTTCCTTGAGCGCTTCGCGGGTCTTCGGATCCTGTATATCGCTCTTTCCGGCCAGGAAGATGCTGGCGGTCACGGCGAAGAACTCCATCTGGTTCTTCATCGCATAGGCCTCCTTGGGCAGGAGATCCTTGGTCTTGGCAAGGGCGTAATAGATGATCACGCCCTTGTTGGCGTAGCCGTCCGGCAACAGCCGCGCGTGATAGGCGTGCATCATCTCGTGGAGCAGCACGGCCTCCTTCTCGTAGCGCATCATGTCCGGGCGGACCATGATCACGCCGAGCCCTGAATCGACGGCGAGGTCGACGGCATTCGGATTGGTCCAGCGCTGGGTGTCGTGGTCCCACACCGTCAGCGTGCGCGGCGTGGTGCGCTGGACGTCCGGGGTGACCCGGCCGTAGCACGCGGTCGCGGCGCCTTCGTCGAGGCAGGCCAGTTCGCTTGCGATGATCGGAACGGTGCGGAAGAAGCGCATCACACGCGGTGAGAGGCCGGCGGCCTCCACGACATCGATCTGGCGCTTGAGATTGTCGGTCAGCTTGTCGAGGTCTTTGCGATCGGACGCTTCCGACACGTCGAACATGTAGCCGCGATAGCTCTGGAAGCCGGGCGGCAGCGATTTTGCGGCATCAGCTGACGCGACGTCGAGCGAGCCGGCGTTGGACGGATTGGCGAACAGCGCGCCGACGATGGTCGCGGTCAGCAGCAACGCAATGCGCATGATGAACCCCCTGATGTCACTTCGCGCGGCAGGATAGGCTGCCGTTGTTTGCGAAAAGTGAGTGGGGCGAGACTAAGGCTGCGATGTTGAGGCGTGCTTAATCCTTGGTTGCAGATCGCGGAGGCGGGTTAGGGCAGGGTTAACCAAGCCGTAGATCGGACGCGCGCTTCGGCGTAACATGCCGCCGGGCATCATGCCCCACATCGATAGCCGGAAGGGAGGATGCCATGTATGCCGCCATCCGACAGGCCAAGGCGAAGAGCGGAAGCGCCGAAGAGTTGGCGCGCCGCATCAAGGACGGCGCCGTCCCGATCATCAGCGACGTCGACGGCTTCAGGGCCTATTACGTGGTCTATGCCGGCGACGACACGGTGACCGCGATCTCCATCTTCGACAAGTTCGAGCAAGCCGAAGAGGCGAACAAGCGGGCGATCGCCTGGATCGAAAAGGATCTGGGCTCGCTGCTGGCCGGGCATGCGAGCGCCGCCGCAGGACCGGTGATCGTGCATACGCTGGCGTGAGGTCAGCGCGCGCTAGTCCTCACAGCTCCCGCGCATTCGAGAACGCGAACGAACTCACCCGCCGCGTCGTCTCGTCCAAAATCAGCGTGCGCGTGATCGGCGGCTCGGCGCGCTGGGCACAATTTTCGCGCTCGCAAAGGCGGCAGTTGACGCCGATCGGCGTGCCCTCGCTCTTCTCCAGGTCCATGCCGGTGGCGTAGGTCAGGCGCGCGGCGTGGCGGATCTCGCACCCGAGGCCGATGGCGAAGCGCGGCTGCGGGAGCGGATGCGGCGCGACGGGACGGCGCACCATCTGTGCGATCGAGAAATAGCGCGTGCCGTCGGACAGTTCGATCACCTGCTTCAAGAGCCGATCCGGCGTGTCGAAGGTCGAATGCACGTTCCACAGCGGACAGGTGCCGCCGAATTTCGAGAACGGGAAGGTGCCGGAGGAGAAGCGCTTCGAGACGTTGCCGGCATTGTCGACGCGAAGCAGGAAGAACGGAATGCCGCGCGCGTTCGGCCGTTGCAGCGTGGTGAGGCGATGGCAGACCTGCTCAAAGCCGGAATTGAAGCGCTGCGCCAGCACGTGGATGTCGTAATTGAGCGCCTCGGCTGCGGCGAGGAAGGTCGGGTAGGGCATCATTACGGCTGCCGCGAAGTAATTGCCGAGCGTGATGCGGAACAATCGCCGCGGCGCGTCGTCAAGCGGACCGGCGCGGCCGATGATGGTCTCGAGTGCTTGCGCGCATTCCCCCAGGCCCAGCTGGAAAGCGAGCTGGAAGGCGCGGCCGGGCGGATCGACCAGTTCGGAGATCAGCAGCTGGCGGCGGTGGCGGTCGAACCGTCGCAGCGTCTCGCGCATCACGTCGACTGGCATGATGCGGGTCTGGATCGAATGCTTTTCGCGCAGGCGTTCCGCGAGAGCGGCATAAAGCCCTTCGGCCGGGACGTTCAGCTCGTCGCGCAAACTTTCCGCGGCCTGCTCGAGTTCCGGAAAGTAATTGCGGTTGGCCTCGATCAACTCGCGCACGCGTTCGACCGGATTGGCCTCATAGCGCGTGCCGACATCGCGGTCGGCCATTTGCGCCGCCGCCAGCGTCTCGCCCTGACGGGCCTCGGTATAGGCGGCGTACAGCCGTTGCAGCGCATGGGTGACGCCGGGACAGAGTTCTGCAAGGTCGCGCAGTTCCTGCTTGGGAACGTCGATTTGCCGGAACAGCGGATCGGAGAAGATCTCGTTGAGCTCGGCGAAGAAACGATCCTCGTCCGCGGTGGCGAGATCGCGCAGATCGAGGTCGTAGGTTTCGGCCAGCCGCAGCAGGATCTGCGCAGTCACCGGGCGCTGGTTCCGCTCGATCAGGTTGACATAGCTCGGCGAGATCCCGAGCCCCTCGGCGATCTGGGTCTGTGACAGCCCCAGTTGCTGCCGGATCCGCCGGAAGCGCGGACCGACGAACAGTTTCTTCCCGGGTTCGGCGGGCATTTTCAGGTCTCCGGAGCGATCAAGGTCAGTCTTTCTGACCTATGATTTACAAGATTTACAAATTAACATCTATTACATGTTCTGATGTTACACAACATCACCATTCAAATACAAGGCCCCTGTACGAACTTCCCTTTCTCGCGTTTATCTCATGACACGCATTTCGCAATGCACTGTCAAAAATGTCGATGACATGGCCGGTCGCTTTGTCATCCGTCGAGAAGGATAAGGCACATGAACTACCAGCCCCGTGGCATCACCACCTTCCAGGGCCCGGCCTCGTATCAGAACGAGGTCGAAGCGGCCCAGGCGCTCCTCGAGACCCAGCCGACCTGGAACGGGGTGTCAGCCGAGGCGGTCGCGCGCATGCGCATGCAGAACCGTTTCAAGACCGGCCTGGACGTCGCCCGCTACACCGCGGCGCTGATGCGGGCCGACATGGCGGCCTATGACAAGGATCCGACCAAGTACACCCAATCGCTGGGCTGCTGGCACGGCTTCATCGCCCAGCAGAAGCTGATCTCGGTCAAGAAGCACTTCGGCGGCAAGACTGATCGTACCTATCTGTACCTGTCCGGCTGGATGATCGCGGCGCTGCGCTCCGAGTTCGGACCGCTGCCCGACCAGTCGATGCACGAGAAGACCTCGGTGCCGGCGCTGATCGAGGAGCTCTACACCTTCCTCCGCCAGGCGGATTCCCGTGAACTCAACGACATCTTCCGTGCGCTCGACAAGGCGCGCAAGGAAGGCGATGCGACCCGCGAGAAGGAGCTGATCGCGAAGATCGACAACTTCCAGACCCATGTCGTGCCCGTCATCGCCGACATCGACGCCGGCTTCGGCAATGCTGAGGCGACCTACCTGCTCGCCAAGAAGATGATCGAAGCGGGCGCCTGCGCGCTGCAGATCGAGAACCAGGTCTCGGACGAGAAGCAGTGCGGTCACCAGGACGGCAAGGTCACCGTGCCGCACGAGGTGTTCATCGCGAAGATCCGCGCCTGCCGCCACGCCTTCCTCGAACTCGGCGTCGAAGACGGCATCATCGTCACCCGCACCGACTCGCTCGGCGCCGGCCTGACGCAGCAGATCGCCGTGAGCCACAAGCCGGGCGATCTCGGCGACAAGTACAACAGCTTCCTCGATTGCGAGGAAATCACCGCTGAGAACGCCCGCAACGGCGACGTCATCATCAACCGCAACGGCAAGATGATGCGTCCGAAGCGGTTGCCCTCGAACCTCTACCAGTTCCGTCCCGGCACTGGCGAAGACCGCTGCGTGCTCGACAGCATCACCTCGCTGCAGAACGGTGCGGACCTGCTGTGGATCGAGACCGAGAAGCCGCATATCGAGCAGATCGCCAAGATGGTCGACCGCATCCGCGAGGTCATCCCGAACGCGAAGCTCGCTTACAACAACTCGCCCTCGTTCAACTGGACCATCAACTTCCGTTGGCAGGTCTACGATGCGATGAAGGAAGCCGGCAAGGATGTCTCGAAGTACAACCGCGCCGAGCTGATGAAGCCGGAATATGACGATACGCCGCTGGCAATCGAAGCCGACGAGCGCATCCGTACCTTCCAGGCGGATTCGGCCAAGCGTGCCGGTATCTTCCACCACCTGATCACGCTGCCGACCTACCACACGGCCGCGCTCTCGACCGACAACCTCGCACGCGAGTATTTCGGCGAGCAGGGCATGCTCGGCTACGTCAAGAACGTCCAGCGCCAGGAGATCCGTCAGGGCATCGCCTGCGCCAAGCACCAGAACATGGCCGGCTCCGACATCGGCGACGACCACAAGGAATACTTCGCGGGTGAAGCGGCCCTCAAGGCGGGCGGCACCCACAACACGATGAACCAGTTCGGCTAACGCACCTCGACAGGAGACTGACAATGACCAGCAGCAATTTCTGGGTGATCGGCGGCGAGTTCGGCTCGATGAACTTCCACAAGCTCGTCGAAGGCTCGGCCCAGGTGCAGGGTCCGTTCAAGACCCGCAAGGAAGCCGAAGACGCCTGGCGCTCGGTTTCGGAAGAGAACCGCCACAAGGCCGGCGTTCGCTTCTCGATCGTGGAAGAGCCGTCGCGGGTTTCGGCCTGACGGCTGACTGACAAACCTTAAGAAGAAGACGTCCAAGGACGGAGGGTCCCATCCGGCGCAAGCCGGGTGGGATCGTCTGTTTTTGGCACACATTAATGGCCTGTGGGTGCCGTAAGTATCTGGAATTGTGGACCCTTTGCGCGCGCTTTGGTTGCTGATAGGTTAACGTCGTTGAGTGAGGACGAGGCCGACAATGTCAGAGCCCGAGACCAGCGGTATCAATCCCGGCCAGCCGCGCCCGGTGCGGCTGCGCGATGCGCTGCTGCGCGCGCGGATCGAGGCTGCCGACCGGACCGGCGTCGTCGTCGATTTGCGCGATGCCGAGGTCGCGCGGCTCGAGATCCTCAACGACGCGCTCGATCCGCTGTTCGCCCAAGTGCCTGATCAGATCGACCTGTTCGACCGCGGCATCAGCCAGGGCGATACGCCCAGACTGTGGATCGACGTCGTCGCCCACATCATGATGGGGCGCGACAAGCGGATGTACCGTTTCGTCCAGGATACCCGCTTCGGCCGCATCGTGCTCGCCGAATCGCACGACACCGCCGTCATCGTCGACGCCGTGACCGACTACGTCGCGCGTCGCATGATCGAGCGCGAGCACGCGATGGTGGTGCCGCCGGAGCCGAAGGCAGAGGTCGCGGAACCGCCGCGCCGCTCGCGAATGTGGCCGTTCGTATTCGGCTTCATCCTCGGTGCTGCTGCGCTGTTCGGTGTCGCCGTGCTCGCGGCGTTGCGAAGCTGGTGATTGCTCGCAATCGTCTGTGCTCGCGCTTGCCGGGCCCGCCTCACACCAGCCGTGTGCGCTTGATCTCCCGGATCTGCAGGCCATGATCGATGCCGCGCACGATCTGCTGGCAGTGCCAGCCGGCATTGTCCTTCTCGATCGCAAACAGATTGTAGGCCGCCGCCGGATAGCGCCCGTGCGCGAGCGCCGAGGCTGACGGTACGCCGATCGCGGGAATCTTGCCGTTGGGGCCTTCGAACCACATCGTCGAGTGGATGTGGTCGTGTCCATGCAGGATCAGTTCGACCCCGTGGCGTTTGAGTAGCGTCTGCAATGCCGCGGAATCCGTCAACCGCTTCTGACGCGCATTGGACTTCAGGGGATGATGCACCAGCAGTACGCGGAAGACGTCTTCGGCCGCGAGTTGGTCGAGCACCTGCTCGAGATCCCTGAGCTGATCGCGTCCGAGCGTGCCCGTTGCCATCAGCGGCAAAGTTGGTACCGCCGTGGACAGGCTGATCAGCGCCGCTGGCCCGCGTCGCCGCACACCGGGAAAGCGGACGTTGCCGTCGTCGCTGACAAGATAAGGTGCGAACGTTTCGCCGAAGCGATGCGCGGTGGCGCGGACATAGGCGTCGTGATTGCCGGGAATCGTGGTGACGCGATCGGGCGGGCCGACCCCGTCGAGCCAGGCGCGCGCTGGCGCGAACTCCGCCTCCATCGCCAGGTTGACGAGATCGCCCGTCACCGCGATGTGGTCGGGGGCCTGCGCCTGGACGTCCGCAACCAGCGCGTCGAGCACCTCGCGGCGCTGATATTTGTGACGGTTGCGCGTCCAGTTGACGTAGCCCAGCGCACGCTTGCCGACGAGCTCGACCAGCCGCGGCTTCGGCAGCGGCGGCAAATGCGGGTCGGACAGGTGGGCGAGCGTGAAGAGTGTCATGGCGCGCGATTGCCTCGCAATTCCCTTGCTGTAATGGCAAGGTCGATGGCAACACGCAAGCGAGGCCTGGAAGGGCGCATTACGAGAGGGTTATGGCAAAGCGCCTGGACGAGATCCGACAGAGATTCGAGCCGCTGCTGCGACGGTTCTTCCACGCCTATTTCCTCGTGGTCCGCGGCATGACGCTCGGCGTCCGCGCCGTCGTGCTCGATGCCGACAACAGGGTGTTTCTGGTCAAGCACAGCTATGTCTCGGGCTGGTATCTGCCTGGCGGCGGCGTCGATCTCGGCGAGACCATGGAGCAGGCGATGCGCCGCGAGCTCAAGGAGGAGGGCGACATCGACCTGACCGGGGACGCCATGCTGCACGGCATCTTCCTCAACAGCCACGTTTCCCGCCGCGATCACGTCGCGGTCTATGTGGTCAGGCATTTCCGCCAGGACCGCCTGCCCGAGCCCAACCGCGAGATCGTCGAATGCGGATTTTTCGATGCCGCCGCGCTGCCCGAGGGCGCGACGCCCGGCACGCGACTGCGGATCGCGGAAGTGCTCGACGGTAAGCCCGTGATGGCGACGTGGCGGTGAGGGCGGGCTATGCTTGAGCTGGATGGATCTTGGTTGAATCGATCGGGCCACGGGCTCGCTGCAACCTCTCGCGCTTGCGGGGGAGGTCGGCGCGAAGCGCCGGGTGGGGGCTCTCTCCGCATTGGGACCATCGATTGCGGAGACACCCCCACCCCAGCCCTCCCCCGCAAGCGGGAGAGGGAACGCGCCTTCTCCGTGGCAGCAATCAACCTAATGCTATCATGCTCTACGAACCCGCTCCGATAGGCGCCACGGAAACCTGATGAAAGCCGCAAAACTCGCCTTCGGCCTGATCTGCCTTGCGATCCTCGCGAGCAACATTTGGACAATGTCGCGCTGGAGCGAGGCGCGCGGGGTCTATGACGACATCTGCTATCTCCGCCAGGCGCATCTGTTCCAGCGCTTCGGCGCCAGTGGGCTCGACACCAACGCCATCAGGGACGACGATCGCTTCTTCGAAGGCAAGATGAAGGAGATCGCCTTTGCCGAGTGGAGAGATCCGGTCCGCTGGCCCTGCCACAATCCGATGCCTGACGGTAAGGTCGTGCTGCAATATCCTCCGGGCACCGGCTTTTTGCTGGCGTTGTTTCCGGAAGGACATCAGGTGGTGCCGCTCTACATTGCCGCGAGCCTGATCGTGTGCGGCCTGGCGCTATCAGCTATTGTGATGGCCAGGACCTTGCCGTCGATACTGGGGGCAGGCGTGTTCGGCGCGCTTGCGATCTATCTCATGATCAATCCGGCCAAGGCGAGCTATTCGGTCGCGCCGACCATGGCGCTGTGCGCCGTTGCAGGCTTCCTGACCGCGCTCTGGCTGAGCAGGGACAAACGCAGCGTCCTGCTGATCGCACTGATCGGCCTCCTGCTCGGCGCGTCCGTCAATTTCCGATTGCCGAACGCGCTGCTCGCGGCCGGCTATTTCCTGTTCCTCGGCATTCCCTTTTTGTGGACGCGCTCGCTTGCGACCTTCGTGCGAGGCCTTGCCTTCGGTGCCGGTGTGCTGGTCGGCATGGCGCCGACGCTGGCCGCCCAGGCCATCAATGCCGGCAGCGCGCTGGCGACGACCTATGGCAGCGCCGACGTCGTCGCGCCGGCCTTCGATTTTGCCGTGTTCGGCCAGTATCTGCGCGACATGCAGTTCGTGCTGATCGTGCTTGCGATCGGCGCGACGCTCTCGCTGTTGCTGATCGGCGAGCGCCATGTGCGGCAGGCGACGTTCCTCGTTGCCGGCAACCTCGTCGTCAATCTCGGATTTTTCATGAGCCATCCGATCTTCACACCGTACTATGTCGTGCCGATCGCGATGCTCTCGCTGTGGACGCTGTCATTCGCCCGGCTGCTGCAGCCCGCCGCGGCGCTTGAGGCCGCAACGGTCCGGAGCGAAGCCACGAGCCTCGGAGCGCTGCCGCGATGACATCGGCGCCACCTCGCATCGCCGTACTGGTGCCCTGCTACAACGAGGAGGCGGCGGTCGCGACCGTCGTCGCCAACTTCCGCAGCGCGCTGCCCGCGGCCGAGATCTATATCTACGACAACAATTCGCGCGACCGCACCGCTGCGGTGGCGCGCGAGGCTGGTGCGATCGTGCGCAGCGAGCGCCGGCAGGGCAAGGGTAACGTCGTGCGGCGCATGTTCGCCGACGTCGAGGCCGACATCTATGTGCTGGTCGACGGCGATGCGACTTACGACGCGCCGAGCGCGCCCGGCATGATCGACAAGCTGCTCGACGAACATCTCGACATGGTCGTAGGCCTTCGCATCGATCAGTCGCAGGCGGCCTATCGTCTTGGCCATCGCACCGGCAACCGCATGCTGACCGGATTTCTGGCCTGGACTTTCGGTCGCGACTTCCAGGACATCCTGTCCGGCTACCGCGTGTTCTCGCGCCGCTTCGTCAAATCGTTTCCGGTGCTGTCGGATGGTTTCGAGATCGAAACCGAGCTTGCGGTCTACGCGCTGGAATTGTCGCTGCCGGTCGCGGAAATCGAGACGCCCTATTACGCGCGACCTGAAGGCTCTTTCTCGAAGCTCAACACCTGGCGCGACGGTTTTCGTATTCTCGGCACCATGCTGAAACTCTATCGCGCGGAGAAGCCGCTGCGCTTCTTCGGCGCCGTCGGCGTCCTGCTGGCAGTTGTGTCGGTCCTGCTCTCGATCCCGATCGCGATCACCTTCATCGAGACCGGGCTGGTGCCGCGGTTGCCGACCGCCGTGCTGTCGATGGGCCTGATGATCATGGCCATGCTGTCGGTCTCGTCAGGCCTCGTGCTCGACACGGTGACGCGGGGGCGGCGGGAGATGAAGATGCTGGCTTATCTGTCCCAGCCGGCACCGAAAAGGAACTGACATGGTAGGCTCCCATGGACGTCCGCAACAGCAGATGCTACTTCCCCTTCCTCTTTTGACGCGTTTTCTTAACGCGAACCGGGATCCACTTCGCTCGAAAACGCTTTGATAACATGAACGATCTCTCCATCACCATCAGTCCCGAAGCTCCAGGCGACGCCCAGTCGATCGAGCGGCTGCACGAGCGCACCTTCGGCCCCGGCCGTTTCGTGCTCAGCGCCTATCGCATCCGCGAGCATGTCGACCATCTGCTCGACGTCTCCTTCACCGCCCGCATCGGCACGCTGCTGGTCGGCTCCGTCAGGCAATTGCCTGTCATGATCGGCGAGACGCCCGCGCTGCTGCTCGGGCCGCTCACCGTCGAGCCGCCGTTCCGCAGCCGCGGCATCGGGCGCATGCTGATGGAGCGGGCCCTGAAGGATGCCGGGGACAAGGGGCATCGCGTGGTGCTGCTGGTTGGCGACGAGCCCTATTACAGCCGCGTCGGTTTCAAGCTTGTCCCGAAGGGCCGCGTCACCATGCCGGGCCCGGTCGATGCTGCCCGCGTCCTCGTGTTCGAACTCGTCGATGGCGCCTTCGAAGGCGTCTCAGGGACGGTCGCGCCCGACTGGAGCAAGGCGCGAGAGTAGCATATCAACCGCCGGTCGAGGCTCACATGTTCCGCGTCACAGCCGACACATTGCAGGCCTACCTCGATTTCGATCCGGGGCGAAAGCACGACCTGACCGAGTTGCACAAGCTGATCGTCTCGGCCGCGCCAGCCCTCAAACGCTATTTCCATCAGGGAACACCCGCGGGAGAGGCGGGAATGCGCATGAAGATGATCGGCTATGGCAAGTTTCGCTACGCCATCAAATCTGGAAAAAGCGCCGAATGGCCGGTGATCGGTGTCGCGCTTCAGAAAAACTACATCAGCGTCTATGTGGCGGTGACCAGGCAAGGCGCGCCGCTCGTATCCAATTATGCCGGAAAGCTCGGTGAACTGCGCGCGGGGAATAACAACTTCAGTTTCGAGCGGTTCGACGATCTTAAGCAAGATGAAGTATCGACCCTCTTCACGGAAGTTGCCGGGATCTACAAAGCGGATCCGGAAAATCCCGTTCGCTACATGCAGGGATCCTGATGGTGAGGGGCAGGGGATGGCCGATCTGGCGCATTTTCTCTCAGCCTGACACGCTATACCGTCAGCGCGGTTTATGCCAAAACCGCTGGGCGAAGCCGACGAAGGATGAGTGAAGTTTGGCCGTATCGAAAAAGGGCGCCTCGCCCGCGGAACGCCAGAACGGGATTGATCGGACCATCGATCTCCTGGAAGCGCTGTTGCATCTGCGCGCGCCGTCCAAGCTCAGCGACCTCGCCAAGCAGATGGGGGCGCCGCGGTCGACCGTCTATGCCATCGCCAATCGCCTGATCGAGGCGGACCTGCTGGAGAGTGTCGGCGACGGCGGTCAGGTCTATTTCGGCAAGGCGGTGCATCTCTATGGGCGGGCCTATGCGGAGGCCAATCCCCTGCATCGCCGCTGCCGCGAAGCTCTCGACCGGCTGGCGGCTCAACACAGTGCGACCGCGCAACTTTGCGCGCTGCGCGGCCGCAAATATGTGGTGGTCGATACCAGGGACGGGTCGGGCCTGTTCCGCATTACGACAGATGTCGGCATCGAGGTGCCGCTGCCGTGGACGGCATCCGGGCGGTTGCTGCTGGATCATATGAGTCCGACGGACATCCGTGCGTTCGTTCCGAAAGATGATTTTCGCCTTCCTGACGGCCGCGTGCTCGATGTCGATGATTTCATCAAGGACGTCGCGCGTGCGCGGCGCGACGGCAAATGCGTGACAACGGCGCTGTCCGATCGGTTCACGTCATGTCTTGCCGCGCCCATCCGCGACAAGAAGGGTGTCGCGGTCGCGACGCTTTGCTTCGTGGTTCCCGCAGATTCGGTGAAGGAGCGCCGGAGCGCGCTGCTCGACGATCTCGTCGCCACCGCAACCGAGCTCTCTGATCGTTCCTGAGCCAAGCCGGCTGTAACGAAGCGAACGATGTTCCCGCATCGCGTCGCACGTCGCCGCGCGTCCCGATGTTCGCGCAGCATGCAGCGCACAACGCTCAATCAATGCATGTCGAGGCGAGCGGGACTAGAATGTCCGGGCTTGACATCACGCCGCTGTAATCTCTAACGTGTCGCTATAAGATAATATTGTACACTATAAGAGACAGTATAGCTGCAGGCACAGCGAGGTTCTCTCCGTCCCCAAGTCGGGACGCGAGACGCGTTCCTGCGTTTTCAGGCGAGGATTCGACATGGCGAATGCAGGACAACAGGTACCCGGACGACGCTGGCTGATCGGTTGTCTGCTCGGCGTTGGAATTCTCATCAACTACATCGACCGCGTCGGGCTCTCCGCAGCGACGCCCGAGCTGACGAAGGAGCTCGGTCTCACCGCGACCGACATTGGCCTGCTCGGCAGCGCGTTCTTCTGGACCTATTCGCTGCTCCAGGTTCCCGGCGGCATGGTGCTTGATCGCTTCGGCGTCACCATGGTCGGCCGTGCCTCGAGCTTCCTCTGGGCGGTTGCTGCCACCATCACGGCGCTCGCCAGCGGTCTCTGGGGCATCGCCTCTGCGCGCCTGTTGCTCGGCGTCGCCGAAGCGCCGGCGTTTCCGGCAAGCCAGAAAGCGACCGGCCACTGGTTTCCGCTCGACGAGCGCGCGCGCTCGACCGCGATCTTCGATTCCGCCGCGAAATTCTCCAACGTGATCGGCGTGCCGCTGGTCGCTTATGTGATCTTTCTCTACGGCTGGCGCTGGGGCTTTGGCGTCACGGCGCTGCTGAGCTTTCTCTATTTCATCGCCTACTACATCATCTACCGAAATCCGAGCGAGGATCCGAAGCTCACGAAGGCGGAGCATGACTACATCGTCGCGGGTGGCGGCACGCCGGAAGGTCCTGCCACGACGGGCCAGAGCCGCATGCTCGGCTACCTCCTGCGCAATCGCAAAGTCTGGGGCCTGACCATCGGCTTCTCTGCCTATGGCTACACCTTCTACCTCTTCCTCACCTGGTTGCCGGGCTATCTCGCCCAGACCATGCATATGAACCTGATGTCGGCCGCGGGCTACTCGACGATCCCCTGGATCTTCGCAACGCTGTCGGACCTCTTGATCGGCGGCTTCCTGGTCGATCATCTGATCGCGCGCGGCCACGACTCGACGCGGGTGCGCCAATCCGTGATCATCGTCGGCATGTTGATGGGGCTCGCCGTCATCGGCGCTGCCTTCACCGTGAAGCCGGGCTGGGCGCTGCTGTGGCTGTCGATCGCGATCTCGGGGCTGTCGGCCGCAGCGCCCGTCGGCTCCTCGATCGTGTCGTTGATCGCGCCCAAGGGCGGCGCGGGAACGGTCGGCGGCATCCTGAATTTCACCAACAACATGATGGGCGTGCTCGCGCCGATCGTGACCGGAATCGTCGTGGATTGGACTCAGTCCTTTGCCGGTGCCTTCATGATCGCCGGCGTCGTGCTGCTGATCGGCATCTTCTTCTATGTCGTGGTGCTCGGCCGGATCGAGTCGATTCCCGATGTCGAAGAGACATCGCCTGAAGGCGCCGTGCCGGTTCACTGAGGAGAGGGGCATGCCCCAGAATTCCAACACCAAAGGCACGCTGATACGCAATGTCAGGCTGATCGACGGCACCGGGGCGCCGTGGTTCGAGGCGGATTTGCGCATCAGCGGCAGCCGCATCGCGGCGATCGGTGCGTCGCTGCCGATTGACGATGCCGATATCATCGACGCGCGCGGATGCTATCTCGCGCCGGGGTTCATCGATGCGCATTGCCATGATGATCTGATCTGTCTGCGCGAGCCTGACAGGCCCGAGAAGGTGTTGCAGGGCGTGACCACGCTCGTGGTCGGCAATTGCTGCTTCTCGCTCTATCCCGCAACCGCAGGCTCGGCCGAGATGCTGCGCCTGCATTTCTCGGGGCTCGCCGGCGAGACTCAAGCTAACGAGGTGTTCGACAGTTTCGATGGCTACCGGCAGGCGCTGGAAGGGCCGGGTGTGGCGCTTAACCTGGTCTCGCTGGTGGGACATGCTGCGATCAGGCTTGCCGTGCTCGGTTACGAGCGCCGCGCAGCGACGAAGCAGGAGATCGCCGCGATGCAAGCGTTGCTTGCGCAGCAGCTTGTGCAAGGTGCGGCCGGCCTGTCACTCGGCCTCGTCTATCCGCCAAGCGCCTATGCCGATACGAACGAGCTCAACGCCTTGGCCGAGACTGTGCGGGCGCATGGCAAGCTGCTCACGGCCCATATCCGCAGCTATGAAGCAGGCCTGCTGCAATCCATCGACGAGTTCATCGCGGTCCTGCGCGCATCAGGCGCGGCGGGGCTGCTGTCGCATCTGCAATCGGCCGGCAAGCCAAACTGGGGCGCGATTCCCAAGGCACTCGACCGGCTCGAGGCCGCGCGCGCGGAGGGCATCGACATCTCCTTCGACATGTATCCCTATCCCGCCGGCAGCTCCTACATGCTGCAATTGCTGCCGCCGGCCGCGCTCGAAGGCGGCATCGATGCGCTGCGCGAGCGGCTGCGCGATCCCGCCAAGCGCGAAGCGCTGCGTGTGCTGGTGGAGGAGGGCGATCCCGATCCGCATGCCGCGCAGTCCAAGATCGTGCTGATCGGCTGGCACAATGTACGCATTTCTGCCGCCACCAATCCCGCGCTGAAGCCGCTCGAGGGCAAGTCGATGGTCGACGCCGCGCGCGAGCTCGGCATCTCGCCGTTCGATCTGATGGTTCGCTGCATCGAGGAGGATCAGGGCCAGACCGGCATCATCATGTTCCAGCTCGACGAGGCCGATCTGCGTGCGGCCTTCACCCATCGCCTGCACATGGTCGGCTCCGACGGCATTCCGCGCCCGGGCACCAAGCCGCATCCGCGCGCCTATGGCAGTTTTCCGCGCGTCGCCGGCCGGCTGACGCGCGAGCAGGGCTGGTTCACTCTGGAAGATGCGGTGCGGCGGATGACGGCGATGCCGGCCCAGCGCTTCGGCCTGTCCGACCGCGGCATCCTGCGGCCGGGCATGATCGCGGATCTCACGCTGTTTGACGAGACCATCATGGACAAGGCGACATTCGAGACGCCGACGGAAATGCCCTCGGGCATCCGCTCGGTCTTCGTCGCCGGCGAGGCCGTGGTGACGGATGGACGCAGCACCCTTGCCCGTCCCGGCAAGGCCTTGATTGCCGGATGATGACGCCGTAGCGAAGAACGCATCGGAATTATCGCACACAGGACATACGAATGACGCTGAAACGATACGGCGCGGCCGGCGGCACCGGCACCGGCGGCCAGCACCTTCCTTTTTCCCGCGCGGTCGCGGCCGACGGCTGGCTCTACGTCTCCGGCCAGACGCCGATGGAGAATGGCGAGGTGATCGAGGGCGGCATCATCCCCCAATCGCACAAGGCGATCCGCAACATGCTCGCGATCCTGACCGAGGCCGGCTATGAGCCGAAGGATGTCGTGCGTTGTGGCGTCTGGCTCGACGACCCCCGCGACTTCCAAAGCTTCAACAAGGTCTTCGCCGAATATTTCGGCGCCAATCCGCCGGCGCGGGCCTGCGTGGTGTCGAGCATGGTGGTGGATTGCAAGGTGGAGATCGATTGCGTCGCCTATCGCAAGTGACGCGCTGACCTGCGCGCACGCCTCGTCCTTCGAGACGACCGCTCCGCGGTCTCCTCAGGACGAGGCTAAGCGACACCGGCGCCTGCTGAAACTGCTGCCACGCACTCCGCCCTCATCCTGAGGGCCCGCCAGAGGCGGGCGTCTCGAAGGATGCGCCACAAGAAGACAGCGCAGCTAGAACCGCTGCGACATGCCGACATAAAACCCGCGCCGCGGTCCATATTGCGGGGCGAACACGCCGATGCCGGAGCCGTCGCGGATCTGGTAGATCGTGTCGAATGCATTGACCACGTCGAACCGCACCGTCGTCGGCTTGTTCGGCCCGACGATGTTGAAATCGTGCGACAGGCCGAAATTCACCTGCGTGTATCCAGGCAGATGATCGGTGTTGGCAAAGCCCGAGCGCAGGCCGCTGCCATAGACCATCGACACGCTGTAGCGCGTACCGTCCCAGAGATAGGACGCGCCGGCCGATCCCGACAGCATCTGCGCATGGTCGGTGTAGACGTAATGGCCCGCGATATAAGCGAGCTCATCCGCGCCGAACAGATACTGGTTCGAGACCACGTTGCTCGCAATCTGCTTCGCCCAGGCGACATTGGCGTAAGCGCTGAAATTGCCGCTCTTGTAAGTAGACTTCAGCTCGATGCCGACATTCTCGCCGCGATCGTAGTTGAAGCCGCTCAGCACATAGGCCGCGCCGAATTGGCCGTCGTCGAGCAGGTCACGCGCCTTTTTGTAGTAGGCGTCGGCACCCACTTCGAGGCCAGGGATCGGATAGATCTTCTGCGTCACGCCGACGTCGAAAACATGCGAGCGCTCTGGCAGTACCGGGCTGTTCTGTCCGACCTCCGGCGTCTGCGTGTTAACAGGCGCGCCCGGCGGCGTTACCAGCGCGAGATTGACGGGCGCTGCGATCACCTGCGAGGGCGGAGTGAAGTTGCGCGCATAGCCGGCGTGGAACGTGGTGCCGTCGAACGGTTTCCAGGTCAGGCTGACGCGCGGGCTGAGCTGGTTCGCATCGACATACTGAACCATCTGGTCGAAGCGGAGGCCGGCGTTCAGCGTCAGATTGTTGGTGATCTTCCATTCGTCCTGGACATACGTCCCGATCAGCCAGCCAGTCTTGGCGTTGGAATCGAACACCGAAAACGGCGCATCGATCGTGCCTGCCGTCGGATCCGCGGGATCGACCAGCGGGAGCACCGTGGTCCCGCTGTTGACCAGCGTCCGCTCCGCGCTCACCGACAGGCCGAAGCGCAGCGTATGCGCATAGCCGATCCGCCATGAGGTGTCCTGCTGGATGCCGTTGACCACGCTCTGGCGATAGACGTCGGATGACACGCCGTTGAAGACGAGATCGCCGATCGGGTCGGGGTAGAAGTGCAACTGGCTATAGCGATTGAAATAGGAGGTCTGCGTGTCGAACTCGCCGTTCGAGGTCTGGTAGGAGACGACGTTGAACTGGTTGAACTCGTTCTGGTGCTCGTTCAGCCGGGACGAGTCGAAACTCGAGACGCCGAACGCCGTATTCGCAGGCGCCTGACCCGGATTGTTCGGAATCTGGAACGTCGCATTCGACACGCCGCTCATGAAGGTCAGACGGCTGCTCGGATCGATCATCGTCGAGAGATAGAGAAATCCCTTCTCCTGGTTGGTGCGGTCGTGAATCGCGTTGACCGACGGCGTCGGGTTCTCGATGCCGAGATTATTCTGCAGGAAACGTCCCGACAGGAAATACTGTGTCTGCCCGACGGTCCCGCCATATTCCACATTGGTCGAGATGGTGCCGTTGCTGCCGCCATAGACGCCGACGATTCCGGAATTGTTGAAGGCGTCGCCCTTGGTCTGGATGTCGAGCACGCCAGCGGTGCGTTGGCCGTACTGCGCCGGCAGCGCGCCGGTGAGCAGGCTGAGGCTGCCGACGATGCCGGTGTCGAGGATCTGCCCGAACGCGCCGACGCCATCAGGGAGCATGACGCCGTTGATGCGATATTGCAGATTGGCGTGCTCGTTGCGGATATGCAGATCGCCGCTCGCCGCCGAATCCTGCGTGACTCCGGGGAATTGCAGCAGCACCTTGTCGAGCCCGGCATTGGTGCCCTGCGGCAGCGCCTCGATCGCCTGGCGCGTGAGCGTGTGGGCCGTGGCCCCACCGGGCGGAAGAATGGATTGGCGCGCGGCATCCAGCCGCTCGCCCGGTCCTTCGACGGCGGCCGGCGCCTCGGTCTGTGGTCGTGCCAGCGGCGATGCACGCCGCTTGGCGGCGGCGACGCGAACCTTGGGCCGGCGCGGCGCCTGCGTCTGCTTGGGGGCGTCGACTTCGACGCTGGGGAGCGTCGTGACGGTCGCTGTCGTCTGCGCCATAGCGCTGTCGCCGGGATAGAACAGCATGAGTGCGGCGAGGCTCGAGCCCGCCAATATTGCTTTTGAAGACACCATTGTCCTGATTTCCGATCGCGCACCGCCGCAGCTCTCTTTCCGAGGCTCTGCAGGCGATACGCGCCGTCGACACGCGACGGATCAATTTTGGATAGCCTTGCGGAATCGGCGTGAGGCACGGCCGATGCTGAAGGCAGCTCAATCGACGGAGATCAGGAGGCGGGAGGGGCGCGTGGCTGGAACGCGTGACTGGCCGATTCCAGATGGATGAATTCGGCGTCGGTGGTGCGGTAGAGCAGCTCGACCGCTTGCGGCAGCGACAGCAGAGGCGGCGTCGCTGATATGACCGTTCCAGCCATCGCGACGAGGGCGCAGATCGCGCAGACGTCGTTATCAGGATGTTCGCGATCCGGGTCTGTCGGGGACTGCTTCTGGACCGCCGCGCTGTCGGGCGACGCGATCGCCTTGGCGCTGTCGGTCAGCTGGGACTGGGTAAGAGGCGCAGCCTGTGCAAACCAGTGGCTATGGCCGAAGGTCAGCGCGAACTGCACCAGCATCGCGAATATCGCGAGCCGGGCGCCGTGCCTGATATTCGACCGGAACCACTTCATCTGAAAACGCCACCCCGCATCGCGTGGCGCCCAGGGCGTCGCGATGTTATAATGTAACATCGCCCGAAGGGTGAAGGGATGTCAACCGCGGCTAGACCAGCTCGCGCGGACCAGCCGCGCGATGTGTCGTTCGGGCAACTAGCGCCCTTCACGCACCCAGGTCGCTGCAAACGCGCCGAGCAGCAGCAGCAGGCCGATCAGGCCGGCGAAGATCGGCAGCACGCCGACGCCCTTCACGACGCTGGCGTCGCGCATCCGTACGCCCATCCAGCCGTCACCGGAAAAGACGCCCGTCGAGCGCACCGGCACGATGCGCGGTAGCTCGACGTTGCCGCCATCGGCGATCCGCAACGAGCTGCCGCCGGTCGCCTGCGTCAGCGGCTTCAAGGTCTCGGTGGTGGAGGTGACTTCCGAAAACTCCTTCGGATTGGTCGGGCCCACATTGATCAGCGCCTTCAGCGTGCCGTCGGTTGCTTGCCACAGGCCGAGCTCGCTGGCCGGCAGGCTGGCGCGCCACTCGCCGGGGTCGCCGGAGTTGAGCGTCAGATCGCGTGAGACGCCGGAGGGCGAGGTCACGGTCACCGGCTGCACGCTGTCGGCCATGGTCTGGCGCACCACAACGAGATCCTTGCCCTGCACCTGCAGCCGCAGCGCTTCTTCATCGAGGTCCGGCTGCTTCATCAGCCAGTGCGACATCCGCCGCAAGAGATCGAGATGCGGGCCGCCGCCCTCATAGCCGCGCGCCCACAGCCAGATGTGGTCGGACAGCAGCAGAGCGACGCGGCCTTCGCCGAAGCGCGACAGGAACAGCAGCGGCTTGCCGTCCGCGCCCGTCATCACCGGCGGGTTCACGGAATTGCGGGTGTCGACGGTGCGGAAGAAGCGGCTCCAGTGCGGCGGCTCGGACGCCGAGCCTTCCAGCCCGCGCGTCACCGGGTGGCGTTTGCCGATCTCGGAGAGATGCGCATAGAACGGCTTCTCGGTGACGCCGACCGGTTCGGCCGGCAGCACCGAATCCAGCGGCGTCCGCCAGATGCTGGTGTTGGAGGCGTAGTCGGGACCGGCCGAGACCAGCACCGCGCCGCCGCCGCGCACATAGCGCGCGATGTTGTCGAAATAGGCGATCGGCAGCACGCCTTGGCGGGCGTAGCGATCGAAGATGATGAGCTGGAATTCGTTGATCTTCTGCTGGAACAGCTCGCGGGTCGGAAACGCGATCAGCGACAGCTCGTTGATCGGCGTGCCGTCCTGCTTCTCCGGCGGACGCAGAATGGTGAAATGCACGAGGTCGACGCTGGCGTCGGACTTGAGCAGGTTGCGCCAGGTGCGTTCGCCGGAATGCGGTTCGCCCGAGACCAGCAGCACACGCAGCTTGTCGCGCACGCCGTCGATGGCGACGACGGCGCGGTTGTTGACCAGGGTCAGTTCTTTTTCGAGCGGCGAGGCCTCGATCTCGACGATGTTCGAGCCGGCGTGCTTGATCTCGACGTCGACACTGGCGCTCTGCCCGCTCGCGAGCGTGCGTTCGTTGATGACCTCGCCGTCGCGGCGGACCGTGACCTTGGCGCGTTCATTGCTGACGCCCTGGTCGTCGAGCTTGTAGGTGATGGTCTGGTTCTGGCCGACGATGCCGAAGCGCGGCGCCGCCGTAATCGCGATGCGGCGATCGCGCTCGTCCTTCTGTCCCGTGATCAACGCCTGCACCGGCGCCTGGAAACCGAGCGCGGTGGCGTTGGCCGGGATGTCGTGCACGCGGCCGTCGGTGATCAGGAACGCACCGGCAACGCGGTCGACCGGCACGTCGGACAATGCAGAGGCGAGCGCGCCGAACAGTTTGGTGCCGTCGGTCTCGCCGTCGGCCTGTCCGGCATCGACGACGCGAACCTCCAGCCCCTTGATCTTTTTCAGGCTGTCGACCAGCGACTCCTGCGCCTTCGCGGCCTCCTGGTTGCGCTTGCCGAAGTTCTGGCTCGGGCTCTTGTCGACGACGACAGCGGCCACTGATGTCAGCGGGTCGCGGTCCTCGCGCGTGAAGGAGGGATTGGCGAGCGCCAGCAGGAACAGCGCCAGCGCAGCCACGCGCACGGCCGCGCCGCGCGCTCGCGCCAGCAGCAGCACGATTGCGATCACCACGATTGCAGCGAGCGCGATCCACAGAACGATCGCGGGGACCAGCGGCGTGAAGGCGATGCCGTAGTTCATTAGACAGACCTATCAACGTCATTCCGGGGCGATGCGAAGCATCGAACCCGGAATCTCGAGATTCCGGGTCTGGTCCTTCGGACCATCCCGGAATGACGGTACGTGTGATTCAATCTCGTCATCCCCATCACTGCCCCAACCGTTCGATCAGGGCCGGTGCGTGCACCTGGTCGGCCTTGTAATTGCCGGTCAGCGTGTACATCACGATGTTGACGCCGGCGCGGTAGGCGAATTCGCGCTGGCGCGGCTCGCCGGGCGTGAGCGGCAGCATCGGCTGGCCGTCGGGACGGAGCGCCCAGGCGCCAGCGAGGTCGTTGGAGGTGATGATGATCGGTGAGACGCCGTCGCCGCCGCGCGCGGGCTTCTGCGCGCTCTCGTCGTCGTCCTCCCGCGGCAGCGCCTCGACCCAGGTCTGGCCCGAGTTGAAGCGGCCGGGGAAGTCGCGCAAGAGATAGAAGGTCTTGGTCAGCACGTGTTCGCGCGGCACCGGCTCGAGCTCGGGCACATCGAGCGAGGACAGGATCTCGCGCAGGGCCTGCATGCCCGGCGTCTGCGATGCGCCATTGTCGCCCGGCGGTGCTTCGACCGCGTCGCGGGTGTCAAAGATCACCGTGCCGCCCTGCTTCATATAGGCGTCGATCTTGTTGATCGCGTCCTGCGGCGGCTTCGGCGCGCCCGGCACGATCGGCCAGTAGATCAGCGGGAAGAAGGCGAGTTCGTCACGCGCGGGATCGACGCCGACGGGATCGCCGGCTTCGAGCGCGGTGCGCTGCGCCAGGAACAGCGTCAGACCGGTCAGGCCGGCCTTGACGATGGAATCGACGTCGGCATTGCCTGTCACGACATAGGCGAGGCGGGTCTGCGAGGTCGACTTCATCGCGAAATCGTCGGACGTGCTGTCGGCGCGCGACGGCGTCGGCGACAGCACCGCGACGCCGGCAAGCAAGAAGCCAAGAAGGATCATCGCGGGCGCAGCGCGACGGCGCAGCAACGCGGCGAGGCCGCCGCCCAGCAGCGCGACGATGATGGCGTCCACCAAAAACAGCGCCAGCGAGGTCGACAGCAGCCAGCCGCGCAGGTCGCGCGGCTCGGCGTTGGTGTAGGTGGCGTGCCTTGCGTTCAGGGGCGCGGTGTTGAGGGCTGCGATGCGGTCGGCGCTGGCGAGCGTGTTCACGGCGAGCGGTCCTTCTGCCGGACCGTAGAAGCCGGGCGGATGATCCGGCGTAGCGCGGTCGCGATAATCAGCGGTGAGGGGCTTGGCGGTGGCGGGCGGCGGCCCGAAAGCGCCGAAGCCGTCGAGCATGCGCAGCGGTGCCAGTGTCTCGGCGTTCGCCTCGGTGGCAACGCCAGCGCCGGGCTTGGCGGTGTAGCCGGACATGTCGACGACGCGCCGAAGCATTTCGACGAAGGTGCCCGACATCGGCAGATCCGACCAGCGCATGTCGGCGCTGACATGGAACAGGCTGACGATGCCCTTGCCGCGATGCTCGCCGGTCACGAGCGGTGTGCCGTCTTCGAGCGAAGCCCAGCTCTTGGTGGCGAGCACCGCATCGGGCTCGGCCAGCACTTGCCTGTTCACGGTGACGTCCTTGGGAACGGCGACGCCGGCAAACGGACCGTCGGCGGTGAAGCTGGCGAGATGCTGCGGCTTCTCCCAGGTCAGGCTGCCGCCAAGCGTGCGGCCGCCCTTCCGCAGTTTGACTGGCACGAGATCGTCTTCGGCCTGTGCCAGCCGAGGCCCGGCAAACCGCACTAGCACGCCGCCCTGGTCGATCCAGGCGTTGAGACGCTCGCGCAATTCGGGGGCGACGGTGCCGACATCGGCGAGGATGATCATTGGCAGCTTCTGGTCGAGGAATTGCGTGATGCCCTGCTGCGGCGAGCCCTTGTCGGCAAGCCGCACGTCGGCGAACGGGGCCAGCGCGCGCGTGAGATAGAAGGTCGGCGCGAGGAGCGGCTGCGATGTTTCGCTGGTCGAACCCGAGACGATGCCGATGGCGCGGCGGCGCCAGCGCTTGTCGAGCAGCTGTATCGCGCCGGCCGAACGCTCGCCGGAGATTTCGAGCCGCGAGATGTCGTTGCGCAGCTCAACGGGAAGGTCGAACGCCGCCTCGGTCTCCTTGTCCTGCATGCCGAAGGTGAAGCGCGCCTCGCCGATCGGAGAGGCCTTCTGGTCGAGCGCCCGCACGGTGCCCGCGAGAATCCCGCTGTCGGTGCGCAGCACCTTCACGGTCATCTTCGCCGCCGCGTTCTCCGCCGCGACCAGCGCCAGCGGGGAGGAGGTGCCGCCTTCGAACAGCGTCAAGCTGCGTTCCCCCAAGGTCTTGCCGAGCCCGCTTACGAACTCGTCACCGCGGCCGGTGTCGACGCCATCAGACAGCCAGGCGATCTCGCAGTCGCCGGTCGCTTTCAGGAAACGATCGATTGCGGTGAGGGTTTCAACGCGATCGATCGCATAGGGTTTTGGCACGATCTGCCGCAGCGCAACGCGCGCTGCACCCGCCGGCATCAGGGTGATGTCGCGGTTCGGTTCGGACAGCGGCACCAGCGCAATCGCGCGGCGGTCGTTGTCGGCGTTCGCGATCAGCTCGTCGGCAGCCCGGATGCGCGTGTCCCAGTTCGAGGCGGCGCTCCAGCCATCGTCGAGCATGATCATCAGCGGCGCTTTGCTGCCGGCAAGGCCGGTTTGCGGATTCCAGATCGGGCCGGCGGCTGCGAAGATCACCAGTGCTGCGGCGAGCAGGCGCAACGCGGTCAGCCACCATGGTGTCCGCGACGGCGTCTCTTCGCGTGGCGCGATGTCGAACAGCAGGCGCGTCGGCGGAAACTCGATGCGGCGCGGCCGCGGCGGCATCACGCGCAACAGCCACCACAGCACCGGAAGGCTGATCAGGCCGATCAGGAGCAGCGGTTCGGTGAAAGCGAGCGGCAATCCCATCATGCGGCCGGCCCCGCCTTGATCGAGGAGGTGCGGGCGCCCGACTTGCTCACCTGCATGCCGGCATGGAGGAACAGCAGGAGTTCGGCGGCCGAGCGGTCGGTCGCATGGGTCGCGAACAGCCAGTCGAGCTTGTTGGTCTCGGCGCGGATCTGGTCGCGATGCAGCGCGAGCCGCGTGGTGTAGTCCTGCGCCCAGCTCTCGGCGCGGCCGGCGGTGATCATGCCGAAGCCTTCGGGCTCGACGAACTCGACGCGGCCGGAATAGGGAAAACTTTCTTCGGCGGGATCGACAATCTGCACCAGCGTGCCATGCGCGCCGGAGCCGGAGAGGCCGGCGAGCGTCGCCTGGATCTCCTGTAGCGGTGACCAGAAATCGGACAGCACGATCGTCTCGGCCAGCGCCGCGGGCACGAAGGAGGGCGGCAGGCTCAGCCTGACGGCATCGTCATGCAGCATAGCCTGCGCCATCTTGTCGATGACGCTGCGGCTCGCGGTCGGTGCCATCAATCCGGGAATGCCGACGCGCTCGCCGCCCGCGACCAGCAGCTCGGCCAGTGCGAAGGCGACGATCAGCGTGCGCTCAAGTTTGGATTCGCGCGCGGTCTTCGAGGCAAAGGCCATGGACGGCGAACGATCAGGCCAGATCCAGACCGTGTGCGAGGCTTCCCATTCGAGCTCGCGGACATAGAGATGGTCGTCACGCGCCGAGCGGCGCCAGTCGACATTCTGCGACGGCTCGCCCGACACGAACCGGCGGTATTGCCAGAAATTTTCGCCCGAGCCGGCGCGACGCCGTCCGTGCAGACCGTGGATGACGTTGGCGGCGATACGGCGGGCCTCGAGCACCAGGCGCGGCAGCGAAGCGGCGAGCGTACGGCTTTCGCCATCGGCACGTCGGATCGCAATGATCTCCTTGCCTGTGTGCCCGGTCTCTGCTGCCATCAACCGATCCGCGTCTTCAATTGCTTGATCACATCAGGAATCGTGCGGCCTTCGGCACGTGCCTGGAACGTCAGCGCCATGCGGTGCTTCAGCACGGGCTCGGCGAGGTCGAGCACGTCGTCGATCGAGGGCGCGAGGCGTCCGTCGATCAGCGCACGGGCGCGCACGGCGAGCATCAGCGACTGGCTGGCGCGCGGGCCGGGGCCCCAGGCGATGAACTTGCCGGCCTCGCCGCTATCAGGACCCGGACGGGCCGAGCGAACCAGCGACAGAATGGCTTCAACCACGGAATCGCCGACCGGCAGGCGGCGCACCAGCCGCTGCGCTGATATCAGCGCATCCGCGGTCATTGAGCCCTTCGCCAGCGTCTCTTCGGCGCCCGTTGTCTCGAACAGGATGCGGCGTTCGGCGTCGCGATCGGGATAATCGACGTCGATCTCCATCAGGAAGCGGTCGAGCTGCGCTTCGGGCAGCGGATAGGTGCCTTCCTGCTCCAACGGGTTTTGCGTTGCGAGCACGTGGAACGGCTTCGGCAGATCATGGCGCGCACCGGCGACGGTGATGTGCTGCTCCTGCATCGCCTGCAGCAACGCCGATTGCGTACGCGGGCTGGCGCGGTTAATTTCGTCCGCCATCAGCAACTGAGCGAACACCGGACCGGAGATGAAGCGGAACGAGCGCTTGCCGGCGGTGCTTTCGTCGAGCACTTCGGCGCCGAGAATATCCGACGGCATCAAATCGGGCGTGAACTGGATGCGCTTGGCGTCGAGACCCAGCGTGATGCCGAGCGTCTCGACCAGCTTGGTCTTGGCAAGGCCGGGCACGCCGATCAGCAGCGCGTGGCCGCCGGAGAGGATCGTGACCAGCGTGTTCTCGACCACACGATCCTGGCCGAAGATCACCGATCCGATCGCATCCTTCGCTGCGCGAATTTGACTGGACACCTGCTCGGCCGAACGGACGATGCCGTCTTCGAGCTTCTCGACACTCTCCGCCATCCGTTAGCTCCTTAAGCCTGCCAAGCGGCTTTCTTGAGTCGTCAAATTATCGCATCAATCTGCGTCATGGGCCCTATGCTAGACTTGCAAGAACGCCATGTATTCGTTGAATTAACCTATCCCCACCTTATCGGCTTCGGGTTATGTACGGCATCACGAAGTGGAGACCTCCACACCGGACTAATCCGGAGTGGAACCGTAGACTTACGTACAATTTAGACCTGCACCAATCGTGCCAAAACGCAAAGTCAGGGCAAACCATGGCGAACCAAGGGCAGAGCACAAACCAAGGTCTTGAGGGGCTGACTGCCGCCGCCAAAAGTGCTGCCAATGCCGAAGGCGCCAAAAAGGGCCTGCCTCCGGTGCATCTGTGGAATCCGCCATTTTGCGGCGATCTCGACATCCGAATCGCCTCCGATGGTACTTGGTTCTACATGGGCACGCCAATCGGGCGTCACGCGCTGGTGCGTCTTTTCTCGACCATTCTGAAGCGTGAGGGCGACAAGCATTTCCTCGTCACTCCCGTGGAGAAGGTCGGCATCCGCGTCGACGATGCGCCGTTCATGGCGGTGGAGATGTTGAAGAACGGCGAAGACAACCATCGCGTGCTGAGTTTCCGCACCAATGTCGACGACTGGGTCACTTGCGACGCCGCGCACCGGCTCCGCTTCGAGCAGGCGAGGGACGGCGGGTTGACGCCATACCTGCATGTCCGCGCCGATCTCTGGGCCAAGGTCACCCGCGCGCTCTATTACGATCTGGTTGACATGGGTGAGGAGCGGATGGTCGATGGCCAGCCGATGTTCGGCGTCGAATCATCAGGCGAGTTCTTCGCCATGGCCGACGCGGAGCAGGTGAGGGCCGCGCTTTGAACAAGCCTATCTCCAGGAACGAGTCCAAGAGCGAGAAGAGCGAACCCGCCGCGTTCCGCGCGACGGATTTCTTCGCCCGCACCAGGGCGAAGCTCGGCTTCGACGTTCCCCCCGGGCTTTTTGATCCGAATATTATCCCACCCTCCGGCGATCCCGGCACCGACAAGATGCTCGAGATCGTCGCGCGCGAGCAGCCGGTGCGCCCCGCAGCGGTCCTGATCGCGGTGGTGGACCATCCCGAGCCGACCATCCTGCTGACGCAGCGCTCGGCGCATCTCAACGATCACGCCGGCCAGATCGCCTTTCCCGGCGGCAAGATCGACGCGACCGATTCCTCGCCGCTCGATGCCGCGCTGCGCGAGGCGGAGGAGGAGGTCGGGCTGTCCAGAGATTTCGTCGAGCCGATCGGCTATCTCGATCTCTACGGCACGGCGTTCGGCTTCCGCATTCTGCCGACGGTCGCGAGGGTCCGGCCGGGCTTTCAGCTCACCATCAACCATTCCGAGGTTGATGACGCATTCGAAGTGCCGCTATCGTTCCTGATGAACCCGTCCAACCACCAGGTGCACAGCAAGGAATTCCGCGGCATGGAGCGGTTCTATTACGCGATGCCGTTTGCGGAGCGCTACATCTGGGGCGCGACGGCCGGAATGCTGCGTGTGCTGTATGAGCGGATCTATTCGTCATGATCCGGCCGATTCTGACCGAGATCGGAATCTTTCTCATTCCCTTTGCCGTCTATGCGCTGTTTCTGGCCGCCACGCGGTCCGGCCTGTTCGTGCAATCGTCCTGGCCGATCACCGTCATCGCGCGCCTCATCCTGGTGGCGCTGGTGCTCGTCATCGCCGGGCTGATCGGGCTTGCGCATTTCTCCGGCGCCGCGCCGAACTCGACCTACATTCCCGCCCATGTCGAGAACGGCAAGCTCGTGCCGGGCAGAGAAAGATAAGGGCCGGACGATGAGCGCGGAGCCAATCCTTGCTGATGCGCCCTGGCTGACCGCAGGCGGGACGGCGCGCGTCCTGCAATTGCTCAACGCTGACGGCGAGGAAGCGCGCGTGGTGGGCGGCACCGTTCGCAACGCGCTGCTCGGCCTGCCGCCGGGTGACATGGATATCGCGACCACGGCGCTGCCGGAGGAAGTGGTGCGGCGTGCGAAGAGCGCCGGCATCAAGAGCGTGCCGACCGGCATCGAGCACGGCACCATCACGCTTGTCATCGACGGCAAGCCTTACGAAGTCACGACGCTGCGCGAGGACACCGAGACCTTCGGCCGCAAGGCCAAGGTCGCCTTCGGCCGCGACTGGGTGAAGGACGCCGAGCGGCGCGACTTCACCATGAACGGCCTGTCGGTCGATCCTGCCGGCGTTGTCTACGACTATGTTGGCGGGATCGCGGATGCCAAGGCGCGGCGCGTGCGCTTCATCGGCGCGCCCGACCAGCGCATCGCCGAGGATTATTTGCGCATCCTGCGCTTCTTCCGCATCCATGCCGCCTTCGGCGTCGGTGAGCCCGATCGCGACGGCACTCTCGCCTGCATCCGTGGCCGCGCGGGCCTCGCTCACATCTCAGCCGAGCGCGTGCGCATGGAGATGCTGAAATTGCTGGTGGCATCAGGCGCATCCGCCGTCGTGCTCGCGATGGCTGATGCCGGCTTGCTGCAGGCGATGATCGGCGGCGTTGCCTATACCGGGCCGCTCACCGCGATGATTGCGATCGAGCGCACGCTCGATCTGCCGGCCAGCAGCACACGCCGTCTCGCGGCGCTCACCGTGGCCGTCACCGAAGACGCCAAGCGTGTCGCGAGCCGCCTGAGGCTGTCGAATGCGGAGGCGAAGGCGCTGGATTCGATGGGCCATCGCTGGTGGCGTCTGGCCGCCAGGGACGAGGCCCATGCGCGGCGGCTGCTGTACCGTCTCGGTCTCGAGCGCTTTCACGATCGCGTGTTGCTGGCTTGGTCGCGTAGCAGCGCCGACGTGAATTCGTCGCGCTGGCGTGAGCTCGCCGAGCTGCCGCAACGCTGGACTGCGCCGAAATTCCCGCTTCGCGCCGCCGACTTCATCGCACGTGGCTTGGCCGAAGGGCCCGCGCTCGGACATGTGTTGACACTCGCCGAGGACGCTTGGCTTGCGGCGGATTTTCCACTAGACGAAGCCGCACTCGCTTCCATCGCCGATCAAGCTGCGGCGCGCGTCAGCCGCGAAGAGAGATCGTGACCATCGTTTCAGGCTTCGCCGACATCTCGATTTTTCGGCTCCTGCTGGTCGCAATGATGGCGTTGTTTGCTTCGATCATCGGTGGTCTCGCCGGATACGGCACCGGCGCGTTGATGCCGCTGGTGCTGGTGCCCATGGTCGGCGCCGAGCCGGTGGTGCCGATCATCGCGATATCGGCGCTCTTCACCAATTCCAGCCGCGCAATTGCCTATCTTCGTTACGTCGACCGCCGCCGTGCGCTGATCGTGCTCGCCTGCGCGGCGGTGACGACCGCGCTCGGCGCCTACGGCTATACGCGCCTCACCAATGCGGGCGCCGCGCTCGTGATCGGCACCATGCTGATCCTCAGCGTACCGCTGCGCCGCGTGCTTCGTCGCCGCCAGATCAAGATCGGCGACGCAGGCCTTGCGACAGGCTCCGTCGGCTACGGCGTGCTCGTCGGCGGCACGTCAGGCTCGGGCGTGATCCTGCTGTCGCTGCTGATGGCTGCGGGCCTCGAAGGCGCCGCCGTGATCGCAACCGACGCGATGATCTCGCTCGGCACCGGCCTGATCAAGATCTCGGTATTCGGCCTCGCCGGCGCCGTCACCGCGCAGGTGCTCGCCTTCGCGCTTCTCATCGGCGTCATCGCCATCCCCGGCGCGTTCCTTGCCAAAGCTTTCGTCGAGCGGATGCCGGTGCATATCCACACGACCATTCTCGACGCCGCCGTCATCACCGGTGGGCTGGTGATGATCTCGGCGGCGGCGAAGCAGCTGATCTTGTAAGTGAGCGCGTCGCGATTTCGACGAGCGCCCCTTAAGCGGGGGTCGCCAGCACGCGCAGGCGGTGGCCGTCGGGATCGAGCGCAACGAAGGTGTGTCCGAACGGCATTGCCGTCGGCGGCTGTGCAATCCGGACACCGCGGGTCGTCCACGTCTCAAAGGTCGCGCGCACCGCATCCGCGTTTGCGACCGCCCATGAGATCTCGCTAGAGCAGATCTCGCTGCTACCGGCTTGCGAAGCAGACGGCGGCTGGACGGCGTCGTGCTGCCACAATCCCAGCATGGCACCGTTCCCGAGCGGGAGAACCACGAATTTGGGCGATGATTGCGCGACAGGGCACTCCAGCAGCGTCTGATAGAAAGCAGAGCTCGCTTGTGCGTCCTCGACATAGAGCACCACGAGATTGAAATCGGCCATTTGCATCTCCTGTTCAGCTTGGCGATGGCCAAGGCTTGAACAAGGCTTACAGGACGGTGCTGACAGTTTCTGTCAGCATGATCAGGGCTCGCTCATGCCTTCCCGCTGCTTCCATTCCCGCAGCAAATCGGTGCGGCGTCGTGGATAGCGGCGCTCCGTGAGCGTGATCGACAGGATCCGGTCGGTGCGGAAATGGCGGTAGTCGCGGCGGCTCTCGCACCAGGCCGCCACCATGCGGACGGAATCGAAGAACCCGAGCGCGATCGGCCAGATCGTGCGATGGCTGCGGTTGTCCTGTTCGTCGCTGTAGGTGATGCGCAATTTGCATTCGGCGCGGATGGCGGCCCGAATGACCGGCAGGTCGGTGTCGCCGGCCGCGGGATTGCGGCGCGCGACCATCAGGCCGGATGTTTCCAGGCTGCGCTGGAGGTCGTCAGGCAGCACCGCAGCGATCTTCGCAAGCGCGTTCCCGGCCGCCTTTCCGAGCGGCTCATCCGGCTGTGCTGCAACCCATCGACCGCCCAGCACCAGCGCTTCGATCTCCTCTTCCGAGAACATCAGCGGCGGCAACATGAACCCCGGTCGCAGGACGTAGCCGACGCCGGCCTCGCCATCGATGTGGGCTCCCTGGCCCTTCAGCGTCTCGATGTCCCGATAGATCGTTCGGAGCGAGACGCCGAGTTCGTCGGCAAGCCGTCCCGCGGCCACGGGCCGACGGTGGCTGCGCAAGAGCTGGATCACATCGAGAAGGCGTTGAGCGCGCGACATGCCGGCTCATATCACGGTATGCTGCCAGATTCTGTCAGCATGCTGGTGATGACCCCGGCGCGGCGGGAGAGGCATCGTATGGCTCGAAACCTTCGAGCCATACGATGCTGTGTCTCTGATTGGTGCGGTGCGGACTAGCGGCGGCCCTCGGCGAATTGCCTTTCGCCGGCCAGCTTGCCCCCGGCTTGCAGGCTGCTGCAAAGCCACCGTGACTCCTTGGAGGTCGCGCCGAGCAAAGTCTTGGTTTCGATGCACTGCGCGTAAGTGTTGTAGTTCAGCGTGTCCCGGCACGTTGTCGAGAAAGCGCCGATATCGCGTTCGCCACTCTGACTGCATCCAACCCAGGGGGCGTTGCCGACCCGATAACTGACTTCGCAGCCACCGTTACAGCTGGTGGCAGATTTCTCCAGCCTCGCAATTTTTCCCAAAACCGTGTTGGGCGCGAAGACCGGATTTTGAGCCGTCGATGATTCCGATGCCCGATAGTGGCGGTGGTGGGAGGTCGCGGTCGTTGGGCCTTGCGTCGGCACAACGGCTGTTCTTGCCTTCGGCGCTTCGACCGAGACGGCGGGTAGCGAGGAATTTGGTGTGGGTTGCGAGAATGCCGTGCTGCTGCACAGCAAGACAGCTGACAAGGCAACGATGACGGACGGCACGGCGAAGCCAAATGAGGATCGCATAGGGTACCTCCAGAAATGGACGGAAATGTTTTTCCGACAGCTTTGAGTTGTATCACAACATTCGGATGCGAACAATTCGGAGAGAGCATTCACGATCACGTCGAATGCGATAACACTTCGGTAGAGTGGCGTGATCGATCTTCGCTATGGCGAGAGGCGTTAAGTTGGTGATCGATTTCGCAAGAGCTCAACCAGCGGCTCGCGATGCGAACTCCGGATACGAGGCGGCCATTGGGCATGGCTCGAAACGTTCGAGCCATGCTGATCTGTGTTTCCGATGCAGCGGCCGGGCGACGTGAACTAGCGGCGGCCCCATTGTTCGGCGACTCGCTTTTCGCCGGGCAACTTGCCCCCGGCGAGCAGACTGGTGCAAAGCCACCGGGATTCTCTGGGCTGGGCGCCAAGGAAAGCCTTGGTCTCTACGCACTGCGCGTAGGTGTTGTAGCTGAGCGTGTCTGTGCAGGTTGGCGAGAAAAGACTATTATCAACCCCGCCGGCCATGTTGCATCCGATCCAGGGGGCGTTGCCGACCCTATAACTTGTTTCGCAACCACCGTTGCAGCTGCGGGCTTCTCTCTCCAGCTTGTTGAGCCGCCCCATGACTGTGCCAGGCGCGTAAGACGGCGTTTGAGCGGTCGATGAGCCGGTTGCCCGTTGGTGGTGATGGTGGGAGGTCGCGGTCGTTGGACCCTGCGTCGGCACTACAGCTGTTCTTGCCTTCGGCGCTTCGACCGAGACGGCGGGAAGCGAAGAGCTTGGTGTGGGTTGCGACAATGCCGTGCCGGATGTGCTGCACAGCAAGACGGCGGACAAAGTAAAGACAACTGACGGCACGGCGAAGCGCAATGACGATCGCATGAGGTACCTCCAGAAATGGACGGAAATGCACTCCCGACAGCCGTGGGTTGTATCACAATATTCCGATACCGGCAATTCGAAGGACGCATGGCCGCCTGCGATGAAACACTATCGACAGGAAACAGCGCTGCCGCTCGCGCCGTTGCGATGTCGGCGTCGGTCCCTTCAGTGACATCAAGTGATGTCCGCTGATCCATCGTTGACGTCAGGACATCTGATGTATCGCGGTGACCGCGCACGGGCTCGTGGCTGCAGCATGATGTGCGACGATTGACGAGGCCCATGCGTCGGGGCCCGCCAAGTTGCAAACAAGCAGTCGGCGCCATAACCTCGACAGCCCGCCTCTTGTCTGACCGCCAATCTTCTTGGGAATCACAATATGATCAATCGCCCACCGGGGAAGATCGACATCCCGTCCGCCTGGCTCGGCGCCGACATGAAAGCCAATCCTGATCGATGGCTGGTGATGCTGTCTGCCGGCGAGATCGCGGAACTCGAGAAGGCGGCTGAATCCTATCTTGGGCGGACCAGGAATATCGCCGAGATCACCAAGGAGAGCTTTCCGCTTCCCCTGTTCGGGGCGCACCTTGCAGACCTCAAGAAAAGGCTGCTGACGGGCCTCGGCTTTGAAGTCATCCGCGGCCTTCCGGTCGCAAACTACAGCCAGGAATTTGCAGCCACGATCTTTTGCGGGGTCGGCGCACATCTCGGATCAGCGCGATCGCAGAACGCAGCGGGTCACATTCTCGGTCATGTCCGTGATGTCGGCGCGGATGCAAAGGATCCGAACGTCAGGATTTATCAGACCTCGGAACGGCAAACGTTCCACACGGATTCGTCCGACGTGGTTGGACTGCTATGTATTCGCGAGGCGATGGAAGGAGGGGACTCTCTCCTGGTCAGCACGTCGACCATCTACAACGAAATGTTCGACAGGCGTCCCGACCTTGCTGCGCTCTTGTTCGACGCCATCGCGACGGACCGGCGCGGCGAGGTGCCGGAGAACGAAAAGCCGTTTCTCGAAATCCCCGTGCTGAATTGGCATGAGGGATTCCTGACCGGGTTCTATCAGCGCCAGTATATCGACAGTGCGCAGCGCTTTCCCGATGCGCTCAGGCTGACGCCTGATCATGTCGAGGCGCTCGATCTCTTTGACGCGCTCGCAAATGACCCCGATTTGCATTTCGGCATGCGGCTTCAGCCGGGAGATATGCAGTTCGTCTACAATCATGCTTTGCTGCACGATCGGACCGGCTTTCGCGATTGGCCCAATGCAAACCAGAAGCGTCATCTGCTGCGCCTTTGGCTCAGCATGGAAGGCGACCGGCCGCTGCCCGAATGCTTCAAGCAGCGCTATGGCTCGATCGAGATCGGCAACCGCGGCGGCATCATCGTCAAAGGGACCAGTCTGAACGTTCCGCTGGATTGATGCTCGAACACTACGTCCAACCGTGCCCGCGTCTTCGGTTGATGGCTGCGTCCAAATTGGTAGCTGAAAAGATGAGTGAGACATTGGCAGCTCGCGCTGTCAGTTGCCGGTTCCAATGTCTCCCGCAGGTCCATATCCCTTTGCGCTTGTCAACTCCCCGCGGAAGTGCGAGATTCCGCGCGTGACTTCGATTTGCGCGTGAGCTAGCGCCGCGAAAGTTGAACATGATGCGAAATCAGCGCATCCGGAATTCAGCCAAAGCTGCTGGTTTCCTGAGATCCTTCTTGTTCGCTGTTGCGATCGCAACGACAGGCTGCGGCAATGCGCATTCCGCCGGTCTCGTCCTCGTGGCCGCCGACAGTTCGCCCACAGCCTATATCAGGGATGGCAAGCCGTCCGGAATGCTTGTCGATGTCGTGACCGAGGCCTTTCGAAGGACTGGCGAGCCGATTGAAGTTCGGGTGATGCCGTGGGCACGTTGCCTGGCGGACGTTCGCAGCGGTCAAGTCGACGGAATATTCTCCGTTTTCAAGCTACCCGAGCGAACTGAGTTTCTCGCCTACACCAATGTCCCTGTTATCACTCAGGTGCTCGCGTTTTTTGTCTCCGCTGATTCCGATGTGAAGTTTGACGGCGACATCGGCAAATTGGAAAAGCTTGGAATCGGGATCATCAGAGGCACGAGTTACGGCCTCAAGGTTGATAGTGCACTCAAGGCAGGGGCATGGTCGACGGTCGTCGAAACCAACAATGTCGATACTCTCGTTGGCATGCTTGCCCTGAAGAGGATCGATCTGGCGATCGGCTACCGGCATGTTGTCCTCGAAGCCGCGCGCACCAAGGGGTATCTGGGCAAGATAAGGGAACTGTCTCCAGGCGTCGACGAGGTCCAAAGTTATCTGGCGTTCAACAAGCACCATGACTATTCGAAAGTCATTGCCAATTTCGATCGCGCGCTGACGAGCATGAAGGACGACCACAGCTTCGAGGCCATCTACGAGAAATATTTGGGCCCCGCGGCCGGGAACTAGGATGACCGCGACAGCTCCAATGGCCGCGATGGACCAATCTATGGGCCATGCAAGCTGTTGAGAAAATGCTCCTTTTCACCGGGCGCGTAACCCTGGCACGCGCCGTAATACGCTTCGTGCTCACAGGAGGACGTCGACCCGAATTGCGCCGGCGGCTGGGCTGGCGTGTAGGCAAAGCTCGAGTTGAGATTTGTGGCGCCCTGATCGGTGCGAACAGTGGCGTGCCGATGGGTGTGATGCACTGTCGCCGCGTTCGCAACGCCGGATAGCGCGATCAAAAGACTCAAGGCCAAAATGGACCGCATCGCTTTTTCTCCAGATGCTGACTGCCTCCCAAGGTAGTGCTCGGTCGCGCAGCCCCAACGGACATCGGCCTCACGACTTGTCACATCCTCGGCATCACCTAAGCGGGCAATCGGGCAAATCGCGTTCCGGACGATGGCCAATGGCTCTATGAATTCGCTGGCTGGGAAGGAAACACGCGCGTCAAACTTCTTGCCTCGTCGATACGAGAGCCGCAACGAAGTGCTCAGGGCTCAATCGATCTCCGGAATGGCGAATGGCAGCTGGTAGAACCGCGGTAAGCACGTCGCGTCGGACACCTGGACACGACAGTCGTTCGGCCGAACCGCGACGTCACGCCGACCTGATGAAACGCATTTCGGCGTCATCAAGCCGGCGGCGGCCCGGGTCTTGCTGGCTTAGTCCCAGCTGAAGCCCTTGTCCTTCATGTAGATGTTGTGCACGCCCTTGCACCAGTCGATCTTGAAGTCGTCCGCGCTATAATTGTCCCAGTCGACGCGGAATGCGAGGCGGCGATCTCAAGCTAGCGGCGATGCGCCAAATTTCCCTGAACTCGGAACCCGCGGGGCTGCGCCGTCCAACATCGTCAAGTAAACCAAACCTGAAGCTTACACGAAGATGACAATGAGGTCTCGGCTTGTCGCTCGGGGACGCCGGCGAAATCCCGGTACGCTTCATCACGCGTCAACGATGCTATGATCTCCTGCGTGTGGCGCTTCGATTTTTCTGACGATTCTTAGCTGAGCTTTTTCGTGGGTATTCCCCACCGTCGTTGAATAGAGAGAAAAATGAGCAAGCCCATTCGATTGGCGCTTTTCGCTGCGGCCCTGTTGACGCTGGTGGCGTGTGGACAGCCGGTGCCGAACGACAAGGTCGCCTATGTCGGTGAATGGCAATCGCCGACGATGAGCCTGGTGATCCCGCAGAGCGGCAACGTCCGATACAAGCGGGTCAAGGGTTCGATGACGACGTCGGTCGACGCTCCGCTCCGCAGATTCGAAGGCGACAATCTCGTCGTCGGCCTTCCCTTTGCATCGACGACCTTCGAGGTGACGAAACCACCCTTCGAGGAGGCGGGGTCGTGGAAGATGGTGGTCGATGGGATCGAGCTGACCCGGCAGCGGTGAGGCGCGACGTTTTTGGCTATTCGGTCGAAAAGACCGATCACGGCTTGCCACTTGGTCGTTCCGAAACTCACCACGTAGGAGAGTGTGCCGTAAAATACGAAGTAGTGACGAATACGCCATAGCTCGCCGTTGGGTTGATCTTGTCAAAGTCGAGTGTCGCGCCGGACTGGAGGGCGTTGTCACGCGTTGCCGGTTCTTCGCATCAGACCGGACAGGGCTACCGGCGGCCAAGCCGACGCTTTTGACTGCATGCGGTTCGCCTTTACCGCGGTGGCCAGTGCCGGCGACCGGCAGCGCAAAAGTCGGCAGCTTGATTGCATTCCTTGGTTCCCCCAGCGGCCCTGAAACCCTACAGTGCCGGTGATCAAGATTCTGATCGGGGATATCGTTTGCTGCAGTCCGAACAAGTTGCCGACCTATGCCATAGGGATCGCAAGTGGTCCATTCGGCGCAGCCTGGTGTTCGGAAGCGTTGCGCTTGTGACTTTGGCGTTGCTCATTTGCGCCATCGGCATCTACTTCTTGCTCTATCGACCGCTGGTGAAGGAGTTGGCGGCGTCGGCGAGCGGTCGTGCCGCCGTCCAGGTGACCGCTGATTTGGAGACGATATTCGTCAGGGTCGAAGCGATCGCTCAACTGGAACGCGAATGGGGTATAAGAGGATTGATCGATGTCGATCGCCTCGACTCCTCGAACGCTCTCCTTCGCCCGCTCTTGAAAGGGACCAGTGGCATCACGTCGTTCGCGATTGCACGCGATGACGGTCGCGAGATCCTGATCTCGTCCGAAGCCGGTGGGCGGTGGTTCAACCGCCTCACCGATCCGGACGTGCGGAGCGGCGTCGGGCGCTTCGTCACTTACGACGAGAGCGACCGGGTGGTCGGCGACGAGCTGCGAAAGACCGACTACGACGCCAGAAAGCGTCCCTGGTTTCTGGCCGCCGCAGCGATGCCAAGGGACGACGGGATCCATTGGACGAGGCCCTACCAATTCGTCTCGTCCGGTGAGCCCGGCCTGTCGGCGGTGGCGCGGTGGACCGCTCCGGACGGCCACCGCTACGCCATTGCCAGCGATGTATGGCTCCGCGATCTCACGAACTTTACGCAGCATGTCCGCTTCACCAATTCCGGACTGGTGGCGATCTTGACCGACGCCGGCGAGGCGCTCGGTCTCCCGCGCGATCCGCGTTGGACGAGCGAAACCGTCAGGAAGGAATTGCTGAAGCCTGTCGAGGCGCTCGGGGTGGGGCCGCTAACGGCGTCTTACCGAGCCTGGCAGGATCGCGGACGTCCTTCCAACGAGATCATCCAGGTCGAAGACAGCGGAAACGTCTGGTTCGCATCGTTCCACGCCGTTCATCCCGCAGGTCAAACGTTCTGGATCGCAACGCTCGCACCGTCAGCGGATTTCGGGTGGGTGGACACGGATAAGCTGCTGATCAGCGTCGCGCTTGTCATCGGCTGTATGATCATCGCGTCATTTGCCGCGATATGGTTCAGCACGCGCGTCGCGCGGCCAATCGAGCAGTTGTCCGCCGAAAGTGCGCGCATCGGGCTCATGGAGTTCTCTCGACCGATCAACGTGGCATCGTCGGTCGACGAGATCGATGCGCTGGCCCGCTCCCTCGAAAGGATGCGATCGAGCTTCATGCAGGCTCAGTACGAGCTGGAGAACAAGGCCGAGCTGGAACGGAAGCTGGTGCAGGCCCAGAAAATGGAAGCCGTCGGCCAACTCACGGGGGGCGTTGCGCACGACTTCAACAACATGCTCACCGTCATTCTCGGCACCATCGAGATTTTGAAAGATGGCGTTACCGGCAATCCAGACCTTTCAGCCATCGCGAAAATGATCGACGAGGCCGCCACGCACGGCGCGGACCTGACCCACCGGCTGCTCGCCTTCTCCCGTCAGCAGCCGCTGCAGCCGCGCCGAACGGACGTCAATGCGCTGGTGATCGATGCAGCCCGGCTTTTGCGACCGATGCTCGGCGACAACGTCGAGATCGAATCGATGTTGGCGGACGATGTGCGGCCGGCCCTGGTCGATCCGAGCCAACTGAGCAACTCACTCGTCAATCTTGCCGTCAATGCGCGCGATGCGATGCCGGCCGGCGGCAAGCTCATGCTGGAGACCGAGAACGTCCACCTTGACGAGGACTACGCAAGTGCAAACAGCGAGGTTCGCCCGGGACCTTACGTGATGATCGCCGTCAGCGATACCGGGCAAGGCATTCCGGTCGCGGTCCGCGACAAGGTGTTCGATCCGTTCTTCACCACCAAGCACTCCGGGAAGGGATCCGGGCTCGGCCTCAGCATGGTCTATGGCTTCGTCAAGCAGTCGAACGGCCATATCAAGATCTACAGCGAGGAGGGGTGTGGAACGACGGTCAGGATCTATCTGCCGCCGGCCGGGGAGCAGGATGAGGAGCAGGTGCGCGCCCAGCCGGCGACGCAGGTCGAGGGTGGAACTGAAACGATTCTGGTGGTCGAGGACGAGGCATTGGTTCGCGATTACGTCGGCGCGCAACTGCGGAGTTTCGGCTATACCACGATCCTTGCAGCTAACGCCGAGGAAGCGCTGGCCCGCATCGAGCAGGGGGATGCCGTCGACCTGCTGTTCACCGACGTCATCATGCCCGGAATCATGAACGGGCGTCATCTCGCCGACGAGGCCGTGAGGCGGCGGCCCGGCCTCAAGGTGCTCTTCACCTCCGGGTACACCGACAACGCCATCGTGCATCACGGGCGTCTCGATCCGGGTGTCCTTCTGCTGGCAAAGCCCTATCGCAGGTCGGATCTTGGCCGGATGGTACGCACGGCGCTCGCCATGCGCACGCCGGATGGGGACTCAGCCGCTCGACCAGAGTCGCCCGGATCGCTCTCGTAGAAATCAGATGGGCGGACGGCGAAGCCAAGCTCCTATCAACCATGGCCGCGGAAGTCGCGGGTCTGCTCCCGATCTGATCATCGCGTCGTCAACGCCCGGCGCGCAGGCAGCTCAGCGCGCCACGCACGACATCCCAATTGTGTTCGTCGCGGTGAGCGATCCCGTTGCCAACGGCCGGCTTGTGACCGGAAACGGACCTCGCTGAGCGCATTCGACGCCTCATTCCGCGCCGCTCGACCCTCGATCTTGCCGAGTTCATGCTGGAGTACCGCGAACGACACCGACTGGTTTTCGTACAGCGCGATCAGGTTGGCGACTCCGGCGGTATTATGTGAGCGGAGCAAAGCCCGACGCAGTCACGCCAAGGCAAAGCATTAAGGCAAAGCATTGAGTCGCTCAGGGCAGCACCTTCAGGACATAGCTGGCGCTGGCGGGATGACCGGCTGTATCTTTGATCTCCACGCGAACCATATGTTCGCCGGCAGGAACCTCGGCATCCGGCATGTCTATGCCCTCGGACGTGGAAAACTGCTTGATGCGGTCGGTCAGATCGACATTCGGCGTCCGCAGATAAGTAGCCTTGATCGAGGCCAGGTCGATCTTCGTGCCGCCAAAGGACTCGAATTTGATCTGAAGATGCAGTGGCGAATGCATCGCCGTGTCCGGCGAGATGAGATCCAGTTTCGGACCACGCAAGACGCCGCGCATGTCGGCAACGACGGCGCCGGTCGGTGGCGGCCGGCCGGCTTCTTCGTCCGTGATCAGCTTCGGGCCGGCCCAAGCCGTACCTGAGTTTGACAGAGCCAAGGCCACGCCGACGATCGCGATTCCACACAGCCTCATCCGGTGTCCTCCGATAAGCCGAAGATCAGTCAACGCACGCCTCCGTCGCCAATGATACTGTACGGTGCCCAGAACAACGGATGCGCGTACACAAACTCGGTCTTGCCGTTGGCGCTAAGGTAGCCCGGTCCGTCCATCAGCGCCATCATCGCCTGTCGCAATGCCTCGCCGCGCGTCAGCCTGGGATCTTGGGCCTGTCGCCTGAACAGATCACTCACGAGCTCCTTGGCGGACTGAGAATGCACCGACCAGTTGGTGACCAGAATTGCGCGGGTCCCGGCGTAGAAGAACGCTCTGCCAAGGCCCGACGCGGCCTCAGCCCCAGCTCCCTCTCCGGCACCGGTGTTGCAGGCAGACAAGACCACCCAGTCTGCGTCGAGTTTCAACGCGAGGATTTCTTCCATCGTCAGCAGTCCGTCGCCTTCAACACCGGCAACCGCCGGGGCGGTGAGCGCGAGAGCCGGTTGGGTCAAGCCGTCGAGTTCGCCCGGAACGAGGCCGTGCGTCGCAAAGACCAGCACCTTGAATCCCGACAGGTCCATCGTCTTGACCGCCTGCTCGTTGGCATCCTTGCCGAGATTGAGCGCCTTCGACGGATCTGCCTGGAGGGCCAGAGCGATTGATCGCAATTCCGCGGCGGTGTCGGGAAGTCTAGGCAGGAGTGCAAGCTCGGCACTGTCAACGCCTCCGAGCTTCGGGCTGGAGCGGCGGCTCAGCGGCATGCCGCGCGTCGTGGTCGCATCGGCATCCGCAGCCTCTGCAGGACGCGCCTTGGCAGCCTCGACGGCCTGTTCGGGGCTGAACAAAGGGTCACCAAATGCAACCAGTTCGTTTCGGCCGCCCTTGCCAGGCGGCAATTGACGAAGCGTTCGTAGCGATGCGGACGACGGCACCATCGTGACGGCGTGAGTTCGCGCCAGCCATGGCACGCGTCGGTATTCGGCAAACAAGGGATCTTCGCCGTGCGGGACGGCCGAAGGCGCGGTCGGCAACAGCGAAAGCGGCAATAGACCCAGTGCACCATTGGTCACGACGATCAGGTTTCTGGCCGGCTTCCAGCCGGTCTCCACCGGCTTCAGCAGCAGGGAATAGAGCTCATAGGCCATGCCCAGATCAAATGGTGGAATGTCCGAGATCATGGCCGCCTGGGGCTCCAGCGCCTCGCGCAGCTTTCGAATCCTGCTCTCGATGTCGCCGCTCGACGCATTGACCTTCGCAAACGCGATCGGACCGGCTTTCGGCACGGCCCAGACAAAGCTGCGGCTCTGCCCGAAATAGAACGAGAGCATGGCTTCGCCATCGGCCAGCGCCGTCCTGATGTCACCGACCGATGGCGGCTTCGGCGCAATGAGATCGGCATAAGCAGGAAATCTCTGGGTGATCTCCTGGCGCGCCTTGTCGCGTTCGAGGCGCAAGCTGGTGATGGAAGCGTTGATCTCCTGCAACGACTTTTCGTCGCGCTCAGCCGACGGAAGCGACAACAGGTTGTTCAAGATACCAAGCTCGGCATCGACCTGCTTGACAAGATCCTGCTCCTTTCGCACGAGCTCGGCGAGCGCTGGATCTTTCGTTGCGGCCCGTGCGCTCGCCTCCGCCAGTGCCTGTTGCACAGATCGCGCCCGCACAGCGTCGGCAAGAGCGAACGTTTCCTCGCCGACGTCACTGCTCGACCCGGAAGCCTTCGTTCGCAGGAGGAAATAGCTTTCCACGATGGCCCGAAATCGCTGAGTCCTCGCGGCCACGCTGGTGGCATTGTCGCCAGAGGTATTTTCCTGCTCCGCCGACATCAGGACCGGGATCGCCAGCTTGAACTCGCGTGCGGCGTCCTCATCGCGCCCGGCTAACGCAAGCCCCATGGCGAGCGTGCCTCGCGCCGCGGCCGTTTCGAAATGCGTTTCGCCGACGCTTGCGGCCGACCTCTTCACGAGTTGTTCGGCCGCGGCAATGCCGGCGTCAATCTGGCCGGACGCATAGAGGGCCTGTATCCGCAACGGGTTCAATTCGAACACCTGTCGGCGGGACACGTCCCATTTTTTAATTGACTTGTCGATGCGCTGATAGACGGCCGTTGCGTCAGATTGCTTGTCTTGCAAGGTCAAGACATTGGCCAGTTGCGACAGCATCAGAACCGACCATTGGGTGTCCGATGAAACACCGATCGTGTCGTCGATCTCGACAGCCGCCCGCGCCAGCTTCTCTGCTTCTGCGTAGCGGCCCTGTTCAACGAGGATATCGGCCAGACCCATCACGAAATGCGGGATGGTGATGTGATATTTCCCGGTATCCTTCAAACGTGCCAGTAACGCGCGGCGCGCGTCTGCCTCGGCTTCGGACAGCCGTCCCTGGCGCGCCTCCATCCGGGCCTGCCAAAGAATCGTAAAATCCGCGGCCAGCAACATCGAAGACATGGTTGGAGGGTTGGGTGTCGTTAGAACGCCTGCGATGGCAGCACGCCGGCGCTGCTCTCCCTGCCGGTACGCCGCCTCGGCCTCGGCATAGTGCCCGCGGCCCTCTGCGATCAGCCCACGACCAATGTCGAGCTCGGACTCCCACATCTGGCCCACTTTATCGTAGGTGGCTCGCCATCGAGGCAGGCCGGTCGTTCGCATCTCCTTGATCGCAAGCTCATTGCGCCTTCGATAGATTTCGGCTTGCGAGATATCGCCCATGTAAACGAGGAGCAGGACGATTGTCCGATTGGCGTAAAACTGAAGACCCTTCTGATCCGGGTGTTGTTCCATGAAACGAAGCTGGCGTTGGTATGCCTCCACGCCCTTTTTCAGATCTCCGTTGAGCTCATAGTTGACGCCCTGATGCTCCATCATGCGGTTCATGAAGCCCGGCGAAACGACGTTCCGCCCCGCTTCGATGGCCTTATCGGTATCGGCGATCGACTCTGCCGTACGACCGAGGTCGGCGCGGGCGGTGCTCCGGTCATAATAGAAGTGCACCAGAGCTTCGCCCGTCTCCTTGCCCGTCGGCTCTCTGTCGGCCTCGGCTTTCAGCTGCTCCAGCTTTTTCCAATCGGGCTTTTCGCGGTCGAGAATGGCCGTGATGTCGGCGATTGTTCTTGGCGGAGCCAGAAGATTGGTGGAATGCGCAATCGCAACACCGGCTTTTGGTGCGATGATGTTCGGCAGTTCGAGGGGGACGTTTGGCCGACCGTTGGCGGCATTGAGGGCCTTTTCGATACACGCGCGGACGTGCGGGGTCGACCTGGCACGGCACGATTCAAGGGTGTTGCCGCCGGCGCGCATGCAACTCTGCACGAACGGCTTGCCAACATTGTTGCTGCAGGTCTCGCGGGCGACTTCGCCGGAAAGTGCAAAGGCAACTCCGGCTGATCCAGTCAGGATGCAAGCCGCAACCACATGGCGATGGGCCAGCCAATACAGACAGCGTCCCAGAGCTCTCGCATCCAGCGCACGCATCTTGTCAATGCCTTTAGCCAATGCAATGAATACAATACAGCACAACGAGTACAACACGATCGTTGGCCAAGCAATTGCCGATTCGGCGACAGATCGCGTCGCAATATTCACGTCGATCGTTTGATTGATCTTATTTGACAGCTTTTGGAGTGCGACGTTCAAGAAGAGGAATGTGATGAAGCTCTTTGCACTTTCCGTCTGTATTTTCGTTGCTACGGTGGCGTCATCAAGCGCCGATCAGGCCCGCGTCGAGGACCTCTCGTTCAGTTCAGTCACTCTTGCCGATTCGGATTTGTTGTCAGGTCGGGACGGGAAACCTGTTTCCGTCACTGGAAAGCTGCGCGTACCGGGAACGACCAACGAAAAGGTGCCGGCTGTCGTCCTGCTCCACGGCTCGGGCGGCGCCGGCGGCCCTGGAAGTACGGTCGATGGCTGGTCGACAGAGCTGAACCAGCTCGGGATAGCAACATTTGCGATCGACAGCTTTACCGGACGAGGGATCACGTCGACAGTCATGGATCAAACCCTGCTCGGTCGGCTGAACATGGTTGCCGATGCCTATCGGGCCCTCAACCTCCTGGCACGAGATCCGCGGATTGATCCAAATCGCATCGCCGTCATGGGATTCTCGCGGGGCGCCCAATCAGCCCTCTATTCAGCGATGAACCGCTTCTCGGGATTGGCCAACAACAACATGCGGTTCGCGGCACATGTCGTGTTCTACGCCGATTGCACCACCACGTATCTGGGCGATACCGACGTGATCGCACCGATCCGCCTTCTTCACGGCGATCGAGACAATTGGAACGCCGTCGCTCCCTGCCGCGGTTATGTGGAACGCCTGACGAAGGCCGGCAGGGATGTCAAATTAAGCGAGTACGCGGGCGCAGATCATGCGTTCGACAATCCAACCTTTCGCAAGCCGTTTCTCGTCAAGGGAGCGCCAACGACCCGCAAGTGCCAGCTGATGGAAAGCGCCGACCATCAGATTCTCAATCGCGCAACACAGAAGCCTTTCACCTACAAGGATGCCTGCGTCGAAAAGGACACAACCGTGGCCTACAATGACGCGGCAGATCGTCAAGCGCACCTGCTTGTTCGCGATTTTCTCACGAACGTGTTCCGGATCAAGCACTAGCTAGAGAGCGGCTCCCATAGAGGCTGCGGTCTTGCTTGAGCTTCCTGCCTGAGGGCGTCCTTATCAGACGACTATTCTGCGTGCGGCCTCTCTTCGACATGCAGCGATGTCCGCTATTGCGCAGTTATTGGCAGAGAAGCGGACATCGCGAGCGGTGGAGCGAAATGCTCCGCTCTCACCAGGATGCAGTCTTAGACCCGCCTACTCCTCGTCGTCTTCTTCCTCGTCTTCGTCGTCCTCATCGTCTTCGATTTCGAGGCGTTCGAGCGTCGCCAGCGGCAGCGTCTCGCGGAACAGATCGCCCTCCGAGCCCATCCAGAGGCAGACAATGTCGTTGCCCTTCACCTCTGCGACGGTCAGCGGCTGGCCGCCGGATTTGAGCATGACGACGTCGCCGGTTTTCAAGTCCATGGATAGTCCTTTCGGGTTGATCGACGAGAGCGAAAGTTAGCAAGCCGTCATGACACGCCGATCACGGACTGCGGGGCCCGTGTACTTGCGCCGGCTTGCGGTGACTGCGCGAAACGTCGATGGCAGAGGTTCGAGTGGGGGATCGCTCGATGGTCGCTTCAGGAGTGTTCCGTCCCGAGCGCGGCGATGATCACATCATGCACCTGTTTTGCCCGACGCGTCAAACGATTTCGTAAAATCAGTAGTCCTGCCGCGTTTTGCGGCATGCTATTGATTTTGCAGCAGCCGGCTACTGTGCATGGGGTTGTTTTCGAAGATTTAGCCCGGCACCAGCTCGGTCAGCGAGCGGATGATGCGGTCGGGCTTGACGCTCGAGCCTTCGGGCAGGCCGTCGCCATGCGCGTCGAGCCAGATCGCATAGATGCCGAGGCGCTGCGGCGTCACGACTTCCCATTCCAGATTGTCGCCGATCATCCAGGTCTCCTCGGCGGTGACGCCGAGCGCCTCCATCGCGTGCAGATAGGCGCGCTCCTCGGGTTTGCCGAAGCCGTGTTCGCCCTCGATCTGGATGTGGTCGAAGCGATGGGTCAGCTCGAAGCGCTCGACCTTGGCGCGCTGCATGTCGGCGGCGCCGTTGGTGACCAGCGCGAGCTTGACGCCATGCGCCTTGAATGCATCGATCGCATCATGGGCGCCGGGGAAGATGAAGATCGCTTCCTCGCGATAGCTGGTGAAGCGGTCGGCGAGGCGCGCGGCGAGATCGTCGGAGAGGGCACGATGGCCGCTGGCGGCGAGCGCAGCAAAGCCGCCGCGCACCGTGAGCCGTCGCGCCTCGCCGAGCTTCATCCGCCACGCAGCTTCCGCGGTCGACCAGAACTGCCGCGCATAGGCAAGCACCGCTGTTGCGACCTGTGCGGGCGGCAGCGGCGCGAGCTCTTCCGCAAATTCCTCCGCGATCGTGTTCCACGCAATCTCGGGCCGGCCATAGGCCGACAGGATGGTATCGTCCATGTCGATCAGCATGGCGCGGGGCAGGGACTTGATTGAGGGTTTGATCACGCTCATGGCCATTTCACCTCCGGCGGCAGCGACGACAGGATCGAATCCACATTGCCGCCGGTCTTGAGCCCGAAGATGGTGCCGCGGTCGTAGAGCAGGTTGAACTCGACATAGCGGCCGCGGCGGATCAATTGCTCCTCGCGGTCTTCGCTGGTCCAGGCGCTGGCAAAATTGCGCCTGACGATGTCAGGGTAGATCTTCAGGAACGCACGGCCGACGTCCTGGGTGAAGGCGAGGTCGGCATCCCAGTCGCCGCTGTCATGCCAGTCATAGAAGATGCCGCCGATGCCGCGGGCCTCTTTCCGGTGCGGCAGGTAGAAATACTCGTCGCACCACTTCTTGTACTTGTCGTAGTCGGCAACGCCGTTTGGGCCCGTGCAGGCGTCCTTCATCGCGGCGTGGAAGGCGAGGGTGTCCGCATCCTCCTGCGTGCGCCTGCGGTCGAGCACCGGTGTCAGGTCGGCGCCGCCGCCGAACCACGCCTTGGTGGTGACGACGAAGCGCGTGTTCATGTGCACGGCCGGCACGTGCGGATTGCGCATGTGCGCGATCAGCGAGATGCCGGACGCCCAGAAGCGCGGGTCTTCGGCCGCGCCCGGAATCTGCGCGCGAAACTCGGGCGCGAATTCGCCATGCACGGTCGAGCAGTGTACGCCGACCTTCTCGAACAGGCGGCCCGACATCATCGACATCACGCCGCCGCCACCCCTGGCCCCGCTATGGTCGGTGCGCTGCCACGGCGTGCGCGCGAAGCGGCCTGACACGCCGGGATAGAGGCTTTCCGGTGCGTCGTCTTCCAGCCGCTCGAAGCTCGCGCAGATGTCGTCGCGCAATTGCTCGAACCAGCTGCGGGCGCGAGCCTTGCGGTCTTCGATCGTTGAAGCGTCCATGTTCATTCCAATGCGGACTGCCTGTAGGGTGGGCAAAGGCGTCCTTGCGCCGTGACCACGATCTTCACCGTCATCTCGAATGGTGGGCACGCTACGCTTTGCCCACCCTGCGAGATCTCATGTCTGCGGACCGTAATAGGTGCAGCTCTCGTAGCAGCTATCGCGGTGGATGCTGACGCGGCTCAGCTTGCCGACATGCGCCAGCCGCTCCCAGACGAAGCGCGACAGGTTTTCGAGCGTTGGTGTCCCCAGCGCCTCGATCTTGTTGAGGAACTTGTGGTCGAGCGTCAGCCTGACATCTTCAATCGCACGCTGGAGCAGGCCGAGATCGATCACCATGCCGGTCGCAGGATCGGGCATGCCGCGCACCGTCACCTCGGCGCGGAAGGAGTGGCCGTGGATCTCTTCGCTCGCCTCACCAAAGGTCGTCCCCTTCAGCGTATGCGCCGCCTCGAAGCGAAACTGTTTCGTCAATTCCCACATCTGTCCGTTCAGTCCTATCTGATGCCGAGCGATTTATGCGTCTGCACGCTCAGCCGCCATTGCGGATGGCGCAGGCAATAGTCGATCGCGCGCGTGGTGTTCTCGATGACCTCGGGTCCGTCCATCGGCTGCAGCGAGAAGCGCTCGAAGGCGAGGCCTTCGAATGTTTCCGGCGCGGCGAGGGCCTGCGGATAGACCAGCTTCAGCTCGTGTCCCTGGCGCAGCACCAGCTCGCTGCCGCCCTTCGGGCTGACACAGATCCAGTCAAGGCCATCAGGCGGCGCGACCGTGCCGTTGGTCTCGACGCCGATCTCGAAGCCTCTGGCGTGCAGCGCGGCGATCAGGGCTTCATCGACCTGGAGCAGCGGCTCGCCGCCGGTCAGCACCACATAGCGGTTCTCGGTCGAGGCGGTCCACTGCGCAGCGATGGTGTCGGCAAGTTCCATGGCCGTGGCATAGCGGCCGCCGAGCGTGCCGTCGGTACCGACGAAATCGGTGTCGCAGAACTGACATACCGCCTCGCTCCGGTCGACCTCGCGGCCGCTCCAGAGGTTGCAGCCGGCAAATCGGCAGAACACCGACGCGCGCCCGGCATGGGCGCCTTCGCCTTGCAGGGTCAGGAAGATTTCCTTGACCGCGTAACTCACTGGTCTCTCCTCGTCATATCTAGCCTTGCGGGTTCCGGACCTGCCGGAGCGCTTCGCCCGCGGCCATCGCCGCGGTCATGGCGACATTGAGCGACCGCAGCCCGGGCGCGATCGGGATCACCAGCCGCGCATCCGCGGCCTCGACCACCGCATCGGTGACGCCGGCGCTCTCGCGCCCGAATAGCAGGATGTCCGACGTCTGGTAACGGAAATCGCGGTAGTCGGTGGCACCTTTGGTGGTGAACAGCAGCAGGCGGTAGCCATGTGCCGCCCGCCACTCCTCGAATTTCGACCAGGAATCGTGCCTGACGATGCTGACATGGTCGAGGTAATCCATTCCCGCCCGGCGGAAATGCCGGTCCGAGACCGGGAAGCCGGCGGGTTCGATGATGTGGGCGGCGATTCCCAGGCAAGCGCAGAGGCGGAGAATCGTGCCGGTGTTCTGGGGGATGTCAGGTTGGAAAAGTGCGATCTGCATGGCCAGTGACGGGTTGGTTGAGGGCCGGAAATGTCTCAATAAAACATCGCCGGCCGCGGAATTCGTGCATTGCACGCTCCCGCGCCGTTAGCGGGCTTGCGCTCGCCCTGCAAGGGTGCCAATAGAACGATTCTGGACTGCTGTTTTCGCCTTGTTTTGGCGGGGACGAGCGAAGTTCTGCCGCCGCGGGGGGCCGCGGGCGCCGGCAGCACTGTTTCAGGGACCTTGGGGGCTCCTGGAGCGGTTCCACCGGCCGCATAAGAAGAAAGGGTTGGAATCGTGACGACAGCGTCTTCGGCGGACCATCCGACACGCCGTGATTTCTTATTCGTTGCAACGGGGGCAGCTGCAGCAGTTGGGGGCGCAGCTGCGCTCTGGCCCTTTATCTCCCAAATGAATCCGGACGCCTCGACCATCGCCGCCGGTGCGCCGATCGAGGTCGATCTGACCCCGGTTGCCGAGGGGCAGGACATCAAGGTGTTCTGGCGCGGCAAGCCGATCTATATCAGCCACCGCACCAAGAAGCAGATCGACGAGGCGCGCGCCGTTCCGGTGGCGAGCCTGCCCGATCCGCAGGCCGACGAGGCCCGGGTCAAGTCCGGCCATGACCAGTGGCTGGTCGTGATCGGCATCTGCACCCATCTCGGCTGCATCCCGATCGCCCATGAAGGTAATTACGACGGGTTCTTCTGCCCCTGCCATGGTTCGCAGTACGATTCGTCCGGCCGCATCCGCCAGGGGCCCGCGCCCGCGAACCTGCCTGTGCCGCCGTACACGTTCGTTTCCGACACCAAAATCCAGATCGGCTGAGCTTCGGACCCGCGTCCGAAGCCTCCCGCCGTCTCGTCGTTCTATTTCCTCAGGATCGCATCATGAGCGGACCATCCGACTACCAGCCGAGCAATCCGGCACTGCAATGGATCGAGCGGCGTCTGCCGATCTTGGGCCTCGTGCACTCCTCCTTTGTCGTCTATCCCACCCCGCGTAATCTGAACTACTGGTGGACCTTCGGCGCCATCCTCTCCTTCATGCTGGGGATGCAGATTCTGACCGGCGTGATCCTGGCGATGCACTACACGCCGCACGCCGATCTCGCCTTCAAGTCGGTCGAGCTGCTGGTCCGTGACGTGAATTACGGCTGGCTGCTACGCAACATGCACGCCTGCGGCGCGTCGATGTTCTTCTTCGCGGTCTACGTCCACATGCTGCGCGGCCTCTATTACGGTTCGTACAAGGAGCCGCGCGAGGTGCTTTGGATCCTCGGCGTGATCATCTACCTCTTGATGATGGCGACGGGCTTCATGGGCTACGTGCTTCCCTGGGGCCAGATGAGCTTCTGGGGCGCCACCGTCATCACCAATCTGTTCTCTGCCATTCCCTATGTCGGCGAGAGCATCGTGACGCTGCTGTGGGGTGGCTATTCGGTCGGCAACCCGACCTTGAACCGCTTCTTCTCGCTGCACTATCTGCTACCGTTCCTGATCGCGGGCGTCGTCGTGCTCCACGTCTGGGCGCTGCACGTCGCTGGCCAGAACAATCCTGACGGCGTCGAGCCGAAGACGGAAAAGGACACGGTGCCGTTCACGCCGCACGCGACCATCAAGGACGGCTTCGGCGTTGCCTGCTTCCTGCTGCTCTACGCCTGGTTCATCTTCTACATGCCGAACTATCTCGGCGACGCCGACAATTACATTCCGGCGAACCCGGGCGTGACGCCGCCGCATATCGTGCCGGAATGGTATTACCTGCCGTTCTACGCGATCCTGCGCTCGATCCCGAACAAGCTTGCGGGTGTGATCGGCATGTTCTCGGCGATCATCATCCTGTGCTTCCTGCCCTGGCTCGATGCCGCCAAGACCAAATCGTCGAAGTACCGGCCGCTGGCCAAGCAGTTCTTCTGGATCTTCGTCGCGGTCTGCATCCTGCTCGGCTATCTCGGCGCGCAGCCGCCGGAAGGCATCTACGTGATCGCCGGCCGTGTCCTGACGGTCTGCTACTTCGCCTACTTCCTGATCGTGCTGCCGCTGCTCTCGCGTATCGAGACGCCGCGGCCGGTGCCGAACTCGATCTCGGAGGCGATCCTCGCCAAGAGCGGCAAGGCCGTAGCTTCGATCGCGGTCGCGCTCGTGGCGGCCGGCGCGCTGTTCGTCGGCAGCCTGCAGGATGCTCGCGCCGAAGAAGGCGGCACCAAGCCGCCGGGCAACAGCTGGTCGTTCGCCGGCCCTTTCGGCAAGTATGACCGCGGTGCGCTCCAGCGCGGCCTGAAAGTCTACAAGGAAGTCTGCTCCAACTGCCACGGCCTGTCCTACATCGCCTTCCGCAATCTCGCGGACGTCGGAGGCCCCGGCTATTCGGTGGCGCAGGCGGCGGCGTTTGCGTCCGAGTACAAGATCAAGGACGGTCCGAACGACGCGGGCGACATGTTCGAACGCCCCGGCCGGCCTGCTGACTACTTCCCCTCGCCCTTCCCGAACGAGCAGGCGGCTCGTGCGGCAAATGGCGGCGCGGCGCCGCCCGACCTGTCGCTGATCACCAAGGCGCGTTCGTACGGCCGCGGTTTCCCGATGTTCCTTGTGGACTTCTTCAGCCAGTACCAGGAGCAGGGCCCGGACTATGTCGCCGCTGTGCTCCAGGGCTTTGAGGATAAGGCGCCGGAAGGCGTGACCATTCCTGAGGGCTCGTACTACAACAAGTACTTCCCGGGTCACGCCATCAAGATGCCGAAGCCGCTCAGCGACGGCCAGGTGACCTATGACGACGGCTCGCCGGCAACGGTTGCGCAATACGCCAAGGACGTCACCACGTTCCTGATGTGGACCGCCGAGCCGCACATGGAGGCGCGCAAGCGCCTCGGCCTCCAGGTATTCGTGTTCCTGATCCTGTTCGCGTTCCTGATGTACTTCACCAAGAAGAAGGTCTGGGCCGACTCGCATTGAGCGGCCTGACGCGAAACGAAAATGAAGAAGCCCCCGCAAGGGGGCTTTTTGTTGCTCAGCTCTCCGTCATTCCGGGGCGATGTGTCAGCATCGAACCCGGAATCTCGAGATTCCGGGTTCGCCCTGCGTGCGCCCCGGAAAGACGTGAGTGTGGATTGCGCTGTGCCCGCACAACCGCCAAAATACCGCCGACGTCTCCCCAGAAACGCGTCGGAGGACACCATGGGAACCGCCATCACTTTCAAGCGTCCGGATGGCAAGGACGCCGCGGGCTATCTTGCGAATGCTGCACGCGGCAACGCGCCGGGCGTGGTCGTGATCCAGGAATGGTGGGGCCTGTCGGACCAGATCAAGGGCCTGTGCGACCGCTTCGCAATCGCCGGCTTCGATGCGCTCGCGCCCGATCTCTACAAGGGCAAGGTGGTGCCATATCACGACACGGACGCGGCCGGCAAAGAGATGAACTCGCTCGATTTCATGGATGCCACCACGCAGACCGTGCGCGGCGCCACGCAATATCTGTCGCGCAACGGCGCCAAGGTCGGGCTCACAGGCTTCTGTCTCGGCGGCGCCGTCACGATCATCGGTTCGGTGCACGTGCCGGAGCTGACCGCCGGCGTCGTGTTCTACGGCATTCCACCGGAGCAGGCGGCCAAGCCCGCCGACGTCAAGATCCCGCTCCAGGCCCATTTCGCCAACAAGGACGATTGGTGCACGCCGGATCTGGTCAACGGCTTCGAAAAGGCCATGAAGGCCGCCGGCAAGTCGCTCGAGCTGTTCCGCTATGACGCCGAGCACGCCTTCGTCAACGAGCAGCGCCAGGCCGTGCACGACCGCGAAGCGGCCGAGCTCGCCTGGGGCCGGGCGACCGAGTTTTTCAGAAAGCATTTGGGTTGAACGCAGTCACGCTTTCAAGCGACACAGGGCAGGCCGCCGGGAATCCGGTGGCCGCTCTGGCGTGGTCACGCACTCTGCGTCGGAGCCAACACATTGGCGCCGGGCATCTCCATGAAAATCTACCTGATCGCATCCTTGTTTGTCGCCAGCCTTGCGGCGCCCTGCTGGGCGAAAGAGCCTGCGTGTAACGGGCCGGAATTCCAGACATTCCGCACCGATTTCGAGAGCGCGGCGAACGCGAACGACAAGACGCGCATCGTCAAGCTGATCGCGTTTCCGGTCGAGTACTGGTCGGCGGAAGGCAAACACGATGTTCAGAGCGGCCCGGTCAAGAGCGAGGCCGAATTTCTGCAACGCTACGACGCGTTATTCACATCAGCCATGCGCAAGCATCTGCACACCGCAAAGCTGCTATCGCTGCCTGATGGGCGCTGCGCATTGACCTGGCATGACACGAATTCCGAATTCACCTTTGAATTCCGGTATGCGCCCGAGGGTGGGTTTCGAGCGATCGGGTATGAGGTCGGAGCCTACTAGGTCGACGGCATGCAAGGCGTGCGAAGAGTTGGTCGCGGACTTTTGTGGGAGTGAGGCTATGCTTCATACATGCGCGTTCGCCCGCGCCGCGCGGTGGATCATTGCTCTCTGCTGTTGTTTGGTCGCTGCGCAGGCTCATGCCGAGCCGGCCTTCGTGACGATCAAGGGTGATGCGAGCAATCCGGCTTGGTGGGTTGGTGCCGAATTCCATCCGTTCACGACCGAGGTTCGCGGGATTCCCGCGAGCCAGATACGAAGGAACTGGTGCAAGGCGACCGAATTTCGCAAGGACCTCATTCCGAGGGAATGGCTGGTTGACATGAAGGGCGTCGACCAAATGCTGGCAGCCGGGATGTCGTTCGCGATCGAAGGGCATTTCCATGGCTCGGCGTCAAAGCAAGTCGCCGTGGTGGGCGCCTATGAGGAGTGCGCTGGCAAGACGGGCCGCTTCATCCTGATCCTGGATCAACCTGCGGACGGCAAAGCCAAGATCAGATTTGTTAATGCCGTGCAGACGGATCATCAATTCGGCGCGCTCCAGAGGGGGAAGGACAACACGATCGTCGCCTGGTCATGCATGGAGTGTGATGGCAGCTCGGTTCTTAAATGGGACCGCAAGAAGCACAAATTCGACTGGATGCCGGAGCCAGAGGAACAATAGGGGGGCTACCGCAGTCTGCCCACCCTTGACGCGGTCCCCGCGCCATGATGAGTATCCGGCCCATGAGCACCGCAGCCCGCCCATCCCGTCGTTGGTGGCGCACCTCCTAAGAGGTGGCCGGTGCGATTTATTCTCCCAAAATCGTCAGAGGTCGCCAGCACAGCGCGGCGGCCTTTTCGTTTGTCCTGTGTGGCGTTTCCTCGGCAAGTTTCGTAAGAGGACGACATGAACAGGACAGTCTTTGCCCTCCCGCCCCGAAGCGATTACGTCACCCGTGGTGGTCTTGCGATCACGCGCGTCGCTGAGCAGTTTACCGGTCATGCCGACCGGCTCGACGATCTCATCAACCTGCTCGACCGCCGCCGCGGCGTGGTGCTGTCCTCGGGCACGACTGTACCCGGCCGCTATGAGAGCTTTGACCTCGGCTTCTCCGATCCGCCGCTCAAGCTGGAAACCACCGGCGTCAATTTCAAGCTCGAGGCACTGAACGCGCGCGGGCAGGTGCTGATCGCCTTCCTTTCCGACGTCTTGCGCGAGCCCTGCGTCGTGATCTCCGAGAAGACGGCGTCGCGCCTTGCCGGCCACATCATCCGCGGTGATGCGCCGATCGAGGAAGATCAACGTACTCGGCGTGCCAGCGTGATGTCGCTGGTGCGCGACCTCGTTGCCGCCTTCTCCTCCAACGACGACGGAATGCTGGGCCTGTTCGGCGCCTTCGCCTACGACCTCGTGTTCCAGATCGAGGACCTCGTGCAGAAGCGTGCGCGCGAGCAAGACCAGCGCGACATCGTGCTCTACGTCCCCGATCGCCTGCTGGCCTATGACCGCGCCACGGCACGCGGCGTCGTGCTCAGCTATGAGTTCGCCTGGAAGGGCAAATCGACCGACGGCCTGCCGCACGAGACGGCCGATAGTCCGTATGTGAAGACGGGACGCCAGGGCTTTGCCGATCACGCGCCCGGCGAATATCAGGCCACCGTCGAGACCGCGCGCGCAGCCTTTGCCCGCGGCGATCTGTTCGAGGCCGTGCCGGGCCAGCTCTTCGCCGAGCCCTGCGAGCGTTCGCCGGCCGAAGTGTTCCAGCGCCTCTGCGTCATCAACCCGTCGCCCTATGGCGCGCTGATGAATCTCGGCGAAGGCGAATTCCTCGTTTCGGCCTCGCCGGAAATGTTCGTGCGCTCCGACGGACGTCGTGTCGAGACTTGCCCGATCTCGGGCACGATCGCGCGCGGCACCGATGCGATCGGCGACGCCGAGCAGATCCGCCAGCTCCTGAACTCGGAGAAGGACGAGTTCGAGCTCAACATGTGCACCGACGTCGATCGCAACGACAAGGCTCGCGTCTGCGTGCCCGGTACGATCAAGGTGCTGGCGCGCCGGCAGATAGAGACCTACTCGAAGCTGTTCCACACCGTCGACCATGTCGAGGGCATACTGCGCCCCGGTTTCGATGCGCTCGATGCCTTCCTCACCCATGCCTGGGCCGTCACCGTCACAGGCGCGCCAAAACTGTGGGCGATGCAGTTCGTCGAGGATCACGAGCGTTCGCCGCGCCGCTGGTATGCCGGCGCGATCGGCGCTGTAAATTTCGACGGCAGCATCAACACCGGCCTCACCATCCGCACCATTCGCATGAAGGATGGTCTCGCCGAGGTGCGCGTCGGCGCCACCTGTCTGTTCGATTCCGATCCCGCCGCGGAAGACCGCGAATGCCAGGTGAAAGCCGCAGCGCTGTTCCAGGCGCTGCGTGGCGATCCGCCGAAGCCGCTGTCGGCGTTTGCGCCCGATGCCACCGGTTCGGGCAAGCGCGTGCTCCTGATCGACCACGACGACAGCTTCGTTCATATGCTGGCTGACTATTTCCGCCAGGTCGGCGCCGAGGTCACCGTGGTCCGCTATGTGCATGCGCTCGCCATGCTCAAGCAGAAGAGATGGGATTTGCTCGTGCTGTCGCCCGGCCCGGGCCGTCCCGAGGATTTCGGCATCAAGACGACGATCGACGCGGCGCTGGCGAACAAGCTGCCGGTGTTCGGCGTCTGCCTCGGCGTGCAGGCGATTGGCGAATATTTCGGCGGCGAGCTCGGCCAGCTCACCCATCCCGCGCACGGAAGGCCCTCGCGGGTGCAGGTGCGCGGCGGGCGTCTGATGCGCAATCTGCCGAACGAGATCGTGATCGGTCGCTATCACTCGCTCTTCGTCGAGCGTGAGAGTATGCCTGAGGTGCTCAACGTCACCGCCAGCACCGAGGACGGCGTCGCCATGGCGCTGGAGCACAAGACTCTGCCGGTTGCCGGCGTGCAATTCCATCCGGAATCGCTGATGTCGCTCGGCAACGAGGTGGGCTTGAAGATTGTCGAGAACGCGTTCCGGCTGGATGCGCCGGTCAATTGAGAGGCACCAATGACCACTGATCACGATCTGAAGGCGAGCGTCCGCGCCATCCCCGACTATCCCAAGCCGGGGATCATGTTCCGGGACATCACGACCTTGCTTGCGGATGCGCGCGCTTTCCGCCGCGCGGTCGACGAGCTCGTCAATCCCTGGGCCGGCAACAAGATCGACAAGGTCGCGGGCATGGAGGCGCGCGGCTTCATCATCGGTGGCGCGGTGGCGCATCAGCTCTCGGCCGGCTTCGTGCCGATCCGGAAAAAAGGCAAGCTGCCGCACACCACTGTGCGCATCGCCTACTCGCTCGAATACGGCATCGACGAGATGGAGATGCATGTCGATGCGATCCAGCCCGGTGAGCGCGTCATCCTGGTCGACGATCTCATCGCCACCGGCGGCACTGCGGAAGGTGCGGTGAAGCTGCTGCGCCAGATCGGCGCCAATGTGGTCGCTGCCTGCTTCATAATCGACCTGCCTGAACTCGGCGGCGCCGCCAAGCTGCGCGCCATGGACGTGCCGGTGCGCACGCTGATGACGTTCGACGGGCACTGAGACGTCGCTGAGGCGATCGTCAGATCGCTTCCGCCTTCAGCTCGTTCCGCCAGTGTACCACGCGCTCCTTCAGCAGCGCGTTCCGGACATAGCCACTCTCCTCATCCTCCAGCCGCTCGCATTCGGCGAACGTCAGGCCGGCGTCGCCATAAGCGTTCCAAGCGGCCTGGAGGCTGCGGCAGGGGTGGCCGCCCTGGCGCAGGGTGAACCAAGTGCGGTTCTGGATGGTCTCGAGGTTCGGGGCTTGCCCGACCCAGGCCCCGCCCGAGGCGGTGCAGCGGATCACGTAGATGCCTGCAATGGTCTTCCGCTCCTTGTAAGCGGCGATGGCTGCTTTCCGGTCAGTGCTCACGGGAGGGGCCTTGCTGAGGACGTTGTTGCGCAGCCCTGATAGCGGCGCGGCTGTCCGGCGTCAATATTACCCGGATAAAATATTCAGGACCGTTGCAGGATCAGGCTGAGCTCGAGCTCGCGGAAGGCGAGGTAGTTTCGCCGGATCCACTGGTGCAGCTCGGTCGATGAGTCCTTTTCCTGGCGCAGATAGCCGGTGAAGGAGAAGTTCAGCCGGTCGATATAGGTCTTGAGGAAGCCGGGCAGCGCCGGCAGGCGGAACAGCCGGCCGCCGGCCATCGCGGGCGGCAGCTCGCCGCGGATGATGAGCTCATTGTCGACGGTAATGAGGTTCATCCGTGGGATCTGCCCGCGCAGCATCTCGTGGGCGCGGGCCGAGACGCGGTCGGTGTCGGCGACGAACAGGATCATCGGCGCGACATGCCGGCGCGCTGCTTCCTTGAGAAGGCCGATCTCGTCGGTCATCTTGAAGAACTCGTCGAAGGCGTGGAAGCCGAGGTCGATGACCTTGGCGAGCCCGTCATCGACGATGACGCGATCCATCAGCTGCATCTTGCCGTAGGTGTCGATCACATCAGCGGTTTCGGTGACCTTCGGCAGGTAATCGAGCAGCGACGGCTCCTTCAGGTTGACGTCGAAGGCCGCGACATTGCCGTTCTTGAGCAGCAGGAATTCGGCGAGCAGCCGCGCCAGCAGGGTCTTGCCGACCTGCGGGCGGGGCGAGCAGATGATGTAAAGGGGCGTCGCTGGCATCGGCTGCTATATCAGGCCAAGTCACCGCCCAATCCAGCCGTATCAGCCCGGCCTTCGCAACTATTTTTCGCTGTTGCGGGTCACGGGCTTCGAACCGACGATGTCGGTCAAGCGGATGCGGTCGAACTCGCTCCAGACGTTGGCCAGCCAGTGCCGGACATAGCCGCGCAGCACGAACGAATAGTTCGCGGCTTCGTCATGGATGCCCTTGTTGGCGACGAATTTCAAGAACGGGACCGAGGACACCTCCACCTGCTCATAGGCCATTTCGTTGAGCTTCGGGATGGTCAGCTCGGTCGCATCCTTGATGCGGTGGAAGTAGGAATTGTAGGTCGCCTGGTCCCACTGGAAGAACTGGGTGTCGTTGATGAAGTTCTTCACCAGGAAATATTTCGCGCCGGTCATGAAACCGGCTGTCTCGGCGATCTCGTCCAGCGAGGCGATCGAGGGGCCCAGGATGTGGAACACCGCGAAGGTAATCTGGCCGGCCTTGGCGGCGTCGAGGAAACCGATGTCGCGCAGCGAGGCCAGAGCCGGCGAGAGCAGGCCGGCGCGGACATCGATCACGGTCACCGACGGGCTCGTCGCGTTGAGCGTGTCGAAGATCTTCATCTGGTCGGCCGTCGTCGTCATGTCGACGATCTCGGTGATGTCAGGATGGAAGCGCTTCAGCGTTCCCCGCGGCGACTCCGTGTCGAACGCGCGCGTCGGTACATTGTTGGCCGAGAAATAATCGAGCAGGGTGCGCGATACCGTGGTCTTGCCGACCCCGCCCTTGTCCGCGCCCACCACAACCACTGCCGGCTTTGCCATTGCTGTCCCCTAACGCGCCCCCGATCGCGAGGTCGCAATCGGCCGGGCCCCAAATCGATGTCCCAAGGATAGTCCCAAGGAATGTCCCAAGTCTGCTGTTGGGCGCGAACATGGCAGAAACAAGGGAGAATTCAATTCCGCAGGCTTCGGTTGGAGCAATTCCCGAGGTTTTTCCCGGACCTCGCGAAACCAGCCCAAAGAGCTGCAGATTGCACGCTCAGTGACGGCCCCAAGGACCTATGGGATTGCCGAGCGGGCCTAGCGGATTCCCGGCCGCGGTTCCGGCAGGGCTCGGCGCGGGCACGGGCGGTGGGCTCGGCGGGTTGCCTGCATCGTTCCACGGGCCGTGCGGGACCGGAGGAGGGACGGCTTGCGGATCGGCCTGTGCCTCGGGCTCGTCGGTCTCGGGCTGGTCTGTCTCTTCGGCGGGCGGCGGCAACGGGCCGGGATCGTGGCCGCCGGCGAACTTGACCAGCGCGTCGACGCGGGACTGCACGGAAGGGTGGGTTGCGAACAGATCGGAAAAGCCTTCGCGCGGATTGTCCAGGCACAGCTCCATCACCGCGGAGGTTGCGCCCGGCAATTCGCCGCGGCCCTCGATCTTGCGCAGCGCCGAGATCATCGCATCGGGGTTTTTCGTCAGCTCGACCGAGCCGGCGTCGGCGAGATATTCGCGCGAGCGCGATAGTGCGAGCTTCACCACCTGCGACACCAGCCAGGCCACTACGATCAGCACGACCGCGATGATGACGACGACGATGGCGCCGCCGCCGGAGCTCTTGCTGTCGCTCGACGACGAGGACGACCGCGACGACGAGGAAGAACCCGACGACCACGATCCGCCGCCCGAGCTCCAGCTCAAATTGGTGAACAGGCGGAAGAACAATTCGCCAAAAAAGCCGACCACGCCGGCGATGATCACGGCGACCACCATCAGCTGCACGTCGCCGTTCTTGATGTGGGTCAGCTCGTGGCCCAGCACGGCCTCGATCTCCTGGTCGTTCAGCGCCTTGAGGAGACCTGTGGTGACGGTGACAGCATATTGCCGCGGATTGAGGCCGGTCGCGAACGCGTTCAGCGCCGGTGAGTCCATGATCTTCAGCTTCGGCATGGTGATGCCGCGCGAGATGCACAGATTTTCCAGCAGATTGTAGAGCCGGGGCTCTTCCTGTCGCGTGACGTCGTGACCGCCTGTCACCGCGTCGATCATCGACTGGTGAAAGAAATAGGCGATGATGATCCAGGCCACAGCCGCAATCGTCGCAAAGGGAAAGGCGACGATGAGGTCGTGGAAGCCCCGATTCAGATAATAGGCGACGGTCTCGTTGCCGTTGGTGACGACTTCGGCGACCAGCGCGCCGGCAAAGACCAGCACGTAGACCAGTGCGAACAGGCCGCCGAGCAGCAGCATCGAACGAAACTTGTTCGATGCGATGTGCGTGTAGAGACCATACGCGGCCATGACGCGTTGCCCTGCCGGCCTATCTGTTCAGATCAGAATTTCACCTGAGGCGTGGCCTCGACCTCGGCGCGGCTCGCGCCCAGGTCGAAGAAGTCCTTCTTGGTGAAACCGAACATGCCGGCGAACAGAGCGGCGGGCATCTGCTGGATGCCGGTGTTGTATTCCTGGACCGCGTTGTTGAAGAAACGGCGGCTCGCCGCGATCTTGTTCTCGAGGTCGGAGAGCTCGGATGCGAGCTGCTGGAAATTGGCATTCGCCTTGAGGTCCGGATAGGCCTCCGACAGCGCGATCAGTCGGCCGAGTGCGCCGGAGAGCTGGTTCTCGGCGGCGGATACTTGCGCCGGTCCCTGCGCCGACATCGCCGAATTGCGCGCCTTGATGACGTCGTCGAGTGTGCCGCGCTCGTGCGAGGCGTAGCCCTTCACGGTCTCCACGAGGTTCGGGATCAGGTCATGACGCTGCTTGAGCTGCACGTCGACATCGGCAAAGGCCTGGCCGACGCGCTGGCCAAGTGCCACCAGCCGGTTGTAGGCGCTGAAGGCCAAGAACACGAGGACGACGATGACGCCGAGAACGATCCAGCCGGTCGACATGGAGAACTCCTGAAAGGGAATTGGAGCAGACAGCCTAAACTAAAATGGAGCCGGGGGAGAGCCCCGCGCGGAGGGAAGGTAAGACTTGGTCGGATCGGGAGCCATCCGAGTTCAAGGGAAAAGCAGCCGATGAGGTTAACTTTCGGACAGGACGGGCGAGTCGGATTGGCGCCTCAGAACTTGGTATCGAGCCTTGGTATCCCGGTCGCCTCGGAGAGCCGGGCCGCGACCCTGCCAGCTTCCTGGACGGTCTTGTCTCTTACCGGGATGTCGTGTCGCCTCCCGCTGAGCAGTTCAACATAAACGCCGTACGAGGCATGGCCGTCGCTCTCGTATTCGATGCGACCGACCGTGCGGCATTGGTCGAATGGGCAGTCCAAAATGAGCTTGTTGGGACGCCCGAACCGGCTTTGCGAGATCGTCAATTTGCGACCGGCCAGATCGAACTCTGCCGTCTGACGACGCGTGACGGCCACAAGAAAAATGATGGCAAAGAATACAAAGATTATAACAGTCCCCGCGGTGCCTCCAGGTGTCGCGAGCGTACCAGTCACGCCACTCCAGAGGACGGACACCAAGGCCGTCGCGACGAAGATCCCAAAGAGGGCCTCTCTCAATCCAGGCTTGGGCGAAACATACGTCAGCTTTCTATTGAGAGCGGTTGGACGAGACTCGATCATCGTGAAGCCATCTGACCAAAATGCAGCCGATGATAACCGGGGATTGGCGAGAGTTGTAGTTCGCGATGGTCTCAATCCTTGATCATCAGATCGTCGTATCGCCCCAGCGCCAGCGGCGGGCGTCTGCATACGCGATTTTATCGCGCCGCGGGACCTTGGTGATGGTGACGCCATCCTCCGTGCAGAGCTTGGCAGTGATCTCGGCCT
>Ga0207695_10000159_pt1 | contig 201367 bp, 172 predicted proteins | sample KBSC54metaG_FD_184354 | JGI IMG/M metagenome (GOLD analysis project Ga0207695, IMG submission 184354) | Corn rhizosphere microbial communities from Kellogg Biological Station, Michigan, USA - KBS C5-4 metaG (SPAdes) (version 2) | ecosystem: Host-associated > Plants > Roots > Rhizosphere >...
AGTGCGATCGCACTCGCCGCGAACACGCTCGTGAGCGCGATCGGGACGAGATGTGTCCGGATGCGCGTTCTCTGGGAACGAGGGGAGGTTGCTGAAAACACCGTCATGACGTCGCGCAAGGGACCCGGAGGTCGGCCGATGGCCGACGAATCACCGGCGAATATGCCACGTGGCGGCGATCCAGCGGTAGGTTCCCGGCTACCGGGAACGGCAGGAAGCCCTGCGCTGGCCGGGCGGCGTCGTTAACCTTCGCTTAAGGATAATGTAGCGTTAACCGGCACGATTTGTCACAGGAAGGCTCCGGCGTTGCGTATGGGCGGACTGTTCCGATGACACCTGAAGTTTTCAATACTCTCTTCTCGATCTGCATCGGCTTCGCACTCGCGGGCGCGCTTGCAAATGGATACCAGGCGATGTCGCAGCGGCCCGCCGGCTTCGCGCTTTTGCAGGAGGGCGTTGCGCCGAGGACGTTTGCGGCGGTTCCGTTCCTGGTGTTCGCCGCGCCCTTCATCATCATGCGTAACACGCTGCGCGGCATGCGGCTGGAAAGCCGCCGCTTCGAGTTCGTGATGATGGCGACCGTCATCGCCGGCTTCTGGAGCATGATGAGCGGCACCTTCTTCCTGATGACGCTGCGCGCGACCGGCGTGATCGGCTGACGCCCTGCAGGGCTGCCTGTTGCGGCGGCCCTTTGCCTCGGCGCCGTCGTTTCGCTATGGCTGGGGTTGACGCGACAGGAGGCCTCCATGGCGATCTACGAGCTCGACGGGCAGGCGCCCGACCTTCCCTCTGACGGCAATTACTTCATCGCGGAAACCGCGACCGTAATCGGCAAGGTGCGCCTGAAGCCAGGTGCGAGCGTCTGGTTCGGCGCGGTGCTGCGCGGCGATAACGAGTGGATCGAGATCGGCGAGGGCGCCAATGTGCAGGACGGCTCGACCTGCCACACCGATCTCGGCTTTCCCCTCGTCATCGGCAAGAACTGCACCGTCGGTCACAACGTCATCCTGCACGGCTGCACGATCGAGGAGGGCGCACTGATCGGCATGGGCTCGATCGTGATGAACGGCGCGAAGATCGGTCGCAACAGCATCGTCGGTGCCGGCTCCGTCATCACCGAGGGCAAGGAGTTTCCCGAACGCTCGCTCATCATTGGCTCGCCTGCACGCGTGATCCGGAACCTCGACGACGCGCAAGTGCAGAAGATGGGAAGCGCGGCGAGATTCTACGTCGCCAACGGTCCGCGCTTCAAGAAAGGCCTGAAGCGGATCGGCTGACCCGCGCAGTTCCGTTTGCTTCGCATGCCGTAAAAATACCGGTAGGTATCTTAATCCTCCGCTAGCGCATCCTATGTATCGTGACGCTCTTTCAACCAGGGAGAGCGGCGCCATGGACGCTGTAGAGCCGCAGTCCGGTCTCGAGGCCGCCATCCGGCTTTTGAAGAAATTTGTCCGCTTCGCGCGCGGCGCCGACACGTTGAGCGTCGCGGAGAAGGTCTACAGCATCGCCGGCTGTCTCGCGATCGTCACAACCTTCCTGCTCGTCATGTCGGTCCAGACCGTCCGCTTGCAGACGACCTATCGCCACATGCACGCCACCTCGGCGGAGGCTGCGATCAGCATCGGACGCATCAACGCGCTGATCTATGCCATTGTGATGGAATCGCGCGGCATCTACATGTCCGGCGATCGCGGTGCGATGAAGCAGTTTGCCGAGGGGCTCGTGCGTCGCAACCATGAGCTCGCTGACGTCGTGAAGGGCATGGAGCGAACCGCCGGCGACGACGATGCCGACGAATTGGCCAGCTTTCGCGAGCGCATCGCACAGTTCATCGAATTCCGCCAGGAACTGGTGCGGCGCGGGCTCGAAATCGGTCCGGCCGCCGCGCGCGAATGGGGTGACAATGACGCCAACCGGACGCTGCGGAGCAAGCTCAATGTCGACCTCGAGACGCTCGAAAGAATCTATCGTCAACGGGCCCGGGATGCCGACGAGCTCGCCGACACAAACCGCTACGCGGCGGCTTATCTGTTCATGCTCGGGCTCGCCGCGCTCTATCTCGCCGGCTTGAATGTCGTGGTGATGCGGCGTTCGGTGGTCGGGGCGCTGGCCGAGATCACGCAGGCGACCGACCGGATCGCGGACGGGGACGTCAAGAGCGAGGTGCCGCATCTTGGCCGTCACGACGAGATCGGACACCTTGCGCGCGCCGTGCAGCACTTCCGCGACGCCGTTGCGCGCATTTTCGAGCTCGAGGAGCTCGGGCTCGGCACCGCGCAGGCGCGTGACGCGGCGATGACCGAGCGCGACACGTTCAACGACAAGTACCAGGCCAAGAAGTGGCAGCTCTCGGCGGCGATCAACAGCATGCCGCAGGGCCTGATCATGCTCGACGGCAAGGCAAACGTGGTGGCGATGAACGCCAACTACCGGCGGATCTACAATCTGCCGGAAACGATCCAGGCCGGGTCGACGCTCGAGGAAATCCTCCAGCATCGGGTCAAGAGCGGGTTGTTCAACGGCGATGTCGCGAAATACGTGGCGGCGGTTCTCGACCGGATCGCCAAGCGTGAGCCGGCAGCCAACGAGATTGCCTTGACGGACGGCCGTATCATCAAGATCTACGAGCGACCGATGGATGGCGGCGGCTGGGTGTCCGTGCAGGAAGACGTCACCGAGCAGCGCCAGCGCGAGCGTATCCTCGAGCGAATGGAGCGTTTCCTCGCCACCATCATTGAGAACGTGGCCGAGGGCATCATCGCCAAGGACGCGCGCAACCTGCGCTACGTCTTCGTTAACAAGGCGGCCGAGAAGATGATCGGGATGTCGCGCGGTGAGATCATCGGCAAGACGGCGCGCGAACTGTTCTCGGCGGACGCGGCCGCATTGATCGAGCGGCGAGACCTGCAGCTCCTCGCGCAGAAGCAGCAGCTCGAGCCGATCGTCGACACAATCGACAATCCTGCGCGCGGGCGGCGCGTGATCTCGGCTCGTCGGGTCCAGATCGGCGGCGCTGGCGAAGAATCCCACATGTTTGTGACCATGGTCGAGGATCGGACCGAACAGATGGTGGCCGCCGCATAGCGGCCGCCATCGTCACGTGCTCCTCACTTGATCATTTGGCCTTGCGGCGCGTCGTCGCCTTGTCCGCCACGCCGTCGCGTCGTGCGCTTTTGCGCAGGGCATCCCTGAGGTCGATCGGAATGCCGTGCTTCTTCAGGAGATCGGCAAAGGCTTCATCTGCGAGCTCCTGAAACGTCGCCATCCGGTCGCGTCCCAGCTGCTTCAGCTTGTCGAACGTGTCCTCGTCGAACGCGATCAGTTTGCGCATGATCGTGGCAGCTTCCCTGTTTCAAGCCGCGGCGGCTGCCGACGCTCGCGCGGAAGTGAGCCACCGCGCCTATCCTCGATGATCGCGTGACATTAGCTTGATCCTGTTTTGAAGTGTGGAGCGTTTCCACGCGGAGGGTGAGTTGATGTTACGCAAGATGATCGTGGCCGCACTGGCCATCGCGGCAGTCGGTCTCGCAGCGCCTCAGGCGGCGCAGGCGCGGGGTGGCTTCGGGGGCGGTGGCTGGGGCCATGGCTGGCACGGTGGCGGCTTCTGGCCCGGTGTCGCGATCGGCGCCGGTATTGCGGGCGCCGGCTATTACGGCGCGTATGGCTATCGCTACGGCGACCCCTATTACTACGGCGCCGGTTATGACGATGGCGGCTACGGCGCGCAGTGCTACCTCGTGCGGCAGCGGGTCATGACGCAATGGGGCTGGCGCGTCCGCCGCGTTCAGGTTTGTGAATAACCGCCGCGCCCGGCGCGGGTGCCCAGCGGAGGCACCAGAATACCGGGGGGATTAAAAAACAAGGCCGTTGACGCAGTATACCGTCAACGACCTTGCCAGCCCCGGACATTGAAATCGGCTCACGCCATCCGGTAACGCCAAGCATGGCGCGGAATCATACGGACGAATGTGATCCATTTCACATCTGGCGAAAATAAAAGGTCGCGACCCTGGATCTAATCAGCCGCGTGAGCGTTTGCGGGCGCTGGCATGATGGACGCGGTGGCGCGCCGGTTTCTTTGGGGTAACTGAGGGCGTGTCAGCCTCATTGGCGCGGACACTGGCAAAGGATTGCCGCAGATTGTCGATGGATTCGTTCAGACCGGCGACTTGATCCGACAGGCGCTTGGTGTCGGCCTGCTGCGAGGCCAGCAGCCGCTTCATGGTCGAAAGCTGGTCCTGAACGACCTGGAGCTGGTCGATCGATTCCTGTTGGGTGGCCTCCAGCCCCTTGGTCTTCTCAACCAGCTGTTCGGAAGCCTGCGCCGCGCGCACCTGAAGCTGGCGCGAGGCGACCACGCGATCGGTCTCCGGCGCGGCGCCGGTATAGGCGCGCCAGATCGCGATCGAGGTGACGCCGGCGATCAGCAGCAGCAGCGCCGCTGCCGTGAGCGCGATCGGCTGCGCACCGAGACGAAGGAGCGGATTGGACGGTGTGTCCTCTGCGAGATCGATCATCGCTGACAAAACCCAAATTGAAACTTGGTGAGTGGCGAAGAGCGGCCGCACGAGAACGCAGAACAAGGGCGGCCGGGGGCGTCCCGAAAGTGTTACTGTTCAGCAACAATTGGGACAAAAAGGTGGCCGCCAGGGGAAAAAGCGCAGATGACCCAAGGCACGGGCACCGGCGTGGGGGCGAGATCCTGCCTCAAGCTCAGGGCTGAAACAGCGCGAACGGCCCGGAATAGGTCTTCGCGCGCGGCGCCGCGTAGGGGCCGAGCCGCGATGTCGAGAGCCGCAGTCGCACCAGCCCTTCCGCGAGCGTCACCGCAGCTGCAACGCCGTCGACCACCGGCAAGCCGTGGGTAGCTCCGAGCTCTGCCGCGAGATCGGCCATGCCGGCGCAGCCGAGCACGATGGCCTCGGCGCGATCGTCCCGGATCGCGGCCGTGATCTCCGCTGAGATTTTTCCAAGGGCGTCTGCGTTGCGCTCCTCGAGCGCAAGCACGGGGACCTCGGCGGCACGCACGCGGGCGCAGCGCTCGGCAAGGCCGTATTTCCGCAGATTATGTTCGATCGGCACGATGGAGACGCCGAGCGTCGTCACCACGGCGAAGCGCGCCGCGATCAGGCTCGCGACGTGAAAACCAGCTTCGCCGATGCCGATCACCGGCGCTTTGGCTACAGCGCGCGCGGCATCTAAGCCGGTGTCGTCGAAGCAGGCGACGATGTGGGCATCCGCGCCGTCGCGGTCGGCCTCGCGAATGCAGCCGAGCATGCCGGGGACCGCGAAGGCCTCGTCGTAGAAGCCTTCGATCGAGACCGGGCCCATCGCGGGCTGGCGCGCATCGATCACCGTGTCGGGCAGCGCGATCGCGCGTGCCGCCGCGGCGATCTTCGCCGTCATAGTCGCTGTGGTGTTGGGATTGACGACGTGCAGTCGCATCGCGATCAGACGAGCCCCTTGCCTGCGTCCGAACCCTTGGCCGCCTGGCGCTTGTTGAGCATGTGGATGGTGCCGAGCGCAAGCGTGATTACCGCGAACGACACTGCCGAGATGATGGTGCCAAGCGCGTAGATGTCGGGGTTCGTTACCGTCGTCGTGAGGCCCTGGAGGTCGAGCGGCAATGTGTTGACCGCGCCGATCGCCTGGCTGGAGCGCGCAAGCTCGTCCCAGGACAGCGTGAAGCCGAACAGGCCGATGCCGATCACCGAGGGCAGGATGATCGGAAGCACGACATGGCGGAAGGCCTGCCACGGCGTCGCACCGAGATCGCGTGCGGCTTCCTCGAGCCGGGGATCGAAGCGGTTGAAGATCGCAAACATGATCAGCAGGCCGAACGGCAACGTCCAGGTCAGATGCGCGCCGAGGCCGGAGGTGAGGAGGCCCATCGAGGTTTCGAAATTCTCGTTCCAGTGCGCCTTGATCAGGTCGTCGATGATGCGGAATTCCAGCGAGATCCCGAGCGAGGTGATGATCGAGGGAACGATGAGGCTTGCAATTGCCGAGTAGAACAGAATGCTTTGCGCCCTGAACTTCCTGCGGAACGCCATGCCGACGGCGACGGACAGCACGACGGTGACGGCCATCACGATAACGCCGAGCAGCAGCGAGCGGCGAAAGGCCGCGCCGAGATCGACGATGCCGGTGCCCTGGAACAGTTTTGCCAGCCAGTATGTCGACACGCCGTTCATCGGGAAAGTGAGGCCACCCTGCGGCCCTTGGAACGACAGCACGTAGATCGCGATCATCGGGCCATAGAGAAACAGCACATAGGCCGCGAAGAAGATCGCGAGCACGTAGAATGAGCGCGGGCGTCCTTCCTTCATCGCCTACAGCTCCTTCTTGATGTCGACGATGCGCGACATCATGGTGATGATCAGGAACGTGATGACGAGCAGGATCACGGCATTGGCGGCCGCCGCCGGGAATTGCAGCGCGTTCACCCGCGTCTCGATGATCTTGCCGGCGGCTGCGATCTGCTGACCTCCCATCACGCCGATGGTGATGAAGTCGCCCATCACGATGGTGATGACGAAGATCGAGCCGATCACGATGCCAGGCTTGGCCAAGGGAATGACGACGTTGACCAGCGTCTGGAAGCCGGTGGCGCCGGCGTCATAGGCGGCCTCGATCAACGACTTGTCGATGCGAATCATCGAATTGAAGATCGGCACCACCATGAAGAAGGTGAAGAGGTGGACCAGCGCCAGCACCACCGAGAATTCGGAGAACAGCAGCCATTCTACCGGCTGGCTGATCAATCCTGTTTTCATCAGGCCCGAGTTCACCAGGCCGTTGCGTCCGAGCAGCGGGATCCAGGCGATCATGCGGATGACGTTGGAGGTCCAGAACGGGATCGTGCAGAGCAGCGACAGTCCCATCTGCCAGGTCTTGGACTTGACGTGGAAGGCAAGGAAATAGGCGACCCAGAAGCCGATGAAGAGCGTGATGGCCCACACCAGGAAGCACAGCTTCAGCGTCTTCACGTAAGTCTTGGCGATGGTGCAGAGATCGGGAAGCTGCGCGATGCAGCCTTCGAACGTGTCGGTGTAGCCGCGGCCCGAGAAAGCCGGCAGCAATTGATATTCGTTGTAGTCCCAGAACGAGACGATGACGACGAACACCAGCGGGATCAGGAAGAAGGCGAGAAACACCAGCATCATCGGCCCGGCCTGAAGCCAGGAGATAAATGACGGCGACAGGCGCGCCGCTTTCGCAGCGCGCCCAGTCTCGGATCCCCGGACAACGTCCGGGGATGCCTGTTGCAAGATATCTTCCGACGTATCCATCACGCGGCGATGAACTCGTTCCACTTGCGGACCATGTAGTCGTTCTCGTCCATCACGGCGTTCCAGCAGGCGACGCCGCCCATGCGGTCCTCGTAGGAGCCGCCGTCACGTACGGAGCCTGCCTTCTCCAGCAGCGAGCCGTCGGGCGCCTTGATGTCCTTCTCTGCAGCCTTGCCTTCCATCCAGTAGGCCCACTCGTAGGGCTCCATGTTCGCTTTCGCGGTGGAGAGCACGGCCGAGTAGTAGCCCTGGCGGTTGAGGTAAGCGCCGGCATAGCCTGACAGGAACCAGTTGACGAACTCATAGGCCCAGTCGAGCTTCTGACCCGACACGCCCTTGGAGACGCAGAAGCCGGAAGCCCAGGAGCGATAGCCTTCCTTCAGCGGCTGGAAGGTGCAGGCGATGCCCATCGAGCGCACCTTGGTAACGGCCGGCGACCACATCGACTGAATCACGGTCTCACCCGACGCCATCAGGTTGACGCTCTCGTTGAAGTCCTTCCAGAACGCGCGGAACTGGCCGGCCTTCTTCGCTTCGGTCATCACCTTCATGGTGAGATCGATCTCTTCCTTGGTCATGTTGCCCTTGTCGGCATATTTGTACTTGCCGGTGGCTTCTACGACCATCGCGGCATCCATGATGCCGATCGAGGGGATGTTGAGGATCGAGGCCTTGCCCTTGAACTCGGGGTTGAGCAGTTCAGCCCAGGAGCTGATCGGGCGCTTGATGATGTCGGGGCGGATGCCGAGCGTGTCGGCGTTGTAGACGGTCGGGATCAGCGTGACGAACTCGGTCGCCGTCTTGGAGAAAGTCTTGGAATCCTTGCCTTCGAGATAGAGCACCTTCCAGGGCGCGGTGCCCTGTCCACCGATCTTCTTGCCGCCGGGCGTCTCGCCCTTGGTGAAGACGGGCGTGATGTTGTCGAACTCTTTGATCTTCTTGGCGTCGAGGGCAAGGATGTTGCCCGACGGCACCAGCTTCTTCAGCGAGAAATATTCGGTGTCCAGCACGTCGAAAGAGTTCGGCTGGGTCATCACGCGCTTGGTCACGTCGTCGGTGGTCGCGGTGATGTACTCGATCTTGATGCCGGTGTCCTTCAGGCACTGCTTCGAGATATCGTCGCCCTCGTTCACGGCGGTGCCGAGATAGCGCAGCACCTTCGGCTCGGCCGACATCACGTAGGGGAAGCCGGTGATCGCACCGGAGCCGGCGGCGAGGCCCGCGAGACCCGCGGTGCTCTTCAGTAGCGTGCGGCGGCTGACGCCGGTCTTTTTGGTCGTCTCGGTCATTCCAGTCACTCCTCTGTGTTGCGCATTTTCTAAGGTGACGGCGCTATTGCAGACGTTGCGCCTTGGCGGGATCCCAGGTGGCCAGCACGCGATCGCCCGGACGGAACGGGTGGACGTCGAACGTGGCTTCCGGAATGTGGGAGAACAGGGCGGTGCCGTCGTCGAGCGTGAGCGAGACGGCGACGTAGGAGCCCTGGTACTCGGTCTGGGTCAGCAGCGCCGGTGCGCCGAACGCGCCGTCAGTGACCGGCTTGATGCCGAGCTGATCTGCGCGCACGGCGATGAGTTTGCCGGCGTCGTTGAGGACGTTGTGGCCGCCGATGAAGCGCGCCACGAATTCGGTGCGGGGATGGTGAAAGATGTCGCGGGCCGCGCCCTGCTGCTCGATCTTGCCCTGATTCATCACCACGATGTGGTCCGCGAGTGCCATCGCCTCTTCCTGGCCGTGGGTGACCTGGATGAAGCTGATGCCGAGTTCGCGCTGCAGCCGCTTCAGCTCGCCGCGCATCTTGACCCGGAGGAACGGATCGAGCGCGGACAGCGGCTCGTCGAGCAGGAGGATCTGCGGCTCGGTGATCAGCGCGCGGGCAAGGGCGACGCGCTGCTGCTGGCCACCGGAGAGTTGGGCGGGCAGGCGGCCGGCATAGGGACTCATCGCCACCAGCTCCAGAAGCTCGCCGGCGCGCTTGTGCCTGACGGCGCGGTCGATGCCGCGCATTTTCAGGGCAAACGCAACATTGTCGAGCACGGTGAGATGCGGAAACAGCGCGTAGGACTGAAACATCATGGCCGTGCCACGCTTGGCGGGCGTGAGGTCCGTGACGTTCTGCGCGCCCAGGATGATGTCGCCCGCGCTGACCGCTTCGTGACCGGCAACCATCCGCAGGGTCGAGGTTTTGCCGCAACCGGACGGGCCGAGCAGGCAGCAATAGGTGCCGGCGGGGATCTTCAGATTGACGTTGTCGACTGCCAGCGTGGTGTCATAGCGCTTGGTGACGGCAACCAGTTCAAGAGCGGCAGGAGTGGCCATGGCGTGTCCGGCAGGAGGGCGGAGTTTCCCCTCTCTCCGCAAGGTCCGTGCCAACATCGCCAAAAAAGCCGAATTCGAAAAACTGTTCAGAGGAGTCAGATCGTTAGATCGAATCCGGCACATTTGTGCGGCGCACGGGCGTGCGGGGATGTGCACACGAAATGGGCGAAGATTGTATAAAGTTTCGCCTGTCATTGCATACAGCTCGTCGACTACCATCCAAGACCGACCGTCGCGATCGAGCCCTCAAACTCAGCCTTCGAACTAATGGCCGCCAAATCCCGCCCAAAATCCGATGCGCCTGACGTGGGCGATCGTGTGAGCCGGATCAGGGAGGGTGTGACCGCGGCGATCCTCGAGCATCGCCTGCTGCCGGGCACCAAGCTAGGCGAAGACGAGATCGGCGAGATCTATGGCGCGAGCCGTACGCTGGTCCGCACCGCCCTGCAGCAGCTCGCGCATGAGGGCATCGTCAACATCGAGAAGAACCGCGGTGCCTTTGTTGCGCGGCCGACGCCGGCGGATGCCCGCGAAGTGTTCGAGGCGCGCCGGCTGATCGAGCCCACCATCGTTGATCACGCCTGCGAGGCCGTCTCGGCCGTGTGGATCGACCGCCTCGAGCAGCACCTCACTGAGGAGCGCGAAGCCGAGATGCGCGGCGACGCGCGCGCGTCAGTGCGGCTCTCCGGTGACTTCCATAAGCTCATTGCGGAGATGAGCGGCCACAGCATCTATCTCGGCTTCCTGAAAGAGCTGATCGCGCGGTCCTCGCTGATCATCCTGCTCTATCGCCGTCACGATACGCCGGCTTGTGGCACCGATCATCACGCCGAGATCGTCACCGCGATCCGCAAGCGCGACAAGCAGGCCGCGCGCGCGCAGATGCTGTCGCATCTGGACGAGATCGAGGCCGAGCTTTTCCTGAAGGATCCAACCGCCGACGAGCAGCGGCTTGCGGACGTGCTCGGCGCGTAAGCGCGCCGAGCCGTTTCGCATTCACCGCCAGCGCGATGCTGGGCTCTTAGCCGCTGCAACCGGCGTCGCCATGAATCTCTTGGGCACGACGGCAGCTTCGCCTGCGCGCCCGAGCACGATGATCTCGATCTGCTCGTGGTCGTTCTTAATGACATAATTGTAGCCGTCGAGCAGCCGCGCCATCACTTGCGACAGGGATCCCGAATAGCTGCCGTTGATTTCGGTGTTCAGCGGCACTGCCGAGCGACATTTGATGGCGAAAAGCGTGTCGAAGCGCGCCAGCACCTCCGCAAGGCTGTCGCCGCTGGCGCGCAATTGCAATGTGCGCGGATCGCCGTTGATGCGGATGTCGGCGTTCGCCGGTCCGGTCAGTCCGCAGGCAAGGACGAATGCGACCGCCAGAGCGGCATGGCGGTCGCGCCTTGCTGAAGGACGGTCAGCCACGGTCAGTGATTGCCGTTGCCGTTGCCGTTGCCATTGCCGTGATTGTCGTCGTCATCCTGCTGCTTGAGCTTGATGTAGATCCGCGAGCGATGACAGATCTGCGGCTCGACATCGCCGTTGGAGTAGGTGTGCGTTTCCACGGTCGTTGTGACATGCGCGCCGGTCAGCGTCTTGCCGTTCTCCGAGATCATGCCGGTCGTCGGCGGGATCGCATCGACGGTCGAGGTCTGGCCGGTGCGTGGCCCGGTCAGGTGCGTCTCGGTGTAGCTTCCCGGCACCATGGTGCTGGTCCACGTCCCGTCCTCGTTGACGGTGTAGGTAAAGGAGAAGCTGAAATCGGCGGAGCCTGCTGCAGGCGGAAAGTGCGGGAAGCCGCCGGGGCCCGGCGTCGGACGAACGGTGACGCCGACGACCGTTCCTTTCACCGTCCCGGTGCCGTTGCCGTTGAACTTGCGGATGCCTTCCACCGCGAATGAGTGGGCGTAGGCGTCGGTCGAGGAACCCGGCACGGCGTCATTCGGGCGCAGATTGGCCTGGAATCCCGAGTTCGGCAGCGCGACGCCGGGCGTTGGATTGGAAAGTGCGCCCCCGTTGGGGTCGCCAATATGGCCGGGCGCGACCAGGCATTCTGCCGATCCCGTGAAGCCGTAGGATCCTTTTAGCTGGGGACCGTCGAAATCGGCTGCTGCGGTGCTCGCACCTGCGAGCAGGCTGAGGAGAGCAAGGCTGCTGCGGGAACAAATGCGCGAATTGAACTGCATGGTTTCCTCCTGAAGAATATTGGCTTGATTGAATGCTTGAGTTGAAACGTACCGTGGTCGCTTTACTTTCACCGCGCCCGATGGGCGCGGCGTCGCTCGCGTTCCCGTTCGATCTCGCTACAGCCCGAAGCTGTTGGGCCGAAGACGCTCGCGCGTTCTGCCCAGTGCTCGGCCTCGGCGAGCCAGAAGCCCGGGTCTTCTCCGTCGATCCTGGCGTGTTGTCGGCAGAACGCTTCCATGGCCCGGCATATGTTGCAGCGCTTCCATCGGCCCTCCCACGCGCGTTGCGCAACGAACGCCGACAGACTGCGGGAGCTGGCGTGATGAGAGCGCAAAAAATCCGTGAAAGTACTTGCGGATTTGACTTTGTTTCAACTGACGACGGCTGATATCGTCGCGCCATCATGCGTGAAAAGAGCGGACCAACCGCCGGCTGAGGGAGAAAACGGTCCGACGATGACGTCGCGCATCACCATGCGATTGAGGTTGCTTGGCCGTCTGGTCGTGACGTCCGGCGATAACGAATCGGCGGTGCATTTGCCGACGCGCAAGGCGGGTGCGCTGCTGGCTTATCTCGCCATGAGCCCCGATCACGTGGCCAGCCGCGAGGAACTCGCGACGCTGTTGTGGGGCGGCTGCTCGGATCAGCAGGCAAGGCAGAGCTTGCGGCAGGCGCTTGCACTCTTGCGCAAACATCTCGGCCCGTCGCTTCTCCTGGCCGACGCCAACACGGTTTCGCTTGTCCCCGATCTCTGGTCGATCGACGCGGGTGCGTTCGAGCGGCTGTCGCGCTCCTCGCAAGCGCATGAGCTCGCGCAGGCCGCACGCCTGTTCACGGGCGACTTCCTTGCCGGCCACCATATCGACGAGGAGGGGTTTAGCGAATGGGTGGCCGGCCAGCGCACGCGATTGCAGCTTGCCGCGGCGCATCTCTGCGCCGTTTTTACCGACCGCCCGGATCTCGTCGAAGATCCCCAGGATGCGATCGCAGCCGTCGAACAGCTTCTTGCGCTCGATCCGCTGCGCGAGGATTTCCACCGGCTCGCGATCGCGCTCTATGCGCGCCATCACGGTCGGCACGAGGCGCTGACACGCGCTGCCGGGTTCGTCGATCTGTTGCAGCGCGAGCTCGGTGTGGGCCCTGAGAAGGAAACGCGCGCGATGCTCGACGGCTTGCGCGCCGGGGCTGCGGAGGCCGACCGCGTGGTTGCCGTCGATCGCGCTGCGGCGCCGGTTTCATCACCCCCGGATACTCCGTCCCTACCGCCGGCGGTAGTGGTTGCGCCGCGACACGCGGGAAACGCGCGGCGCCCCTTGATCGGAAGGGTGGTGACGGGATTTGGTTTGGTGCTGGCTCTCACCTTGGGAGCGCTGCTCGAGCTGCGCGCGCGCCAACAGACCGATGTCGCGGCACTGGCTGAGGGGACGTCTTCTGAGACCAGCGATTCCTGGCGCTCGCCGTCCTCAGGCGGTGACGTCACCCTTCCGAACGGGCTCGTGCCGATCGTCGTGCTGCCGTTCACGACGCTGGGCGCCGCGGACGACCGTGTCCAGCTCACGGCGGACATACTGACGGATGATCTCACCAACACGCTGTCGCGGCTGCCGTCGTTCCGCGTGATCTCGCAGCAGACGGCGCGCAGCTTCGCCGGCCAGCCGATCGACGTCGGCAAGCTCGGCCGCGAGTTGAAGGTGCGTTACGTGCTCGAAGGCAGCGTCAGGCGGCAGGAGGAGGTTCTGCGCGTCAACGTCGAGCTGGTCGATCCGGCGAGCCGGTTGTCGATCTGGAGCAGCCGGATCGAGCGCGATGGTGCCGACCGGCAGGGTCTGCGCGATGAGATCGTCGCGCGGCTGGCCCGCGAGCTCCAGTTCGAGATGCTGCCGATCGAGAGCTCGCGCCTGTCGCAGAGTTCGGACGCCGCAGCGCTCGGCTATCGCGGCTGGGCCGCTCTGTCGGAGGTGCGTCTCGAAGGCTACGGCCAGGCGCTGTCGCTGTTCCAGGAGGCGCTGGAGAAGGAACCACAGAATCTGCGCGCGCTGACTGGTATCGGCGCCTATCACGCCAGGATGGGCGCGCAGGTGCTTGATACCGACTCGATGGCGCATCGCAAGGCGGCGATCAAGATCCTGCGCCAGGTGCTGGAGCGCGATCCCGACTCGAGCAACGCGCATTTCTATCTGGCGCTCGCGCTCAACACGTTGCCGAACTTGCCGGAGTCGATGGAGCATCTGCAGCGCGCGATCCGGATCGACCCCAGTGATGCCAGCGCGCATGCGCAGATCGGCAATGGGCTGATCCGTTCGGGCCGTCCCGCTGAAGGCCTCGCGCATGTGCGTTACGCGATGCGGCTCAGCCCGCGCGATCCGATCATGCCGATCTGGCTGGAATTTGCCGGCAATGGCGAGCTTGAATTGAAGAACTATCCCGAGGCCATCGCGCTGTTCAAACGTTCGGTGGCGCTCAACCCGCGCTATCCGCGCGGTTGGGCCGGATTGACCGCAGCCTACGCGTTGATGGGGGAGGTCGAGGAGTCTCGCAGGATGGCCGAGAGGCTCAGGATGTTCGCGCCGACGCTGAACAATGACGGTCTCGCCAGCCAATTCGGCCGTCACCCAGGCTCTGCCTTGCGTGCCGGGCTGCAGATCGCTCTTGCCAGTCCGGCAGATCGCTAGTCCGAGCTGTTCCTGAAGGATACCTCGGCCGACGAGCTGCGGCTTGCGGATGTGCTCGGCGCGTAACGATCACCGTGAACACGGAGCGGGAAATGCCCGCGCTAAATTCTCAGGGATGATCGTTCCGATCGCCTCCGGCGGGAAGAACAGGAAGTCGCGATGACCGCCCAATCCGAGTTTGTAGTGGGGGACCCGACCGGGGTTGGTGGGCGGAAGGTAGCTTCGCCCCAGAAGCATGACGCCCGAATAACCGAGGCTCGCAAAGAATTCGAACAACGGCAGGTCTTCGGGCGGCGTTGCCTCGAACTGGATCACCGGCCGAAACGTCCTGATGGTGCGCTCGGCGCCGGCGAAGACTTTCATCTCGTGTCCTTCGACGTCGCATTTGATGAACTTTACGCCGGCAATGTCCGGCAGCTCGTCGAGCCTCATGGTCTGAACCGATATCGTTTCGCCGTTTGATCGCGACAGGGATGCGCCTCCATCGCCGATCCGCTGGCGCGAGAGTTGCGCGGAGCCGTGGCAGTCCGAAAGCGCGACCGGCACGATATTGACGTTGGGCCAGCTAAACTGGGCCCGGCGCCTGCCGATATATTCGGTCATCTCAGGTTGAGGCTCGAAAGCCAGGACCAGGCCATCGGGGCCGACGGCGCGGGCAAGCCAGAACGAATAGATGCCCTTGTTGGCGCCGATGTCGAGGACCGTGGCGCCCCGGAGATTCAGGTGGCTGATTGTCTGGAGCTGGAGGCGCTCCGTTCGAAATCGATAGCGGAGGCAGCGCATGACGAAATGCGCGTTCTCCCATTGCGTGGTCCAAGCCTCGCGCATCCCCGCCTCCCGCGCGGAAACTACACATCAGCCTGTGGTTGAGCAATCATTCGGGAGCGGCTTCGCTGCGTACCTTCTTGTTGCGGCGCGATGTCAGCCGCCAAAAAAGTTGCGGCCAGGCTTTGGGGGAAGCCTGGCCGCGCGCGAACCGGTCTGGGACGGGGAGGGGTGGGGATGTGACCGGGTCGCGTAACTCGTTCGTTTGTCTCTATTGCTCTCTTGCGCTGGCGGTGGAGACCGCCGGCTTGGTATCGCCGAGCGAGACCCAGACGTTGGGATCGCTCTGCGACTGGCGCTTGACGAAGCGGTAACCGGTCTCCGTCCAGGCAACGACGTTCTCGTTCTGATTGTCGAGAACGAACTCGCCCTTGTCGGTCTTCACCGTCAGCACCGCGTGTCCTTCGCCCTTTTTGTCCCGCACGACAGTGATGAGCAGGGCCTCACGCGGCCAACCGGCATCCATCAGCATCTTGCGCTTCAACAGCACGTAGTCTTCACAGTCGCCGTAGCCATCAGACGGCAGCGACCACTTCTCGATGACGCCCCAGTGCTCCTGGTCGGTCAAAGGCTTGACGGTCTCGTTGACCCAGCGATTGACCTTGGTCAGGTCGCGCCACGCCGTCTGCGACATCACGATGTCGCGCGGCTGCGACGGTCCGCCCTGACACTGAGCGGTATTCTCTGCACAAAACTCGACCCAGCCGATCGGCGCACGCGTGGTGTCGCCGAGGCTTGCGTAGAGCAGACGGCTTTCACCGGCCTGCACTGCGGCGCTGATCCCGAAGAGCATGGCGGCAAGCGCCAGTCCCTTCCCCTGTCCCCTGAAGTCCAACATTGCGGCCCCCGTTTCTTGTTGGGACCACATTTCGCACGGAGCTTTTGAGTTGCCGCTAAGTCAGCCAAGTCAAGTCGAGACGAATACAAGTAAAACGCGAAGCAAATTCGATCTATACTTGAATCGAATTCGACTAAAATTTGAGAATACTGCAATTGATTCAAATTTTACGGATTAACGCGGAAACACTGGCGGAACCGGTGCTTGAGGGCGCAATTGATCCGCGTGTTAACCCGCCTGTAGCCGCGCCAGACGCGAAAAAGGCGGCGTCCGGGTCACGGAAGCCGCCTTTGAGGCCTGAAAAACTGGGGTTTTGGCGCGTTTTCGCTTTACCGCGCGGTAACGCTCTCTTCGAGAGTCTCGATTGGCTGCGAGTGCATGAACTCGAGCGCGAAGCCGTCTTCGAGGTTTCGGACCACGCGGCCCTGGACCCGGCCGAGGAGAACCGTCGACTTCAGCGGCGGGCGGTTCTCGGCGGCGATGGCGGCGCCCGACAGCGAGAGGTCGATGATGCGGCAAGTCATCTTGGTGCCGTCCTCGAGCGTCAGCACCGCGATCGGGTTGCGCGGCACGATACGGTCGTGGCGGCGGTCTTCCGGCAAATTGAGGATGTCACGGTTGGCAAGCCAGGTCAGCTGGGCCGCGAGCTTGTCGCGCTTGCGCGGCGTCGCGCCCACCGTCATGGCGAAGCCGTTGTCGATGATCCGGGTAATCTTGCCCTCGACCCGGCCGATATGGTCGAGATAGGCGACCACGCGGTCGCCAACATTGCCGATGCCGGGGGCGAGCAACGCAAGCCCGCCGGGTGACATGTTGATCACCTGGCAGGGGAATTCACGGCGATCCGGCAGCATGTAACGCCCGAGCAGGTGCACTTTGACCCGCTGGAAACGCCGACGTTCCTCGGCGGCCGGAAGAAATTTTTTGTTCGCCAACGCCATTTTCACAACCCGACCCCCCGCCTGGTGGAGTCCGGCACGACCCTAAGGTGCACAGGGTTAATGCCGCGTTATGATCCGCTGCGGCGGTTACGGACGGACGCAATGCGTTCAAAAAGCCACACCAGGGCGGGCAGTATCCCCGGTGGTCCTGGATCCGGGCGACCGGGTGGCCCCTAGGCCTTCCTCGCCGCACGCCCATAAAGCAGACATAGCAGCGCCAGCAGCACGGCGGCCGACAGTCCGAGCGACCAGTGAATGCCGATCGCGGCACCAAACACGCCGACGGTGATGCCGCTGAACGCCCGCATCCCGAGCCCGGCCATATTATAGAGCCCGACGACGCGGCCGCGGATGTCGGCCGGCGCATTCAGCTGCACCAGCGCCTGCGCCATGGTGTTGAACGACAGTTCGAAGAAGCCGGCAAAGAACAGCAGCACGATCGCGACGGGATAGATCCGCACGGACGCAAAGCCGAGCAGTGCGACGCTCCAGAGCATCGCGAGCGTAATCGCGGTGCGCGGCGTGCCCTTGAGGCGTCCCCAGGATTCCAGCGCGAGGCCGGCGAGCAGTGCGCCGGCGGCGTCGGCGGCGAGCAGAACGCTGTAGGATACGCCGGGATCGCCGTGGCCGAGATCGCCGGCAAAGCCCGGCATCTGTGCGTGATAGGCGTTGCCGATCATGAAGGAGGTGAGGCCGGCAAGCCAGGTCATCGCCGTCAGCACCGGCTGGGTGCCGATCGCGCGCATCGTCAGCAGGATGTCGGCAAAGCCGCGCACCGCGTAGCGCCGCACGGCGACGCTGCCGTCGCGCACCGGGGCCCAGAACAGCCAGAGCAGCATCGGCAGGTAGAACAGCGTGTTCAAGATGATGCCGTGCGAGGTTCCAAGCGTCAGCATGATGATTCCGCCGACCGCAGGTCCCACGAGGATGCCGAGATAGCGCGCCATCGCGTTCAGCCGCACCGCGCTCGGAAGATCAGCGGGGCCGACGAGATCGTAGAGCAGCAGCTGGTTCGGTGTTTGCCAAAGGACACCGGCGCAGCCATGAATCACCAGCAGCAGCATCGCGTGCCACATCTGGATCGTGTCGGTGATGAAGAAGAAGCCCCAGCCGGCCGACGCCACAATGAACAGCAGCATGCCGCACTGGATGATGCGGCGCGAATCGAAGCGGTCGGCAAGTCCGCCGACCGCGACCGAGAACAGCAGGAATGGCAGCCAGTGCGACAGCACGGCAAAGCCGCCCAGTGTCGGCGAATGGAATTTCTGGAACACCACCCAATAGCTGATCACGTGTTCGATATTGTCGGCCATCATCGCCAGCACATAGGCAATGAACTGCAGCCGATAGGGCACGGACTTCATCGCCGCGAACGATCCGGACGCAGCCACGGGATTTTGAGGGTGGGGGTTCAAGCGATCACCACGGGAGGGAATTCACCCGGCCATACACGCTCGCTGGTCAGCGCTCAAGGTTTGCGGCGTGCTCGGGCATCTGCCATGCGCTGCTGCGCATACCGCTTTATCCCAGCGCCTTGATGTACACGGCATATGGCACGCCCAAGATATCCGGCGCGTCCCGGACCCTCGCAAACCCCATGCGCAGATACATCGGCAGCGCGACCGTCATGATCGGCGTCGTATGGAGCGCGATGACGCCTGACTGGTCGCGTTCGGCGCGGCGCAGACATTCCTCCGTCAATTGCCGGCCGATACCTTTGCCGCGCGCAGAGGGATCGACCACCAGCATGCGGATGATTGGCCAGGACGGCTCGAAGAAGGTCGGCTTCGGCTGTTGCGGACCGACATAGGCAACGGCACCGACGATGCACGCGTCATCTTCAGCGACGATGATCTCGCCGGTTTTGGCAAGCTCCGGCATCTTTGCGACGTTGGCATTGAACAATGGCCAGTTGGAAAAGTGCTGCTCGAACTCTGCGAACGCGGCCAGCGCTACGCGCACGATCGCCTCGGCATCGTCGTCGCGATAGTCGCGCAGCATCGGCGTTGTCCTCGATCTATCGTACCTTGGCACAATCGCCCATCTCACATACGCTCAACCTCGCGCCCGCACCCAACAAAGATAACAAGCCCGCCGCGAGGAAACCACCATGGAACAGATCCGCGTCTGCACCCACGCAGGACCGGGCTCGGAGCCCGTGATCAGGACCGTGCCGTGGCCGAAGGTCGGCCGCAAGGGTGCGCTGATCAAGATCGGTGCGTGCGGGGTCTGCGGCACCGATCTGCACATTCTCAAGGGACATTGGCCGAAGCCGTTGCCCTGGCCGTTCACGCTCGGTCACGAGATCGGTGGCGTCATCGTCGAGTGCGGCGATGAGTTCACCGAAGACTTCATGAGCAAGCCGCTCAAGGTCGGATCGAAGGTGATGATTCCGCCACTGATGCCCTGCGGCAAATGCTATTACTGCATTCACTACCCGCAGACTGCCAACAAATGCCTGACGCCAGTCTATTACGGCCGCTATCTCGGCTTCGACAAGGCACCACACATGTGGGGCGGTTGGGCCGAGTATGTCTATGTCGATCTCGACATGCTGCCGGGCACCAAGATCTACAAGCTGCCCGACGACATGTCGCTGCGCCTCGGCGCATTGTCGGAGCCGCTGACCTCCTGCATCCGCGCCTTCAACCGCGCCACCCGCGCCGGCGGCTTCACTTGGGCCGACACTGTGGTGATCCAGGGCTCGGGCCCGATCGGCATTCTCGCGGTCGCGGCCGCCAAGGAGATGGGGGCAGGGCGCGTCATCTGCGTCGGTGCGCCGGAAGAGCCGCGGCTCAAGCTCGCGCGCGAATTCGGCGCGGAAGCGACCGTCAACATCGAGGAGATCACATCGCCCGAGGGGCGCATCGCGCGCGTGCGCGAGATCGTTGGCGGCTTCGGCGCTGATCTCGTGATGGATTGCTCGGGCCATCCGACCGCCGGCCCCGAAGGCATCGAGATGCTGCGCGACGGCGGCACTTACGTCGAGATGGGCCAATTCACCGACGCCGGCTCGATCGAGACCTCCTGGCACCGCATCTGCACCAAGGACCTCAATGTGCTGGGGTCCTGGGGTTTTACGGGCAACGATCTGCCGCTCGGCGTCGATATGCTCGACCGCACGGCGGGCAAATATCCCTGGCTGAAGATGCAGACGCTCTATCCGTTCACGGAAGAAGGCGTTTCGCAGGCCGTGAAGGACGCGATGGCGATGAAGACGGTGAAGTCGACCATCGTGCCGTGGCCGGAATTGGTGGAATAAGTGATGTCATCTATCCCCCGTGATTTCGCGGCATTCCTGGTCGAAGCCAAGCGGCGCAGCTATGCGGGCCTCGATGACGATGCGACCGTGTCCACACCGCTGCTTGCCGGCTCCAAACAGCTCGAGCATCGTGCCCCCCCTTACGCCTATCGAGATATCTATTTCGGGGTGGGATTTTTCGTCGGGCAGGAGACCGTGTCGCGGGATGAGCGCGTCATCTGGTCGATGAGCTACAGCGGCGGTGCGCGCGCAGAAATCGCAGATCGTGACAGCTTTCTGGCGATCTACAAATTTCTGCGTCAGGCGCTGTTGGGCGTGAGCGCCGAGGAGCCCTTTCGGGGGCCGCGCTTGTTCGAGCAAGCGGGCTTGGTCTACCGCAACGAGGTCGAGGGCGAGCTTGATCGTTTTCATGGGGTTGAGACGATCTCGCGGGGTGATGGCACTCCGCTTTACGAGCTGCGCTACTGTGGTGGCCTGCTGCGATAAATCCGGAGGTCCAGGCCGATATCTGAGTAGGTCCGGACGACTGCCCTAAAAGCTCCACAGGGAATCCCCGAGAAATTCACGCCAAGGTGAAACTTAAGCCCGGGTTCCGGCATTGAGTTGACGGGAGAGTGCACGTGAAGCGAATCCTGAAACCCATCACCTACCTCCTGGCTGCCATCTACTTCCTGGTGGATGCAGTGTTCATGGCCGTGGCCCATCCGATCTCCCGCTGGATCGAGCGGCGTTTCGAATTCAAGCGGTTGCGCGCCTGGATCAAGTCGCTGCCGCCCTATCCATCGCTGGCGCTGTTTTCCGTGCCCGTCATCATCCTGGAGCCGATCAAGCCGGTGGCCGCATATCTCGTTGCGACCGGTCAGTTCCTGAGCGGCGTGACGGCGTTCGTCGGTTGCGAGCTCATCAAGCTCGTGTTGGTCGAGCGCCTGTTCCACCTGACGCGTGACAAGCTGATGCGGATTCCGGCTTTTGCCTGGGCGCACGGGAAGTTCAGCGAGATGAAGGCCTGGCTCGAGGCGACCGAAGCCTGGCGCGCCATCCGCGCCTTGAGCCGCGCGGCGAAAGACTATGTCATGCAGGCGAGGGCGCGGCTCGCTGGCGGCTTCAACCGACTGGTGACCTCCAAGGATTAGGCCGCTCGATATCTCTACGCGAATTTGCGCGGCGCGGCGGTGGCCTTGTCGCCCGTGTTCGGTGTGCCGCTCTGCTCCATCAGCATGATGTGAACCTCCTCGCGGGCTATCGGGCGGTGCTCGACGCCTTTGGGAACGACATAGACCTCACCTGGTCCAAGCGTCACGGTGCGGTCGCGCAATTCGATGTCCAGTCTACCCTTCAGAACGAGAAAGAAATCGTCGGTGTCGTCGTGCTTGTGCCAGGTGAATTCGCCTTTCACTTTCGCCACCATAACGTCGCAATCATTGAAGGTCGTGACCGTCCGCGGCGACCAGTGATCATTGAAGGTCGCGAGCTTGTCGGCAAGCGAAATGCTGTCGGCCATGTTTCATCCGTCCTTATGCCCGCGACACGTGGGCAGAGACGCACTGCCAACGTCCGTCCCGGTATTGCCAATCGTCGGTGTAGCGGCCCGCACCTGCGTCGCCGTCCGGCTTGCGATAGCTGGTACGTGCATGAATGATGGCGAAGTCCCCGAGCACACGGATGATCACGTCGTGCTCACGAATGTCACGCACTGTCGAGCCGCGGCCGATCTGCACGAGGAATGCCGAGCGGTCGATCAGGGTGCCGTCCGGATTGGTGTTGCGAAAGTCCGACGCGAGATTGGCGTCGAACCAGGCGACGTCGGCCTCGTCAACAGCGCGAACGTAGTTGCGATTAAGATCGGCCAAAGTGGCCTCTGCTGTCTTGCCGTCGGGCATCTTTGTTCACCTGCCACCGCGCGAGGCCCGTGGGGCCACTTTCGATCGTGCCCAGAGCCTAGCGCAATTTGTCGATCCGATGGTTCGGTCTCGACCGAACCATCCATGACCATATGGTGGGGCGATGACCGCAAAAGTCCGTTATTCCGGCCCCAAAGACGCGCTGGAGGCGCAAAAGCGCACCAAAAGCGCCCGGCGAGCATCCCAAACCTGTTCACCCTGTCGGCAATGCCATGCATCAAGGGCATGGTGGTTTGGCGGCTATTGGCGTAAAGAGCGTCCAAATCAAAATCATCATGGGTGTGACCGGGCCTTCTGCAGCGATTGCAGCGTCAGGCCCCTCGGCTTTCCGCTCTGCACCCCGACCAACCAAGGTTTTTCATTCCGTGTCCTTTCCGGCCCTGACCCCGCCGCTCGCCCGTGCCTTGGCTGAGCGCAATTACGAGTCTCCGACCCCCGTTCAGCTCGCCGTGCTCGGCGGGGATGCCGTCGACCGCGACCTGCTGGTGTCGGCGCAAACCGGCTCTGGCAAGACCGTCGCTTACGGACTGGCGATGGCCAAGGACTTGCTCGACGCCGCCGAGCGCTTTGAACGGGCCGGGGCACCTTTGGCCCTGATCGTCGCGCCGACCCGCGAACTCGCCTTGCAGGTCCAACGCGAGCTCACCTGGCTCTATGCGCATGCGAACGCGCGCGTCGTCTCCTGCGTCGGCGGCATGGACCCGCGCCGCGAGCAGCGCGAGCTTGCCGCGGGCGCCCACATCGTCGTCGGCACGCCTGGCCGCCTGTGCGATCATTTGCGCCGCGGCCGTCTCGACATTTCGGAATTGAAGGTCGTCGTCCTCGACGAGGCCGACGAGATGCTCAATCTCGGCTTTCGTGAGGACATGGAGTTCATCCTCAAGACTACGCCGGACACGCGCCGCACACTGCTGTTCTCGGCAACGTTTCCGCGCGGAATCGTGGCGTTGGCCAAGCAGTATCAGCAGCAGGCGTTTCGCATCGAGGTCGCAGGCGACGAGGGTGGTCACGCCGATATCGAATACCGCGCCATTCGGGTTGCTCCCGGCGATGTCGAGCATGCGGTCGTCAACGTGCTGCGCTTCTACGAGTCGCCGAGCGCGTTGGTGTTCTGCAACACGCGCGATGCGGTCAGGCATTTGCAGGCGGCGCTGCTGGAGCGCGGCTTTTCCGTCGTCGCTCTGTCAGGCGAATTGACGCAGAACGAGCGCACCTTGGCGCTCCAGTCGCTGCGGGACGGGCGCGCCCGCATATGCGTCGCGACCGACGTTGCCGCCCGCGGCATCGATCTGCCGAGCCTCGACCTCGTCATTCACGCGGACCTCCCGAACGATCCTGAAGTGATGCAGCATCGCTCTGGCCGCACCGGGCGCGCGGGCCGGAAGGGGACAAGCGTCCTCCTGGTGCCGCCGATACGACGGCGTCGTGCAGAAGTGTTGCTCAATCTGTCCGGCATCGAGGCGAACTGGGGTACGGCGCCGCAGGCGGATGAGATTCGCAAGCTCGATCATGAGCGCATGAAGGACGTGCTGTTCACCGAGGAGACGACATCAGACGATCTGGAGTTGGCGAAGGCCTTGCTGGCCGAGCGGTCGGCCGAGGATATTGCTGCAGCGCTCGCGCGGCTTTATCGCGCGCGGCTGCCGTCGCCGGAAGACATCATCGATCCCGGCGAGCGCAGCAGTCGGCCGCGTGATGATCGTCATCGCGATGATCGCGCTCCGCGTAGCGACGATCGTTCGGAGCGGCCTCGCGCCAAATCGGGGAGGAAGCACGTCATGGCGGAGCCGACCGTATGGTTCCGGGCCGCCATCGGGCGCCGCAAGAACGCGGAAGCGCGCTGGCTGTTGCCGATGATCTGCCGTCGCGGCGGCATCGACAAGCGCGACATCGGCGCGATCAAAGTCATGGACACCACCACCGAGTTCGAGATTTCCGAGCGGGTCGCGGAATCATTCGCTGCCAAGGTCAAGCGTCCGGACAAGGAAGACAGCATCCGCATCGAGGCGATGACAGGTGCGCCGCAAGAGCCGGCGCCGATGGAGAAGCGCGCGCGCGCTCCGCAGCGCGATGAAGGTGAAGGCGATCAGGTCGTCCGCCGCAGCGACGATCCCTGGAAAGCGAAGGGGCCCAAGCCTTACGACAAGCCGCGCGGAAAGCCGGAAGCCAAGCACCAGGGCAAGCCGCACGCCAAAAGTGACTTCAAGCCTCATGCCAAACCTCACGCCAAGCCCCAGGATGGCGGCAAATTCGGCAAACCTGCGTTTGGCAAGAAAGACAAGAAATTCGGAAACAAATCCGGCGACGCTAAGCATGCGCCCTCGGTCACCGAATGGCCGGGCGCGTCCGGCAAGAAGGGCAAGAAGAAACACCGCGGCTGAGCCGCCGCCGATTGCGGCGCGCGGCCGCTTCGGGGCCACCTCCCGGGTTTCCATTTGACGTTGAAGCCGGTAGCCTGCACACCTCGCAAGGTTTGCAGGTGTCATGAATATTTCATCCGAACGCCCCGACGCGTCGCTCGCGTCCCTCATCCCCGACCTCGACCGGCTTGCCGCAGAGGCGATGGCGGTCTGGAAAGTGCCCGGTGCCGCACTCGCCATCGTGCAGGACGGCAAGGTCGTCCTCACCCGCGGCTATGGCCAGCGCGATATCGAGGCCGATTTGCCGGTCACGCCACAGACGCAATTCGTGATCTGCTCGATCACGAAATCATTCACCGCGAGCGCGATCGCGCTGCTCCATAACGAGGGCGTGCTCGACTGGACCAAGCCGGTCCGCGACTACTTGCCGGAGTTTGGCCTTTCCGATCCGGTCGCGACCGAACGCGTGACCATTCGCGACCTGCTGAGCCATCAATCGGGGCTACCGCGGCACGATTGGCTTCATTTGCCCGGAGATCTCTCGCCGGCCGAAATGCTGCCGTTGATGCGGCACCTCGAACTCAGTCGCGATATTCGTGCCGCCTGGCAATACAACAATCTCTGCTACAACGCGGTTGGCCTCCTGATCGAGCGATTGAGCGGACAGAACTTTGAAGCCTTCGTCCGCGAGCGCTTGACCGACAAGCTCGGCATGAACGTCAGTTTGTCGCTGGACGAGTTCGAAGCAGGGCCCGAGGCGGCGAAGCCCTATAAGATCGACGTCGATACGCGATTGCCGGCGCTGCGGCTGCCGATCCGCACCACGGCGGCCGGTGCCATCAACACCTCGGTGGCCGATCTCGCCAACTGGATGCGGCTGCATCTCGGCAAGGGCGAGTTTGCCGGCGAGCGCCTGCTGCCGGCGGCGCTGGTCGAGCAGCTGCATGCGCCGCTCGTCCATATTCGCAAGTCGGAGTTTTCCGAGTTCGGCGAGACGCATTATGGATTGGGTTTTCAGTCGAGCATCTATCGTGGCGATCGCCACGTTTCGCATGGTGGCGGATGGAACGGGTGGGGATCGTTCATGACCCTGGTGCCGGATGCTGGCATCGGCATCGCCGTGCTGACCAACCGCAGCCCGAGCGAGATTCCGCCGATCCTGACCTGGTATATCATCGACCGGTTGCGCGGACGCGAGCCCGTCGACTGGCTCGCGCGCTTTCGCAAGATGCGCGACGATTTCATTGCCCATATTCCGGTCGACAAAGAGGCGCGCGAGAAGGCGCGCCACAAGGACACCAGGCCCGCGCACGCATTGTCGGCCTACGCTGCCGACTACGCCCATCCCGCCTATGGTGTCATCTCGATCCGCGAGCAGGATGGCGTGCTGCACTGGTCGTGGCGCGGAATGGGCGCGCCGCTGTCACACTGGCATTTCGAGACATTCGTGACGCCTGAAATCATCGACAAGCTGCATCCGGACAATCTTCCCATCACCTTCCAGACCGACCGCGAGGGCAACATCGTGCACCTCTCGGTGCCGCTGGAACCGATGGTGAAGGACATCGTCTTCGAGCGGCGCGCTGCTGGTGACTGCCTTGATTCCGCATTCCGCGCGCGCTGCGTCGGGCGTTTCAGGAGCGGCTCGATCAACCATCTGGTCACGCTGGACAGCGAAGGACGGCTGATCCTGAAGCCGGACTATCAGCCGGCCTATCGCCTCGAGCCACAGCAGGGCCGTCGGTTTCGAATCGTCGAGCTGGACGGATTTGCCGTCGAGTTTCGCGGGCAGGGCGAGATTGTCGACCAGATCATCTTTCATCAGCCGAACGGCACGTCCGTCGCCGACCGCGTGGCGGACTAGCTATTCGGCGAGCTCGCGCAGCATGTAGGTCGCGCTCGCGCCGTAGGACGCGAGTTTTTCGCGCAGCACCGCATCTGGTGTGACGGGCTCGAAGCCGAGACGCGCCCACAGCACGCGCGTGCCGTAGACCGAGACCAGCGCGAGCCTGGCGATGCCGGACGATCGCGCGAGCTGTTCGATCTCCGCGACATAAGAGCGCGCCACGCCGCCGCGAGCGTCGGGCAGTACAGCGACGTCGTGCACGTAGAGGCAGTCGGCATCCTCAGGCAGCCGTTCGAGGAAACCGTCGAGTCGCGGGATGCGGTGTTGTATCCAGGGATGTGCGAGGCCGTAGCCTGCGATCTCATTGCCCGCGGCGAGCACGCGGCAGCCATCCGGATAAAGCCGCATCTTTTCCGCAAGCACTTCGGGGCGCTCGGGCAGATCAGGATGAACCCGAGCAGCGATGGCGCTGATCGCTTCGAGGTCGGTGGCGTGCGCACGGCGCCAATGCGGCTTGCTCATCTTTCCTGTTCCGTATCATCAGCGGCAATTTATTCCGTCGCGCTCGTGCGCGCAGCCAAAAATATCTTTGCCCGCCTTCGAGGAATAGTGCGCGTGATGCGGCGTCCTACCTCGTGCAATCCAATTGCATGACAGGAGACACCATGACGACATCCACGATTCGCCTCGCGCTCACGCTCGCAGCGTCACTTACGATCGCCACTGCCGCGTTCGCGGCGCCGCCGACCAAGACCGGAAAGACCGACAAGGGCAACGTGCTCACCGACGCCAAGGGCATGTCGCTCTACACGTTCGACAAGGACACGGACGGCAAGTCGGCCTGCAACGGCCCATGCGCGACAAACTGGCCGGCGCTGAAGGCCGAGGCCAGCGATGCCGCCGGTGACGGCTACACCGTCATCGCCCGCGATGATGGCTCCAAGCAGTGGGCGCACAAGGGCAAGCCGCTCTATACCTTCGCCAAGGACACCAGGCCCGGCGATATCACCGGCGACGGTTTCCTGAACGGCGCCTGGCATCTGGCGATGCCGTGAGCGCAATAGGGGAGGCTGCCTACCGCAGCCCCTCATACACCATCAATCCGCGTGCGACCTGCAGTTTGCGGATCGCGCGCGGTAGCAATTTCTCCGGCTGGTGCAGATAGCGCCAGGACGTCACGCTGAACGGGCCGAGTGCGCCGCATTCGTCGTCGAACGGGGCAAGCACGCCGGTTACGCTGACCGGCGTGTGCGGACGGGCGTTGAAGGGCAGCAGCAGCAGCTCCAAATGGGCCTTGCTGCCGTCGGCGCGCTGGGCGGTGAGGCCGGCGATGGCGCCTAACGTCTCGTCGGCGACGATGGTCGTGATGTCCTCGATCTCGCGGCGGCTCGCGTCCGTGAACAGCGCGGCAAAGCCCTGGTCCTTGAGATCGCAGCCGGCGAGAGCGCAGACGCGGGTCCCGGCGACGCGGAACGGAAAGCCGAGTTTCGGCTCGCAGGACAGGACGAAGATGTCGCCCAGCAGCTCGCGCACGGCGGCCGGGTCAATGTCGGCCCGGTCGGGGGCCCGCGCGCTACCGCGTTTCATGTCCCAATATGCGAAGAACGCGCGGCTCGATGGATGTTTCATGACTGACGCTTACCCCTCGGCGCAACCTCGTGGGACAAACCTGTCCCGCTTCAGCGCACCCGAGATCCCTTTGATGTTGTGCAGGAGGGGAATTGCAGCGTCCATGCCGCGCGGGCGTTTTCGGCCTCGCCCGCGCTGCCTTTGCGTCGTTAACGTTAAATTAACTATGCGCTTTCGCTTCGTGTCGCGGCTGCTATGGTGACGGCGGTCGCAAGCCTCGCCGCTTTTTCCAGGTTCTCGGCGAGGCCTGTACACGGGCGTCAAACAGTTTGGTCACTGGCCGCGGGGAGGGGTGGGGATACTCCTTGTTCCTCCGCAGTGCCGGCAAGATCGGCACGGACAGGCAGGGCTTTCCCAGGGCCCTGCCTTTTCCTTTTGTGCACTTGCGCAAGGCCGGCAAACGCGACTATCTCCAAGTCTCTTGTTTCGAGAAGTCTCTTGCTTAGAGAAGCTGTTGCTTCGATCGCGCCTGAAAGCGAAACCGCCTTGGATTCCCTGCCACCACCCCCGTCGGACCAGCCGGTCGTCGAAGAGACCCCGCGCGAGCCGATCCTGACGCTGCCGTGGCCGCTGACGGCCTATGTTCTGCTGCTGGCGCTGATCCATCTGCGGGTGCTGCTGCCGCCGGAGCTGGAGAACTGGACCATCGACGTCTTTGGCTTCATCCCGAAGCGCTACGATTCCTCGCTGGTCAATTTGCAGTTCGAGGGCGGCGCGGGCGCGAAGGTCTGGACCTTCGTCACCTATTCGCTGCTGCACGCCAATCTCACTCACCTGGCCTTCAACGTGCTGTGGCTGCTGCCGTTCGGCAGCGCGCTGGCACGTCGCTTCGGCGCGCTGCGCTTCTTCGTGTTCCTGGCGGTGACGGCTGCCGCCGGGGCGCTGGCCCATCTCGTCACCCACGAGCATGCCGTAGTGCCGATGATCGGCGCCTCGGCCTCTGTGTCGGGCGCGATGGCGGCCGCGATCCGGTTTGCCTTCGTGCGCGGCAGCTTCCTGTCGTTCAACCGTTCGGATGCCGATACCGCCGCAAAAGTTCCGGCGCTGCCGCTGTTGAGGGCACTGCGGGACCGGCGGATCGTCGGCTTCCTCAGCGTGTGGTTCGTGATGAACATCATCTTCGGCGTCGGCGCGATCGGCGTCGAAAGCGACAGCGCGGGTGTCGCATGGGAGGCGCATATCGGCGGCTTCTTCGCAGGCCTGTTGCTGTTCGCGCTGTTCGATCCCGTGCCGCGCGTGCGAAGCGATGATGCTGCGGATGCGTCATCACAGGACATTTCAAACGGTATTTGAAGCGGCGCTTGCGGCGCGGCCTGAATTCATCCATCATTTGCTGGAAGAATGTTCCGAGGCCACAAGCCCGTAGAGGCGATGCTTCGCAAAGCGCTCGAGCGTGAAACCGGCGCTGAAACTGTTAGTTGAAGACTCACGAACAAGTCCAAACCGCGCAAAGCGGACGGGTCCGATTCAGGGAGGCGACAATGACGGTACGTTCTATTCTCAATACCAAGGGCCATCAGATCATGAGCGTCGCGCCCGACGCCAAGCTCGCCGCCGCAGTCAAGCTGCTCGGCGAGAAGAAGATCGGCGCGGTGCTGGTGATGGACCAGAGCCGGCTCGAGGGCATCCTGTCCGAGCGCGACATCGTGCGCGTGCTCGGCGAGCGCGGCGCCAGCGCGCTCGATGAGTCCGTCGGCAGCGTCATGACCCGCAAGGTCGTGACCTGCAAGGAGACCGACACGGTTGCCGAGCTGATGGAGATGATGACCACGGGCAAGTTCCGCCATTTGCCGGTCGTCGACAGCGGCAAGGTGGTCGGGCTGATCTCGATCGGCGACATCGTCAAGCGTCGCGTCCAGGAATACGAGTCCGAGCAGGAAGCCCTGCGCGATTATATCAAGACCGCCTGACCCGGCTCATTCCACCGCTTTCGGCGCGGTGCCTTCGGGCGACGGCGCCAGCACGTCGATCGTTTCCTGGATCGACTCCAGCGCGCGTTCGGCGGCGCGCGCGCCGTGGGCGATCAGATCCTCGGCGCGGTGGAAGTCGAACCAGCCGAACTGGCCGACCCGCGGCGTGATCAGGAGATCAGGCGGATCGCCGGCGAGCCGTGCGCGCGTGATGCGATCCTGCATGATGTTGAAGGCATCGATCATCACCGACGAGATGCCGGGCCGGGCGGCCGTGCCGAAGAACTCGCGCTTGACGGTTCTCTCCAGCGAGAAGATCCGCGGAAAGCGGCGCTTGGCCGGGGTCTCTTCAGTGACAGGGGCGGCGACCGGCGCGGGCATTGCGCCGTGCGCGTGGATCGTGGTCGAATGCGTGAAGACGTCGGTCGACAGATTGACCGCGATGACGATCTCGGCGCCGAGGGCCCGCGCCGCCGACACCGGCACCGGGTTCACCAGCGCGCCGTCGACCAGCCAGCGGTCGCCGATCATCACCGGCGAGAAGATGCCGGGCAGCGCATAGGAGGCGCGCATCGCCTCGACCAGGCGGCCGTGCGTCAGCCAGATCTCGTGGCCGGTGCGGACCTCGGTGGCGACCGAGGCGTATTTCATCGGCAGGTCCTCGATCTGGATCTGGCCGATCGCCTTTTCGAGCCGGCTTGCGAGCTTCTCGCCGCCCAGCAGGCCGGAGCCGTCGAGGCGGATGTCGAGATAGCCGAGGATGTTGCGCATGCCTTGCAGGCTGCGCCCCCACTCTTCGAACGTATCGAGCCGGCCGGCCGCATGGAGGCCGCCGACCACGGCGCCGATCGAGGTGCCGACCACGACATCGGGCACGATGCCGTTGGCCAGCAGCGTCCTCATGACACCGATATGGGCAAACCCGCGCGCCGCGCCGCCGCCGAGGGCGAGACCAAGGACGGGCCGGCGAATACTGCCGAGGCCGACCTTCTCGCTGATGACGCTGTTCACGCCCCGACCTCTCAAGATTTCCAGCACCGCAACTCTCCTAACGCTGGGGCCAGTCGCACTCGCCAGACTAGGCACCGTCCTTGCTCGCCGCCAGAACAGAGGCCCAGCATGGTTTATACCGTTCGGGACGCAGGGGGCGGGAGTGTGGCGAGGGCCCGTTGGCCAGGGGGTAATCACGCAGGCGTCAGCGGGGTTCCATAGAACCGTAATCCATGGGATTTCAGAGGCTTGAATTTGCCGCGTTTTCGGTGAAAAGCAGGTGGCATGACTCTCGGGGGTGACGGCATCATCAGATGGCGGCGCGGCGGTAAGCTGCTGCCGGCGCTTGTGATGTCGCTTGTCTTGGCCGCATGCCTCGTTGCGTCAGGCCGGAATGCCGCGCAGGCGCAGCTTTTCTCCGATCGCCCCCCGCCGATACCCCCGGCTTCGGTGCCCGACCCCGGTGGCGCCGTCAGCCTGGCGCCGCCGTCCGGCCCGGGCGCCGGTCCCCCCCCGAGCCTGCCGCCGACCCTGACGCAGCCGACTACGCCCAGCATGCCGCCGCCCGCAGTGACCAGCGTGCCGCCGGCAGCGCCGCTCAACGCAGCTGCGCCCGGACAGGCCGTGCTGTCGCTGTCCGCCAAATACGGCAAGGACACACCTGCGATCACCAGCGGTCTCGTATGGCGGGTTTTCGCCGATCGTCCTGATGAGAACGGCACATTCAAGCTGATCCGCGAGGACCGCAGCGCGACGCCCAACATCGTGCTGCCGCCCGGCAATTACGTCGTGCACGTCGCTTTCGGTCTCGTCAGCGCGGTGCGCACCGTCAGCCTGAAGGCCGAGACCGATCGTGAATCCTTCGTGCTGCCGGCCGGCGGCCTGCGCATCGAGGGCCGCGTCGGCACCAGCCGCATTCCGCTGAACCAGATCTCGTTCGCGATCTACAAGGGCAGCCAGTTCGAGTCCGGCGAGCGGGCCTCGCTGGTGCCGAACGTCGCTGCCGGTGACGTCGTGCTGCTGCCCGAGGGCACCTACTACATCATCTCCAATTACGGCGACGCCAATTCCGTGGTGCGCTCGGACATCCGCGTCCAGGCCGGCAAGCTCACCGACGTCACCATCACCCACCGCGCCGCCGTGATCACGCTCAAGCTCGTCAGCGACAAGGGCGGCGAGGCGCTCGCCAACACCGCCTGGTCGGTGCTGACGCCCGGCGGCGACGTCATCAAGGAATCGATCGGCGCCTTCCCGCGCGTCGTGCTCTCCGAAGGCGAATACCGCGCCATCGCCAAGAACGAGGGCAAGGTCTACGAGCGCGGCTTCAACGTCGTCAACGGCGTCGACGGCGAAGTCGAAGTCGTCGCGCGCTAGCACCGCGCGTGTCCCGGACGCGGCGCGGCATGAAATGCCGCTCCGCAGAGCCGGGACCCAGGAAGCAACACGGTACAATGCAGCGAGATGGGCCCCGGCTCAGCGGCGCACCGTCGAAGAGACGCTGCGCTGCGTCCGGGGCACGAGACGACGTTCTGTACGAGACTGGTTCACTTCCGATACCGCAGCGCCTCAACCAGCACCGCAAACGCCGGCGTCGGCTGTCGTCGGCTCGGGTAATACAGGTGATAGCCCGCGAACGGCGCACTCCAGTCGGTGAGCACGCGGATCAACTTGCCGTCGGCGATTTCGCGCTTCACGAGATCTTCGGGGATGTAGGCCAGGCCAATTCCGGCCAGCACGGCATTCATCCTGAGCAGGCCGGTGTTGAACACGAGCTGGCCATCGACACGCACCTTCATGACGCGGCCGCGCTTCTCGAATTCCCAGGCATAGATCCCGCCGTAGGTCGGCAGGCGTAGGTTGATGCAGTTGTGCTCGGTGAGATCCTGCGGCCGCCGTGGCTTGCCGCGCGCACCGAAATAGGCGGGCGCGCCGACCACGGCCATCCGCATCTCCGGTCCGATCCTGACGGCGATCATGTCCTTGGCGACTTGCTCGCCGAGACGCACGCCGGCGTCGTAGCGCTCGGTGACGATATCGGTGAGGCCATAGTCGACGACGAGTTCGACCTTGATGTCGGGATAGCGCGGCAACAGCTTTGCGAGTGCCGGCCAGAGCACAGTCTGCGCTGCATGCTCGCCCGTAGTGATGCGCACTGTGCCGGCCGGCGTCTCGCGCAGTTCCGTCAGCGCCGACAGCTCGGCATCGATTTCGTCGAAGCGCGGTCCGATCGTGCGGAGCAGCCGCTCGCCGGCCTCCGTCGGCGCGACGCTGCGGGTGGTACGGGTCAGGAGCCGCAGGCCGAGCCGTTCCTCGAGCGCACGCACGGTGTGGCTGAGCGCTGATTGCGACACGCCGAGTTGCGCTGCTGCGCGGGTAAAGCTGCACTGGCGCGCGACGGCGAGGAAGGCGAGCAAATCGTTGGTGTTGGTGCGGACCATTGATGAATCCAGATCATGAGTAGATGCCGATTTTATCACCTAATCGCAGGCCCGCGCGCGGCCTAAATTCGCTGCTGAAATTGATCTTTAGAGGAGAGCAGCAATGCAGACGCGTAAACTTGGCAGAAGCGGACTCGAGGTCTCTGCCCTCGGCCTCGGCTGCATGGGATTGAGTTACGGCTATGGCCCCGCAACCGAGACGTCACAGGCAATCACATTGATCAGGACGGCGTTCGAACGCGGCGTGACGTTCTTCGACACCGCCGAGGCCTATGGCCCTTTCGTCAACGAGGAGCTGGTCGGCGAGGCGCTGGCGCCGTTTCGCGACAAGGTGGTGATCGCCACCAAGTTCGGCTTCAGGGGCGGCAAGGTTGATGCCGGGCTCGACAGCCGCCCTGCCAACGTCAAGGCCGTGGCGGAGGCCGCGTTGAAACGGCTGAAGACCGACCGCATCGATCTATTCTATCAGCATCGCGTCGATACCGACGTGCCGATCGATGATACCGCGGGCGCGGTGAAGGACCTGATCCGCGAGGGCAAGGTGCTGCATTTCGGCCTGTCGGAGGCAAGCGCCGCGAGCATCCGCCGCGCCCACGCGGTTCAGCCCGTCGCCGCATTGCAAAGCGAATACTCATTGTGGTGGCGCCAGCCGGAACGGGAGATCCTGCCTGTTTTGGAAGAGCTCGGCATCGGCTTCGTGCCGTTCAGCCCGCTCGGCAAGGGCTTTCTGACCGGCGCGATCAACGAGAACACGACGTTCGACAGCAGCGATTTCCGAAACATCGTGCCGCGCTTCTCATCCAGCGCACGAAAGGCCAATCAAGGGCTGATCGATCTGCTCGGCGAGATCGCCACAGCCCGCAAGGTGACTCCGGCGCAGATCGCGCTGGCCTGGCTGCTCGCGCAGAAGCCGTGGATCGTGCCGATTCCCGGCACCACCAAGCTGCATAGGCTCGAGGAAAATCTCGGCGCGGCTGCGGTGAGCCTATCCGCAGCCGATCTTTCGGCCATTGCAGAGGTGCTGGCGAGGGTCGCCGTACAAGGCGAGCGCTATCCTGCACATCTTCAGGCGCGCGTCGGCCGCTAACATTTGTTGTGAATGTCCGGTGAGCGTTCGCTTACCGGACATTCGCGTGGAGCGGTTTGATTTCGAAGTTCCGTGTAAGCGCTACCAAGCTGTGCTGCGGAGGAAAAACACCGATGGCAGCTGGATATTCCGGGCTGATCACCACCTCGCAATTGCCGGTGCAAGATACGCATTTCCGATAATCAATTTCATTCGCTTTCCGTCCTGCTGGGTTATATGTCGGGCATCCCTCCAACGGAGGAGGCGGGTGCAGCCCTGTTGTCTGCGCCCGGCAAGGAGCAGGGGACCAAGCTCGTCGGCATGTTCGAAGTGATCCTCACCAGACGCAAACGGTTCGGTTGGCGATGGCAGGTCTGCGACCAGTCCGGCAAGATCTTTGCCGATGGCTTCGAGCGCACGCGTCCGTCCGCCAAATATCACGGCGAACGCGCATTGTTCTTCCTGTTGTCGCAGGCTTATTTGCGCAACCGCTTCACGGCCTCGAGCGAGGACTAGCGGCGTTAGCGCCGTCAAATATCGACCACCAACTTGCCCTTGGCAGCGTGATCCCTGATCAGCGCATAGGCCTCGCCAACGCTCTCCATCGTGAAGCGCCGCGCATCCAGCAACGGCACCAACTTGCCGGCTTCGGCGAGCCGCGTCGCTTCCGCCATGATCTCCCCGTGATGCGCTCGGCCTTCGCCCGTCAGCAGCGGCAGTAGTGTGAACACGCCGGAATAGGTCGCAGCGCGGAACGACAGCGGCGCCAGCGCATGCGTGCCCCAGCCGAGCGCGCTGACGACGTGGCCGAAGCGGCGTACCGCGGCAAAGGAGGCATCGAGCACCTTGCCACCGACGGTATCATAGACGATGTCGAAACCGCGGCCGCTAGTGTGCTCCGCGACGTAGGCCTCGACCGCAGTGCCGCGATCGATGAAGGTCGCACCAAAACCTTCGATGGTCACGCGTTGCAAAGTCGAGCCGGTCGCGAACACCTCCGCGCCGCGCGCACGCGCGATCTGGATCGCGACATGGCCGACGCCGCCTGCGCCACCATGGACCAGCACCTTCTGGCCGGCCTTCAGGCCCGCGCGGTCAATCAGGCCTTCCCACGCCGTGATGAAGATGAGGGGCAGGGCGGCGGCTTCACGCATGCTGAGATTGGTCGGCTTCAGCGCCAGCAGCTCGGCATCGACAGTCGCGAATTCCGCCAGTGATCCCTGCACCCCGCCGACGCCGCCGGTCATGCCGTAGACCTCGTCGCCCACTTTGAACCGCGAGACCTCGCGTCCGGTCTGCTCGACCACGCCGGCGAGATCGATGCCGGGGATCGCGGGCAACGGATGGCGCGCATGGGCGGCAGCACCGGCATGAATCTTGGTGTCGAGCGGATTGACCCCGCTGGCGCGCACCCGCACCAGCACCTCGCGCGGCCCGATCTCGGGCGTGGAGATGGTTGAGACGCGCAAGGGGGCGTTGTGGGTCTCCAATACGCCTGCGCGCATCGTCGATTGTCTGGTCATGATTGTCTCGCTCCGTTGTTGGTCTCCAATATGCCCATGATTTTTGCATGAGAAGGAACAAGGGTGTACGATAATCGTGCATTTTTGAATGAGCGGGGATTCCGATGGAGTGGAGCGATCTGCGCATCTTCCTGGCGATTGCGCGCGAAGGGACGCTCGGGGCTGCCGCGCGAAAAATCGGCCAGACCCAGCCGACGATGGGACGCCGGCTGCGCGCACTCGAACAGGCCCTCGGGCAGACGCTGTTCCAGCGCACGGCTGATGGTTTTGTCCTGACCGATGAGGGCACGGCGGTGCTGGCGCATGCCGAGCGGATCGAGGAGGAGGCGATTGCGCTTCAGCGACAGGCAAAGGGTACAGAGACGCAGCTCGACGGGACCTTGCGTCTGTCCTCGTCGGACTGGTTCGGCACGATGATGCTGTCGCCGGTGATTGCAGCGTTCGGCGAGCGCCATCCCAAGGTGACGGTCGAGCTCCTGACCGACGCGAGACTCTACAGCCTGCCGCGTCGCGAAGCAGATTTGGTCTTTCGCATCAAACCGTTCAGCGAGCCCGAGGTCATCTCCAGAAAACTGCTCCACATTCCCTACGGGCTCTACGGCAAGAAGGGCAGCGAGCCGCCGCGTGCCGGTGACGGCAGTGGCGTCCGCATCGTCACCATGAACGCCGAGTTCGCCGACATGCCCGACGCGGTCTGGCTGAAGCGAACGTTGCCGAAGGCGGAGATCGCCTCGCGCAGCAACAACCGCCAGGCGCAGGCCGAGCTCTGCGCCAGGGGCGGCGGGCTCGCGGTGCTGCCACGTCCCCTCGGCGATCGCGACCGCCGCCTCGTCCCGCTCGACATAGGAGTGAGCCCGCCTGGCCGCGACACTTATGTCGGCTATCACCGCGATCTCAGACGGCTGGCACGTCTGCGCGCGTTGCTGGATCTGGTGATTGAGAAACTCGCGGCGTGACCCGGCGGCAATCCCTTGCGTATCCGACCGGGCAAAACACCAAATCCTCGGTCAATCCTTGCCGTCAAAAATATTCCGCTTTACCGAAATTCGGAAACGGCGTATGTGTCGCGGCAACCCGGCCCAACGAAGAGGGGCGTATCGCGATCGTCACGAACGCGGGCCGGGCGGCGGTGGACGTGGGTCACATCGGCGCGATGAGGTTTTGCAGGGCGGGCAACCGTGAGCAAGGCCATCGCGCGCACGACCGGTGTGATCTCGCGTACGGCAAAATCGTGTGGTCCTGGCGCCCGGAGTCTGTGCGCCAAGTCTTGTGGTGATGCGTGCGGTCCAACCGGATCCGCGCATCAGCCATCCGCAAGGCGACGGGGGCAATAGTGCATCGCTCCCCGGGGAGATCACGACATAAGCCGTCAACCCACTGCGCAGGGAAGGCCGGATGTTGGGCTTCACCTGTATGCCGCTGTGCAGCCTTTTGTAGCGCAACCCTAGCACAGTGGACCGCGGGTGCCAGGTCAGCACCCGGTCTTCCCTGCACCCTCTTTCACGAGGGTGAAGCGATCAAGCAAAGCTCGGGCGAAATGAGCCGCGAGGATGCGAATTCATGTCGATACGCCAAAGACGGTCTCGTGCCCTGCCGCCGAGATCGTAAAGCTGCTCGCCGAGTTCGGCGAGCGCGCTCACGGGCGGCTTAGCTCGGGCGGAAAGGTGCCGTAGACCAGCTCCTTGAAGGCGGGCGTGATGCGGCCGCGTTCATTCTGGGTCTGCTGCATCAGGACGTAGACCATATCGAGCTTGGGATCGACGCCGAAATAGGTGCCGCTGCCTGAGTCCCATTTCAATTCGCCGATCGAACCCGCCGGCGGCGGCTTTGCATTGCCGGGATCGGTCCGTACTGCGAGGCCATAGCCATAACCGAAGCCGTCGCCGGGGAAGTAGAAGTAGTCGCGCTCGACGCCGGAGTCCGGGCCGATCTGGTCGGTCGTCATGTCCTTGAAGGCGGCCGGGCCGAGATAGCGCTTGCCGTCGAGCTCGCCGCCGTTGAGCAGCATCTGCGCGAAGCGTTGGTAGTCGGTGATGGACGAGAGCAGGCCGCCTCCGCCGGATTGCCATTCCGGATGGTCGAGACGGTCTCGCTCGGCATCGAGCAGGATCTGGTCGGTCGGCAGCGGCCGTGCCATCCGTTCGAGTTCGTCGGGCGTCGACAGCACGAATTTCGTGCTGGTCATGCCGAGCGGATCGAAGATGCGCTGCTTCAGTGCGTCGTACAGCGGCTGCCCGGTGACGATCTCGATGACGCTGCCGAGCACGTCGGTGGAATGACCGTAGCGCCACAGCGTCCCCGGTTGACGCGCAAGCGGCAGCTTGGCGACGCGGTCGGCGAATTCCCTGTTGTTGAAGGGGCCCTCGAAGATCTTGGCCGACTTGTAGGCAAGCTCGACCCATTTGCCGCCGATATAGTCGTAGGTGATGCCCGAGGTATGCCGCATCAAATCCCGGATCGTCACCGGATGAACAGGCGGCACCATTTCGAGCGCCATCGAGCCGTCGGGCTTGGTGATCTCCATTCCCACCTTCGTGTCGGTGAAGAGCGGAATGTATTTCGACACCGGATCGGCAAGTGCGAGCTTGCCCTCGTCGATCAACATCATTGCCGCGAGGCTGGTGATCGGTTTGGTCATGGAATGAATGGCGAAGATCGTGTCCGGCGTCATCGACAGCCGGGTCCTGACATCGCGCACGCCGAACATCTTGAAATAGATGGGCTTGCCGTGCTGGTAGATCGACACGATCGCGCCAGGCAAGCGGCCACTGGTCACCTCGCTCTCGAAGAAGGCGGTGATGCGTTGCAGCTTGTCGGGTGCGGGAGCGGGGATGTCGGCAGCGCGGCTCCGCGCCATCGTGCCGGCCAGCAGCGCCGCTCCAACCAGAAATTCACGACGCTTCATCCGGGCTTCCTCCCTTGCCGGGAACAAAGCCGCAAGACATCAGGGGCGTCAACAAGACTTCGATTAAAAACGCGTCACGATTTCGGAAAGGACCGGTCGCGGACGATCCTCGCTCGGCTTGGTCGGTTTGCCGATATGCACGAGGCCGGCAAGCTTTTCGTCCGCCGTGAGGCCGAGGCCATCAAGCACGTCGCGGTCGAAGGAGAACCAGCCGCTGAGCCAGCAGGCGCCATAGCCGAGCGCGGTCGCCGCCGTGACGATGTTCATGGCGCTGGCGCCCGCCGACATCTCCTGCTCCCACGCCGGCACCTTCGGATGCGGCTTGGTGAAGCTGACGATGCCGATCACCAGCGGCGCATCGGTGAGGCGCTTGCGCTCGGTCTCGATATCGGTCGCGGGGGCCCCGGGATTCTTGCGGGCGAATACCTTGGCGATCACCTCGCCGGCGCGCTGACGTGCATCGCCCTCGAAAATGATGAAGCGCCAGGGTGCGAGCTTGCCGTGATCGGGCACGCGCGCGCCGATGGTGAGGATGGTCTCGAGCTCGGCCGGCGAGGGGCCGGGGCCGGTCATCTCACGCGGCTTGACCGAGCGGCGGGTCTTCAGCAGTTCGATGGCGTCGGTCATTGTGATGTCCTCTTCAGATGGTCGTCGGGCGTGCCATGCCGAGATAAGCATGCACGCCCGCAACCGAAAGCGAGTTTAGATCGATTTCAACGATCAGGCCGCGCCGCGCGCCCGCCGGACATCCGGCGGCGTCGCTTCGTCGACGAGGGCGGCGATGGCCTCCTGCGTCGTCATCACCTTCTGGCCGTCGCTGCCGAGCCGGCGCACGGAGACCGAATGCGACTCGGCCTCTTTCTTGCCGACCACGAGCAGCGCCGGGATCTTGGCCAGCGAGTGCTCGCGGACCTTGTAGTTGATCTTTTCGTTGCGCAGGTCGATCTCGACCCGAAGCCCGGCGCGCCGCGCCTGCTCCAGCACCACCTTGGCGTACTCGTCGCCTTCCGAGGTGATGGTCGTGACCACCGCCTGCACCGGCGAGAGCCAGAGCGGGAAGTTGCCGGCATAGTGCTCGATCAGGATGCCGATATAGCGCTCCATCGAGCCGCAGATCGCACGGTGCACCATCACGGGCGGTTTCTTGCCGCCGTCATGGTCGATGTAAAATGCACCGAACCGCTCCGGCAGATTGAAGTCGACCTGCGTGGTGCCGCATTGCCAGTCGCGACCGATGGCGTCGCGCAGCACATATTCGAACTTCGGTCCGTAGAAGGCGCCTTCGCCCGGATTGATCTCGGTCTTGATGTGGTTGTTCTGCGCCTGGATCTCGCGCAGCACGGTCGCCATCACGCGCTCGGCGTGATCCCACATCGCATCCGTGCCGACGCGTTTCTCCGGCCGGGTCGAGAGCTTTACCGTGAGTTCGCCGGTGAAGCCGAAATCCGAATAGGTCGACAGGATCAGCTCGTTGATCTTCAGACACTCGTCCGCGAGTTGATCCTCGGTGCAGAAGATATGCGCGTCGTCCTGGGTGAAGCCGCGCACACGCATCAAGCCGTGCATGGCGCCCGACGGCTCGTAGCGATGCACCACGCCGAATTCGGCGAGGCGCAGCGGCAGGTCGCGGTAGCTCTTCAGGCCATGCTTGAAGATCTGCACGTGACCGGGGCAGTTCATCGGCTTGAGCGCAAACCAGCGCTTGTCTTCGGCCTCGTCGCCGGCCGACTGCGCCGCGAACATGTTCTCGCGATACCAGCCCCAATGGCCCGAGGTCTCCCACAGCGACTTGTCGAGGATCTGCGGCGCGTTGACCTCGCTGTAATCGCCAGTCAGGCGTCGCCGCATATAGGCGATCAGTTGCTGGAAAATGGTCCAGCCCTTCGGGTGCCAGAACACGACGCCCGGACCTTCCTCCTGGAAATGGAAGAGGTCGAGCTCGCGTCCGAGCTTGCGATGGTCGCGCTTTTCGGCTTCCTCGATCTGCTTGAGGTACGCGTCGAGGTCCTCCTGCTTGGCGAAGGCGGTGCCGTAGATGCGGGTCAGCATCGGGTTGTTGCTGTCGCCGCGCCAATACGCGCCGGCCACCTTCATCAGCTTGAAGGCGTTGCCGACCTTGCCGGTCGAGGTCATGTGCGGGCCGCGACAGAGATCGAACCAGTCGCCCTGGTAGTAGATCTTGATCGGCTCGTTGCCGGGGATGGCATCGACCAGCTCGACCTTGAAGGCCTCGCCCTTGTCGCGGAACACCTGTTTTGTTTTCTCGCGATCCCAAACCTCCTTCGTGAAAGGTTTGTCGCGCGCGATGATCTCGCGCATCTTTTTCTCGATCGCGGCAAAATCGTCCGGCGTGAACGGCTCGTTGCGGAAGAAGTCGTAGTAGAAGCCGTTCTCGATTACCGGGCCGATGGTGACCTGCGTGCCCGGCCACAGCGATTGCACGGCTTCGGCGAGCACGTGCGCGCAGTCGTGACGGATCAGCTCGAGCGCCTCCGGCTCGTCGCGGGTGATCAGCCTGATCTTCGCATCGCCCTCGATCGGATCGTTGAGATCAGTGAGCACGCCGTCGAGTGCCATCGCCACGGTGCGCTTGGCGAGCGAGGGCGAGATGCCCTTGGCGATCTCGAGGCCGGTGATGTTTGGGTCATATTGGCGCTGGGCGCCGTCGGGGAAGGTGAGGGTGACTTTGGTAGCGGGGGTCACGGGCTTCAGGTTGCTGAGGCTGTATTGAAAGCCGGATTCGGATTTGGGCTGGTCGGACATTGCTTTTCTCCTGAGGCTCACTCCTGCGAACGAGCGCAGGTAAGCGGGAACGAGCGATATATCAGGCGATTCGGCCTGTGCAATCCGGCATTTCCAAGAAAGTGGCGCGCAAAAGCGCAAGCCGCGCGCCAACTATTTCGAGTGGCGCCCTTTAACCGGCCGCTGGCCAGCTCTACATGCAGCTGCATGGAAAATCCCCGCGCCGGCCGTTTCACGGCAACCGCCCTGATGCTTGGCAATCTCGTCACCGGCTGCTCGGTGCTGGCGCCGGCGGGCATGTTGCCGGAATTGTCGATGGGGCTCGGTATCAGCATCCATGCAGCCGGGCTGCTCATCACCTTTGGCGCGATTACGTTGTGCATCGGCTCGCCGCTGACGGCGTGGCTGACCAGCCGCATCGAACGGCGGATGTTGCTGACGACCACGCTCGCGGTGCTCGCTCTTGGCAATCTCGCCTCGGCCTTTGCGACTGACTACGCAAGCCTCCTCATCATCCGCCTGGTAATGCTCGCCGTCGGCGCGCTCTACACGCCGCAGGCTGCCGGCACGGCGGCGCTGATCGTGCCGGCGGAGCGGCGCGGCAGCACGATTGCCTACCTCTTCCTCGGATGGTCGCTGGCTGCCGCCGTCGGCCTGCCGCTGATCACCTTCATCGCCAGCCGCTATGGCTGGCGCGCTACCTATGGCACGATCGGCGCGCTCGGCTGCGTCAGTGTCCTGTTGCTGATGATGCGCCTGCCGGCCGGGTTGAAGGGCACGCCGGTCGATCTGAAGACCTGGAGCGCCGTCGGCCGCAGTGGGACGATCAGGCTGCTGCTCGTGATCACGATGTTGCAGATGTCCGGTCAGTTTGCGGTGTTCACCTTCATGGGGCCGCTGCTCGGGAAGCTGACGGAGGCGAGCCCGGATGCGATCGGCATGGTGTTCGCCATTTATGGTGTCTGCGGTTTTCTCGGCGTCATCGTTGCGAGCCGTATCGTCGACACATGGGGGCCGTACCGGACCTCGTTGCTGTTCACGTGCCTGTTACTCGCCGGCATGACCGGCTGGGCCCTGAGCGCAGGCACCCTTGTGCTGATGGCGATCGCGGTCGCGATCTGGGGACTGGGGTTTGCCTCGACCAATTCAATGCAGCAGGTGCGGTTGGTCGCAGCCGCACCGCCGCTCGCCTCCGCAACCGTCGCGCTCAATACGTCAGTCCTCTATATCGGCCAGGCGATTGGCTCGGCCGTTGGCGGGCTGCTGTTTGCCCGTGAATTGCTGCACAGCACAGGCTTCGTAGCGGTTGGCTTCGTCGTCCTGGCGCTGGTCCTGGTCATTGTGAGCCGGCCCCGGCCGGCGGCTGTGGCCCCGGTGTGATGGCTGTGTTTGCCGTGCGCAAGGCGCTTGGCAAACGGCGCGGGAGAGCGCTAGAAGGCCAGTCATGGGGACCAAAGAGAGTTGACTGAAATGAGGATGATTCTGGCGGTTGCCGCGGTGCTCTGTTCAGCCTCCGCGTTTGCTCAGACCGACACGCCACCGATGGTGGGGGACAAGCCGCTGGTGCAGGTCAAGCCCAAGGGGGCCAAAGCGGGCGCCAAAGCGGACACCAAGACGGGCACCAAGGAGGCGGCTGCCAAGCCGGCCGCCGCGCCGAAGGGCAAGCCGCAGTCGGTTGCAGCGCGCCTGCAGGCCTGCCTTGACCTCGATGACGGCACCAAGGACCGGCTCAACTGCTACGACGCCATTATCGCGCCGACGCCGAAGCCGAAGCCTGCCAAGGCCAAGGGCTACGCCGACTGCAAATTCTTCAAGGAAGAGGACGAGCGGCTCGCTTGCTACAACGGCTTCGCCGAAAGCATCCCGAAGCTGCCCAAGAGCTGAAGCTGGAGAGCCGGCGGCCTAATCGCTGATCCGGCTCAACACGGCCCTGAAGGCAACGCCCGGGACTTGCAATGCGGTGCCTTCGAACTCGGCTGTATCGCCGTCCTGCCGGCCGGCGAGCGTCAGCGTGATCCGGTCGATGCCGAACAGCGCCTTGAACGATGGATCGTCGTTGTAGCGCTCGGTCGCGATCTTGACCTTGATGCCGTCGCCTTGGCCCGTGTAGGTGCCGATGAAGGCAAAGGCCGAATTGCCGCCGCGCATCTTGCCATCCGTGACGTAGACGACGCCGCAGCCGGTGCCATGAACGGTGTGGAAATCGACCTTATACAGTCCCTGACGCACTGCTCGTCCCCGCAGAATTCCAATTTCAACTTGATCGGCAAACTATGATCGTGGCGAGCGGAAGCAATCCGGTAGCTGCCGGGATCGTCGGCCATCAACATCACATTTTGATCGCGGCCTGAGACAATTGCAGGCAGCGCGCCGAAATGCCGGCGTGCGCAATATCCGGACTAGCGGCTCGATGCCGAAGAGCTGGTGGCTGCGACGCGCGTCAGCGCCAACGCCGGCGTTGCCGACATCTTCACCAGCACGTCCTTGAGCGGGTATTGCGTCCACGCGCGGTTGACGTAGTCGCGGTGGGTGATGCCGTCGCCGGTTTCGACGAATACGACGCTGCCGGGACGCAACGGTCCATCCATGTCCTCGGAGACGCCGATGCCCTTTTGCCTGAGCATGCTCATCAACTCTTGGTCGCGCCGTGCGGTGTAGTGCGTGTAGGAGCTGACGAAGAAGCCCGAGCGATGGCTCTCGATCCAGGACGCGAACTTGTCCATTTCGCCGTAGACCGCATCGAGCAGCACGACGCCGCGGACACGATCGCTGATGCCGCCGACTTCGAGGCTCCAGGCGGTCGGCAGGAAGCCGCCACTATAGCCGACGATTACGATCGGCATGTTGGCAAAGGCGCGTGCGCTGTTGGGATCGCCGGTCAGCTGCGCAAGGTGATTGGCCGACTCGTCCATGAAGCGCTTGAGGCCACCCGGCTGCCAGAATTTTCCGGCACTGGAATCGGCGGCGTCGACGGCCATCTGCGGCGCAAGCAGCACGGCGTTGGCGCCGGAATCAGTGATCTGCTGCGGCACCAGCTGGCGGTCGCGGACGTCGCGTTCGAGCGTCGCGCCGTTGCCGTGGAAGAACACCACGATCACGCCCGGCTTGCGCACGTCGAAATGCTCGGGGACGTGAACCAGCACGCGGCTGTCGTTGTAGGTCTCGTCCTGCCAGAACACGCGGCCGGAATAGCTTCGGTGGCCGCGGCGGTCGCCTTTCGAGATGTTGAGGAACGGCGAGTCGGAGGCGGGGTTGTTGCCGAAATAGGGGAAGGCCGACGACTTCATGCTGACGAGCGTCGTCAGGTCTTCACGCGGCGGACGCTGGTAGGGGACCTGCGGCGCGAGCGAGGCGACCTTGTAGGGGGCTCGCTCCGGCGGAGGCTGCTGCTGCACGGCGCGCTTGGGCGAGAAGTCCGACATCTGCCGTTGCAGAAGACTCTCGCTCGCCGAGGGGAAGCGCTCCCTAAATTGCGGAGCAGGGAAGCGATCCTCGAACGTGTCGCCGCTTGCGACTTGTTGATTGGCGGTGCGCTGGCTGGTCTTGGCAACGACCTGCACGTTGGCCTGCGAACTCGCCGCCAGTGCCGTTGGATTTGGCGACTGGCCGCATTGAACCAGCGTCAGCGACAGCGGCACCAAGCCTAAGACCATGGCGATCCGAAGCGCACGACCGCGCGCCCCGGACACCTTGGTCCGGTCAGCACGCGTGTCTGCTTTCAATTTCGGAACGGCCCCGACCATCCACCCATGACCCCAAGCATGACCCCAAGTCACGAACCATCGGCAATCTCAGAAACAATTGAGCCGACTGGCGTTTAGGCGACGTTAAGCGTCCGGATAAACTTCCCCACATCCGGAACGATCAAAAAAGACCACGCAATCGTGTCGCGATTGTGGGAGGGGCGCGCGTATTTCTGCGGGCGACTACGGGTTTATTGCCCAAAAGCGGGCATGGAAGGTGGCCGATTACCTATTTTCGCCGCCTCATTTAACCCTTGTTAACCCTGCTTGAATTGACTGAAGCAATCTGCACGATGCCTCCAACGAGGCTCGACGCCTGAGGCTAAGGACCCAGATGACGGCATCAGATGCGGGAACTGCGCCCTGGACCGGGCGACTGACCGGCGGCTCCGGGGTTTCCGTTCTGGTTGCAACCGCCATCGTTGTCGCCGACATGATCGGGGTCGGCGTCTTCACCAGCCTCGGCTTCCAGGTCAAGGATATCCCCTCGGGCTTCTCGATCCTCGCGCTTTGGACGGTCGGTGGCATCGTCGCGCTGTGCGGCGTGTTCTCCTACAGCGAGCTTGGCGCGATGTTTCCGCGCTCGAGCGGCGAGTACAATTTCCTCGGCCGCGCGTATCATCCTGCTTTCGGTTTTCTCGCCGGCTGGGTCTCGGCGACGGTCGGCTTCGCAGCTCCGGTGGCGCTCGCCGCCATGGCTTTCGGCGAATACGCCAAGTCTGTCGTGCCCGAGGTGCCGCCGATCCCGCTCGCGATCGGCGTGGTCTGGCTGGTCTCCATCGTGCAATTGACCGGTGTCAGGCACTCCTCGACCTTCCAGTTGATCTCGACCATCCTCAAGGTCGTGCTGATCGTCGCTTTCCTCGTCGCCGGCTTCGTCGTCGGCACACCGCAGTCGATCTCCTTTGCGCCTCACGGCGGCGATTTCGCTCATATCGTCAGCGCGCCTTTTGCGATCGGGCTTGTCTTCGTGATGTATTCGTTCTCGGGCTGGAACGCCGCGACCTACATCATCGGCGAGATGAACACGCCGCAGCAGAGCCTGCCGCGCGCGCTGCTCGTGGGCACGCTGATCGTGCTGGTGCTGTATGTCGCGCTCAACGCAGTGTTCCTCTATTCGACGCCAATCAGCGCGCTGGCTGGCCAGCTCGATGTTGCAAGCGTCGCCGGCAGCTCGATCTTCGGCAAGCTCGGCGGTCGGATCGTCGGCGCCATGATCTGCGTCGGGCTGATCTCCTCGATCAGCGCGATGATGTGGATCGGTCCGCGCGTTATGATGACGATGGGGGAGGATATCCCGTCACTGCGCGTCTTCTCGAAGCGATCGGTGAGCGGCGCCCCGGCCTATGCCATCCTGTTTCAGCTCGCGGTCGCCAATCTGCTGCTGTTCACGCGCAGCTTCGAAGCGGTGCTCGATTTCATCCAGTTCGCGTTGCTGTTCTGCTCGTTCTTCACGGTTGCGGGCGTCATCAAACTGCGCATCACGCATCCCGACCTGCCGCGGCCCTATCGCGCTTGGGGATACCCGTTCACGCCGCTGATATTCCTGCTCGTGACCGCGTTCATGATGTACTACCTTTTGACCGAGCGGCCTGTGCAGTCGCTGTCGGGAATGCTGGTCATGCTCGCTGGCCTGTTGATTTATGCTGTTTTCCGCAGGCGGCCGGTCGCCGCTGCCAATCCACACAATCGCGAATAGACATGTTTCGACCCATGAGACTTGCGGCCGTCGCTCTTGCCCTTGTGGCTGCGGCCATCTCGTCCGCGCGCGCGGCCGATGTCACTTTCGACGACACTGCGCGCTTTCTTGCGGGTATGCAGCCCTCAGTGGACTCGCCGCTCGTGCCGCTCACCAAGGACCCGTCCTGGCAGCATCACGCTAAATTCTTCGATGGCGCTTTCGCCCAGCTCGAGCAGCGGCAGATATCGAAGATCCGGAACTGGTCGGACGTCAATCTCGCCGCGCCCCGCCCGACGATGTTCTATTTCTTCAGCGGCCCGGACTTCCTCTACGCCAATGCCTTTTATTCCAAGGCCAGCACCTACGTGCTGGGCGCGCTGGAGCCAGCCGGCGCGGTGCCTGATCTGACCAAGATGTCGCGCGGCTCGGTCGATGCTGCGCTCTACAATGTCGAGCGCTCGCTCGGCTCGATCCTGAGCTTCTCCTTCTTCATCACCAAGCAGATGAAGGTCGATCTGCACACCAACCAGGTCAACGGCACGCTGCCGATCCTCTACGTGTTTCTGGCGCGCTCCGGCAAAACCATCCGCAACGTCGAGATGATTGCGCTCGATGACAAGGGCGGCGTGCACACCGGCAATGATAACCCGGGGCCAAACGCCACACGCGGCGTCCGCATCACCTTCGCAGGCCCGGACGGGGAGGCGCGCACGCTGTATTATTTCTCGACCGATCTTTCCAATTCCGGCGCGCGCGCGGCCGGCTTCCTGAAATTCTGCGAGACGCTGGGGCCCGGCAACAGCCTGATCAAGAGCGCGTCGTATCTCTTGCACGCGGGCAACTTCACTGTCGCCCGCGACTGGCTGCTCGCCAACAGCGCGACCATCATCCAGGACGATTCCGGCATTCCGCTTTCCAATTACAATTCGCGGCAGTGGCGATTCTTTCCGTTCGGCCGCTATCTCGGGCCGATCAACGAATTCCCAGGGCGCTACCAGGAGCGCTACGCCGAACTGTTCACGCGTGCCCAGCCGATCGATTTTGGCGTCGGCTATCGCTGGCGGATGCATGAGTCGAATCTGCTGCTGTCGGTGAAAATCCCCGGGAGCGACACCGCGCCGGCGGCAGAGACCACCTCGTCCGCCGAGCCGCTGTCGAAACCGCCGCGCCCAAAGCGGCCGCGTCCGCCCGAGCCGATCCCGCCACCATCAGGACGCTTCTTTTGGTTCCGCTAACTACCAGTGCACGTTCTGGCTCGGCACGATGAATGCCGTTGTGCTGGGCGGAGTCGCGAGGCTTGTTGCCAGATACCAACCGGAGCCGACGACGAGCACGAGCAGCGCGACGATCGCGAGCATGTCGATGGTTCGGGGATCGTGATCCCTCGGATGAAGCTTGGGATGCGGACCGAATCCGAAGTGAAAATGAGGGCTGATTTTCCAGCGCATTGTTGTTTCCTCCCGTGGGAGCATCACAACAATGCGAGGATCGAGTTCCGGTTCCGCTCAGGGCAGCAATGCGTAAAGCACCGCAGCATGCTTAGGGTGCGTTGACGCCGCGCCAGCGGCCGTAGCGCCAAGGCAAATACCAGCGCGCAGCCGGTGGCGCCGCGAGCGGCACATTGTCGATGCCAGATGTGCCGAAAGGGTTGCAGCGCAATAGGCGCGCGAGCGTCATCCAGCCGCCGGCCCAGAGTCCGAACCGCTCGATGGCTTCGTCGCCGTACACTGAGCAGGTCGGCAGGTGGCGGCAGTTGTAGCCGACCAGAGGCGATAGCGTATGCCGATAGAGCCAGATCAGGGCACGGCCGAATCTGCGCGGCAGCCGCAGCGCCTCGGCGACAGGAGTGGAACAGTGCTCACAGGTTGAGTGCTTCATGCGCGTCGTGCTGTCGTCCTGTGCGGCCTGATGCCCAGTTCCAACGCAGGGAACAGCGAGCTGTTGTCGGCGCGCCATACTTTGCCTGCTTTCAGGGAGCAGTGCAGCAAGTACCTATGGACGATCTGTATTCCCCCGGATACCATTTTTGTGACGCCCATGTGTAGACTCATCGGGCGCCGAACGGGGCTGACCTGAATCGCTTTGGGGCTTGGGGAAGGGACCAGTTTGAAACTTCTGAAGTCGCTCAACCTTCGCGGCTGGTTGCTGGTGGGAACCGCTGCTTGTGGTGTCGTTTTGGCGGGCGCCGTCACGACCTTTGGCTCGTCGGCTAAGGCCGCTACCTCGCTGGAGGAGCGCAAGCTACCGATGAAATTTGGCTGGGTCGTCTGCGAGCCAAACTGCCGCGGCTGGGTCAGCGCTGTCGGCATCATCACCCCTGATACCCCGAAGGATTTCGACGACTTCGCCCGCGGGCGGCAGCTCGGCGGTGCCACTGTCGTGCTCGACTCCAGCGGCGGTTCCGTCAACGATGCGATCACGCTCGGTCGGCGCTTCCGCAGTCTCGGACTTCTGACCACCGTCGGCATCACGCAGCAGAGCGGCGGCGGGCAGGGTACGCGTCCGGCGGTTGCTTCGGAAGCCTATTGTGAATCCATGTGCGTGTTCCTGCTGCTGGCCGGCAAGAAGCGTTACGTCCCGGAAGCGGCTCATGTCCGGGTCCACCAGATCTGGATGGGTGACCGCGCCGACGACGCGAAGGCGGCGAGCTACAGCGCGCAGGATCTGATGATCGTGGAACGCGACATCGGTAGGCTCGCCAAATACACCTTTGACATGGGCGGGGCTGGGGACCTGTTGTCGCTCTCGCTCAACGTGCCGCCCTGGGAAGATCTGCACGAGCTGGATGCAGCCGAGCTGAAGCTGACCAATCTCGTGACGACGGACCTCGTGGCCGATGTTCTGCCGCATGTGGATGTCACTGCGCCTGCACTGGCAGAGCTTGCGCCGAAGACGCAGGCAAGGTTCGGCGAGGAGGCGGAGCCTCAGCCGGTCAAGTCGACCAAGACTGCGGAGGCCGTGGTCCCGACAGGTGGCGTTGTGGCCCCAGCTGCGGCGCCGCAGAAGTAAGAGGTTCAGACCGGTCTCAGCCTTGTTCGCCTCAGCTCTGTTCGTCTCAGCCTTGCTCGTCTCAGTCTTGCACGGTGACCGGCTGCTTCGCCTTGGCCTCGATCTGGCCGATCGCATCGACCACGGCATCGAAGGTCAGCAGCGTCGAGGCGTGGCGCGCCTTATAGTCGCGAACCGGCTCGAGGAACTTGATCTCTTCCCATTTGCCTTGAGGAGGCGCGCCGTTCTCCTTGAGCATCTTGCGAACGGTTTCGCGTAACTCACGGAGTTCACTCGCAGTCGAGCCGACCACCTGACTTGCCATGATGGATGAAGAAGCTTGGCCGAGCGCACAGGCCTTCACGTCATGCGCGAAGTCGGTGACGGTGTCCCCCTCCATCTTGAGATCGATCTTCACGGTCGAGCCGCACAACTTGGAGTGGGCGGTGGCGCTGGCGTCGGGGGCCTGCAACCGCCCGAGGCGCGGAATATTCCCGGCCAGCTCGATGATCCGCTTGTTATAGATGTCGTTCAGCATGTGATGGAGTCCAACACTTACCTACCCGATCGGCCTTGGCGGGGCCCGCCCAGGGTCCTATATAGGGTCGGAACTGGCGGAAAAACAGCCCGGCGGTGCGTCGGCAGTGATCCAGATCTGCGTTGCCGGCGTTATTGCCAACGGAGCTATTTCGCCAAATACTGTTCTCTTCAGGCGTCCGGCGGCTCGTCCGCCCCGTCTGCCGGTGACACTCCGGCCGCGAGGCCGTCGAACGGAGTAGACATGGACGCTGCAATCAAATCCATCCGCCCCAGCAAGCCCTCTGACCGGCAGCCCGACAGCCGCCCGCCGGAACTGGATCCTTCCGAATTCCTCGCGGCCGCCGTCCGCGCCGACCAGCCGCGCCCCGTGCGCGCCGAGGCGGAAGCCGCAGTGAAGACGCTGCTTGCCTATATCGGCGAGAACACCGAACGCGAGGGCCTGCTCGACACGCCCCGCCGCGTGGTCGAGGCCTTCGACGAGCTCTATCAGGGCTATCACCAGTGCCCGGCCGAGGTGCTCGACCGAACCTTCGGAGAGACTGCCGGCTATGACGACTTCGTACTGGTGCGCGACATCGAGTTCACCTCGCAGTGCGAGCATCACATGATGCCGTTCTACGGCAAGGCGCACATCGCCTACACGCCGGTGGAACGTGTCGTCGGCCTGTCGAAGCTGGCCCGCCTGACCGATATTTTCGCTCGCCGGCTGCAGACCCAGGAGCATCTGACGGCGCAGATCGCGGCCGCGATCGACGAGGTCCTGAAGCCCCGCGGCGTTGCCGTCCTGATCGAGGCCGAACATACCTGCATGTCGGTTCGTGGCGTCGCCAAGCATGGCGCCTCCACCTTCACCAGCCGCTACACTGGCATGTTCCGCGACAATCCGGCGGAGCAGGCCCGTTTCCTGTCCATGGTGCGGGGCATGCCGCGCTGACCTCGCAAATAACTAGCGAGATTTGTCGTGTCCGCTCACTCCCATGAGATCGAGGAAGGCCTGGCCTTCCTTCCCAAGTTCGATGCCGCCGGCCTTGTGACGGTCGTTGCGACCGACGTCGCTACCGGCGACGTGCTCATGGTCGCACACATGAACGACGAGGCTCTGCGCAAGACCATTGCGACCGGCGAAGCCTGGTACTTCAGTCGTTCGCGCAATGCCCTGTGGCGAAAAGGTGAGACCTCAGGTCAGACCCAGCGCGTGGTCGAGATCCGTACTGATTGCGACCAGGATGCAGTCTGGCTTCGCGTCGAGCAGATCGGCGCGGCCTGCCACACGGGCCGCCGGTCCTGCTTCTACCGCAAGGTGGAAGCCGAGGATGGTGGTGCGAAGCTCGTCTTCATCGATGCTGACAGGTTGTTCGATCCGAACGCGGTCTACAAGAAGTAGGGCTTGCCCCTACGGGGCCGCACCGGAATGACGGCGACCGCCAAATTAACTTCGCATTAACCATAGATGTCCCACGGTGGGACGATCAGGTCGCCGAATTGCCGGCGCCGTTCAACGCCGCGCGGGGCGCGCAGTCCATCATGTCGGTCGACAATTCCAGTGTCTCGCAGACAGCCGCGACCGACGGCTTGAAGCGCGTCGCTGGCGCGATCAAGCAGGGCGCGAGCCAGACCGGCGTCAGCTTCGAATACATGCTGACCACGGCCAAGATGGAATCGGATTTCGATCCGTCCGCCGGCGCCAGCACCTCGTCCGCACACGGCCTCTATCAGTTCATCGACCAGACCTGGCTCGGTACCGTGAAAGAGGCGGGCACTCAGCTCGGCTATGGCAACTATTCCAATGCCATCACCCGGACCTCGTCCGGCAGCTACGCCGTCGATGATCCCTTCATGAAGCGCTCGATCATGAAGCTGCGCGACGATCCCGAGGCCGCATCCAGCATGGCGGCGGCGCTGACGCAATCCAACAGTTTCAAGCTCACAGGTCTGCTCGGCCGCAGGCCGTCCGACAGCGAGCTCTACATGGCGCATTTCATGGGCGTCGGCGGTGCAGCGAAACTGATCGCCAATGCCGAAGATAATCCGCAAGCCGTCGGTGCGCGGCTGTTTCCGAATGCCGCATCCGCCAACCGCTCGATCTTTTACGCCAAGGACGGCCGTGCACGCAGCGTCTCCGAAGTCTATTCGGTGTTGAACGCGCGCTACGCCAGCGCCGCGAATGCGAAGTCCACGCGCAGCGCGATGGCGATGTATGGTGACATCCCGTCGACCACGCAGGTTGCTGCCGCCAACGGTGTGCAGCCCACCGCGCCGGTCAATCCCGCGGCCTATCTCCAGACCTTCCCGGAGTCCCGCTCGGTGACGCCGGTGAGTGCGACATCGACAACGACGGTTGCAGATAACACGCCGATCGCGCCTGCGTTTCGTTCGATCTATCAGCCTGGTGATGCGACGCAGCCGGTCTCGACCACAGTGCAGAAATTGTGGGGCAACAACGCCTCGCTCACGTCTGTTGCCTCAGCGACGCTAGACGTGCGGCCGCCGCAACCGCTCGATCTCTTCAGCGACCGCAGCGGCTCGTTCTCGAGCTAGCGCGCCGTCGCGCCCCTGCGCGGCTTCCAGCCCTTAATAAATCATCAATAAAACCAGCCAGTTATGGTGAACGCTTTGTTAAGCGTCGTGGTTTATTTTGTGTTGCAGGTGACGAGCCGTCACCGTTTCGTTTTTCGTTGCGTAAGCCGGAAGCACCATGATTGTTCGGCAGTTCATCAATTGGATCAGGAGCGCGCCCGCTGGTGAGCGGGCGGAGGCAACGCGGGCGTTGGCCCGCGCCTGGCTGATCTCTGATCTTTCCCATGACGACCGCGTCGCCGCCGAAGGCGCGCTGCTGATGCTGCTCGACGATCCGTCGCCGCTGGTGCGGCAGGCGATGGCTGAGGCCTTTGCGCGCAGCACCGATGCGCCGGCGTCGATCGTGCGGGCGCTGTCGGCGGACCAGCCGACCGTGGCGCTACCCGTGCTCGAACATTCGCCGCTGCTGATCGATGCCGATCTCGTCGACATCGTCGCGACCGGCAATGACGAAGTGCAATGCGCGGTCGCCCGTCGCATCGCGCTGCCGATCTCGGTCTGCGCCGCCGTCGCCGAGGTCGGCTGTGCGGCCGCCGCGCTCGAGCTGATCGAAAATCCTTACGCCGAACTCGCACCGTTCTCCTGGAATCGGATCGTCGAGCGTCACGGCCATCTTGCGGCGATCCGCGAGGCGATGCTGGTGCTGGACGATATTCCAGCCGCAACGCGCGCCGCGCTGGTGGCAAAGCTCTCCGAGACGTTGGCGCAATTCGTCGTGGCACGGAACTGGCTGAGCGCCGACCGTGCCGAGCGCATGACATCAGAGGCGCGTGATCGCTCCACCATCAATATCGCAGCGCGCTCGCGCGGCGACGATATGCAGGGCCTGGTGAAGCATCTGCGCATTACCGACCAGCTCACCGCGGGCCTGATCCTGCGCGCCCTGCTGTCGAGCAATCTCGATCTGTTCGATGCAGCTCTTGCCGAACTCGCCGATCTGCCCGTGGCGCGCGTCTCCGCGCTGCTGCACGATCGCGGCGGTAATAGCCTGCATGCGCTGCTCCGCCGCGCCGGGTTGCCCGAGGCCACGTTCGCGGCGTTCCAGGTTGCGCTCGATGCCTGCCACGAGCAGGGTTTTGCCGACACCGACGACACCGCGGCCCGGCTGCGCCGGCGCATGGTCGAGCGCGTGCTCACCCATTGCGAGACCGATCGCGGCGCCACCGAGCCGCTGATGGTCCTGCTGCGCCGCTTCGCGACCGAATCCGCGCGCGAGGAGGCGAGGTTGTTCTGCGACGAGATCGTTGCGGATGACGCGATCGAACCGGTGTATGACGACTTGATCGCGGCGTAATTCGAGCAGAACCCTCAAACTCCGTCATTGCGAGCGTAGCGAAGCAATCCAGAAATCCCTCCGCGGGGACAGTCTGGATTGCTTCGCTACGCTCGCAATGACGAGAGGAGAGAGCTGACCTTACTCCGCCGGCACGATGCTCGGCGCCAGGATCACCTCGAGATGCTCGGGGCGGTCGCGGTTGACGTTGGCGAGATAATCGTCGGCGACCTTGCGCAAGCGGCGGCTGAGCTCGGCGGAGACGCTGATGCTGTCGAGCTTGGTGTTCTCGTGCACGATGGCGAGGATCGCGTTGATGTGGTGGGTGAACAGTTCTGCCGGCACCTTGTCGAGATCCGGCGCATGCTCGATGACGCGGCACAGGCTCTCGGCCACTTCCGCCGCGGCCGGAAAGCCGAACGTGGCGGCGTCGCCCTTGATGTCGTGCGCGGCATGGAACAGCTCGTCGCGCCGTTCCTTGCTGAAGCCGTCGTTACGGATGGCGACATAGGCAGACGACAGCCGGTTGACCTCGGTCACCATCCAGGTCTTGAACTCGCCGGACAGACCGGCCAGCGCCTGCTCGGCGCGGCCGACCGGATCGTCCATATCCTTTTCCTCGACCCGGCGCAGCACTTTACGCAGCGGATTGGGCTGCGTGATGACGTGATGCGTGGCGAAGGCCTTGACCTCGATGTCCTTTGCGCTGTTCTTCGCCATGATGCCTGCCTCGTCGTGTCTGACGTTGCGCTAGATGGAGGAGCGGGCCTTGTCGAGCAGCGAGGGCTGCTGGAGCACCTCGTGCTTTTCGCCGACGCGGCGCTCCGGGCCCATATAGGCGGAGTTGGTGTTACGGCGCCGGTCCGGACCGAAATAGGTCTTGGTCTTGATGAAGGGCCGGGGACTGGCGACGACGTTGAGAATGCGCTGGTAAAGGCCCTTGGCCGAGATCGGCTTGGCCAGGAATTCGGTGACGCCGGCATCACGCGCGACGGTGACGCGGCGCTTCTCGGAATGGCCGGTCAGCATGATGATCGGCGCGTAAGGATTGCCCTTGGATTCCGGCTGCCGGATCATCTGCGCGAGTTCGAGCCCGTCGAAGATCGGCATCGCCCAGTCGGTGATGACGATGTCGGGCACGTAGTGGCTGTACATTTCGAGCGCGGTCGCGCCGTCCTCGGCCTCGTAGACCTCGCGCGCGCCGAACGAATGCAGCAGCGTCCGCAGAATGCGGCGCATGTGCGGATTGTCGTCGCAGACGAGGAAGCGCAGCTTGTTGAAGTCGATGCGGAACATGGCGCCCGAGCTGAAGCGGTCAATCTTCGTTAACCATATCGTGCCGAGGGTTAACGAAGCGTTGCTACCGGGCGCCCGGGCGGGGGCTCAAGTCCCGAACTGCTCGCGTAAGATGCGCTCTTCCAGGCTGTGGCCGGGGTCGAACAGCATCCGCATCGAGATGGTCTTGTCGGACAGGATCTCGACGCGCCGGACCCTGCGCACCTCCTCGTGGTCGGCGACCGCAGCGACAGGGCGCTTATCGTCTTCCAGCACCTCGATCACGACATAGGCGGTGTTGGGCAGCAGCGCGCCGCGCCAGCGCCGCGGCCGGAAGGCGCTGATCGGCGTCAGTGCCAGCAGTGCCGCGTTGATCGGCAGGATCGGGCCCTGCGCCGACAGATTGTAGGCGGTCGACCCGGCCGGCGTCGCTACGATGATGCCGTCGGCGATCAGCTCGGGCATGCGCTCGCGCTCATCGATCAGGATCCGCAGGCGGGCCGCCTGGGAGGTCTGCCGGAACAGGTAGACCTCGTTGATGGCGTGATGCAGGTGGACGCGGTCGTTGATGTCGGTCGCGCGCATCAGCAGCGGATTGATCTCGGACTCATGCGCTGCCTCGAGCCGCGCACGCAGATCGTGTGTCGAATATTCGTTCATCAGGAAGCCGACGGTGCCGCGGTGCATGCCGTAGATCGGCTTGCCCGAGCGCATATGCTGGTGCAGCGTCTGAAGCATCAGCCCGTCGCCGCCGAGCGCGACCACGATGTCGGCTTCGTCAGGATCGCAATTGCCGTATTGCGTCGTCAGCTGGTGGAAGGCGGCCTCTGCCTCGCTGCTCGGGCTGGCGACGAAGGCGATCCGGTCGTATCTCGATGGCTTGGTCATGGCTTCCAGATCATGGCTCCAGGCAGGTGGCGCTGGCTCGAGAAAGGTCCGCCGAGGTCGTCTATACGACCTGAGCCGGTATTGTCGAGGATGACTGGCCGGCAAGGCAAATGCGGGGGCCGCCGGGCATCGTGCTTCTGGGCAAGAATCGGCCCAAAAGGCCAGTCCCGACCCTCCGATCCCCCAAACTGTCGCAATTGGCGGCTAGAGCTGTGTCCAACGAATGACGAGCGCCAGCGGGGCAGGGAGAACAATCATGGTCATGAGCTTGCCGACGCTGCGCCGTGCGGGGCTGGTGCTGGCGGTCTCGGCGTTCGTGCTCGCAGGCCTGGCGCGCGCGGACGATCCGCCGCAGCCGCGCAACGAGGCAACGGCGCCTGCCGGTCAGAAGGGTGGGCGCGGCGGCAATGCGCAGAATTCGGCGCAGGCAGCGCCACCGGCTGCCGATCGTCGTCTTCCCGGAGATTCGACCACCAAGCAGACCCTCGATCTTCCGGGCCGAACGCTCAACTTCACAGCTATCGCCGGCTCAATCCGCGTCTTCGACGATAAGGGCGAACCGCTCGCCGACGTCGCGGTCACGTCGTACGAGCTTGACGGCGCCGATCGGGCCACGCGTCCGGTGACGTTCCTGTTCAACGGCGGGCCTGGTGCCTCGTCGGCGTGGCTCCAATTCGGTGCGGTCGGGCCGTGGCGGCTGCCGCTCGACGGCGAGGGGCTGTCGCCGTCAGCCTCGCCTGAAGTGAAGCCGAACGCAGAGACCTGGCTCGATTTCACTGATCTCGTCTTCATTGATCCCGTCGGCACCGGTTACAGCCGCGTCGTTGCGAGCGGCGAGGACGCACGCAAGCGGTTCTACTCGGTCGACGGCGACGTCAACTCGATCGCACTCGTCATTCGCCGCTGGCTCGAGAAGCACAACCGGCTGACCTCGCCGAAATATGTCGCGGGCGAAAGCTATGGCGGCATCCGTGGACCGAAGGTCGTGCGGCAGTTGCAGATTCAGCACGGCGTCGGCGTCAAAGGCTTGATCCTGGTGTCGCCGCTGCTGGACTTCCGCGAGTTCACCGGCACGAGCCTCCTGCAATATGTCGCGAGCTTGCCGAGCTATGTCGCGGTGGCGCGCGAAGCCAAGGGGCCGGTCAAGCGCGCCGACCTCGCCGATGTCGAGGCTTACGCGCGCGGGGAATTTTTGACGGATCTCGTCAAGGGCGAGGCGGACAAGGAGGCCAGCAATCGCTTGGCCGACAAGGTCGCGGAGCTCACCGGCATCGACCAGGCGGTGAGCCGCAGGCTCGCCGGCCGCTTCGATGTCGGCGAATTCCGCCGTGAGCTCGATCGCAAGAACGGCATGGTGACCGGGCGCTATGACGGATCGGTTCGTGGTCTCGATCCGTATCCGGATTCAAGCGGCTCGCGCTTCGGCGACCCCTCGGGCGATGCGCTTCAAGCGCCGTTGACGAGCGCTGCTGTCGATGTGCTCACGCGAAAGCTCAACTGGCGACCGGATGGCTCGTATGAAGTGCTCAACGGCGCCGTCGAGCGCAGCTGGGATTTCGGCGGCGGCATCAACCCGCCGCAATCGCTGTCGGAGCTGCGCCAGATCCTCGCCACGGATGCGAAGTTGAACGTGCTGGTCGCGCACGGCCTGTTCGATCTCGCCACGCCCTATTTCGGCACGAAGCGGGGGCTCGACCAGCTGCCGGTCTTCGCAACATCACGCGTCAAGTTCGTCGTCTATCCCGGCGGCCACATGTTCTATTCACGCGACGGTTCGCGGCAGGCGTTGCGCGGGGAGGTCGAGGCGCTGATCAGGGAGTAGGCCGCCGCTTACGTGGTGGATACCGACGCGCGATCTCGCGCGCCACGACGGTTGCGGGCTTCAGGTTTGCTCCGCCAAGCCAGACGTCGCTGACCTTGCCGCGCCCGTCGCGGACGCGGCGCACCGGTTCGCCGTGGCTGGAATAGCCGGCCGCCCAGGCGAGCTTGCCGGCGTCGCGGCCGGTGACCTCGATCTCGGCGGCATCCATGAACGGATTGTTGAACTGCGGATTGGCGACCAGCACGCGGTTGCCGACCGGCACCAGATCGTTCGCGCCCCAGATCGTCCACCAGCGGCCGTTCCAGTCGCGCACGCGTCGGTCGGGTCCGCCACGCGTCTTGAAGACGCGCAAGATCTGCATCGCGCCGTCCATCCAGAGCGGCGCCACGCCGTCGATGGAGTTGCTGAGGATGCTGATCGCGAGCTCGCAGCCGGGAATTGAGCAGGTGCGGGAGATGTAGCCCTGGAAGCCGCCGCCATGGCCGAACCAGTCCCAGCCGTCGGTCTTGCCTGCGTTGACGCCGAGGCCGTAATAGCCCTCGAAGCTCTGCGGCACGCGCCAATGGTGCCGTGTCATCTCGCGACGGTTCGCGACCGACAGCACGCTCTTTCTTGCGTTGGGCGCGAGCTGGGCGAAGAAGCGGGCGGTGTCGGCGGCGGTCGCGACGAAGCCTGCGGCGGATGCCATCGCGTGCGCGGGATTGTCGCCTGGGATCACGCAGCGCTCGCCGAACGGCAGTCTTCGCGTATGGCCGCGCGCAAACAGAGCGCCCTTGGGAAGTGGCGCGTTCGGTTCGGTCTCGCGCAGGCCTGCAGGCTCGATGATCTCGCGCTTGATCCAGGCGGAGTAGGGCTCCTTCGTCACAGCTTCGATGACGAGGCCCATCAGGGCAAAGCCGTGATTGGAATATTTGAAGCGGGTGCCTGATTCGATCGCGGTCGGCAGCTTCAACTCGGCGAACAATTCTTTCGCATTGAGATAGGAGCGGCTGTCGATGAACTGGCCGGAATCGGCGCCGTCGCGCGTCAGCCCGGCGCTGTGCGAGAGCACCTGCGCAATCGTGGTCTCGGCGACGCGCGGATGCAGGCCGCTGACATGCTGGCCGACGGGATCATCCAGCCTGATCTTGCGCTGCTCGCGCAGCTTCATGATGCCGGCCGACGTAAAGCTCTTCGAATGCGAAGCGATGCGGAAGCGATGGCGCGGGGTGAGCTTTTCGCCGGTGTCGAGATTGGCGAGGCCGAATGCATGTTCGGCGACGACCTCGCCGCGGTGGACGAAGGCAACCAGGACGCCGGGCTGCTGGAAGGTGATCTGCTGGAATTCAATCCAGGAGCCGATGTAGTCGATCGCGGATCGCAGCCACGGGTCCATTGCGCACCATTTGCGAGGGAGATGGGTGCGCGAAAGCTAGCCGAGAAAGCAGAACGGGCACAACTCAAAGGTTGTGCCCGTTCGCGTCATGCGATGATGCGATGTCTTAGTAGACGAGCGTCGCGCCGGTCGGTTTGTCGAGTGCGGCAGCCAGCGAGCGATATTCGGAGCTGTCGGTGCCAGCGAGCATGGCGATCTTGTTCAGGTGATACTGCGCCTGTTCGCGGTTGCCCTGCTCGAGCTGCCAGAGGCCGTAATACTGCCAGGTGCGAACGTGGTTCGGGTCGTCCTTCAACGCGATCTCGTAATAGACCTTCGACGATTGGTAGTCGCCGATCTTGCGATAGGAGTAGCCGATCAGGTTGGCGACATCGGCGACGTCGTCGCGCTTGAGCTGCTTCAGCTGACCGATCGCGCCCGTGTAGTCGTGGTTGTCGTAGATCGTGGTGTAGGCGGTGCGATAGGCCGCGAGGAATTTGGGATCGCTGACGGAAGAGCTCTTCTTCTTGCCCTTCTTGGTCGAGGTATCCGACTTCGGCGGCGAGGAGGGCTCGTCACTGCCCGCGGCATAGGCGCTGGTCAGGGCCGGCCCGGCCGCCAAGGTCATGGCGACAAGTCCCGGCACGAGAAGCGTTGAGAGTTTGCGCATTGAAGTTCTCCCGAATGAAACGTGGCGATCCTACACGATTGCCCAAAGACCGGAACACCCGGCCTGCAAAAACATTCCCGGCCCTCCCGGGCCGAACGGCGTTCCCCGCCGAAGATAACAAACTTGTCATCCAGATGAACGGGAGATGGCCATGCGCTTCAGAACGGGTTCAGCGCGGGGCCACTAGGCTGCCCCCATGATCGAAGAGTTGGCGAGAGGGCGCCGCCTCAAGATCCTTCCAAGAGGAGACAACCATGTTGAAGACCATTTCCGCAGCCTTGCTCGCAGCTTCCGTCATCGCCGCCCCGGCTTTCGCCACCGATGCCGCCAAGACCACCACGACCGCGCCGGTGATCAAGGCTGACCAGGCCCAGAGCAAGGTTTCGACCACCGCGGCCAAGCCCGACGTCAAGACCACCGACGTCAAGCCTGGCGCAAAAGCCGATGTGAAGGCTGATGCCAAGGTCGATACCAAGGCCAAGGCGATGAACGCCAACGCCGCGATCACGCCCGACGAGCACAAGGCCGTGCGGACGCATCGTCATCACCACAAGCATCTGTCGGCCAAGAAGTCGCTGAAGACGCACTCGGGTCTCGCCACCAAGCCGGTGACCACCGAGAAGCGCAGCTAACGACTGATCCCGCGCGGCGGCATCCCTGGATTGCCCTGCTGTCGCGTGCGGAGTTCAGGCCCGGCTCGTTCGTCACGCCCCGCGCAAGCGCGAGGCGCTGGCGGCGAGCCGATGCCCGATTGAATTCCCGCCGTATCGAGACGGCAACCAGGAATCTCGAAAACAACCCCATGCACAGTAGACGACGGCAGATGAATCAACGGGTTGGCGGACACCCATCTGCGGATTTTACGAATCAGTTTGACTCGTCGGGCAAAACACCTCTAGACATGCATGATTGCAACCTTGGCTCTGGAACATTCCAAGTCGATTGAGCGGCGAGCGTGAACTGGGGGCGATTGGCGAAACGTGCGGCGAGCCTGCCACTGATCCTGGCATTGCCGTTGGCGCTCGCGGCCTGTTTCGGCAGCGACGGTGACCGTCCCAGCCTGCTGGAGGGGACCCAGGCCGGAGGGCCTCAGCCGTTTCCCGACAATTTCCGCAGCGACGCACTCGCACTGATGCACGCCTATCTCAACAATCCGGTCGGTGTGCGTGACGCCAGCATGGCGGATCCGGTGCTGCGGGAGATCGGCGGCCGCCAGTTCTATATCAGCTGCCTGCACTTCACTCCGCGTGAGAGCGATGGCAGCTACAAGGTGATGCGCGAGCGCGCCATCGTCTACGTCAACGGCCGGGGCGACCGCGTCGTCGATCGTGCCAGCGAGCTCTGCGCGGGTGCGGTTTACGCACCCTTTCCAGAACTGGAAAAGATGGCGCGATAGCGCAAAGCCCGCCTTCATCGCGCGGTGCTAGGACAAAGGCCGCCGGAGCCGCTGCATCACATTTTGGCGAGCTTTGAACGGGGTGGTTTTGCCTTGCGACAAATCGTTACGGCTGGACTTGCGCGAACGACGAAATCTGCCGGCGCAGGCAGACGTGACGGAACAAAATCGCGATGTTGCCGCTCCGTCACAGTAACGAACGATCAACGTTCCGGCATCGCCGCGAAGCAACCAAATTCACGCCACGTTGTTTCCCGAGGGTCGATTTGAAAGAACGGGGATGACCATGAAAACGATTTTGCTCGGTGCCGCAGCTCTGCTGGCGCTGGCCGCACCGGCGGCCGCGGCGGACATGCAGCCGCGCCCCTACACCAAGGCGCCGGCCTACACGCAGCCGCAGGTGATCTACAACTGGACCGGCTTTTACATCGGCGGCCATGTCGGCGGCGCCTTCGGTGGCGACGGCACCTTCCAGTCCAGCGACGCCCGCTTCCTGGGCGGCGTACAGGGCGGCTTCGACTACCAATTCGCGCCGAATTGGGTGATGGGTATCGAGGCCCAGTATTCCTGGTTGCCGACCAACAACAACGGTGTCACGTTCCCGCTGGGCACGCAGGTGACGTCGAACACTGACCAACTCGGGTCGGTGACCGGCCGCATCGGCTACACCTGGGGCCCGACGCTGCTCTATGCCAAGGGCGGTTATGCCTGGCGCAATGGTGGCCTGGGCGTCAACGTCGCCGGCGTACCGCAGGCCTTCACCACCTCAGGCAACAGCAAGGACGGCTACACCGTCGGTGCCGGCCTCGAATACATGTTCGCACCGAACTGGTCGGCCAAGGCCGAGTACCAGTATTATAATTTCGGCAGCACCACGATCACCGGCGGTCCGGCCGACGTGGTCGGTGTCCGCGGCCGGGACGACGAGCATACCGTCAAGGTCGGAGTGAACTACCGCTTCGGCTGGGGTGGTCCGGCGGCCTCGCGCTACTGAGCGGGCGAGGGCGAGCACGACCACGATCTGACAAAGGCCGGCTTCGCGCCGGCCTTTCGTTTGGCAGGTCTTGCTTGGCAGGTCTCGCTTGGCAGGTCTCGTTTGGCCAGCTCCGTTTGGATTGCGTGAACCATCTGGCGCGTCATTTGCAGGCAAACAGTTCGGCGCCCGCTTTCTCACGCGTGTCACGGGGATCGGGTAAAGCAAAAATAATTTTTGCGACTTAGGGAACTCGCGCTCTGGTACGCGGTTTAGGGGATTACCGGGCTGGTGGGATGACGAACATGCGTATCTTGGCGTCGGTGGTGGTGGCCTCTTGCTTCATAGCGCTGCCGTGTTCTGCCCAAACAATCCTCAAATCCGAGCCTCTGATGTTGGCACCTTACGAGGTTGCCTTCGTGAAGGACGTGTCCTGTCCGTCAGGCCAGGTGCTGAAGGTCACCGGGGCGATCCGCGGACTACACCGCCGCAAGGCTTGTGTGGCGCTCGCCGGCGAGCAGGCCTCGCTCGCGACCGCGACGCCCTGAGGGCGTCCTTCGACCAAGCCTCACAAGTTCAACTGGAGCTCGATCCTGGAATCCCGCTCAGCGTCCGCCTTGTTCTGGGCGGGATCTTCGCCCTGGGCGGCCCGGCACGATCTGATCTCATAGTCATTGTCGAGTACCCGGCGCGGACCGTGCTGCTCCTCTTCGGTATCGACGTCCACAACCAGGCCGCTCTTTTGCGCGAGCTTCCAGACGTCGGCCTCATCAGGGTAGGCTTTGCTGATCTGGCTGTCGTTGCAGAACAGGGCGTAGGGCATGTTTCCCGCTCCCGGAAAGCGCATCAACGACTTCAGCGGGCGAGGGGTTCCGAGGCAGTCACGGGTCCGTGATCACGACTGTGGGGCAGCCGTTTCCTGAGTCCTTAACGAGTTCTGAATCAGCCAAAAAAGATACTTTGGGACTCATTTGCCGGAATCAGCGGATGTTTCCGGCCATGACGACCGACCTTAAAACCTCCTGCGGGCACATGCTGTTGCCACTGGCGCTGGGATTGATCAGCGCCTGCGCGGCCAATCTCTGGTTGGTTTGGTCCTGGCTATGAAGCCACGGTCGCGAGGCGGTGGCCGCCTCAGGTGTCTGCTTCCGGACGGATTGAGGGGTCGCGGATCGCCGCGCGGAGCTTGGTCAGTGTCGCGGCACAATAATCCTCACGCTCGCGCTCAAACCGCTCCTGATGCTTCCTGAAATTGGCGATGCGAGCCTGCATCTCGCTGCGGAAATCACCGCCTATCCGTGCAGAGGGCATGGGCGGCGGCTGGGGCGGTGGGGTGAACTGCGGCTGCGGCTGAGGATCGGCCTGCACTTGTTCAACCGTCACGGCGACGGTCTGGACGGAGACAATCTCTGCGGTCAGGACCGGAGTCGCGGCAGCGGTATCCGGCTGACGAAAATAGTCCTTCTTGCCGGAAACCGATTGTACGAAGGCCAGTGTCTGCGCGATCAGTGCGTCGCGCTCCCTGATCCACTTCATGGTCCACCACCCCTGTTGGAGCTATTCCACCAAAGCCGGGGCGCCGAATCAAGGAGGCTGCGTGCCAGGGGATTGCATATTTTTCCCGGTCGCCTGACATTGGACGGATGGATTCCAGGGCTGACCCGTCGGATGAAGCACAAGGCCTGCGGCTCGTGCGCGCGTTTTTGTCACTCCCGCCCGAGAAGCGGGCAGAGGTGATCGCGTTCGTCGAGAACCTGGTGCCCGCCCATGTCCGACCGGAGGACGGCGGCCGGGAGGTCTCTACGGATCGCTAGCTAGCGCTGGCTTGGATTGACGTTCGGCACGAAGGGCGCACCGATCACCCGTACCGTTGCCGGGCTTGCCTGTGTTGGGGGTGGGCTGTCGATCTCCCTATCATCGGCGATCTGCATTTCGGGAGACTGCCCAAAGACTGGCGCGAGCACTGCGAACGCGCCGGCCACGACGGCGCAGCACAGCGCGACCGCCGTCAACAGAAAGATGTTTCGATTGTCTTCTCTGATCCGCATGGGGCGAAAACAAGTGAGCCCCGCAGTTGGTTCCGGACCCGCCATGGCGGATCGGATGGTGCGATGATCGATCGAAGCTTACGTGAGGCTTACGTGCGACCACCGATCCGGTTATTTTTCCGTAAGTTTACCCGTGCCATTCAGTATTAAATTTTAACGTTAGCGGGTTCCAATGCCGCCGCTGTGACGACTTCGGTCAATGGTGACCGGAAATGATTGGGCGGCTGCGATGAGCTTCTTGAATAATTTGAAGATCGTGTTGAAGGTTGCGCTGATCGTGACCGTGATGGGCGTTGCCCTGATCGCAGTCGCGGGCTTCGGTATCCGCGAGCTGTCGGCGACAGTCGATGGCTTTAGCGAGCTTACGTCGGTACAGTCGGCAGCCCTTAGCCTCACGCGCGCCCAGCGTCGCGCCGAAACTTATCATGCGGCGCTCTATGCGACCTTGACCGAGACCACCGAGGCGGGCAACGCCAATCGCCTCAAGATCGCGAACCAGAACCGCGATGAGATTCGTCAGTTCCTGGACGCTGCGGAGCAGGACGATCCGGCGCGTGCGAGCGAAATGAGGGCTATCGGTGAGCAACTAAAGACAGCTTTTGCGGCTTGCGACGCAGTGCTTCGGGCCGGCGCAGCCGCAAGCAGCTCGGAAGAAAATGCCAAGGCTGCTGATCGCGCACACAAGGAATGCGATCCGCCGATCGACACCGCCCTGGAGCACATCGTCAAGTTGGTGAGCGAGACGTCCAAGGCCGTGGCCAAGCGCAAGGAAGCCATCGAGGGTGACGCCAGATCCGCGACCTGGACCGTGATGAGCGTCAGCGCCGGTGGCCTGATCGTCGGCATCGCGATTGCGCTCTTCATCGGCCTCTTGGCGATGTCGAGGCCGATTGCCCGCCTCAAGCTCGCCATGGAGGGCCTGGCGCGCAATGATCTCAAGACCGAGGTGCCCGAGAAGGATCGCCGCGACGAGATCGGCGAGATGGCCAGGACGGTCGAGGTATTCAAGACCAACGCGATCGAGGTCGAACGTCTCAAGGCGGCGCAGATGGAAACCGAGCAGCAGGCCGCCGAGCAGCGCCGCCGCGACATGTTCAACCTGGCGGACGGCTTCGAGCGCGCGGTCGGCGAGATCATCGATACCGTGGGATCGGCCTCCACCGAGCTCGAGGCGTCGTCCTCGACGCTGGCGGCCACCGCGCAGCGCGCACAGGAATTGACATCGGTCGTTGCGCTTGCCTCGGGCGAAGCCACCGGAAACGTCCAGTCGGTTGCTACCGCGACCGAGGAATTGTCGTCGTCAGTGAACGAGATCAGCCGGCAGGTGCAGGAATCTGCGCGGATGGCGAGCGAGGCCGTGAACCAGGCACGCACCACGACCGAACGCGTCAGCGAGCTCTCGGTTGCGGCGACGCGCATCGGCGACGTCGTCGAGCTGATCAACACCATCGCCGGCCAGACCAATCTGCTGGCGCTGAACGCCACCATCGAGGCGGCGCGTGCAGGCGAGGCCGGCCGCGGCTTCGCGGTCGTCGCCTCCGAGGTGAAGACACTGGCCGAGCAGACCGCGAAGGCGACCGGCGAGATCAGCCAGCAGATTTCCGGCATCCAGAGCGCCACCCAGGACTCGGTGACGGCGATCCGCGACATCTCCGCGACCATCGAGCGGCTGTCGGAAGTGTCCTCCACCATTGCTGCGGCCGTCGAAGAGCAGGGCGCTGCGACCCAGGAGATCTCGCGCAACGTGCAGCAGGCTGCGCACGGCACCCAGCAGGTCTCGGCCAACATCACCGACGTGCAGCGCGGTGCGGCGGAAACCGGCTCGGCGTCCACGCAGGTGCTCTCGACCGCGAAGACGCTGGCGACCGACAGCACGCGGCTGAAGGACGAGGTCGGAAAATTCCTGCGGACGGTGCGCGCGGCCTGATCCCGCGCGATGTCCAAGGCCCGGCGGCGCTTGACGCCGCCGGCGCGCCGCAGATCCTATTGCGGCAGCAAGAATGCCATCGCAATCGCGAAAAGGAAGAGCGTCGCCACCACAGCCGCGACGGCTCCGGCGATGATCTTGGCGCTTTCTCTGTTGGTGTAGGGCGGCATGTGGCGAGCATGCTACCTCAAGTTCAGGTCCGATCAAACTTGAACGACAGCGGTTAGGCTCAAGCCGCGAGTTTGGCCTGGAAAAATCTCGTAACGCGACCAATCGCATCCGACGTCATCGGATCGGTGTCGGAGAAATCAAAGCCGTGGGCTTTGCCCGGGTAGGGCACGAATTCGGTCTCGGCGCCGGCTAACTTTCCGTACGCAACCAATTGCCGGCCTTCCTCGATCGGGACATTCTTGTCCGCTTCGCCGTGCAGCGCGATCAGCGGCGGCATATGCCTGATCTTGGTGGTCATGGCCTTGGGCATGCCGCCATAGAGCACCGCGAGGGCTGCGACGCGGGTGTCGCGCGCGGCGGCTTCGGCGGCGATGTAACTGCCCAGCGAAAAGCCGAGCAGGCCGACGCGTCCCGAACTGTCGGATCGGTCGAGCACAGCCGTCACGGCGGCGGCGACCGTGTCGGCCCAGCCGTCGTACCGCCTTGTCTCATAGGCCTCACGGATCTCCTGCGTAGTGGCCGTCAACGCAGCCATATCGGCCGGCGTCATGTAGCGGAGGAAGTAGGTGTCGATGCCCCGGGCCGTCAGCGCGTCGGCATATCGCTCATAGGCACGGGCCCTGAGCTCGATGCCGCGGGCGCCGTGTAACGCGATCACGGCAGGACGTTTTCCGTCGGCTGCCGCCGCATAGCGCGACACAGGCAGGCTGTCATGGCCCGAGCTGACGTTGAACTCTTCGCCGGGAGCGGCGCGCGCCGCGGTGGGCGACAGCAGAGCGGCGAGGCCAACCAAGGCTGTTCGTCGGGTGATCATCAGCGAACTCGCTCGCGGGAGACTTTGGATTGAATGCCTCGTCCGTATGGTATGCTTGCGACGAAATATTGGCGCGAGTTCCACCTCATGATCTCCAAACGTCCCGCCGTGCTCGCCCATGAGCGGTTCGTTGCCGAGCGCGAGAATTTTTCCGGCCTCGATCTTGCCGCGCGGTTCGAGCGGATCGAGCGAACCAATTTGTGGGGAGCTGCGACGTCGGTCTCGGGCCTCGGGTCGGAAGATCCCGCCACCGCCGCAATCCGCGAAACGCTGCCTGGCCTGTTGCAACGGCTCGGCGCACGCTCGCTGCTCGATGCGCCCTGCGGCGACGCAGGCTGGATCGGGCGTATGCGACTCGGCGTCGCCTATACCGGTATCGACATCGTGCCATCGCTGATCGCCGCCAACAATGCGCGCGCGGCGCACGGTGATCTAAATGGCCGCTTTCTCGTCGCCGACATCACGCGCGATGCGCTGCCGGCCTGCGACCTCATCCTGTGCCGCGACTGTCTCGTGCATCTGAGTTTCCAGAACATCGCGCGCGCCATCTCCCGCTTCCGTGCGAGCGGCGCACAATTTCTGCTGGTCACGACGTTTCCGGAGTGGGAAGATAACAGCGATTGCGAGGACGGCGACTGGCGCGCCCTCAACATGACGAAGCCGCCGTTCGACTGGCCACCGCCACGCGAGCTGATCAACGAGCGCTGCGAGGAGGGCGATGGCGGCTGGCGCGACAAGAGCCTCGGGCTCTGGCGGCTCGATGATCCGCCTGACGGCGCCGCTGAGCTTGCCTGACACGCGCGGCCATCATCGCCGTGATCGGGCGCAGATATCCAAGCAACAGACGCAAGGAGTGGGGTCAATGATCGATGCCAGATGCAGTTGCGGCGCCATCGCGCTGTCGCTTCCGGGACCGACCAACCTGGTCGCGGCCTGTCATTGTCTCGAATGCCAGCGGCGGACCGGCGCGCCGTTCGGCGTCGGTGCTTTCTATCCGGTCGATGCCGTCAAGATATCAGGAGCACCGAAGGAATATGTTCGCACCGGCGAGAGCGGCGGCAACGTCCGTTGCTATTTTTGCGCCGATTGCGGCTCGACGGTTTTTTGGAAGCCCGACAAGCTCCCCTCGATGATGGGCGTTGCCGTCGGTACGATCGCCGATCCGAATTTTCCGGCGCCGATCAAGTCGGTGTTCGAGCGATCGAAGCATGGCTGGGTCGATATCGCCGGCGCTGATGTCGAACATCTGCAGCAGGGCAGCTTTCGGAAGGCTTCAAGCTGAGGAATGAGCATCGAGCGCTGGTGCCGGCTGAGGGGATTGAACCCCCGACCTTCGGTTTAAAGAACCGGTCATATTGCGGCAACCGGAGCGGGAACCGATTGCCATCAGGGCGGCAGCAACTGGCCGGCAATAGAGTTGATCAGGTAAGCCGAGCCGGCTTCCGACAAATGGACAACATCGGTTGCGCTGGGATCCGTATGGCCTCCAGCGCCGGGCAGGCTAGCGATGCAGCCCTGCGCGGGGTCGCACATGGCGTCCCATGCCGAGACAAAGACGGCACCGAGCGGCTCGAGCCGCGCGCGCATCTTGATGTCGAAGGCCTTTTCGCCGATCGGTTGTGGCAGTCGTGAGGGAAGCGCGCGATGTCGGCGATAAAAATCAAAGATCTGATATTTGAGGCCGCCCTCCCAAACCGGCACGCGGCCGAGCACGACGACGCGCTGAACGCCATGATGCTTGAGCTCAACAACAGTCGCAGCGAGGCCATCCAGGTGCGGATCGGTCGGATACCAGATTGCTTCGAGCAGAACGACATCGGGAGCAACACGGTCGATCGTTTCCATGACCTCGCGGTTGAGTGTCCGGCAGCGTTCACTGACGACGTCGGTGAAGACGGGCTCGCAGGAACTGATCGCAAATTGGGCTAGCCCAAAGCTGTGGCGGCCTTGCAGGTCGCGCAGGCCGGGGACGAGGGCGCCCGACGTCGAATCGCCCCAGAGAAAGATCAATGGCCGCCGGTCGTGATCAACACAGTCGCCGAAACCATTGTCACCATCGTTGAGCATGCATTCATGGATGCGCCACCGTTCAACCTGCTGAGGCATGCTTAGGATCGCTTGAAGTTCGTTCGGTAGGCGCCACGCAAACCCATTGCCGTAGACCGTCGTCCCGCCGATCGCAGCGATGACGATCATGGCTGTCGACAGCGAAACGACCTTGATCATGCCGAGCGCGCCGGTGCGGATCGGCGTCTCGACGTAGCGATAGGTCATCCAGGCGAGGGCGCCGGCAAGCGCGACCAGCATCAGGCGTCCGGTCGTTGCCAGCGGGCCGAACGCCATCGGGCCAAAGACCAGCAAGGGCCAATGCCAGAGGTAGAGCGGATAGCTGATCACGCCGGTCACGATCATCGGCGGCGTTGCCACGATGTTTCGGCTGAGAGACGAGCCTGGCGAGGCAATCAGGAGGGCTGTGCCAGCGACCGGCAGAAGCGCCCGCCAGCCGGGGAATGGGGATCTGGCACTGAGGAGGAACGCGGCGGCGAAAATCAATGCGAGACCCGCGGCTGCGGCGAGATTGGCAAAGCGCCCCGCACGCAGCTCGTTATATGTCAGGAGCGCTCCGACAAGCAGTTCCCATGCGCGCGTCATGGGAAAGTAGAATGTCGCCTCGGGGTATTGCGGGAGGAGGACGAGATTGGCGAGAAAGGAGAGGGCGCCAGCGCAGGCGATGATCCAGATCGTGCCATGGCGAAACCGCGACGCGAGCAAAAGCAGTCCTGGCCAAACGATGTAGAACTGCTCCTCGATTCCGAGCGACCATAGATGCAAGAGCGGTTTCTGTGCAGCCCAGGTGTCGAAATAGCCGGCTTGCGACAGGAGCGCGATGTTGGCGAAGGAGAGCGCGCCGGCTGCGGTGTTGATGCTGAGCTGGGCGAATTCCGGGGGCGCCAGTAGAATCCAGCCTGCGGCATAGCTTGCAACCAGCACCAGCACCAAGGCCGGGAAGATGCGCCGGATCCTGCGTGCGTAGAAATTCGCGATGCTGAAACGTCCGGCCTCGAGTTGCTCTCGAATGATACCGGTGATCAGAAAGCCCGAGATCACGAAGAACACGTCGACGCCGATGAACCCGCCCGGCACGATGTTGGGGAAAGCGTGAAACAGCACGACCATGCCCACTGCCAGGGCGCGAAGCCCGTCAATATCCGCCCGGTAGTGAGCCGCTTGCATCAATCATCCGTTCCAAGCACGCCCGACGGGAGGATGGCGCGTGTAACTACCTAACACTTCAACCCAGGCCTGATCAATCGAAGCGAATGGCTCGGCCAGCACGCCGCCTGAGCGTGCTCACCCGGACGGTCAATGGAGCGGCCGGTGAGGTTGAAGCGAGAACGTCCCCGGAACAACTGATCCTGCTTTTGTGCCTGTCGAAACCGCTCGCGTTCGCCGTCTGTGCCGACTTTGCCGGCCAGTCAAATTCGCGGAAAGGCCTACGAAACAAGGCATTGTCTGGTGCCGGCGATCTTTCCTTCCTGTCGGTTTGGCCGGCGTCAGAACCTTGTTTACCTGCTGAGCTCAAACGTCACGTACGAAAGACAGTTGCGGCACGGCTGCACCGTTTATCGAAATTGGTGAACGATCGGGCTCAATAGGCTAGGCCGCGCCCGCAATTATTGAATTGCAGAGCCTCGCGAGCTAACCTACTTCGCCTCCAAGCTGCGACACGATCCAATCCGCGAAAGCGCGCACCGCGAAGCGTTGCCGGCTGGCGCGGGGATAGACGAGGCGGTGACCGATGTAGCGGATATCGGTTGCGCGGCCCGCCAGAGGAGCGACCAGTCGCCCGGAGGCCAGTTCGCGTTCAGCCAGCAAGGTGGACTCCAGCGCCACGCCCAATCCTTCCGCTGCCGTCGCAATCGCTAACAGCTAAGCGGCCATTCGCAGCAGGTCGACGATGTCTGCCTCGCTTTTGAAAGGCCGCGGATTGGCCTGGACGAAGCGATGATTGATCGCAATCTTGCTTATCTGATCAAACTTGTCTTCGCCGATACCGACATCGGCGAGGCAGCCAGGCAAACCAAGTTTATTGGTGAACTCGGCAAAAGCGGCTCCGGCTTCCATACCCGGCTCACCAAGCGCCGTCGCCAAGCGCTTCTGCGCATCCTCGGTGAATGGCTTGTTGTAGCGAAGAAGGCTCGGCATGATGACCGGCGTGCAATAGTAGTGAGGAACGCCGAAGGTCCCTCCAAGCACATGGCCAATGCCGTGACTGGCTCCCATCGGCACGCGTGCCTGGAGGCCAAAGGCGGCGAGCCACGAGCCGTACTGAGATAGTCGACGCGCCTCCAGATCATCAGGATGATGCAAAGTCCGGAGCATTCCCTCGCGCAAGGTACGGATGCCGCCCAAGACGACCTCGTCAGCGAGTGGGGTACCAGCGGGGGAGCACAATGCTTCGATACCGTGATCCATCGACCGCGTTCCCGATCCCATCCAAAGCTTGGTGGGCGTATGAACAGTGAGCGCGGGGTCGAGAATGATCGCCACTGGCATCATCTTGGGATGGAAGAAAATCTGCTTCAGTTTGTTACGTTCATCGGTGACGAGCGCAGCTGCATTGTATTCGCCGCCATTCAGCGTGGATGGGACCGCGATCTGCCGGACTTTAGGCGCTCGGAACGGAGAGAAGGTTACGCCCGGACCCATGGGGAATGGATCGAAACCCGCTTCGTCGTGGATGTCATGTTCCATCGCCATGATGACGATCTTGGCGAGATCGACCGCTGAGCCTCCACCGACAGCAACGACCAGGTCGGCGCCTGCGTCGCTGGCTTGACGGGCGACCTCGGCGGCCTGTTTGCGCGTGGTGTGCTCTGCGATCCCATCGAAGGTCGCGACATGCCTGCCTCCAAGCGCACGCCGAATCTTCTCGATCTCGTCGGTCTTCGTGTTGAGGGTTCGACTGACGATAAGGAAGACGCGTTTGGCATCCAGTCGCACCGTCTCATCGGTCAAAGCGTCGGAGGCAGCCTTGCCGTACACGACACGATCGATTGCTGGAAAATTGTGTATCCCCGCTTTGCGCATTGCCTTCTCCTCATGAGTTCTAAAATTGAATTGATATTAGAATCGATGATAAGCGGGCGCAACGAAGGATTTGTTATACGATAGAGCCAGATTACTCCCGTGCGGGTGCAAGCCTGTCGTTCGCTGAATGGCAAATGGTCATCAAAGTGCTTGACGGGTTCAAAAAAAGAACTATAGGCTGCGAGGAGAAGATGGCCGAACGCAACGGTCGCGATTTGCCTGGCTACGACTGGACTCGTTCAGTCCGATGCGTCTTTGCAATGACGCGCGACGAGTAGCGCCGGCGCAACAGAACAAGGCCAAGTACCCGGAAAGGGTGCACGTTTGGGAGGACGAGCAATGTTGGTGAGACGGAAGATCGTTGTGGCTCTGGCTCTGTTTTTGAGCGGCCCGGCATTCGCCGCCGACGAGCCGGGAGTTTCTGCAACCGAGATCAAGATCGGCGGAGTGTTTCCCTTCAGCGGACCGGCGTCATCCATCGGTCTCGTGGGCAAGGGACTCATGGCCTACATCCAGGCGCTGAATGACCGCGGCGGCATCAACGGACGCAAGATCAACTACATCGCGTATGACGACGGATATAGTCCTCCCAAGGCGGTGGAGCACGTCCGAAAACTCGTTGAGAGCGACGAAGTGTCGTTCATGTTCGGCCAGCTCGGCACGCCCGGCATTTCGGCCACCGCAAAATACCTGAAGGCCAAAGGGGTCCCGAGTGTCGCTATCGTCAGTGGCTCGTCCAAGTTCACGGACGTCGTCAATTACCCTCTGATCACCACGGGTCTCGTCAGTTACGACACCGAAGGAAAAATCTACGCCAAATATCTGACGAAGACGCTGCCGAACGCCAAATATGCCATCCTCTATCAAAACGACGATCTCGGTAAAGATTACGTCGGTGCCTTCAAGGCGTTTCTCGGAAAAGAGTACGATCGGAAGGTCGTCAGCGCGTCCTATGAGGTTACCGAACCAACGATTGATTCACAGATTACCAATCTGAAGAGCTCGGGTGCCGAGGCCCTGGTGATTGCAGGGACACCGAAGTTCGCCGCGCAGGCCATCCGGCAAGCCTCATTGATCGGCTGGAAGGCGACCGTGCTCATCAATTTCCCCTCTGCTTCGGTCGGAGGCACGCTTGCACCGGCCGGGCTCGACAAATCGGTCGGCGTGATCGTCGGGACAATCAACAAGGATGTTGTCGATGAGACATGGCAAGACGACCCTGCCATGCGGGCTTACCGAGCATTCTTCGACAAGTATTTGTCGGGTGCCGATATCAGCAACGGCAGCTATCAGACCGGATATCAGCAAGGCATCCTGCTCGAGCAGATTCTCAGGCAATGCGGTGATGATCTGTCGCGGAGGAATATTCTTGCGCAGGCGAAGAGCCTGAAGGACTTCGTCGTTCCGACTGCACTGCCTGGGATCAAGGTCAACACGACAGAGACCGAGAACATGATCTGGACGCAGATGCGGCTGCAGCGCTGGACCGGAACGACGTGGCAAGCCTTCGGGGAAGTGCTGGACGCCAGGTCCGAGTGACCATTGTGTGGGGCGCTCGCTTTATCCATCGCGGCAATCCAGGAGATCGATTTCGATGTCGACGAAGCCACTGACATTTGCGCCAAGGGAGCTTTCGGTCGAGCGTCGGGCCGACGGCACGCTCATGTTGAGGTCGCCGATCGAATTGGCACCATTCGACTGGCGCGTCACCGATTTTCTCCCGCGCTGGGCAAGCGCGGTTCCGGACAGAATATTCCTCGCGCAACGCAATGCCAAAGGGGGATGGGACGAGATCACCTATAGCCAAGCATGGTCGCAAGTCCAGGCGGTCGGCCAAAGCCTGATCGATATGGGCGCAAAGCCGGCCGACCGGCTGGCGGTGCTTTCGGGAAATTCCATTGAGAACGCGGTCATCTCCTTTGCGGCGATGTCGATAGGGGTCATTCTGGCGCCAATATCGCCGAACTACACGTTGATGCCCGGTGGCCTTGCCCGTCTCGCGGACATCGCGCAGGTGCTACGCCCAAACTTCGTTTTCGTTCAGAGTGGACGAGAGTTTTCCGCGGGCCGCTCCGTTCCCGAATTGGCAGATGCGACCTGGATCAGCGTCGATGGCGCGCCGGACACGATGCCTTTCCGTGTCCTGACAGGTCGAACTGAATGCGAAGGATTCGCGCGCGCTTCACGCGCGGTATCTTGCGACGCTGTTGCGAAGATTCTCTTTACGTCTGGCTCGACTGGTCTGCCAAAGGGCGTGCTGAACACCCACCGCATGATGGCGAGCTCCCTGCAGATGGGAAGCCTGCTCGTGTCTCCCCCGGAGGCCCCGGTCCAGGTTGAGTGGCTGCCCTGGCACCATACGATGGGCAGCAACGTCATTCTTCACGGGATCCTCAAGAACGGCGGAACGCTCTACATCGATGACGGCCGGCCGCTGCCTCAGCTCTTCCACAAGTCGGTTGCCAACCTCAAAGAGATCTCGCCGACAGCCATGTTCAACGTTCCTGCCGGCTATAATCTATTGTGTGACGCCATCGAGAACGACGTCGCCGTTGGCGCGAGCATCTTCAGGCGGATGGATAGACTGAGCTATGCTGGCGCCGCAATCTCGCAGGGCACGCTCGAGAAGCTCTATCGGTTGACATTATCGATCACCGGCCGGCGAATTCCGGTCATGTCAGGCTATGGGACGACCGAAACGGCGCCGACGATTAGTACGACCCATTGGGCAACAGATCGGCCGGGAGAGATCGGTCTGCCCGCGCCGGGCGTGCAACTGAAGCTGATCCCTGTTTCCGACACGTACGAGGTCAGGGTCAGGGGACCCAACGTGACCCCAGGTTATCTCGGCAGGCCCGATTTGACGGAGAAGGCCTTCGACGAGGAAGGGTTCTATCGCATCGGCGATACCGTGTCGTTTCTTGATCCCGAGAAGCCGGAGCTCGGTCTTCGTTTCACGGGCAGAATTTCCGAGAACTTCAAACTCGCGAACGGAACCTGGGTTTCGATCGGAAATATGCGCGCGGCCATCCTGGCTGCAACGCGCGGCGTATTGTTGGACATTGTCGTTGCGGGAGAAAATCGTGAATCCTGCGCGCTGCTCGGTTGGCTGAATCCGACCGAGGCGGCGCGAATTTCGAGCGCTCCAGCCTCGGATTTGACCTGCGACCTCCGGGTGGTCGAATTCCTGAGAGATCGTTTGCGGGACTACAACGAGAGCGTCGGAAGCAGCGAAAGAATCTGTTCGTTCTCCCTGCTGAAGGATCCGCCTTCGTTGGCCGCGGGAGAAATCACCGACAAGGCCTATGTCAATCAACGTGCCGTGCTGAAGCACCGGTCTGAACAAGCGGAGCGGCTCTACTGGAAAGAGCCCGATCCAGATGTGGTTCGGGTCTGAGGACGGGGTCAGCTGCTGGTGACTGTGGCCGCCTCAAGCGGCAGTGCGGCGCGCCTTGGCCTTCGGTTTCTCAGGCGCCTTTATCGCGAGGGGGCTTCGAGCACCAGGGCCGGGATGGGTGTGCACCTCCTTGGCCAAGAGCGTTTCGCCGCATTCGGAACACACCATGACCGGATCGAAGTTTTTTCCGCATTTGCGGTGCTCGTGAAGCAGCGGCCGGCCGCGCTCGTCGACCATATGAGTGTCGCCCCAATGCACAAGCGCCATCATGATCGGATAAAGATCGAGTCCCTTCTGGGTCAGGATATATTCGTGACGTTTGGGGGCTTCCTGGTATGGAATGCGGCGCAGGATGCCCTGCCGAACCAGCTTCTTCAGCCGTTCGGCAAGCAGATGGCGTGTAATTCCGAGCGCTGACTGAAATCCTTCGAAGCGTCGCGTTCGCAGAAAACATTCGCGCAGGATCAGAAGGGTCCAACGGTCGCCGATCACGCCAATGGTTCGAGCCATTGAACATGGCTCTTCCTCAAGTTCCTTCCATTTCATCCATATTCTCCAGTCACTCCTGCATGGCCGCCTCGAATCGCCGCCGAGGCAACCACGTTCCCCGTGCATTCTAGATAGGTACTGAAGTCCAAACAATACCCACTGGACACGCCAATCCAGCACAAGCTCCATGAAATTTGACAGTTCAATTTTAGAACTGTAAAGATGAGTCCGGCCAAAGTCTGCGACTGGATCACCGGTGCTTGGCCATCCAATGCGCTCTGCGGGAGAAAGCGGTTATGCCCCCTAAGGTTGAATTCCAGTTCGATTTCGGCAGCCCGAACGCATATCTGGCGGAAGTCGCGATTCCCGGGATCGAGCGCCGGACCGGCGTGAAATTCGAGTATGTCCCGGTCCTGCTTGGCGGCATCTACAAGGCGACGGGCAACATGTCGCCGTTCGACTCGCTTCGCGGAATCAAGAACAAGCCGGAATACCAGGCGCTCGAGACCCAACGGTTCATCCGGCGCCACAACATCACGAAATTTCGCCAGAATTCCTTCTTTCCGGTCAACACGCTGATGCTGATGCGCGGTGCCGTGGCGGCCCAGTTCGAAGGCGTATTCGAGCCCTATTTCCGCGCCGCGTATCATCACATGTGGGAAGAGCCGAAGAAAATGGACGATCCCGAAGTCTTCCGGAGCGCGTTTGCCGCCTCGGGCATTGACATCGACAGGCTCGTTGCGCGCGCGCAGCAGGATGACGTCAAGAAGAAGCTGATCGATCTGACCAATGATGCCGTCAGCCGCGGCGCATTCGGTTCACCGACGTTCTTCGTCGGCAAGGAGATGTTCTTCGGCAAGGATCAACTCCGCGACGTCGAGGAGTCGATCGTCGAGCAGACCCGGCTGCCTGCGAAGACGGCGTAGCGGTGCGAGCTGAGCAGCCCATCCCGGGCTGCGCAACGGAAAAGAGCCTGGTCCGCGCCGAGAGGTAGAAGGTGAACGAATGAGCCTAGTCCACGAAGAAGTCCTCGTCGCTCTCACGCTCGGGATGGCAAGCAGCGTGCTGCTGATCGCCATCACCCTCATCCTCCCCTGACAAGGAAAATTCCTATGCCGGGACCGACTTCTCCAGAACTGCGGGATATTGCCGGGGTTGCTTCTTCTCGATCAGGCGAGGATTCCAAAATAGAGATTGACGAGTTCTAAAAAAGAACGAAAGTTTCGTTGCGAAGGCGCGATGCTGAAAGGTGCCGGTGTTATTTCAGGCGGGAGGTGGTTGGTCGTGGCGAAGCCGTCGCAAGCGCTAGGTCTCGATGAGATTGCTTTCGGGGTACCGGCCCGCATCCATCAATCGGCAGCCGGTCGGCTTACCAAGGCCCACGTTGCGTTCCACATTTCACGGCCGACAGAACGGCTTCGCGATGCGAATCTAACCTAACCGGGAGAACACCCTTGCAAAAAAGAAACACAACCGTGGCCGTGATCGGCGCCGGCGATTTCATCGGCGGCGAGATCGCCAAGAAATTTGCCTCTGAGGGCTTCACTGTCTTCGCCGGCCGCCGCAACGGCGACAAGCTGGCGCCGCTGGTCGAGGAGATCGAGGCCGCGGGTGGCGAGATCCACGCCCGTTCGCTCGATGCGCGCAAAGAGGAGGAGATCATCTCCTTCCTGAATGACGCCGACAAGCACGCGCCTTTGGACGTCTGTATCTTCAACATCGGTGCCAACGTCAATTTCCCCATTCTCGAAACGACCGAGCGCGTGTTCCGAAAGGTCTGGGAGATGGCCTGTTACTCCGGCTTCCTTGCCGCGCGCGAGGCCGCCCGACTGATGCTACCGCGCGGTCAAGGCAACATCTTCTTCACCGGCGCGACCGCCTCGTTACGCGGCGGCAGCGGCTACGCCGCCTTTGCCAGCGCCAAATTCGGACTGCGCGCTGTGGCGCAGGCGATGGCACGCGAGCTGGGCCCGAAGAATATCCATGTCGCCCACCTCATCATCGATTCCGGCGTCGACACCGAGTGGGTACGGCAGCGGCGCCTGGAAGCGCTCGGCCCCAACGCGCTCGACGATCCCGATCTACTGATGCCGCCGGCCTCGGTCGCGACGTCATATTGGCAGCTATACCAGCAGCCGAGGAGCGCCTGGACCTTCGAGCTGGAAATCCGCCCCTTCGGCGAGAAGTGGTAGGGCGCGTCGCGATGGAACTCGCTCTGTCTTCTGAGGACGCGGCCTTCCGTGACGAGGTGCGCGCCTTCATCGCCGAAAATTATCCGAAGGAAATGCGCGTCCCCAATCCGGAGACCGACCTGACCAAAGAGCAATCGTTGCTCTGGCACCGCATTCTCTACGAGAAGGGCTGGGTCGCGCCGCTCTGGCCCAAGGAATATGGCGGCCCCGGTTGGTCGATCACCCGGCGCTTCATCTTCGAGCAGGAAACAAGCCGAGCCGGGACGCTGCCGCCGTTGGCGTTCAGCGTCACCATGGTCGGTCCCGTCATCTACAGTTTCGGCAACGACGCGCAAAAACGGAAATTCTTGCCGCGCATCCTGTCCGGTGAAGACTGGTGGTGCCAGGGCTATTCCGAGCCGGGCTCAGGGTCGGACCTCGCCACCGTCCGCACCAAGGCGGTGCGCGACGGTGACCACTACATCGTCAACGGCCACAAGACCTGGACCACGTTGGCGCAGCATGCCGACTGGATCTTCTGCCTGGTGCGCACGGATCCCGGCGCAAAACCGCAATCGGGGATCTCGTTCCTCCTGATCGACATGAAATCGCCCGGCGTCACCGTGCGTCCGATCATTACGATCGACGGATCGCACGAGGTCAATGACGTTTTCCTCGAGGATGTCCGCGTCCCCGTCGAGAACCTGATCGGCGAGGAAAACAAGGGCTGGACCTACGCAAAATTCCTGCTGGGCAACGAGCGCACGAGCATGGCCGGCATCGGCCGCTCGACCCGTTATCTCGATCGGTTGAAGAAGATCGTGAAGGCGGAGATTGCGGCGGACGATCCGGCGCATCTCGAATTCAGCAAGGAGATCGGCCGGATCGAGCTCGATGTGCTTGCGCTCGAGGCCACCGAGTTGCGCGTCATCGCGCAGATGGCTCGCGGCGTCGATCCAGGTCCTGCAGCCTCACTGTTCAAGATTCGCGGCACCGAGATTTTCCAGGGGATCACCGAACTCACCCATCGCGCCATCGGCAACGACGGACTTGCGCTTCGCGAGCAACCGTTGAGCGCAAACCACTTCATGCCGGGCCCGGCCTACGGCCACACCGCGTCGGAAAAGTACCTGAACTCGCGCAAGCTCAGCATTTACGGCGGATCGAACGAGATCCAGCGCAACATCATCGCCAAGGCGGTGCTCGGTCTCTAGCAACAGCGCAACAAGAGGATCGGATGGATATCCAGTTCACGGAAGAGCAGGAACTGTTGCGCTCCAGCGTACAGCGGATGCTGCGCGACCAGTACAGTTTCGAGGCGCGTCGCAAGATTGTTGCCAGTGAAGATGGCTGGAGTCGCAAGCAGTGGGGGGCCTTTGCCGAGCTCGGCCTGCTTGCCGCGCCGTTCTCCGAGGAGAGCGGCGGACTCGGTGGCGGTCCGCTCTCGACCATGATCATCGCCCAGGAGTTCGGTCGCCAGCTTGTCGTGGAGCCGTTCGTGGAGACGGTGGTGCTGGCCGGCGGCTTGATCGAGCATGCAGGGGCTGAGGCGCAGAAGCAGGGCTTCATCCCCGATATCATCGCCGGACAGAAGATCTGGGCGCTGGCGTGGACCGAAAAAGGATCGCGCTTCGACCTCGCCCATGTCGCGACCGCGGCGCGGCGCGAGGGCAAAGACTACATCCTCAGTGGCGAGAAGACCGCCGTCATCGCGGCGCCCTGGGCCGACTATCTCATCGTCTCCGCCCGTACCGGCGGCAGCCCCCACGATCGCTCCGGCGTCAGCTTGTTCGTCGTCGATGCCAGGGCGGCCAATCTCGATCTGCGGAGCTTCAAGACCATCGACGGCCGCCGCGCTGCTGAAATCACCCTCCGCGACGTTCGCGGCGAGTTGCTCGGCAGCGAAGGCGAGGGCGTTACCCAGCTGGAAGCCTGCCGCGACCGTGCCATCGGCGCGCTCTGTGCCGAGGCAGTCGGCGCGATGGCCGAATTGAACTCGGTGACGCTGGAGTTCTCCAAGACCCGAAAGCAGTTCGGCGTCACGATCGGCAGTTTCCAGGTGCTGCAACACCGGATGGTCGACATGTTCATCGCCCATCAGGAGGCGCTCTCGCTGATGCAGCATCTTAATCTCAGCCTCGGCGCCGGCGAGGGCGGTCTCTCGCGTCTCGCCTCGGGTACCAAGTCGAAGATCGGCTATGCCGGCAAATTCATCGCCGACCAGGCGGTGCAGCTCCATGGCGGCATGGGCATGACCGACGAATTGAATGTCGGTCACTACTTCAAGCGAATCTCCTCCATCAACATCCAGTTCGGCGATCCCGCCCATCACTTGCTGCGCTACGTGCAGCTCGATGCGGCCGCCTGACGAAAGAGGTCAATATGACGACAGAGGCAGTTATCGTTTCCACCGCGCGTACCGGCGTCGGCAAGGCCTATCGAGGTGCGCTGAACAATACCGAGGGGCCGACCATGGCCGGCCACGTGATGGCCGAGGCGGTCAGGCGCGCGGGCATCGAGCCGGGCGAGGTCGAGGACGTGGTGATGGGGTGCGCGATGCAACAGGGCACCATGGTGATGAACGTCGCCCGCAAGGGTGCGATACGTGCCGGCTTGCCGGCAACGGTCGCCGGAACCACGATCGATCGGCAGTGCGCGTCCGGCTTGCAGGCCATAGCGGTCGCCGCACGCTCCGTCATGCTGGACGGCGTCGAAATCGCGATTGGAGGCGGTATCGAATCGATCAGCCTGGTGCAAAACGAGCACATGAATAGGTTCCACGCCGTCGACGACGAACTGATGGCGATGAAGCCGGACATGTACATGTCCATGCTCGACACCGCCGAGGTCGTCGCCGAGCGTTACAAGATCGGTCGCGACCAGCAGGACGAATACAGTCTCGAGTGTCAGCGCCGGATCGGCGCCGCGGTGCAGGCCGGCCGATTCAATGACGAAATCGTCCCGATCACGACCAGGATGGCCGTCGTCAACAAGGACACCAAGGAGGTCACTTATCAGCAGGTGACCTTGTCGAAGGATGAAGGTCCGCGCCCCGAGACCACTGCGGAAGCACTGGCGAAAATCAAACCGGTGTTCGAAGGCAAGACCATCACGGCCGGCAATGCCAGCCAGCTCTCCGACGGCGCATCGGCCTGCGTCATCATGAGCGACAAAATCGCCGCGAAGAAGGGCCTGAAGCCGCTCGGCGTCTTCCGTGGCTTCGTCGCTGCCGGTGTCGAACCGGACGAAATGGGTATCGGCCCGGTCGCTGCGATCCCACGGCTTCTGAAGCGATACGGCCTGAAGATCGACGACATCGATCTCTGGGAACTGAATGAAGCCTACGCTGTCCAGGTGATCTACTGCCGCGACAAGCTCGGTATTGATCCGAACAAGCTGAACGTCAATGGCGGCTCGATCGCGATCGGCCATCCCTATGGCATGACCGGCGCCCGACTTGCAGGTCACATCCTGATCGAGGGGCGGCGGCGCAAGGCGAAGTATGGCGTGGTGACCATGTGCATCGGTGGCGGCATGGGCGCGGCGGGCTTGTTTGAAATCGTCAACTGATTGTAAAGGGAGAAGCGCTCGTGAAGACAGCAATTACTGAACTGTTCGGCATCCAGCATCCGATCATCCAGGGCGGCATGCACTATGTCGGCTTCGCCGAGCTGGCCGCAGCAGTGTCGAACGCTGGCGGTCTCGGCGTCATCACCGGCCTCACCCAGAGGACGCCCGAGCTGCTGGCGAAGGAAATCGCGCGCTGCCGCGACATGACCGACAAGCCGATTGGTGTGAACCTGACATTCCTGCCGAGCTTCACTGCGCCCCCCTATCCGGAATACATCGCCGCCATCAAGGAAGGTGGCGTCAAGGCGGTGGAGACCGCCGGCCGCAGCCCGGAAGCGTACATGCCGGCCCTGAAGGCGGCCGGCATCAAGGTGATTCACAAATGCACCTCGGTGCGACATTCGCTGAAAGCCGAGAAGATCGGTTGCGACGCCGTCAGCGTCGACGGCTTCGAATGTGGCGGCCATCCCGGCGAGGACGATATCCCGAACATGATCCTGCTGCCGCGCGCGGCGGATGAACTGAAGATTCCGTTCGTGGCCTCGGGGGGCATGGCGGATGCGCGGAGCCTCGTTGCCGCGCTGTCGATGGGCGCCGCCGGGATGAACATGGGCACCCGCTTCATCGCAACCAAGGAGGCACCCGTCCACGCCAACGTGAAGCAGGCCCTGCTCGATGCCACCGAACTCGACACCGTGCTGGTGATGCGCGCGCTGCGCAACACCGAGCGCGTGCTGAAGAACAAGGGCGTCACTCAGTTGCTCGAAATCGAGCGCGAGAAGGGGGCGAGCCTCAAGATCGAGGACATCCACGAGCAGGTGGCGGGCGTCTACCCCAGGGTGATGGTCGATGGCAGTATGGAGGCTGGCGCATGGAGCTGCGGCATGGTCGTCGGGCTGATCAACGATATCCCAACGGTGAAGGAGCTGATCGACCGCATCATGACGGAAGCCGAGCAGATCATCCGAAAGCGGCTGACCGGCTTCCTTGACGGCACTGTCGCGAATGCGCCCGCCCGCGCTGTTGCGTGACGAAGACTATTGCGAGTGAACGTTTGAGAGCGCGAGATCGGCAATTACTCGTCGCCTTCTCTGCCCGTCCTGGTCAGCAATCGGCCAGATGTCGTCTGGGCGCCGAAGGCGCCCAGACCGGCCGTACCAAGCTCAACTCATGCGGCGCGAGGAGGAAGAATGGGATCTCCGATCCTGGTGACCGGTGCCGCAGGAACCATCGGTCACGCCGTATGCGAGCTGTTGATCGGACGAGGACGCAAGGTGAGGGCGCTGGTTCGCGGGGAGGATGCGCGATCGGCAAAACTTGCGGAACGCGGCGTTGATGTTGTTGTCGGCGACCTTCTCGACCTGCACGCAATGCATCGTGCGATCGAAGGTTGCGATCGCGGTTACTTCGGGATGACCGTCTCGGCTGCGTATCTCGAGGCGACGGTCAAATCCGCCGCGGTCGCGAAGCATCACAAAGTCAGCGCATTCGTGAACATTTCTCAGATGATAGTGTCTGCACTTCCAAGGATGAGGGCAGAGCTTGATGAGGGCAGAAGAGCTTCTGGTAGGTAACGGAACATCTCGTGGTGCGCTACAACAAAGGTCATCGGGATGAAACCGTTGCACGGATCCTTGATCACGCGTCGTCGCGCATTCGCGAACGAGGACTCGATAGCATAACGGTCGCTGCTCTAATGAAGATGGCCGGCCTTACTCCGGGCGGCTTCTATTTTCATTTCGAGTCCCGCGAGGACTTGATCAACCAGGCTGTCGCGAGAGCGATGAAAAGCTCTGTCGAAGCTTGGCGTCGAATCTTCGACCGGGCGGGTCGCGGCCAATTTGTGCCAAGCATTGTCGAGTTCTACCTCACGGAACGTCATCGTCTGGACGTCCGGGGCGGTTGTGCGCTGCCGGCGCTGATCGCTGACGTGCCGCGTTCGACGCCGGCGATCAAGGCCGCGTTTGTGGCGGGGGTTGAGGAAATGATTGGCATTCTTGCCGGACAGATGTCCGGCTCGAAGAAGGAGGCGCGCGGCGAAGCTATAGGCACCCTGTCTGTCATGCTTGGTGCGCTGGTGCTGGCCCGGGCGACCGGGCAGACACCTCGTCTATCAGGCGAGATATTGAGCGCAGGCCGCCATGCCGCATTGAAAAGCGAGCGCACCAAACGTTTCGCGACCAACAGGACTCGACGGCTAAAGAATTCCGCTTCTCGTGGGAGGAAATCGAGGCCTCCAACGGAGAGCCGCACCACAAACCGGGCACCTGACTGAGTTGGAAGAAGGCCGGCTCAACTCTGCGTCAAGCCGCAGTGATGCCGAGATCGCTGCGCTGGCCGGGCACAGTTCCATGCGAACGGCTCGTCAATATTATGCCGGCGGACGCCATGGTTGGACGGCAGAGTTCGCGCGCGCCCCGATTCCGATCTCGTCGCGGCTATCGTGGCGCACAATAGTTTGACGACGGCTCCCTTGTCGGCAACAGGCGAAACCGCGTGCATTGTGCCGGCGCATGCAGTGGCCCGCGCCAACATTTCCCGGGCATCGTTCTTGCCCGCGGCGATACCGCATCGCGTGATCGGAGTTGAGGAGCGGCACGAAAGATTGCCGATCATTCCGATCATCAAGCACCCCGTCGTGCCGGCTCCGTTTCGTATCGATACCATCTGGGAGCCGGATGAGGGGCCCGCGTTCGATATGGGCTGATCGATTATCAGAGCTGAACGGATCAGCGCTCATGTCAATTGACCCGACTAAGTCGCATATATCTATTCCGAGGATTCTGACGCGCAGCGAAGCGCCGTCGGGAAATGCTCTTCGAGGTGCGAGAGATAAATCGGCGATAATTCTTTTCCAGTTTCGCCGCGTCCCCGATGACAATGATGATGTCTACGGCGGTTAGGTGCGAGAGGGCGATTGCGCTGTGCTTGAACGCAACTAAACTAGGCCCATCACGCAGTAGATCAACAAATTGACCGAAGAGGCCGCGACCAGCGTCAACGTCACTGCGACCAGCGCTTCAGGGCGGCTCGACTTAGGGAGCATTCTCATATGGGAGGTATCCGGCGATTCTACGCCGGGAGTCCCGCGAACAATTTGCTAGACGATTCAGAATTGGTTTACGACTCGGCCAGCGGCCGGCGAAGAAAATACGTTGGTCTTTACGCGGATATTCGGCGCAATGTCTTGCTTAAATCGCCGGACGATCGATCGCTTCAAGGGTGCGGACCCGAACAAACTTTGATCGACTGTCGTGTAGCCCCATGTATCCCCAAGCCCTGTCAGTTCCGAGTGTGATGGAAAGGTCGGGCTACATTTCGGGTGCTAAGTCTTTGTAAACGCTGGTGCCGGCTGAGGGGATTGAACCCCCGACCTTCGGTTTACAAAACCGCTGCTCTACCGCTGAGCTAAGCCGGCAACGCCTTGGGAAAGCGGGGCAGGGGCCGGCATGCGCCGGGCTGCCCGCCCGCGCGTCGCAATACCAGACTTGATTGGAAAGTGCCAGAACCCGTAGGCCTGTTGCGGGCACGAAACAGGCGGCCTTTTTGGCCGCCTGCTCGCGTGCGTTCGCGCTAGATTGGCTTACTGGCAGATGTGCCGGCGGCCGTCTTCGCCCTTGAACCAGGTGCCGGGCGTGCAGACGAAGCCATTGCGCTGGGCATAGGTGCGGGTGTCCCAACCGCGATTATCCCAGCCATTGTTGTCATAGGCGTAGCTGTTGTCCATGGTGCGGAACGGCGCGGTTGCGATCGCGCCTGCGGTGCCGATCGCGGCGCCGGCTACATCGCCCGCGACGTCGGTCGGCCAGAAGCCGGTATGGGTCCTGTTCCAGTCGTCATGGCTGTGGCGGTAGCTCATCCGGTGATGGCGATAGCCGTGGTCGGTGTAATCAGGCCCGGCCATTTGCGCCATCGCGGAGCCGGTCACCATGCTTGCCGCAATCGCGACTGCGCCGAGGAGTTTCATTTTCGTCATGTCGTCGTCTCCCATCCAATTGACGGGGAGCTAAATATCGTAGGCCCCGGACGTTCCGACGAGACGACCGATTTGCGGTCAAACCGATGTGAGCGGACGGAACCGAGGGCTCGCGACGATCGCCGCCGTTAACGCTTCGCTAGTGCGTGTTGCAGCATTTTCGTGGCGGGCGATCCTTACGCGTTAGGCTTACCGGAATTTGGTCAGCTGTCCTTAACCCTCTCTCCGTAGCCATCCGATAGGTTGTGGCCAGGACAACCGGGATCTTTCCATGCGCGCATCCGCGCTCGCAGCCTTTCTGATCGGACTGCCTGCAACGGCCTTTGCCGGCGGCGGTTTCGATATCGTCGTGCCCAGCCGTCCCGGCGTGCCCATCATCATCAACAATATCGATGCGTCCTACGCCGTGGTCGAAGGTGCCTGGGGCCTGGGCAAGAACATCCAGGTGCAGCCTACAATCTATGGCGGCGTGTACGTCCCGGATCGGCAGCCCGCCGATGTCGGCCATTATTATCCCAGCATGGGCCTGCAGCCCGGCTATGGCCGCCTCGAGGTCGACCCGCCTACGAACCGCAAATTGCCGAAGCCGGCCGAGAGCTATCACGAGAGCTGGGGCGCGTCGTCCGCGCCGCTGCCGCCGCAAATGGATGTGCCGGTTAACCCGCCGCCGGTGATCCTCGCGCCTGAGTTCAACGACCGTCCGCGGCCTCCGCGACCACGGCCGCATGCAGGAATGCCCGGCAAGCCGCCGGGTTAAGAAACGTCAGACAACAAGACGGAAATCAACAGGAGAGAGTAATGCGTCAGATGATTTCGGGACTGGTCGCGGCAGCTGCCGTGATGTTCGTGGGCAGCGCGCCGGCCATGGCTTGCGGCTTCAATCCGTGCCAGCCGGTTGCACCGGTGTTCTCCGGCTGCAACAGCGGCTGCGGTGGTTACGGCTACGGCGCCGGCTACGGCTATGAGCGTATGGCCGAGCCGAGCACGCAGTACTACTACGTCAACCAGGGTCCGACCTACACCGGCCCGGGCGCCTTCGCGCCGACCCCGACCTATCAGGAAGATGCGGTCGTCGCCCCCGCCAATTATGGTTACGGCGCTGGCTATGGTTACGGCGCTGCTGCGGTCGCTCCCGCCTATGGCTATCACCATCGCCCGCACTACCGTCCGTATCGCTACGGCTATGGCCCGCGCTACGGCTACCTGCCGCGCCCGCATTATGGCTACGGTCCGCGCCACTACGGCTACGGTTCGCGCTATGGCTACGCCGCCCATCGCTATCAGCCGTATTACGGCGGCCATCGCATGCTGCGTCGCTACTACTGATCTCTGATCGGTTGAATCAACGAAGCGCCCGGCCTCACCGCCGGGCGTTTTCTTTTATGTGCGCTTCATCAAGCCGAGCCTGACAGCGCCGACATAGAGCGAGAGTACGGCGGCGTTCGAGACGTTGAGGCTCTTGATCTCGCCGGGCATGTCGAGCCGCGCCACGACGCTGCAGGTCTCGCGCGTCAAACGCCGCAGCCCCGCGCCTTCCGCGCCCAGCACCAGCGCGAGCGGCTCGCGCAGCGTGACGTCCGAGAGGTCCTCGCTGCCTTCGCTATCCAGCCCAACCGTCTGGAAGCCGATCTCGTTCAATGAGGTCAGCGCACGCGCGAGGTTTTGCACCGTAATCATCGGCACCAGCTCCAGCGCGCCGGAGGCAGCCTTTGCGAGCACGCCTGTTGCTTCGGGGCTGTGACGTGCGGTGGTGACGATTGCCTTCACCGCAAAGGCCGCAGCCGAGCGCAGGATGGCACCGACATTGTGCGGGTCGGTGATCTGGTCGAGCACCAGCACCATGCCTTCTTGCTTCAAGGTCTCGATGTCGGGCGAGGGCAGGGGATCAGCCTCGGCCAGCAGGCCCTGGTGCACGGCATCGGGCGAGAGCAGGCGGTCGATCTCCTGGGGACGGACGATCTCGGGGGCGATCCGGGTCTGGATGTTCTCGTCTGCCAGTCGCTTGGCCGCGTTCTCGGTCAGCGTCAGCTTCCGGATCCGACGCTGCGGATTGGCAAGCGCCATGGTGACGGTGTGCCAGCCATAGAGGATGACGGGCCCGTCGGGTCCCGAATCGCGCTCGCGCCAGGCCGGCCGGCCGGCCGATTTTCCCGGTCTGTTGAAAGGCTTAGACCCGCCGCGGGGGCCTTTGGGGACGAATTTTCGATCCTTCATAGGCTCGCTTGTGTCACGGGTGCCGGAATATGGCAATTTGGGTGGGTTCGGGAGCGATTTTAGCTGTTCGCCTCGGTTGACTTTGCCCCACCGCTTCGCCCATAACCGCGCCCGGTCGCGCTCCCATCCGGGCTGTCGCGGCCTTCACGTTCCATGGCCGTCTTCGGTCGCCGGCAAGGTCCGGCCCGATTGTGCTGCCGTTGAGCGGGGGAGTGTCCCGAGTGGCAAAGGGAGCTGACTGTAAATCAGCCGCCTTATGGCTTCGCAGGTTCGAGTCCTGCCTCCCCCACCAGCCTTTGCTCGCTTCGCGAGCTACGGCTAGGCAAGCCGGCCAAGACCATCATCACGCGAAGCTGGCGAAGGCTACCGCGCCGTAGCCCGAAGGGCGCAGGCGGGCCTGTCTCAAAGCGCTACTTCCACATCTCTCTCCCATAGACCTCCATGCGCGTCATCAACCATGCTAGCCTTACGTCATCGACGATGGCTGAGGCTCCGGCGTCGCATGGCTCTTTGCGACGGACGTCTGTGCCGGATCGCTCACATTGCGCGTATGACGCACGGGAACCGTGAAGTAGATCACCATCGATCGTCAAATACCGCTGCTACAAGCATGGCAAATACAGTGGGAGCGACAACGATGAAAATTCGCAACGGCTTTGTTGGATTGGTTTTCTGCCTTGCTTGCGGCACTCTCTCTGGCGGCGCTGCCGATGCGCAGACGCCTGCGCCGGCTCAGGCGCCTCCGCCGGCCGCAAGCCCACCGCCGCCACCGACACCGGTTCCATTCGACGCCGCGCTGTTGAAGGCGGCCAACGATCTCTTCTCCAAGGCCAATCTCAACGGCGCTCCGGACAAGATGACGCTCGTGATCGATCCCCTGATCGACGGCGTGACCGGCGCGCAGTCCAAGGCGACGCATCTGGAAGAGCAGCGCATCACCGATCTCGTCAAGAGCAGCTATCCGCGCTTCCAGGTCGCGCGTTTCTCCTCGGACGTTGTCTCCAAGGCACCCGTCGTCCTGATCGGCACGTTCACCGCCGTCAACAATGCCGGCGTCGCCGGCGGAGCGAAGGATGCCTATCGCATCTGCCTCGCGCTCGCCGACATGAAGACCAAGACGATCATCTCCAAGGGCGTGGCGCGCGCGCTGCCCGAAGGCATCGACCCGACGCCGGCCGCCTTCTTCAACGACAGTCCGGTCTTCGCCAAGGATGCATCGACCGACAGCTACATTAAGACCTGCCAGGGCACCAAGGTCGGCGACACTGTCGATCAGGCCTATGCCGACCGCATCGTGGTGGCCTCGCTGGTCAATGACGGCATCGAAGCCTACGACGCAGGACGTTATCGCGATGCTCTCGATGCGTATCAGAGCGCTGCGAAGACGCCGGGCGGCCAGCAGCTTCGCGTGTTCAACGGCATCTATCTCGCCAATGCCAAGCTCCGTCGTACCCGCGCCGCGATGGATGCCTTCGGCAAGGTGGTCGACTATGGTTTGTCGAGCGACAAGCTTGCGGTGAAGTTCCTGTTCAAGCCGGGCTCGACCCTGTTCGTCAGCGATCGCAACGCGCGTGCGCCTTATGATGCCTGGCTCGAGAAGATCGCAGAGCGCACGGCCGCCAAGCAGGGATGTCTCGAAGTTGTCGGCCATACGAGCGCCACCGGCCTGCCGGCGGTCAATGATCGCTTGTCGGTGTTGCGCGCCGACTACATCAAGGATCGTCTCGAGGATAACGAGAAAGCGCTGCGTGGCCGGCTGGTCGCGAGCGGCAAGGGCTCGCGCGAGATGATCGTGGGCACGGGCAGGGACGACGCCAGCGACGCACTCGATCGCCGCGTCGAGTTCAAGGTCTCGCCCTGCGGCGGCGCGCCCGGCGGTCGATCGACCTGATCTGAAATCTCATCGCGCTTTGAAATCCCGGCTTCGTCCATTCGGAGCCGGGATTTTCGTGTCTGAAGCGTCAATGCGTCAGGACGCGCGCCACCCGGAAGCCGATATCGTCGTGGTGGGCATCGGGGGCGGCCTTGGCGCGTACGGCAGAGCGTAGCGAGGACGCGGCTGAGAACCAATCGCCGCCACGCACCGTCCGCATCGCGCAAGCCCCTTGCGAACGCGCTGCACTGTCGGAGCCGGCATCGTGGTAATCGTCGGCGAAGCAGTCGGCAGTCCATTCCCAGACATTGCCGATCAGATCGGAGAGGCCGAAGGCGTTGGCTTTGAGCGCACCGACCGGCGCGGTGAAGGGATAGCCGTCGCTGCAGGTCATGTAGGGAGCATCCTCCGGCAGGCCCGCATTCCTCGCCGATTGATCGGCGCCATTCACGTAGCGACACAGATCGGCGGGATTGTCGGTGAACGCAAAGGGCAGGGTGCTGCCGGCGCGCGCCGCATATTCGAATTCCGCCTCCGACAGCAATCGGTACGGCTTGCCCGTCGTTTTCGACAGCCAGTCGACATAGGCCTGGGCGTCGTTCCAGCTGACGCAGACGGCGGGATGGTTGCCGTCCTGTGCGTAGCCGGGCACGAGATACGAACGGCCCTCGCGCTCCCGCGGCAAATTCTGTTCGAACGTGAAGCAGCGGTTGCCGGCCGTGTAGCCGCTGGCTGCGACGAAAGCGGCGAACTGATCGCGCGTCACCTCGAAGCGGCCGATCGCGATCGTCTGCTTGACCATCACCTTGTGTTGCGGCGCTTCGTTGGTCGCCGCAAGGCCGTTGCTGATCTCGCTATCAGGTGAGCCCATCATGAATTCACCTGACGGGATCACTACCATCTCCGGGCAGTTCTGGCACTCCCTGAAGCTCTGCTTCGGCTTCAGGCCGCATTCCTCTGGAAGCGACAGGGACCTCGCAGCGTCAACCGGTAGCGAGACGGTTTGCGGCGGCTCGGTCGTCGCACAGCCACCTTGTGCGCGCGGCGCAATGTTGCCAGCGCCTGGAGCAGGTCTGGGATCGGCCGGCAGGATCGCGGCCAGTTGCTGGCTCTGCGCCGCTTTGGCCCGCGCCGCCTCCGCCGCTGTGTGCTCTTCCGCCGCCTTTGCGGCTCTGGCGTCTTCGGCCACTTTCGCAGCTTTCGCCTCTTCTGCGGCCTTGGCGGCCCTGGCCTGTTCGGCTGCTCTGGCGGCTCTTGCTTCTTCAGCCGCTTTCGCGGCTCTTGCCTCTTCGGCGGCCTTCGTCTTTGACGCCGCGATCCGCGCGTCCTCCGCGGCCTTGGCCTGGTCGAGGGCCTTTCTTTCCGCCGCGAGTCGCGCCTGCTCGGCATCGTTTGCCGCGATCAGCTTGTTACGCTGCGCACGGGCGAGGTCGCTGTAGAAGCCATCAGGATATTTCGCGAGGAATGAATCCCAGGCCGCAACAACGTTGATCTGCGAGGTGAGCTGGTAATCGTCGCGCGCGGCCGCCGTCGGATCGATTTTCGGAGCGGCCGGGAGTGGCACAAGAGCCACGTCATCGCCGCCGAGCGAGCCATAGATGAACGGCTCTTGCCTGTTGTTCGTCACCTTCAAGACGTCATCGCGGACAAAACCGAAGGCTTTCCGGACATCGAGGCCCGGGACCGGCAGATGCTTGACCAGCGCCGTCGTGAACGGGCTGTTGGCCGTGTCGCCATCATCGGCGGTCGATCCGGCCTTGGCCGCGAAGGCGACCAGCGTATTCGGACTGTTTGGCTCGACCATCACCAATCCACGCTGCAGCGAGCGCGATGCCACGGGCCGCTTCATCCGCTTGGAGAACGGATTGTCGCGACAGGCATCGAGGATGACCATCCGCAGCCGCTTTGCAGGCTCGACGACCGCCAGCAACCGATCGAGCGGGATCGCCTCGTCATAGGCATCGATATCGCGTTCGAGCACCGCGTCGACCGGGACGAGGTAGTTGTTGCCGTCGATTTCGAGGCCATGGCCGGCGTAATAGATGATGGCAAGATCGGCATCGCGCACGGCGTCGACGAAGTCGCGTAGCGCTCGGCGCATCTCGCTGGCCTTGACGTCGAGCTTGAGCGTCACCGCGTCGAAGCCGGCCTTCTTGAACATCTCCGCCATCGCAGTGGCGTCGTTCGCAGGATTGGGCAACTGCGGAACCCGCTCATAAGCGGAATTGCCAATCACCAGCGCAATCCGCCGATCAGCGAAGGCGGGTTCGCAAAACAGGCAGACCGCACAAACGACCAGGAAAATTGCCGAGACGACACGCATCATGCCTTCCAGCATAGTCGCAAATGACGGTATAAAACACCGTATCGGATCATGCTCTGTGATTTTACTCACAGTCGGCGCCGGAATCCTTGTTCCCGAATGACGGAAGTGGTCGCGCGGCCTTACCCCATCATCTCCCGAACCATCGGAACCACCTTGCGCCCGTAAAGCTCGATGCTCTTCATCAGCTTTTCGTGCGGCAACGGGCCCGCCGAGTACTTCAGCTGAAACCGCGCAATGCCGAGCGTCTTCGCCGTCCTGGCGATTTTTCGCGCGACCGTCTCCGGCGAGCCGACGTAGAGCGAGCCGTGCTCGGCCTCGCTGACGAATTCGTCGCGGCCCATCGGCGGCCAGCCGCGCTCACGGCCGATGCGGTCACGCATCGCCTTGTAGTCCGGCCACAGCTCCTCGCGCGCCTGTTCGTCGGTCTCGGCGACATAGCCGGGCGAATGCACGCCGATCGGCTGCGCGGGACGGCCGAACTCCTTACAGGCGCGGTGATAGAGATCGACGAAAGGCGTAAAGCGCTCGGGATCGCCGCCGATGATGGCGAGCATCAAGGGCAAATCGTAATGCGCGGCGCGCACCACCGATTTCGGACTGCCGCCGACGCCGATCCAGGTCTTGAGCTGTCCGTTCTCGACCGGCGGATACACCAGCTGCTCCTTCAGCGGCGGACGCAACTTGCCCTGCCACGTCACCGGCTTCTGCGACAGCAGCGCAGCGAACAGGTCGAGCTTCTCCTCGAACAGCTCTTCGTATTTGCGCAGATCAAAGCCGAACAACGGAAAGGATTCCGTGAACGAGCCGCGGCCGAGGATCACCTCGGCGCGCCCGTTGGAGAGCGCATCCAGCGTCGCAAAGCGCTGGAACACGCGGATCGGATCGTCCGAGCTCAGCACCGTCACGGCCGAACCGAGATGGATGCGCTTGGTGCGCGACGCGATCGCGGCGAGAACGGTCTCGGGCGAGGAGATCGCAAAGTCAGAACGGTGATGCTCGCCGAGCCCGATGAAGTCGAGCCCGATCTCGTCGGCCAGCACCGCCTCGTCGACCACGTTGCGGATCACCTGGGCATGCGGAAGCATGCTGCCGGCGGTGTCCTTGGTGACGTCGCCAAAGGTATCCAGTCCGAATTCGAGCGGTGCGGTCATCGATCAGGTCTCTGTGGGGAGGATCGACCACATTTAATGGACCGCATCCCGGCGACAAGGCCGCATTCCGGAAATGCTCGGTTTCCGTTTGTGCGTCCTATTTCGAGATCCGCACCACCATCTTGCCGAGCGCAGCGCGCGTCTGCATCGTCTTGAACGCTTCGCGAAAGTCCTCCAGCGCGAAGACGCGTCCGACTGCGGGCTTCAGCTTGCCCTCGGCGAGCCAGTTCGTTAGCTGCGACATCAGGCGCTTCTGTACCTCAGGCTCGCGTGTCGGAATCTGCGCGAGATCGACGCCGAGCAGGGCGCCGCCTTTCAACAGCGGCAGATTGAACGGCAGCGCGGGGATCGCACCGCCGGCGAAGCCGACCACGAGATGGCGTCCGCGCCAGGCGATCGAGCGAAAGGCCTGCACCGAGATGTCGCCGCCCACGGGGTCGAAGATCACGTCGGCGCCATGTCCCTCGGTCAATTCCTTCAGCGTGTCGCGCCAGCCGGCCTGGGTGTAGTCGATGACAGCGTCGGCACCATGCGCCAGCGCGAACTTGCGCTTCTCCGGCGTCGACGCGGCTGCAATCACGCGGGCGCCGAGCAGCTTGCCGATTTGCACGGCCGCGGTGCCAGTGCCACCAGCCGCGCCCAGCACGAGAAGCTGCTCGCCCGCGATGATGTTGGCGCGCGCGCTCAGGGCATAGAGGGCAGTCAGGTAATTGGCCCGAAACGATGCCGCGACCTCGGCCGCAACGCCATCAGGCAAGGGGTGGAGCGCCGCGGGATTGACCACGATCTCTTCGGCAAGCGCGCCTGATCGCGCCATGCCCATCACGCGCATGCCGGCTTGATATCCACCCGGTGCGCCGGGAGCATCCATCACAACGCCGGCGAATTCCGTGCCAGGAATGAAGGGCAGGGAATCCTTGGTCTGGTAGCGTCCCTCGATCTTCAAGCCGTCGACAAAACCGATGCCCGCCGCTTCCACCCTGATGCGCAGCTGTCCGGGCTCCAGTGACGGAGACGGAACGTCCTTCAGCGCGATCTGATCGATTGGCGCATATTGCTCGACGACGACGGCTTTCATGTCGGACCTCTGTGGTTGCGGCGATCCTGACAGATCCAGAGCCGAGACTCTTGTGTCTACCGCCACATCCCCCGCATCCGCGCGCCGATATCGACCTTCGGGCCCTGCGCAGCTGCGCGCGCCGCGCCTGCGCCGGCCTTGGGCCAGGCGGTGCGCTCGAACAGATAGACCAGCTGCTCCGGGATGAAGCGGGTGCGCGAAGCGTAGACGTGGCGGTCGCCTTTGGCGGCCTGGCCGTGGACGAAGAAGCGCTGCGGCACGACAAGATGCAGATCGTCCTTGGCGCGCGTCATCGCGACATAGAGCAGGCGGCGCTCCTCTTCGAGCTCGGCAGAGGTGCCGGCGCCGAGATCGGAGGGCATGCAGCCATCGACGACATTGAGCACGAACACCGATTTCCACTCCTGGCCCTTCGCAGAGTGGACCGTGGAGAGGATCAGATAATCCTCGTCGCGGAGCGGCGGTCCTGATTTGTCGCTGGTCGCATCCGGCGGATCGAGGGTCAGCTCGGTCAGGAATTTTTCGCGCGAGGCATAGCCGCTGGCGATCTGCTCGAGCTGCATCAGATCGGCGCGGCGCGTCTCGGAGTCTTCGTGGAGACGGTCGAGATGCGGCTCGTACCAGAGCCGTACGCGTTCGAGATCGGCCGGCCACTCCGAATAGCGCAAATTCTCGACCGTGCGGACGAAGCCGGTCCAGTCCTCGCCGGTACGCGGCGGCGCCGGAAGCTGGGCGAGCGCATGGAGCGGATTGGGACTCTCCGCCATCTGGTCCAGCACGCGCTGCGCGGTTGCGGGCCCGATGCCCGGCAACAGGTGCAGGATACGGAAACCCGCGACGCGGTCGCGCGGGTTCTCGGCAAAGCGCAGCAGCGCCAGCACGTCCTTGACGTGCGCGGCATCGAGGAATTTCAGTCCGCCGAATTTGACGAAGGGGATGTTACGCCGGGTCAACTCGATTTCCAGCGGGCCCGAATGCGAGGACGTGCGGAACAGCACGGCCTGGTGCTTCAAGAGCGCGCCTTGCTCGCGGTTGGCCAGCACTTGCTCGACGATGTAGCGTGCCTGGTCGGCCTCGTCGTGCACGGTCACGAGCTGCGGCTTCTGCGACGAGGCGCGGTCGGTCCAGAGATTCTTGGTGAAACGCTCGCGCGCGAGCCCAATGACGCCGTTGGCTGCTGCCAGAACTGTTTGCGTCGAGCGATAGTTGCGATCGAGCGTGATCATCTCCGCGCGCGGCGAAAAGCTCTGCGGAAAGTCCAGGATGTTGCGCACGGTGGCGGCACGGAACGAATAGATCGACTGCGCATCGTCGCCGACCACGGTGAGCCCGCGTCCGTCCGGCTTGAGCGCCAGCAGGATTGAGGATTGCAGGCGGTTGGTGTCCTGATATTCGTCGACCAGCACGTGATCGAAGCGGCCGCCGATTTCGTCCGCGATCAGCGCGTCGCTCATCATCTGCGACCAGTAGAGCAGGAGGTCGTCGTAATCGAGCACGTGCTGGGCCTGCTTGGCCTCGACATAGGCCGCGAACAGCGCCTTCAGCTCCGTGGCCCAGCCCGCACACCAGGGATAATGCTGGCCGAGCACCTTCTCGATTTCCATCTCGGCATTGACGCAGCGCGAGTAGATCGACAGGCAGGTGCCTTTGGCCGGAAAGCGGCTCTCGGTCTTCGACATTCCGCGCTCGTGCCGGACCAGGTTCATCAAGTCGGCGGAATCCTCGCGGTCGTGGATGGTGAAGGCGGGATCGACGCCGATCCGCTCGGCATATTCGCGCAAGAGACGCGCGCCGATGCCGTGGAAGGTGCCGGCCCAGGTCAGCGCATCGCGCATGATCGCGGCGTTGTTCTCGCCCAGCACTTTTCGGGCGATACGCTCGACGCGGCCGGCCATCTCGGCGGCGGCGCGGCGGGAGAACGTCATCAACAGGATGCGGCGCGGATCGGCGCCTGCGACGATCAGATGCGCCACGCGGTGGGCGAGCGTATTGGTCTTGCCGGAACCGGCGCCGGCAATGACGAGCAGGGGAGCCCCCACGGTGGCGCCATCGGCCACGCCATGCTCGACGGCGCGGCGCTGCTCCGCATTGAGCGTGTCCAGATATGACGTCACGAATCGCCCCAGTGAAGCGGGCAGAATCGACGATCGCCGGGCGAATCGCAATGCGGCTGGTGGCGAGTTCCCTGAGGATTCAGGGGACGGCGGATGCGACGACGGACGTCAAAACCTGACGGCGCCGCGGTGCTTCACGCCTTCGTGGGCGTCGCGCCGAACCCATCGGCAGGTACGTAAAGCTTGACCGGGCGGATTTCGTAGACGGCACTTGGATTGACCTCGCGCAGCTTCCGGGCCGCCGCGATTGCCTCTTCATCCGTGTCGTAGTTGACGAGGTGAAAGCCGAGAAGCTGCTCCTTGGTCTCGGCAAACGGGCCGTCCAGCACGATGCCCGCACCGGGGCCGCGCAAGGTACGGGCCTTTCTCGTGTCATCCAGGCGGGCCGCCGGCCCAAGGTGTCCGCTGGCCCGCAAAGGCGCCTGGACCTCAATGACCTTGGCGACGATGGCGGCATCCTCTTGCGGACTCAAGGACAAGATCTCGCCTTCCACGTGGTAGGCCAGGATCGCGTAGAGCATTTCCACCTCGCTTGTTTTTGGGCGCGCAGCCCGAAGGACGTATGACCGCCGTCGATATCGACAATGGCCTGAAACAAAATATTGCGTCAGGGCGATGCTGACGAAACCAATCTGAAACCCGATTGCCGCCCGGCAGCGTGAACGCTGCCCAAAGTCGAGGCGACAGATTGCCACAAGAACAAATTGAGGCTCATCGGAGGCGGCAATGTCGGGTCAGACCATCAAGATCATCTGCGACGCGCGACGGGCAGGGAAGTCGGAGCCTGCCGACCTGCATGATCAAGCCGGCCATCATCGCTATTATGGCAGCTCCGACGAGAGTGGCGGCGAGCGCATCATCGAAACGCGCCGCGGCAAGCGTGTGTCCGTGCTCGCCATCTTCGGATTCTGAACGGCGCTTTGAGCCGGCATCGTCACGGAGCGCTCAGCGCCTGCTTGACGAGGGCCTCGCGCAGCGCCGCCAGCTCGCCGCTCGCCTCCATTTGCGCGATCACCTGTCCAACCTTCGGCACGAGGTCGCGGTGGCGTTCGTGCAGGTAATGGAAGATGCGGATGCGTTCGAGTGGCGGTGAGAGCGGATAGATTCTGGTCTGCAGATTGAGCTTGCGAACAGCGACCAGTCCGCTGAAGAGGTCGGTCACCATCACGTCGAAACGATCGGCATCGAGCATCCTGATCATGTTCTCGATGCCGGTGGTCGCCGTGACGCGGTCCATGCCGCGGGTGCCCGCTTCCGACGAGCCGACGCCGCGGACGATGCCGATACGCAGGTTCCGGATCGAATTCCAGCCGTCCACGTCGAAATGGAGTTTGGTCGCGAACACCGCCGGCTCGATGTAGTTGATCGCGGGCGTCACCTGCAGCAGCGTCGGGTAGTCGCGCGACAGCGTTCCGATTCGCTGGATTTCGCCATCGACCTCTCCGGCGCTCGACAGCGCGAGCGCGCGGCTGCCGGGGACATCCATGAACTCGAGCTTGATGTTCAGCTTGGCGTAGACTGTGCGCAGCATCTCGCCGCCGACATATTGGTCCGGGATACCGGCGATCCGAGCCAACCGGATCACCGACTGCCCGTGGGATGAGTCGGCTGTAAACAGCGACAGGCAGACGACGACTATCCGCCACATGAGCGCTTCCCGGCCGTTCCCTGCTACCATTGAGTTCTGATGCGAGCGCGATCTACCGGAGATGGCGGTTGCGCGGAGCCGCAATGCTCAACGCCCGCCCGCCATGCAGGCGAATCCCTGATATCACCAATGTCATTCTAGCACGCGAAGTGATAGTTTGCGCGAATATCCTGCTGCTGGGCGCAAGATATGACCCTGCCGACCTCAGATCGCCAAGGGCCGACAGGATTGCTGTGCGCATCGCGTGCTGAGGAGAATCAAAGCCGTCGAATTGCGTACGGCTGCGACCGGCAGACCGAAGAGGAGTGTGCCATTTCCGGGACGGGGTGCATGGGCAACGCAGGTGACGAGAATCCCGATCGCAGCCGCGTTGTTGCGCCGGCGGCGACCAAGCAGGATTTGAGCGGCATCGGAGCAGTGTTCACGGTCCCGACGCTCACAACCTTGTTGTCGCGGATCTTCAACTGGTCGCGCAGCGGTGTCGGACCGCGCCTGCTTGCGGCCGTGCTGCTGTTCTCCTCGGTCGTGACGCTGACCCTGACAGCGCTCCAGCTCTATCTGGACTACGATCGCGAAGTCGGCGTGATCGAGACAAGGCTCGAGGAGGTCGGTCGCAGCACCACGCCCAGCCTCGGCGAGAGCCTGTGGAGTCTCGACCAGCACCAGCTCAAGCTTCAGCTCGAAGGAATCCTGCGGCTGCCTGGTCTGCGGGCCGCCGAGGTCCGCGAGATCGCCGATCGCCCCAATCCCATCCGTGTCGCCGTCGGCGAACGGGGGGCGCGCTCGGTCGTGACGCGCGACTATCCCCTGACCTACACCGTTCAAGGGACGACGCGCCCCATCGGCGTGCTGCATGTCGAGGCGACGCTCAGCGACGTCTATCAGCAATTGCTGAACCGGGCCCTCGTGATCCTGGCAAGCCAGGCGGCAAAGACATTCCTCGTCTCGCTGTTCATCATCTACATGTTCCATGTTCTGGTGACGCGGCACTTGGTCGCCATCGCCGAGTTCGTCAGCAAATACAGTCTGGCTCGGCCGCCTCCGCCATTGCATCTGGAGCGCCGGCCTCCTTACGATCCCGACGAACTCGACAAGGTGATCGACGCGTTCAACACCATGTGCACCAACCTCGAGCTTGCCTATGGCGAGCTGCGCGAGGCCAATGCGAATCTCGATCGTGACCTGAAGAGTCGCCGGCGCGCCGAAGAAGATGCGCGCGCGAGTGAGCAGCGCTTTCGCGATTATGCCGAGACGGCCTCCGACTGGTTCTGGGAAACCGGTCCGGATCACGAGTTCACCTACATATCGGATCGGGCCGGTGCTTTCGGCATGGACCGCAAGGCGCTGATCGGCAAGCGACGTCCGGATGCTGCCTTCGATCAAAACGCCGAAGTGGAGAAATGGCGGGACCACATGGCGACGCTGGATCGCCACGAACCGTTCCGGAAGTTCGAGTATCGCGGCCGCGATGCGGCCGGGCGCCTGCACTATTTCAGCGTCAATGGTCAGCCGGTGTTTGGCGCCGACGGACGTTTCATGGGCTATCGCGGCTCCTCCACCGATCTCACCGCGCAGCACGAGACCGAGGAGCGGCTTCGCCAGTCGCAGAAGATGGATGCGATCGGTCAGCTCACAGGCGGCGTCGCGCACGACTTCAACAACGTGCTGACCGTCATCACCGGAACCATCGAGATCATCCAGGAGGGGCTTGCCGACAAGCCCGAACTCGCCTCGATCGCCGCCCTGATCGACGATGCGGCCTCGCGCGGCGCCGAGATCACCTCGCAGCTCCTGACTTTCGCCCGGCGCCAGCCGCTGGAGCCGCGCGAGATCGATGTCAACGCGCTCGTCGCCGAGACGGCGAAGCTGTTGCGGCCGATCCTCGGCGAGCATGTCGAGATCGTGACGAGCCTCGCCGATGATGCATGGCCGGCCATGGCCGATCCGTCGCAGCTTTCGTCGGCGATCGTCAATCTCGCCGTCAATGCGCGCGACGCGATGCCTGAGGGCGGCAGGCTCACGCTCGAGACCGCAAACCGGGAGCTCGACGGCGCCAACCATGGCGACGGCGAAGCCGGCTCCTACGTCATGGTCGCGGTGGCCGACACAGGTCACGGCATTCCTGCCGAGATTCGCGGTCGGGTGTTCGAGCCGTTCTTCACCACCAAGGGGGTCGGTCGCGGCACCGGACTTGGGCTGAGCATGGTCTACGGCTTTGCCAAGCAGACCGGTGGCACTGTCGCGATCGAGAGCGAGGAGGGCCGCGGCACGGTGATGAGGCTGTTCCTGCCGCGATCGGCGGGCGTGGCGACGGCGAGGATCGGGGCGACGCCGACGCCGGCGCTGACGCGTGGGCACGAGACCATCCTTGTGGTCGAGGATGATCCGCTGGTGCAAGGCTATGTCATCGCTCAGCTCGGCAGCCTCGGCTATCGCACGCTGACGGCCAGCGATGGCGCGACCGCGCTGGCGTTGGTCGACCGGGGGGCGAGCTTCGATCTTCTGTTCACCGACATCATCATGCCTGGTGGCATGAACGGGCGGGAACTGGCGGATGCGGTCCGGCTCCGCCGGCCTGATGTGCCGGTGCTCTACACGTCAGGCTATACCGACAACACGATCGTTCACGAGGGGCAGCTCGATCCCGGCGTGGCGCTGCTCCGCAAGCCGTACCGGAAGGCTGACCTGTCGCGGAAGATCCGGGAGATGCTTGGGGGCGAGGGAGCGCTCTGAGGGATGCGCGCGGTGTCGGCGAAAATGGCCTGACCAGAGAAAAGGCGCGGCGGGGAGACCCCGTCGCGCCCGATTTCTTGCTCGCTGGTCCAGGGCTGAGAGCGCCCCGATGCCGAGCCCTATTGAGAGCTCAGCGGGCGATCCCAGCGAGGTGACAGCGCTTGGTAAAAGACACTGGATCACCTCCTTTCGTTGATTGCGGGAGACATCAATATAGGCCGGAAGGCCGCCGCTGTTAAGGGGCCGGCAAAGCGGAGGGAACTGGCCCTGTTCGCAACTGGGAAAACCTGCCCGAAAGCCCGCCTCCAGAGCAGTTGAGACCGCCGCCCGGCCGTGTTAGGGAGCCCCTGTCGCGGGTGTAGCTCAATGGTAGAGCAGCAGCCTTCCAAGCTGAATACGAGGGTTCGATTCCCTTCACCCGCTCCAACTGCGATTTCAATGGCTTAGCCAGCAATTTGAAACCTCCGTTCTGGCGCCATTCTGACAATTTTGACACATCACGGCTGAACGCCGATGTAGATTTGCGAATTTTTTCATTCTCGACTCAAAGTTGGGTTTTTATGACAGGCTCTATTTCCTTCGGAAGCTTTCCGTAGGCGATGGATGTTCGGTCTGCCGGGATGTGAGCTTCCATTTACTTATCTTCGTGGAAGTTTTTCGAGCTTTTGCGATTCGCGTCTCAGGCGAAAGTCTTTGAGGAAGCTTCACCGCTCGTGTCGCCGAGCTTGCGCGGGCCACCTGCGATTTCTCGCGCCAGCTACAAGGTTGATGGATCACCTGTGAGCCGAGCGTGGTCGGGGACGATCGAAGTCATGCAGAGATCGTGGGGCTGACGTCACAATCCGATACCGCGAACTTGAACGGTCGGGCGGGATGTTGTCGCGTCAACACGTCAGGTGTTGAGACCGCGGCGCCGCGAACGAACCGGCGCTGGAGTTGCAGAGGTGTGGCGCGGATTGTCTCGAACGTGTTGCCAAAATGCTTCTGCGGCACGCGGCAATCGTGCACTCGGTCGAAAGACGTGAATCTCGATAGGAATTTCCCATTCTTGGCCACCGGCCCTCACCAACTCACCTGATGCGAGCTGGTCGATGATCAGACTTTCGGGCAGCCACGCCATGCCGCGGCCGGCCTGGACCATCGTCACCAGCAGTTTCGCCAGATGCGAGGTGAACGCTGCCTTCAGATGCGCGCGGAGAGGCGAGGTCGAGCGAACAGCTTCAAGAATCTTTCCCATTCCTGACTCCGAGCGGAAGCCCAGAAATTGAACGGGTGCGGCTTCCGTTCCAGGAAGCTTGAAGCGAGGGCCTTTCCCAGAGTTCTTGGCGGGTATCGAGGCTGGTATCAGCCGGTCGTCGCCAACGTGGATGGATCGGAAATGCGATGTCGTCAGCGCGGTCACGACGGCAGGATGATGATGGCAGAGGAGGAAATGTACCTCGCCCGCGAGAAGCATCCGCTCGCACGCGTCCATGTGGTTGGCGACGAGCTGGACGTTCGGTACGAAGTTGAGTTCCGTCTCGATGCGCCGAAGCCATTCGGGGAAGAATGTCAGCGATAGCGCATTGGTCGAAGCGAACTTCAGCCCGTCCAGCGCGCCGCGTGCCGCTTCCTGAGCTTCGACGCGGCCGGCTGCCAGGCGACGGACAATATCCTCGGCAGTCAGGCGGAAGGCTTCGCCCGCGGGCGTGAGGCTGACGGTGTGCGTCGTGCGCTCGAACAACGGCGCGCCTGTCCAGACTTCCAGTGCCTTGATTCGGCGGCTGAGCGCGGGTTGGGACGAATTCCGCTCCTCCGCCGCGCGCGAGAAGCTGCGTGTCGACGCAACGGCGATGAAGTCGTGCAGCCAGTTGATTTCCATCACCACGCCTGCTTATGCAAAATCTGCATAATGATATCACGACGTGGCATTAGATTTCCAGCGGCCAGCCTGCACCATGGGAGAAAGCAAATTCTTCTGGGGAGCTGGAATGTCCGGGCGCACGCTCTACGACAAGCTGATCGACGCACATACCGTTCGCCGGCTCGACGACGACGGCCTAGTGCTGCTTTACGTCGATCGGACGGTGCTCAACGAATACACCAGCCCGCAGGCCTTTGCGGGGTTGCGAGCGGCAGGTCGAAAGGTCTGGAATCCGTCGGCCGCGCTGATGGTCGTCGATCATGTCAATCCGACCGCCGCGCGTCGCACCCGCGACATGCCTGACGCCGCTTCGGCGCGGCAGGTCGACTATTTTGCCGAGAATGCGCGGGATTTCGGCATCGAGTATTTCGACGTTCTGGATTCCCGCCAGGGCATCGAGCATGTCATTGCCCCGGAGCAGGGGCTGGTAATGCCGGGGATGGTGATCGCCGCCGGCGACAGCCACAGCACGGCTTATGGCGGCTTCGGCGCGCTGGGCTATGGTATCGGAACCTCCGACATCGAGCACTATCTGGCGACCTCGACGGTCCGCTATCGCCGTCTGAAGACGATGCGTATTGACGTGACCGGACGACCGCCGCGCGGCGTCACACCAAAGGACATCGTCATGGAGGTCATCCGTCGCATCGGCGCCGACGGCGCCACTGGCTATGCGGTTGAGTTTGCCGGCGCCGCCGTGTCTGACATGAGCGTCGAGGGGCGTATCGTGATGTCGATCATGATCGTCGAGGCCGGCGCGCGTGGTGTCGTCGTCGCGCCCGACCAGAAGGTGCTGGACTATCTGAAAGGACGGCCGCGGGCGCCGAAAGGCGCGATGTGGGATCGCGCGGCCGCAGCCTGGCTGCAGCTTGGTTCGGATCCAGACGCGCGGTTCGATCGGGAGCTGAGCATCGATGCCTCCGAGGTCGCTCCGCTCGTCACATGGGGGACCAGTCCGGATCAGGCGATCGCCGTGACCGACCGGATTCCCGATCCCGACAGCAACGCCGCCACCGATCGCAAGGCTGCGGCCGTGCGCGCGCTGGCCTATATGGGGTTGCAGCCGGGGCTACCCATCCAGTCGGTTCCGATCGATCTCGCCTTCATCGGCTCATGCACGAACTCGCGCATCGAGGATCTTCGTGACGCTGCCGAGATATTCAGGGGCCGCCACGTTGCCGCCGGCGTTCGGGCGATCGTTGTCCCGGGATCGACCCAGGTCAGGGCGCAGGCCGAGGCGGAAGGGATTGCCAAAATCTTCATCGACGCGGGCGTCGAGTGGCGACAGTCCGGTTGTTCGATGTGCCTTGCGATGAATGACGACATCCTCGCTCCGGGGCAGCGATCGGCGTCCTCGACCAATCGCAACTTCGAGGGCAGGCAGGGGCCGGGCGCGCGGACCCATTTGATGAGCCCGGCGATGGTCGCGGCCGCGGCGGTCACCGGACATATCACCGACGTGCGGCTTCTGGTCGAGGGAGAATCCAAATGACGCCGTTCCAGCGTGTCTCCGGGACCGCAGCGCCGATGACGACGCCGAACATCGATACCGACGTGATCATGCCCAAGATGTTCCTGAGGGGTGTCGACCGAAGCGGGCTCGGCGAAGGGGCCTTCCATTTGCTCCGCTTCAGCGCGGGCGAGCCCAATCCCGACTTCATCCTGAACCGGGAGGGTTATCGGAATGCCAGCTTCCTCATCGTCGGGCCGAATTTCGGGTGTGGCTCGAGCCGCGAACATGCGGTCTGGGGACTTCAGCAACTCGGCATCCGCGCCCTGATCGGCACCACCTTCGCCGGTATCTTCAACGACAATTGCGCCAACAATGGCTTGCTGACGATCGGTCTCGACGACGCCACGGTGGCCGAGATTGCCGCCATTGTCGCTGATCCCGCGCGCAATCACGTCACCGTCGATCTCGAAGCGCAGACGGTTCGCCTCGTTGACACTGACAGGCTAATTCCATTCGCGATCGAGCCTGCAAGGAGGGAAGCGTTGCTGCTCGGCCGGGATTCCATCAGCGCCACGCTCGCGATCGCCGACGAGATCCGCGCGTTTGAGGCCGGGCATCGCAGTGCAAATCCCTGGATGTTCTAAGTGCGCGTGCCGGCACGCGCCGGCGAGCGCATGCCAGGGATGAAACGATCATAACAAAAACGGGAGGATACTTTGGCTGAAGCGACTTACCGCGCGGCGGATGCCGCAAATGCGGGCAATCCATCGAAGCTGGCAGGGATCAAGATCGGTCCGCTGCCGATCGGGGTCTATCTCGTCGCCGCGCTGGTTTGCGGGGCCGCGGTCTATTCCGGAAAGCTGCCGAACGATGTCATCGGCGGGCTGTCGGTCCTGATGCTGCTCGGCTTCCTGCTGGGCAAGCTCGGCCAGACGGTACCGGTGCTGAAGCAGATCGGGGGCACCGCGATCCTCTGCTTGTTCGTCCCGGCCGCGCTGGTCAGCTACGGGTTGGTGCCGGAGGCGGCCTTGAAGGCCATCGCAACGACGTTCCGGACGGCGAACTTCCAGTATTTCTTCATCGCCTGCCTGGTCGCGGGCTCGATCCTCGGCATGCCCTACCGCGTCCTGGTGGAAGGCTTCATCCGCATGTTCGTGCCGCTGCTGATCGGGACACTCGGCGCCGTCGCAGTCGGGATCGCGATCGGATTGTTGTTCGGTCACAGCCCGAAGGACACCTTCTTCTTCGTGATCATCCCGATCATTGGCGGCGGGCTTGCGGAGGGCGTGTTGCCTCTGTCGATCGCCTATTCGGAGATGCTGCAGCGGCCCCAGGCCGAGCTCGTTGCGCAGATGGTGCCGGCAGCGCTGCTCGGCAATGTCGTCGCGATCGTCAGCGCGGGACTGCTCGCGCGCCTCGGAGAGAAGCGACCCGATCTCAATGGCCGGGGCATGCTGGTCAAGACCGGAGATGACGACATTCTCGGTCCTGCGCGATCCGACCGTCCGATCGATCTGAGCCTGCTTGGCGCCGGCATCGTGCTGTCGTGCGGGTTGTTCGTCCTCGGCATGGTTCTCGCGCCCTATACCGGAATCCCCGGGCCGATCCTGATGATCATTTGCGCTGTCATCCTGAAGTTGACGAGGACGCTCCCGACCGAGATGGAGCTCGGCGCCTATCAGATCAACAAGTTCATGGCGACCAACCTGACCTTCGCGATCCTGGTGGCGATGGGAACGCTGCTCGTGTCATGGCAACAGCTCATGGCCTCCTTCAACCCCGGTTATATCATGATCTGCACGGGAACGGTGCTGACGATGACAATGTCCGGGTTCTTCGTCGGAAAGTGGCTCAACATGTATCCGATCGAGGCGGCTATCGTGACCGCATGTCATTCGGGGCTCGGAGGGACCGGCGACGTCGCCATTCTCGGTGCGGCCGACCGCATGGGCTTGATGGCATTCGCCCAGATTGCAACGCGGGTCGGGGGTGCAATCATGATCGTGATGGCGACCCTTCTCATGAAGGCCATTTATTGATGTTGCTTCGGAATTGTTCAACGCGTTCGTGACGGCTAGAATTTGGGGTTCGAGACGTTGGAATGGTACGCTCCACCACTCGAATCCTCGCTGGCAAAAACAAACGAAAACAGGAGGATAACAGATGAACTGCGGCTCACCAATACGAATGGCGCTGCTCGTGACTTCGGTCCTCGTATGGGGCAGCGAGATGAGCTGGGCAGAGACCGGCCCGACGGCGTTGCCAGGCGCCGAGCAACTCAAGGCAGCGTGTCCGACGCTCGCAGGTCGTGTCATTCCTGCAGCATCGATCGGATTGACGAGCGGCGATGCCAGCATTGCCTCTGCGACGATCGTTGCCGCTGACGCCGCGACCAAGTCGCCCACGCCCGATTTCTGCAAAGTGATTGGTAGCATTGCGCCGATCGATCCCGCAGCGCAGTTGATCAATTTCCAGATCAATTTGCCGATCGCCTGGAACCGCAAAGCCGTGCAGTACGGCGGTGGCGGCTACAACGGCACGCTGATCACCGGACTTGCGCCGTTGCGCGATGCCGCGCCCGACGATCCACTGCCGCTGACGCGCGGCTACGTGACGTTCGGGACCGATTCGGGCCATCAGGCGTCCGCGTTTGCGCCGAACAGCATCGGGCAGTTCGGCCTCAATGACGAGATGGTCCTGAATTTCGCGTATGCATCTTACAAGAAGGTCAAGGACGTCAGCGTGAACGTGGTACGCGCGCTTTACGGGCAGCCACCGTCTCGGATGTATTATTTCGGCGGGTCCGAGGGTGGGCGCGAAGGCCTCACCATGGCGCAGCGCTTCCCGGCGGACTACGACGGCATCGTCAGCGTCGTGCCAGCTATTCAGCTTTCAATGGTGGTCGGAGCGTTCATTCATCACCAAATGCCGCAGGTTCATGGCGGATGGATACCGCCAGGCAAGGTCGGCATGTTTGCGAAATTCGTCGCCGATCGCTGCGACGCACTGGATGGATTGGCTGACGGCGTCGTCAACAATTACTTCGCCTGTCCTTCGCATATTGATCTGAAGGAGTTGCGCTGTCCCGATGGTACTGACAGCGGTGAAACCTGCTTGTCCGATGCACAAATCGCCGCCGTCGCGGCGCTCCATTCGCCTTTTCAACTGCCGTTTCCGGTGGCAAATGGGCTTACGGCCTATCCGCAATGGCTTTACGGCAACGAAATTACACCAGACGTTCGAAGCTCGGACATGGTGCGCTGGTTTACAGGGGCAGCGACACCGACGGCGGCCGTCGACATCAATACCTCCTCGATCCATTGGCTCTATGGGGCGAATTTTGCACGCTTCTTTGTTGCGAGAGACGCGAAGTTCGACCCTAGCACGTTCGATTCGAACAATTTTCGCGATCGTCTTCGCGAGTTGTCGGAACTGCTGGATTCGACCAATCCCGATCTGTCGGCATTTTTTGCACGCGGCGGCAAGCTGATCATGCGCTCCAATACCGGCGACCTTGCGCTCAGCCCCTTAGCCGCAATCAACTACTTCAACTCGGTTTCCGTAAGAGTCGGGCAGGCGACGGTCGATCAATCGGCCCGCCTTTTCATTTCGCCTGCCTCGACCCACGGTGGGCCGGCAGCGAGTGTTACCGACGGCACTCTGGTGCCGACTATGGTCGATCTGCTCGATCCATTGGACCGCTGGGTGAGCGATGGCACGCCACCGGCAGATGCTCTGATACAAACTGTCAAGGAGACTGCGCCGCCGTTCAAGCTGTTGGCCTCGCGTCCTATGTGCCGCTATCCGAACTACCCGCACTACACTGGCGGTGATCGCCTGCGGGCAGAGAGTTTCCGATGTACGCCGTCGATGCCATGACGTCGCGCATTCGTTGTCGCCACGGCGCGGAGAGCTATTGCGAACGCTCTTCACACCTGCGGCCAGATGGTCGACGAGCATTGGGAACATTCAGCGCAGCGTTTGGTGACCAACGGCACCGACGCCGAAATTGCCAACACCAAGTTCATGCTTGGTCTCGCCAACTTTCTTCCTCTTCGTGCTTTCCCTCTTGCTGCGCCGCGGGGTTTTGGCAGCGACCATGGGGCTTGCAATGCCATTCTGACAACGAGAAATTCCGTAACGATCTCAATGAGCCAAAAACACCGAAAATGTCAGAACGGCTCTTGAAAACATTGCGGTACTTCCCGACTTCCAAGCTGAATACGAGGGTTCGATTCCCTTCACCCGCTCCAGCCTTTTCGTAGACTTGGCGAGAGAGTCAGATTTCACTCTGACAAACGGGCTGCTTTGCGCGTTCTGATGGTCGATTTCCGGTCGACGGTTTTCGTATGTCCCTTGATCCGCTGCCGTATTCACCGCGCTGGTCTAGACCGACTGTAGTGTGAGCCCATCAAAACCGAATATCCTGGTTTGGCGAAGAGGTCCTGAACGCGCGTGCGGAAATCGGCGACGATGGCGTAAGAATAGGACAGGTCGAACACAAGCCTTGCGAAGATTTGCGCAGATGAAGTGGTCAGACGATCCGTCGCTGGCAGCGTTCTACGACGGTGATCTGCACCTCGGTTCCGGAACTGAGGTTGAACCGCTCGGATTTGACCAATCGATTAAACTAGGCTCGGGACATCCACTCATAACTGAAGGTCACAGGTTCAAATCCTGTCCCCACTGCTCCGGCAGGCTCCCACAGCGATGAAAATCGTTGATTCTGCACAAAACCGCATGAGCTTATCTTGAAGATAATTTGGCTGCACCGGGGCTGATTGCGGGTCTGTCTGATCAGATGAAGCAACCAATGGGTGTGGGCGAACTGGTCTGGCCGGGGCGAAAATACTTGTGGTCAGATGGACGCCGTACTAATTAGATTTATACTCTAGAGTGGTGATGCAGTCGTTATGAATCCGTACGGCGCCGCGAAAGACGCAATTTTGGCTGCAGGCTTGCGAACCTTTGACAAAGTCGGGTTCGACCAAGCCACCGTGATGTCAGTCTGTAAATTGGCTGGAGCTTCAAACGGCAGCTTCTTCCATTTCTTTGGATCGAAGCGCGGCCTTGCGGCCGAGTTGTTCCTGCAGGCCCTTCGCTCCTACCACTCGGCAATGCTCGCGCCGCTTCAGCAAGAGCCGGATGCCGCCACCGGGGTAGCCGATCTGGTCGCAGCACATCTTCGATGGGTCGTGGAAAGTCGCAGGGAAGCCAATTTCCTGTTCGAGCAATCGCGAGCAGAATGGCTGACAGAAATCCGGAAGGATCAGCAACAGGTGAATTCCGATTTCCGAGTCGGAGTTGCGCGCTGGTTCGATCCTCACGTTGCATCCGGCGCGATACGCAACATGCCAATCCCGATTTTTACCAGCCAGATCATCGGTCCCGCCCAGATACTTTGTCGCGCCTGGCTATCGGGACGCGAGCGCAACGATCCGCGCGAACACGCATCTATTCTTGCGGAATGTGCGATCCGCTCCGTCGTAAACCTGGAGAGTTAGTATGATTGTCGATGCATGGATGCAGCATCCTACCGAGCGCCATTCCGCCAACGAAATGTTTGCCTCGCTTCGTCGCTGGACGCGGGCGACGCCTCGGCCCGCCGAGATCACGCCTGAGATGACAATCTCGGCCATGGACGAAGGCCACGTTACTGCAGGCCTTGCCGCGGCATGGTGCGCGCCGGACGGATGGATGATTTCCAACGACGAGGTTGCTGCGATTGCCGCTGAGTATCCCGACCGCATCATCGGCGTTGCCAGCGCTTCGCTGCACAAGCCGATGGACGCAGTCCGCGAACTGCGCAGGGCGGTGAAGCAGCTAGGCTTTCGCGCCTTGCGGGTCGTACCGTGGCTGTGGAATCTTCCTCCGACCGACCGGCGCTACTATCCGCTCTACGCCGAATGCATCGAACTCGACATTCCGTTCTGCACGCAAGTCGGCCATACCGGCCCGCTACGGCCGTCGGAAACAGGCCGTCCGATTCCGTACATAGACGAAGTCGCTCTCGAATTTCCGGAGCTTAGGATCGTCGCCGGCCACATCGGCTATCCCTGGACCCAGGAGATGATCGCGGTCGCGACCAAATACGAAAACGTCTTCATCGATACGTCAGCTTATACCACCAAGCGATATCCTCCGGAGTTGGTACAATACATGCGTGGCCACGGCCGGGAGAAGGTACTGTTCGGAACCAACTATCCGATGATCAGGGCCGCCAAGGCGCTTGAGGGGCTGGTCGATCTCGCGCTTGACGATGAAGCAAAGGCTCTTTTCCTGGGTGGCAATGCCGTGCGGGTATTCAAGCTCGAACAATTCGTTGCCGAACGGAGAGCGGCGTGAGCGATTGGGAGCCTTTCGTCAAACCCAGTCCATTTCTCGACAGCATTGGCCCATTTTGGCAACGTGAACGCGATGGAGCAAGCGAGATAGGGCTGACCATCGAGAAAGCTGACGCGGCGGCCATGCGGTCAAATATTGCTATGAGCGCGGCATTGCTTGCGGCTTCATCCACCCGGAAGACGATTTATCGCGCCTGAAACTGTTTTACGTGCCGCACTGGATCATATGCAGGAAGGTTGGACCGAGCGCCTGGACGCTTTCGCCCGCAACGGTGGCACCGTCATTATTGCTGCCCGTACCGGCACCCGCGATGCCAACAACCACGTCATCCGCACCTCGGCACCAGGGCGCTCGCTCTCGGAATTGACTGGCGTGCACGTCGAGGATTTCGGCAGGCTGGCAGCGCCGGGCGCCAACGGGCTTTCCAGCGTGATCGGGCGCCCCGGAGGACCGATATTTTTGCCGGATCGCCCGGCGGAATCGCACCGCCGCATTCGCAAGTTCAAAATTGGCAATCGCGAACTGGCGGCGGCGCATCTGTTCGAGGATATCGCGGTTGATGGCGATGTCGAGATCATCGGCCGCTGGTCCAACCGCTATGCAGCGGGCACGCCGATGGCAACATCGCGCAAAATCGGCAAAGGGCGCGTGCTGTATGTTGGCACCTACCTGACGGAGGAGCTGACCGCGGCGCTGGCCGATCGCACGTTTGCCGAAGCCGTATTGAACCGCTGCTGGTCGATCTTCCCGACGGCGTCGAAGTCACCATGCGCGAGAATGACGACAGACGGCTGCTCTTCATCCAGAACTGCCTTGATGGGGAAACGGAACTGAAAAAAGTGCCGGCCGGCCGGAATCTCCTCGACAACAACGTGCCGATGACGGGCAACCTCTCACTCGGCGCCTATGGCTGCGCCATTGTTGAACTGGACTGACTAATGCGCCATCGCCGTAGTCGAGGATCATTGGCTCTTCTTCATCAGCTGAGTCTCCGTAAGCCGTTATAAGCGGTTGGTCTAACCATTGAGCTCCAGGGCCCCGCCACGACGGCTGCAGTCATTCCTGGGTAGGGAGGATGCAAGCGGCCTCATCGGCGGTGATGCCTGCCGCGTCTTGCACGCGAAGGTCGACCATCGCGATGGGATCGATGGCTGCGCGATTGTCGAGGGGCCGAGACGGTCCAGCCTTCCTTGACCGCTTCGGTCGCCTCATGCCGGCCGCTTTCACGGGCGCCCGGACGTTCAGGCGCCCGATCGCGCCTCCGGAGGTCAGGCCGACCGCCTCGATCAATGCCCGCTTGCTCGGCACCCGCCTGTCGTGAGTTGCGGACAGCCAGAGCGTGTCGAAGGATTTCGGCCGGAGACTGCATGCGCTGTCTGCTTTTTTCTTCTGTTCATCGAGCCCCTTAACGGGGAGCCGATCGCTCCCGCTGCTCCTGGGATTGTCACTCTCAGCCCGACTTCAGAAAAATTGAGGAGACGTCTGCCCGACTCCATGAGATGCATGAGCGTGTGCAATGCCGCGTGCGCGGGGTGGCGATCGATAGGTTCAGGTTCCGGATCGGAACCGCCGCGCTGCTCGTTTTTGAGAATGCGTTTGAGAAGGTTGTCACGCGCCGTTAGCGGTCCGTGAGCTCTGGGGAGGGAGGCTTGGGATCTTTTGCGATTGACGGTTTCGGACCTTCCGCCGGGTTGTCCCGACACCGATGGTGATGACCGCCGACGATATCCTGTCGCATCCGGCGTTGGAGAGCTGCGTTCGCGGCAAGGCTCAGGCGATGCTGGCGATACACGACGCGAGCCCACGAACTACGTCGCCATTCGCGACCCAGCAGCGCTGGCTGATGAGTCAGGCGATGCTGGCGGCTTATTTTCGCAACGCGGCACAGCAGACCGATTCCGGAATTCTGCCCGCACGACTGGTCGATTCGATCGTGGCCCATGCACTTGCAAGCCGCAACACGGCGACAGCCTTAGTCAACGAGATGCTGAAATACGGCACCGTGCGCCATGTCGCGGGGAGCGAAGGCCGGCGCTATCGGCCGATCGAGCCGTCACCAATGGCGCTTGCAGCGTTGTCGCATTGGCTGGCGGCGCATCTGACGTCGCTGGACGGGCTCGATGGCGGCAACAGATCGGTCGAACTGCGTGCGCGGCCGGCTCTGCTCGGCGCGATTCTGCCGCTCATCGCCGATGGCCTGCTGGCATCGCGCGCGGTTCGGGAGCCGAAAGGAACCTTCTCGCTGTTTACCTGGATCGACGATGGCGGCGTCGTGATGGATCGCCTGATCGTCGGGTGTCAGCAGGATTCGATTGCTCTCTCACGCATTCCGACCGATGTGACGTCGGTTTCGTGGTTGGCGCGGGGGCTCAATCTGTCGCGAAGCCAGCTCGCCCGCAAAATCGCCGCCGCCGAGACGATGGGCAGTCTCGGCTGGTCCGGCGTCCGCGGCAAATCCGCGTTGTGGGTGTCAGCCGAATTCTGGCGCGAATATCATGCCGCGCAAGCGGTGAAGCTCGCCATCATCGACCAGGCATTCGAGGCCTGTCGTCCGTTTTGCGCGGGCGATCAGGCGCGCAACGTGGCGGCATCCCCATGATGCCGGTCATCGGGAAATTCGCGAGGATCAGCCGCGCCAGAACCGATAATCAAGACCGATGCGAAACTGGTCAAACCGCTCGCCGCGCGACCAGCTGAAGCTCTGGGTGCTGCCGGCAAATCCGGCCGTCGATACCGAACTGGTGACGTTGCCGAGATCGATATGGAGCCATTCGGCGCGCGCAAACCAATTGCCGTCGATATTCCATTCGCCGCCGAGGCCAGCCACCCAACCAGACCGCGTCACCGAACTGCTCGACGTTCCCGAGGTCGCCAAGGGTGACACGCCGCAGCCGCCGACAAGACAGCTCTGTGTTGCCGTTGTATCGACGCGTCCCCAGGCGGCGCCGCCGGTAGCGTAGATCAGGAGTTTGTCCATCGCGATGGTGCCGAAGCGGCCGCGCACCGTCGAAAGCCAAGCGGTATTGCTGCTCAGCGTATCAGCGCCAAAGCCGGTATCGCCGCAGACACCCGGCACAATGGTCCCGCGGCAGAAGCCGTATTTGGTATTTGTGAAATCGCCATCGGCTTCGATGCCGACAAGCCAGCGCGGAGCGAATTGCCAATTGTAGCCCGCTTGAACGCCGCCGATAAATCCGGTCGCGTTGATCCGATTGCCAGCCGGGAATGCGAGGTTGGCGATCGAATCCGTAAAATTCGACGTCCCCGAATTCGAGTTGGTGACGCCACCAATGTTGCCGCCGATATAAAAGCCGGTCCAGCCGAGCGCCGGCGGAGCGGCGACCACGGGCGCCTTGACGGCCATGTCAGCCGCAAACACCGGCGTCGCGACGAGAGCCGCAAGGCCAAGAATACTGAGCGCGACTTTGTTCAATGCCCCCTCCAGAAAAACGCTTCGTCGGCGACGGACGAATGAAAGCAATTCGTGGTTGACCCTAGCATCCGAAAATAGCGCATACCACCACTATGTGGAAGTCCGTGGTGTTCGCGGCATTTCACGAAGTCGACTCAGACGATTCATCAACACCCGATTCACCTGCACTGCGCGGATTTTGCACGACGCCGATTGTTGCGGAGGGTCGTTGTGAACGGGCATTCAGTGTCGTTGTGAACGCGCATTCACGACAGGGTCATGTATCTGCTCATTTTTGGGGTTCGCCCCGCGCATGAGGACCGAACCGCCTTGCGCTCGAGACAGGCCTAAACGATACGTGATTCAGCCGACGGTAACCGGGAGGGGTGGCGGTGAAGGCGAAGGGTAAACGCACAGACAAATCGTCGAGCGGCACGACCGCCAAATTCCAGCCCCTGAGCGCGGATGACCTCAACGGCATCGTTGGTGGAAATATCACGCCGCCTCCCGGCCAATTCAATTCGATTGCGGGCTTCGATACATCGCACCTCAATCTCGATGCCAACTCGATGCTTGCCGGTGTCTCTTCCCAGGAGATCGCGCAGGCCGTCGTCAATCACCAGACGACCGAAACGCAGGCGATGCATTTGATCGAGGCCGTGGCGGCTTACGATCAGACTCACACCACCCAGGCGCTTGCTGCCTTTGCCGGCGCGATCACGCAGACTTCGGGCCACACCAATGATGGCTATGCGGTCGGTGCCGAGATCGGCCATCTGATCGCCGCGGGGCAGGTGAGTGCCACGCAGGCGATATCGGACGTCGCCGGCGCGGTTACCGCGGGGCAGTCGACCGGCCATGTGGCGGTCACCATGCTTGCGGGTATGAGCGGACCGGTTTCCGCGAGCGTTCAGGCCGCGGCCGGAACGGAAATCGCGGCGCTGGTGACCGCGGGCAACCTCAGCGCCACCCAGGCCGTAGCCGACATCGTCAACGCAAATGGTGCGGCCGGTGCGCTGACCCTCGATCAAGTTATCAATGTCCTGAACGATGCAGCCGGCACGCCAGCCATGCACGCCGCGGTGGCGAGCGAGTACGACAGCCTGATGGCGAGCGGTCTGACTACGGGCAACCACATCGCCGGCGATATCGGTGCCGCAGCGGCGCAATCCTATTCAGGGATCAGCCACGATTCGACCGCCGACATGACTATGATCATGGTCGCGAAAACTCTGACCATGGATGCGGTGATTGCCGGCGATTATGGTGCTCTGACTGGTTTCCAGCCGTTGTTGGCCACGATGCAGAACGCCGTCGCCAACGGCAACGAGTCCGTTCTCGACAATGCGGTGGCCAATAGCGTGCTGTCGCTGGTGAATGCCGGCGGCCTCACGCTGACGACGGCCGTTGCGGATCTGGTGCAACAGATCAACAGCCACGCCCTCAGCGGCGACCAGGGTTTCGCGCTGCTGAATTCGCTGGTGAACCTCGCGCCGAACTACTCCAATCTTGCGAACAACGTCGGTAGCTCGCTCTCGGTCGATGCCGTACTCAATCAATTGGCGCCGGCGAGCGCGCAGACGGGGAGTCTTTCAGACGTCGTTGCCGAAGTGAATTCCGGTCGATTGGCAGTGGGGCAGGCCATCGCCGCATTTGGCGGACTCGCCGCCGGCTCCACGGTCGCGCAGATCACGGCAGGTGCCGACATTGCCGGCTTCATCCAGGCTGGCTATATCACCACCAATGCGGCCATTGCCGATATCGTCAGCTCCAACTGGGCCACCACGGAGACGTTCAATTTCCTGCTCGGCATGGCGAGCAGCGGCACCACTGCGATTGCGGTCGCCGCGATTGCGGAAATGCCGAGCGTAAGCTCGCCGTCCCAGGCGGTCGCTGCCATCAATTCCGCCATTGGCCTGACCGCGATCACGCCGACGCAGGCGCTTGGTATCATGGTCGATCTCGCCAGTTCGACCGGGATGCAGGCGGCTGTCGCCGGCGAAATCGATTCCCTGATCTCGAGCCACCAACTGACCACGTCGCAGGTCATGACCGCCATCGGCGGCGCGGTGACCTCATCGATTCTGACCGCGACGGAAGCCGTGACTTTGCTGGCGGACATCGCGGCGCCGGCTTCCACCTCCGTGCAGACCGCCGTCACCGCGGAAATTGCGTCTCTTGTCACTGCCGGCGATCTGACCGCCGATCAGGTGGTCACGGTGCTGGCCGGTCTTGTCGCCAGCGGCGGAACTGCGATGCAGTCATTCGTTGCGACGGAGATCGGCGCGCTTGTCGCGGCGAACCAGATCACGACGGTGCAAGCGTTCGCCGACATCGCGGCCGCAGGTGCTTCACACGTTCTGAGCGCCGGTCAGACCATTACCTTGCTGGCGTCCTTGGCTGCCAACTCAACGCCCCTGCAATTCACCTTGGGATCCGACATCGCCACGATGATCGGGTCGGGTGCAATCACGGCAAGTGCCGCGGTGACCGACATCGCCGGCCTCAACCTGTCGGCGTCGGAGGCATTCAATATCCTGCTCGGCCTGGCAACCAACGGCGACACAACGACCCTAAGTGCCGCCACCGCAGGAATGGCGGGCCTGCTGTCGCCAACGCAACTGGTCAACGACATCGATTCCGCCATTGGCACGTTCACGATCACCACGGCGCAGGGGCTGAGCCTGCTGATCGACCTCGCCAGCAATGCGACCATGACACCGGCGGTCGCGGGCGAAATCGATTCACTGATTGCGAGCAATCAGGTCACCGCCAGTGCGGCGATGAGCGCCATTGGCGCGGCGGTGACGTCGTCCGTCCTCACGGCGGCGCAAGCCGTGACTTTGCTGTCCTATGTCGCAGTACCGGCTCCGACGGCCGTGCAAAACGCGGCCACCGGCGAAATTACGACGCTGCTGACGAACCGGGCGATCACGGCCGATCAGGTGGTCGGCGCGCTGGCCGGCGTCTTTGCCGGTGGCACCACGGCGATGCAAGCGTTCGTGGTCGCGGAGATCAACGCGCTCGTGGGCGCGAACCAGATCACGGCCGTTCAGGCCGTCAGCGACATCGCGGCCGCTGTGACGGCGCATGTCCTCACCGCCGACCAGGCCGTCGCTTTGCTGAACATGCTGTCCAGCGCCGGATCGACCGCCATGCAGGCCGCAGCCGGCGCCGAGATTGCGGCGCTGATCGGCTCGTCCTCGATTTCCACCGCCAACGCGGTCGCCGCCATCACGAGCTCGACCAACACGAGCAGTGTTGCGTCGATCGAACTCGCGATCGTGCAGCTGATGAACGTCGCGGCGAGCGGCAATGCGTCGGTACGCGCGGAAATCAACGCCGATATTGCGGCGCTGATTTCGACGACCTTCCCGGCGGATACCGCGGTGACCTTCCTTGCGAGCCTCGCGGCGACCAATAACGCCGCGCTCGACAATGCGGTCGCCGGCACGATTCTGTCGCTGGTCGGCGGCAGTGCGTTGTCGATCACCTCCGCGCTCGCCGACGTGACGCAGGCGGTCAGCACCCAGGCCATCAGCGCCGACCAGGCCGTGGCGCTGCTCGCGTCGATGCTGGGCGCGGTCGGGAGCAACGCCACCAATCAAGCCTCGATCATCACGGCGCTCGGCCATCTGGCTCCTGGTTCGCTCAGCTTGTCGGCCGTCATGGCAGACATTGCTACCGCCGCGAGTGCTCGTCAGTTGACCGCGGCCCAGGCCATCTCGGCTTTCGTCAGCCTGATCGCCGGCGGGTCCGTCTCCGTTAAGGGTGCCGCAGGCACTTCGATCGCTGCGATGATTCAATCCGGTGCGATCACCGCCAACGCGGCCATCGCCGACGTCATCGGCCTCAATCTTGCGTGGGACGAGACCGCTTTTATCCTGTTCGGCATGGCTGTCGGCGGCAATGCCGCAACGACGAACGCGGCGATCACCGAACTCGACGGCCTGTTATCGGCTGGCCAGGCACGCAGCGCGATCGCCACCTTCGTGGCAGCTTCCGGGATCACCGCAACACAGGCGCTTGGCTTGTTGGTCGACCTCTCCAGCAACACCGCGTGGCAGGAGGTTGCTGCCGAACAAATCGAAACGTTGTCATTGACGCCGGCGCAAGTGACCACAGCGATCAACAACGCGGTGACCACCTCCATTCTGACGGCGGTCCAGGCCGTGTCTTTGTTGACCGATATCTGCGGAATGGCTTCGACGAGCATGCAGACCGCGGCGGCTGCGGAGATCGTCGCGCTGGTCTCGGGCGGCAAGATTACAGCTGCGCAGGTGATCGCGGGGTTGACCAGTGTCTTCTCGTCTTCGGGCGGCGAGGGGAGCGGGGCGTCTACAGCGGCGACGATCTTCGTGTCGCATGCCATCGCCGCGCTGGTCGCGGCCGGGCAGATCACCAACACGGCTGCGATCAACGACATCGTGGGCCTGGTCTCGGCCCACTTCAGTCGGTCGACAGCGGTGGTGGTGCTCGCCGGATTTGCGTCGAACAACAGCCTGACGCTCGACAATGCGGTCGCAGCCGCCATCGTGTCCCTGCTCGACGCCCGGACGTTCGACATGGATCAAGCCGCCAATGCTGTGGCCGCCGCGGCGAGCAACGGGGCGATCACCGCCGCGCAAGCCATCACCTTGCTGTCGGCGATGCTCGGCATCACCGGCAACGTCAATCCGAATTCGCCACTCGGGCCGACCGGAATCTATAGCGCGCTCTCGACGCTGGTGGACCAGTCGTCGATCAGCGCGACAGCTGCCGTGGCGGACATCGTCACGGCGGTCGGCAACGGCCAGCTGACGGCGGTGGAGGCGATCAACGCGTTCGCCTGGGTGGCGACCTCGATCGCGGCGCAATTCGCCGCGGGCCGGGACATCGCCGCGATGATCCAGTCCGGCGCCATCACCGCGAGCGCCGCGACTGCGCAGATCGGCGGCCTCGCCCAGGGCACCATCGACAGCAACAACGCGTTCTATATCCTCGCAGGCATCGCCCTCAACGGCAGCAGCGCGACCGCGAGCGCCGCTGCCGTCGTCATGGCTGGTCTCGGCGTGCCCGTACAGGCGACCCAGAACATCACCACGGCCGTCAACAGCTCGGCGATGACGGTCCCACAGGCGGTCACCATCCTGCTCGAGCTCGCGGCCGTCACCGGAATGCAGGCGGCGGTCGCCGCCGAGCTCGGCACATTCATCTCGAACAACCAGATCACCACTGCGGTGGTGATGACCGATATCGGCAACGCGGTGGCGTCGTCGGTCATGACGGCAACCCAAGCCGTGGACGTGCTGGCGGATCTCGCGGCGCAGGCCCCATTGGTGGTGCAAAACGCTGCCGCAGCGGAAATCACCGCGCTGGTGAGCGGCGGCTACATCACCGGCAATCAGGCGACCACGGCGATGATTGGTCTGCTCACCGGCGGCACGGCGGCGCTGCAGGTGTTTGCGCTCACTGCCATCAATGCGCTTATTGCCGCGAACCAGGTCGCCGCCACGCAGGTGGTGGCTGACGTCGCCGCCGCGGGCGCCGTCAATGCGCTGACCACGGACCAGACGATCTCGCTCCTGACATATCTGGCCGAGTCCGGGTCCGGGTCGGTGCTGGCCGCCGTCGGCGCCGATATCGCCGCGATGGTCACGGCAGGCACGGTGACGGCCACCCAGGCGGTTGCCGACATCTTCGGCACCACCGACACCGTCACGCCGACCAGCATCCTGCCGGCCATTCCGGTGATGATGTTCGCCGCCGCAAGCGGCAATGCGAGCTTGCAGAGCGCCGTCTTGGCACAATTTTCGTCGCTGGTCGCGCCTTTCTACAGCGCCAGCAGTCTCGATCAGAACGTCGTCTTGAGCCTGAACGCCTACGCTGTCACCAATGTCCCGGGCATCGTGCATATGATGCGCGATTTCGGCTCCGACAACGTTTCGGCGGCCGAGGTGAACGCCGACATCGTCGGTGCCGTTGCAAGCGGCGCGCTGACTGTCGCCCAGGCGATCGCCGTGCAACAGGCGCTCGCCAGCCAGCTTGGCTCCGCGTGGCCCAATACGCCGATCACCCAACCGCAGATGGCGACGGCGCTCGGAGCGCTCGCCGCGTACAACAACCCAACGCTCACTGCGCTGGTCGCCAGCACCATCTGGTCCATGATCAGTGGCGGCCAGATGGCGTCGTTCCCTGTCGCGCTGAACGCCGCCGTCAACGGCAACACCGCGCTCAATGTCACGCAGCAGGCGGCGCTGTTGCTGGCGCTGGCGGCCGACGTGCCCAGCGGCGCAAGCAGCACCGCCAACCTCAACATCATTGGTAGCGTCTTCGCCTCTCTGACGGCCGCCGGGGGACTCTCGCTGACCGAGGTGACGGGCGATATCACTGCCGCGGTCAATTCCCATCAATTGACCGGCGATCAGGCGGTTCAGGTGCTGGTCGGCGCCGGATCCATCAGCCTCGCCGCCCAGATCGTGGTCGGTGGCCAGATCGACGCGCTGATCCAGGCCGGCAATGTCAGTGTGTCCGATGCCGTCGCGCTCGTCGCCGCGCTTGGCGCTGCCGATGCGTCGTTCGGCGTGCTGATCGGCATGCTGGTCAGCAGCAACAGCGCAAACATCAGCACTGTTGCGCAGGAGATGCTGAGCCTTACTCAGATCCAATTCCCGGCCTCGGCCTTCAATGACATCAACACGGCGATCTATGCCGGCGCGATTACCGCGGATCAGGGCCTTGCGGTGCTGGCGGCGTTCGCCGCGGCCGGCAACGCCACGACCCAGGTTTCGGTCGGCGGAGAGATTGCTGCGCTGATCGGCAACAGCACCATTACGTTGACCGGCGCGATCACCGACATTGGCGCGGCCGTCACGTCGACGGTCCTGAGCGGTGCCCAGGCGGCCAACATCCTGCTCGGCCTCGCGAGCCAGGGTAGTGTGACGACGCAAGTCGCCGTTGGCGGCGAATTCGCCGCGCTGGTGACGGCGAACGCTCTGAGCGCCAATGCGGCGACGGCCGACATCGCGGCCGCGGTTCCATCGATCATCACGGCCAGCCAGTCCTTCAACATCCAGATCGGGATGGCGTTGAGCGGCGACCAGTCGCTGCAGACAACCCTGACGCCCGCACAGATCATGACCGACATTAACGGCGCGCTGAGCGCGTCGTCGATTACGGTCACTCAGGCGCTGGCCTTGCTGGCACAGCTCGCGAGCGGCGGCAGCAGCAGCGCCATGCAGTCGGCGGTGGCCGGCGAGATCAATCTGCTGGTCGGCAACGCGACCATCACCACGACGACGGCCGACCAGGCATTCGCTGTGCTGGCGCAGCTCGCAGGCGTCGGTAACAGCAGCGTCCAGTCGGCGGTGATCGGCGACATCAATCTGATGATCGCGGATTCGGTCATCACCACATCGCAGGCAATGACTGACATCGCCACGGCGGTGCATGGTACGTCGCTGACCGGCGATCAGGCGGTGGCGCTGCTGGTCGGCATCGCCGCGCAAGGCACGCTCAGCGTGCAATTCGCGGCCGGCGGATCGATCGTCGGGCTGATTGCGGCCGGCGCGCTTGCGGCCACCAGTGCGGCGACCGACATCGGCAATGCTGTCACATCATCGAGCCTCACGTCCGATCAGGCGGTCGCGATCCTGCTCGGCATGTCGATCGGCACCAATGCGGCCGCAGCCTCAGCGGCGGCGCACGAGCTGGGACTTCTCGTCACGCCCGCGCAGCTCATCACCGACATCAACAACGCGGTGACGGCGTCCCAGCTCACCGCGACCCAGGCCTTGAGCGTGCTGGCGACGCTGGCGGCGACCGGATCGACCGCGATGCAGACCGCGGCCGTGGCCGAGATCAACACCCTGATCGGCGGGCTCACCGTCACGCAGGCGATGACCGAATTGCTCGCCATCGCCGCCAATGGTCTGACCGTGCAGGGCGCGGTCGCGAACGAAATCAACACGCTGATTTCAGGCAACCTCCTCACGGCCGCGCAGGCGGCGGCCGACATCGGCGCCGCGGTGCCGTCAGTGCTGACAGCGGACGAAGCCGTCACGCTGCTGATCAATCTGGCCACCTCGGCGCCGACTGCCGTGCAGACTGCCGTCAGCGCGGAGATCTCCACGCTGATCACCGGCGGCCAGATCACCGCCGACCGGGCGGTCATCGACCTCGTGGGCGTGGCCGCGACGGGCTCTGCGGCATTGCAGGCGGCCGTCGTCGCCGAAATCAACACCCTGATTGCCGCCAACCAGACCACCGCAGCGCGGATCATCGCCAATCTCGGCACTGCGGTCGCCACTGGTCTGCTTGGTGTGGACGAAGTGATCACGCTGACGGCGATCCTGGTGGCCTCGTCACCGCAGGCGCAGGTGTATCAGGCCGGCCTGGGCATCGCGAACTTCGTCAACTCGGGTCTGGCCACGGCCGCCCAGGCCGTCGCGGATGTGATGAGCGCAACATCGCAGGGTGTCTCGCTCGATCAGGCCTACGCCCTGCTGGTCAATGCCGCGGGAGGCAATTCGGCGCTGGACGGCGCCCTGAGGGACCAGCTCTTCAGTGGCACCGTACCCGATACGGCGTCTCTCACCGCGCTGCTGCCGGCGGCGAATTCCGCGGTCGCTGCGGAGATTGGAAAGGCGGTCCTCTGGACTGTCTATGGTCAGACTACCGCGACGACGCAGGACCAAGCCAATCAGGAACCGCCAATCGCCATCAACGCCATCGTCACGCAGCCGTGCGATCAGGCTGTGACGGCTCTGGTCGCCATGGCGGGCCTTGGCGCCCAGTTCGGCATGAATACGGGTGACTTCGGGCGGATCTTCGGTACCGCCGTGATCAACGGAATCGGCGCGATCATCGGCCACGGCCAGGTGACAGGCGCCAGCGCGGTTGCCGATGTCGTCAACGGCCTCAACGCCGGGCTGATCTCGGCCAATCAGGCCGCCTACATGATGACGTATCTGGCGAGCTCGGGCTACGTGTCGCAGGCCGCCGCCGGCGTCGGCATGGCAAGCATCATCGCGCAATCTTCGGCCGTCCTGACCAATCTGTACAATGGCAACTACACGTTCCTCATTCCTTCGACGTACAATCTCGACCAGCAGGTCCAGCTGTTCGCAGGCGTGATCGGCGCGCCCAGCGCCAGCGCGTCGCTGCAATCCACTGTGGCGGGCTGGATCGCCAGCTATACGCCGCTCTCCATCGATGGTCCGCAGGTCGTCTCCGACATCGACGTGTTGCTCACCAGCGGCGCGCTCACGCCTGCGCAGGCAGCGGTCGTATTCTATCAGCTCGGCGCCAACGTCGGCAGCGCATATGGCGGATATACGTCGTCGCTACAGACGGCTCTCCAGGGAACGATTTCAGCGCTCGGCCCCAATGCTACGGCCGGCATTGTCGAACTGATCAATGATCAGATCGTCACCGTGGATCATGGCGTTGCCCTGTTGCTCGGCCTCGTCGGCAACGGCACCGGTTCGAACAGCCTGGTCGCCAGTGAAATCGCGACCCTTGTGCACACCAACGCCACGACCGCGTCGCAGGTGATGACCGACATCACCACTGCCATCAGCTCCGGTGGCGCCACCGTCGATCAGGCGGTCACGCTGTTGGCGATCCTGTCGATTCAGGGGAATGCGACGCTGCAATCCGCGGCGGATGGCGAGATTCTCTCGCTCATCGCGAACAACCAGATCGCGGCCGCACAGGCGATGACAGATGTCGGCAACACCATCGCGGCCGGCACGCTGACCGGCGACCAGGCGGTGGCGCTGCTGGCGAGCCTTGCCGGAAGCGGAAATGCGGCGGTGCAGGCTGCGATCGGTAGCGAAATCGCAAGCCTCATCGGCGCCAGCAATCTGACGGCGAGCCAGGTCAACACCGATCTTGCCACTGCGATCACCGCCAACGCCCTGACGGTCGATCAGGCGGTTGTCGTGCTCGGCAGCGAAGCCCTTGCGGGCAACGCCGCGGTGCGCACCGCGGCGATCGGCGAGCTCTCGGCGCTGGTCAGCGGCAACCAGATCACCGCCGCTCAGGTCGGCACTGACATCGGCAGCGCGATCGGCACCGGCTTCACCGCCGATCAGGCGGTCGCGCTGCTGGCCAGCATCGCGGTCCAGGGCAACGCGGCCCTGCAGGGCGCCGCCGCGACGGAAATTCTTGCCTTGATCGCCGGCCATCAGGTCACCGCCGCGCAGACGATGACTGATATCGGCAACGCCATCACGGCCGGCACGCTGACCGGCGACCAGGCCATCGGTGTGTTCGCCCTGCTGGCGAATTCCGGCACCGCGGCCGAACAGGCCGTCATCGGGGCCGAGCTGGCGACGCTGATCGCCGCCGCCACGATCACCGCCACGCAGGTCACGACCGATATCAACACGGCGATCACCACCAATGCGCTGACCGCCGATCATGCGGTCGCCGTGCTCGCCAATCTCGCGACTGCCGGCAGCTCCACGGTGGTGGGCGCCGTCATCACCGAAATCGCAGCGCTGGTCGGTGCCAACAGGATTTCGCCCACCTCTGTGGCGAGCGATATCGTCGGCACCATCGGTGCGTCGCTCACGATTGACCAGGCGGTCGCGCTGCTCGCGGGAATCGGCGGCCGAGGCGGTGCGTCGCTGCAAGCCGCCGCCGTCAGCAACATTCTCACGCTGGTCCAGAACAGCCAGATCACCATCGCGCTGGCGCTCACCGACGTCGGCGGCACCGTCGCGGCCGGCACCCTCACGGCCGATCAGGCTGTCGGCCTGCTGGCGGCGCTCGCCAATGCCGGCAGCCCGGCGCAACAGCAGGCGGTCGGCGTCGAAATCGGGGCGTTGATCGCGGCGAACCGCATCACCGCCTCGCGGGCGATGACCGATCTCGACAGCGCGGTCGCGGCGGGTGCGCTCACTGCCGATCGCGGCATCACCGTGCTGGCCGGCGTCTGGCTTGCCGGCGGCACCGGCGTGCCGGCCACCGCGGTCAGCGAGATCCTGGCGCTGATCACCGAGGGCAGGCTCAGCGCTGCTCAGGCTGCGACCGATATCGGCAGCATGGTGGGCGGCGTGCTCACCTCCAATCAGGACGTGACGCTGCTGGCGAGCCTGTGGCTGCAGGGAGGCACGACGGTCCGGGGCGCTGTCGCCCAGGAGCTGGTCACGCTCATCACCAACGGCAACGTCACGGCCGGGCAGTTCGGCGCTGCGATCACCGCGGGCGCGCTGACGGCCGATCAGGTCATCGCGCTGATGGCCGTGGTCGCCAGCGACGGCACGACCCAGATTCAGACCGCCATTGGCGCCGGCATTGCGGCGCTGATCGCCGGCAACCAGATCACCGTCACGGCGGCGATCAGCGACATCAACACCGCTATTGCCGGTGGCGTGCTTACGCCGGACCAGGGCGTCACGGTCCTGTCCGGCCTATCGGCGAACGGCACCGCGGCGGTGCAGACCGCGGTCGCTGACGAGATCGAGGTCCTGAAGGGTTCGGTCATTTCAGCGAGCCAGGCGGTAGCCGACATCGCCAATGCGGTCGGCAACGGCATTTCGATCGACCAGGCCGTCGGGATGCTGGCGGTGCTGTGGACCGAGAACGATGCGACGCTGCAAGGCGCCGTCGTCAGCGAAATTCTCGCGCTGATTTCCGGAAATCAGATCACCGCCGCGCAGGCGATGACCGATATCGGCAACACGCTCGCTGCCGGCACGCTGACCAACACCCAGGTCACGGCGTTGTTCAGCGCGCTCTCGATTGCGGGATCGTCGACCGTGCAGAACGCGGTAGCCACCGAGGTCGCGAACCTGCAAGGCGTCGCGGGCATCGATGCGCAAGTCACTAGTCACGGCATCACGACCGCAGCCGCTATTCCGGCGCTCCTGAACCTGCTCGCCGGCGATGCGTCGTTGCAGTCGGCGGTTGCCGCCGAACTTCTCAAGCTGGCCGGAGAGGCGCCCAGCATTATCCCGCTGATCGCGTCCGACATCGGCGCAGCGATCGGACAGAGCTTCAGTGCCGACCAGGCGCTCAACCTGCTCATCGTCGTGGGTGCGCAGGGCAATGCGGCGCTGCAAGCCAGCTGCGGCGCGGAGATCGCGTCGCTGATCTCGAATAATCAGGTCAGCATCGCCGAAGTGATGACAGATATTCTGGTCGCAGCTGATTCGCAGTGGCAGGCGAATCTCGACCCGTGGGCGCGCACCGGAGTCGAGGTTCAGACTATCTCGGTGGATCAGGGAGGTATTGCGCTGCTGGCCGCCATCGCGGCGCACTCCGGAACCGCCGTCCAGGTCGCGGCTGGCGACTTGATTTTCGCGTTTACGGCGATGAACTGGATCTCGCCCGCGCAGGCGGTCAGCGAAGTCATCGCTGCGGTGTCGTCGGGTGTGCTTGGCGCCGGAGCCGCGGTGGTCATGCTGGCCTCGGGCGCCGAATTCGCCGCCAACCTCGTTCAATCGGGCTACTATACGATCTACAGCAACGATTTCCCCGCCAACTATGTGGGGCCGATCCAGCCGACATTCCTGGGCGGAATTACCACGCTGATTGGCAACAATGCGTTGAGCGCGGCTGCCGCCATGGCGGATGTCGCAACCATCGCAGGCGTCCCCACCCTCGGCTTTGTCGATCAGGCGACCCAATACTGGATTTATCAGACGCAGTTCGGTGGCGTCACGACCACCCAGTATCAAGGACCGAGTTACACCTTCACCTACACGATCGATAGCGTCGGGGTGAATGCCACCGCCGCACCCGTCAACGCCAGCCAGGTGTTGTCGCTGCTGGTCGGTCTTGCGGAAATCGGCACAACAGCGGTGCAGACAGCGGCCGGCACTGAAATCTCCACGCTGATCGGACAAAATCAGATCACCGCGCCGCAAGCGGCGGTGGCGATCGGCGGCGCGATCGGCAATGGCATGACCGCCGACCAGGTCATGGCGATGCTGGCGGGCATCGCCGCCACCGGCAGCTCAACCGCAACCGCGGTGGGGAATGAAATCCTCGCGTTGGTAACCGCCGGCAAGATCACGCCCACGCAGGCGATGACCGACATCGACCACGCCGTCACCAATTCGGCCCTGCCGGCCGGTGCTGCACTCGCGGTGCTGAATGCCGTTGCGGCCGGAGGCAATGCCAGCGAGCAGACCGCAGTGATCGGCGAGGTCGGCACGCTGCTGACCGAAACCAAGATCACGTTCTCGCAGGCGCTGTCTGTGTTGGCCAACGTCGCCGGCGAAGGCCCGACCGCCGTGCAGACCGCGGCGGTCAGCGAGATCGCAACGCTGATCACGGGCCATCAGCTCACCGCAACGCAGGCTCTGTCGACGCTCCTCACCATCGCGGGTGACGGCAACGGCACTGTGCAAGCGGCGGTGGTCAGCGAGATCGTCACGTTGCTCTCGGGCAATCAGCTCACGGTGTCGCAGGTGGTCGCCGGCATCGGCAATGCGATCGGCTCCGGCCTCAACGGCAGCCAGGCGGTGAGCATGCTGGTGTCGGTTGCAGTGCAGGACACCGCGGCCCAGAGCGCCGTCACGGCCGAATTCCTCGTCCTGCTCAACGCCAGCCAGACCACGCCCGACGCGGTGGCGAGCACGATCGTGAATTCGGTTCTCGCGGGAACTTTCGTACCCGCACAGGCGCTCACGATGCTGATCGGGCTTGCCGAAGGCGGCAATACTGCGCTCGCGCTCGCTGTCGGCGTCGCGATGAGCCGGTGGACCGGCAACTACAACAATGGCAATTTCTACACTCTCAACAGCACCGCCTCAGCCGCGATCGTCTCGGCCGTCAACGCCCATGCCATGAGTGCCAATCAGGCGGTCGCAGTGCTCGTCGGCATGGAGAAGGGCATCTTTGCCTACGAAGTCGGAGTGGGTGCATCGGTGGGACTGTTCTCGCCGCTGGTCGCCACCAATCTCGTCGCCGCCAACGTCATCACGGCCCAGCAGGCCGCAACGGCGCTGTTGCTGCTCTGGGCGCAGAACGATCCGGCACAGCAGCTGCAAGCAACCGTGGCCGGAGAACTAGCCGCGCTGATGGCTGGCATCGGCTCCGGCGCCCTGATCGTGCCGGCCTCGCTGATGGCGGATATCACGGCGGCCGTCACGTCGAATACGCTGTCCAGCTCCCAGGCCGTCATCCTGCTCGGCACGCTGCTGTCGCTCGCGCCGTCGACGGCTCTGCCCGCGATCATCAACGAAGTCGGATCGCTGGCCAATCAATTCGGCGCTGCCCAGATCATCTCGCAAATCCAGGCGATGCTCACCTCGAACCAGGCTCTGGCCGTCTTCTCGACTCTCGAAGTGTACCCCTGGCGTTTGAACGCCGACGTGGCGATGTACATGGGCCAGCTGTTGTGCGGCATTGCCACCACCGGCGCCGCCAACACGATGCTGGCCGGCGCCGTGCTCGCCACGATGATCGAACAGCGGCAGCTTTTATCGTATACATTCAATATCACGCCGCTGATCACGAGCGGTGCCCTGACCGAAGCCCAGGGTGTCGATGTGCTCGCGGCGACCATCGCCAATCTTCCGGCGTCGGCGCTCTTTTACGGCATCGCCGGACAGCCCGGTGTCAACGCAATCGGCAACCTCGCCAACTACATCGCCGCTCTGGCAGGCGTCGCGGCGATCGGCGAGATCGACGCCTTTGTCGGCGCGTCGTCGGCGTCGATGACCGCCTGTGGCGCGCTCGCCGGGGCGTTCGCCGATCTTCTCACGCGGGTGGATAGCCACGGGCAGCCCCTTGCCACCGTCGCGCAGATCGTGACGCAGTTGAACAACGACGTCAGCAACAACGTGCTTGGGGCCGACCGGGCGATCTGGTTGCTCTCGGGCCTCGCCGCTCACGTGACCAGTCCGCTGATCGGCGCCGAAATCGCCACGCTTGTGACCAGTGGCCGCATCAGCGCCGCGCAGGCGATCAGCGATCTCGATGCCGCCGTCACGGGCAACCTCTTGTCCGCCAGCCAGGCGATCGCGGTCCTTGGTGGCATTGCAGCGAACGCGCATGGCAACGCCACGCTGCTGACCGGTGTCGCCGACGAAATCGCAAGCCTCGAGGGTGCCAACCTCGGCACCACGCAATTCCAGGCGGCGATCACGTACGCCGCGGGCGAGTTCGTTGCGCTGGCGAGCGGTCAGAAGACCGCCGCGCAGGTGATCACCGATCTCGAAGCCTACACACCAGCCAGCGTTCCGGCGGACATGCTGCTGAGCGTCGCGCTGATCGAGAGCCAGGGCGCCGGGCTGACGACGGCCGCCAACGCGCTCGCGACCGAGATCTACAACCGCATCAACAACGATACCGCAGAGAGCGGCCTCGCTCAGCTGGTCTCGCAGGGCATTCTCTCCCTGACGATGGCCCAACAGATCATCACCCAGGCCTTGACCGCCGCGTGGCCGAACATTCCGACGCCGGTCCTCAATCTGTCGAGCGTGCCGACGAACAGCCCCTATTCGGCCAGCGTCACCGGCGGCATCACCGCGCTGATGACCTTGCAGCAGGCCCTCGTTCCCGCGATCGATCTGCTGAACCAGGATCTCATCGCCTATACGGACGCTCCCGCGGTCATCGCCGGAACGATGACCGCCGCGACGGCGATCGCCAACGTCGAAGCCTACAGCGGCTCCTTCCCCTATGTGGTCGACGTGGCGCTGATGCATCTGTCGACGCTGGTGAATGCCGGCGTTGGCTCACCGCCGAACCTGACGCTTCTGCAGCAGCTGGGCGGTTACACCCCCGCAGATCTCCAGGCCGTCCAGAACGCCTACAACATCCTCACCGGGGCGAACGCCGCAATTCTGGTGGCGCTGGGCCATCGTCTCGGTACCGGCACCACCGAAATCGGCCTGGTGGGCGCGATCACCCACGGATACCTGTCGTACACCCAGGCGATGGCGCTACTGAACAGCGAACTGACGGCCGCGCTGGTGCATGCCTCGTCGACCGAAAACAGCACGCTGCACAGTGTGGCGTATGCCTGGATCGACATCGTCGCCAACAACATCGCCAACGGCAGCGCCCTCTCGATCCACAACGCCGCGCTGGCGGTCCAGAGCCAGATCGAAAGCGGCGGGCTTGCGACCATCCAGTCGTTGCTGACCGGCATTGCGACCATCAATGCCGTCGAGAGCAATGGGGCCAATTACTCGGTTGAGACCGATCTCGCTGTTCACCTCAGCCAGATGTGGACTGCCTTGATATTGCCCGCCAATGCGAGCCTCACGGACGTGGCCGTGGCGGCTCACACAGCGACGGCCTGGTACCAGTCCGCCTGGACCGCGGCGTGGACCAACTTCCCGCTGTCGCACATCATCGGCGGCGAGATCGTCGGCAATGCGCGGAACGCGCAAGGCTACATGGATCTGCTGTCAAGTCTGCTGGTGGCCGGTCTGCCGGTCGGGCAGGGGGCGCTGTTGAACGCCCTGGGGCTTGGCAAGAACGTCCAGTCCATGCAGTCGGCGCTGATCAACCAGATTTTCGGCACGACGGGCGAGAATGTCGATCCCGAGGACATGGCTAACGGCTTCGCCGATGTGCTCAGGGACGTGTGGGAAAAGGTCAGCTTCGGCTATGGCAAGGGCCTGACCGGAAGCGGCGCCGGCGAGGCGGGAGAATTCGAGGTGGTGCTCGACTCCGGCACGCTTGTCGAAATCAGCCCGGCCATGGAATTTACATTGGTTCAGCTGGCGTCGAACGGCATGGTCGCATTGATGACCATGGATACCGTGGCGAGCGCCCTCAGCTCCAATCCGGTCCTTGCGAATATCTCAGGGCCTATGGTGGGCGCGCTGAAGCTCGTTGCAAACACCTGCAACCTGGTCACGAACCTCCTGAACACCACGGCGCTGACCTACATGAATCAGATCTATTCCATGGGCGCCGATATGGTTCATATTTTCGGCGACGGCAGCAACACCCAGCAAATCGCAGCCGATGGGGCGGCGCTTGGCGAGGCGTTGTTCCAGTATTCGGTGGGCTTCCAGTTTCCGGCCGTGCAGAACCTCGCGCAGGATGTCGGCGCCGCGTTCCAGGATCTGTTCACCGGGCATCCGCTCAGCCTCGCCAGCGACGTGGCGGCACTCGGCGGCGACACGATCCGGCTGATCCTGAGCAATCCCTACCTGCAAGCCGCCGCCACCGTGCTCAACACCTACGCGACGCAAGTGGAAGACGATCTTGGCCTGAACAGGGTTGCCGACGCGTTCGAGAGCTTGGGGGATTGGCTGGCTGCGGCCAGTGCGCTGCCTCCGAACACCACCGTGCAGCCGCTGGGCCTCAACTCGTCGACGTTCTATCAAACCCTTCAGTCGACCTTCAGCTGGCTGTGAGGCAAATGTCAGGTTTGGGATCAGGAGTTCACATGTCCGATCAGAGCGAAGTGCCGGCGTCCGGCAAGGCCGCCGATCCCGCAGACCCCAAGGGGGCAGAGGCCTTGGGCACGGCGCTGGGTCTCTCCCTCCAGCAACTGGCCGCCGCCAATGATGCGCAGCAGATTGCCATCCTGGCGATGACCGCGGTCCTGGCGCTGTCGCCGGGGACCGCCGCCATCGACGCCGAAAAGCTCGGGGCGGTGCTGGCGATCCTCACCAAAGGCCAGCCCAACGGTGACGCCTACCGGGCCCGGATCGCCCAGTATGTCAGTCTGATGGTCAATGTCGCCCGCAAGCTACCTGCGATGGTGGACGAGGCGAAAAAGGCGGCCGCTCAGGCACCTGCGGGCGCCACCGAGAGCCCGGGAAAGGTCAACTAACGGCGTGGGTCGGGCAGCCTCCGCGGAATTCACCATCCGCGGCAAAAACCTGAAGCGCCGCAAGGCCATTGGTGTAAATGTGGCGGGCCGCCAGTCAGATGGGCGCGGCCAGGCGTAGCGAAACGGGCATGGCGAACGAGGGCATTTTTCGCGAAGCAGCACTCGAGAGGTTGTCGGCGCCGGAGCGGCTCGACCAGGGGCTCCGTATTGTCGGACGTCCGACCTGGGTCGCGCTGCTGGCGCTGGTGGGTCTCGTGGTCGGCGGCCTGATCTGGAGCATCGTCCTGACGGTGCCGGTCACGGTGCCGGGCCAGGGCATTTTACTATCGCCGGGCGGGCTGCTCGACGTCACCGCCGACAATCCCGGGCGTCTGTTGAGCTTCAGCGTGGCGGTCGGCGACAAGATCAAGGCCGGTACGGCGGTGGCCCGGCTCGATCAGCCGGAGATTCGCGAAGACCTGATCAACGCGGAAGCCGAATACCGCGACGCCGTCGGCGAACGCGACCAGATCGTGAAATTCCAGGAGCGCCGCGGGCCGACGCTTGCCGCCTCGATCGCGCAGCGTCGGCAGGGCTACAAGGACGATATCGCGTTTCTTGAAAAGCAGCTCGGCTGGCTCGACGATATCGCCAAGGGCGACGCCGTGCTGATGGACAAGCAGATCCTCACGCGCAAGAGCGCGCTCGAGACCCGCGTCGAGATCGGCAAGGCGGAGGCGCAACGCGCGCAGGCCCAGGACGGCATTCGCAACCTCGATTTCGAGGCCACCAAGGCGCAGACCGACGACGAGCGCGAACGCCTCAATGTCGAACTGAAGGTCGCAGCCGCCGAGCGCAAGATCCGCACGGTGCGCGAGAAGCTCGCCCGCCAAAGCGTGGTGCTGAGCCCGTACGACGGCACTGTCATCGAACTCAAGGTCAACCCGGGCGAAATCGTCGATCGCAACGCTGCTTTGTTCTCGCTGATTCCCGACAAGGTCGCCGAGGCATTGCCGAAGGCTGACAAAGACCCGATCGGGCCGCTCTATGCTGTTGTCTATGTGCCGTCAAACGATGGCAAGAAGGTCCGTCCCGGCATGAACGTGCGCCTGTCCCCCTCGACGGTGCGGCGGGAAGAGTTCGGCTTCATCGAAGGCCGCGTCCGCACCGTGGCGGAGGTGCCGGCGACCGCGGAAGGCATGTACCGCACGCTGAAGAACCGGCAGCTCGGACAGTCGCTCGCCAAGGACGGCGCGCCTTACGAAGTCGTGGTGGATCTGTTCGCCGCCAGGGATACGCCGAGCGGCTATCGCTGGTCTTCGTCGCGCGGCCCCGATCTCAGCATCAATGCCGGCACGACGGTCGGCAGCGACATCGAGACCATGTCGTTGCCGGTCCTGAGCCTGTTGATCCCGCCGCTGCGGCAGGTTCTGGGAAGCGGTTCGTGACAACGCTGACTGAACTGAAGACAGGGATCATCGACGCGGTGCGCGCGACGCCACAGGTCGCATACTCCTTGCACGCGCTGCACGAGCTGCGCGACAGGGTTGCCGGCGCCTCCGAGCACACCACGCCCACCATCCTGCAATACGAGGCGGCCGAGTGCGGCGTCGCGTGTCTCGCGATTCTGCTCGGCTATTACGGCCGATGGGTGCCGATCGAGGAGTTGCGCGAGGTCGCGGGCGTCAATCGCGACGGGACCAGTGCCAACAACCTGCTGCTCACCGCGGCGCGCTATGGCCTCGAGGGCAACGGCTACACGGTCGCTCCAGGCGATCTCGTCGAGGCAGTTCTGCCCTGCATCGTGTTCTGGGAGTTCAACCACTTCGTCGTGGTGGAGCGTCGCACCAGCGAGAAGGTCTGGATCAACGATCCGGCGACCGGGCCGCGCGTGATCACCGCGCAAGACTTCGATCGTGCCTTCACCGGGGTGATCCTCGCGCTCGAGCCAGGCGCGGATTTCGTACCGGGCGGTGAAGCGCCAAACTTCGTGCGCAGCATTCGCCAGACCCTGCCGGGCGTCAAGGCGCCGATCCTGGCCGCGGTGCTCGGCGGCTTTCTGCTGGTGGTGCCGGGCCTGATGATACCCGGCCTGCAGCGCGCGTTCGTCGACTACTACATGATCGCCGGATTGTCGCGCTGGCTGTGGTGGCTGGTCGGCGGCATCGCGGCGATCGCGCTGGCGAAGGGACTGCTGACCTTCCTGCAACAGCGCACGCTGGCGCGGTTTCAGGTCAAGCTCGGCGTCGACACCAGTGGCCGGGTGTTGTGGCACATCCTTCGCTTGCCGATGGCGTTCTTCGCCCAGCGCAACAGCGGCGAAATCACCAACCGCCTCATGGTCAGCGACCGCCTGACCGGCCTGCTTTCGGGCAGTCTCGCGGTCACGTTCATCGGCCTGCTGTCGATCGTGATCTACGCATTCGTCATGCTGGCCTACAACGTGCCGCTGGCGCTGGTGGTGATCGCGTTCGCGGCTCTCAACCTGGCGCTGCTGGTCTTGATGTCGCGCCGCTTGTCGGACGCCAACCGGCGGATGCTGCAGGACGAAGCCCGCATGCAATCCACCATGATCCACGGCTTCGCCAATCTTGATACCTACCGCGCCAGCGGCGCCGACAATTTGTTCTTCCGGCGCTGGGCCGGCGAGCATGCCAAAGTCGTCAGCGCCGAGCAGGCCATGGCGTTCTGGCAGCGGCTGCTGGCCGGCCTGCCGATCCTGCTCGGCACGATTGCCGGTGCCTGCATCGTGTTCATCGGCGGCATGGGCGTGATGCAAGGCACCGTCAGCATCGGCATGCTGGTGGCGTTCCAGGCGCTGATGGCCAATTTCAACGCGCCCGTCACCAGCGTGATGGGGCTCACCGCGCAATTGCAGCAGGCGCGGGGCCATATCGACCGGCTCGGCGATGTCGGCCGGCAGCGCGTCGATCCAATTCTCGAGGCCCCTGACGAGTCGGGCGTAATCCCGGCGCTGCATGGCGCCCTGGATATCCAGGGCCTGACCTTCGGCTACACGACGGTGACGGCGCCGTTCCTGCGCGACATTTCGCTGAAAGTGCCGGCCGGCGGTCGCGTCGCCATCACGGGCGCCACCGGCAGCGGAAAGTCCACGCTCGCCCGGCTGATGGTTGGCCTGATGACGCCGCGCGACGGCGTGATACGGATCGATGGCATCGATCTCGCCCGGCTGTCGGCGCCGGTGTTGCGCTCGGCGGTTGCCTATGTGGACCAGACCACCACGCTGTTCGGCGGTACGGTGCGCGAAAACCTGACCATGTGGGATCTGACCATCAGCGAGGATCGCGTGGTGGCGGCGGCCCGGGATGCGATGGTGCACGAAATGATCGCGTCGCGTCCTATGGCCTACGAGACGCGCGTCGACGACAATGGTCGCAATTTCAGCGCGGGCGAACGTCAGCGCCTTGCCATCGCCCGGGCGCTCGCGGTCGATCCGGTGCTGATCGTGTTCGACGAAGCGATGAGTTCGCTGGATTCCATCGCCGAACAGGGAATCATCGACAACATCCGCCGCCGTGGCTGCACCTGCATCCTGATCTCGCACCGCATTTCGACCCTGCGCGATTGCGACGAAATCATCGTTCTGGACGAGGGCCGCATTGTCGAGCGCGGTCGCCACACCGCGCTGATGGCGGCGCATCGCCATTACCAGAAGCAGGTCGAGGCATGATGGCACCCCGTCCGCCCGTGCTGACCCTGGCGTCGAGTGACGGAATGCTGGCCGCGCCGTTCGCGGCCGCGCCCAGCATCAATCTCGAGCCCGGCGAGGCGCTGGCGCTCAGCGATACTCGGCAGGGCCACATCATCGCCGCCGGACGGGTCGAGATCTATCTCACCGTGAAGAGCGGCGACGAGCTGTCGGGACGCATGTTCCTGTGCGAACTCGGCGGCGGCGAGTACATCGCGCCGATCGTCGTGGCGGACGATCTGCTGGTGACCGCGGTGGCGGTCGAGACCAGCGCGATCGCTACCATCCGCACCGACACGCTGGCGATCCAGGCCAAAGGCTCCGAACAGCAGCACAACGCGGTAGCCGCATCCATCGACGGGTGGCTTAGTCATCTGAGCACCGCCGTGAGCCGCATGGTCGGCCCGGCGCCGCTCGACATCGTCACGTTCGCGCCCGGCGAACAGGAGAAGGCCGCCGGTGAAGCCGCGCTCATGACCCGTGGCGGCGTGGTCTGGTTGACGGCGCTGGGCGCCGATCTGTCCTGCTGTGGCGGCGTGCCGGTCGCCGGCATGAATAGCCGTCAGGTGGCGGCGGTGGCCGGCGGCATCTGGATCTCGCCGGCACGCTCCTGCGATGTTCATGCGGTCGGCACTGCCGATATCCTTCGCCTGTCGGAATGGCAGCGCCTGCTGGAGTTCACCCACGCCACTTTGTTCTCGCTGGTCCGGCGCGCGCACGACACCCGCCAGGATGCGTTGCGCGAGGCGGTCCAGGGACGGATGGCACGCACCACCCGCACGGTGAACCGGGCCTTCACGCGGTTCGACGCGGTGCTGGGCAAGGTCGCGCCGCAAGCGGCCGCCGAGCCTGTCGGTGACGAACCGTTCGTCGCGCCGTTCGTCATCATTGCGAGCAAGTTAGGGCTCGATTTCACCAACCGGCAGCGCGAACAGCTGTCGCAGGCGCGCAATGTCGACGACGCGGCGCGCGCGGTGCGGTTGCGAAACCGGCAGGTGCTGCTGAGCGGCGACTGGTTGCAGCAGGATCTCGGCCCGCTGATCGGTTTTCTCGACGACGCGCGGCGCCCGGTGGCGCTGATCCCGACCGACGCGAAGCGATGGGTGATGATTGAGGCGGAGCACGCCAGGCCCAAGCCAGTCGACGCGACGCTGGCGGCCCGTCTGGCGCCGCAGGCGCACATGCTCTATCCGCCGTTCCCGGATCGGCCGATCGGGTTTCGGCAATTCATCGGTTTCGGCTGGCTGCGCAACCGGTGGGATGCGGCGCTCGCCGCCTCCATGGCGCTGGCCTCCGCGCTGCTCGGCCTCGCGACGCCGATGGCGATGCAGCTGGCGTTCGATCGCTTCATTCCGGGCCACCAGACGCTGTCGCTGTTCACCCTCGGCACGGGCCTCGTGCTGGCCGCGTTCATCGCCGCCGGCTTTCGTTTCGTGTTCGACATCGCAAGCCTGCGGCTCGACGGGCGCGGGGCGGGCGCCTTGCAGGCCGCCTTCATGGACCGGCTTTTGCGGCTGCCCGATAGCGCGCTACGCATGAGCCCCGGCAATATCGCAAGTCGCTTCGTCGCGGCGGATCAATTGCGCCGCGGTGCCTATTCGCTGATGCTCGGCTCGATTTCGGCGCTGTTCTTTTTCGTCAGCAACATCGGCCTGATGTTCTACTACTCGCCCGCGGCGGCGGGGGCGGCGATCGGGCTGTTCGCCCTGATCGCCGCGATTGCGGCGTTCTGCGGCTATCACCAGCTCGATGCGCTGACGCGCGGGGAGGAGATCCTCTCTGATATCTACGGCATCGTGTTCCAGCTCGTGAATGGCATCACGACTCTGCGCGCCACCGGATCCGAGCAGCGCGGCTTTGCGCGCTGGGCCATGGACTTCGCCGAACTGCGCTCCCGCATGTACCGGGCGCGGACCTTCGGCACGCTGTTCGAAACCGCGCTGGTGGCCTTCGAGCTGCTGGCGCTGGCGGTCATCCTGCTGATCCTGTCGCAGCTGTCGCGCGACGAACTCTCGACCGGCGCGTTCGTGTCCTTCATCGCGGCCTATGGCGCCTACATGGGCGCCTCGCTGCAACTGGCGCGCAGCGTCGTCGCCGCCTGGAATTCGCAACCTTCCTGGGGGCGGGTGGCGCCCTTGCTGCGCGTCGCGCCTGATGTCGCCGGATCGAGGCGCGACCCGGGCGTGCTGACCGGCAACATCGATATCACCAACGTCTATTTCCGTTACGGCCCCGATGCGCCGTTCGCGCTCCAGGGCGTCTCGCTGTCGCTGGCGCCGGGCGAGCACGTCGCGCTGGTCGGCCCCTCCGGATCCGGCAAGTCGACCCTGATGCGGCTGCTGCTCGGGTTTGAGATGCCGGCGAGCGGCACCGTGCAATACGACCGGCAGGATCTGCGCTATCTCGACATCGAAATGGTGCGGCGGCAGATCGGCGGCGTGTTGCAGAACACCGCACTGTTTCCCGGCACGCTCTATGAAAACATCATGGGCACCCACGAGGGCACGCTCGACCAGGCCTGGGAGGCCGCGCGGCAGGCCAATGTCGACCAGGACATCCACGCCATGCCGATGGGCATGCACACCATCGTGACCGAAGCTGCGTCGGCGTTTTCCGGCGGCCAGATCCAGCGCTTTGTGCTCGCCCGCGCCCTCGTCGGCAAGCCGCGAATCCTGCTGCTCGACGAGGCCATGAGCGCCGTCGACAATTTGACGCAAGCCCGCCTGACCGACAGCCTGCACCGGCTGGCGGTGACGCGCCTCGTCATCGCCCACCGCCTTACCACCGTGAAGAGCGCCGACCGCATCATCGTTCTCGACCGCGGCAAAGTGGTGCAAACCGGCCGTTACGACGAGCTGATGGCGGTCAAGGGCTTGTTCGCCGATCTCGTCGCACGACAGCTCGTTTGAAATTCAACACGGCTTCCTCCCTGCAGGACATCCGGCGGATGCGCTTGCAAATGACGTATCGCTGGCCTGGTTGGTGTGGTGACAACAAGGACCGGTGCGCCCGGCAGGACTCAGAGCCATCGAACGCCGCGACGCTTCCCGTTCAATCCTTCAACGCGTAGGCGATGACGTAATCGCCGCGCTTGGTGCCGAACGAGCCGTGGCCGCCGGCCGCGGTGACGACATATTGCTTGCCGTCGACCTCGTAGCTCATCGGTGTTGATTGGGCGCCGGCCGGCAGGCGATCCTCCCAGAGCACCTTGCCGTTGCGGACGTCGTAAGCACGGATCGTGTACTCGTAGGTTCCGGTGTAGAAGGCGACCCCACCGGCAGTCGTGATTGGCCCGCCCAGCATCGGGACGCCCATCCTGAAAGGCAGGGGGAGAGGCGTGGTGTCTCGGATGGTGCCGTTGGGATGCTGCCAGACGATCTTCATCGTCTTCAGATCGATCGCGGCCATCGAACCCCATGGCGGCCGGTAGCACGGCACGGAGAGAGGCGACAGGAAGCTCCAGATATCCACTCCGAACGGCACGCCATACATCGGCTGCGTTCCGACTTCACTCCCGACAGGCTTCTCGGCCGTCGGCGCTGGAGGATTTTGCGGGCCGCGCGGAATGAGCTTTGAGGCGAAGGGCAACGACATCGGGTTGGCGATGGCGATCTGTCGCACGGGATCGACCGCGATGCCGCCCCATTCGAACATGCCCAGATTGCCCGGGAAGACGAGCGTGCCTTGCAGCGACGGCGGCGTGAACGTGCCCTCGTAGTGCAGCCGGTGGAACATGATCCGGCACAACAGCTGGTCGAAGATCGTGCCACCCCACATGTCCGCGCCGGTCAGCCTCGCCTCCGGACGGAAGGTCAGTTCGGAGAACGGTTGTGTCGGCGCGACGTGGTCGCCCGGCGCGGCGCCTTGCGGAACGGGACGTTCCGGTGCCGGTACGATCGGTTCGCCGGTCCGTCGATCGAGCACGAAGATATTGCCGACCTTGGTCGGTTGGATGATCGCGGGCACGACGCCTTTGGCCGTCGTCACATCGACCAGGCTCGGTTGCGAGGGAACGTCCATGTCCCAGAGGTCGTGATGCACCGTCTGGTACGACCACACGCGCTTGCCGGTGTTGACATCGAGCGCAACGATCGAGCTCGAATAGCGCTCGACCAGCGCGTTGCGATTGCCTCCCCAGATGTCGGGTCCGTTGTTGCCTGTGGGGATGTAGACGAGGTTCAGTTTCGGATCGAACGAGGCCGAGATCCACGAATTTGGCGAGCCGTTGGTGTAGTGACGCGTCGGCGACGGCAGCTCGTTTTCGTCCGCCGCGCCGGAGTCCCAGGCCCAGACCAGTTTGCCGGTGTAGACGTCGAAGCCGCGGATGACGCCCGAGGGCACGTCGACCCCGTAATTGTCGATCACCGCGGCTGCGACGACCAAAATCTTGTCGCTGACGACAGGCGGTGACGTCGGCTCGAAGAAGCCCGCCGTCTTGTTCCCCATGCCTTGCTGGAGGTCGAGGCTGCCATGATCGCCAAAGCCGTCACAGAGCTTGCCGCTGTCGGAATCGAGAGCGATCATGCGCCCGTCATTGACAGGCAGGAAGATCCGCCGAGGGCATTCGGCGGGCGCTGGAGCGCCGCTTCTGTCGACGGCACCTGACGCTGTCTCGTGGTAGGATACGCCGCGGCACGTCATGTGCTGGAACGTCTTGTTGAACACCAGCTTGGGATCGTATCGCCAACGTTCCTTGCCGGTCCTGGCGTCGAGCGCAAACAACACTTGATGTTGCGAGCAAAGGTAGAGCGTGTCGCGGACCTTGATCGGCGTGACCTCGAAGGTCGTCTCGCCGGAATCCTCCGGCGTCGGCACGTCGCCGGTGCGAAACGTCCAGGCGACCGCGAGCTTGCCGACATTGTCAGGCGTGATCTGCTTCAACGGCGAGTAGCGCTGTCCGAATTGCGTGCGCCCGTAGGCGCGCCAGTCGCCATCCGGTTGAGGGTCGGTTTCGCTTTGCGGTACGGTCGATGCTTGCTCGCCGATTGTTCCGTTGATGTCGTGATAGCTGGATCGAAGAGCAATGATGAGAATGACGGAAGCAGCCGCAATGGCGAACCAGAGCGGCAGCGTCGCGCCTCGGTATGACACTGGTTCGTCTCGTAGCAGCCCGCGAACGATCACGGGCGTCAGCAGCCAGAGCGCCATGGGGAAGACGATGTCGCCGCGCGAGGCGAGCGGCCACCAGTCGAATTGTACTTCAAAGACGGCCCACGCCAGAGTGCCGAGCAGTACGACTGCAAAAAGCCACAGCGCCTGATGGCGTCGCGCCAGCAACAACGCGGCCGTGGCGAGAATGCCGGTACCGAGAACAACATAGAAGATGGATCCGCCCAAGGCGGCGAGCCAGAGGCCGCCGCCCGCGAGCACCAGACCGATCAGGGCGTAGACGACACCCGTGATGAAGACGGCCCTGGATCGCTGCATGGCTGCTCCGGCGCGGCAAAGAGATCGAGCCAATCCAGTGCAAACGCAACGGACGGCGCTTGGTTGCAAGCACTGTGGTCCAAACAACCATAGAGGGCAACCTTCAACTGCTGCGCCGACGCAACATCCGCACGCAAAAAGCTGCAATCCGACGTGATAAATCTTCGTCCGGAATTGCGCGCGCGTCGAATACGATCATTGTTGCGCGCGTGTCCAATTCGGGAACCACATCAACCATGTATCTCGGCATCGATCTCGGTACCTCCGCAGTCAAGACCGTTCTCGTCGACGGCGCGCAGCGCGTGATTGCGAGCGAGAGCCGGGCGCTGACGATCGCCTCGCCGCATCAAGGCTTTTACGAGCAGGACCCGGCGCAGTGGATCGCGGCGACCTTTGCCACGCTGGACGCCTTGAAGGCGTCGCATGGACAAGCGCTGGCGGTGGTCGAGGGCATCGGACTTTCAGGCCAGATGCATGGTCCCACGCTGCTCGATGCGAACGACAAGCCGTTGCGGCCTTGCATCCTCTGGAACGACGGACGCTCCGCCGCGGAGTGCCGCATCCTGGAGCAGCGCTGGCCTGCCTTGCGCGCGATAACAGGCAATAAAGCGATGCCAGGCTTTGCGGCGCCAAAGCTGCTCTGGATCGCAAAGCACGAGCCTGAGATCTTTGCGGCCACCAAACGTGTCCTGCTGCCCAAGGCCTATCTGCGTCTGGTGCTGTCAGGCGAGGCCGTCGAGGACGTCTCGGATGCGTCGGGATCCCTGTGGCTCGACGCGGCGCGCCGGGACTGGTCGGATGCGGCATTGGCCGCGACCGGCCTGTCGCGCGCGCACATGCCGCGCCTGGTCGAGGGATGCGCGCCCGCGGCGACGTTGCGTCGCGAACTTGCACAGCGCTGGGGGATGGCGAAGTGCCCGATGATCGCGGGCGGCGCGGGCGACAATCCCGCGGGCGCCATCGGCATCGGCGCGATCAAGCCGGGAACCGCGTTCATCTCGCTGGGAACCTCGGGCGCCTTGCTGGCGCCGACCGACCATATTGCCGCCAATCCGGACCGCGTCGTCCACACCTTCTGCCATGCCATCCCCGGCATGTGGATTCAGGCCGGCGCCATCCTCTCGGCGGCGTCGTGTCTTGCCTGGGCCGCGCGCCTGTTCGGCATCGCCGAGGCCGAGCTGCTGGCGCCGCTGGGGTCACGTCCGCAGGCACCGTCGCCGGTGAGTTTTTTGCCTTATCTTGCGGGTGAGCGGACGCCGCACGATGATCCCGTGGTCCGCGGCATGCTCGACGGGCTGAGCCACGGCACCGACCGCACGGCGATTGTCCAAGCTGTGCTCGAAGGCGTTGCCTTCGCGCTGGCCGACTGCCGGGATGCGCTTGGATGTGCCGGGATCGAGGTTGCGGAAGCCGATGTCATCGGCGGCGGCTCGCGGTCCCGATTCTGGTTGTCGGTGCTATCAAACGTTCTGGATGTTCCAATCCATCGCTTCGCCAAGGGAGAAACCGGCGCGGCGTTCGGTGCGGCGAGATTGGGGCGGCTTGCTGTCACCGGCGAGGCAATCGAAGCCGTCTGCACGCCACCGCAACGCGTCGAGACTTTCGAACCCGATCGCGCACTGGTGGAGGCCTATGCCGAACGGCTTCCCGCCTGGCGCGATCTGTATCGGCCGCGCCACTAGCGTCGCAATGCGCGCATTTCTGCCTGTTCGCTGTTGCCCTGTGCTGCGGCCTTTTGTTTAATGGGTGAACCGCGCTCGCAACGAAACGCGGACAGGAAACGCATTGTGCGCCGGGAGGCACGATGAACGAGCCGATCCTCGAGATGCGAGGAGTTTCAAAATCCTTCTTCGGCATCAAGGCGCTGCGTGCGGTCGACCTGACGGTCTACGCCGGCGAGATCCATGCCCTGATGGGTGAGAACGGCGCCGGCAAGTCGACGCTGATGAAAATCCTGTCGGGGGCCTACCGGCCCGATCCGGGCGGGGAGATCCGCATCGAGGGCAAGCCGGCACGCATCGAAGGCCCGCTGGGCGGACGTGCCGCGGGCATCTCGATCATCTATCAGGAACTGTCTTTGGCCCCCAATCTGAGTGTTGCGGAGAATATTTATCTCGGCCGCGAGATGTCGCGTTCAGGTTTGCTGGCGCGCGGTGCCATGCGCGAGGGTGTTGGTCCGATCCTGCAGCGGCTGGGCGCGGACTTCGGGCCATCGACATTGGTGGCGCATCTGTCCATGGGGCAGCGACAGCTCGTCGAGATCGCGCGTGCACTGCACGCCCGTTCGAAAATCCTGATCATGGACGAGCCGACCACGGCCCTGTCCGCCGGCGAGAGCGAGCGGCTGTTTGCGCTGATCCGGCAACTTCGCGCCGAGGGGCTTGCCATCATCTACATTTCGCACCGCATGGACGAGGTCTATGCGCTCGGGGATCGCGTCACCGTGCTGCGCGATGGCCGCCTGGTCGGCTCGCTCGACAAGCAGGACATCCGCGCCGATGCCATCGTGCGCATGATGGTCGGGCGCGATGTCTCGTCCTTCTACAAAAAGGATCATGATCCCGAGGCCGGGAAGGGGCACCCCGTGCTCACGGCAAGCGACATGGCCGACGGGCTGCGCGTCAAGGGCTGCTCGCTCACGGTGCATGCGGGAGAGGTGGTGGGGCTTGCCGGACTGATTGGCGCCGGCCGCACCGAGCTTGCGCATCTCATCGTTGGTGCAACTCCGAAGATTTCAGGTCGTCTTGAGCTCGAGGGCCAGCCAATCGACATCCGTACACCCGGCGAGGCGCTCGAGGCGGGCATCGCCTATCTGACCGAGGATCGGAAGGCGCTCGGCCTGTTCCTCGACATGTCCTGCCTGGACAACATCAATCTCGCCGTGATCGGGCGCGATGCCAGGCTCGGCGGGTTCCTGGATCGTGACAAGGCGCGCGAGCGCGCCGAGAGGGCGTTTGCGGGACTCAGCATCCGCGCCGCCAATGTCGGTGTTCCCGCAGGCGGCCTCTCCGGCGGCAACCAGCAAAAGGTGCTGTTGTCGCGGCTTCTCGCCATTGCGCCGAAGGTGCTGATCCTCGACGAGCCGACGCGCGGCGTCGACGTCGGCGCCAAGTCCGAGATTTATTCGATCATTGACAATCTCGCCAAGACCGGCACCGCAATCCTCGTCATCTCGTCCGATTTGCCCGAGATCATCGGTATCTGTGACCGCGTCCTGGTGATGCGATCGGGGCTGATCGCGGGCGAGGTCAGGCGAACCGAGACCACACCTTTGACTCAGGAAGACATCATGGCCCTCGCCACGGGGACGGAGCATCTCGATGCCTGACAACGGATCGACACAGGCGAAGGCTGCTACGCCAAACGGCGCTGCCGCTGCAGAAGCGACGAAGCGCCAACGCATCAGGCTCCTGATCCGCGCGGCCGGCATGCTGCCGGTGCTGCTGCTGCTCTGCCTCGGCTTTCACTATTTTTCGGAGGGCCGTTTCTTCACCGGCCAAAATCTCGGCATTGTCCTGCAACAGGCTGCCGTCAACACCGTGCTCGCCGCGGGTATGACCTTTGTCATCCTCACCGGCGGCATCGATCTCTCGGTCGGTTCGATCCTTGCGGCGTCCGCAATGGCCGGCCTGACGATGTCGAAACTGCCGGAGTTGAGCGCGCTGTGGCTACCGGCCGCGGTCCTCACCGGTCTCGGCTTCGGCGTCGCCAATGGCGCGCTGATCGCGCTGTTGCGCCTTCCACCTTTCATCGTCACGCTGGGCTCGCTGACCGCGGTGCGCGGCCTGGCGCGGCTGCTCGGCGCTGATACCACCGTGTTCAATCCGTCGATTCCCTACGCTTTCATCGGCAACGGCTCGCTGACGCTCATCCCCGGGGTCGCCTCGATCCCTTGGCTCTCGGTGATCGCGCTGCTCGTCATCCTGGTTTCGTGGCTCGTGCTACGTCGGACCGTGCTCGGCGTGCACATCTATGCGGTCGGCGGCAATGAGAGCGCGGCGCGGCTTGCCGGCATCAAGGTCTGGGCCGTCCTGATTTTCGTCTATGGCGTGTCGGGATTGCTGGCAGGCCTTGGCGGCGGCATGCAAGCAGCGCGGCTCTATGCGGCCAACGGCTTGCAGCTCGGCCAAAGCTACGAGCTCGACGCCATCACGGCGGTTATTCTCGGCGGCACCTCTTTCGTCGGCGGCATCGGTTCGATCTGGGGGACGCTGGTCGGCGCGTTGATCATCGCCGTTCTCTCGAATGGCCTGATCCTCACCGGCGTCTCCGATATCTGGCAATATGTGATCAAGGGCCTGGTGATCATCGGCGCCGTGGCGCTGGATCGCTATCGGCTGCAAGGCTCAGCCAGGACTTGAACGGCTCTGCGGGTATTCGAGCGCGCAGTATGAGATTCGGTTGCGGCAACTGGTCTGCCGTACCGGGGATGAAGACAGACCAGGGAGGAAGCCAATGTTAAGGACGATCTCGCTTGCCGGCGCCGCGATGGCGCTCGCTCTGACCACCGTTCCATCGTCTGCCAAGGAGCTCAAATCCATCGGCGTCTCGCTGGGCTCGATGGGCAACCCGTTCTTCGTCGCGCTGTCGAAGGGCGCCGAGTTCGAAGCCAAGAAGACCAATCCCAATGTGAAGATCACCACCGTTGGCTTCGAATACGACCTGGGCAAGCAGGTCACCCAGATCGACAATTTCATCGCCGCCGGCGTCGACCTGATTCTCTTGAACCCCGGCGATCCCAAGGCAATCGGCCCGGCGATCAAGAAGGCGCAGGCGGCGGGCATCGTCGTGGTCGCGGTCGACACCGCGGCCGAAGGCGCCGATGCCACGGTGACCACCAACAACGTGCAGGCCGGCGAGATCTCGTGCCAGTACATCGTCGACAAACTCGGCGGCAAAGGCGATGTCATTATCGAGAACGGACCGCAGGTGTCGGCCGTGATCGACCGTGTCACTGGCTGCAAGAACGTCTTCGGCAAGAATTCCGGGATCAAGGTGCTGTCCAGCGACCAGGACGCCAAGGGCTCGCGCGAGGGCGGTCTCACCGTCGCGCAAGGCTACCTGACCCGTTTCTCCAAGATCGACGCCATCTTCGCCATCAACGACCCGCAGGCGATCGGCACCGATCTCGCGGCGAAACAGCAAAACCGCAGCGGCATCATCATCACGGCGGTTGACGGCGCGCCTGACATCGAGGCCTCGCTGAAGGATCCGGCGTCGCCGCAGATCCAGGCGTCAGCCTCGCAGGACCCGTTCTTCATGGCGCGGCGCGCGGTGCAGATCGGCGTCGGCATTCTCAACGGCCAGAAGCCGGCCTCGACCGTCGAACTGCTGCCGTCGAAGCTCGTGACCCGGGATAATATCAAGGATTACAAGGGCTGGACCTCGGACCGCTCGCAGTAATATCTCGCATCATTCTCGGCTAGCCAAGGGCGGCGATCCCTGAGTGGATCGCCGCCCAATTCAATTGTCGCTAATCCCGTGGGCCCGCCGGCTCCAATGGCGACCGCAACTGGTTTCTGCGCAAACATAGGAACGATCACCGTGAGCACGAGTTGGCCGCTCGGGTAGGGCGACATGCCACACGAGGCTCTCAGTGCAAGACATCGTGCGTGTGCGCTCGACAGCGCAAATCGCCGGCCATCCCATTCATCCGATGCTGGTGCCGATCCCCATCGCGTGCTTCATCGGCGCGCTGCTGACTGACATCACCTACCTTGTCTCGGCCGAGATCATGTGGGCGGATTTCTCGGCCTGGCTTCTGGTAGTCGGCGTCATCTTCGGCGTGCTGGCGGCGATCGCGGGCCTGACCGATTTCCTCGGCAATCGCCTGGTGCGCGCGCAGACGCCGGCCTGGCCACATCTGATCGGCAACGTCGTGGCGATGATCCTCGCGATCATCAATGCGCTGGTTCACACGCGCGATGCCTGGACCTCGGTGTGGCCGTGGGGGCTCGTTCTTTCTGTAATCACCGTGCTGATCCTGCCTGTGACCGGCTGGCTCGGCTGGGCCATGGTGTACCGCCACGGTGTGGGAGTTGCGCGATGAAGTCCTTCCCCATGCGTGCGCTGCTATGCGCTTCACTCCTCGGCCTTCTCGCTGGCTGCAACGACGGCAGCGGCGACCCCAAGGCGCAGATCGGCGCCAACCCCGTTCTCCCTGATCTCCAGCAATATTTGCTGCCGCCGATGCATATCGCGCGCATCATCGGCTGGAAGAAGGACGAGACGCCTGATGTCGCGCAAGGTTTGCAGGCCAAGGCGTTTGCGACGGGCCTGCAGCATCCGCGCTCGATCTACGTGCTGCCCAATGGTGACGTGCTGGTGGTGGAATCCAAGGCGCCGAAGGCGGCCGCGATCAAGCGGCCCAAGGAGATCGTGATGGGCTACATCGAGTCCTGGGCGACCTCCGGCGGCGATACCGGCGAGAGCAACCGCATCACGCTGTTGCGCGATAGCAATGGCGATGGGGTGCCGGATACGCAAAGCGTCTTCCTCGATCATCTCAATTCGCCGTTCGGCGTCGCCCTCGTCGGCAACGATTTCTATGTCGCCAACACCGACGCGATCGTGAAATATCCCTATGCCGAAGGCGACACCAAGATCACCAAGCCGGGCACGGTGCTGACACCGTTGCCGGGCGGTCCGATCGATCATCACTGGACCAAGAGCCTCGTTGCAAGCCCTGATGGTTCAAAGCTCTATGTTGGCGTCGGCTCCAACAGCAACATCACCGAGAACGGGATGGAGGCCGAGCACAATCGCGCCGACATCCTCGAGGTCGATCGCGCCAGCGGCCGCTGGCGCATCTTTGCCAGTGGTCTGCGCAATCCAAACGGCCTCAGCTTCGAGCCGCAGAGCGGCGCGCTGTGGACTGTGGTGAACGAGCGTGACGAGCTCGGCCCTGATCTCGTCCCTGACTACATGACCTCGGTGAAGGACGGCGCCTTCTATGGCTGGCCCTACAGCTATTACGGCCAGCACGTCGATCCCCGCGTCAAACCGCAGCGGCCTGATCTCGTGGAGAAGGCGATCGTGCCCGACTATGCGCTGAGCTCGCATGTGGCCCCGCTCGGACTTGCGTTCTCCAATGGTAGCAAGCTGCCGGACGCCTATCGCAACGGCGCCTTCGTCGGCGAGCACGGCAGTTGGAACCGGCAAGTCCTCAACGGCTACAAGGTCGTCTTTGTGCCGTTCACGGACGGAAAGCCGAGCGGACCGGCGCAGGACGTCGTCACCGGCTTCCTCAATAAGGACAATCAGGCACGTGGTCGTCCGGTTGGCGTTGCGCTCGACAAATCAGGCGCGTTGCTCGTCGCCGACGACAGCGGCAACACGGTGTGGCGGGTGACGGCGGCGCATCCGCAAGTCACGCAGCGATGAGGAGAGGATGATGGGCCTTGCCCAATACGCGATCGTAGCGGTCGAGGACGAGTGGGGCGTGCTGCATGACGGCAACGTCAAGAGCAGATATGCCACCAAGGAAGCCGCGTTCGAGTCGGCGGTTGCCGCAGCATCCCTCGCGCTACGTGAGGGGCATGAAGTCCATGTCAGCGTGCCCGGCCGGAAGGCGGGCGAGAGCGCGCTCGGAAGCTAGCCTCACACGATCAGCCGACCGCGCCGCCTGGCAATCCCGATCGTTACTTCCGCGCCCGCGTTGAAATCGAGGCGGTCGGTTTCGACCCCGTCGCTGAAGATGACGCCGCTCTCGGCCATCAACGAGCGGATGCGCAGCTGCTCCTCGGATGCGAGCCGGCCGCAGACGAGATTGGTCTGCGAGTGCCGGCTCGGGAACGGCTCACGCACGGCAAAGCGCAGCTCGGCAGCATCCCAGGGCAGAGCGTCGTAACCGTTCAGCGGCGGGGGCCCGCCAAAGCTGCCGGCAATCGCAAGCGAGCCGGTGACGATGCTCTTGAACCACGCTGTCGAGCCGAGCCCGGTCGAGACAATCAAGCCGCTCGACGACTGTCGCTCCATCGTCCCGCCGGCGGCGATCTCGTAGATCGCGGAGACATGCGTGCGCGCGCCGATGAAGAGATCATTCACGGCGTGGAGCACCTGGCCGTCGCTGAGCCGCGCCTCCGCCATCGTCACGGCCTGGCTGTTGCGCTTGTCACTGGCGACCTCCGGCAGCAGCTTTGCGAGATCGCTCGGTGCGAAGGGCAGCAGGATGCCGTCGTGGCGCGCGGGATCCGGGTTGAGACCAATGAGCGGATGGTCGTCGAGATATTTCATCGTGTTGGCGACGACGCCGTCCTGGCCGAGCGCGACCACGATGTCGTCAGGCGCGAAGATGAAGTTGGGTAGGAAGCCGCGTTCGATGACCTGATAGCGCCCCCATTGCTCTAGCACCTGCAGCGTCGCGTGCCGCTGCGCCTGATAGACCTCGTGCTCGCGCTCATAGTCGGAGAAGTCGGCGCCGAGATGCTCGACGTAGAAGCGCGCCTGCGCTGCCGTCAGGTAACGCGCGACCAGGTCCTCCAACCTGGTCTTGCGCGTCACCAGCACGATCTTGCGGTCATTGGCGGCGGGCATTGGCGGCCTCCGGCTTCGGCTTCTCGATCAGCTGGCTGAGCAAATCGGGCGAGACGTTGAGCTGGCCGATCTTCTCCGCCTTCTCGGCGATGCCGGAGAAGGCTTGCGCGATCAACTGGCCCGGCTGCATGCCGGCGGCCGCGAGCGACTGGATCACGCGGGTGTCGACGCCCTCGAAGATCTTCATCAGCGCGCCGACGCGATAGGCCTCGGCGTCGGCCAGCGTGCGGGTGTTCTCGGCATTGAGGCTGACGAAATCCTTGCGCTTGTCTTCCAGCACGATGTCCGCGGCCATGCCCGCCTGGCGCAGCTCGTTGCGCTTGGCAGCGACGCTCGCCTCGGCGTCCATCTGGGTCTCGCGGATCGAGCGCTTCTTCTGCTCGACCGCGATCTCGGTGTCGAGCTCGCTCTCGCGAATCGCGCGCTCCTGCTCGACCGCGAAATTGCGTCGGGCGAAGATCGCTTCGTCCGCGGTCTTCAGGATCGCCTCGCGGGCCTGCGCCTCCAGCGCCTTTGCGGTGTCGGGCGTCGGCTTGATACCGCGGATCGACACGCCCAGGATTTCGAGGCCGAGGGCTTCGACGTCGGTACGCCCGCGCAAGCCGGTCGCGATGATGTCGGCGATGCGGTCGGAGGCCTGCAGCGCGTCCTTTAGCGTCAGCTCCTTGATCGCCTGCTGTGCGAGCACCTCGACCGCAGCGAGAATGCGCTCCGGCAGCTTCTCCGGGTCATCGGTCTCATATGTCTTGCCGTCGGGCTTCAGGGTGAAGTTGAGCATTGAGGCCGCCTTCTTCGGCTCGCTGACACGATAGGTGACGTGGCCCTGTACGGTCAGCGTCTGAAAGTCGCGCGCGATCTGCTGAAAGATGAACGAGGCGTCGCGGCTGCCGACGGGCACGGCGACGAGCGTGGTCACCGGAGCGTAATAGAAAGCGGAAAGGCCGGTGCCCTCGGCGACAACAGCACCTGCGCGGTACTTCATCAGATAGGTGGTGGGTTGGGCCTTGATAAATCGGATGCCGAACATGGCTTGCCTCCAGGGCTATAAGTTGGTCTAGACAACTAAGTAAGTTGGACTGTACAACTAACTATGCTACTGTCAAGGCCGAACAGGGGAGGTCGCGGATGGCGAGTAAGGATAGGGCCGAAGGCTCTGGAAAATCAGGGAAACTGGACTTCCCGCGGCCGCTGACCACAGTCGACGTCGTGATCTTTGCGATTCTCGACGACAAGCTTCAGGTGCTGCTGGTGCAGCGCCCGGCCGGCGAGGGCGAACCGTTCCCACTCAGCCTGGCGCTGCCGGGCGGCTTCGTCGATGTCGCAAAGGACCGCGATCTCGCGGCCTGCGCCGCGCGCAAGCTGAAGGAGAAGACCGGCATCACGAGCCCTTATCTGGAGCAGCTCGGCAGTTGGGGAAGTGCGATGCGCGATCCGCGCGGCTGGTCGGCGACACATGCCTATTTCGCGCTGATCCCTGCCGACGCGAGCGCGCTCACGTCAGATGCCCGCTGGCATCCCATCGGCGGCGGAAAGCTCAAGGAGAAGCTCGCCTTCGACCACGGCGACATCCTGGCAAGCGCAATCCAGCGCCTGCGCAACAAGGTGGAATACACCTCGCTGCCGGCCTTCCTGATGCCTGCGGAATTTACGCTGCCCGATCTGCAGCGGGTCTACGAGATCGTGCTCGATCGTCCGCTGGAGAAGAGCGCCTTCCGCACCCGCATCCTGTCGGCCGACGTGATCGAGCCTGTCGCAAAGATGCGCCGCGGCCCGAACCGCCCGGCGCAGCTTTATCACCTCAGGAAGGGCATGGAGCCCGTTTATTTCGTGCGGACGTTCAATCCGCCGGAATAGTTTTCGCGGGCGATCAGCGAACATGACTGCCGCCCGGGCGCGTTGCCAGGATAACATCATGTTAGGTTTATCGCATAACTGGGTAATTGTGTTAGCCCGGCGAAAGCCTATTGTCGCGTCAATCAAACACCTATCGGCAGTGACGAACGCATGCGGATTACCCGCAGAGCGGGCGGAGAGTGCTGCCCAGTTCCTTGAAGAAGCCCGCCCACGGGACGCCAGCAAAAAACCAGTTCGGAGGACTCTCAGGATGACCGGAATCCATCAAGTGAGCCAGTCGAGGAAGGCCGCTGCGAGCGGCTGGATCGGGTCGGCTCTCGAATATTATGACTTCTTCATCTACGCGACCGCTGCGTCGCTGATCTTTCCGCAAATCTTCTTCCCGTCGGACAATCCCACGGTCGCCATCGTCGCATCGCTAGCGACCTATGGCGTCGGCTACGTGGCCCGGCCGATCGGCGCCTTCGTGCTCGGACATTGGGGCGACACCCATGGCCGCAAGACGGTGCTCATCGTCTGCATGTTCCTGATGGGTCTCTCGACCATGGCAGTTGGAATCCTGCCGACTTATCAGCAGGTCGGCGTCCTCGCGCCGATCCTGCTGGTCATCCTGCGCCTGATACAGGGATTTGCTGTTGCCGGTGAAATCTCCGGCGCGAGCTCGATGATCCTTGAGCATGCGCCGTTCGGTCGGCGCGGCTTCTATGCGAGCTTCGCCCTTCAGGGCGTGCAGGCTGGGCAAATTCTGGCGGCTGCGATCTTCTTGCCGCTGGCGGCTTATATGCCGACCGAGGCCTTCAACAGCTGGGGCTGGCGGATTCCCTTCCTGCTCAGCTTCTTCGTCATCGTCGCCGGCTACATCATTCGTCGCGAAGTCGACGAAACCCCGGCCTTTGCGCGAGAGGGCGAGCGGGGAGAAACGCCGCGGGCGCCCATTGTTCAGGCCATCAAGCTGAGCTGGCCGGACATGCTCCGGGTCATCTGCATGGCGCTGATGAACGTCATCCCGGTCGTTGCGACCATCTTCGGTGCGGCCTACGCGGTCCAGCCGGCTTACGGCATCGGCTTTGCCAAGGATGTCTATCTGTGGATCCCGGTCCTCGGAAACATGCTGGCCGTGTTCGTCATTCCCTTCGTCGGCAATCTCTCCGACAAGATCGGCCGCAAGCCTCCGATCATCGTCGGTGCGTTGCTCTCCGGCCTTCTCGCCTTTGGCTATCTCTATGCCATCAGCATCAAGAACGTGCCCCTCGCGATCCTGGTCTCGCTCTTGATGTGGGGCGTCGTCTATCAGGGCTATAACGCGATCTTCCCGAGCTTTTACCCCGAGCTGTTCCCGACGCGCACCCGCGTCTCGGCGATGGCGATCTCGCAGAACATCGGTACGACCATCACAGCCTTGCTACCCGCCCTGTTTGCGACGGTGGCGCCTCCCGGCTCAACCAATATTCCCATAACGGTGGGTGCGATCGCCTTCGGCATTACCGTCATCGCGGCACTGGCGGCCGTCACGGCGAGGGAAACCTATCGGGTCAGCATCGACGATCTCGGTAACCCCAAAGCCGTTCCGATGGCGCGGGCCGACTACGAGCGGCAACGTGCAGGCGCGGCGACCGGTTCGGCTGCCGTTCGGACCTGACGGGAAGGCAATGCCGCTGCGATGAATGGCGTTCGCAGCGGCGAAGCTTCACGGTATAAGCTGATGTCGACTGGTTTTGTGCGCGTGAGCGCGATCATGATGAGGTTGCAGGATGAACCCCGCTGTTGTTGCCGTCGCGATCACCGGCTCTGTTCCGCGCAAGAAGGACAATCCCGCGGTGCCGATCTTGCCGGCTGAGCAGATCGAGTCGACGCACCAGGCCTTCGAGGCCGGTGCCACGCTTGCCCACATCCATGTTCGAAACGACGACGAGACACCGTCTTCCGACCCCGAGCGTTTTGCGGTGGTCCAGGACGGCATCAGGAAACATTGTCCAGGCATGATCGTGCAGTTCTCGACCGGCGGACGGGGGCGCGATCCTTCGGCGCGTGGATCATCGCTCTATTTGAAGCCGGACATGGCCTCGCTGTCGACCGGGTCTGTGAATTTTCCGACCATCGTCTATGAGAACAGCGCCGCCCTGGTCGAAACGCTCGCCACCGGTATGAAGACGCACGGCATTCGCCCTGAGATCGAGATCTTCGATCTGTCGCATCTGCATGGCGCGCGACGCTTGATCGAGGCAGGGTTGATGGATTCGCGTCCGCACGTGCAATTCGTCATGGGCGTCAAGAACGCGATGCCGGCCGATGAGCATGTGCTCGACATTCTGCTGGCGGAGCTGAGGCGGTTGATCCCGAAGGCAACCTGGACCGCAGCCGGAATCGGACGCCATCAGGCCGAGGTGATGGACTGGGCCTTGGCGCGCGGCGCCGATGCGGTCCGCACCGGGCTCGAGGACAACATCAGGGTCGACAAGACGCGCCTTGCCGCCAGCAATGCGGAGCTCGTGAGCATCGCTTGTGAAGCCGTCAAGCGGCACGGTCGGCGCGTGGCGACCGCGGCCGAGGCGCGATCCTTGCTCGGGATTGTCCGGTAGGGACGACCGTCCTGAGCCTGACATCTGCCTGACATGCTCCTGGCTGCCTTCTGCCATTCGGCGGTTGGCGTTCCCGTATGCTGAGTCTCCGAGTAAGACAGGGCTCACAGGCGTGATCGGCGCCTGCCGGGCAGGCGACGGCTGGAATGCGGTTCTTGAAATCTGACAGCAGGCTCATCGGGGTCCTGCTGGTGCTTGCAATCACCCAACTCATTGGATGGGGTACGATAGGCCTTCCGGCCGTGGTCGGTCGCGACCTCGGCGCCGATCTCGGCATGAGCCTGCCGGCCGTGTTCGCGGGCAGCTCGGTCCTCTATGTCACCATGGGTCTGTGCGCGCCCTGGCTTGCCAAGGCGTTTGCGCGGCACGGCGCGCGCAAGGTGATGATTGTGGGCACCATCGTTTCCGCGCCCGGCTATGTCGTCCTGTTTTTCGCGCGTGATCCCGTGCTCTATTTCGTCGGCTGGGTCTTTCTCGGCATGGGCGGCAGCGCGACGCTGTCGACCGGCGCCTACATCATGCTGAACGAGGTCGCGGGGCGCGGCGCCAAGAATGCCATCGGCGGGCTGATGCTGATGACGGGTCTCTCCAGCAGCATCTTCTGGCCGACCACGTCATTTCTCAGCGGTTGGCTCGGCTGGCGCGGCACCTGTCTCGTCTATGCGGCCATGTTGCTCGCCATCAACCTTCCGCTCTATGCGTTTGTCGCGCCGCGCCGGAAGATTGCGACGGACGATCCGGGCCAGGCCATAAAGGCTGCTCCGCCGCCTGCGATCCCAAGAAGCACGTTCGGTCTCGTCGTCTGCGTGATCACGATGAACGCCTTCGTCAATTTCGGCATCGGTGCCATCCTGATCGAACTGTTGCGAGCTGAGGGGTTGGCGCCCGCTCAAGCCCTTGCGTTCGGCTCGATGCTCGGCGTGATCCAGGTCAGCGCCCGCGGGCTCGACTTCCTCGGTGGCGGCCGATGGGACGGCATCACCACCGGGCTCGTCGCCGGCACGGCGCTTCCCGTCGCCATGGTGCTGCTGATGCTGAGCGAGGGCGCGACCTGGGCGGTCGCGATCTTCATCCTGCTCTATGGCGCCGGCAGCGGCGCGATGGCGGTGGCGCGGGCGACGATTCCGCTGGTGTTCTACGACCAGGCCGAGTTCGTCAAGGCGATGTCGATGATCGCACTGCCGCTTAATCTCGCCTCCGCAATCTCGCCGCCGCTTCTCGCAGGCCTGCTCACCCAGTTCGGCAGCCGGGGAGCGCTGGGGCTCACTCTGGCTTTCTCCTGTGCGACGGTGCTGATCCTGGCGCTGCTTGGAAGGCGGCGACCGCGCATTGTGACGGTCGGGGCGACGTAAGGGTTATTCGCTGGGCGGAAATTGGATGTCGGCGGCCGTTCCTGCGGCCGCTGAGCGATAGCCGCATGCCCAGAGCGCAGGGCTCAGGGCCCGAAAATGGTGTATCCGCAAGGTGCGCGGCCCGCGATATCGCCGCCGCGCCAAGATCAGCTCTAAGATCCAGTTCCTCCGGAGGAAATAGACATGTCGGCCCTGCCGCTCTCAGGCATCAAGATTCTTGACCTCACACGCGTGCTCGCCGGGCCCTTGTCGGCCCAGATGCTGGGCGATCTCGGTGCTGACGTGATCAAGATCGAGCGGCCTGGCACGGGCGACGATGCGCGCGCCTTCGGCCCGCCTTACCTCACCGACCCCGAGGGCAAGGCGAACAACAACAATTCCTTCTATCTCTGCGCCAACCGCAACAAGAAGTCGGTTACCGTGAACATCGCCAAGCCCGAGGGGCAGGCGATCATCCGCGAACTCGCCAAGGACGCGGACGTCTTCATGGAGAACTACAAGGTCGGCGATCTCAAGCGCTACGGCCTCGACTACGAGACGATCAGGGCGATCAATCCAAAAATCATCTATTGCTCGGTGACCGGCTTCGGCCAGACCGGGCCTTATGCGCCGCGCGCCGGCTATGACGCGATCCTCCAGGCGATGGGCGGCCTGATGAGCGTCACCGGTCATATCGACGGCGAGCCCGGCGAGGGCCCGATGAAGGTCGGCCCGTCGATCGTCGACTACATGACCGGCATGAACACCTCGATCGGCATTCTCTCGGCGCTCTATCATCGCGACGCCAATGGCGGGCAGGGACAGCACATCGACGTCTGCCTGTTCGACACCGTCATCGCCTCGCTGTCGCACTGGCTGCAGATCTACCTCGTCAACGGCAAGATGCCGCCGCGCCGCGGCACCTGGGGCAATGGCGGCATGCCGGCCGGTGTCTTCCGCTGCACCGATGGCGAGCTGATGCTGGTGGTCGGCAATGACGGCCAGTTCCGGAAAACCTGCGCCGTGCTCGGCGAGCCCGAGCTTGCGAGCGATCCGCGTTTCATCAAGAACAACGACCGCGTCGTGCACGGCAAGGAGATCATGGCGATCTTCGCCGGCCTGTTCCTGAAACAGCCGGTGGCCTATTGGCTGGACAAGCTCGAGGAGGCCGGCGTGCCCTCGGGGCCGATCAACAATTTCGAGCAGGTGTTCTCCGATCCGCACGTGCAATCGCGCGGCATGCGGGTGAAGGTCGACCATCCGTTCGAGCCCGATCTGTCGCTGATCCGCAATGCGCTCACCCTCTCGGAGACCCCGATCGAGACCTACCGCGCGCCGCCGTTGCTCGGCGAGCACACCCAGGAGATCCTCGGCGGCAAGCTCGGCTATGATGCCGGGAAGATCGACGAGCTGAAGAAGCAGGGGATCATCTAGCCGGCTTCGTCTGATGTCCTCGCAAGCGGGGTGGCCCAACAGAGCCGCATCGCTACGCATCATCTGGTGACGAAAGCAACTCGATTGCGCGGCCTTGCGTGGGGCTTGCGCGCAATCCCCAGATAAACACGGTCCGTACTCGCACAGGCTTCCGTTGCGCCCGCGACTCAGATTCGATCTCTCCACTGAGTTCGGGGAGACAAGTGCATGTCCTACACGATCGGGTTCCAGGCGAAGAACCAGAAGGCAATTCTGGCGACTGAGGCGGCAACGGCCAACCAGGCTGTCGCCATCATTGCCGCGCTGCGGCAAAGTGCCGAAGAGATCAAATTCATCCGTTCGCCGCAGGAAGGCGACATGGGCATCGAGATGCTGCTGTTGCTCGCCAAGGAAGAGGCCGAGGAGATGCCGCAGCGGATGTAACCCCGCGCATCGCGACCACACTTCGATCAAAAGCGAAGCATGCCGGCTGCAGTATAATGTAGTCAGGCACCAGTCCCGCTTGAACCGAAGGTGGCCGCTATGAAACGCGAAGCACTCCGCGTCGAACCGATCTCGTCCTTTCTCGACCGTGTGAAGGCGCCGACCTCACCAGTCACGCGCGCCGGCAACATGATCTTCGTCGCCGGCCTGCCGCCATTCGATCCCGAGACGGGCGCGATCGGCGGGATGGGAATCGAGCGGCAGAGCGAGATCATCATGGAGCAGATGAAGCTGTGCCTTCAGACAGCAGGCGCATCGCTCGACAACGTCATGAAGTGCAATGTCTACTGCACCTCGACCAGGCACTTCGCCGCGTTCAACGCGGTTTATGCGCGTTACTTCCCGGTCGATCCGCCCGCGCGGATTTTCGTCTGTACGCCGGAATGGTTCGGCCCGTTCGACGTCGAGATCGACTGCATCGCGATGATGTGAGCGACTAACGCGCAGCAACTTTCGATGGCACCTTCGTCTCGAGCTTGCCCGCCGTCAGCGCCATCGTCGCCACGCTGACGACGCGCGCGACCACATCCTCGACGTCGTCGAGATCGCATCGGCCTTCCGACAGCTTTGTCAGGCGCTCGCTCTCGCGGATGGTGTGGTGTGCCATCGCGAGCGCGAAGTTCAGGCCCCAATAGATATCGACATCGCTGCGATCGGGCAGGGAGCGGCGCATGGCGCCTGCGAATTTCCGCAAATGGTCGATCTCGCGGTTCTTGATGCGGCGGATCGGCGGCACGGACTCGATCGAGGCGCGGATCATGAAGCGCGCCGCGGTCGAGCGCTGGTTCTCAGGCCCAAGGCAACCGCGCAGCGTCGGGCCGACCAGCGCGCGCAGGATCATTTCGATCGGCGCGCGGCCGCCGCCTGCTTCCTCGGCGGCCTTCAACTCGCGCAAGCGCTCGCGGTTGGTCGCGATCGAGCGGGTGACAAATAATTCCGCAATCAGCTCGTCCTTCGAGCCGAAATGATAGTTCACGGCAGCCAGATTGACGTTCGCCTCCGCGACGATGTCGCGCAGCGTGACGTCGCCAAAGCCGCGATCGGCATAGAGCCGTTCGGCGGCGGCGAGAATGGAAGACCTCGTATGATCGCTGGCCATGGATGCCCGCAGGGGGAGGGAGTTGCAATTCAAACACTTGTATGAAACTATCGTTTGAAGGCCGGAGAAAGTCAATCCGCAATCGAGACTCGCTCGCAACTCGCGAACGTGTTCGCCAGGCTCGTCAAGCGCGCGCATTCGCGCTTGCGGGCCGCACATTGCGGGAGGACAGTCCGGCGCAAAACAGTTTCGCAAAGAGAGACCGAGGAGCGTCCCATGGATTTCGATCTGTCCCCCAAGCAGAAGGAATGGCTCGACCGCGTGCAGTCGTTCATGACCAAACACGTGCGTCCGGCGGTGCCGATCTATAACGAGCAGGATCACAGCGGCGAGCGCTGGAAAGTGATCCCGGTCCTCGAAGACCTCAAGAAGAAGGCGAAAGCCGAAGGCCTCTGGAACATGTTCATGCCGCCGAACGAGCATGAAGATGATGAATTCCGCGGCGCGGGACTGACCAACCTCGAATACGCACTGCTGTCGGAGCAGATGGGCCACATCGCCTGGGCCTCGGAAGTGTTCAACTGTTCCGCGCCCGACACCGGTAATATGGAAGTGTTCATGCGTTACGGCTCCAAGGAGCAGAAGCGCAAGTGGCTGCGTCCCCTTATGGATGGCGAGATCCGCTCGGCCTTCCTGATGACGGAACCCGCGGTGGCATCGTCCGACGCGACCAACATCGAGACCAGCATCAAGAAGGACGGCGATCACTACGTCATCAACGGCCGCAAATGGTGGTCATCCGGCGTCGGCGATCCCCGTTGCAAGATCGCGATCCTGATGGGCAAGACCGATTTCAACGCGGCCAAGCACCAGCAGCAGTCGCAGATCCTGGTTCCGCTCGACACCCCCGGCATCAAGGTCGAGAAGATGCTCCCCGTGTTCGGCTTCGATGACGCGCCGCACGGCCACGCCCAGGTGCTGCTCGAGAACGTGCGCGTGCCGAAGGAGAACATCCTGCTCGGCGAGGGCCGCGGCTTCGAGATCGCGCAGGGCCGTCTTGGCCCGGGCCGTATTCACCACTGCATGCGCACCATCGGCAAGGCCGAGGAAGCGCTGGAGAAGATGGTGAAGCGCCTGATGTCGCGCACCGCCTTCGGCAAGAAGATCGTCGAGCATTCCGTGTGGGAGCAGCGCATCGGCGAAGCCCGCACCAACATCGAGATGACGCGCCTGCTGTGCCTGAAGGCCGCCGACATGATGGACAAGGTCGGCAACAAGACCGCGCAGGCTGAGATCGCCATGATCAAGGTCGCAGCGCCCAACATGGCGCTGAAGATCATCGACGAGGCGATCCAGGCCTTCGGCGGCGCGGGCGTCTCCGACGAAGCCGGTCTTGCCAAGGACTACGCCGGCATCCGCACGCTGCGGCTCGCCGACGGTCCGGACGAGGTGCACAATCGCGCCATTGCAAGGCTTGAAGTTCGGAAGTATGCCAACTCGCCCAAGCACTAAAGGGGAGGGTCACGCGACGCTCCCGATCTGAAGAAACGACAGAGCATGATCCGCATTCGGAATGACCGCTTGACGCAAGTGCGTCAGCGGTTACCGATTAGGATCATGTTCGGACTGAAGAGGGAGCGTCACCGTGGCTGACGGCGTCAGGAAAGACGAAGAGTTCTCGGGCACCAAGCCGGTCGAGGAGCGTCATCGCTTCGACGAGATGCGGCTCGAAGCCTGGATGCGTGACAACGTCGAAGGCTATGAGGGTCCGCTGGTCGTCCTGCAGTTCAAGGGCGGCCAGTCCAACCCGACCTACCGGCTCAACACGCCGAAGCGCTCCTATGTGATGCGCAGGAAACCGTTCGGCAAATTGTTGCCCTCAGCGCATGCGGTCGATCGCGAATATCGCGTCATCGCAGCCCTTGGAAAACAGGGCTTTCCGGTCGCGCATGCCTATGCGCTCTGCCAGGACGACAGCGTCATCGGCGCCGCCTTCTACATCATGTCGATGGAGGAGGGCCGCGTGTTCTGGGATCCGTCGCTGCCGAGCCAGGATAACGACGCGCGCCGAAAAATCTTCACCAGCAAGATCGAGACGCTGGCGAAGCTCCACATGTACGATCCCGTCGCGATCGGCCTCGGTGATTTCGGCAAGCCCGGCAATTATTTCGCGCGCCAGATCGACCGCTGGACCAAGCAGTATCGCGCGTCCGAGACCCAGCACATTCCGGAGTTCGAGAAGGTTGCCGAATGGCTGCCGCGGACCGTGCCGGAGCAGGCGCGCGTCTCCATCGTCCACGGCGACTATCGCCTCGACAACATGATTTTCCACCCGACGGAACCACGTGTGCTGGCCGTGCTGGACTGGGAACTGTCGACGCTCGGCGATCCCATGGCCGACTTCACCTATCTGTTGATGCAGTGGGTCATGCCGGGCCTGCAGGGCGTCGACCTCAAGGCGCTCAACATCCCGAGCGTCGAGGAAGCCGCGCAGATCTATTGCAACGTCACCAAGATGACGGTGCCCGATCTCAACTGGTACTTCGCCTACAATCTGTTCCGCCTTGCCGGCATCACCCAAGGCATCGCCGGCCGCGTCCGCGACGGCACCGCCGCCAACGCCAAGGCGCTGGAGTCAGCCAAGCGCACCGTGCCGCTGTCAAAGGCCTCATGGGAATACGCGCAGAAGGCGGGCGCGGTGTAGGAGAGACAAAGACGCGGCTGGTGGCCGCGCTTTTTGATTTAGTGCGTCGCTATCCCCACACGCTCCGTCAATTGCGAGCGAAGCGAAGCAAACCAGAATCTTTCCGCGGAGACGGTCTGGATTGCTTCGCTTCGCTCGCAATGACGAGGAGGCAAGTCTCGAACGTCATTTGACAGCCCACCGTTCGACCCTATCTCTCCTCCAGGGAGACGGTCATGATTCAGCAATTGCGCATCTACGAGATCTTCGAGAAGAACAAGGCAGCCTTCCATGCCCGGTTCCGCGATCACGCCGCGCGCATCATGCGAACCAGATATGGCTTCCGGATCGTGGCGATGTGGGAGACAAAATTCGGCGACCGCACCGAATTTGCCTATTTGCTGGAGTGGCCGGACGAGGCGGCGAAGACATCCGCTTGGACGGCCTTCATGGCGGACACCGAGTGGTCCGAGATCAAGCGCGTGACCCACGCAGCGCATGGCCTGATGGTCGGCCAGATCGAGGACCGACTGCTTGTTCCCGTGGACTATTCACCATCGTCCAGCCTGTTGCACTGATTCAAACCGGAACCACGCGCATGATCGACCACGCTACTCTCGTCACCTACATCCTGATCGTGTTCGGCTTCGTCTTCATTCCGGGTCCGGCGACGCTGCTCACGGTCGCTCGCGCAGCAAGCTCCGGAACAAGGGTCGGCATCGCCACAGGAGCCGGGATTGCAGCCGGTGATCTGATCCACACCAGCATGGCCATTGTCGGCCTGTCGGCGATCATTGCAACCTCGGCGCTGCTATTCAGCGTCGTCAAATATGCCGGCGCAGCATTCCTGATTTATCTCGGCATTCGCTCCATCCTCGACAAGGCGCCACTTGAGCTGAACACCGCCACGCCCGCCATCACCGCGGCCCGCGCCTTTCGGCAGGCCGTGCTGACCGAAGTGCTCAATCCCAAGACCGCGCTGTTCTTCCTCGCCTTCCTGCCGCAATTCGTGCGGCCTGAGCACGGTTCGATCGGACTTCAGCTTGCGATCCTTGGCATTGTCTTCGTCCTGCTCGGCTTGCTTAGCACGGTCGTGTTTGCCGTCGGCGCCGGCCGCCTTGGCAATCTCCTGCGCCGTCATCCTGTTGTGGTGAAGTGGCAGGGAAAGGTGGTCGGGACCATCTATTGCGCCGTCGGCGTGCGGCTGGCCTTGCAGGAGCGATGAGGCGCAGCGCGCTCCCTTACAATCCAGCAGCTCCCTTCGCGCAATGCGCGATCAGCTTCTCGACAAACCCCGCGCATTTCTCCAACTCCGCCATCTCCACGAACTCATCCGGCGTGTGCGCCTGCGCGATTGAGCCCGGTCCGATCACCACCGAGGGAATATCGGCAAGGCTGGTGAACAGGCTCGCCTCGGTGCCGAAGGCGACCTTGGCGTGGTCGTTGCGCCCCGCGAGGCTCTTCGCCAGCGTGACGATGGCGGCGTCGGCCTTGGTGTCGAGGGCGGGGTAGTCGAGGATCTCCTCGAAATCGATGCCGCATTCGGGGCTCTTCGCCTTCATATCAGGCTCGAGCTCGGCCTTCGCCCAGGCGACGATCGCATCCGTCACCGCCTTGGACTCGGTGATGCCGATGCCGCGGCATTCGAAATCCACCACACAAGTATCCGGCACGATATTGAGCGCCGCGCCGCCATGCACAATGCTGGTGAGCAGCGTCGAGTGCGGCACGTCGTAGAGACTGTTGCGCTCGACCTCGGTTGCGAGCTTGACCGCGCGGCGGCGGATCTCGGTGATCATCTCGGCGGCATATTCGATGGCATTGACACCGTCAGGCGCGATTGAGGAGTGGCGGGCGAGGCCGTGAAACGTCGCGCGCACGCCGTGCTTGCCCTTGTGGCCGATGATGACCTTCATCTCGGTCGGCTCGCCGATGAAAGCGCCGAGCGGTCTCACTTTCTTCTTTGCGACTTCGGCAAGCATAGGCCGCACGCCGATGCAGCCGATCTCCTCGTCATAGGAGATGGCGAGATGGATCGGCGTGTTGAGTTTTGCGTCCAGCATCTCCGGCACCATGGCGAGGCACACCGCGACAAATCCCTTCATGTCAGTGGTGCCGCGGCCGAACAGCTTGCCGTTGCGCTCGACCAGCTTGAACGGATCGTGGCTCCAGTCCTGGCCGACGACAGGCACGACGTCGGTATGGCCTGACAGCACGAGGCCTGGCTTGTCCTCCGGTCCGATTGTGACCCAGAGCGACGCCTTCTGCCCGGTTTCGTCGGTGATGCGCTCGCCCTTGACGCCAAGGAAGGCGAGATAACTCTCGATATGCGCGATCAAAGGCAGATTGGTGCGATCGCTGATCGTGTCGAAGGCAACGAGCTCGGCGAGCATGTTGCGGATGCGATCGGTACGTGAACTCGGGAAGATCGGGTTGGGCATTGTCATTTCTTTGGAGATTGCAGAAGCGGAGGATGCTAGCACAAACCATACCAACGCAGCGGCCTGCCGGGAAGCTCGGGGATCGCATCGGGGAGGCGCAGTGGTGTCATCTCAGCGAAGCGCCGAGAGATCGGCCGGCAGCATGCGTTTGAACAGGTTGAGCATCCGCCGAGCATCCGGTGATGGCAGCGAGATCGCGTGACGAACTGCGGCGGCGATCTGGATCATCGCGAGTTGCGAGAACGAGGTGAGGGCGGTCTGTGACTGTTTCGGCGCCACGCGATGCAGCGCGTCGCGTAACAGACCGGCGAGGAAGGCAACGTCCTCCTCGTCGATGCTCTGAAGCGTCTGGTCGGCTTGTGTCGCTTGCCAGATGTGATGCATCACCGGGTGATCGCGGAACATCTGGTAGTAGCCGTCGGTGATGCGGCTGAGCGCCGCGTGCAGGTCGGACAGCTTCTTCATCTCGGCGAGATCGCGTGACACGCACTCGCGGCCGATGGCGTTGCAACGCTCGGCAAGCGTTCCGATCACGGAACTCTTGTCCGGAAAATATTGATAGAGCGAGCCGAAGGCGATGCCGGTGCGCTCGACAATGTCGCTCATTCGGAAGGCGTCGCTGCCCTTTTCGGTCAGGATATCGCTTGCGGCGGCCAGGATGAGATCGAAGCGCTCCCGGCTGCGTTCCTGCGTCGGCACCAGGGGCGTGCGCCGTCCGGCCGCCTGCGTCGCTTTGCCCGCCCTGATCTTCCGTTCCGGCATCATGGTTCCCGCCATCCGCGCTTGACGCCAAAAATAAGAGAGTTTATCGGATTTATCAAACACGAGAGTTTATCGTATTTGTGGGGAGACGCGGCATGCGGCAGTTCATGACCAGCGGGTTGCTCTGGTTTTCAGCCATCGGCTGCGGGTTGATGGCAGGCGTCTATTTCGCCTTCTCGACCTTCATCATGACCGCGCTCGGCCGGCTCGACCAGGCGGCTGGCATCGCTGCGATGAACGCAATCAATGTCGACATCGTGCGCTCGCTGTTCATGCCGCTGTTTCTCGGAACGACGATGGCCGGTGCGGCGCTGGTCGTGATGGGCGCGTTGCGCTTCGGTGAGCCGGGGGCGGTAAGCATGATCGCCGGCGGCGGCCTCTACGTCGGCGGCATGTTCGTGGTGACGGTGGCGTTCAACGTGCCGCTGAACAATGCGCTCGCCGCCGTGCAGCCGTCAGCGCCAGAAGCCGGCGTGGTGTGGGCGGCGTATCTGAAGGATTGGGTGCTCTGGAATCACGTGCGGACGGTGGCGTCGGTGGCGGCGAGTGCGCTGTTTATCGCCGCGCTGACGTCGTAGCCCGAATGGAGCGCAGCGTAGTCCGGGACCGCCGGGGCGAGATGAGCCGCGAGAGGGTCAGGGTGTGTCTGCAACAGAGATGCGAGCTACAGAAGCACGCTGCAGCCATTTACTCCGTCATTGCGAGCGAAGCGAAGCAATCCAGAATCCCTCCGTGGAATGACTCTGGATTGCTTCGCTTCGCTCGCAATGACGGTGTTGATGCAGGTGTGCCCAAAGCGCGGCGTCGTGTCCCCGACGCAGCGCAGCGTCATTGCGTGCCGCACTGCGTCGGGGACATGAGAGCGTGCTAAACCGGCTTGCCCGTATACGGCATCGACGCTGTGAGACCGCCATCCACCGGGAACGCCTGGCCGTTGACATACGACGCTTCGTCGCTGGCCAAAAAGAGTCCCATCGCGGCGAGCTCATGCGGCTGGCCGGGGCGCTTCAGCGGATTGAGCTGGCCGATCTTGTCCTGGGTGCCGCGTTCCTTGGCGCGGTCGAAGATCGGCTTGGTCATGCCGGTTTCGATCAGGCCCGGGCAGACCGCGTTGATGCGCACGCCGGTGCCGGTGAGGGAATAGGCCGTGGTCTGCACCAGCGAGATCACGCCGGCCTTGCTCGCGGCGTAGGGGTGTCCGCTGGCGCCGGCCTTGAGGCCCGCAACCGATGCGGTGAGCACGATCGCGCCGGACTGCTGTTTCACCATGTGGGGCATCGCGTGCTTCACCGCGAGGAACGGTCCGATCAGATTGATGCGCAGCACTTCCTGCCATTGCTCCACGGTCTGCTCGCCGAGCGGGACGAGCCCACCGGAGACGCCGGCGTTAGCCCAGATCACGTCGAGCCTTCCATGCGTCTTCACGGCCTTGTCGATGACGGCCATGACATCCTTTTCGGAGCCGGCGTCGGCGAGCATCGCTTCCGCGACGCCACCCGCCTTCTTGATCTCCTCGACGGTTTCCTTCACCGCATCGGTGCGATCGACCGCGATCAGCTTGGCGCCTTCCCTGGTGAAGAGGTGCGCAGCGGCGCGGCCGATGCCGCTGCCGGCGCCGGTGATGATGACGGATTTGCCTTGCAGACGGCCCATGCGTTTCTCCCTTTGGTGTTCGCGCGACGCTTGCCGCGCGACGGAATTTCAAACAGAATTTGAAACAGTAAAGTGTCTTGAGACACGTTCCCACCTGACGTACAGCGACATCACACGAGATGGAAGGGCTTCAATGGCAACCGGAGACAAGCCTGACGTGATCACGACACGCTGGTGGTGGGTGCGTCACGCACCAGTGCGCAACGACGGCGGCAACATCTACGGACAGAGCGATCTCGCCTGCGACACCAGCGACACCTACGTGTTCAATGCCGTGGCCAAGGTGCTGCCGCGCAAGGCGGTCTGGTATTCGAGCAATCTGATGCGCACGCATCAGACCGCGGAAGCGATCTGGGCGGCGGGTTATCCCAAGCCTGAAGCGATGAAATGGGAAGCGGATCTTGCCGAGCAGAATCTCGGTCAATGGCAGGGCATGAATCGCGCTGCGTTCATCGCTAGCCGTCCCGTCGGTTCGAGCTGGTTCGCCGACATCAACGAGCCCGCGCCCGGCGGCGAAAGCTTCATGGATCTCTATGTCAGGACGCGCCGGACCGTCGAGCGGATCACCAATGAGGTGGGCGGGCAGGACATCATCGCGGTTGCCCATGGTGGCACCATCAAGGCTGCGCTGGGCCTCGCGCTCGAGGGGCAGGTGGAGCGGGCGCTGTCGTTCGACATCGATAATTGCTCGATCACGCGGCTCGATTATTTCGCAAGCCCTGAGCGTTCTGTCTGGCGGCTGCCGATGGTGAACCAGCAGCCGTGGATCGCGGATGACGCGCATGCTGAGATGCATCAGCCGGCGGGACCGGAAGTCAAGAAGCTCGCCTGATCCATTGTCCGCCCGTGCGGATGCGACGTAAGAAATTCAAATTGCACTCTGGGAGAGAAACATGACCTTGTTCGACATGAAGGGCAAAGTGGCCGTCATCACGGGATCGACGCGCGGCATCGGGCTTGCGATTGCCGAGCGCATGGCCGAGCACGGCGCCAAGGTCGTGATCTCCTCGCGCAAGGCAGACGTCTGCGAAGAAGTTGCCAAGGGCATCAACGACAAGTTCGGCAAGGGCACCGCGGTCGCGATCGCGGCCAACATCTCGTCGAAGGAAAATCTGCAAAACCTCGTCGATGAGAGCAACCGCGCGTTCGGCAAGATCGACGTGCTGGTCTGCAACGCCGCGTCGAACCCGTATTACGGTCCGCTCGCCGGCATCTCCGACGATCAGTTCCGGAAGATCCTCGACAACAACATCGTCGCCAACAACTGGCTGATCTCGATGGTGGTGCCGCAGATGATCGAGCGCAAGGATGGCTCCGTCATCATCGTCTCCTCGATCGGCGGCCTCAAGGGTTCGACCATCCTCGGCGCCTACGCGATCTCGAAGGCCGCCGACATGCAGCTCGCGCGCAACCTCGCTTGCGAGTACGGCAAGCACAACATCCGCGTGAACTGCATCGCGCCCGGCCTTATCAAGACCGATTTTGCCAAAGCACTGTGGGACAATCCTGAGAACCTGAAGGCCTCGACCGCGCGCTCGCCGCTGCTTCGCATCGGCATCCCGGACGAGATCGCGGGTGCGGCCGTGTTCCTGGGCTCCGCGGCCGGCGACTTCATGACCGGTCAGACCATGGTCATCGACGGCGGCGCGACGATTAGTTGACGCGCTCACACACCTGAAGGGGAGGTGGTTGGGGAGCCGGTCCGGCGAGGAACCAACCACTTTCCGGCTCGTTAGCCCGCGCATTCATCGCCCACCGGTATGGCAGGCGAGGGCGAAAAGCGAGACCGATGATCCCCACGGTGATCAAGCCGCAATCTCCCGACGACGTCTCCGCAATGGTTTTCACGGTGGGCGCGGCGATCCTGAGTATCATCATCGTCTCGGCTCTCTATCTGGGGCGGGAAATCTTCGTTCCCGTTGCGCTCGCCATCCTGCTCAGCTTTGTCCTCGCAGCTCCCGTCAGGTTGATGCAGCGTATCCACGCGCCGCGCGCGCTGGCCGTGGTAGGTGTCGTATTGTTCGCTTTTGCGATCATTTTTGCGCTGGGCAGTGTGATCGCGACGCAGCTCAATGGCCTCGCTGGTGATCTGCCGAAGTACCAGGTCACGATCTTGTCCAAGATCCAGTCGGTGCGCGGCGTGGTCGGTGGCAGTTCCACGCTGGAGCGCGCCGCCGGGATGCTTCAGGACCTTGGCAAAGAGCTGGACAAGCCGAAGTCGGTCGCGCCCGCCAACCCGCTGACCTCCGGCACTTCCACCGGCGTCAAGCCGGTCCCGGTCGAGGTTTTGCAGCCCGATCCAGGGGCGCTGGAGAGCCTGCGATCGCTGATCGCCCCCCTGGTGTCGCCGCTGGCAACGACAGGGATCATCGTCATCTTTGTCATTTTCATCCTGATTCAGCGCGAGGATCTTCGAAACCGTCTGATTAGGCTGGCCGGCTCGCACGATCTTCAACGCACGACTGCGGCGCTCGACGACGCCGCGGCACGCTTGAGCCGGCTCTTCCTCAATCAGCTCATGCTCAACACAGGCTTTGGCGTGCTGATCGGCACCGGCTTGTGGCTGATCGGAATTCCAAGTGCGGCGCTGTGGGGCATTCTCGCTGCCGTGCTGCGCTTTGTGCCTTATATCGGTTCGATCATAGCCGCGGCGTTTCCCCTCGCGCTTGCGGTGGCGGTCGATCCCGGCTGGTGGATGCTGGCTTGGACCGCAGCGCTTTTCTTCATCATCGAACCGCTGGTCGGACAGGTCGTCGAACCCCTGTTGTACGGCCGCACGACGGGTCTTTCACCCGTGGCTGTCGTCGTCTCGGCGACCTTCTGGACAGCGCTGTGGGGGCCGATCGGGCTGGTCCTCGCCACGCCTCTCACTGTCTGTCTCGTCGTGCTGGGACGCCACGTCGAAAGGCTGTCCTTTCTGGACGTCATGTTCGGTGATCGCCCGGCACTGTCGCCTCCGGAGATTTTCTACCAGCGCATGCTGGCGGGCGACCCGACCGAAGCGGCCGAGAAGGCCGAGCAGTTTCTCAAGGAGAGGTCGCTAGCGGCTTATTACGACGAGGTCGCGATCAAGGGGATGCAACTCGCCCAGTCGGATCTCGACCGTGCGGCCCTGGACCAGACGCGGCTCACGCGCATCCGCGATACCGTGGTTGAATTCGTCGACGATCTCTCTGAACAGGACGATGGTCGTCCTGTCGGAAACGAGCGGACGGTGGACGCCGAGGCGGTCGATGCCGTCGAAGCGGTCGCGCCGGCCAACGATCAGCCGGACATCCCCGTGATCGATCCAGCGATCCTCTCAGAGCAATTTCGCAGCGAGAACGCCGTGCTCTGCATTGGTGGTCGAACTAAACTCGACGAGGCCGCTGCCATCCTGCTCTCGCAGTTGTGCCGCTCGCATGGTGTTGGGAGCCGTGTCGAAGGCCCGGAATCGTTGTCGACCGCCAACATCTTCCGTCTCGATACATCAGGCGTGGCGTTGGTCTGTCTGAGCTATATCGGCGTCACAAGCCCGGCGCATCTGCGCTACGCAGTACGCCGGCTGCGCCGCAAGTTGCCGCAGGCATCCATCATGGTCGGATGCTGGGCTGAGGGTGTCGTCAACATCGACGAGCTTCGGGAGACGGCAAAGGCGGACCTGTTTGCCACCTCGCTACGCGAGGCGGCGCAAATCGTCGTTTCATTGGCGCAAGGCCAAGCTGGGGCCATGTCGCCCCTTGAGGAGCCTGTCCTGTTGGCGCGTGCCTAAAAAAGCTAATCCACCGCTGCGTAAACGAGATCCCTTACCAGCGTCCGTGTAAAATCACGTTGTCCCGGGCCCTGGCTCATGAACACCGCGAACAGATCCTCCTTCGGATCGATCCAGAAGAACGTGCCGGCGATGCCGCTCCAGTGGTACTGGCCGACGCTGCCGGGGAAGGGCGCGATGCCGGCCTCGCGGCGCACGGCAAAGCCGAGGCCGAAACCGTGGCCTGGCGACAGCAGCGTGCCGTTGGTCTTCACGTCGGGTCCGAGGTGATCGGAGGCCATCAGCTCGAGCGTCTTGCGGCCGATGATCCTTTCGCCGTCGAGCGTGCCGCCATTACGGAGCATCAGCGCGAAGCGGGCATAGTCTGTCGTGGTCGAGACCAGACCGCCGCCGCCTGACTCCATCACCGGCTGCTCGAGCATGTTGAACAGCGCGACCTTGTCGCCGGTCCAGGGATCGACTTCGAACGGCTGCGCGAGCCTGCCGGCATTGGCCTCGGAGGTGGAGAATCCAGTCTCGCTCATCTGCAAGGGTGCGAGGATACGTTCGGTGAGGAACATGCCGAGCGACTTGCCGCTGACGACTTCGATGATGCGGCCGAGAATGTCGGTGGAGCGGCTGTAGTTGAACTCGTCGCCGGGGTGGCAGACCAGCGGGAGGCTTGCCACCAGCGCGGCGTGCTCGGCATTGGTGATCTTGCGACTGCGGACGCGGGACTCCTGGTAGAGCTTGTGCACGGGGCCGTTGCCCTGGTGCTCATAGGTCAAACCAGACGTGTGACGGAGCAGGTCCTGCACCGTCATCGGCCGCTTCGGTGGAACCAGCTCCAGTCTGCCGCCGCTGACGACGCCGACCTGCTGATTGGCGAATTCCGGAATGAACTTGGCGACGGGATCGCCGAGCAGGAGATAACCGTCCTCGACAAGCGCCATGATACCCACAGAGACGATCGGCTTGGTCATCGAGAAGACCCGGAAGATCGAATCAAGCGCCATCGCCGGGCCCGTCGGGCTCTGATTGCCGAGCGCCTCGAACCAGCCGACCTGGCCGCCCCTCGCCACCAGCACGGTCACCCCGGGCACGGTTCCCTTGTCGATCTCGCGCTTGAAGGCATCAGACATTGCCTGGAGGCGGGAGCGCGACAGACCGATCGTTTCCGGCTTGGCCTCGGGCAAGTGCGGGGTTTTCGGCGCGGTCGAGTGGCGGGCGGCGGCTGAGGTCGACGCTAAGGTCGTCATGGGGGCTCCCGGTTGTTCTTGATTATCAGTAACGGAGAGTGGCCCAGAAGCCGCTGGACAAACAAGCGAAGCCAGCGCGCTTCTCCCTTGCAATCCGTCCTTGCAATCGGGCCGTCCCCTGTGCTTGAAAGCGCCCCTGATCCGCGGCAACGCAGGGTCCGTAGGAGTGTAGCTCAATTGGTAGAGCACCGGTCTCCAAAACCGGGGGTCGCAGGTTCGAGCCCTGCCACTCCTGCCAGCTAATCCCGAAAATTCAGGATCGACAGGCAGGACGGCGGCGGGCCGAAAGCTCGGGCCGTGGGTCATATGGATCACGTAAACCCTTGATCCGCATCACGTCCGGCAGCCGGGCTCGCGCGCATTCCGCTTGGGTCACACCTTGACCTTTCGCCCCACCCGCAGTACATACCCGGCACTCGCAGCCGGCCCGTTAGACGCGGATTTCCGGCGCGGCTTTGAAATCCCCCGAACATCAGAGCCCGGTTTTCCGGCTCATCCTTCGAGACAGAGGGCTGGGCCACAGGCGGCTGTTCGGATCCCCGAAATTCTTAATGGCGTCTCAAACGATGGCAGTCAGCCCGTTCAAGTTCTTGCAGGAAGTGCGCTCGGAGACCGCCAAGGTCACCTGGCCGACCCGTCGTGAGACCACGATCACCACCATCATGGTGTTCGTGATGGTCGCCGTGGCCTCGATCTTCTTCTTCGCCGCCGACCAGATCATCCGCTACCTCATCACCTTCCTTTTGGGCATTCACTGATGGCTACAGCAACGGCTCAACTGTCCGACAAGCGCTGGTACATCGTCCACGCCTATTCGAACTTCGAGAAGAAGGTCGCCGAATCGATCCGCGAGCAGGCCAAGCAGCGCGGGCTCGAGGAGCTGTTCGAGCTGGTGCTGGTTCCGACCGAGAAGGTCACTGAAGTGCGCCGCGGCCGCAAGATCGACGCGGAGCGCAAGTTCTTCCCGGGCTACGTTCTGGTGAAGATGAAGCTGACCGACGAGGCGTTTCATCTGATCAAGAACACGCCGAAGGTGACGGGCTTCCTCGGCGCCGAAAACAAGCCGATGCCGATCTCGGAGAACGAGGCCATGCGCATCCTGCACCAGGTGCAGGAGGGCGTGGAACGGCCGAAGGCGTCGGTGTCGTTCGAGATTGGCGAGAACGTGCGCGTGGCCGATGGCCCGTTCGCCTCGTTCTCGGGTGTGGTTGAGGAAATCGACGAGGCGCGCTCGCGCGTGAAGGTCGCAGTGTCGATCTTCGGTCGCGCAACGCCCGTCGAACTGGAATTCGGTCAGGTCGAGAAGGTCTGATCGGGTCACGCGGGAGGCCGATGAGGCTTCGCGCAAAGAGAGGCCGTGGGAGGGAGAGGGCGGTTGCCAGCCGCATCCGACCCAGACCACGAACCTGAAACCGCCGGCCTGGCCGGCACAACAGGAGTGATACATGGCAAAGAAAGTGACCGGATACCTGAAGCTTCAGGTCCCGGCCGGTGCGGCGAATCCTTCGCCCCCGATCGGTCCCGCGCTCGGTCAGCGCGGTCTCAACATCATGGAGTTCTGCAAGGCGTTCAACGCCCAGACCCAGAAGGAAGAGAAGAACACCCCGATTCCCGTCGTGATCACGATCTACGCCGATCGTTCGTTCACGTTCGAGATGAAGACCCCTCCGATGTCCTTCTTCCTCAAGCAGGCTGCCAAGATCCAGTCCGGCTCGAAGGCGCCGGGCCGTGACAAGGCCGGCAAGGTGACCAAGGCGCAGGTGCGCGAGATCGCCGAGAAGAAGATGAAGGATCTCAATTGCGATACCATCGAATCGGCCATGAAGATGGTCGAGGGCTCTGCCCGTTCGATGGGTCTGGAAGTGGCGGGGTAAGCGGTCATGGCAATCGGAAAGCGTTTGAACAAAGCCCGCGAAGGTGTTGATCGCGAAAAGCTTTACCCGCTCGCGGACGCCATCAAGATGGTCAAGGAACGCGCGAAAGCGAAGTTCGACGAGACCATCGAGGTCGCGATCAATCTCGGCGTCGATCCGCGTCACGCTGACCAGATGGTCCGCGGCGTCGTGACCCTGCCGAACGGCACCGGCCGTACGCTCCGCGTTGGCGTATTTGCCCGCGGCGCCAAGGCTGACGAAGCCAAGGCTGCAGGTGCTGACGTCGTCGGCGCCGAAGACCTGGTCGAGAAGGTGCAGAACGGCTCGATCGATTTCGATCGTTGTATTGCGACCCCCGACATGATGCCGCTGGTCGGCCGTCTCGGTAAGGTGCTCGGCCCGCGCGGCCTGATGCCGAACCCGAAGATCGGCACCGTGACCATGGACGTCACCGGTGCGGTGAAGGGTGCCAAGGGCGGCTCGGTCGAGTTCCGTGTCGAGAAGGCCGGCATCCTGCAGGCCGGCGTCGGCAAGGCGTCGTTCACCGAGGAGAAGCTGGTCGAGAACATCAAGGCCCTGGCTGACGCTGTCGCCAAGGCCAAGCCGGCTGGCTCCAAGGGCACCTACATCCAGCGCGTTGCGGTGTCCTCGACGATGGGCCCGGGCGTGAAGGTCGAGCCGGGTACGATCCTCGGCTAAGGGCTTGCCTCGGCTAAGTCTGGAAATTGCATGAGGCGAGGGGCGGATCGGGCAACCGATTCCGCCCCTCGTCGTTTGTGGGCGGCATTCATCGGAAACAAGAACAATGGCTGACAAGGTCCTGATCTATTCGCGCTTTCCCAAGACGATGATGGCGCGCTTCGCTGAGCGGTTCGAACTGCTCGACACCGGTGGCAAGCCTGCGCACGAGGTGTTTTCGGAGGACGAGCTTGGCGGCATCCGCGCGCTGCTGACCGCGGGCGGCTCGCCGCTCGGCGCGGAGGCGATGGACCTGTTCCCGAAGCTTGGCGCGATCGTCTGCTACGGCACCGGCTATGACGGCGTCGACCTGAAGGCCGCGGCCGCGCGGAACATCGCAGTCGGCCATAGTCCCGGCGCCAATGCCGCCTCGGTCGCCGACATCGCGATGACCCTGATGCTGGCGACGACGCGGCGGATCCTGGTTGCCGACCAATATGTCCGCAGCGGCGATTGGGCGGCGTCCAAGCAATCTCCGATGATGCGGCCGCAGGCCGGCATGCCCGGCCGGCGCATCGGCGTCTACGGCATGGGCGAAATCGGCCGCAAGATTGCCGCCCGCTGCGCCGCGTTCGAGAGCGAGGTCGGCTATTTCAGCCGCACCAAGCACGATCTGCCCCATCAATATTTCCCGACGCTCGAGGCGCTCGCCGACTGGTGCAGTGTGCTGATGATCGCGGTGCGGGCAGGGGCAGACACCCAGCACGTCGTCAACGCCGATATCCTGGGGCGCCTCGGCGCGGATGGCTATGTCGTCAACATTTCCCGCGGCTCGGTCATCGACCAGAAGGCCCTGATCGCCGCGCTGACGGACAAGACCATCGCCGGCGCCGGCCTCGACGTCTTCGAGAAGGAACCGCACGCCCCCGACGCGCTGACGGCGCTGCCAAATGTCGTGTTCGCCCCCCATATCGGCGGCCACACCCTCGAATCGCACGTCGCCATGCAGAACTGCGTGTTGGCCAACCTGACCGCGCATTTCGAGGGCAGGCTGCTGCCTTACGGGGTCAAATCCGCCTGAATCGGTCCTTGTCAGGGCACCTCAAGCCCTGATGGCAACGGATTGGAACTGGTGTGAATTTTGCTCTTGGCAAGCAGGCAGAGAGCGGTTAAAGAACCGCTTCCGGACGTGCCGGCCTTGGCTGGCGCGTTCGTGCACGCATTCCGAAAACCCGACACGCAGGAGATCATTCCTTTTCAGGACGTCCGCAAGGATTTGCCCGAACAGGAAGGAAAATCCATCGGCCGGTGGGATGCGGGCAGAGGTCAGGCGGTTCGCCGGCTGGCCTTGTCCTGTCCAAGACTGCAGGCGCCTGCGGGAAATTTCGATTTCTCAACGGCTTAATCGCATGGCCTGCATAGACGGGTGAAGACCGGATTTCACTTCGCTTTCCACCTTTGGGTGGTCGCGGAAGGAGTTTGGTTCGGACCTCGACACGCCGTGGGCTCTTAACGAGCTCCCGGAGGGCAGGCTTTGAATTGTCGTCTCGCCCGGCGCGTGTCCGATGGGTTTTGGCCCGGAGGTTCAGGTTTTGGGTGGGGCGATGGGTGCAACCCGGCGGTCCCGCTTTTCGCGATGACCGCCAACCGGAAAGAGCTTGCTGTGGAACGAGCGGCAAAAAAGGAAGCGGTCGAACAGCTCAATGGGGTCTTCAAGACCACGAGCGTCGCGGTCGTTGCCCAATATTCCGGCCTGACCGTTGCCCAGATGCAGAAGCTGCGCATGCAGATGAAGCAGGCTGGTGCCTCGGTGAAGGTCTCGAAGAACCGTCTCGCCAAAATTGCTCTTGAAGGCACTGACGTCGTTGCCATCGGCCCCATGCTGAAGGGACCGACCGTGATCGCCACTTCGAACGATCCGGTAGCGGCGCCAAAGGTCGCCGTCGAATTCGCCAAGACGAACGAAAAGTTCATCATCATTGGCGGCTCGATGGGAAAGACCGTCCTGAATGTCGACAGCGTAAAGGCGCTTGCCTCGCTGCCGTCGCTTGATGAACTGCGCGCCAAGATCGTCGGCCTGCTTGTGGCCCCGGCGACCAAGATCGCTCAGCTCGCCAACGCGCCCGCGGGCAAGCTCGCGCGCGTCATCCAGGCTCATGCCTCAAAGGGCGAAGCGGCCTGACGCCCTTCGCAAAACTCAAACCCGAACCAGACTTACACCTAAGGAAACTGAACAATGGCTGACTTGCAGAAGATCGTTGACGACCTCTCGAGCCTCACCGTGCTCGAGGCTGCCGAACTCGCGAAGCTCCTTGAAGAGAAGTGGGGCGTTTCGGCTGCCGCGGCTGTCGCCGTAGCTGGCCCGGCTGGTGGTGGCGCTGCTGCTGCCCCGGCGGAAGAGAAGACCGAGTTCACGGTCGTTCTCGCCTCCGCCGGCGACAAGAAGATCGAGGTCATCAAGGAAGTCCGCGCCATCACCGGCCTGGGCCTGAAGGAAGCAAAGGACCTCGTCGAGGGCGCGCCGAAGCCTGTCAAGGAAGGCGTGAACAAGGACGAAGCCGAGAAGATCAAGGTCCAGCTCGAGAAGGCTGGCGCCAAGGTCGAGCTCAAGTAAGCAACGCTTACTGGCGAGATCCCGGGCTGCGGTCCGGGATCTTGGCCCCCTCAAAAGAGTGGGGCAGATGCAAAAGGCGTGCGACGGATCGTCCCGACGCAGGCCGAACACGAAAACGTGTGGGGATTTGAGGGTTAACACCTCGAATCTCTACTATTGTCGTCCCATATCGGTTCGGCAGCACGAAAGCGCGGTGGGCAGGGATATCGGAGAGACCGGATTTTCCTGTAAGCCGTTGGGAGAGCAAGCTATTTCGGGCTTTTGCAGTCCGTGAAGACGATCGTTGTGACGGGCGGGCGCGCTCTGGCGCCCCGCGCGTCGTTTTGCGTTTTGAAGGTCTGAAGAACAGATTCAGGACATTCCTGCCTGAAGCTGAGTCTCCGGCCCCCAAAGCGGGTTCGAAAAATTCAACCCGGGGAGCGGCGGCAGCCGCGTTCCGGACGGTTCGCCCACAGGGGCGACGAAAATGAGAGGCCACGATGGCGCAGCAGACATTCACCGGTCGCAAACGCGTTCGCAAGTTCTTCGGACACATCAAGGAAGTTGCCGAGATGCCGAACCTCATCGAGGTTCAGAAGGCGTCCTATGACCAGTTCCTGATGGTCGATGAACCTACTGGCGGGCGCCTCGACGAGGGCCTGCAGGCCGTGTTCCGCTCCGTGTTCCCGATCTCGGACTTCTCGGGCACCTCGATGCTGGAATTCGTCCGCTACGAGTTCGAGCAGCCGAAATACGACGTCGATGAGTGCCGTCAGCGCGGCATGACCTTCGCGGCTCCCCTCAAGGTGACGCTGCGCCTCATCGTGTTCGATATCGACGAAGAAACCGGTGCGAAGTCGGTCAAGGACATCAAGGAGCAGGACGTCTACATGGGCGACATCCCGCTCATGACGATGAACGGCACCTTCATCGTGAACGGCACCGAGCGCGTTATCGTCTCGCAGATGCACCGTTCGCCGGGCGTGTTCTTCGATCACGACAAGGGCAAGACCCACTCGTCGGGCAAGCTGCTGTTCGCTGCCCGCGTGATTCCGTATCGCGGTTCCTGGCTCGACATCGAGTTCGACGCCAAGGACATCGTCTATGCGCGTATCGATCGCCGCCGCAAGATTCCGGTGACGTCGCTGATGTTCGCCCTCGGTCTCGATGGCGAAGCGATCCTGTCGACCTTCTACAAGAAGATCCTCTACAAGCGGACCAAGGAAGGCTGGCGCGTTCCGTTCGACGCCAACCGTTTCCGCGGTTACTCGACCATCAACGACCTGATCGACGCCGACACCGGCAAGGTCGTGCTCGAGGCTGGCAAGAAGCTCACCGTGCGCGGTGCGCGTCAGATGCAGGAGAAGGGTCTGAAGGCGCTGCGTCTGTCCGATGAGGAACTCGTCGGCAATTACCTCGCCGAGGATCTCGTCAACCCGAAGACGGGTGAAATCCACGCCGAAGCCGGCGAGGAAATCACCGACAAGTCGATGAAGGTGCTCAACGAGCACGGCTACAAGGAACTGCCGCTGCTCGACATCGACCACGTCAATGTCGGCGCCTACATCCGCAACACGCTCTCGGCCGACAAGAACATGACGCGTGAAGACGCGCTGTTCGACATCTACCGCGTGATGCGTCCGGGCGAGCCGCCGACGCTGGATTCGGCGCAGGCGATGTTCCAGTCGCTGTTCTTCGACGCCGAGCGTTACGACCTCTCCGCGGTCGGCCGCGTCAAGATGAACATGCGCCTCGACCTCGATGCGCCCGACACCCAGCGCACGCTGCGCAAGGAAGACATCCTCTGTGTCATCAAGACGCTGGTGGACCTGCGCGACGGCAAGGGCGAGATCGACGACATCGACCATCTCGGCAACCGCCGTGTGCGCTCGGTCGGCGAGCTCATGGAAAACCAGTACCGCATCGGCCTCCTGCGCATGGAGCGCGCGATCAAGGAGCGCATGTCCTCGGTCGACATCGACACGGTCATGCCGCAGGACCTGATCAACGCGAAGCCGGCGGCTGCCGCCGTGCGCGAGTTCTTCGGCTCCTCGCAGCTCTCGCAGTTCATGGACCAGACCAACCCGCTGTCGGAAATCACCCACAAGCGCCGTCTTTCGGCACTTGGACCGGGCGGTCTGACCCGCGAGCGCGCTGGCTTCGAAGTGCGCGACGTGCATCCGACGCATTACGGCCGCATCTGCCCGATCGAAACGCCGGAAGGCCCGAACATCGGTCTGATCAACTCGCTCGCCACCTTCGCGCGCGTGAACAAGTACGGCTTCGTCGAGACGCCCTACCGGAAGGTCAAGGACGGTCGCGTCACCGACGAGGTCGTGTACCTCTCGGCGATGGAAGAAGGCCGCTATTCGGTCGCTCAGGCGAACGTGCCGGTCGACGCCAAGGGCCGCTTCACCGAGGACCTCGTGGTCTGCCGCGCGAGCGGTACCCGCGACGTCGTGCCGATGACGCCCGACAAGGTCGACTACATGGACGTGTCGCCGAAGCAGCTCGTTTCGGTCGCTGCGGCGCTGATCCCGTTCCTCGAGAACGACGACGCCAACCGCGCGCTGATGGGCTCGAACATGCAGCGCCAGGCGGTGCCGCTGGTTCGCGCCGAGGCGCCGTTCGTCGGCACCGGCATGGAAGGTGTGGTTGCGCGTGACTCGGGTGCTGCGATCGCGGCGCGCCGTTCGGGCGTGATCGACCAGATCGATGCGACCCGCGTCGTTATCCGTGCGACGGAAGATCTCGATCCGACCAAGTCGGGCGTCGATATCTACCGTCTGATGAAGTACCAGCGCTCGAACCAGTCGACCTGCATCAACCAGCGTCCGCTGGTGAAGGTCGGCGACATCGTCAAGAAGGGCGACATCATCGCTGACGGTCCGTCGACCGATCTCGGTGAGCTCGCTCTGGGCCGCAACGTGCTCGTCGCGTTCATGCCGTGGAACGGCTACAACTTCGAAGACTCGATCCTGCTCTCCGAGCGGATCGTGAAGGAAGACGTCTTCACCTCGATCCATATCGAAGAATTCGAGGTGATGGCCCGCGACACCAAGCTCGGACCCGAGGAAATCACCCGCGACATTCCGAACGTCTCGGAAGAAGCGCTGAAGAACCTCGACGAAGCCGGTATCGTCTACATCGGTGCGGAAGTGCGCGCCGGCGACATCCTGGTCGGCAAGATCACGCCGAAGGGCGAAAGCCCGATGACGCCGGAAGAAAAGCTCCTGCGCGCCATCTTCGGCGAAAAGGCCTCCGATGTTCGCGACACCTCGCTGCGCGTTCCCCCGGGCGTGCAGGGCACGATCGTGGAAGTCCGCGTGTTCAACCGCCACGGCGTCGACAAGGACGAGCGTGCTCTGGCGATCGAGCGGGAAGAGATCGAGCGTCTGGCCAAGGACCGCGACGACGAGCAGGCGATCCTGGACCGCAACGTCTACAACCGTCTTGCCGAGCTCCTCGAGGGGCGGCAGGGCATTGCCGGTCCGAAGGGCTTCAAGAAGGACACCAAGATCACCCGCGCGGTGCTCGAGGAGTACCCGAAGTCGCAGTGGTGGCTGTTCGCGTCGCCGAACGACAAGCTGATGGCCGAGATCGAGGCCATGCGGAAGCAGTACGACGAGTCGAAGAAGGGGCTCGAACAGCGCTTCCTCGACAAGGTCGAGAAGCTTCAGCGCGGTGACGAATTGCCGCCCGGCGTGATGAAGATGGTCAAGGTCTTCGTCGCGGTGAAGCGCAAGATCCAGCCCGGCGACAAGATGGCCGGCCGCCACGGCAACAAGGGCGTGGTGTCGAAGATCGTGCCGATCGAGGACATGCCGTTCCTCGAAGACGGCACGCATGCCGACATCGTGCTCAATCCGCTGGGCGTGCCCTCGCGCATGAACGTCGGACAGATCCTCGAGACCCATCTCGGCTGGGCGTGCGCCGGCCTCGGCAAGCGTATCGGCCAGACGGTCGATGCGTACCTGTCGAAGCAGGACATCAAGCCGCTGAAGGAAACCTTGAAGAAGGTCTACGGCGAGGACGAGACGATCAAGACGCTCAACGACAACGAGCTGCTTGAACTCGGCCACAATCTGAGCCGCGGCGTGCCGATTGCGACGCCGGTGTTCGATGGTGCCAAGGAGAGCGACATCGAGGAAATGCTGAAGCTTGCCGGTCTGGACGCTTCGGGTCAGTCGACCGTCTATGACGGCCGTACTGGCGACGCCTTCGATCGCAAGGTGACGGTGGGCTTCATCTACATGCTCAAGCTGCACCATCTCGTGGACGACAAGATCCACGCGCGTTCGATCGGTCCGTACTCGCTCGTGACCCAGCAGCCGCTGGGTGGCAAGGCGCAGTTCGGCGGCCAGCGCTTCGGCGAAATGGAAGTGTGGGCGCTCGAAGCTTACGGCGCGGCCTACACGCTCCAGGAGATGCTGACCGTGAAGTCGGACGACGTCGCCGGCCGTACCAAGGTGTACGAGGCGATCGTGCGCGGCGACGACACCTTCGAGGCCGGCATTCCGGAATCGTTCAACGTGCTGGTCAAGGAAATGCGCTCGCTCGGCCTCAACGTCGACCTGCACAATTCCAAGGTCGGGCCCGGAACGGCGGAAGCGGCCGAGTAACACGACCTTTCATGCCCGGCCTTTACGGCCGGGCATTGGCGCCCCTCCCGATGCCTTGAGGGCAGGGCGCCCCGCTCGAGTGATTTTCGAATTTGCGGCCGGAGGCGACCGGTACGCGAGGAGAAGACGATGAACCAAGAAATTATGAATCTCTTTAACCCGACGACGCCGGCTCAGGTCTTCGACCAGATCCGGATTTCGATCGCGTCTCCAGAGAAGATTCTGTCCTGGTCCTACGGCGAGATCAAGAAGCCGGAGACCATCAACTATCGTACCTTCAAGCCCGAGCGCGACGGCCTGTTCTGCGCCCGCATCTTCGGGCCGATCAAGGACTACGAGTGCTTGTGCGGCAAGTACAAGCGGATGAAGTACAAAGGCATCATCTGCGAGAAGTGCTCGGTCGAGGTCACGCTGTCGCGCGTCCGGCGCGAGCGCATGGGCCATATCGAGCTCGCAGCCCCCGTCGCGCACATCTGGTTCCTGAAGTCGCTGCCGTCGCGCATCGGCCTCTTGCTCGACATGACGCTGAAGGATCTCGAGCGGATCCTCTACTTCGAATATTACGTCGTTCTCGAGCCCGGCCTGACCGCGCTGAAGGACCGTCAGCTGCTGTCGGAAGACGAGTATCTGAAGGCGCAGGACGAGTACGGCCAGGATTCCTTCACCGCCATGATCGGCGCGGAAGCGATCCGCGAGCTGCTCAAGGGCATGGACCTCGAGAAGCTCGAGCTGACGCTGCGTGCGGAGATGCAGGAGACCGACTCCGACATCAAGCACAAGAAGCTCGCCAAGCGCCTGAAGATCGTCGAGGCGTTCCGCCACTCCGGCAACAAGCCGGAATGGATGATCCTGACTGTCGTTCCCGTGATCCCGCCGGACCTGCGTCCGCTGGTGCCGCTGGACGGCGGCCGCTTCGCGACCTCTGATCTCAACGACCTCTACCGCCGCGTCATCAACCGCAACAACCGCTTGAAGCGGCTGATGGAGCTGCGCGCGCCCGACATCATCATCCGCAACGAGAAGCGCATGCTTCAGGAAGCGGTCGATGCGCTGTTCGACAACGGCCGCCGCGGCCGCGTCATCACCGGCGCCAACAAGCGCCCGCTGAAGTCGCTCGCCGACATGCTCAAGGGCAAGCAGGGTCGTTTCCGCCAGAACCTGCTCGGCAAGCGCGTCGACTATTCGGGCCGTTCGGTGATCGTGGTCGGTCCCGAGCTGCGCCTGCATCAGTGCGGCCTGCCGAAGAAGATGGCGCTCGAGCTGTTCAAGCCGTTCATCTATTCGCGGCTTGACGCCAAGGGCCTGTCCACCACCGTGAAGCAGGCCAAGAAGCTGGTCGAGAAGGAGCGGCCCGAGGTCTGGGACATCCTGGACGAGGTCATCCGCGAGCATCCCGTGCTGCTCAACCGCGCGCCGACGCTGCATCGTCTGGGCATCCAGGCGTTCGAGCCGGTGTTGATCGAAGGCAAGGCGATCCAGCTCCATCCGCTGGTCTGCTCGGCGTTTAACGCCGACTTCGACGGCGACCAGATGGCCGTGCATGTTCCGCTGTCGCTCGAAGCCCAGCTGGAAGCGCGCGTGCTGATGATGTCGACCAACAACATCCTGCATCCGGCGAACGGCCAGCCGATCATCGTGCCGTCGCAGGACATCGTGCTCGGCCTCTACTACGTCTCGATCATGCGCGAAGGCCTGCCCGGCGAGGGCAAGCTGTTTGGCGACATGGCCGAGCTCGAGCACGCCCTGCACGCGAAGGTCATCCACCTCCACACCAAGATCAAGTATCGGTGGGAAGGCATGGACGAGACCGGCAAGATCTCCAAGCGCTGGATCGAGACCACTGCCGGCCGGGTCATGCTCGGCAATCTGCTGCCGCGTAACCCGCGCATCTCGTACGAGATCATCAACAAGCTGATGACCAAGCGCGAGATCTCGGGTGTCATCGACCAGGTCTACCGTCACTGCGGCCAGAAGGAGACTGTGATCTTCTGCGACCGCATCATGGCGCTCGGCTTCTACAACGCGTTCAAGGCCGGCATCTCGTTCGGCAAGGACGACATGGTCGTGCCGCACTCCAAGTGGAAGATCGTCGACACCACCCGTACGCTGGCGAAGGATTTCGAGCAGCAGTACAACGACGGCCTGATCACCCACGGCGAGAAGTACAACAAGGTCGTCGACGCATGGTCGAAGGCCACCGAAGAAATCGCCAAGGCGATGATGAAGGAGATCTCCTCGACCAAGAAGACGGCGAGCGGGGCGGATGCCGACATCAACTCGATCTACATGATGGCTCACTCCGGTGCCCGCGGTTCGCCGGCCCAGATGCGCCAGCTCGCCGGTATGCGCGGCCTGATGGCCAAGCCGTCGGGTGAGATCATCGAGACGCCGATCATCTCGAACTTCAAGGAAGGCCTCTCGGTTCTCGAGTACTTCAACTCGACCCACGGTGCCCGTAAGGGTCTCGCGGACACCGCGTTGAAGACCGCGAACTCCGGCTACCTGACCCGTCGTCTGGTCGACGTCGCGCAGGACTGCATCATCACGCAGTCCGACTGCGGCACCAAGCTCGGCATCAAGATGCGCGCCATCGTCGATGCCGGCACTGTGGTCGCTTCGCTCGGTTCGCGCATCCTCGGACGCACGGCCTGCGAAGACATCCGCGACAGCTCGGGCAAGGTGATCATCAAGCGCGACACGCTGATGGAAGAAAGCCATCTGGACGCCATCCAGCAGGGTGGTGTGCAGGAGGTGAAGATCCGCTCGGCGCTGACCTGCGAACTCGTCAACGGCATCTGCGGCATGTGCTACGGCCGCGATCTCGCCCGCGGTACGCCGGTCAACCACGGCGAAGCGGTCGGCGTCATTGCCGCGCAGTCGATCGGTGAGCCGGGCACCCAGCTCACCATGCGCACCTTCCACATCGGTGGTGCGGCCCAGCTCAACGAGCAGTCTTTCGTCGAAGCCAATTTCGACGGCAAGATCGTGATCCGGAACAAGGCCATCGCCCGCAACAGCGAAGGTCACCTGGTCGCGATGGTCCGCAACATGGTGGTGGCGATCGTCGATGCCGACGGCACCGAGCGTGCGACGCACCGTATCCAGTACGGCGCACGCCTGCACATCGACGAAGGCGACATGGTCAAGCGTGGCCAGCGCATCGTCGAGTGGGATCCCTACACCCGTCCGCTTCTCACCGAGGTCGAAGGAACGATCGGCTTCGAGGATCTGGTCGAGGGGCAGTCGATCACGGAAACGCTGGACGAGGCCACAGGTATTGCCAAGCGCGTGGTCATCGACTGGCGCTCGACCCGCGGCGGCTCGGACCTGCGTCCGGCCATCGTGGTCAAGGGCAAGGACGGCAAAGTGCTCAAGCTCGCCCGTGGCGGGGATGCTCGCTACATGCTGTCGGTTGACGGCATTCTGTCGGTCGACGTCGGAGCCAAGGTCCAGGCGGGCGACATTCTCGCCCGTGTCTCGACCGAAAGCGCCAAGACGCGTGACATCACCGGCGGTCTGCCGCGGGTGGCGGAACTGTTCGAGGCACGGCGTCCGAAGGATGCGGCGATCATCGCCGAAATCGCGGGCACCATCCGGTTCGGACGCGACTACAAGAACAAGCGTCGCATCTCGATCGAGCCGATGGACAAGACCGAGGAGGCACGCGAGTACCTGATCCCGAAGGGCAAGCACATCCACCTTCAGGACGGCGACGTCGTCGAGAAGGGCGACTTCATCGTGGAAGGCAACCCGGCACCGCACGACATCCTCGCGGTCAAGGGCATCGAAGAGCTCGCGGCCTATCTGGTCAACGAAATCCAGGAGGTCTACCGGCTCCAGGGCGTGCTCATCAACGACAAGCACATCGAGGTGATTGTCCGTCAGATGCTCCAGAAGGTGGAAGTCACCGACCAGGGCGACACGGACATGATCTCCGGCGAGCAGATCGACAAGATCGAGTTCGACGCGATCAACGAGAAGACCAAAGAAGAGGGCAAGAAGATCGCCACTGGGACGCCGGTTCTGCTCGGCATCACCAAGGCGAGCCTCCAGACCCGCTCCTTCTTCTCGGCGGCCTCGTTCCAGGAGACCACCCGCGTCCTCACGGAAGCGGCGGTCAACGGCAAGGTCGATCCGCTCGAAGGCCTCAAGGAGAACGTCATCGTCGGCCGGCTGATCCCGGCGGGCACCGGCGCCTCCATGGCCAAGATCCGCGAAGTCGCTGTGAAGCGCGACAAGATGATCCTGGACGAGCGCGAAAAGCAGGCGGCCGTCGTGTCGCCCGCGCCGGAAGCCGAGTTGCCTGCGCTGCCGCCTGCGGAATAATCGTTCATCCGTAGGAATACCGAGGATAATGAAAGGGCCGGCGAAAGCCGGCCTTTTTGCTGCTTTGATTGCCTGTTGCGATGCAGGATCAACCTTTGTTCATCTTTCCTTCAGGCGCAAAAGCGCTTCTGCTAAGGGAACTTAGACCGGTGGTCCCGTGACGGGGGGCAGGGCCGGAGACCACGGAACTCATATGCTTGATCTCGCAATCGTAGGCGGCGGCCCCGGCGGGCTGATGAGCGCCTGGTACCTGAAGCGTAAGCTTGGCGACCTCTGCCGCATCACCATCTACGAGGCCTCCGACCGGCTCGGTGGCAAGATCGTCACGCGCAAATTCGATGCCGCGCCGGCGATGTACGAGGCCGGCGTTGCGGAGATCTACGATTACTCGATGACCGGGCCGGATCCGCTGCGCGAACTGATCCAGCATTTCGGGCTGCAGACCATTCCGATGGATGCCGAGCAGGTGCAGTTCGGTGGTGAGCTGCTCAACGACGTCGCCGGCATGCGCCGCAGATACGGCGCCAAGACCGCGGCCGCGATCGAATCGTTCCGCAAGCGCTGCGCCGACGAGATGTCACCGATCGAATATTACGAAGGCGTCGGTGCCCACGACAACGAGAACCCCTGGGCCTACAAGACCGCCGAGCAGGTGCTCGACGAAGAGGTCGAGGACGAGACCGCAAAGCGATTCTTCAAGGTGATGGCGCGCTCGGATCTCGCCACCGAAAGCCACAACACCAACGGCCTCAACGCGCTCAAGAACTATCTGATGGATGTCGATGGCTATATCGGCCTCTACTCCATCCAGAACGGCAATGAGCAGCTGATCGAGTGCCTGCAGTCGGAGGTCAATGCCGACATCCAGCTCAATCATCGCGTGCTCACCGTCGGCAAGGCGCCGACCGGCCGCTACCAGCTGAAGATGATGAACGGGAAGGGGCCGGAGACGCGCGACTTCGATCTTGTGCTGATGTGCCTGCCGCATTCCTGGCTCTCGACCGTCGGCTGGGAAGGCGAGCAGCTGCGCAAGTCGATGGTCAAGCACGTGTCGTATTTCGATCGTCCCGCGCATTATTTGCGTGTCTCGATCCTGTTCGACTCACCGTTCTGGGGCGACAAGATTTCCGGCGCCTGGTTCATGTCGGAAGCCTTCGGCGGCTGCTGCGTCTACAACGAGGGCGCGCGTCACGACGTCGGCAAGCATGGCGTGCTGAACTGGCTGATTCCCGGCTCCGATGCGCTGGCCTTCGCCAATCTGTCGGACCAGGAACTGATCGACGCTGCGCTGAAATCGCTGCCGGCATCGCTCGGGGATGCGCGCGCGCATTTCATGGAAGGCAAAACCCACCGCTGGTTGTCGTCGGTGAATGCGATTCCGGGCGGTCTGCCGGTGCGCGACGTGATGACCAATCACCGGCCGGAGCCGAAGGAGCATCCCGGCATCGTCGTGGTCGGCGACTATCTGTTCGACTCGACGCTGAACGGCCTGCTCGATTCCTCGGATGCGGCGACCGACATCATCCTCACCGAGATGATGCGCCTGCGCCGCGAGCGCACGCAGGATGATGGCAAGCCGATCTCCGACAAGATCGACCGCGACTATTTCGAGAACTACCGCGGCCTCGGACCCTACAGCGAGGCGTGGAGCCATTTCACCGACCCTGATTATCTGACGAAGCTGATTGGCATCGTCTGGGGCAAGGCGAAGGGCGCAAAACTCCTGGTCGCAGGCTCCGCCAGCGGCGAGTTGGTCGGTGCCCTGCGCGATCGCGGCGTCGATGCCTGGGGCATCGAGAACAACCGCGCCATCCATGCCAAGACGCCGAAGGCGCTGAAGAAGTATAACAAGCTCGGCTCGATCACCGAGATGCCGTTCAAGGACGGCAGTTTCGACTATGTGTTCGAGACCAGCCTCTGCCACGTTGCCCCGAAGCAGGTGGTCCGCGCGATCCGCGAGTTCAACCGCGTGGTCAAGACTGGCCTCGTGTTCGGCTCAATCACCTCGGACATGGCATCAGCCGTGATCGACCGCTACGATCTGTTGCGCGGGGTCAAGAAGCTCGGCACGTGGTGGGAATGGTCCGAGCTGTTTTTCGGCAACGGCTTCGATCTGTCGATGCACCGCAAGGACTGCACCGACGCGCTCTGGACCGCGACGCTCGCCGCCAATAAGGGCCCGGGCCAGTGGTATGCCGACGCCGACAGCCTGCGCTACTCCTTCTTCGACAAGGTCGAGGACGAAGACGACGACTAAGATCGCGAGGGCGGATGAAGTCGCCAATTGTTTTGCCGAATTCATCCTGATCGCATAGAATCGGTGCGATAGCGGTTTTCCGTTATTTCTCTGCGGTCATGCCGGCCGTCAGCATCGGTTGGTTTCATGGCGTCCAGGCCTCTCTCTCCCGACAAACAGAAGCTCGCCGTGCAAGAGGCGGCCGAGCTCGACGACAAGCTCGCCTCCAGCGCCAAGCCGGACCTCGAAGACGACGAGGACGACGAAGACGAGGATGATGACGAGCTTGAGCTCGATGACGACGATGATGACGAGGACCTCGTCGTCTTTACCGCCCGCGAAGCCGCGGGTGCGCTCGCGACCATCCTGGGTTTCGTCAAGCCCTTCCTGTCCAACTACAAGCGCACCCTGGGCTACGTGGGGTTCGGCGTCCTGGTCGAGACGCTGTTCAACGTCATCATGCCGCTCAGCCTGAAGTTCCTGATCGACGACGCGCTCGGCGAGGAAGATTTCCAGGCGCTTTACAAGATCCTCGGCGTGCTCGCGGTCGCCGGCATCTTCACTTCGATCGTCGCGGTCTGGTACGAGCGCTGGGACGCACGGCTCGCGGCCTGCATCATTTCAGACGTCCGCAAGCGCCTGTTCGAGCACGTTCAGGATCTGCCGGCGGCCTATTTCGGCCGCACCAAGCGCGGCGAGATCCTGTCGCGCTTTTCGGTCGACCTCTCGGCCTTCGAAGGCTCGGTCAAGACCTTTGTCAACAGCGCCGCGCTGCCGTTCCTGGAGTTGATCGCCGGCATCATCCTGATGCTGTTCCTGAACTGGCAGCTTGCCGTGGTCGCCCTGCTGGTGTTTCCGATCACGTTGATCGGCCCGCGTATCCTGACGCCGAAGGCGGTGCAGGCCAATTACGAGCAGAAACTGAATGAAAGCGCGCTGCTCGGCATGGTTCAGGAGAACGTGGCGGCGCAGGCGGTGATCAAGGCGTTCAGCCTGCAACGCAAGATGTTCGGCTTCTTCGCCTTCCGCAACGACGAGACCCGCAACAGGATTGCGGCCGCGGCGTTCCTGTCGACCATGGTGGAGCGGACGGTGACGATCTCGGTGCTGCTGTTGCACCTCGTCGTGCTCGCGATCGGCGCTTACCTCGCGACCAAGGGCCAGATCACCATCGGCACCTTCGTCACCTTCGAAAGCGCGTTCTGGGAGGTCTCCTACAACATCGCCCACGTGATGCATTTCATCCCGGTGTCGATCTCCTCGGCCGCCGCGATCCGCCACATCCAGGAATTGCTCGACGAGCCGACCCGCGGCGCCGATCGTCCAGGTGCGCCTGACCTGCCGCGCATCACTCACGACATCACCTTCGACCACGTGACGTTCCAGTACGAGGGCGGCCAGACGCCGGTGCTGGACAATCTCAGCCTCAAGCTCAATGTCGGCAAGCGTATCGCCATCGTCGGCCCCTCGGGCTCCGGCAAGAGCACGTTGCTCAACCTGATCCTGCGGCTCTACGTGCCTGACGAGGGACGCGTCACCATCGACGGCGTCGACGTCCGCAAGGTGACGCTGGAATCGCTGCGCCGAAGCATGGCGGTCGTGTTCCAGGAGAACATGCTGTTCAACATGTCGATCCGCGAGAACATCCGGCTTGGCAAGGAAGGCGCGACCGACGAGGAAGTGGAGGAGGCCGCCAAGAAGGCCGAGATCCATCGCTACATCATGAGCCTGCGACAGCGCTACGACACGCCGGTCGGCGAACGCGGCGACACGTTGTCGGGCGGCCAGCGCCAGCGCATCGCGATCGCACGCGCGATCATCCGCAATCCCTCCGTGCTGCTGCTGGACGAGGCGACCTCGGCGCTCGACCAGACCACGGAGGCCGCGATCAATCGCACGCTGCTGAAGGTCGCCAAGGGCCGCACCATGATCTGGTCGACCCACCGCCTGACCTCGGTGGTCGAGATGGACGAAATCATCGTGATTTCAGGGGGCAGGGCGATCGAGCGCGGTTCGCATGCCGAACTGCTCGCCAAGAACGGCACCTATCGCAAGCTGTGGAACGACCAGATCCATCAGCCGCACGGCGCGGCCGTTCAGGCCGAAGACGACAACGATGACGATGATGAAGACGACGAGGATGAGGACGACCTCGACGAGGATGATGAGGACGAGGACGACGAGGAGTGACCGAGGAAGTTCGGCTCCAGATGGAACGCGCCTCCCAACCTGCGCAATAGTCCCTGGGTCGACCACGCCATGAAGCGCGCCCAGCGCTGCGCGGTCCAGTAGAAGCTCGTGGCAATCGAGACGGAGCGGAAGTCGAAGGCTTTCGCCGCGGCCCATTGATCGCAGGCCTGCTTGACCGGATCGGCGTAGAAGGCCGCGATCTTGTCCGCATCCATCCCGTCGGACGCCAGCCATTGCGGGATATGGACATTGCAGAGCCGCTCGACGTCGGTAAACACCTTGTCGCTACCTGTGCCGGCAACCGGGCAGGACGTTGCAAAGGCATCGCCAGCAAGCACGAGGCCGGGTTGGCCGCGGGGGTCATTCACATAGAGGTCGACGGGGCGGATCTTCACCTCGCCGATGATGTCGAAGGCGCCGGTGATGTGCTTGAGCCGCGGCAGGGCAGCGTTCAACGTCTCGGCCGGCGCGCGGCGAAATTCGCGCAGCCAGGGATCATCGAAGTTGCGATACACGAACAGATTCGCCCGCATCCGCGTGCCGATCGGAAACAGCGTGATGTAGGGAATGCGGTCGCTCGGCCGCTCGGAGAAATAGGTCAACGCCGGGAAATCGAACGCCTGTCGCCCGGCGGGCGCCACGTCGAACCCGATCGAGATCGAATGGCAGGCGCTGATGATGTTTCGCGTGATGCCCAGCTGGTGCCGCAAACCGACGTTCAGGCCATTGGCGAGTACGACCAGGCGGGCGGAAATCGTCTCGTCATTGGCGAGCGCGATTCTCTGCCGCTCGGGGCTGATCTCGACCGACACCGCCTTGGTCCAGATTCGCTCGACCGTTTCAGGGATTTCGTCGCGGATCGCGTTGACCATGGAATCATAGAGGATGTTGAACTGCCGGCTCGGCGCCTTGTCGAGCAGATGGCCGAATCGTGCGATCCAGTTCTCGCTGGAGAAGGTGGCGCGGCGGAGCACTGAGTCGGCGATTCCCGTCCGCTGGAATCGCTCCACCTGTCCGTAACCGCTGAGTTTCTCGACTCGAAAATCGGCCGGATAGGTCTCGTGCGGGTCGATCAGGACCGCCGAAATGCCGGCGCGGCCGAGCATCGCGGCGGCTGTCGAACCGGCAAGTCCCCCGCCAATGATGGCAATATCGGTGTACCGCATGGCGCTTGTCTCTGCCGGAGGGGGCAGATTGCCGCATCAACAGGAAAAAAAGCCTTAGCATGGGTTATAAAAGTATATTTCATCCGGATATAAATAGCTTTTGGGCTAGCATAACGGGGCGTCGTTGCCATATCGGGGGAAGCGTGGTGAGGGCGCCCGGCGGGCGATTTCCAGAGGTGCGCGATGCGCTTGCTGATTGTGGTTTCGCCTTGACTTGAGCGATTCCGACTTATAGAAAGCGCCTCACTTAACGACAGGCGGTGAGCATTGCCAACGTCGGAACGGGCCACCCGTTGATCCCTAGGGATCGCCAAGCGGGCACCAACCTCGACGAATGCCGCTCAAACGCTGTCGATAATAGCTAGGCAATGCCAGTGCGATTTTAGGCCTCTCGAGCTTGTTCTCCTGAGACCGAATTCGGATGCATGACCTCAGTGCGCGGGCCGCGGCTTCAATGCTGATCGGCCTCAATACTGCGGTCCTCTGTGGCGTCGAAACGCTTTCCACTCAGCAATGAGCGGTTGGCGCGATTTCGCTTTGTGCGGATTGTTCCGTGCGAGGCGTCCCGGCGGGCGGGTAGCCTGAAAGAATTTGCGGTCCCGGAAACGGGCCGCGGCAAGACAGCGAACCCGCAAGGGATCGCGATAACAAAGGGTAAGGCCAGGATGCCGACGATCAACCAGCTGATCGCTCAACCGCGTGAAGTGCAGAAGTCGCGCAAGAAGGTGCCGGCGCTGCAGCAGTCGCCGCAGAAGCGTGGTGTTTGCACCCGCGTCTACACCACGACCCCGAAGAAGCCGAACTCGGCGCTTCGTAAGGTCGCCAAGGTGCGTCTGACCAACGGTTTCGAGGTGATCGGCTACATTCCGGGTGAAGGCCATAACCTTCAGGAGCACTCGGTGGTCATGATCCGCGGCGGCCGCGTCAAGGATTTGCCCGGCGTGCGCTACCACATCCTCCGCGGCGTTCTGGATACCCAGGGCGTCAAGAACCGTAAGCAGCGTCGTTCGAAGTACGGCGCGAAGCGTCCGAAGTAAGCGGGAACCAGCTCAATGTCTCGTCGCCACTCAGCGGAAAAGCGCGAAGTTCTTCCCGATCCGAAGTTCGGGAACATCATCGTCACGAAGTTCATGAACTCGGTGATGTACGCCGGCAAGAAGTCGGTCGCCGAAGGCATCGTCTACGGTGCGTTCGGTCTCATCGAAGCCAAGACCAAGCAGAGCCCCCTCGGCGTGTTCGAGCAGGCACTCGAGAACGTCATGCCGACGATCGAAGTGCGCTCCCGTCGCGTCGGCGGTGCGACCTACCAGGTGCCGGTCGAAGTTCGCTCGGTGCGCCGTCAGGCGCTGGGCATTCGCTGGCTGATCTCGGCTGCGCGCGAGCGCAACGAAAAGACCATGACCGAGCGGCTCTCGGCTGAGCTGCTGGACGCCTCGAACAATCGTGGCAACGCCGTCAAGAAGCGCGAAGACGTGCACCGGATGGCGGAAGCCAACCGCGCCTTCTCGCACTATCGCTGGTAACGGCGACACACGGAATCTAAGGAACACCCCATGCCTCGCGTTCATGCCATAGAGAACTACCGCAATTTCGGTATCATGGCGCATATCGATGCCGGCAAGACCACTACGACCGAGCGCATCCTCTATTACACCGGCAAGAGCCACAAGATCGGCGAAGTGCACGAAGGTGCCGCGACGATGGACTGGATGGAGCAGGAGCAGGAGCGTGGCATCACGATCACCTCGGCTGCCACCACCGCGTTCTGGGCCGGCAAGCGCCTGAACATCATCGACACTCCCGGCCACGTCGACTTCACCATCGAAGTCGAGCGTTCGCTGCGCGTGCTCGACGGCGCCGTCTGCGTGCTCGACTCCAACCAGGGCGTCGAGCCCCAGACCGAGACCGTCTGGCGCCAGGGCGACAAGTACAAGGTTCCGCGCATCGTCTTCGCCAACAAGATGGACAAGACCGGCGCCGACTTCTTCAAGTGCCTGGCCGACATCGTTGACCGTCTCGGTGCCAAGCCGATCGCGATCCAGCTTCCGATCGGTGCCGAGAACAACTTCAAGGGTCTCGTCGACCTCGTGAAGATGCAGGGCATCATCTGGAACGATGAATCGCTCGGCGCGAAGTTCGACTACGTCGACATCCCGGAAGACATGGTCGAGCAGGCCAAGGAATATCGCGAGAAGATGGTGGAAGCCGCCGTCGAGCTCGACGACGACGCTTTGGCTGCCTTCCTCGACGGTAACGAGCCGGACGAAGCCACGCTGAAGCGGCTGATCCGCAAGGCGGTGCTGACCGGCGCGTTCTATCCCGTGCTGTGCGGCTCGGCCTTCAAGAACAAGGGCGTGCAGCCGCTGCTCGACGCCGTCGTCGACTATCTGCCGTCGCCGGTCGACGTGCCCGCGATCAAGGGTACTGACGACCGTGGCAACGAAGTCGTGCGCAAGGCGGACGACAAGGAGCCGCTCGCGCTGCTCGCGTTCAAGATCATGGATGACCCGTTCGTCGGCACCATCACCTTCTGCCGCATCTACTCTGGCGTTCTCCAGAGCGGCACCGGCGTCGTGAACTCGACCCGCGAGAAGAAGGAGCGCATCGGGCGCATGCTGCTGATGCATGCGAACAACCGCGAAGACATCAAGGAAGCCTATGCCGGCGACATCGTCGCACTGGCTGGCCTGAAGGAAGCGCGCACCGGTGACACGCTGTGCGATCCCGACAAGCAGGTGATCCTCGAAAAGATGGAATTCCCCGAGCCGGTCATCGAGATCGCGATCGAGCCGAAGTCCAAGGCCGACCAGGAAAAGCTGGGCGTGGCGCTGGCGAAGCTCGCTGCGGAGGATCCGTCCTTCCGCGTGTCGACGGACCAGGAGTCCGGCCAGACCATCCTCAAGGGCATGGGCGAACTCCACCTCGACATCAAGGTCGATATTCTCCGCCGCACCTACAAGGTCGATGCCAACATCGGCGCGCCGCAGGTTGCGTTCCGTGAGCGCGTCACCAAGAAGGCCGAAGTCAAGTACACGCACAAGAAGCAGACCGGTGGTACCGGTCAGTTCGCCGAAGTGTCGATCGTCGTCGAGCCGAACGAGCCTGGTAAGGGCTACGAGTTCGAGTCGAAGATCGTCGGCGGCGCGGTGCCGAAGGAATACATCCCCGGCGTCGAAAAGGGCCTCAACAGCGTGATGGGCGCGGGCGTGGTCGCGGGCTTCCCCGTGGTCGACGTCAAGGTGCAGCTCGTCGACGGCAAGTATCACGACGTCGACTCGTCGGCGCTCGCCTTCGAAATCGCTTCGCGCGCTGCATTCCGCGAAGCGTTGCAGAAGGGCAAGTCCGTCCTGCTCGAGCCGATCATGAAGGTCGAAGTGGTGACCCCGGAAGACTACACCGGCTCGGTCATCGGCGACCTGAATTCCCGGCGCGGTCAGATCCAGGGACAGGACATGCGCGGCAACGCCAACGTCATCAACGCGATGGTGCCGCTCATGAACATGTTCGGTTACGTGAACAACCTGCGCTCTATGAGCCAGGGTCGCGCGACCTTCACCATGCAGTTCGATCACTACGCAGAAGCGCCGGCCAACGTGTCGGCAGAAGTCCAGAAGAAGTTTGCCTGATTGTCGTCGGTCACGAACTGACGATTGAACGGAGAGTCAAATGGCCAAAGCTAAGTTTGAACGTAACAAGCCGCACTGCAACATCGGTACCATCGGTCACGTCGACCATGGCAAGACGTCGCTGACCGCGGCGATCACCAAGGTTCTCGCCGAAGCCGGCGGTGCGACGTTCACCGCGTACGACCAGATCGACAAGGCGCCGGAAGAGAAGGCGCGCGGCATCACCATCTCGACCGCGCATGTCGAGTACGAGACGCCGAACCGCCACTACGCGCACGTCGACTGCCCCGGCCACGCCGATTACGTGAAGAACATGATCACCGGCGCCGCCCAGATGGACGGTGCGATCCTGGTCGTGTCGGCTGCTGACGGCCCGATGCCGCAGACCCGCGAGCACATCCTGCTCGCCCGCCAGGTCGGCGTGCCCGCGCTCGTCGTGTTCCTCAACAAGTGCGACATGGTCGACGATCCGGAACTGCTCGAGCTCGTCGAGCTCGAAGTCCGCGAGCTGCTCTCGAAGTACGAATTCCCGGGCGACACCATCCCGATCGTCAAGGGCTCGGCGCTCGCCGCTCTCGAAGATTCCGACAAGGCGCTCGGCCATGACGCCATCCTCGAGCTGATGAAGCAGGTCGACGCGTACATCCCGCAGCCGGAGCGTCCGATCGACCAGCCGTTCCTGATGCCGGTTGAAGACGTGTTCTCGATCTCGGGCCGCGGCACCGTCGTGACCGGCCGTGTCGAGCGCGGCATCGTCAAGGTCGGCGAGGAAATCGAGATCGTCGGTCTCCGTGCCACCCAGAAGACCACCGTCACTGGCGTCGAAATGTTCCGCAAGCTGCTCGATCAGGGCCAGGCCGGCGACAACATCGGTGCGCTGCTCCGCGGTACCAAGCGTGAAGACGTCGAGCGCGGCCAGGTGCTGTGCAAGCCGGGTTCGGTCAAGCCGCACACCAAGTTCAAGGCTGAGGCTTACATCCTCACCAAGGAAGAGGGCGGTCGCCACACTCCGTTCTTCACCAACTACCGTCCGCAGTTCTACTTCCGCACCACCGACGTGACCGGTGTCGTGCATCTGCCGGAAGGCACCGAGATGGTGATGCCGGGCGACAACATCGCGATGGAAGTGCACCTGATCGTGCCGATCGCGATGGAAGAGAAGCTCCGCTTCGCGATCCGCGAAGGTGGCCGCACTGTCGGCGCCGGCGTCGTCGCTTCGATCATCGAGTAATTACGAGAATAGGGATCGGCGAGTAGCGGATGGTGACATTCGCTATTCGCTATTCGCCACCCAACGAAGAGAGACCACGGCAATGAACGGCCAAAATATTCGCATCCGTCTCAAGGCGTTCGATCATCGTATCCTCGATACGTCGACCCGCGAGATCGTGAACACGGCGAAGCGCACCGGTGCGCAGGTCCGCGGACCCATTCCGCTGCCCACCCGCATCGAGAAGTTCACCGTCAACCGTTCGCCGCACGTCGACAAGAAGAGCCGCGAGCAGTTCGAGATGCGCACTCACAAGCGCCTGCTCGACATCGTCGATCCGACCCCGCAGACCGTCGATGCTTTGATGAAGCTCGACCTGGCCGCCGGTGTCGACGTCGAGATCAAGCTCTAAGATTTTTGGATCACGTTCGCGACTTGCGGACAGAAAGAACAGGAAGCACGCCGATGCGCTCCGGAGTGATCGCACAAAAGGTCGGGATGACGCGGGTCTTTACGGAGGCCGGCGAACATATCCCCGTGACCGTGCTGAAGCTCGGCAATTGCCAGGTCGTAGGCCACCGCACTGAAGAGAAGAACGGTTACGTCGCGCTCCAGCTTGGTTCTGGCAGCCGCAAGACCGTCTACATGCCCAAGGCAGAACGCGGCCAGTTCGCGGTCGCCAAGGTCGAGCCGAAGCGGCAGGTGGAGGAATTCCGCGTCGCCGCTGATCAGATGATCCCGGTTGGCGCCGAGATCCAGGCTGACCACTTCGTCGTCGGCCAGTTCGTCGACGTTACCGGCACCTCGGTCGGTAAGGGCTTTGCCGGCGGTATGAAGCGCTGGAACTTCGGCGGTCTGCGCGCCACCCACGGCGTGTCGGTTTCGCACCGTTCGATCGGTTCGACCGGCGGTCGTCAGGACCCCGGCAAGACCTGGAAGAACAAGAAGATGCCCGGCCACATGGGTGTCGACCGCATCACCACGCTCAACCTCCGCGTTGTTCAGCTCGACGTCGAGCGTGGCCTGATCCTCGTCGAAGGCGCCGTTCCCGGCTCCAAGGGCGGTTGGATCCGCGTGCGCGACGCCGTCAAGAAGCCGCTGCCGAAGGAAGCTCCGAAGCCCGGCAAGTTCAAGGTTGCGGGCGGCGAAGCCGAGGCTGCGGCCCAGCAAGAGGGTGCGTGAGATGGAATTGAAGGTCACCACCCTCGAGGGCAAGGAAGCGGGCTCCGTCCAGCTCTCCGACACCATTTTCGGTCTTGAGCCGCGCCAGGATATCCTTGCACGTTGCGTGCAGTGGCAGCTCAACAAGCGTCAGGCCGGCACTCACAAGGCCAAGGGCCGCGCCGAGATCTGGCGCACCGGCAAGAAGATGTACAAGCAGAAGGGCACTGGCGGTGCTCGTCACGGTTCGGCTCGCGTGCCGCAGTTCCGTGGCGGCGGTCGTGCCTTCGGTCCGGTGGTGCGTTCGCACGAAACCGGCCTGCCGAAGAAGGTCCGCGCGCTCGCTCTCAAGCATGCGCTCTCGGCCAAGGCCAAGGACGGCAATCTGCTGGTCATCGACAAGGCCGCGCTGGAAGCCGCCAAGACCAAGGCGCTGCTCGGTCACTTCTCGGGCCTCGGCCTGACGAATGCGCTGATCATCGACGGCGCCGAGCTCAACAACGGCTTTGCCGCTGCGGCCCGCAATATTCCGAATATGGACGTGCTGCCGATCCAGGGCATCAACGTCTATGACATCCTGCGCCGTCAGAAGCTCGTTCTGACCAAGGCCGCCATCGATGCGCTGGAGGCGCGCTTCAAATGACGAAGAACATCGAGGCTCGCCACTACGACGTGATCGTCGCTCCGGTCGTCACCGAAAAGGCGACGCTGGCGTCCGAGCACAACAAGGTCCTGTTCAAGGTGGCCGCGAAGGCGACCAAGCCGCAGATCAAGGAAGCGATCGAGAAGCTCTTTGACGTCAAGGTCAAGAGCGTCAACACGCTGGTCCGCAAGGGCAAGACCAAGGTCTTCCGCGGCAATCTCGGCTCGCAGTCGAACACCAAGCGCGCGATCGTGACCCTCGAAGAGGGCCACCGGATCGACGTCACCACCGGTCTGTAAGGTCGTACGACGATGGCACTGAAGACATTCAATCCCACGACGCCGGGCCAGCGCCAGCTGGTCATGGTCGATCGTTCGGCGCTCTACAAGGGCAAGCCGCTCAAGGCGCTCACCGAAGGCAAGCACTCCGCGGGCGGCCGCAACAACACCGGTCGCATCACCGTGCGCTTCCGTGGTGGCGGTCACAAGCGGACGCTGCGCACCGTCGATTTCAAGCGCGAGAAGATCGACGTTCCCGCGACCGTCGAGCGGCTGGAATACGATCCGAACCGCACCGGCTTCATCGCCCTGATCAAGTATCAGGACGGCGAGCAGGCCTACATCCTGGCGCCGCAGCGCCTGGCCGTGGGTGACACCATCGTCGCCGGCAACTACGTCGACGTGAAGCCGGGCAACGTCATGCCGCTTGGCAACATGCCGGTCGGTACGATCATCCACAACATCGAGGTCAAGATCGGGAAGGGCGGCCAGCTCGCTCGTTCGGCCGGCACCTATGCCCAGCTCGTCGGCCGCGACCAGGACTACGTGATCATCCGCCTGAACTCGGGTGAGCAACGCCTGGTGCACGGTCGTTGCCGTGGCACGATCGGCGCGGTGTCGAACCCGGATCACATGAACACCTCGATCGGCAAGGCCGGCCGTAACCGTTGGTTGGGCCGCAAGCCGCATAACCGCGGTGTTTCGATGAACCCGATCGACCATCCGCACGGCGGTGGTGAAGGTCGTACCTCGGGCGGTCGCCACCCGGTTACTCCGTGGGGCAAGCCGACCAAGGGTAAGAAGACCCGCACCAACAAGTCGACCAACAAATTCATTCTCCTAAGCCGCCATAAGCGGAAGAAGTAAGGAACGACGGACATGGTTCGTTCAGTCTGGAAAGGCCCGTTCGTCGAGGGTTCTCTGCTCAAGAAGGCAGATGCCGCCCGCGCGTCCGGCCGTCACGACGTCATCAAGATCTGGAGCCGTCGCTCGACGATCCTGCCGCAGTTCGTCGGCCTGACCTTCGGCGTCTACAACGGTCAGAAGCACGTGCCCGTCGCCGTCAACGAGGAAATGGTTGGTCACAAGTTCGGCGAGTTCTCGCCGACCCGGACCTTCCATGGCCACTCCGGCGACAAGAAAGCCAAGAAGGCTTGAGGATTAAACGATGAGCAAACCTAAGCGCGAACGGAGCCTCGCCGAGAACGAGGCCAAGGCGGTCGCCCGGATGCTGCGGGTGAGCCCGCAGAAGCTCAACCTGGTCGCCCAGCTCATTCGCGGCCGGAAGGCTTCCGCTGCGCTCGCCGACCTGCAGTTTTCGCGCAAGCGAATCGCGGTTGACGTGAAGAAGTGCCTGGAATCGGCTATTGCGAACGCCGAGAACAATCACGACCTCGACGTCGATGATCTCGTCGTGACGCAGGCTTTCGTCGGCAACGGTCTGGTGATGAAGCGCTTTGCGCCTCGCGGCCGTGGTCGCTCGGGCCGTGTCTACAAGCCATTTTCGCAGCTGACGATCATTGTTCGTCAGGTCGAAGCCGAAGCGGCCGCGTAAGGGCGCAGGAGAATACGATGGGTCAAAAGATCAATCCGATCGGTCTGCGTCTCGGCATCAACCGGACCTGGGATTCCCGCTGGTTCGCCGGCAAGCAGGAATACGGCAAGCTGCTGCACGAGGACGTCAAGATCCGTGAGATCCTGCACAAGGAGCTCAAGCAGGCGGCCGTCGCCCGCATCGTGATCGAACGTCCGCACAAGAAGTGCCGCGTCACCATCCACTCGGCTCGTCCGGGCGTGGTGATCGGCAAGAAGGGCGCCGACATCGACAAGCTTCGCAAGAAGGTCGCGGATATCACTTCGTCCGATGTCGTCATCAACATCGTCGAAATCCGCAAGCCGGAGCTCGATGCGACGCTGGTGGCCGAGTCGATTGCGCAGCAGCTCGAGCGCCGCGTGGCGTTCCGCCGTGCCATGAAGCGCGCCGTTCAGTCGGCGATGCGTCTCGGCGCGGAAGGCATCCGCATCAACTGCTCGGGTCGTCTGGGCGGTGCGGAAATCGCGCGCATGGAGTGGTATCGCGAAGGTCGCGTGCCGCTGCACACTCTGCGTGCCGACATCGACTACGGCGTTGCGACCGCGTTCACGACCTTCGGCACCTGCGGCGTCAAGGTCTGGATCTTCAAGGGCGAGATCCTCGAGCACGATCCGATGGCCCAGGACAAGAGAATGGCCGAAGGCGAGACGGGTGGCAGTGGTGATCGTGGCGGCCGTGGGCGCCGCGACAATGCTGCAGCCTGATCGACCTGAGAATTTGAGGGCTTAAAGCCATGATGCAACCAAAGAAAACGAAGTTCCGGAAGGCGCATAAGGGCCGCATTCACGGCGTTGCGACTTCGGGCGCGACGTTGGCGTTCGGCCAGTTCGGCCTGAAGGCGACCGAGCCGGAGCGTGTCACCGCGCGCCAGATCGAAGCCGCTCGCCGCGCGCTGACCCGCCACATGAAGCGCGCCGGCCGCGTTTGGATCCGCGTATTCCCGGACGTTCCCGTGTCGAAGAAGCCGGCCGAAGTCCGAATGGGCTCCGGCAAGGGTGCGCCGGAATTGTGGGTCGCCCGCGTCAAGCCGGGCCGGGTGCTGTTCGAGATCGACGGCGTCAACACCCAGACGGCGCGTGAAGCGCTGACCCTGGCGGCCGCCAAGCTGCCTATCAAGACGCGCTTCGTCGAGCGCATTGCGGAGTAATGGCCATGGCCCAGATGAAGATCGAAGACATCCGTGCGATGAGCCCCGACCAGCAGGACGACGCCGTCCTGAACCTGAAGAAGGAGCGCTTCAACCTGCGCTTCCAGCGTGCCACCGGGCAGCTCGAGAACACCTCGCGCCTGCGCGAGGCTCGCCGTGACATCGCGCGGATCAAGACCGTCGCTGCGCAGACGCGCGCGAAGAAGAAGTAAGGGGCTAACGGATATGCCGAAACGTACTTTGCAAGGCGTGGTCGTCAGCGACAAGACTGCCAAGACCGTCGTGGTGCGCGTTGATCGCCGCTTCACGCACCCGATCTACAAGAAGACGATCCGCCGTTCGAAGAACTACCACGCGCACGACGAGAACAACGAGTTCAAGCCGGGCGACATGGTGTGGATCGAGGAATCGAAGCCGATTTCGAAGTTGAAGTCCTGGATCGTGATCCGGGGTGAGCACAAGAAAAGCGCCTGATTCGTTGGCTTTGGCCGACTGACTTCAGGGAAATGTTGAGCGCCGGCTAGGCTGGCGCAAGAAAAAGAGGACGAGGTGCATCAATGATTCAGATGCAGACCAACCTCGACGTGGCCGATAATTCTGGCGCACGCCGTGTCATGTGTATCAAGGTGCTCGGGGGCTCCAAGCGCCGCTACGCCACGATCGG